>JAAIGF010008325.1_pt1 | contig 675241 bp, 562 predicted proteins | sample 6487441 | NCBI WGS metagenome assembly JAAIGF01 (sample SAMN13974129, study PRJNA590717) | phyllosphere metagenome | biome: pepper field; feature: multiple bacterial spot infested pepper fields; material: pepper leaves; isolation source: leaves from pepper fields | host: Capsicum annuum ...
AAGGAACGATAGTGATCGCCTTTGAAATCGGAAAAATCCCACTAAAATTCAATCCTTTTTCCGATTTCAACACGCGACCGGAACGAATTTTTCTCGCAGTATTCTCGCTTCCCGCGCCTACGCAGCTTTCTCGACAATCTGGATGCTCCGATTTTCGGAGCATCTTTTTTGGGCTGGGCTGGGCTGGGCTGGGCTGGGCTGGGCTGGGCTGGGCTGGGCTGGGCTGGGCTGGGCTAACGGATTGTATGTCCTTTACAAGCCCAAATCAACCCCCGCCGCGAGTTTAACGGATCGCATATCCGTCAACCGATTTTTTCTTCGTTTTTCCCGCCGAAATCCAGCAATTTTTTGCGCTAAGCGTCATCTCGATCCGTTAAAAATCCGCAGCCGCTCCAAACGCCCTCTAAGCGTCATTTCAGTCCGTTAGAACTTTTTCTGGCTGCGAATCTCGCTCCAAGCCCGCTATTCAAAAAAAAACCGACTTCCGTTTGCTGAAGGAAGTCGGTTTTTTTTGAAGACACCGTGTGCGGATCGAGCGAATTGAATCTCCTCTGTCTCGATCCCGTGCACGTTTTGTTTGCCTGAACGTTTACCAGACTTTCTCCGCGCCTTTGCGGCCACCCGGCAAACGACGATTCTCTGCCAGACGGTTGAGCGCATCGATATAAGCACGGGCGCTGGCTTCCAGTACGTCGGTACTTACGCCGCGACCGCGAACTTCGGTCTCGCCTTGACGCATCGTAACATGTACTTCGCCAAGCGCGTCTTTTCCGAGCGTGACGGCCTGAATCGAATAATCGACCAGCGTCACTTCTTCGCCTACCGCTTGATCAATCGCGTTGTAGATCGAATCCACGGTACCGTTCCCGCCTGCTTCGGCGCTTCGATTGCCTTCGCCTGCTACAGAAACGGTTACGCTGGCTTTCGGCGCAGCTTCGGTTGCAAACGAAAAGCTCAGTGACTCCAGCCCGTATTGCTCAGGCGCATCCGGCAGACGCTCTTCAAGCAAGGCGAGCAGATCGTCGTCGGTAATTTCTTTCTTTTTATCCGCCAGATCTTTGAACTTGGCAAAAGCCTCGTTCAACTGCTCGTCTTCCAGCGTATAGCCCAATTCAAGCAGTTGTTCGCGGAACGCATGGCGACCGGAGTGCTTGCCGAGTACCAGCTTGCTTTCCTTGAAGCCGACCGTTTCAGGGGACATGATCTCGTACGTCGTTTTTTCTTTGAGCATGCCGTCCTGGTGAATGCCCGATTCGTGCGCGAACGCATTGGCGCCGACGATGGCTTTGTTGCCCGGTACGTTCATGCCGGTCAGCTTGCTGACGAGGCGGCTGGTGCGGGCAATCTCGCTCAGTACCAATCCGGTTTTCGCGCCGAAGTAATCGCTGCGTGTTTCCAATGCCATCGCGATTTCTTCGATCGCCGTATTACCGGCACGCTCGCCGATGCCGTTGATTGTGCCTTCGATCTGGTCCGCACCGTTCAGAATCGCTGCCAACGTATTGGCGGTTGCCATGCCGAGGTCGTCGTGGCAGTGCGCGCTCAATTGAACCTTTTCGATGCCCGGCACGGTTTCTTTCAGATGCCGGAAAATGGCGCCGTACTCTTCGGGGTTCAAATAACCGACCGTATCCGGAATGTTGACGACGTAAGCCCCTTCCCGAATCGCCATCGCTACCATCTCGGCACGGAAGTCCGCTTCGGTGCGACCTGCATCCTCCAGCGAGAACTCGATCTTCGAGAAGTATTTTTTGGCGTAACGAATCGCGGATTGAGCCGCTTCCAGCACCTGATGCTTCTCCATCTTCAGCTTGTATTTACGGTGGATCGGCGAAGTTGCCAGGAAGACATGCAGACATGGGTCTGCTGCGCCTTTCAGCGCTTCGCGTACCGCGTCGATATCGGCTTCGCGCGAGCGCGACAAGCCGACGACGCTGGCATTTTTCACAGCGCGCGCAACCGCATTGACCGCCGCCAAATCTCCCGGAGAAGCAGCCGGGAATCCGGCTTCCATCCGGTCCACGCCGAGCTTTTCCAATTGATGGGCAATCTCGACTTTTTCTCGCGTGTTCAGGTTGACGCCGGGCGACTGTTCGCCGTCGCGCAGCGTCGTGTCGAAGATATGAATTTTCCGCACGGTTTGGCCTCCTTCATGAAGTTCGAATGAATGCGCAAAGGGGCCACCCCGGACGCCGCATTTTTGCGGCGCGGGATAGGCCCCGTCCCTGAAGTAGGGAACTTATTTTTTGATCCAGTGCATCATGTCGCGCAGCTGCGAACCGACAACTTCGAGCTGGTGCTCGGATTCGTTGCGGCGCGTTGCGGTCAGGAATGCGCGGCCGGATTGGTTTTCCAGCATGAAGTCACGTGCGAATTTGCCTTGTTGGATATCGCTCAGCACTTCTTTCATCGCTTTCTTCGTGTCTTCCGTTACGATGCGAGGACCTGTTACATAGTCGCCGTATTCCGCTGTGTTACTGATGGAATCGCGCATTGTGGAAAGGCCGCCTTCGTACATCAGGTCAACGATCAGCTTCAGTTCGTGCAGGCACTCGAAGTAAGCCATCTCAGGAGCATAGCCGGCTTCGGTCAGCGTTTCGAATCCTGCTTTAACCAGGGCGCTTACGCCGCCGCACAGTACAGCTTGTTCGCCGAACAGGTCGGTTTCGGTTTCTTCGCGGAACGAAGTCTCGATAACTCCGGCACGCGTACAACCGATACCTTTTGCATAAGCCAGGCCGATTTGTTGCGCTTTGCCTGTTGCGTTTTGATGGATCGCGATCAGGCCCGGTACGCCAAATCCTTCTTCATAGGTTCTGCGAACCATGTGACCTGGGGATTTTGGAGCGACCAGCAGAACGTCGTTGCCTTCTTTGGCTACGATTTGACCGAAGTGAACGTTGAAGCCGTGTGCGAACAACAGTGTCGCATCGCTTTTCAGGTTCGGTTCGATTTCGCTTTTATACACGGAGGCTTGCGTTTCGTCAGGCATGAGGATTTGAACGACATCGGCACGCTTTGTTGCTTCCGCAACCGACAGCACTTCAAAGCCGTCTTCTTTTGCTTTGTTTGCCGATTTGCCTTCGCGAAGACCGACGATTACTTGAAGACCGCTGTCGCGCAGGTTTTGTGCGTGCGCGTGTCCTTGGCTTCCGTAGCCGATAATTGCGATCGTTTTTCCTTGAAGTACGCTCAGGTCTGCATCATTTTCGTAATAAGTAGTAATTGCCATTCTTATTTCCTCCTTTGTGTATAAAGCCTCAACCCTGCCCAAACAAGCGGGTAGCTCAGCGGAGTCGCCGGTTTTCTGCAAGTTCCTATTCGTGTGGGGAAATGCGAGCGCTGCGGGGGAAATTCGTTCAAATCGCTGTCTCACTCGGAAAGTTGGATGTATATTCAACTTTCCGAGTTCAAAGGCGATTTTAACTGAATTCCCTCCTCCGCTTAGGCTCTTCCGCAAGCGAATGACACTTTTCGAAAATTCGCGGACTTTTAATAGAAAAAGTCGAAAGGGACGACTCCGTTCAGCTCCCCGCTTGTTCGGGGTATGTGTGCGGATGCCGGAAGCGATATAAAATGACGCTTCCGGGAAATCCGACTTATCCGTCGTGTATACCGTTTCTACAATAGATTATCTACATCATTCGATTCGCCAACGAAGCCTGTTTTCCTGCTTACTGCCGGCTTCCTTTAGGCGTTGCCGCGGATCATGGCTGTTACGCCGGTGCGGGACAGTTCGCGGATGCCGTAAGGGGCGAGCAGCTCGATCATCGCGTCGATCTTTTCGGTATCGCCGACAACTTGAACCATCAGGCTGTGGGTGCCGATATCGACGACTGCGGCGCGGAACGTTTCGACCAAGCCCATGATTTCGGGACGGGCGGTTGGTTCGGATTTGACCTTGATCAGCGCCAGTTCGCGGCCGACCATCGGGTTTGCGCTCAGGTCGACGACTTTGATGACGTCGATAATTTTGTACAATTGCTTTTCGATCTGTTCAACCGTTTTGTCGTCGCCTGTCGTTACGATGACCATGCGGGAGAGCCCTTGCTCTTCCGATTGGCCTACCGTAATGCTCTCGATGTTGAATCCGCGGCGGCCGAACAATCCGGATACCCGCTGCAGCACGCCCGGTTGGTCATTCACCAGGATTGAAATCGTGTGTCTGGTCTGCGTCGTATTCGTCATCGTTATTCGTCCCCCATCAGCATTTGATCCAGCGTCATGCCCTGCTGTACCATCGGATACACGTTCTCGCCTTTTTCAACAACAAAATCAATGACGACCGGTCCCGGCGTATCCATCGCTTCTTGCCAAACGGCTCTTGCTTCCGCTTTGGTCGATGCCCGCAAGCCTTTGACGCCGTAAGCTTCAGCCAGTTTTACGAAATCCGGACTGCCCGCCAGGTCGATATGGCTGTAACGGTTCTCATAGATCAGTTCCTGCCATTGGCGAACCATGCCGAGAACCTGATTGTTGAGAATAACGATCTTAACCGGAATGTTGTTGATCGCGCAGATGGCAAGTTCTTGCGAACACATCTGGATACCGCCGTCGCCGTTGATCGAAATGACCATGCGATCCGGTTGAGCCATCTGGGCGCCAATCGCGGACGGAAGTCCGAAGCCCATTGTTCCCAGCCCGCCGGAAGTGATCCATGAACGCGGATTATTGAACTTGTAATACTGAGCGGCCCACATCTGGTGCTGACCGACGTCGGTCGTAACGATCGCTTCGCCTTTGGTCGTCTCGTTGAGCAGTTCGACAACCCATTGCGGCTTCAGGCCGATGTCGTCTTCTTTGTAATCGTCTTTATAACGGAACGGCTTCTCCGCTTTCCATTGTTGAAGCTGCGAGCGCCATTCGTCCGCACGATCAGCGCGGGTCACCGTTTTGTTCAGCAGTTCCAGCACGGTCTTGACATCGCCTACGATCGGAATATCTGTTTTTACGTTTTTGCCGATTTCCGCCGGATCGATATCGATATGCGCGATTTTGGCTTTCGGCGCGAATCCGTTCAGCTTGCCCGTTACCCGGTCGTCGAAGCGTGCTCCGATGCTGATCAGCAAGTCCGCGTCTTGAATCGCCATGTTCGAAGTGAATGTTCCGTGCATACCCGGCATGCCGAGCCACTGTTCATGACCGCTCGGGAAGCCTCCCAATCCAAGCAGTGTCGTCGTGATTGGAATTTCAGTCTTGTTGACCAATTCCAGCAGCGCTTCGTGACCGCCGGAGTAAACCACGCCGCCCCCCGCCAAGATCAGCGGACGCTCGGCTTGCGAAATAGCTTCAGCCAGGCGATCCACTTGCAGCTTGTTCGGAATCATCCGTGGGTTGTATCCTCTCAAAGCTACCGGTTCGGTATGAGGTTGGAACAGCGTCATCGCCGCCGATACATCTTTTGGAATATCGATCAGGACCGGACCTTTACGGCCTGTATTCGCGATATGGAAAGCTTCGTGAATGATGCGAGGAAGCTCGTCCACGCTGCGTACCAGGTAACTGTGCTTGGTGATCGGCATCGTGATGCCGGTGATGTCGGCCTCTTGGAAAGCGTCGGTTCCGATCAGCGTGGATGCGACGTTGCCCGTGATCACGACCAGCGGCGTCGAGTCCATGTAGGCCGTGGCGATTCCCGTGACCAGGTTCGTTGCTCCGGGACCGGAGGTCGCGATACAGACTCCGACTTCGCCCGCTGCACGAGCGTAACCGTCTGCTGCGTGGATCGCCCCTTGTTCATGTCGGGTCAACACGTGGTGGAAATCTTTGAAGCCGTACATCGCATCGTAGATATACAATACCGCACCGCCCGGGTATCCGAATACGCATTTTACACCTTCAAGTACCAGGCTGCGAAGCAGGATATCCGAACCCGTCAAGACTTCCTGTTTGTCCACCCATTTTTCTTTCAATTCTTCCGTCGATCTCGCTTCTGGCATTTGTGCGCTCATCGTTTTTCCCCCTTCCAAAGATTACATCAATCTCACATCGTCAGTTTGTAAAGGGCCTTCAAAACGAGCTTTTCCCGTTTATCGGCAACGTCTTTGCTATGCGGACTACGAATTCGTATAGGTCTGAAAAACCAAAAAACCTTTCGCTCCGCAAAGCAGACAATCTGCTTCGAGGGACGAAAGGTTATAATCCTCACGTGGTACCACCCAAATTTGCCGACGCCTCGCAGCGCACAGCCTCAAGCGGGTTTAAAACCGGATCTCCGATTCCAAACTCGCGGTTCGTAACGCGAACCTCACGATTTTCCCTAATACCCGAATGACCGCTTTAAAAGGTAATTCATTCGCTTTTCAGGAAAACAGCTCCGAGGTGAGCTCGTATATAAGGGATTTTGGCGGTGGATTGCAGCATGTAGCTTCCCCGCTCTCTGGCAAAAGGGCCCTTAAAACTTCGTCCTCTTCATAGCCGATCAGTTATTCAAGTTCTGTTTGTTGCTGAATGTTAGGGTTATTATATGACTTAAGTTTTAGGGAAGTCAACACCTATTTTCAACAAAAAATAAAAAGTTGCTCTTTTACATACACACCACGCGTACTACATGTCCTCTCCAAACGGACAAAAAAACCAATTCCTCCGTCTGCCAAAGCAGTTTGGAGAAATCGGTTTTTCTACTTGTTCATGGGTGAAAGATGCTGAAGAAACGTTGAAAACCTTGAAAACCGTATACGTATCCTCAGCGTTTTCCGGGGTCGTACGCTTCCCCGAGCGCTGCCGGAGCTCTCGATTTGCCGATTGCGACGACAAGCACGATAACCGTCAGAACGTAAGGCAGCATCAGGATGAAATCCTGCGGAATGCTGGCCGACCATTCGAACAGCTGGACATAGTTCCGGATCGCTTGCGAGAAGCCGAAGAACAAGGCTGCCCCCATGATGCCGAGCGGGTTCCATTTACCGAAGATCAGAGCGGCAATGGCAATGAAGCCCTGGCCGGAGACCGTGGTGTGGGAGAACAGCCCGGTCGTGGTCAGCGTGATTGTAGCGCCGCCCAGGCCCGCCAGCGCGCCGCTCAGCATAACGCCGATATAACGCATGCGGTTGACATTGATCCCCATCGTGTCCGCCGCGCTAGGATGTTCGCCTACGGAGCGCAAACGCAAGCCAAAGGTCGTTTTGTTCAGAACGTAATAAGTCACGAACACCAAAATAATCGCGATGAACGTCGTCGGATAAGAGTTTAAAATACCCGTTCCGAGAATCGGACCGATAACCGGAATCGAAGCGAGATCAGGGAAGTTCAACTTCGCCAGACGGTGCAGCAGAAGCGGAGTCTCGCCCGCGCCGTCGAACAACAGCTTAACGAGATACAGCGTAATGCCTGTCGCCAGGAAGTTGATAACCACGCCGCTGATTGTTTGATCCGCTTTGAACGTAATGGTTGCGACGGCATGGATCAGCGAGCCCAGCACGCCGACCACGACAGCCGTAATCAGGCCGACCCAAGGCGAAGCTCCGCCCATGCCTGCTTCTTCCGCATAATGCGTGCCGATCGCCGCTGCGAACGCGCCGAATACCATCAGACCTTCGATCCCGATGTTTACGATACCCGAGCGTTCGGAGAACAATCCTCCGAGTGCCGCGAAGATCAGAGCCGTCGAAAAGACGAGCGTCGTGTTAAGCAGATTGCCGAAGATAAGAAGAGAATCCATTTACAACACCTTCTCTTTCTTGCGCTTATACACAGGCTTGAGAATGAAACGCACAATGCCCTGTGCCGCGATGAAGAAAATGATCGACCCAATTACGATTTGGATGATTTCCGGCGGAACGCCGGCATCGAAGCTCATGCCTGCCGATCCGTAGGTCAACGAGCCGAACAATCCCGCGCCGGCCAAAACGCCGAACGGGTGGGTCATGCCGAGCAAAGCGACGGCAATCCCGTTGAAGCCGTAACCCGGCAAGGAAGAGTACACGCTTTGATAGTGGAATACGCCCAAAGTTTCGAACGCTCCTGCAAGACCTGCGAACACGCCGCTAATAAACATCGCTTTCACGATGTTCTTGCTTACGTTGATGCCTGCATAACGAGCGGCTTCAGGGTTGCTGCCGACCGCGCGCAGTTCGAAGCCTTGTTTTGTTTTCCACAGGAAGTAATAGAAGAACGTGGAGGCCAGCATCGCAAGTAAAATTCCCCAGTGTACGCGGGCATTGCCCATCATCTGAGACAGCCAATCGATAGAAATCGATGCCGAAGGCTGAATATCTACCGAACGCTGGTTACCCGGCATCAGCAGGAACGTACGCACGATGTAGTTGCACAGGAACAGCGCCGTCCAGTTCAGCATGATCGTCGTGATAACTTCGTTCACGCCGCGCTTGGCTTTGATGTAACCTGCCAGAGCCGCCCAAAGGCCGCCGAACAATGCGCCTGCGATAATCGCAAGCGGCGCATGGATCAAGGCCGGAAGTCCCGTGAGCTTGATTCCGATCAAAGAAGCGCCGGTCATGCCCATGAGCACTTGGCCTTCCGCGCCGATGTTGAACATCCCCGCGCGGAAAGCAAAAGCAACCGCCAGACCCGTCAGAACGAGCGGCGTCATCTCGCGCAGCGCCTCGCCGAATCCGTACCAATCGCCGAATACCCGCGAAATCAATGCACCGTAAGCCGTAAGGGGATTGTAGCCGCCGATCATCATGACGACCGCTCCCAACAGCAGGCCCATTACAATGGCCGCCAGCGAAACGATAAACGAATCGCTCGCGAACCATTTCAGAAATTTACTCATGCCTTTGTTCCTCCCTGCCGACTGCCCGCCATCATCAGGCCGAGCTCCTGGTCATTCGTCTCTTCCGGCCGTACTTCGCCGATGACTTTGCCTTCATAGACGACGATGATTCGGTCAGACACGTTCAGGATCTCGTCCAACTCGAATGAAACAAGCAGAACCGCTTTGCCCTGATCGCGCTGTTGAATCAACTGCGTCTGTACGAATTCGATTGCCCCGACATCGAGGCCGCGCGTCGGTTGAGCCGCAATCAGGAAATCAGGATTTTTATTAATTTCGCGAGCGATGATCGCTTTTTGCTGGTTACCGCCCGACAAGGAACGGGCTTTAGTCTGAATGCTCGGCGTGCGCACGTCGAAAGCTTCGACTAGACGCTTGGCCAAGTCATTGATTGCACGGAAGTTCAGGAAACCCCGCTTGGTATAGGGCTCCTTATAATAGCTCTCAAGCACCATATTTTCGCTGACGGAGAAATCCAGTACGAGACCGTGTTTGTGACGGTCTTCCGGAATATGGCCGACACCGGATTCGGAAATCTGGCGAGGCGTATGGTTGCCGATTTCTTTGCCGTTAAGCACGATCGATCCGCTGTCGATCTTGCGCAGTCCGGACAACGCTTCGATGATCTGGGTTTGTCCGTTTCCGTCAACCCCAGCCACGCCGACGATTTCGCCGCGGCGCACGTCGAACGTCATACCGTCAAGCAATGTGATGCCTTCTTTGTTTTTAACGGAGACATCCTTCACTTCGATGACTTTTTCTCCCGGCTCGGCCGGCTTTTTGTCGACTTTAAACGAGACGTTACGGCCGACCATTTTTTCGGCCAGCTCGAACGGGCTTGTCTCGCTCGTTTTGACCGTGTCGATCACTTTACCGCGGCGAATAATCGTCACGGTGTCGGAGACCGACATAATTTCTTTCAGTTTATGGGTAATCAAAATGATCGATTTGCCTTCGGCGACAAGCTTGCGCATAATCTCGATCAGTTCCGATATTTCCTGCGGAGTCAATACGGCGGTCGGTTCGTCGAAAATCAGGATGTCCGCGCCGCGATAAAGCGTTTTGAGAATCTCGACACGCTGCTGCATGCCGACGGAGATGTCTTCGATTTTAGCATTCGGATCGATGCGGAACCCGTATTGGTCGGATAGCTTTTTGACCTTTTCCGTGGCTGTCTTATAGTCGATCTGTATACCGCCTTTGGAAGGCTCCATACCCAGAATAATGTTCTCGGTCACGCTGAACGATTGAACCAGCTTAAAATGCTGATGCACCATTCCGATTCCGAGTTCGATCGCTTTATTGGGACTGTCGATTGCAACGGCTTCCCCATTCACTTCGATGTGTCCCTCGTCCGGCTGATACAGCCCGAAGAGAATGTTCATCAGTGTCGATTTACCCGCGCCGTTCTCGCCGAGCAATGCGTGAATTTCGCCTTTTTGAAGCTTGATGCTGATCGAATCGTTGGCGACGATTCCGGGAAAACGCTTCGTAATTTGCTTTAACTCGACTACGGGAGTTGCAGCCATGGAATCACCCTTATCTTTCATAGTAGTATGACGCAAAAGCGAAACGGGAAACGGTTCGTTTCGCGTGAGCAGCGTGCGACCTGCGGTTTCGTTTTGACCGTAAACGTAACGACAAGGCCGGGTTCAAGGAACCGGCCTTGTCACTAGTATTATATCATTGTACGGTAATTATTCAGCAGGAACTGTGATTTCGCCGTTCACGATTTTTTCTTTGTACGATTGTACTTCGTCCAGGACTTCTTGAGGCACGTTTACGTTCGAAGTATCCGCGATACCTACGCCGTCGTCCTTAAGACCCAGAGTCGTGATCGTGCCGCCTTTGAACGTTCCGTCGATCACTTGCTGCGATACCGTCTTGATTGCAACGTCTACGCGCTTGATCATCGAAGTCAAAGTGATGTCCGTGCCGAATTCGATCGACTGGTCTTTGTCTACGCCGATAACCCATACTTCTTGACCTTGGTTCTTGCGGTCAAGTGCTTCGTTGAATACGCCAGTACCCGTACCGCCGGCAGCTTGGAACACGATGTCCGCGCCGTCGTTGTACAGAGTTGCCGCAGCCGATTTACCTTCGTCCGGCTTATCGAATCCGCTTGCGTATACAGCCGTGAATTGAGCATCAGGGTTCGAAGCTTCGATACCCGCTTTGAAACCAACTTCGAATTTCTTGATTGTTGGCGAATCCATGCCGCCTACGAAGCCGATCTTGTTCGTTTTTGTCATTTTACCCGCAACTACGCCAACCAGGAACGCGCCTTCGTTCTCGGAGAACAGAACGGATTCAACGTTCGGTGCATCAACGGCAGCGTCGATGATCGCGAAGTTGGAGTCTGGGTTTTGCTTAGCGATTTCGCCCAGTGCGCTTTCCAGCGCGAAGCCGATACCCCAAGTCAGGTTATATCCATCTTTAACGAATTGGTTCAGGTTAGGCTGATAATCCGCTTCGCTTTTACTTTGCAGGTACTTAACCGTAACGCCTTGTTCTTTCTCAAGAGCTTGCAGAGCTTCCCAAGAAGTTTGGTTGAACGACTTGTCGTTTACGCCGCCAGTGTCGGTAACCATGGCGATCTTGATGTCACTTGCAGCAGCACCTTCTGTGCTTTCGCCGCCAGTCGAAGCAGTGTTGCCGCTGCTATTGTTGCCGCAAGCAGCCAGAACGAGCGAGAAGGCCAGCAGCATGAAAAGCGAGAGTTTTACAGCTTTTTTCATTTTGGATAGTTCCCCCTTAGGATCTTTGCCTGCATAAGTATCTTTCTCAGCAGGATTGCTTTCGCTTTACAGATTATACATTCAGTACGCCGCAAAATCTACTATTAAAAATCAATTTCCAAGACAAAATTCGTATTTTTTGACCTGAAATCGCTTACCTCAGTCATAGTTAACATATGCTGTGACTTAATAACGAACAATCGCTTTTTTCGTTTAAGGAAACATCGCCTAAACGCTTTACTGCAATGAACCGAATCGCTCGGTTTTCTCCTCCTTATTCGAATACATCGGCTTCCACACCCTCTCTTTATAGAAGAAGACAAAAAAAGATCCTTCATTCCGAAATTAGATTCCGGATGAAGGATCTTGCCTACGCTTTAATTAAGCGTTGATTTTTTCTTTTGCAGCGGATGCCAGCGTGTTGAACGCCGTAAGGTCGTTAACAGCCAGTTCAGCCAGCATTTTGCGGTTCACGTCGATACCCGCCAATTTCAGGCCGTGCATCATTTTGCTGTACGACAAACCGTTTTGACGTGCTGCCGCGTTGATACGAACGATCCACAGTTTGCGGAAGTTGCGTTTTGTCTGACGACGGTCGCGGTAAGCATAGATCAAGGATTTGTTGACTTGCTCTTTTGCTGTTTTAAAAATGCGGTGTTTGGAACCGAAATAACCTTTTGCCAGCTTCAGTACTTTTTTATGACGACGACGCGTCACGAAACCGCCTTTAACTCTTGCCATATCTAAAGACCTCCCAGTCGATTATGTTGAAACTATTTGAGTTGCTTGAGTTGTTGTGCCAGACGTCTAACGTCGCCTTGAGCCATCAGATGATCGGCTTTCAGGTTACGCTTAGCGCGCTTGGATTTGTGCGAGAGCAGGTGGTTTTTGTGCGAGCTGTAGCGCGTCACTTTACCTGTACCTGTGATTTTGAAACGGCCTTTCAGACTGCTGTGTGTTTTCATTTTAGGCATTTTACTTTCCCCCTATTGGTTTTTCGGAGCCAAAATCATAATCATGCTGCGGCCTTCGAGCTTTGGTTGACGATCAACGATCGAAATCTCCGTCACTTCGTCACGTACGCGTTCCAGCACTCTTTGACCAAGCGAAGCGTGCGTGATCTCGCGGCCGCGGAAACGCACGGAGCATTTCACTTTGTCGCCGGCTTCAAGGAACTTGACCACGTTGCGCAATTTCGTGTGATAGTCGTGTTCTTCGATGTTCGCGCTGAAGCGAACTTCTTTGAGCTCGACGATCTTTTGATTTTTGCGCGCTTCTTTTTCTTTCTTTTGTTGCTCGTAACGGAACTTGCCGTAATCCATGATCCGACAAACCGGCGGTTTTGCTTGTGGCGCCATGTTCACCAAATCCAAATTCAGGTCCGCCGCCATCTGAAGCGCTTCACGAATCGGCGTAATTCCGATCTGCTCGCCTTCCGCGCCTACCAGGCGTACTTCGCGCGCCCGGATTTCCTCATTGATCATATGGTCCTTACTAATAACCGTCCACCTCCGAATCGAGTTTGTTACAAGGGCTTATTTGCCCATAATAAAAGGGATACGGACAAGCAGTCCGCATCCCGGTGATCTTCAATCTTCATGAGAAAAAACTCTTCATAAACGATCGGATCGGGAACCAGCCGACAAATACCGGACAGGTGAGAAGCGGAAGCTTCTGCTTTTGAATCCTAATAGTTAAACAACACTTGAACTACTATACCGGATGTTCGGAAGATTGTAAAGTGCTTTTTCAAAACTTTTTTATCGACCGATTCCGGATTAGCTTTGTTCGCTCTGCATCTCATCGATCCGAACGACGCGGGTATGCTTGGTGTGGCTCCATTGCTTATTGTTCTGCGTGAAGAACGCATAGAACGTAATCGGGAACCACGACAGCAGATAGATCGGGAAGAGCAGCATGTAAGCATACACTTTCCAAGACTTGACGTTTTCCAAAATCATGGCAACGAAGAACACGGCAACTTGCGCCAGGATCGCGACAGCCGCAACCCACAACGGCAGGAGACTGTACATCGTCACGATATGAGGTCCGTTAAACAACGCGATATCGCCGTACAAAACCGCCGTAAGAAGAAGCGTCAGCAGTACGATGTAGACGTTGACCGCGTACAGCGCCATATCGAACTTCACGATGCTGCGGTCACGGATACTTTGCCACAACAGAGGGAAGAAGTATTTGCGCGCTACGGTAAAGTGCCCTTGCATCCAACGCAGGCGTTGTACGGAAGAAGCTTTGAACGTCAGAGGCTTCTCGTCATAGATTTTAGCGTGGTAGTTGAACTTCGGATACACGCCGCGTTTTACGCAACGCATCGTGAACTCCAAGTCCTCAACAAGGCTTGTCGCTCCCCAGCCCATTTCTTTGAGCAGCTTGTTGTCGAAACACATGCCTGTACCGCCAAGGAAGTTGGCCATGTTCAGGTTGTGACGGGACAGCTGCCACAGGCGGTTGATGTACCAATAAGAGATGCCGTAAGCGGCCGTGATCCATGAATCGTTCGGATTCTTCGTGTCGATATAGCCTTGAATGACTTGCGCGCCCTTGCACAGATCGTCATTCATGCCGATAAGGAAATCCGGATGTGCCAGGTTGTCGGCGTCCAGCATGACGATCCCGTCATACTCGCGATCCAGCTTCCACAGTTCCTCCAGCATCCACTCGATCGCATAACCCTTACCGCGCAGATTCGGATTCACCCGCACGCAAGCGTTCCAGCCGTGCTCGCGCACGATGTCGGCGGTTTTGTCGGTGCAGTTATCACAAATGACGAACACGTCGTACAGTTCTTTTGGATAACGCAGCTTTTTGAGGTTCTCCATCAGAGCTCCGATCACTTCTTCTTCGTTATGTGCAGCGACCAAAATGGCGAACGACTTTTGCGGCTCGAACGACTTTTCTTTTTTCTTCTTGTACAGCCCGAACAATGCAAATCCGAACTGATACACTCCGATTACGGCCAGCAGCACCTGGAGCGTCATAAATATTCCTTGCAGCATGGTTGGTTGAACCCCCTTTTTTTACCCCTATGTACACAGTAAGCGTCTTTTTTGTTTTTGTCTTCTGTGCCTTGTTTTCCATAGCGACCTTGAATGACCCATTTTTTGTTTTAGGCTTGTCATAAATCGTTCTTTTCGATTCTGGCGATTTTGCGGACATTTGTCAAAACCGTGAATTCGCGATGCAAGGCAAAAAAAGAGCGCCTTGCCGTCAAATTGATCGCAGCGGACTGCTGATTCGCTTCCGCATCCTCGTTTATCTGCGGTTTGCTCCGGCTTGCGCGCTTTTGGTCCCGTTCCGGCATTCCGAATTGGGGGACCTGCCCACCTCCCGTTCTTCTCACTCTTAATTAAACGCGAGAGCACTGATAAAAGTTGGGCAATTTCGGTTAATTTTTTTTAACCCTATTATAATTGCCTTGAATCATTGTATAATTCGGGGTTGATAGAGTCAAAGTTGCAACCAGATGTGGAACTGCCGTTTGGTTTGACCGTGGCTAAGACGTCTTCCAAGACAAATAAACGCCTTAATCACGGTCAAGCTCCGGCAGAAAAAAAAGACAGCCCCGTCGCCTTCTCCAATCGCCCGGGCTCTTTATCCGGAGGGATGTTATGCGTAGTTTGCTGATCAAGCTGAGCCAATTGGACCAGCGCATTTTCAAATGGGTCAACGGACGTCTGCACCATCGCGTTCTGAGTGTCCTGCTCTACTATTTGACCCACCTGGGCGGCGCCACGTTCACGATCACGGCGACTGTACTTGCGTCATGGCTCGCGCCGGCGCCGTGGAATTCCGCCGCCCTGCATTCGCTCGTCGCACTGGCTGTCAGCCACGTCCCCGTGGCCGTCGTCAAAAAGCTGTACCCGCGCGTTCGACCGCACCTGGCTTTGCCCGAGACGAACACGTTCCGCAACCCGCTCGTGGACCATTCGTTCCCGTCGGGACACACGACAGCGATCTTCTCGGTCACGGTTCCGATCATGCTGCTCATTCCGTGGAGCACGGCCATACTGCTTCCGATCGCCTTAATTGTAGGAACTTCGCGCATGTACCTCGGTTTGCACTATCCGTCCGATGTACTGGCAGGTGGCGTTATCGGTTCGTTGACCGCTTGGTTGACGGTTGCATTATGGCCTTAAAGCGGCTATCGTAGAAGGGTATGAAGCCCGCCATTCGGCAGGTCTATCGACCGCTCGAACGAATAGCCGAACCTGCCTGGTATTTACCGGACAGATCGAAAAATCGGCCCGTCTTCCGCGCTGCATGGCGTCGGCGGCGGGCTTTTCCGAAAAAGGTGACGAAAAACGTGTCCAAATACAGAGTCCTGATCCTGTCGGAAGGCTTCGGCGCTGGACATACGCGGGCCGCTTACGCCCTGTCCGGCAGTCTTCGCAGGCTTTGCCCCGACGTTCAGACCCGCGTGCTCGAACTCGGAAGCTTTCTGAACCCCAAGGTCGCTCCCCTGTTCATCAATGCTTACAAAAAAACGGTGGTCACCCAGCCTCGTTTTGTGAGCATGATGTACAAGCAGCAGTACAAAAAATCGCTAAACCGTCTGACGACGCTGGCTCTTCACCGATTGTTTTACGCACATGCAAGAGAAGTCATCGAACAGCTTAGGCCGGATTTGGTGGTGTGTACGCATCCGATTCCGAGCGCGGTCATTTCTCGCCTCAAGCGTTTGGGCTTACGCGTGCCTTTATGCACGGTCGTTACGGATTACGATGTTCACGGAACCTGGATTAGCTCCGGCGTGGATCATTATCTGGTCTCTACGCAAGAAGTGAAAAACAAAGTTCTGCAACGCGGCGTATCCCCTTTTCGCATCGATGTGACCGGTATTCCGGTAGACCCGAGTTTTTGGGAACATCCGGTCAAAGCAAGCATCTTGCAGGAAATGGGTCTTAAAGCCATGCCGACCGTCCTTGTGATGAGCGGCGGCTGGGGATTGATGAACGGCGACGTGTTGAATCCCTATCTGACTCGTTGGCGACAAGACGTTCAGTTGGTGTTCTGCGTGGGAAGCAACGAAAAAGCGATGCGCAAGTTAAAAAAAGATCCCCGTTTCCAGCATGAAAACATTCATGTAATCGGGTATACGAAAGAAATCGACAAGCTGATGGAAGCTTCCGATCTGCTGATTACGAAACCGGGCGGGATGACCTGCACCGAAGGCTTGGCAAAAGCCCTACCGATGTTGTTCCATAACCCGCTCCCCGGCCAAGAAGAAGAAAACTGCGAATACTTTACCAGCAAAGGCTGGGGAGAACGCTTGTCTTCGCTGGAAGTCGTCGGCAAATGGATGACCCGCCTTACGGACGAAGAGCAGTACGCCGAACTCGTGAGCAGACGTGCGGAAAGCCGCCGTAACATCGAAAAGCTCCGCCCGATGCAAAGCGCGAAGCGCATTATCGAAATCCTGGAAACCACAAACAAGGTGCCCCAATAAGCGTATTCGCTTGGGGGCGCCTTTTTTTATGGAGTTCCTGTTCGATTTTTGGGGAGGAAGGCTGGGGCGGCTGCGGGAGTGTCTTGTTTCGGTCGCGTGTTGCAATCGGGAAGCTTGATTAGCCTGGGATGTGGCTTCCCGATTGCAAAGGCGAACATTTCATTCCTACACAAGACACTCCCTCCGCCTTCGGCCTTCCTTTTTTTCAAAAAAAGAACGAACTCCATAAAAAAAGACGACCCCGCTCATGGGGTCGTCAAAGGATAAGATCTGCTGTTGGGGATTGAGGTGCGCGATGAAGCGGAGGGAGAAATTCAGTTCGAGACGCCTTTGAAAGCGGAAAGCCGAAGGCTTTCTGCTTGAGACAGCGGCTCGAACGAATTTCTCCCGCAGCGGCTCAAGCGTAACTAAACCCACCCCGAAGAAGAGTTTATTCTTCTTCGGCCTCTTCAGCGGCCAGGGCGGCGCGTTCGTCGGAGGAGATCCGGTAGGGCTCCATGCGGATTTCGTTGTAGCGTTCCAACGCGCGTTCGCCGATCACGACTTCGCAGCGGTGGATGTTCATGCCTTTGCCCATGAATTTATGCTCATACTCGGTCATGACGTGTTCTTCGTTGATTCCGTCACGGTGCAGGTTCAGGCTGATGTTAGTCATTTGCAGCCCCGAGTCCGCGAACGAGTTCAACGAGAATTCGAACAGTGTCTCCGAGTCGGTCTTGAAGTGGATTTGCCCGTCGGTGTTGAGTACGCGCTTGTACATCTCCAAGAAGCGCGGATGCGTCAGGCGACGGCGGGCGTGTTTCTTTTTCGGCCATGGATCGCTGAAGTTCAAATAAATACGATCCAGCTCGCCCGGTGCAAAAATGTCTTCGAGCTTTTCCACATTGGCACGCGCCAGCATCAGGCTAGGCGGCGTCTCATGGCCTTGTTCTTGCCAGGCTGCCCTTGCTTTATCGCTTGCACGGCGAACGAGTTCGTCGTACATGTCGATGCCGATAAAGTTGGCTTCGGGCATGCGTACGCTGGTTCCGCTGATAAAGCGGCCTTTGCCCATACCCAATTCTACAAAGATCGGATGGTCGTTGCCGAACAATTCGGCCCAACGTCCCTTATACTGTTCCGGTTCGAGGACAACCAGTTCCGGCTGTGCCTGCAGGTTTTCCAGGATTCCTTTTCTTCCGCGTAAACGCATGTCATTCCTCCGCTATAAAAATCTCGGCTCGGTGATCTCTGTGTCTTCTTGCTGTCGATCTGAAAACACGCCGCAGCCTCCGCCTTATTGTGCCGAACTTCCCGCTAAAAGTAAAGATAAAAGCAGGCTGTACCTACGAAAAAGAAGCCCTCCGCGAAGGAAGGGCTTCATGGGGCGACCGGCTCTTGCAAGCGGGTCGCCGATCTATGCCGGGATAATGATCCGGTTAACCGAAAAGGGGCTGATCGCTCCCTGTCCTCGTTTACTCCGTGCGATCCGCGGCAATATCGAATGTCTTTTCAAAAGCATTGCGAATTTTTTTACGGGCATCAATTTCGATCTTATGACCGCTGTGGAAACGTACGCCAGTCAGCGCCAGTGCTTCTTCGCGAGTCAGCTCAACCGAGATTTTTTCTTCCGAGTGATCCGGTGCAAATTGAGTCGTCATTGTCAATCACCTCTTCATTTCTATAGAATAATCGGCCTGTGCCGGGATAAAAAGAGAGCGTTACCATCGTTGATACGACGCTGTTTTCCCGTCTTCCGATCTTGAGATAAATATAACACATCCATGTAATATTTATCAAGCGCAAAATTTATTTTTTTATCTCTATTTTTAACGTTTCAAATTATTGTTCACGGAATCAACCTTTTTTACCAGACGCAATTTTGCTAAAATTAAAGATTGACTGATAGTGTCCATATCGAAAGGAGTTCGACTCTTATCATGAGCATCTCTTCACCTGTTTCGACTCTTGAACCGCAATCGCCTCTGTTATGGAGCGATAAAAGATTCCATACCTGGAACACCGAAATGCACGATCAATTCGGTGATAAAGTATTTAAAGTCATGCTGGACGCCGGCTTTTCTTGTCCGAACCGTGACGGTTCCGTTGCCAAAGGTGGCTGTACTTTTTGCAGCGCACGCGGGTCGGGTGACTTCGCAGGCAGCCGTCGCGATGATTTGGTTACGCAGTTTAACAACATCCGCGATCGCCAACACCTGAAGTGGCCGAGCGCGAAATACATCGGGTATTTCCAAGCCTACACCAATACCTACGCTCCGCTTGAGACGCTGCGCGAATATTACGAAGAGATTCTCAAACAGCCCGGCGTAGTCGGTCTTGCGATCGCGACTCGTCCGGATTGCTTGCCCGACGACGTCGTGGACTATTTGGCCGAATTGAACGAACGCACGTATCTTTGGGTCGAGATGGGCCTGCAAACGATCCACGAGTCCACTTCGACGCTGATCAATCGCGCACACGACACTGCCTGCTACGAAGAAGCCGTGGCCAAGCTGCGCGCGCGCGGCATCCGGGTATGCGCCCATATCATTTACGGCCTCCCTCAGGAAACGCACGAGATGATGCTGGACACCGGACGCGCCGTAGCCAACATGGACGTGCAAGGCATCAAGATCCATCTGCTTCACCTCATGCGCAAAACGCCGATGGTCAAGCAGTACGAGGCCGGACTGCTTCGTTTCCTGGAACGCGACGAATATATTAAGCTGATTGTCGATACGCTGGAAATTTTGCCGCCGGAAATGATCGTGCACCGACTCACCGGAGACGCGCCGCGCGACCTGCTGGTCGGACCGATGTGGAGCTTGAAAAAGTGGGAAGTCCTGAACGGTATCGACGACGAACTGAAAAACCGCAATACCTGGCAGGGTAAATACTGGAGGGGCTAACGTTATGGGATTCATATCGGTCATTAATTTTGCCCAACAGTTGATTCAAAAAAGGCTGCAACCCGGCGAAATCGCCATCGATGCCACTGTAGGAACGGGCGCGGACACGTTGTACCTCGCTCGAACCGTCGGCGCGCGCGGAACGGTGTACGGGTTCGATATTCAACAAGCAGCGTTGGATCAAGCGCGAACGCGGCTGGAAAAAGAAGCCGAAGCCGGAACGCGATTGGCAACCACAGAACTGGCGCTACGCAGCCACGCAGAGATGATGGAAGTTCTGCCTACCGAGCAGCAAGGCCGGGTTGGCGCCGTAATGTTCAATCTGGGTTATTTGCCGGGAGCTGAAGATTTGAGCGTAATGACAGTTCCCGCCTCGACCTTGCCGGCCCTCAATGCCGCTTTGTCTCTGCTGCGATCAAAAGGGATTTTGACCGCGATCTTGTATCCCGGGCACGAAGGCGGCGGCGCGGAAGCTTTGGCTGTCGAGCAATGGGCCAGCGGGCTTCCGGTTACAGCCGCACGAGTCATTCTGTATCGCCAGCCGCAAAAGCCGGACGCGCCCTATCTGATCGCAATCGAAAAAACGTAAACTTTCCATTACGCCATGCCCGCACTAAAAAATCACCGTCACAGTCGGAAGTACGGGACCATTCCCGAACGCCCGGCTTTTCTCCGTTCCGATTGATTCGCTCAAAAGCGGGTATACATCAACGAGGACCTAATTTGAATCACACTTGATCTCCAGCAAAAATCGGACCCATTCGAACTCAGGGAGGGACGACATGTTATTCAACCGATTACGATCGCAGCCAACTTCGACTCATCTTGAGCCTGAACCTAAACGTAAAGCAAGAATAGCACCTCTAAAACGCAAACGTCGGGCCGTTGATCGTTCGCAGCCCCAGGAAACGTCGCGAACGTCGTTCTTCATGTTGAGCGGCACAGACGAAGTTTCGGTTTGCGTAAATGTCTGGCCGATCTCGAACCCTAAAGCCATCGTTCAGATCTCTCACGGCATGGGCGAGAACGGCGCAAGATACGCCGCGCTCGCCCAAACTTTAAACGCTGCCGGGTACGCGGTATATGCGGGCGACCATCGAGGACATGGACGCACAACGGGCAGCACGCCAGCCGGCCCGCTGCGTCAAGGTTACGCCGGTCCCGACGCTCTGAATGGGATGTGCCGCGACCTGCTGACGATCGCAAAAGAAATCTCTCAACGCCATCCGGGCATTCCGATCGTTTTGTTCGGGCACAGCATGGGCTCGTTTCTGACACAAAAGCTCATGACCGATCATCCGTCCGGATATGCCGGATTTATCCTGACGGGCAGCAGCGGACCTCGTGCAGAAATGCCTCTTCGACTCGGCCGCGCTCTGGCTGCGGCCGAAGCTCAAGTGCTGTCTCCCGCTTTTGCTTCACCAGCTTTAAACGCCCTCGTGTTTGGTCCATTTGGACGCGGGCTCGGTCCGCGCCGTACGTTCTTTGACTGGTTATCCCGCGATGCGGAAGCCGTGGATGACTTCATCCGCCTCTATGGGCGAACTTTATTCAGTTGCGGATTCTTCCGTGACTTTTTCCGGCTTCTGCTGGAGATTCAAATGCCGGAACACGCCAAGCGTCTCGACCGATCCAAACCCGTATTGCTTTGCTCGGGCGAACATGATCCCGTCGGCGGCACGGAAGGCCTGGCTAGTTTAAAAGAATTCTACGAGTCCGCGGGAATCGATGATCTGGAATGCCGGCTATATCGCGAAGCCCGGCACGAACTGGCTTTCGAGACGAACCGCGGCGAAGTGGCCGAGGACTGGATCGACTGGCTGGATCGCCACTTTTCCCAATCCTCCATCCGCCAATCCGCACGACCTGAGACGGATCGGTAACCGCCACTTATTTTTATTTTCCGCATCAAAAAAAGACCTCAACGTTCGCTTTTACACGGGCGTTGAGGCCTTTTTGCTGTAGAGTACGATAATTACGTCTCGTAATCCTCATAGTAGGCAAACAGATTCGAATCGTCTTCGGGCGGCGCTTCCATATCGTAATATCCATCATCCGAGCCTCCGCCGCTTTCCGCATCGCCTTCTCGGTTTTGGAAAAATTCGAGGAACGGCTGACCGTATTTCCGATATTTGACCTCGCCCACGCCTTTGATCCGCAGCATTTCGAACTCCGTTTTCGGCTTGTGTACACTCATTTCGCTCAAAGTCGCATCATTGAAAATAATATACGACGGTACATGCTCTTTGGAAGCCAGCTCCCGTCGGATCAGACGAAGCTGCTCGAAAATGGTCACTTCCGTCGCCGACAGCTTCACTTCCGCACGCGGACGGCTGCTGCGCGATGCGGACGACGTCGCGGCAAAGGAAGCTTTGCGCGCTTCGCGCTGGAACACCTGACGACCGCCTTTAAGCACTTCCGTGGCGAGCGGACGCAGCTTCACGACCGGATACTGCCCTTCGGTCAGTTCCAGATACCCTTCCGATGCCAGCACGTTGATCATATCGACGATTTCTTTTTCCGTTTTGCCGTTCAACATACCGTACGTCGACAGTTGATCGAACTTGTATTGCAGCACTTTTTTGTTCCGCGATCCCTTCAGCACGCCCGCCACCATCGAAGCGCCGAACCGCTCGCGCATCCGGTAAATGCAGGAAAAGATCTTTTGCGCATCCACGGTAATATCGATAATCTCGCGGTCGTCCCGGCAAGAGCTGCATGTTCCGCACGGCTCGTCGCTATGTTCTTCCCCGAAATAATCGAGCTGGGCGCTGCGCAGGCATCGGGTCGTGTAGCAGTAATCGACCATGAGCTGCAGCTTGCGATATTCGTTGTGACGCCGTTCTTCCTCTTGCCCGTTTTGCTCGATCAGGAACTTTTGCACCACGATGTCCTGCGCGCTGAACAGCAAGATACATTCGCTCGGCTCGCCGTCACGGCCCGCACGACCCGCTTCCTGTACGTAGGCTTCCATGTTTTTCGGCATATTGTAGTGGATGACGTAGCGGACGTTGGATTTATCGATCCCCATCCCGAACGCATTGGTCGCGACCATCACCTGCACATCGTCATACAAAAAGGCTTCCTGCGCGCTTTCTCGCTCATCGTCGGTCATGCCTGCATGGTAACGTCCGGCAGCAAGTCCCTTCATCGACAATTGCGAGTACAACTCGTCAACTTCCTTACGGGTAGCTGCGTAGACGATTCCGGCTTCGTTGGCATGCGTTTTGGCATAGTCGTAAATGTATTCCTTTTTGTTTTCGCCCCGCAGCACCGAAAAGGCCAGATTATCGCGACCGAGCCCGGTGACGAACATATTCGCTTCCTGAAGCTCCAGCAGGCGAACGATATCGTCCATGACCTGCGGCGTCGCCGTTGCGGTAAACGCGGCTACGGTCGGACGGAGCGGCAGGGAATCGACGAACGGCGCGACGGATAAGTAACTGGTACGGAAATCATGGCCCCATTGCGAGACGCAGTGGGCTTCGTCGACCGCGACGCAATCGATGCGCAGATTCGCCATCTCGTCACGGAACCAGTCCAGCTCCAGACGCTCCGGCGCGACGTACAGCAGCTTCAGCTCGCCGCGCTGCGCCGCACGGATGCGTTCGTTCACTTCGCGGCCGCTGAGCGTGCTGTTGATGTACGCCGCCGCGATGCCGTTCGTCACGAGCGCGTCCACTTGGTCTTTCATCAGCGAGATCAGCGGCGAAATCACCAACGTCAGCCCGTCCATCATGAGCGCCGGAATCTGGTAACAGATCGATTTGCCGCCGCCCGTCGGCATGATGCCCAGCGTGTCGCTGCGAGTCAGCAGACTTTCGACGATTTTCTTTTGCCCTTCGCGGAAATCCGGATATCCGTAATACTTCTGCAAAAGCTCGCCGGCCTGCTCCATCAGTTTATTTTCTTCGATCGCCATTATGCAAAACTCCTTAAAGGGAATACCGCAGTCGGCATCCCCGTGTATTCGTTACTGTCCAAGTGGCTTGTCTCACTTTAATAGCAGGTTTACGTTCGGCTGAAACGCACACGGTTCTAGTGCGATTCAGCCGAGCGTAACCTTACATCTACTTGAGACAAGCCCCAAGCGCCCGGCTGGAAGTCCTTCTTCTTGTGGAAGCTTCGGCAAGGGTGACGCGATCAAGCTGCTTGCCTGATCGGCGCACGGGACGCGTTCTTCCTATATTTTACCGGGCATCCTGCATTGGGGCAACCGCTGAATGCGAACGAATATTCTTTTTTTGAAAAAGCGGTCACAATAAAAGGCGGGGATTTGTCTTATTGATCGACAGAGGGCAAAAGTTCCCGTTCGTTGGGAAGCTGGGGCGGCTGCGGGAGAAATTCGTTCAAGACGCTGTCTCGCTCAGGAACATATGATTGGAATACCTTCCAATCATATGTTCCTGAGCTCAAAGGCGTCTTTCACTGAATTTCTCCCTCCGCCCAACGCTTCGCTGACGGACAGAACTTTTTGAAATGTCGATCGCTTCGACAAATTTGGGATAAAAGGAGATCAAAGGACATGGAACAGAGAATGAATATGCAGCAGGTATTGCCGGATGTGTATAAGAAAATGCTTGAGCTTGAGATGGCGATTGGGGCTACGGGGATTGACAAGACGATCTTGGAGTTGTTGAAGATTCGAGCTTCGCAGATGAACGGGTGCGCGTTTTGTCTGAATATGCATACGCAGGACGCGCGCAAGCTCGGGGAGACGGAGCAGCGGATTTATGTGCTTCCTGCTTGGCGAGAAGCGCCGTTTTTCAGTGATGAGGAACGGGCGGCGCTGGCGTTAGCCGAAGCGGTTACGCGATTGGACGGCCATGGCGTGTCGGACGATGTGTATGACGGGGCAGTTCGGCATTTTGGACGTGAAGGTACGGCGAAGCTGATTATGGCGTTGGTTGCGATTAACGGTTGGAACCGGATTGCGGTATCGACGCGGCTGATGCCGGTGTGACGAAAAAGATTGTAGGGACGATGCTCGATACAGGATGAAGTTTGATACTACGGACAGACGATCTGATCAGGCTCGGGCTGTCCGTTTTCGTTATTTCTAGCCTTTTGACTCTGGCTCTGGTATAGTGGACTCGGCGAATCGCGGCTGCGCAAAAGGTTTTTGTGCATGATAATGATACGCGCTTGCGCCGAGATCCTTTTCCCAGAATGGAGTTCATCCGATAATGGCTTATACGAATAAACGGCCGGGCGGCAAGAAACGCCCTCCCGGCGTCAAAAAAGATACGTCCTACGCTGCACGCGAACAAGCAAGACGAGAAAAAGCAGACGCTCAATCTCGCAGTTTTACCGTCAAAGAACCGGCTGAACTGCTATCTTTCCTGTTGGAAGCGATGAGCGGCACGGGTCGCAACTCGGTCAAATCGATCCTGTCGCACGGTCAGGTTCGCGTGGATGGCGTAGCGGTTACGCGTCACAACCATGAACTGCAACCCGGACAAACGGTGGTCGTGGGCAAAGAGCGCGCGAAACCGAAAGCCAGACTGACCGGACTGCGCATTTTGCATGAAGACGATGACGTGATCGTGATCCGCAAGGAAGCCGGGCTGCTGTCGATGTCTTCCTCGCGCGACGAAGAAAACACCGTTTACCGCCAATTGATGGGTCATATCCGCTTGACGGACGCGCACGGTCGCCTGTTTGCTCTGCAATTGCTGGAAAAAGACGCTTCAGGCGTCATGCTGCTTGCCAAAAACGAAGCGGCCAAAGAAGCGATTCTGGAACAGTGGAGCAGCGGCACGGCCAAACAAGCCTATACCGTTCTCGTGGAAGGCAAAGTAAAACGCGAAGCGGATACCGTGACTTCCTGGCTGCGCGAAACCAAGACGCTCAAAATGTACGCCAGCCGCAAGGAAGGCGACGGCTTGCACGCGGTGCTGCATTACAAGCGCCTGAATGCGAGCAGCCAGGTGTCCTTGCTCGAAGTCACGACGGACACGAACCGCAAAAACCAGATTCGGGCCCAATTCGAAGACATCGGCCATCCGATTGTCGGCGACAAAAAATACGGCTCGACGCTGCGCAATATGGGCCGTCTGGGTCTGCACGTGCATGAGCTGACCTTCGTCCACCCGACCAGCGGCCGTACGACCAAGTTCGAGACGGAAGTCCCGAAGACATTCTTGGCATTGTTCCAGGAAAACCAGAACTAAACTTGTACAGTTCAAAGCCCCCGAACTCCGAGCAAAAACGGAGAGATCGGGGGCTTTCTTTTTTAAACCACGTAATCTCCGAATCCAACCGCCTGCCCGTTAATCCGCGCCAGCGTTTCGCCCTGCTCGCCCACAGCCAACTCCAACCGACGACTATGCAGGCTTCGGTAACTCACGTGGCTGCCGTCCTCGCCAAAACTCGGCGCACGCTCACGCATCAGCTCGGCAAAGCTTTCCAGATCCTCGACGTCCAGACTTTCCGCCTCCTCCACGCTGGCCGCTTCGATCACGACGGCGTTGGACGATCCCGCGCTGCGCACGTTCATCCGATCCTCCTGCTCCGCCGTTCCATAACCGTGACGCAGGAACACCGCCAGGTAGACACCGCCGACCAGTCCGAACAGCGCTTGCTCCTCTCGAATCCATTCCCCTTTCGGCAGAACGCCGACGATGCTCCGGTCTTCCCCCTCCGGCACCGGATACAACGCCATCACGACACTTCGATCCGGCAAAATTCGAGCATACGGACTTTCATGGCGCAGATCGCCTTCGCTGTACCCTTCGCCCGGATGGATAAAATACGCCTGATTGACGCTGCTGCCCAGTTCGTAGGATAGCGGAAGCGTCACGTCCCAGCGATGCTGTTCGTTATCGAACTCTTCCGAGCGCTCCCACATGCCGCCTGCCGCGTACGCATCGGTCAGGTACGTATAGCTATGTAGCTCGCGATCCGTTCCGTTTTCCAGCGGCTTGAGCACTTTCTTCTTAACCTCGACCGGAACCAGACGATCCATCGCCGCGATCCGTGCTTCTTCCGGTGCTTCGTAGAACAGGAATCCGGCGTATTCGGCGCGAACCAACTGCGGCGGCAAACGGAAATCTCCGTATTGCAAATAATCGAACGCGACATTGCCGTCTTTCGGCGCATCGGCGGACAATTCTCGCGCATGCGGTCCGGCCCAGGCTCCTCCGATATAGTGCAGCGAACGCTCGCTCCACAAATAATCAAGCATGCTGTTCAGATCGGCCGTGATATCCGCATCGTCGAGCAGCAGCCGAGCGCATGTAAATGCCTGTACCCAATGCCAGAACCAGGGCTGCGAACCGTATTCGTGCATGCCCCGTTCGCGAACGCGCGCAAGCAGCGCTTTAAGCGAACGGCGTCCGTCTTCGAGCAGCTCGTCATCTCCGTAAAACGACCCGAACAACAGCTTGGCCGCCGTATATTTTGCTTCATGATGCCCGTATTCCCGCAGAGGTTTACCGTAAAAACGACTCTCGTATACCGCCTTAAGCGCCAGCTCGAATGCGGTTCGCAACTCCTCCGGCAATCGCTCTCCGCTGCGCTCCGCAAAGTACAGCATCAAGCTGCCCATCAGCTCGACCGGAAGCGGGTGCGGCGATGCCTGTTTCGGATCTTCGCCAAGTGCCAGCGGCCAATGACCGTACGTCTTGCTTCCTTCGCGGCGATCTTGAAGCTCTAGTACAAGCCCGAGTACTTCTTCCGCTGTCGCCTTGGCCTGCTCGCGATCGAAACGCACCCGAATATCCGGGTCGAGCGAAGCCGCGTGCAGGTACGAGGCATAATAAAAATTGTTGCGGATATCGTCATGGAACCATAGACCGCTCGGCAGACGCTCGCGCGAAGCGGCCTGCGCCGCGACTTTGCCGACAAGCTGGCGACTTCTTTTTTCCAAACTCAACATATTCCTGATTCCAACTCCTTTTCGATACTAATAGCTGCTTCGTTTTGGCTTGAACTCCCGTGCGCATGCTTCCACCAACAAGCAAAACGAACGATTCTGTCCCAGCATAAACGAAGACAGATCATAACGATGATGGGAAGGTTCATAGGAAACCAGCAGTCGCCGCCCCATCCGTTGCGTCGCATATTGGATAAACTCCCGCGCAGACTGACTTTCCAGCAAGGTCACGTACGCATATAACGAATGCTCTTCCGGCTCGTCGAGCGGGCTTACGCCTGCGCAGGAAAACTCGGTCGCGATGCCCGCTGCGTTTAATAGCTTCAAAGCTTCCAATAACTCAATATCTACCTCAACACCACCCAGCAGACCGACCTTTTTCGGAAAAAGACGAATCTTCTCGCGTTCCGCCCAATGCCCAAGCTCGATTCGGCGCCGCCTCCACTGTTCGGTAGTCTGATTGCTGATGATCACTTCATCCGGCGCTGCTTGATCCGGTTGTGTGCCTTCCATGACGCCCTCTCCTTCCGCAACCCAAAGACCGGCAGACCCGATACGCCCAGCCGCCAGTCCGGTCTTTCCATTATGCCATTCCTGAAGCGGCGGCGCTATCGTCTCCGATACGGGACGCTTGATTTCCGTTCAGACCTCCGACTGTTGCTGTGCCGCTTGTTCCATCGCCTGCATGACCTCGTTCAAAGCCCGTTCTTTCAAGCGCTCGGCCTGGAACATTAGCCGATCCGCCCGATCGCCGTAATCTTCGCGCACGCGCTTATCGCGGCACGCAGGCAGGTTGATGCGAACCGTCAGATAAGCCGAACGAACGGCCGCTTCGAACATGACCGCGCCGATCCCCAGATCCGACAATACATGCTCGCGGGTCGCTTCGGCAATTCTCCGGGCGCTTTGGAGTCCGCGCACCCCGATTTCCATCAGCTCAAGCGGCACTTCGATGGTCCGCTTGGCGGCCTGAACCAGCGATTCTTCTTCTGCGGACTCCGCTTTTTCGCTCACCTTGATGTAGTCGGCAAAACTGCGGATGTCCGCTTCCATTAATCGTTCGCAAGCCTGCGCGATTTCTTGCATTTCCCGCTCTGCGGCGTCGATGCTTTCCCGCTGCCCGGACGTCCGTTCCCGATGCGACAGCTTCGCGGCCATCGACGTCATCGCCGAACCCAACGCCGCCGCGAGCGCCGACGTACTGCCTCCGCCCGGCGTCGCTTTAGCGCTTCCGGCACGTTGAGTGAATTCTCGAATCGATAAATCCCAAGGGGATTGATTTTCCATAAGGGTTCTCTCCTTTTCGGCTTAAATGATGATCCGTGTTGTATTCTCTTCTTATTACCCCGATTGCAGATCACACTGGAAACGGTTGTCTTGTCAACAAGTAAACGTTCGTCTAAACTACCGATAACCGTTGTTCAATTTTTCTTTCTTTGTAAAAAAAGGAGGTTGTTGTGCTGATTCGCTCCATGTTTCGCTCGCTGCTGATTGCCTGTACGGTGTTTGCCGCCGTGGCTTTGATTGCATTGATTCCTCGTACATTTACCGTAACGGTCACCGCGGATTATTGGGTCATTCCCGACGGCACATTGGACTGGCAGATGTATAGCGAAAATATTCGCAGCTTTATCGCCAACTTTTTCGAAAACGGTTCACTCGGTACTACCCGTTACGGCGAACCTGTCGGTCCTGTCGTGGCCTCGGCGCTACTTGGCAGCTTACCTGTTATTTTTGGCGCGTTAGGGGTCGGATTTATACTCGGTGTTCCCAAAGGAATGCTTGATTATCTGCTGTCTCGCACACGATTTTCGATGTTGGGCAGCGGCACGACCTGGCTGATCCAGGCTTTGCCGGACTTCTTTCTGCTGCTGGTTCTACGCTGGTATCTGATCCACCATCCCGTGAGCGGCATTCGCTTTTTTGCACGTGAAGGTTGGGAATCGTTGGCGATCCCGATCGCGCTGGCGGCCATTTACCCGATTTTTTACATAGCCAGAGTGACTTCCGCCGCAATCGCTTCGGAAGAAGGCAAGTTATATGTCAAAACAGCCCGAGCCAAAGGATTACCTGAACGCATCGTCTTTTCCCGTCATGTCATGAGCAATGCCGTTGGACGCGTATTGACCCATTTCATGCCGATCGGCGTCTATATACTGTCCAGTCTGCTGCTGATCGAAGCGCTGCGTAATGTTCCGGGCGCCTCTTACCGTATGTTTCAGGCGATCGATTACGACAAAGTAACGGCTTCGACCGGCAATACGGAGCCTGGCGTCATCATTGGGATTGCTTTTGGTTTTATGCTGTTGATTCAAATGTTCCAACTCATCGGTTACTTGGCGCGCAGACGCTTTTCAGCCCGTTGAATCGAAAGGAAGTTCATCTATTGAGAAAAAACATGATGTTATGGATCGGCGGAGGCATGTTGACTCTGCTGCTTGCAGTCGCCTTGTTCGGCCCTTATCTGCCTTTTATCGACTCCAGCCTGAAAGAAGAACGTTACCGCTTAGAAAATGGACATCTGGTTAAAGCCCCTTACGAGATCTCCTGGGAAAACCCGCTGGGCTCCAGCAAATTCGGCGTTGATAATTTGAGTCGAATCGTGATTGGTGCGAGAGAAACGCTGCTGATCGTATTCGCTGTATCGTTGTTGCGTTATGCGATAGGCATTCCGCTCGGGCTGCTGGCTAGACGCCGACGCGGAGTGGCGCATGCTTTGCTGACCTGGCTGAATCAACTATTCTCCTCTGTGCCCACGCTGCTGATGACCGTGTTGCTGGCGGCGATTCCTTTTTTCCTGTTCTCGTCGGGACGGCTGTACTGGATGATCGGGATTATGGCGCTTGTCGAGATCGGACGGGTCGGTTATATTGTGCAGCAGCAGGCTGCGGCGCTTGCGCACGAAGCGTATATGGAAGCGGGACGCGCATTGGGTCTTCGACATTTTCGTTTGTTGAAAGCCTATTATATCCCGTCCCTTCTGCCTGAGATGATCGTTCATTTCTGCCTGGATCTTGGAAAAGTCATCATTCTGATCGGACAGCTCGGCGTGTTGACCGTTTATCTGAATCCGGGATCGGCGGAAGCCGGATTGAACAACGAATTCGAGTTCGTCAACACCGCGCACGACTGGGGTTCGATGATTTCCGATCATGTGCCGGACTTGAATTACGGGCAGTTCGGATCGATCATGGTGCCCGTGCTTGCGATTGTATATGCCGTGTTGGCGTTCAGTCTGCTGGGGGAAGGACTGCGGCGGCGGTTTAACGCACGCTAAAAAAATGAATGCTAACTTGACCGTTCATGTTATGATGGACAGGAATATTATCGGATTTTTCAATACGTGGACTGGGAGTGGATTTATTCATGATTCGATTCGGAATGATCGGCACGAATTTTATTACGGAACGCTTTATTGATGCGGCGCAGCAGGCAGAAGGCTTGGAGCTGACTGCGGTGTACTCGCGTACGGAAGGTCGCGCGCAGGAGTTTGCGAACCGTTACGGGATCGGGCTTACGTTTACGGACCTGGATGAAATGGCCGCTTCGGACCGAATTGACGCCGTTTATATCGCCAGCCCCAACTCGCTCCACGCGGAGCAAGCGATTTTGTTCCTGAAGCAAGGCAAGCATGTGCTGTGCGAAAAGCCTATGGCCTCCAACGCTCAGGAAGTTCGCGATATGTTTGCTGCGGCGCAAGCAAGCGGTGCTGTGTTAATGGAAGCGGTTAAAACAACGCTGCTGCCCTCTTTCGCGCTGCTGCGGGAAAACCTGCATAAGATCGGTCCGGTTCGCCGTTATTTTGCCAATTACGGTCAATATTCGTCCCGCTATGACGCGTACAAGGAAGGCACGGTGCTGAACGCGTTCCGTCCCGAATTTTCCAACGGCGCGTTGATGGATCTTGGCTTGTACTGTATCTATCCGATGGTGCTGCTGTTCGGTAAACCGGAAGAGGTCAAAGCAAGCGCATATATGCTGGAATCCGGTGTTGACGGCGAAGGCAGTCTGCTGGCGCGTTACACGGACATGGAGGGCGTCGTGACCTTTTCCAAAATTACCGATTCGCATGTGCCGTCGGAGATCCAGGGCGAACTGGGCAGCATTCTGATCGACAAGATTAGCGAACCGCGCAGCGTACAGATCCGCTATCGGGACGGCAGCGTGGAAGATCTCAGCGAACCGGCCGGCAAACCGGTGATGACCTACGAAATTCAGGAGTTTGTCGACGTGATCCGTTCGGGCGCAAGCGAGTCTTCCGTCAATTCGCACGCATGCTCGTTAGCCGCGGCCGAAGTGATGGAAGAGGCTCGGAAACAGTTCGGTCTGGTCTTCCCTGCCGACGAAAAATACTCGCAACTAAAATAATCAAAAATTTGACTAATTTAATCGTCCTGCTGCGCGTTTCGTTAAGGTATGATGAATGTGAGGACTTTCACGTACTTTTTTTATAGCAAAGGTACACCGATGAAAGCTCCATTCTAACGGGACGGTGACTTCACGATGTGGAAGCATGCAGGCAAGACCATGAAAGCGGCAGCGGCGGCTCTGACCCTCGCGGCTGTATTGAGCGGATGCGGACAAGCTAAAGACGGAGCAGCGACAGCGGCACAGAACAATTCCGATCCAATCTCGGCAACTTTCTATGTATACGATACGGTGGCGACGATCAAGATTTACGACGAGAAAGCAACGGAGCAAAACATAGACGAAATCCGCGATCTGTTGAGTAAAATCGATCTGGAACTGAGTCGAACCAACGAAAACAGCGATCTCTATAAGGTCAACGCCGCCTCCGGTAAAGAAGCGGTCAAGGTCTCCCGAGGGACATTCGACGTGGTGAAACTTGCGTTAACGTATGCCAAAGAAACCGACGGGTTGCTCGATCCTTCGATCGGCCCGCTTATTAATCTGTGGGATATCGGACATGAAGGTGCGAAAGTGCCGGATAAAAACGACCTGGAAACGGCTCGCAAGCTGACCGACTACCGAAAGGTCACACTCGACGAAGCCAACTTGACGATCAAGCTTGAAGAACCGGGCATGGTGCTCGATCTGGGTTCGATCGGCAAAGGGTATGCGGCCGACCAAGTGTCGCAGTACATGCACGATCATGATCTGAACAGTGCCTTGATCAATCTCGGCGGCAGCAGCATCAATGCGGTCGGCAGCAAGCCGGGCGGCGCGGATTGGAACGTTGGCCTGCAAGATCCGGTCAAAAGCCGCGGCAGCCAGCTGGGAACAGTGAAGATCAACAACGAGACGATCGACTCCTCCGGCGTATATGAACGATTCTTTATGGAGGATGGCGTGCGGTATCACCATATTCTCGATCCCCGTACCGGTTATCCGACGCAAAACGGCTTGATGAGCATCACCATCGTCAGCGACAACGCAACAGACGCCGATGCGCTTTCCACCGCCGCATTCGTAATGGGTCTGGAAGACGGGATGGCGTATATCGAAAAACAACCTGGCGTTGAAGCCTTTTTCATTATGGACGACAACAGTATTCATGCAACGAGCGGCTTGAAGGATCGAATCAACCTGACCTCCGATTTGTATCATCTTGCCGATTGATTAGCCGGTTTTATGCGAAAAAGGCTGCCACCATCGAGTGTCCGATGGGAAGCAGCCTTTTTATCGTGCAAAAGAACGTTTATTTCGATTCTTGATCGATCAGCTCAATCTCGAACCGCGCAAATCCGCCCTCAGCCATTCCGCTAAAGCTTACGCCTGCTGGCATCCCTGCTTCACGAGCATCCGGTGAAGACAGCAGCTCCACCTTCATCCCTGTCGGGATTCCAACCACTTTCCAGTTGTCGTCTGCCTTCGGCGTCAGCACACCGGAATTCCGGATATAGTCCGTGAGAATCTGTCTGTTTTCATCCGGCGAATCCAGTACAACCCGTTGACCGTCCGGATTAGCGATCGGCGTTGAAAAAGCACGGTAGTTGTTGGTGGCAATCACGAACTTCTCTTCCGCTTCGACCAGACGACCTTCATAACGCAGATCGCCGATTCGCTCCGATTCCGGATTCAGCAGTTCGCAAGAAGATGAATATTTAGCCGGTTTCGTCACATTGATGGTATACGTCACGCCGTCGATGATATCAAAGTTGAAAGAAGGGAAGTCCGGATCGATCAGACTTTGACCGTTTGGTCCTTCAGGGTCAATGGTCAGGAACAAGCCTGCCGCCCATTCCAGCCATTCCTTCAATTCCGCTCCTGTTAACAACACCGCACACAATGTATTCGGATAATTATACAAATCCGCGATATGCTTTACAGCCAGCGGCCCGGCAGGAATGTTCGTATAATAGGATGGGCCGTAGCGTCCACCCGTTTTGAACGGCGCACCGGCGGCTAGCATCGGAAGCTCCGCATAGGGCGTGCCTTGAAGTTCTTTTTTCAAATACCAACGCTGTGCATCATTAACGATCTGCACCGAAGCATTGTCTTGAATCAAGGCGAAGAAACTATGGATCGGTTCGGTTGTCTCGCCTACTGCGGTTCGAATATAGGTCAACGTGCCTTCATGGCCCTCGCGCACGGCTTCTGCGGTCTCGGCATCTGTACGCACAAGCGACACCGCTTTGGAAGCATCGAAGACCGGACGCGCTTCAGCGTGAAAATCAGATACGCTCCAGCCCTGTTCGCTCAACGTCAATTCCAAATCAACCACGCCCAGGTGATCGCCTGCATATCCCGCTTCAACAGCCGGAACGCCGTTGATCGAACCTTTTTGCGTATCGACACCTGTTTTCCCTTCAAAAGCCGCACTCGGAAACACCTTATGCGCATGCCCGAACAAAATCACATCGACGCCCGGAATTCGGCTGAGATGCAGCACGGCATTCTCCGTCATCGGCGCTTCCGCCACATCCTCGTAACCGCAATGAGCCAGCAATACGATAAGATCCGCACCTTCAGCCTTGAGTTTCGGAACAAAAGTCTTCGTGGTCTCGACCATATCTTCCGCTCGCAGCCTTCCTTCCAGATTAGCCTTATCCCAGCTCATGATCTGTGGAGTGACCAATCCGATAACGCCGACTTTGATCGGATGCGAATGACCGTTATCATCCTCGATCATACGGTCCAACAGCAAATAGGGCGGGAGATAGTGCGATCCTTTCGGAACGTTTTCGCCGTCGAGGTACAGATTGGCGTTCGTATAAGGGAAAGAAGCTCCTTCAAGCACCTTGTCCAAATATTCCAGTCCGTAGTTGAACTCGTGGTTCCCCAATGTTCCGGCATCATATCCGAGCGCATTCATCGCCTGATAGACCGCATGAACACCTCCGTTTGCGTCAAGTCCTCCCGAAGCCATATAGTCGCCCATGGGATTGCCTTGCAGCAGATCGCCGTTGTCGAACAGCAGAACGTTCTTTTTTTCCGCTTTCGCCTGGCGAATCAAGGTTGCCGTCTGCGCGAATCCGTATTCCAATACCGGGCGATCTCCGTAATAGTCATAGTTCATCATATGGACGTGAAGGTCCGTTGTTTCCAGTACCCGTAGGCTTGCTTTAATATTCAGTTTACTCTCCTCCAATATGTAAGCTAAGATAACGCAGTTTCTTTCGCCTAAAGCTTTTAACATTTTTTTCCGCGACTTTTTCAGATAAAACTCGTGCAATTTTCGTTTTTTGTGGTACTATCTTTTATGAAGATTAATTTACCGGTGGTAGTTAGTGAAAAAACAAAAACATTAACTAACATGTGGCGCTCAAATGTTCGCTTCTCGAAACGTTCATCAGGAGCGTGCCCGTCGTTTCCGACTTGATTAGAATGACATTTAACCGTGTTTTTCGCAAGAGTGGGGCTTTTAATTTTACGCAGGTTTAACAAAAATCGTCTTCCCACTTTACTCAGGCTTAGGAAAATGCTGGTACACTTCTTTTTGTCGGCTTCGGGCCGCGGAGATTGCAAAAACAACATACCTATCAAGGGGGAAAAGATTTTGTTTAAGAAAGTACTTACGATCTGCATGTCTCTTGCAGTAACGGCGAGCCTGGCAGCTTGTGGAAGCAGCAGCAACAACGCATCGGGCGGCACTTCGACAGATGCAGGCACCACTCCGGCAGCTGAAGGCTACGCGCCTACAGAACTGACGGTACAATTCGTCCCTTCGCAGAACGCGGAAACACTTGAAGCCAAAGCGAAACCGCTTGAGAAACTGCTCGGCGACAAGCTCGGCATTCCGGTAAAAGTCAGCGTATCTCCTAACTATAACACGATCATCGAAGCGATGTCCGCTAAGCAGGTCGACGTAGGCTTCCTGCCTCCGAACGCTTACGTTCTCGCTCACGACGTAAGAAAATCGGCTGATCTGCTGCTGCAAGCTCAACGTTACGGCGTTGAAGAAGCAACAGGCCAACCGACTGAAGAAAAAGTCGACTTCTACAAATCCCTGATCCTCGTGAAAAAGGATTCCGGCATCAAGAGCCTGGAAGACCTGAAAGGCAAGAAAATGGGATGGCAGGACGTTACGTCTTCCGCAGGTTACGTATTCCCGGCTGCTGCCATGATCAAAGCAGGTATCGATCCAGGTACAGACGTTCAAGGCGTAACGCTGAAAGGCCACGACCAAGCGGTACTGGCTTTGCTGAACGGACAAGTTGACGCAGTTGCGGTGTTCCAAGACGCTCGTAACACCGTTAAAGGCGACATTCCGGACGTATTCGAGCAAACCGAAATCCTGTTCTCGACTGATCCAATCCCGAACGATACGATCAGCGTACGCAGCGACATGACGCAAGAATGGAAAGACAAGATCTCCGACGCATTCATCGCTCTGGGTGAAGATCCAGAAGGTCAAAAAATCATCAACGACGTGTACACGCACGTTGGTTATGAAAAAGGCGACGACGCTAACTTCGCAATCGTGCGTGAGTCGGCTGAAGCTGTCGGTCAAAAGATCGAATAGTCATCTTCACCAGTTAAGGGGCTTTATGGTATAGTTTTGACAAAACCATTTCTTGTGCGCCCTCTCCATTTTTCCATGCAGCGCCGCTTGCGGTTTTTACAGCCGCAAGCGGCGCTGTGCGGCGTTTGGAGACGGGACGAATCTGACCGGTTCCTCTCTGACACACAGAGAAGGCAAGCCGGAGAAAGCGGGCAACGATGATTGAATTTAAAAATGTAGTCAAGCAATATCCGAACGGCACGATTGGCCTGAATAACATCAACCTGACGATCAACGAAGGCGAGTTTGTCGTCATTGTCGGTCTGTCTGGCGCGGGTAAGTCGACACTGCTGCGTTCCGTCAACCGCCTGCATGATATCAGTTCGGGCGAAATCCTGATCGATGGAAAATCGGTAACCAAAGCGAACGGCAAGCAGCTTCGCCGCATTCGCCGCGACATCGGCATGATCTTCCAAAGCTTCAACCTGGTAAAACGCGCAACCGTTATTCGCAATGTATTGTCCGGCCGCGTCGGTTATCACTCCACATTCACGACCATGTTCGGTTATTTCCCTAAAGAAGATCATGATATCGCGTTGGATGCACTCAACCGCGTTAACATCCGCGAGAAAGCTTATACGCGTGCCGACCAGCTGTCCGGCGGTCAACAGCAGCGTGTCTCGATCGCGCGCGCACTGGCGCAAAAGCCTAAAGTTATTTTGGCCGACGAACCGGTCGCTTCCCTTGACCCGTTGACGACCCGTCAAGTTATGGACGACTTGCAGCGTATCAACCGCGAATTGAAAATTACGACCATCGTCAACCTGCACTTTATCGACCTGGCTCGTGAATACGCGACGCGGATTATTGGTCTGCGCGCAGGCGAAGTCGTGTTCGACGGCCCTGTATCCGAAGCAACGGATGCCAAATTCTCCGAAATCTACGGACGCCCGATCAACGAAGACGAGCTGCTGGCAGCCGACGCTCCGAAAGGAGGAGTTACGGTATGACACCTGCTCCTACGCCGGAAGCGGCGGCGAGCGGGGCACCGACTCCTCCGCCGTCCAAAAAGCCGGCGCCTACTATGGATTCAAAAGGACCTCAACGTTATAAAATGTTGGCGACCTGGCTGTTGTTCATTATCGTTCTTGTTGTCTGCTTCATCGGAGTCGACGCGGATTTCTTAGCTCTGTTCAGTGAAGGCGCTCGTTACAATATGGGCCGAATCCTCGGCGAAATGCTTCGCCCGGATTGGAGTTATGCTTCGCATATCTGGAAGCCGATGGTCGAGACCGTTCAGATCGCGATCGCGGGTACAATTATTGGTGCGGTGCTTGCCGTTCCGGTAGCTCTTCTTTGCGCAGTCAACATCATGCCGAAGAAAATCGTTTCGATTCCGGCTCGTATGGTGCTGAACCTGGTTCGTACGGTACCTGACCTGCTGTTCGCGGCAATCTTCGTTGCCGTATTCGGTATCGGGGCATTCGCGGGTATGTTGGCGCTTGTCTTCTTCTCCTTCGGTCTCGTAGCCAAGCTGACTTATGAAGCAATCGAAGCGATCGATCCGGGTCCGCTTGAAGCGATGACGGCGTCCGGCGCCAACAAAATTCAATTGATCGTATTCGGCGTTATCCCGCAAGCCCTGCCTTACTTCTTCTCGTATGTACTGTATACATTTGAAGTCAATGTACGGGCAGCTGCCGTGCTTGGTTTTGTCGGCGCGGGCGGTATCGGTCTTCATCTCGATCAACAGCTCAACTCGCTGCGCTATGACCGCGCTTCGACGATCATTCTGTTGACTCTGGTCATCGTGCTCCTGATCGACTACGCGAGTACTTACTTACGGAGGAAATTGCTATGAACCAATCCGTTCCTTCCAAATCCCGTACTGCCCTGATCCGTAACTGGATCGTCGGCGCGGGCATTATCGTGCTGTTCATTTGGTCGCTGTCTTCGCTTCAATTCGACGGCATTCAACAATATGGCGCTCAGGTTATGAAATCGATCTGGGACGGGTTCACCCACCCGGACTGGGATTACGTCTACATGCCGGAAGGCGAGGATCTGCTGCGCGGCCTGCTGGAAACGCTGGTCATCTCGATCCTGGGTACGTTCATCTCGGCATTCTTGTGTATTCCGTTCGCCTTCTGGGCTTCCAACAATATGAGCCGTCTGGGCATCGTATCGAGCAGCGGTAAGTTCGTTCTGACCGTTATTCGCGTATTCCCGGAAATCATCATGGCGATCCTGTTCATCGTAGCCGTAGGCCCTGGCGCATTCGCCGGCGTATTGGCACTCGGCGTTCACTCGATCGGCATGTTGGCTAAACTCTACTCGGAAACGATCGAAGCCGTGGATAACGGCCCTCGCGAAGCATTGATCGCCAGCGGCGCAAGCAAACTGCAAGTGCTGCGCTTCGCGGTACTCCCGCAGGTTATCCCGCAATTCATCTCGTACGCGCTGTACCGTTTCGAGATCAACATTCGTTCCGCAACCGTCCTCGGCCTCGTCGGCGCAGGCGGTATCGGTACCCCGCTGATCTTCGCCCTGCAAACCCGCAACTGGAGCCGGGTGGGTATTATTCTGCTCGGCATCGTGGTTCTAGTCATTATTATTGACTTGATCTCGGGATGGTTGCGTCGTCGGATTATCTGACGTTGGTTTTGGGTGCGGGGAGACGCGGCTGCGGGAGGGATTCGTTCAAGACGCTGTCTCACACGGAAAGTTGAATTGGATTTAATCAAGGAAACTTTCCGGGTTCAAAGGCGTCATTCACTGAATCTCTCCCTCCGCCGCTACCGCGCAGCAAATATTTTTTTAGGGTAAGAGGAGCCGAATCTTAATTGGATTCGGCTCTTTTCTTTTGTGGTTTTATCTTTTCCTGTTCTCTGCTTTCTGCTTATATTCTCAGTTCTCTTCTTTCTTCTGTCTTTTCTCTCGCCCTTCTCCTGCCCTTCTCCTGCCCTTCTCCTGCCCTTCTCCTGCCCTTCTCCTGCCCTTCTCCTGCCCTTCCCCTCAAAACGTTCCTGTTTGAGGGGCTTTTGTTGTCGATGAAATCCGACAACCCGGAAAAGGCGGTGCGGCGGAGGGTGGGGGTTCAGTGTAGGAATGAAATGTTCGCCTTTGTATTTGGGAAGCCTCCTATGAAAATTCCAATCCGGCTTCCCAAATACAACACGCGACCGAAACGAACCCCCACCCGCAGCCGCATCTCCCAGCCTTTTCCCCGCACCAAGGTTGTCGTATGGAGGCCAACAAAAAAAGCGCCCCGAAATCCTCGGAACGCTTTTTTTCTTCTATTATAATTGAAAACCGATCCCGCCGCTTTTGGCGTCCATCCAGCTGCCTTTTTTCTCTTTGTTCATTTCGCCGCCCATCGAGCGGATGATGGTGGCGATATCGACCTCGCCTTGCTCGTTCCATTCCAGAGCGGCCGAGACGTAGAGTTCGCCGAGCTGGGCCATGCTAAAGCCTTGGGTGAGGGCGATCGCGCCTTCCATGGCTTCTGCGGACACGAAGTCTAGCAGTCCGCGGCGTTCGAGGAAGATTCGGCGCATTTCTTTGTCCGGCAGCATGATTTCATACGAACGATCGAATCGTCCGGCGCGGTTCATGAGGCCCGGATCGATTTTTTCCGGATAGTTGGTCGTGCCGATCAAGAAAATGCCTTCTTTCGAGGTCGCGCCGTCCAGCGTATTCAGGAAGAAGGAACGCACGCCTTGCGGCATGGAGTCGATGTCTTCGATCACCAGCACCATCGGAGCGAGACGCGCTGCGGTCTCGAATACTTCCTGCACGGAACCGCTGGACGTGTACTCCGTGATCTGCCAGTAAGCGGCCGGGCCCGGCACGCTGCCCGCGATCGACTTCACCAGTGTCGTTTTCCCGTTACCTGGGCGACCGTACAGCAGAATGCCTCGTTTAAACGGAAGATTATGCTTGCGGTAAAAGCTGCGGTCGGAAGCAAAAAATTGATCCAGCGAGCGGTAGATTTCTTTTTTCAACGGTTCGGGGAGGATCACATCATCGCGCGATACGGCACGCGTAATCGGTTCGCTTTCGCGCTGCATGCCGTTATTCGTGTCGGTGAACACCGTGATTCGATCCTGCTCGCGATTGCGTTGACGAATACGCACGCCGCGCAGAAACTCGCTAATCGCCTCGTCCCCTGTCGCAAACACGAAGTCTTCGCTATAAATGCCGTGCTGACGGAACATCGGGATACGCGCCAAAGCCACGCCTTGAGCGGCATATACGAACACGTTATTGCGGATCGCGGGATGAATCGTATATTCCGGCGTCAGACTGTCTTCGTCATAAGCGAACGTCCGGCCTTCGATTCCTTCGTAGATGCGGCCTGCGCATTCGACGTCGGGAGAACCTTTTTTCACGTCCTCCTCAAGCAGATCCCAGTAATCGTTATTTCCGTCATCGCTGGCATACAACGTGTAGGTTACGCCGTATCGTTCCTCCAGCATCGCTTCGATTCCCCGCGTTACGCGAGCATACGATTCGTATTCGGCCATATTCACATTGCCCGGTTCATACGCAACAATGGTTCGTTCTTCATTAGCCGGAATATCGATTCCCGCGATTCGCAGGCCCTGATCGGATTGTACTTTTCGTTCCATTAGGATTTCGCCCCTTTCACTGCCGCAAGCGGCTTGCACTTGGCTACGACGGAAGCAAGTCCTGCCCCCGTCACGCTGTTGATAATACGATCTACATCTTTATAAGCTTGAGGCGATTCATCCAAAATAACGCCCAGCGAATTGTGATTGACGATGACTTCTTCTTCGGTTCCGACCTTAAGCGCCGCCGCGAACTCATCTACCGTTACCAGTTTCTTGGTTGCGGTCCGCGAACGGGCACGTCCTGCGCCATGGCAGATCGAATGATAATTGTCTGCCCCGCTCGGCTTTCCGACCATGATATACGAAGCCGTGCCCATGGAGCCGGGAATCAGCGCCGGATGGCCGGTTTCCTTGTAAACGTCGGGGTTATCGAGGTGTCCGGCCGGAAGCGCGCGCGTTGCTCCTTTTCGATGCACAAACCAATCTTGTCCGCCGTGATGTTCGTCCCAAGCGTAATTGTGCATCAGGTCGTATAAAATCTTCATTTCGAATTTGGAGCCGAATACGTCGAGAAAAGCTTCGCGGATCGCAAAAGCGATCAGATGCCGGTTCACCACCGCCACGTTCAACGCCGAAGCCATCATATTGACGTATCGATCGCCTTCCGGAGAATCCAGCGGTGCGAAAATGAGTTTGGGATCATCCGTGCCCAGTCCCAAACGCGTCATCGCCCGGGCAGCCATCGACGTATAATGCTGACTGACCATCGCGCCCCACGCACGGGAACCGGAATGAATCATGACGACCACCTGACCGTCATACATGCCCCATTTTTCAGCCAGCTCCCGGTTCTCCTCCGCGATCTCCAGATACTGAATTTCCGCAAAATGATTGCCGCCGCCGAGCGTACCCAGCTGACGTAATCCTTTTACCCAATAATTATCGGCCACAGCATTCAGTTCCTCGGGATCGAAGTCGAAACGCGCTCGCTCGACATGAGTTAAGGAAGGAGAACGCTTGGCGGACACGCCGTCGGGCAGATATTTATTCGGTAATCCTTTGAGTCCTTTTTGCACGATGTTTTCCATTTTCAAATCGGAGAATGGGCTGCGTTTGTGAGCTTCCATCGGTAAATATTTTTCGATTCGGTTGACCAGCTTGCGGCGCAACCGCAAATCCTGTACATCGCTGCGATGCAGATTCGTCAGATGCACGCGCATGCCGCAGCCGATATCGCTGCCTACGATCGACGGGGACACGATTCCGCCGTCTTTGTTCCATACCGCCGTTGTGCCGATACAAGTGCCGACTCCCACATGCACGTCCGGCGTGTAGCCCATATAGCGAATATCGGGAATTTGCAGATTGCGTTCGGCCATATCGAAAATTCTCGGGTCAAGCTGGGCAAACATTTCGTCATCGGTATACACATGGACATGACCGGAAGCAAGCTGCACTTGGCGATAAAAAGAGGAGTTCGTTGTTGTTGAGTTCATTGGGTTTACATTTAACATAAAGTAAAAATCCATTCCTTCCTATAAGGCAAATCGAGTATTTTTTTGAAAAAAAGCATAACAAAAAACCGCGAACCTTCCGTCCGCGGTTATGCCGGTATAGATTGATTGAAATCAAAGCCATGCAAAATCCATCGATCGCGAAAGTGAGAATTCCGCAAAGATGTACTGCACCGCTAAAACCATTCAAGCCAGACCGTACCCGTCGAGGACAGGCAGAACGAAAGACGTCTGTTCAATTTTCAAATGAGCCTTCAAACGATTAACAACCATCATTGCTGCCATCCTCCTTTGCCAAATAGTAAACTTATCATAGCCTTTTCTTTTGATCGCTGTCAACCCTAATACTGGAAGCCGTTCTTCTTTTTTTGGCCGCTGGCTGAATATTGGTCTATAATAGACAACGTACAGGTGACGAAACGGAAACTGCATAGGATACAAAAACGAACAGGAGTGAACTCTTCATGAACGATCAACGTTGGAACAAAATCAGAACACATATGGACGAACAAAAGCTCGACTGCCTGCTGATCACGGAACCGAAGCATGTCGGCTATCTGACAGGCTTTTTCTCGAATCCGCACGAACGTTTCCTGGGACTCGCCGTTCCAAAAAACGATGAGCCGTTCCTCGTCGTGCCTGCCCTCGATCTGGAAGCGGCCAAAGCCGTATCCTCGGTATCGACGATCCGCACGCACAGCGATACCGACGACGCGTATGCCCTGCTTCAAGGCTGGCTTGGCGGCGGAAAAGGCATCGTGGGGATCGAAAAAGACCATTTGTCGGTATCTCGTTTCGAACGCTTGAACGCTGTGCTCGGTGCATCCGGCTACGCGGACGTGGGCGGCGTGCTGACCGCGCTTCGAGCAGCCAAAACGCCGGAGGAGATCGAGAAGCTGCGCCGTGCCGCGCGTCTGATCGAAGCGGTGCTGACCGAAGGACTGAAGCATGTACGCGTAGGCGCTACCGAGATCGAGATTGTTGCCGAACTGGAATACCAAATGAAAAAGCTCGGCGCGGAAGGTCCGTCTTTCGATACGATGGTGCTCACGGGCGATAAAACGGCTTTGCCGCACGGCAATCCGGGCAACCGCAAGATTCAATCCGGCGATATGCTGATGTTCGATATGGGCGTGTATCTGGACGGTTACGCTTCGGATATTACGCGCACTTTCGCCGTCGGCGAACGTCCAAACAACGAGTCGGTCAAGATTTACGAAACGGTACTCGCGGCGAATCTTGCGGCTATCGCGCAAATCCGTCCGGGCGTTACGCTGGCTTCTGTCGATGCGACGGCACGCGAAGTCATTACGGAAGCGGGTTACGGACCATACTTCATGCACCGCTTAGGTCATGGACTCGGTATGGATGTGCATGAATATCCGTCGGTACACGGAGCCAACGAAGAGCTGATTACGGAAGGGCTTTGCTTTACGGTAGAGCCGGGCGTCTATGTCGCGGGCGAATGCGGCGTGCGGATCGAAGACGATATTATCGTGACTGCGGACGGCGTCGACGTACTGACCACGTTCCCGAAGGAACTGACGGTAATCGGCGGATAAGTTTTCTTTTTAAATATGCAAAAAAGCCAGCTTCCGGTCGCTGGGGAGCTGGCTTTTTGCATGGCCTTATGCCTAATTCTTCGTATTTTTACTCGTACTCGACCAGATCCGTTTCCTGGAAGCTGCTGACTTGGGATTCCCAAATTTCGGCGACGTATTTCGCGTGTACGGGATGAACGTTGTACGCTTCGAAAGCTGCGCGATCCACGAAGTTCATCGAGAAGCCGTAATCATGATCGTTTTTGGCGCTGACCTGGCGAAGCACCTTAAAATCTTGCACCCCGGGAATAACCGCTAACAACTCTTTACTTTCACGCAAAAAAGCTTCTGCCGCCTCGTTATCTTTGCCTGCGTGCAGGGTGAACGTCACCATGTGGATGAATGCACTCATTTGCCGACTGCCTCCTTCGATCGATTAGATGGAATACTGACGCATCGCCGCGGCGATACGCGCATGTTACCATTTTACCACAATCAATATGGAAGCCTTACCATTGTCGGCAAATCGGAGTTATAAACTTACCGAAACTTGAAGCAAGTCACGAATCGTTATTTGGATGCGATAGTCGGTAGACCCGAATCGGCTTCTACAGCAGGTACTTTGAATCCACGCGCCCAATAAAGCACAGGTGTGCCTGCCGCTGTAAGAATGAATTTGAACAAATACGTCGAAATGAACAGTTGAATCCAGACGGAGAAACCTCCGTATTCCGGTCCGGTGAACGCAATCGCGCAGAAGATCAACGTATCGATAAACGAACTGACAACCCCGCTTCCGTTGTTGCGAATCCAAAGCTGATTGGCTGAAGCGAAGCGACGGCGGATTCCCGCATACAGATAGACGTCGAGCAATTGGCTGACCAGATAGGCCGCCAGGCTTCCGAGCGCCAGTCTAGGCAGCAGGCCGAATAAGGCTTGCAAAGGTTCTTGGGCAAAGTCGACTTCCGACGGACGGAAGAACAAGACCATCTGCATAATGACCGTAGTCATGATCAGCATAAAAAAGCCGAACCAAACGGCTTTACGCGCGGCTTTGACGCCGTACCGTTCGTTGAGCAGATCGGTTGCCATATAGATGCTGACGTACATGGTATTGCCCAGCGTCATGGTGATCCCCAGCATATCGATCGTTTTGGCAACCTGAAGATTGGCGACGACCGTAGCGACGCCGACCCAGGCATACAGCCCTTTTTTGCCGAAAAACTTGAAACAGAGCAGGAAAAACGCAAAATTGACCAGGACGAAAAAGACGCCCCACGTAAAATTGAACAAGGTGAATCCCCCTAGTTTTGGTATCGCGGGATGGTTACGAACCGCGTAATGGACGTTTTAGTCTACCATGATGTAAAAGATTTGGAAAGATCCTATTTGTTTAAAGCGGCCGAATATCAGCGATTCCAAATCATGGGTAGTTCAAGAATATTAAGGCTCATGAACTTCGTCTCATCATAAGCGGTCAAGCTACTAGTCATTCGACATCATAGGCAACATGCAAAAAAACAGGATCTACATTTTCGGATGTAGATCCTGTTTTCATTTGATACACCTTAGATTACATTTGGCTTCTTGATTAACAGCAAGTTAAGCCTGAGCCGTTTCGAGTTCCGGGGTGTCGTTGGAATCGTAGACGTCTTTGTCGAGTTCGCCCGTGACTTTGCCGGTTACGACGCCTGCGACCATGGAGTCGTTGACGTTCAGTGCTGTGCGGCCCATATCGATCAGAGGCTCGACGGCGATCAGGAGGCCGGCGAGGGCTACGGGCAGGTTCATGGTCGACAGGACGATCAAAGCTGCGAACGTTGCGCCGCCGCCGACTCCGGCTACGCCGAAGGAGCTAATTGCGACGACTGCGATCAGAGTCAGGATGAACGGCAAGTCAACGGTAACGCCTGCTGTCGGCGCGATCATCACGGCCAGCATGGCCGGGTAGATGCCTGCGCAGCCGTTTTGGCCAATGGTAGCGCCGAAGCTTGCAGATAGGTTGGCTACGCCTTCGGATACGCCGAGTTTTTTGCGCTGCGTTTCGATATTCAATGGAATCGTTGCTGCGCTCGAACGCGATGTGAAGGCGAATACGAGCGGAGAAACGACTTTTTTAGCATACGTGACAGGATTCAACCCGAACACCAACAAGATGACCAAATGAATCACGAACATGACGATCAGTGCAATGTACGAAGCAATAACGAACTCGCCGAGGCGAATGATTCCGGCAGGTTCGGTGGTTGCCATCATTTTGGCGATCAGTGCCAGGATGCCGTAAGGCGTCAAACGGAGAATCATCGTCACGATCCGCATCACAACACCGTGCACCGCATTGACGATGCCGCGGAACGTTTCGGCCTGCTGCGCGTTTTTGCGGTCAAGTCCGAGCACGGCCAAGCCGATGAAGGCGGAGAAGATGACAACGGCCAGCGTCGATGAAGGACGAGCACCCGTCATGTCTTCGAACGGATTGGTCGGAATAAAGGACAAGATTTGCTGCGGCAGCGTCAAGCCTTCCACGTCGCCGAGACGCGTTTCCAACGCCGCGCTTCGATCCTGTTCCGCTTGGCCGCTTCCTTCAAGCAGATCGTTCGCGTTCAAGCCAAAGGCCGTTGCCGACGCGATGCCGACCGCTGCGGCGATCGCCGTCGTCAATACGAGCGTAAGCAGGACGGACACGCTGATCTTGCCGAGCTTTTTGCCGCCTTTAATATTCATAATAGCCGTAATGATCGAGACCATGACCAGCGGGATTACGATCATTTGAAGAAGGCGAACATATCCGCTTCCGAGCAGGCTGTACCAATCCATCGATTTCGCGACGATTTCCGAATCAGCCGTATAAATCCATTGCAGCGCGATTCCGAGCAGAATACCTAGACCGAGTGCGGTAAACACCCGTTTGCTGAACGACACATGGCGCTTTTGCATGATGTACAACAAAACGGCCAAGCCTGCCAGAACCGCGATGTTTAAAATAACGAAAAAGGTTTCCAAGATTTAATCCCTCTTTTCTCTGTGTTTTTCGAACAGTGGTCAAGCTGATCGTTTTTATGTAAGCTTTTTCAAATTCGTGAACCATAATACCATTATTCCGATCATTTTGATAGACTTATTTTTAAAATTTATAATCGGTTTCGGTAAATGTCGGAAAATCAACGAAAATATTCGTGAATTGCGAAAAGAGCTTACATGAATCTGGTCAAATTTGGCTATATTCATGTATGATATGGATTAGCCAAGCATAACTTCCGAACGTTACACCTGTTTTTTTCATTCTTCGGCCCTATTTCGCTTCACGTTATTACGAACTTTGGTCCCGGTTTCTCTCTTACATAACGTCAATACCCGGTTCCGTTCAAACGTAAGCCTCAAGCGCCACGTTCAGGATTGCGTTTTGCTTTTCATAACGAAGGGAGAGCCCATTATGTTAAACCGTTCCATCAGCCGCAAAATCATCGTCTTGTCGGGAGCCATTATCCTCGTTGCGAGCCTGCTGCTGTGCGGGAGTTTTTTCGTCATATTTAATAATACCCTGCACAGCCGAATCATACCGGAATTCAGCAAAACGATGGACCTCAGCGTTTCCGAAATCCAAGGAGGCATCGATCCGACGCAAGCCGGAATGGCTGCGAAAGCCAATGCGGCCGCTTCGATGAAGCTGCAAACGTACCTCAATAACGCCGCTGCGGAGTTCCGCCTCGAAAACGTTTATATCCTTAACGTGCAAGACAATGAAGCGACAGTCGTACTCGCGAGCAAGGGAGCCGCGATCAAGACTGGGGACAAATTGCCCGTTAATTCGCAGATGCAACAAGCGTTGAAAAGCACGAAAGAAGCTGTTGTCACGCCGCTGAATCAAAATAACGGCGAAGCTCAGCTGGAAGGCTATCTGGCGATATCCGGCAGCACTATGCTTGTAGCAGGTACGATGGATGCTACTTTTGTAACGGAAGTCACTCAGGCCATTCTGTGGACAAGCGTTGCCATCACAGTCGTTGTTATCGTGATCGGTGCGCTCGTAGCCGCAGCAGTGAGCCGTCAGATGACGAAGCCACTCGGCCGACTGGTTAAGCATGCACGTCTCGTAGCCGAAGGCGATCTTCAAGAAAATATCGAAGTCAAAGGGCGCGACGAAATCGCCCAGCTGGCTTCGGCCTTCCAACAGATGACGAGCAATCTACGCAGTATGATCGGCCAAGTGCTCGAAGCGACAGACCGGGTCAAGAGCGATTCTCTCGAATTGTCGCGCGGAATCGGCTTGCTTTACGAAATCGGGGGTCAAACCTCTTCTTCGGCAGTCGAAATTGCTCAAAACAGCGAATCCGTAGCCAGCAGTGCTGCCGAAAACGCCAAAGCGATGGAAGAAATCAGCGGCGGCATCCAGCATATTGCGGAGTCCGCTGCCGAGGTCAACGAACAGATTGCCCGTGCTTCCGAGCAGGCCGTGTCCGGTAACACATTGGCTCAGCAAGCCGTAGGTCAAATGAATCGAGTTCAAGAGATTACGATTGAAGCCCGTTCTTACATTGAAACGATGGGTTCGCGCTCCGATGAGATCACGGAAGTGCTGCAAGCGATCACGAGTATCTCCAAACAGATTCAGATGCTATCGCTGAATGCTTCGATCGAAGCGGCACGTGCGGGTGAACATGGCCGCGGATTTGCCGTCGTCGCAGATGAAGTTCGCAAGCTGTCGGATCAGTCTCGCGAAGCAACCGGAAAAATCGAGCAATCGCTATCCGCACTGCGCGAAAACTCCGAGCGCTCCGTTACGGCGATCGGTACGGTGCATCACGAGATCATGTCCGGTGCAGAAGCGGTACGCAGTGCCGGAGGCGCATTCGACGAACTGATGAGTCTGATGCAGCAGTTCAACCAATCTGTGCAGGAAGTATCGGCGTCGACCGAACAGGTCTCCGCGGGCAGCCAGCAGGTCACCGCATCCGTGGAAGAAACAGCCCGCATTACCGAACGCGTACAGATGCGCGTGCTGGAAGTATCCGAAGGCAGCGCGCGCCAGGTCGAAGAAATGGAAAACTATGCGCGTACGGTCGGCGAGCTTACGCATCAAGCAGACGAATTGGAAGAGACGGTTAGACGCTTCAAGATCTAATCGCCAATCACTGTATGTATCGTCAAGAAATCGCACATTTATCGTACCGATACGGAATGCCAAAAAGCCGGGGAAAGGGAGCCCCGGCTTTTTGGCATTCCAAGCTATGCGTCATTTCGCTCAATCCAACCGTCATGCACTTCGATGCTGATTACTCGGAACGAGGTCTCTTATCATGCTTGCCGGCTTGCGCGCGAAACAACATTTGGGGTACGCTGACCGCCTCATGCTCCACCCTAATCGGCGGCGTCACTCCGTACAAAGCGCCGACAACCTCAGGCGTGAGCACTTCTTCCGGCGTACCTTCCGCTACCGTTCTGCCTTCGCGAAGCAATAACAATCGCTTTCCGTACTGTGCCGCTAAATTCAGGTCATGCAGCACCGCAACGACGGTCAGGCCCTCTTCCGCCTGCCACTCCTGCACCAATTCCATGATGTCGAGCTGATAATAAATATCCAGATACGCGGTCGGTTCATCCAGCAGCAACACCTTCGGCTGCTGGGCCATCACCTGACCGAGCGCGACACGCTGACGCTGCCCGCCGCTCAATTCGTCCAGACGGCGGAATAACAGCTCGGTCAACGCCAGACGCTCCGCGATTCGGTCCAGCAATGCTTTGGCAGCGTCCGTATCACGTTCACGCCCAAAACGATCCCGGTAAGGAAACCGTCCCATCTCCAGTGCATCTTTGACCGTGATCGCAAGCGGCGGCAGCCCTTCTTGGGGCAGCACAGCCAATTCCCGAGCCAACTCACGTCGACCGTATTCCGCTAAAGATCGACCCTGTAATTTTACGACACCTGCTGAAGCACGCTCCGCGCCCGAAATGAGCCCCAGCAAACTGGATTTCCCGCTTCCGTTAGGCCCGAGTATCACCCAGAACTCTCCCGGCTGAACCGTCCAGTCTAAGGGTTCAATAGCCTGCTGCCCGTCATAGGAACAAGCTGCGCCGTATAGCAAAATAGCAGGTGAAGCTTCCGAAAGTTGATCGTCTCGATGCTGCTCTCGCTTCCGCACAATTCTTTTTTTCATCCAGTCCACGATCCGCTTCCTCCTTTCCCGCGCTTGCTGCGTTGCAGCAATAACGCAAAGAACGGCGCTCCGGCAAATGCCGTAACCACGCCAAGCGGAATTTCCGCCCCCCCAAGCAAGGTACGAGCCAGCGTGTCCGCCCACATCAGGAACAAAGCTCCGCCCAATGCGGACAACGGGATAAGCAAACGGTAATCCGGCCCTGCGATCAATCGAATCATATGCGGCACGATCAATCCGACAAAACCGATGACGCCCGATACCGATACCGCGGCGGCCGTGACGAGCGTAGCCACCAGCAAAACGGTCATTTTGGTTCGTTCCGTGTTCAAGCCCAATTGCCCCGCACGCCGTTCCCCTAATGCAAAAAGATTCATGGCTCCGGCATTTGCCCACAGGAATAGTCCGCCGATCAGCACATAAGGCAGCAACACGAACGAATAGCCCCACCCTCTAAGATTCAAGCTGCCCATCGTCCAAAACAAAATTTCGTTGACCGGGCGATCCGATAGGGCTGACAAGAAAGTGACGATCGCGCCGAGAAACGATTGCATCACAACGCCGGCCAACAGCAACCCGTAAATCGGCAGCTTCCCTCGATCTCTGGCTAACGCCAACACAAGGATCAGAGTAAGTGCTCCCGTAACAAATGCGGTCAAAGGCAGCGTCCACTGCCCAACCCAAGCCGTTCGCAATCCGAAAAAGATAATCAGGGCCGCGCCCAGCGAAGACCCGGACGAGACGCCCAATGTAAAAGGATCGGCAAGCGGGTTGCGCAGCACGCCTTGAAAAGCAGCTCCCGCTACAGCCAACGCCGCTCCGACCAGAGCCGCCAGCACGATACGCGGCAGCCTGACTTTTAACACAATCTGCGCTTCTCCCGCGTCCCAGGTCTGAAGAAATCCTTTTCCCAATCCAGGAATTTCGTGCATCAGGATAAAAAAGATTCGCCCGGCAGGCAGCTCAACCGATCCGATTCGAAGCGTAAGCACCAGACTGACGAGCAGCAGCAGAACACCGGCTCCTCCGTAACCGCCCAGTCTGCGAATCATTGCAAAGCATCAGGGTAGATCGCGTTAAATACCTCGATCAGCCCTTCCGTCAAACGGGGCCCCGGACGGCTGACCAAATTATCGTCGATTGCGAACAATTGGTCATTTTCCACCGCTGCGATATTTGTCCAACCGCTGCGATCCTTGATCGTCTGCGGATCGACGGACAGTTGGCTGTACAAGATCACATCCGGATTCGCTTGAATGATCGCTTCAGCGTCTACCTCGCTCCATCCTGTCGTTTCTCCAGCTGCATTGATCGCGCCCGAAGTCCCGATCAGCTCGTCCATGAACTCCCCTTTGCCGACGGTCCAGCCCGGCGAAAATTCCAGATAGACCGTTTTGCGGTCCGCTTCGTCAATCGAAGCCGCTGCGCTGCGAATCTTCTCGATATCAGCGCGCATCTTGTCAGTCACGTCTTTCGCTTCCGCTTGCCGATCCGTGATTTCGCCGTATGTCGCGACGTCGTTGATCACGTCTTCCAACGTATCCGGATTGAATTTGAATACGTTAAGTCCCAAACCTCGCAAAGACTCGACTGTCGCATCGTCCGTAACATCGGCGACGAATACGATGTCCGGCTGCGCCGCAACGATCGCCTCCGTATTCAATTCAAACCCGCCCATCTTCGGCTTGGACTTGGCGGCTTCCGGGTAGTCATCATTATCCGACACGCCCACAATTTGCTCATCCAATCCCAGCGCAAACAAAGACTCCGTCTCCGACGGCGCCAGCGAGACGATCTTGGAAGGAGCGGCGTCAAACGTCACTTCGGTTCCTGTGGCATCGGTTAACGTCAGTGGATATACGGTTTGGCTTGCAGCTTCTGTCGGATCAACCGTTTCTGTCGGAGCCTGTTCGGCAGTTTGCGTTTCTGTCACTGCAGGCTCCGGCGCTACGGCCGATTGGCTTTGCCCGCAAGCAGCCAGACTCAAGGATAGCAGCAAAGCCGCCGTTCCGGTCAGCAGCATCCGGCCCCATCGATTTGCCGAAGCCACACGTTTACCTGCACGGAATTTTACGTTCGGCATGAGATTTGCTTCTTCCTGCACGGCTGCTGCGTTTCTGTTTTCGGTTACATCTGTCTTCATCTTCACGTTTCCCCCTTTTGATTCGATTTCGGGTACAGTCCTCGTTTTCCGTCTGACTCAGCGTCTGTCCCCGCCAATCGAAACAAAAAAGCCCTCCCGGGCCACAGCCTGCGAAGAGAGCTACATATGGACGCACGCCAACAAGAGCCCAAGCCTGCTTAAAAAAAGCGGGCGGGCCAAAACTCGGCGTACGTGCGTGGAGCGCTCTTTCCGCGAAGAACCGGACCGGCATCGGGTCTGCGAGGCAGGTCTCCTGACTCACGGGCCGATCAGCTTCTTTTCGAGATACGCACACAGGATTCGCATATCGCAAAAAGACTGATCAGATGTATCGGAATCCGCCTTCTCGCACGCTTGCCGCGCGCAATGGCTGTTGGATTCCACCCGTGTTACAGTGGCGGGACCGTGCCGGACTTGCACCGGCTTCCCTTTTAACCCCAGCAGCAATTCGAGCTTCGGTTATACACCAAAAACTCCGTTTAATACCATGACCGCTCGGGACCTCGACAGCTGTACATCTATGAAATCGTGAAGGCCCATTTGTTGGAACCTCGTCCCCCGATTATAGAGGATTGCCGCGAGACGCACAATATCGGCCCTTTTTGTAACCAACATAAAAAACCGCCTTGCGCCTCTCCCGGTACCTTGTCAATCGGCGTTGACAAGGCACTGCTTCGGAGTCCCGCAAAACGGTTTTTGTCACAGTCGTCAGTAAGCATCGGGTAACAGCGTCCGCTCCATGTTGCTATTTGCGCATATTTTGAGTGTCTTTGAGCCTGTTTTGCTGATCTTGCATCTGATCTTTGGTGGCTTCTATTCCTTCGGGAATCGATTTGCCGGTTCCCTCCACCTGATTCTCCACGAAACCTTTCAGCTGTCCGCCATGCTCGTTTTCCTTTTTCCGGTCAAGCAGTTCTTTGGCTTTTTCGTCCATTTGCGTTCAACCTCCTATGCGCCGTCCGCTTCTTGCGTCCATCGCGTATTGGTGTTGGGTGAAGATAGTTATGTATTACCCTCTCGCATCGCATCAAACCAATAACGCCCGAATTTCCTGCGCAGCTCCGCATTCGAAATAAAAAAGTCCGGTTTTCCGACCCGTAATCTTTCTTCGGCACTGGTCTTCCCCGATTTGTATGGTTTACAATGATAGAGGCGAATCAACACCTATACCGAACGCTTATCACTCTGTCAAAACGGGAGGCCATACCATGCTTTTTATCGACAATCAGGGCATTAACGATCCGCGGATCAACCTGGCCATCGAAGAATTCGTGCTGCGTCATCTGCCGATGGACGGCGACAGCTACCTGCTGTTTTACATCAACGAGCCGTCGATCATCATCGGCAAGCACCAGAATACGGTCGAAGAGATCAATGCGGAGTACGTAAAAGAAAACGGTATCCACGTCGTGCGTCGTCTGTCCGGCGGCGGCGCGGTCTATCACGATCTGGGCAACCTGAACTTCAGTTTCCTGACTCAAGACGACGGCCAGTCGTTCCACAACTTCCGCAAGTTCACGCTGCCGATGACCGAAGCGCTGCGCGAACTGGGCGTCGAAGCCGAACTGTCGGGCCGCAACGATCTTCAAGTCGGGGAAAAGAAAATCTCGGGCAACGCCCAATTTTCCACGCGCGGACGCATGTTCAGCCACGGCACGCTCATGTTCGACTCCGAACTGGACAACGTGCATTCGGCATTGAAAGCCAATCCGGAGAAATTCAAGTCCAAAAGCACGAAATCGGTCCGCAGCCGCGTCGCCAACATCTCGGAGTTCATGAACGAGAAGCTGACGCTGCAGGAATTCAAGGACAACATCCTGCGCCATATTTTCAAGGTCGAGCCGAATGAAGTCCCGCAGTACGTGCTGACCGAAGACGATTGGAAAAAGATCCACGAGATTTCGGAAGAACGTTACCGGAATTGGGATTGGAACTACGGCCAGTCGCCGGCATATAACGTCAAGCACGCCAAAAAATTCCCGGTAGGCATCATCGACCTGCGCATGGACGTGAAAAACGGCCATATCGACGATATCACGATCTTCGGCGATTTCTTCGGCGTGGGCGATGCGTCCGAAGTGGCGGATCTGCTGCGCGGCAAACGATACGAAGAATCCGAGATTCGCGCAGCGCTGGAAGGCGTGAATCTGAAGCATTATTTCGGCAACATCGAGACGGAAGATTTTATTGGGCTCGTGTTCCTGGAAGACTAAAAAAATACAGACAGAAACAGGAGAGAAACCATGACTTACAAATTGATTGCCATCGATATCGACGACACGCTCATTAACGACGACAAACAAGTAACGCCCGCGACTCAAGCAGCTCTGGAGCAAGCGGTTGAAGCCGGCGTTGTCGTGACGCTCGCAACCGGACGCGCTTACGCTTCCGCGAAGCAGCTTGCCGCTCAGACCGGATTAAACGTACCGATCATTACGTATCAAGGCGCATTGGTCAAAAACCTGCTTGACGGCAAAGTGCTGCTGGAGCGTCACGTGCCGGTTGAAGCCGCGCTCAAACTGGGCAAATACTGCTTGGAAAACAATCTTCACCTGCAAACGTATATCGACGACAAGCTGTACGCGCGCGAAGAAAACGAAAAGCTGGTCGCTTACGCCCAGTTGAACAATACGCAATTCTATCTGGAGCCTGATTTCGAGAAGCTGTTCTCGCAGCCGACTCCGAAAATGCTGATCATCGACGATCCGGCTTTCCTTGACGAACTGGCACCAAAGCTGCACGAATTGCTTGGCGACCAAGTGCATATCACCAAGTCGAAGCCGCACTTCCTCGAAATCATGCACCGCGAAGGCACAAAAGGACATGCTTTAGCATTCCTGGCTGACTACTTCGGCTGCACGCTGGAAGAATGTATCGCAATCGGCGACTCGTGGAACGATCATGAGATGCTCGAAGCCGCAGGCCTTGGCGTAGCAATGGGCAATGCCATTGAGCCGCTGAAAGCAATTGCCGACTTCATCTCGACGAGCAACAATGACGACGGCGTAAAAGTGGTGATCGACAAGTTCGTGCTGAATAAGTAAGCATGACAAAGCCCGGAAGCTTCTCGCCTCCGGGCTTTTGTCATGTCTAACGATCCGCAGCTGCTTCGCGTCAATAAATGCTGAACGAATGGACCGGCTCCCCATCGTATTCGTAGCGGAATACGAGTAAAGCGCTTTTCCAGCGGTAGATCATCACATAGCCGCCTTCCAATTCATCCTCGTATTCTTCTTGCGGGGTTCCCAGCCATTCTTTGACTTGATGAGTCCGCATGAACGTGCCGTTCAATTGGGTAGTCAGCTCACCTACCCGCGCATGGGCAGGAATTTTGCCTTGATCCATGTAATCGTTGAACCCGACCCACAAGTTCCCGTAACCGAAATAACCGCCCCATTCGCCGTTTTCGACTTTTTTGGGACTGCCCATGATCGAACGGACTTGCTTTTCCGTCATGCCGATCTTCACCTGGGGTTTGCCGTGGAGCACATGCTTCACGGCGGACTGCTTGATTGAATCAAGCAGCGCACGTGCGCCCTGTCCGGTCGGCCAAGCCTTGGATAGCGCATACAAGTCGTCGACATGCCGAAGCTTCAATTGTTTAAGATCCAACTTGTAGATATCGAACCGGTAACGGCCTGAAGAATTGTCGTAAACCCGTGTCTGAATCCGATCTCCGCTTAATCCTCTCATCGCATTTTTCGGAGCAGCTGCCGTTTCTTTGCCCCAAGTTTTTCCGTTTCCGTCGGTGATACCGAGAGAATGCAGCGTTCCTCCGGTAATCACGAACCCTTGGATGAGATTCACGTTGGAACTTGCGGCTTCGGACAGAAACAGCAGATCGGGCCGATTCTTGCCGTCTCCAGGCAATCGGAAGCTTTCATTGCGCGTGGCGTTGAACGAGCCGAAATTCAGGTTGATATTTTGCACGCTTCCCGTCTTTTGCCCGTTTTTCAACAATGCCGCTCGGTACGTGCCCGAATAAACGACATCTCCTGCGTTCGCTCCGGCCCAAGCTTCGTCTTGCGTCGTTACCGTTTTTTGCTCGTCGGTTGCGAACAAATATAGCGTATATAACTGCTTTTTTTCATCCCGCATCGGAAAATACAAACGGCTGATCGATTTCAGCTTAGTCGCATCGATCGTCGTGCCTGCCGCCGCTTCCGCCTGCGCGGCGGGCCAGAAGGCAGCAGCAGACAACACGAGAATCAAGCTCAATAACAGCGCAAATGCCCGTGTTGGCTTCGGATTTTTCCCGGCCATTGAATATAACGCATACGCTGCCTTTCGGTCTTTCGTCATTCCCGTTCATCTCCTCTATGTATGCTCGCGATCTTCCTCTAACGTACCGTACTCTGTATCAAGAGAAGGTAAGGTTACGCTCGTCCGAAGCGCACTATTTGACCTCATACCGAGTACCAGCTTACCATATTCGTACAAATTAGAGGTATATATTCATGCAAAAAAAGCCCGAAAGCGATCAGGACGTGTTCGAAAACACGCCTTGGGCTTCCGGACTTGCTTCATCTATGCCGCATCATTCGTCCCGATCGGGCAACGCCGCCATTACGGGGACACGGAGCTGCTTTTGCCTTTTCGTCCGCCGTACAGACGGACTGCCCAAGCAATAATGACCCAGCCCAGGCTTACGGCCATCAACGGAAACATCGCCAGTAACGGAATGTCGATCATCGCTCCGATATAATCGGGATTGAATAACTGATAGATCCATCCCGGTAAAGTCGCCAAAAGGCCGATCGCAAGCAATACTCCGCAGCTGATCCAGGCGCGACGCGAGAAACGCATCGCCGCAGCGATCAGAGCCAACAAAACGAGCAGCTCCGCTATCCAAATCAAACGAAACAACGGATCGGGAAACGCTTCGGCAGGGTTGATTAACCACATCGCCTCTTCTCCCCTTCCTTATGGTCACATGTTCGTCCATGCAGCGCAGCCTGATTTTTTCTCGAAATCCAAAAGCTGCGTATACGAATACTTACCCGCATGCAGACCACTGACGCTTCAATCCTACTCCGTCTTCTCAAAGAAGCCCGGGTAGCCGCGCAGCTTCGCCAACGCCTCCGCAAAGAAATAATCACCGTAAATGATCGGAACGTTCAGGTGGCGGCGCTCCGGATAATGTACCGTGCCTTTCACCAACAGTCCTTCTTCGTGATCCGGTGTTGAAAAGTTCTGATACAAACCATGCAGCAAGCTGGACGCCGTTTCCCGGAAAAAGGCTCCACGGGACGAATGGCGTGCCAGCTCCAGCAAACCGCTTGCCGTAATGGCGGCTGCGGACGAATCCCAAGCCGCGCGATGGTCTTCCGTCGCGCGGAAATCCCACACCGGAACGATATCCTGACCGAGCTGCTCCAGGAAAAAGTCCGCGATGCCTTCGGCAGCCTCCAAATACTGAGGCTTGCCCGTATATCCGTGCGAAAGAGCAAACCCGTACAGCGCCCAGGCGGTACCGCGTGCCCAAGCCGATCCTTCCGCAAAGCCCTGACCGCCATGCTCTTTCAGCTTCATCCCCGTCTCCGGATCGAATTCGATCGCATGGCAAACGGAATGATCATGCCGTACAAAATGCTTCAGCACCATATCCGCATGCAGCATGGCGACTTGTTTGAAACGCGGATCATGACTCTCTTCCGATGCCCAGTATAAAAGCGGCAGATTCATCATGCAGTCGATAATCGCGACGCCGCGCGTATCCATATTGCGTCCGTCGAAGTTCCAAGCCCGGATAAAATGTCCCTGTACATTGAAACGCGCCAGAAGCAGATTGGCTGCCAATAACCCGCGACGGCGCGATTCGCGATCGCCATTCAACTTGTAGTTGGCCACGCCTGTAGGCAGCCATAGAAATCCGAGATCATGATCGACCTGTTCCGGATCGCGCAGCACCTGTTCCAGCTGTCGTTCGCATTCGTCCGCGATTCGACGCAGATGCTCATCGGCCCGCTCCTGCTCGATCAAACGCAAGATTCCCGGCCAAAATCCAGCCGTCCACCACGCTGGCGATTCTTGATCATAACGTCCGTTTGGTGCCGCATGCGGAAAAGCAGCTCCGATTCGCTCAGCCAACCTTTTCGTCTTTTGCAGCATGCGTTGCCAAGCTTCATCCACCCATACATCGTTTGGCGAAGCCGGAAAAGCAGCGGATTCAGATTGAGGCTGCATCAATCTGCCCATCATACGCGGATCGACTTCTCCGATCGCGGTACCGATATGGGCGTCCGGACGTTCGCCGAGCGAATCATGAGGCGCAATAGCTTGTTCTTCCCCAGAAGAGTCGTCTCTGAGATTCGTCGCTTCGTCCGTAGACTGCCCCGCTGCCTTTTCTTTTTCAGTTTGACTCATTCCGCTTACTCCGCATCTGGGGTCGATCGATCAAACGGTTTACGACTCGCGTCTTCTTCGTCATGTTCGCTTTTGAACGCTGCCGCCGCTTCCGCCATACGAGGATCGACTTTTCCCAGCGTGGTGCCTTCATGCGAGTCAGGTCGCTCTCCAGGAGGCGTTTCTTCTTCGACATGCGTAGGATGCATGGAACCGTCGTCTCTGAGATTCGTCGGATCGTCCTCGGTCGGATCGAATCTTTCCTCCAAAGGATCTGTAGTGTTTTCAATATTTTTCTCGTATTCGCTCATGGTTATATCCCTCCGTAAATTGGATTGAATTGCGCCTTCATTTTCCCAACTTCACCCGAAGCCCGGTTCTGGCTGCCGATACATGCGGAGGAAGACCAGGCAATCGATTCAGATCGACGTCATGCGACATATGTGTATAAATCGCACGCTTCGGTTGAACCTCCCTTAAAACCTCTGCCGCTTCGCGCATATCGTATACCGATCGCGTCGAATACTCTGCATCTTCTTGGACGAAGCTCGTTCCAAGCACCAGGAGATCGGCACTTCGCATGGGCCGGATCTCCTCTGCGGACAAGCCGATCGAGTCGGGACAGTACACCCAGGAGAAGTTTTCTTTTTCTAGCCTATATGCATACGAGTACCCGTTCTTGCCATGATTGACCCTCCAACCTGCAATCGACCAACCGCCCAGCGTCAAATCGGACTCGACTCTGATCAGCTCCAAATTGCGTTCCAGCCATGGATAACGGTCGGCAATCGCTTCCAACACCTCGCCAGGAGCGTAAAGCTTGCCCCGCGTTTCTGTCCACCGGCACTGATCCGCCCACTCCGGCAGCCCGCCGATATGGTCGAAATGCGGATGCGTGACCAAAATCTTATCCACGGTGCGAATCCCTCCGGCCTCCATCTGCACCCGCCAATCCGGACCGCAGTCGATCAAAAAACGATTTTCGCCAGTCTCCACCGATACCAGCGAGCGCAATCTCCGGTTGAGTCCAGTCGTTCTCGCTTCTTCGCACACGACGCACTCGCAATAAACCCGAGGAACCCCCATCGCATCCCCGGTCCCCCAAAAAACCAACTCGTCTTCCGCCATTCTGCTCACCTTTCCGCTGCATGTTATCTGTTATTCTTCAAAATTATAACCCAAAAAGTCCTATTGGTTGAACGAACAAAAGGGCTGCGGAAAAAATTCGTTCACGACGCTGTCTCACGCAGAAAGCCTTCGGCTTTCCGCGTTCAAAGGCATCGCTCACTGAATTTTTTCCTCCGCCTCCGGTGTTTGTTCTGAAAAAGAATAGAATGTTTTTCGGGGTAGTGGGACTAAAAAAATGATAATGAATCAAGAAAAACGTCGGGTTTGCAGTGTAAGTGCAGACCCGACGTTTTTAAAATATCGTTTAACATACTATTCTCTACTCTCTTTTCTCTTTTCCCTTCCCTAAAAAACCACCGCGGGCGATCAACGTACCAGGCTGGGTGATTTCGAATTGAGCGACTTTCGGCTTTCCGCAAGGAAAACGAGCATAAGCGAAAGTCGAAATCACCCAGCCGCGCACCAAGCTCAGATCCCCGCCAGCACCTGATACCATATTCCCCGTTTCGAATAAAGCGTCTCCCTCACTTCGCTCCATCCGCCCAGGTATTCGATATCGAACAGTCCTGGCGGCACAGGGTAATCTTTTTCGAACTTCGCGTACACGGCAGGATCGGTAGGTCGGAATCCGTTTTCCGCGAATACCTGCTGGGCTTCCGCCGACCAAAGGAAATCAAGAAACGCTTCCGCGACTTCGCGGGTGCCGTGTTTGTCCACGTTAGCATCGACGACGGCGGCCGGATTTTCGATCAGGATCGTATCGTCCGGCACGACCACTTCGTACTTGGCTCCCTGCTTGATGCGCGCGACCAACTCGTTCTCGTAGGTCACGAGCGCGTCGCCTACGCCGTATTCGAATGCTGCCATCGATGCGCGTCCGCTTTTATCCAAAGACTCGATATTGGCGTGCACGGACTCAAGAAACTTTTTGGCGAATGCAGGATCTTTTTGCCCGTTCTCCCGCTCTGATTCTTTCAGACCAGCTCCGTAGATCGCATTGATATCCCACTGCGCGCCGCCTGACGTTTTCGGATTCGGGTACAGCACTTTGACGCCCGGCTTCGCCAGATCGGCAAAGCTTTTGATGCCGAGCGGATTGCCTTCTCGCGTGCCGATCACGGCGACCGAACGGGTAATCATGCCGCCGTCGGGCTTTTCTTTCCAGTTTTCGTTCACTAGACCGGCCTTGGTCAGCTTGTCGATATCGCCTTCGAGCGACAGCAGCGTCACGTCGGCTTCGAAGCCTCCGACGATTGCCCGGGCCTGCGTGCCTGACGCTTCGTACGATTCCTCGAAAGTCACGGTCTGGCCGGTTTCTTCTTTCCACTTTTCCTGAAAAAGCGGAATGATGTCCTGCACGGAGTCTTTCACCACGCTGTACGCGCCGATGACCAACGTCACGTCGCCCTGCTGCGCGGTTCCTCCTGCGCTTTCCGCCGTGCTTTCGCCCGGGCCGCAACCTGCGAGCAAAGAGCCGAGCAAGGCTAAAGACGCCCCGACGGCCGGCCAACGCTTGAACTTACCGCTTCGTCGCTTTTCGCTTTTCCCGCCATATTCGTATGCGTGTTGCATCTTTTCACACCCTCGCCTAATGAGTTGCTGCCCCAATCAGATCATCATGGACATCGGATCGACTTTGAAGCGATTTTCCGCGATCCAGCTGCGCTGTTCGTTATACAGATAAGCCCGATGCACCATCACGCGAATGTGGTCACCCACTTGCAAAGGCTCTTTTTCCAGCGAACGATACGTAATCAGCTTTTGATCGCCGACTTGCACTTCGACCAGCCACTGACTCCCGCGAAAATGCAGATGCTGCACGACGCCTTCTTCGGTTGCCGACAGTAACGGGAACTCGCTCGGACGCCCGACCTCTACATATTCCGGGCGAATCAGCGCTCTTGTCCCTGCCGTTTCGGCAGCTCGATCAAATCCGTGAAGCTTTACGGCATGCTCCACCTGCGTCGATTCCCCGATAAATGAAGCCACGAACGGCGTCGCCGGTTCTTTGTAGATATCCCACGGCGTGCCTTTCTGCTCGACTTGCCCCTGGCTGATGACCATGATCTCGTCGGCTACCTCGATCGCTTCGTCCTGGTCGTGCGTGACGAAGATCGACGTAATGCCCACGCGTTCGATCAATTCCCGCAGCCATGAACGAAGCTCCTGCCGGATTTTGGCGTCGATCGCCGCGAACGGCTCGTCGAGCAGCAGCAACTGCGGCTCCGGCGCAAGCGCGCGGGCAAACGCCACGCGCTGGCGCTGACCGCCGGACAACTGCTGCGGATAACGCTGCTCGAAGCCCTTTAACCCGGTCAGCTCGACCAACTCCATAACCCGTTCGCGGATCTGCGCTTTCGGCGTTTTTTTGACTTTCAGGCCGTACGCGATATTTTCGAACACCGTCATATGCTTGAACAGTGCGTAATTCTGGAATACAAAGCCGATGCCTCGTTCCTGCGGCGGAAGCTCATTTACCCGTTTACCGTGAAAAAGAATCTCGCCCGCGTCCGGACTTTCCAGTCCCGCGAGCATCCGCAGGATCGACGTTTTGCCGCCGCCGCTCGGGCCGAGCAGACCGATCAAATGCCCTTTTTGAATATCGAACGAGACGTCCTTCACCGCATGGAAACTGCCGAAATGCTTGTCGAGTCCGCGGACCTCCACATGCTGCATACTAGTGCACTTCCCTTCTTTTCTTCGTCCATTCCATCAACAGCAGCAAACCTGCGGAGAACGCAGCCAATACCAGCGCAATCCCGCCTGCCGCCGCGATATTGAAGTTTTCCACGTCCTGATACACAAGGGTCGTCGCGGTCTGCGTCCGGTTGATGATATTGCCCGAAACGACCAGCACCGCGCCGAATTCGCCCATCGAGCGCGCGATCGTCAGTACCGCCCCGTACGCCACGCCCCAGCGAATAGACGGCCAGGTCACGCGCCGGAACGTCGTCCAGCCGTACGCTCCCAACGTCGCTGAAGCCTGCTCCTGATCATCGCCGATTTCTTCGAGCACCGGCATAATTTCGCGTACCATCAGCGGAAACGTCACGAACAACGTCGCGATGACCATTCCGGGGAACGCATAGACGATATTGACCCCGATCTTTTCAAAAAAGGCTCCAATCGCGGTATCCGGTCCCACCAGCAGCACGATCATCAAGCCGCCGATTACGGGAGATACCGCATACGGCAGATCGACGATGCTGTTCATCACGCTGCGAAGTCTGCGGCCGAGCCATTTTCCTCGTACAAGATACAGCGCCGTCATGATGCCGAACACGCCGTTCAGCACCGTGACGCACAGCACGACCAATCCGGTCATCATCAGGGCGTGCAATGCTTCCGGCCGACTGATCGATTCGACGAAGCCCGACCAACCGTCAGCGAACGCGCTTTGCGTCATTTTGACCAACGGCGCAACGAGCAGGATCGCGAACACGAAATAAGTGAGGATGATCCATAATTTTTTCATCGGTTACGCTCTCCCTCCCCGTCGCTGTACCCGGTTAATGAACCAAAGAATGAGCAGCGATAAGGTCAGCAGCAATACCGATACGGCAGCGGCACCGAGATTATTATCGCTTTCGACCTCGCCGTAAATGAACACGGAAGCGGTGAGCGTTTTGGCCGGAATATTGCCCGCGACCAGCACGACCGCACCGAATTCCGCCAATGCACGCGAGAACGCCAACATGGCTCCTCCGGCGATGCCCGGCGCAATCTGCGGCAGAATCACTCTGAAAAAGGTCGCCGCGCGCGATGCGCCCAACGTGTACGAAGCTTCTTCGGCGGACGCGTCCATTTCTTCAAGCAGCGGCTGGATCGCGCGGATCACGAACGGAAACGTGACGAACACCATTGCTATTACGATCGCCGGCTGGTGAAAAACGATGTCGAAACCCAGCTTTTCCGCGATTCCGCCTACCCAGCTATTCGGTCCGAGCAGCAGCAGGATCATCAGCCCGCCTACCGCGGTTGGAAGCGCGAACGGCAGATCCACCAGGCTGTTCAATACAGTTCGCCCGTAAAAGCGGTAACGCACCAGCACCCAGGCGATCATCGTCCCAATCAACACGTTTATAACCGTCGCGATCAGCGCAAGCTTGAGCGTCAACAGAACGGCTTTCCAAGCGATCGGGTCGGAGATACTCTCCCAAAACGGCGCCCAGCCGTCAGTGAATGCGTAGACGTACACGCCCGCGATCGGAAGTACAATCAATACAACGAAATACAGCAGGACCGTCGTGCGAAAACCGTAGGTCCAGCCTTTGTGACGCAGCCATGACGTTTGCACCGGAATTTCCTCCAATTTGGAGACTTGTACGAAGGATAACGATTGCGTGATTTTCGTAAGAAGCCTCGTCGCATTATTCCCATTAGTCTAGTCGGTTTAACTTACTGCATAATGTATCAGGGTTAACGATTAGCGTCAATATGCTTTTTTTCAAAACGGAATAAATGGTGTGGGAACGATTGCGCGGCGCCGGGAACGTGTTTCGACCTGCGCTTCGTTGTGCGTTCCCCTTTTGATTGGATAAAACATTAGTGGTGAGGGGAAAGTACAAAGGCGCTTCGGTTCGAAACACGCTCCCGACTGGGGGAATCGAGGAAGTAGGTGGGTAATATAAAGATAAGAGCGATAGACTAAGAGATATAAACAAAGCAACAGAATTCGGAACGAAAAGTTACTTATGATCAATAGCCGCGGCATTTTCGTAGGTGAAGATACCATAACCATAGACCAAGGAGGAAAAAATATGCTACATACGCTAAAATTGTCTACGTCGAAAAGGGACGAGATCGTGGATATTACGCCGCAGGTACGGGAAGTGGTGCGTCAGAGCGGGGTTGAGAACGGGATCGCGATGGTGTATTGCCCGCATACGACGGCGGGAATCGCGATCAACGAGAATGCCGATCCGGACGTGAAACGGGATATTTTGATGATTCTGGACGAGGTGTATCCGTGGGAACATCCGAAGTATCGGCACGCGGAGGGCAATACGGCCGCGCATCTGAAAGCGATCACCTGCGGGTCTTCGCAAACGATTATTATCGACGGCGGCAGATTGGTGTTGGGGACGTGGCAAGGAATTTATTTTTGCGAGTTCGACGGGCCGCGTTCGCGGGCGTTCAAAGTGAAGATTATGAAAGGAAAGCGGGAACAAAGATTTTTACGGTGTATTGGATAAATAGGAGGTACTGACGATGAACGAACCGAAATTGAAAAAACTATGAATACACTGGAGTTTTTGAGCCAGGATAAGCAGCTCAGAATGAAGTATGAAGCGCGTCAAAAATTTCTGCATGACCAGGCTTCCATGATGAATGCGGCCAAAAATGCGGAAGCTTTCGGATTTAAACACGGCATTCAAAAAGGCATCGCAGATATCGCTTTTTAACGATACACGCCGAAAAACCGTTAATGCTCAAGCTTTTTCCAAGCCTGAAGATTAACGGTTTTTCATACTTCCGTTTTCTGCGAATTCCGCTTCCGCGCAACAACGCATCGAAGCGTTCTCTATGCACTCGTTCAGCGCCGTGAAGCGGGCAGATGCAGATTCTCGCACAAAATACGTACATGCGCCAAAGCTGCCGGACGTATTTCATCAAACGAAGCTTTTTCTTGAATGTAGTAAGAGACAAAACCGTGCGCAGACAAAAAGAGACTGAGCGGGATGCTTTTCAATGACTCTTCGGTATGCTGCCCTTCTTGATCCAGATGTCCGCGGACAATGGATGCGAATAACTCCAGACATCGGCCCTGTTCGTTTCGACAGTAAGCCAGCAGCTCTTCGTCGCGCGTCATGAACATGATCTCGTACTGATGCGGGTGATCGAGTCCGAAGCGAATGAATTCCAGCAGCAACAACTCGGTGCGCGTGAATCCTTCCATCTCCGGCGCGTTCACCACGCTGTTCAGGCAGCTCGACAAATAGCCGAAATCTTCGATGACGATGGCGTAAAACAGCTCCGCTTTTTCTTTAAAATGATAGTAGAGCGAACCATGGCTATAACCGAGATGCTGTCCGATACTGCGCATGGAAATAGCACGGTATCCTTTGGTGATGAACAAGTGTCTCGCTGCTTCCAGGATTCGCTCACGCGACAGTTCCTGCTCTACTGCTCTTCTCGCCATAGTCGTTATTCCCCTTCGATGTAATAAACCGGATCTCCCTGCACGATGTTGGCCTGCCCTTGTGTCAGATCGGTGATCCAGGAAATAAAACGATCGGTATCCGCAAACGGAGGTAAGCAGAGCAGCGTTACCTTGTCCGTAAACGTCGTTTCGCCTGTACGAACGTCTCGTCCGCGCAGCTCGTTTTCCAGTTTGCCATGCCACGTATAATCGATCGTAACAAATATCTGCGTATGCAGTACCCGAAGGATCTCGTCGCCGGCTTCGATCGCAGCGACGGCTCCGTCCGCATAAGCGCGAATCAGGCCGCCTGCACCAAGCATGATGCCCCCGAAGTAGCGAGTGACGACAACAGCCACGTTTTTCAATTCCCGGTTCTTCAATACTTCCAGAATAGGCTTGCCCGCCGTTCCGCTAGGTTCTCCGTCGTCGGACTGTCTTTGAATTTCATCACGCTCGCCGAGCAGGTAAGCCGAACAATTATGGGTAGCGCCGCGATGAAGTTTTTTGATTTCGTCGATAAACGCGATCGCCTCTTCTTCCGTTTCGACAGGACGAATATGACCGATAAACCGCGATTTACGGATGACGATTTCTTTGTTCCCCTCGTTCCTGACCGTCTTGTAACGTTCCAGCATAAAGTTCTTCGAACCTTTCCTTATAGTAGAAAGCAGTTCCCCGTGCTCGCATACGCGCCAGAGACGCGATGCACACGGGTGAACTGCTTTCTTCTGTTTGGTCCGGTCACCCGCCTTGCGGCGAATTAACCGGTGGTTATTCTCTTATTAAAACAGGAATTCACGTTGGCGTAAAGATTCATGTCAGAATTATTCCGCATAATTATTCGGACAGACGCGATTCCAATTCCGCTTTTTCTTTTTCGAAGCCAGGCTTGCCCAGCAGAGCGAACATGTTTTTCTTGTACGCTTCAACGCCCGGTTGGTCAAACGGATTCACGCCCAGCAGGTAGCCGCTGATGCCGCAAGCCTTCTCGAAGAAGTACACCAGATAGCCGAACGTATACGGACTGAAGTCTTTGATGTTGACGATCAGGTTCGGTACTTGACCGTCCGTGTGCGCCAGCATCGTGCCTTGGAATGCTTTTTTGTTGACGAAGTCCATCGTTTTGCCTGCCAGGAAGTTCAGGCCGTCCAGATCGTCCGCGTCTTCTTCGATCGTGATTTGCTCGGATACGTTTTCCACTTGGATCACGGTCTCGAAGATGTTGCGGCTGCCTTCTTGGATGAATTGACCCATGGAGTGCAGATCGGTCGAGAAGTCAACGGAGGACGGGTAGATGCCTTTGAAGTCTTTGCCTTCGCTTTCGCCGAAGAGTTGTTTCCACCATTCCGATACGAAGTGCAGCGACGGCTCGTAGTTGACCAGGATTTCCGTGCCTTTGCCTTTGCGGTACAAAGCGTTACGAACAGCCGCGTACTGATAGGCTTCGTTCTCGGCCACGTTCGGGTTCGAGAATTCGTCCGACGCGTCGGCAGCGCCTTGCATCATCGCGTCGATATCTACGCCAGCGGTTGCGATCGGAAGCAAACCTACGGCGGTCAGCACGGAATAACGACCGCCTACGTCATCCGGAATCACGAACGATTCGTAGCCTTCTTCGGTCGACAGCTTTTTCAGCGCGCCGCGAGCGGTATCCGTTGTTGCGTAGATACGCTTGCGAGCTTCTTCTTTGCCGTATTTTTTCTCCAGAGCGGCGCGGAAGATACGGAAAGCGATCGCAGGTTCCGTTGTCGTGCCGGATTTGGAGATGACGTTCACGGAGAAGTCTTTGCCTTCTACCAGCTGCAGCAGGTGCGCCAGGTACGTCGAGCTGATGCTGTTGCCCGCGAAAAAGACTTGCGGAGTCTTGCGCTGCGACTTGTCTTGCACATTGTAGAAGGAGTTCGTCAGCATTTCGATCGCGGCGCGCGCACCAAGGTACGAACCGCCGATGCCGATCACGATCAGCACTTCGGAGTCGCTTTGAATTTTTTCTGCGGCTTTTTTGATGCGTGCGAATTCTTCTTTATCATAGGCTTTCGGAAGATCGATCCAGCCGAGGTAATCGGAACCTACGCCTGTTTTATTGTGAAGCTGCTCGTGAGCAAGCTTGATCGGCTCCGCGAAGTAATCAACTTCGTGCTGCCCAACGAAACTGAGCGCTTTGCTGTAATCGAAATGAACGTTTTTAGCCATAATGGAAAAGCCTCCTCTGAATTTGCTGCTTGAGTCACCTTGCAATGTCAAACATCCAGAACCAGCATACTGGATTTCGCGGGGACTGACAAGCGCGACAGGTCACACTTTGCGCATAAAAACACCCCTGACGTCATCCAGCAGGAGTCCATCACCGGATGCTCACTTTCGCTTGGACGCCGCAGGGGCGAATAAAAGCAGGGCAAAGCTTGTTGAACGCTGCAAAAGCCGATCAACAAGCTCAATCCTTCGTAGAAATTTAGTTGAGCAGTGCTTTGACTTTAGCTGCCACGTTATCCGGCGTGAAGCCGTATTCTTCCATCACTTTACCGCCCGGAGCCGAAGCGCCGAATGTGTCGATGCCCAGAATATCGCCTTGGTCGCCCACATAACGCTCCCAGCCGAATGGACTAGCCATTTCAACGGCAAGGCGAGCTTTCACGTCAGGCAGCAGGACAGAATCCTTGTAGACCTTGTCTTGCTTCTCGAACAGATCCCAGCTCGGCATACTGATTACGCGAACCTGGATGCCTTCTTCAGCAAGTTTCGCTTGGGCTTTAACAGCCAGCTGAACTTCAGAGCCTGTTGCGATAATTTGCGCAGCCGGTTTGCCGTCTTTCGCATCGGATACGACATAAGCACCACGTGCCACGCCTTTCCATGCGCCTTCAACCGTTCCTTCCAGAATCGGCAGGTTTTGACGAGTCAGCACCAGTGCAACCGGATTTTCTTTATTTTGCAGCGAGTATGCCCAAGCCGCGGAAGTTTCGTTGCCGTCTGCCGGACGAATAACCGTCAGACCCGGAATGATACGGATCGAAGCGAGCTGCTCGATCGGCTCGTGGGTAGGACCGTCTTCGCCGACTGCGATACTATCGTGCGTCAGCACGTAAGTCACAGGCAGCTTCATCAGGGAAGCCAGACGAATGGCTGGACGCAGGTAGTCCGTGAATACGAAGAACGTACCGCCGAACACTTTGATCCCGCCATGCAGGGCGATACCGTTCATGGCGCCCGCCATACCGAATTCACGTACGCCGTAATAGATGTTGCGTCCTGCACGATCCTGCGGTGTGAACACCGTGATATCGTTTAGGTGCGTCATCGTGGAGCTTTCCAAGTCAGCCGATCCGCCGAACAGTTGAGGTACGTTTTGTACAACACCGTTCAGTGCTTTACCAGAAGCTACGCGAGTCGACAGATCTTTGTCCGCAGTCGTGTACTTCGGCAGATCCTTATCCCAGCTCACTGGAAGGTCGCTGTTGAAAGCGTTCAGGAATTGAGCAGCCAATTCCGGATTTTCGTTTTGGAACTTCTCGAATTGGTCATCCCAAACTTTGTTCGCCAGCTCGCCTTTTTCTTTCACTTTAGCGAAGTGTTCGCGAACTTCGTCCGGTACGAAGAAGTTCTCTTCATGAACCCATTCGTAGAATTCTTTGGTCAGCTTCACTTCGTCGGAACCCAGCGGGGAACCGTGAGGACCTGCGTGGCCGCCTTTGCCTTGTTTGTTCGGGCTGCCGTAACCGATGATCGTTTTCACTTCGATCAGCGTAGGGCGTCCCGTGTCGATCTTCGCGTCTTCGATCGCTTTGGCGATCGCGTCCAGATCGTTGCCGTCTTCGACGCGCAGCACTTGCCAGCCGTAACCTTCAAAACGCTTTTGCACGCTTTCGGAGAACGACAGCGAAGCTTCGCCGTCCAGCGTGATGTCGTTGGAATCGTACAGCATGATCAGTTTGCCGAGCTGCATGTGGCCGGCCATCGAAGCCGCTTCGTGGGAAACGCCTTCCATCAGGTCGCCGTCGCCGCAAATCGCGTACGTATAGTGGTCGATCAGTTTATAGTCGCCTTTGTTGTATACCGAAGCGGTGTGGGCTTCCGCGATCGCCATACCCACTGCCATCGCTACGCCTTGACCCAGCGGGCCAGTCGTTGCGTCAACACCAGCGGTGTGGCCGAATTCCGGGTGACCCGGCGTTTTGCTTCCCCATTGACGGAACTGCTTGATTTCTTCCATCGGAAGATCGTAGCCCGACAGGTGCAGCAGGCTGTACAGCAGCATCGAACCGTGACCCGCGGACAGCACGAAGCGATCCCGGTTAACCCAAGTCGGGTTCGACGGGTTGTGGTTCATTGTTTTGGCGAAAAGTTGGTAGCCCATCGGTGCCGATCCCATCGGCATGCCCGGGTGACCGGAGTTTGCTTTCTCGATCGCGTCGATCGAAAGGGTACGTACAGTTGCGATCGACAGATCGTCGATTTTGATATTGTTAGCCATGTTCTAATATCCTCCTCGGTCGTTTCCGGCATTAGCGGAAACGGATTGTGAAGACTCCTGTTTTCCAGTATATCATTTTGAAACATTCATTTCCATAGCATTCGAAACAAAGGCATAAATTTGGAGCATGGTGAAGCGAAAAAGCCATGTTTACCTATGAACCGACCCATGGAACTTTACCCTTCCTGTCGTCCGAATACTCGGAATCGGGCGAATTTGTCGAACATCAACTCCACACTTAGCGATCGGATGAACCCGATACCGCCTCCCGCTTTTCGCGGTCCGGATCGTTCTGCAGCATTGGATTCGTATCAAAAATCATCGTTTGCCGTGTATCTGTCTCATAACGCGCCCACGAAAGCGACGGCACGGACGGATCACCTTTCGCTGCAAAAGCTTGCCAAGCCGCACGCATGACATCAGCTACATGCTGCGTAGAAGGCTCGACCCGCACGCCGATTTTAGGCAGCAGCGCAAGATTGTCGAATACAAACGGCATTTCTGCGGCATGAACGGCTTTACCAAAGAACGGATGGCCCGGCAGCGTCCAATCGAATCGATACATCCATACGGGTGCGTATTTGCTTTGTGCTTCCGCAAAAGCAAGCGACGAACGCCAGAAGTACAGTTCCGTCATCGCTCGGGCTTGACCTTGTACCGTCGACGGATAACGGCTTGTCCATGCGCCGACGTCCTGCACGCCGGTCAGCGCACGGATCATGTGCGCGAATTCCGCTGGAGAAGCAAGCTGTGATTCGTCACGCAAAAAGAAATCGCCTTCGTCATGGTTCGTCCCGATAATCAAAGAAATACCTTGGGCTGCGCCTTGCGATACGGCCGACAGCGGTTCTTCCGGTAAAGTGGAAGATTCGACGACCGGCTGAAAAGGCAGCGCAGGCCATTCCTCCCCATCAGCTGCTCTCATCTCCGCAGCCGCAATCAGCAGTTCCTGCGCAGAGAACGTTTTGAGTCGCTCCAGCGTTCCTCCGTCCACGCCCAACCGACGCAAAAAAGCGGCTGCCACAATCTCGGCTTGAGCGGATGACATGGATTGAGCGCCGCCGCTTTGCATGATCGCTTTGTGGAAAAGACCTTTCGCCGCAGGCATAGCCAATACGGCAGCAATGCTCATTGATCCTGCCGATTCGCCGAATAATGTCACATTGCCGGGGTCCCCGCCGAACGCCGCAATATTATTTTTCACCCATTCCAACGCCTGCACCTGATCGGACAGACCTACATTGGAATCAAAACCTTCGCCAAGCGGCGAAAGATGCATGAATCCGAGCGGACCCAAACGATAGTTGAGCGAGACGACTACGCATGCGCCACGTATGGCAAGCTGAGTTCCGTCGTACAACGGCAGGCTCGAAGAGCCCGATATGAACGAACCGCCGTGAATCCAGACCATGACCGGAAGTCCTTCTCCCGCGTCTTCGGGCGTCCACACGTTGAGATACAGACAATCTTCGGACATCGTGACGCCCGGAGAGGCAAAGATCGAATCCTCCGGCGGCTGCGCCTGCATAGCAATCGAGCCGAAAGACAGCGCATCCCGTACTCCGTCCCAGTGCGTAGGCGGCTTCGGAGAACGGAAACGCAAATCGCCGATCGGCGGTTGCGCATATGGCACACCTTTCCAGCTTTTCGCGCCATTTGCCGAAACTCCACGCAATTTTCCTTGTTTCGTTTGAATGATTGTATACTCCATCGTCTCTCCTACCCTTCCGAATCGAACGATTGACTTCCCTTCCATTTAAGCACAGCGCATGTATGCGGTTCAAATGCTGACAGGGCGAGATTCTTTCTTTATAAAAAGAAAAGCGTTCTCCTCAATGGAGAACGCCCGACTCTATCGGCATCCGGTTAACGCTTGCCCACCGAACCGCCTTCGATCAGCTTCACCTGCATCAATTCATGTTCGATCGGATCGCCTGCCAATATACGCAGCAAATGCTCGGCGGCTGCCGCTCCCCATTTGGCGCGGGAATAATCGACCGTCGCCAAACGAGGCTGCAAATACTTGGTCAGTTCGATGTTATCGAAGCCGATCACGTGGACATGCTCGCCGACTTGAAGCTCCGTGTCGCCGAGCACATCGCAAATTCCGACCGCCATTTCATCGTTCAGGCAAAATACGGCTACAGGTTCTTGGTACTCGTCGATAATTTGCTGTGCGGCCACGGCGCCGCCTTTTTTCTCGAAATTGCTGACGATCTCGATCAGTTCCACGTCCGCGTGTTCTGCCGCGATTTGACGGACGACCGCCAAGCGCTGATTGGAATCGTACGAATCTTCCGGTCCCGTGATCACGTACAACTTCCGATGGCCCTGCTCGAGCAAATGGTTCATGGCGGCGGCTGCGCCGGATCGGTTATCGAGCAGCACACGATTGATATTCGGATGAATCAACTCGCGGTCCAGCACGACGATCCGATGCCCGCGATCCGCGTAACGCAAAATTTCCTCGCTATCGAAACCCGAATCCAAAATGATGGCTCCGTCGATCATTCGCTCGGGCAGCATCCGATGCGACTGCACGCCGCTGCAGACGATAAGATCGTAACCTTGCTGATTCAGCACATCCTTAACGCCGTCCAGCAGATCGCCGTAAACGTCGCCTCGGAAGTCGGTCAGGAACACGCCGATGATGCGGGATTCTCGCTTCTTCAGCGTGCGGGCCGCGGCATTCGGCACGTAATTCAGCTCCTCGGCAATCGCTAGGATGCGCGAACTGGTCTCGTCCGTCACCTTGCTGCTGCCGTTTAACGCATAAGACACTGTCGAAATCGATACTCCCGCCTTCTTGGCGATATCCTTGATACTTACCAATCCACTCGCTCCCCTGTCTGGTTGCCTTTTTCTTCTTATACCCATCTAACAGACAACAAAGGCGATCCGTCAAGATCGCCTTGTGTTTTTTGGTGAATTTTATACGAAAATTTCAATTTTATTGCTATTTTTGTCAGCCAAATCCTCGAATTCGGCGCGAGCGATCCGAATTCCGCCTTCGCGATAACGGTTGTCTCCCGCTTTTTCGCCGATCAATTGACCATTCAATTTGACGGTTCCGGACTCGCTTGTACCGATCCGATACACGAATGTCGCCGGGATGCCGTCATAACTGAAGTCGAGGCTCAAACCGTCAAGGGAAGCCGGAAGCACCGGATCGACGATCAGGTCGCCGCCGTCTTGACGAATGCCGAGCACGTTGCCGATCAATTGGTTCATGTAGATCCCGGGGCCGCTGGAATAGATTCTCCATCCGCCTTTGACCGCGACTTTGCCGTTTTTCAGTTCGCCGAAGCGTTCTTGCGCGTCATAGCGGTTGTTGAACTTACCGTCCGAGCTGCTGAAATACGAGTTGCTTTGACGCAGTTCCGCATTGGGCACCACGTCGCGGATGCCGACCGGATTGATGATCGCAAGTCCGTTCCACGTCTCGTCGGCAAGCCCCAGCTTGGCCATCGCTTCCACGTAGCGGATATGGGCGTGCACGTATTGCAGACCGATCTCGCGGCCGAAGTTCGAAGCTTGCTCGGCGCGTTTGAAATGGGTGCTTACGCCGCCCGCATACTGCGCAGGACGGTTCATCAGGCGCACGCCGTCCGGGCAGAAGAATTCGCGTTTGATCAGCTCGTAGTGCGATTTGGCCTGCTCGGGTGTCAACAATTCTCCGATCATGCTGCGCGTCATCGGCAGCAAGCGGTAGTTGATCCCCGTCTCGTCGTCGCTCGGGTGCAGCATCGGCTTCGGCTTGTCGGCTTCTTCCATATACACGAACCCCGGAATAACGTCCGTATTCAGCATGTAACGATTGAAGTCGGCTTTAATGCCTTCGGCCAGTCCCGCCAGTTCTTCCGCGAATGCGGAATCGGCGTCTTTGAGCGCTCCCGACAATACGTTGACCGTCTGATACGTCAGCGCGACTGTCCAACTGCTCACCATGTACTGCTTGAGCTGCGCGTTGGCTGGTTGAAGCGTATCGTCCCAATCGCCGTCGCCGTACGAAGACAGGAAGGTGTCATGCAGGAAGTTGTTTTTGATGTATTCGATTTCTTTTTTCGCATGATCCAGAACCGTATACGCGTCTTTCGTGAACCCGAACTCGTGCTTAACCGTATAAGGTACTTTTTCCTCCAAGATCCCGAAGTCGCGCGTCGTTTTCAGGTAATCGCCCAATACTTTCAACGGCCAAACGATGATATCGCCGTGGCTCTCCTCTTGCTGGATCGCAAAGTATTTATCGAACATGAACCATTGCGGCCAAGCGCCGTCGTCTTCGTATTGGTGCGAGTAAACGGTTTTGAGGATGTCTTTGACCTGCCCGTATTTTTGCGTCGCCATGAAGTATTCCACCGGTCCCTGGCAGACGTCGCGCGTTCCCCATGCCGCGCCGCCGTACTGCTCCAACCCGTGCGGGGAGGAATAGTGAACGAGCATGTTATGCGTGTACCACCAAGCGAGCGCGTTGACTTTGAACAGCTCTTCGTGCGTCGCGTCGCCGTCTTTGGACAAACGGAATCCGTTCATCACGTCCTGGTAGAAGTCGCGGTAAGCCGCGATTTCTTCGTCCAGCGAACGTTTAACCGGAGAAATGGCTGATCCGTCGAGCAGTCCTTGGATAGTCAGCGTCCACTCCGTGCTAGGTGCAAGCGCTAGTGCCACAAGGGAAGCATCGCCCGAATTTACGCCGTTCGCAATCACTGATTCGTCGTTTACTGATACATCCGCGCCTTCGACGCTCATGACGTAAGTCAGGTTCGGATAAGCATTTGCGCTCAGCGAAGCCGAATCCGCGGTGAACGTCAGTTTACCATTTTCTTCGGTCATATGCAGCGGGAATTCATACTCGTTCACGTTCATCGTAATTTGCGTCGTCACCAGGTAACGGTAGGCCTTGCCGCTTTTCGAAGCTGCTTGCAAACGTACTTCAGGGTTGTCCACGCTTGTCGAAGTCGTCACGAAGATCGTGTCGCTTTCCGTTTTGTACGTCCAACGCGCATAGTTGAAACCGATCTCGAACAGCGATGGCAGCGTGAGCAAACGGTACTGGCCGTCGATTTCGATATAAATGCGCTGACCCGCCGTTTTCGGCACGTTAAGCGCATTGCGCGCGTTGCTCATCATTTTGTTGAAGTTGGTATTGCCCAACACGAGCTGAGAGTTGAAAATGCCGTACATGTACGCGGTCGACGCAAGAACGGGCACGCCGAACTCTACGTTGCCGCCGCTCATCAGAATATGGCCGTGAGGGCGCTCGACGAGACGTTCTTTTTCTTTTAACACCACATGTTCGTACGTATCGGTGAAAAAGGCCAACAGCTTGCCGTTCTCGCGTTCTTCTTCATAGCGGTTCGGGAAAAGGGCTTGCACTTCTTCGTCGGTCAGATCCAGCGTTTGCAGCGGTTCGCCGATCGTCGATTGGAAGGACACGGATGGAAGTGCATGGAGTTCGCCAGCTTCTTCCGCGTCATACGCATCCCACGCCGCCTGAATGTCCTGCGCGAACTCGGCTTCCGTGATCGCGGCCGGATGATCCGCACGATACAAGCCGTAGAATACGAAACGTTCTTCGCCGCTCAGTGGTACCAGTTCCGACTGAAGCGCCGTGTATGCGAACTCGTATTGGTAGACTTCATTTACAAGCTGGCCGTTCATCAAAGCTTCCGGTACATTGGTTTCTTTATACGATTTCCCGAAGAATTGGAATCCGTCGGTCGAATATCCGGCTGCGCGCGTAAGCGAACCTTGCTGCATATACGGGAATGCGCCGCCTTGCGGTTGGTTCTGACGGGAGCAGACGATGTAGCCTTTGTGCTCGTCCTTGAAAACGGCATGGTCGATATACTGGGACAGGTATGCCTCGTTGCTGCGAACCGCTCCCGGATCGGCATCGCCGACGTCTTGACCGTACACGATGTCGATATCGACGCCTTCGCCGCGCGTTTGCACGTCCCAGAACCAGACGTCCTGCTCGGTTACGGCAAACGTTACCGTGTAAGCCACCCCGCCCGCTTCGCCTTCCCATACGACGCGTTTGCCGTTTTGGCTGACTTTACTCGTCGAATGAATGCCGAGCAGCGGGTAAAAGGCGATGCCCGATTCGCGGTGAATCCGCAGAAACAGATTATTGAGCGAGCCGTCCAGAGGGGACGACAGCAGTTGGTTCAGCATCGTTTTTCCGCCGAGTGCTTGATACAGATCGCCGCTCGGCCAGAAGGTAAAGTTCAAGCTGCCCGCCTGAACGTTGAATTTCGAGTTCGTGTTTGCGATAGTCGCCATGAATGCGTTCACTCCTAATTTGATCAATTTAAGAATTTAAGATGAAAGAATCGTTTAACGTATCCTGACTGTTGCGGCCTACAAAGACTTCGAAACGGCCTGGATCACTCTTGAAGCTGAGGTCTGTATGGTGATAACGCAGTTGTTCTTCATTTAAGGTAAAAACAGCCGTTCCGCGTTCGCCCGGAGCAAGCTCCAGTCTGACAAAGCCTTTTAACTCACGAACCGGACGTACCACTTCGCCCGATACGTCGCGGACGTAGAGTTGAACCGTTTCGATGCCTGCACGTTCTCCGGTATTCGTTACGTTCACGGAAATCGTGAGCGGAGACTTCTCCGTCATTTGCCCGGAAGAAAGCTTGAGTTCGTCATAGGCAAAAGTGGTGTACGACAATCCGTAGCCGAATGGCAGAAGCGGTTCGTTCGGCGCATCGAGATATTGCGAGACGTAACGGACCTGCGCGTCGGCCGCTCCCTGCGGGCGTCCCGTGTTGAAATGGTTGTAATAGACCGGAACCTGCCCCACGGAATGCGGGAAAGACATGGTAAGCCGTGCCGATGGGTTGACTGCGCCGACGAGGATATCCGCGACCGCGGCCCCGCCTTCGCTGCCCGGGTACCAAGCTTCCACTACGGCACCGACTTTGTCGTATACCCCGTGCAGATCAAGCGGGCGACCGTTGAACAGCACAGCCGCAATCGGCTTGCCGAGTTCGGCGATTCGCTCGATCAATTCAAGCTGAATCTGCGGCAGCCGGATATCCGTCCGGCAGCCGGCTTCGCCGCTCATCTCGGAAGCTTCGCCCAGCGCCAAAACGACGATGTCTGCTTCAGCCGCCGTTTCTACAGCAAGGCGAAGTTGCTCTTCCGTGCCGTCCTCGATGGCGCAACCGACCGCCACGCTTACATTCGCACCGCCCAGCCGCTCGACCAGAGCCGCGTCCAGCTTCACGGCATCTTCCGTTGATCCGCTCCACGACCAAGGGCCGAGAATATCGCCGCTTTCGGCGAACGGTCCGATTAGAGCCACTTTAGCTTCCGGCTGAAGCGGCAGGACGCCGTCGTTTTTCAGAAGAACGGTTGAACGTGCTGCCAATTCGTAAGCCGCTTCGCGGTGCTCACGGCTGAACACGACTTCCGCTTCGCGTTCGGGATTCGTGCCGCGGTGCGGGTTATCGAACAATCCCAGCTTTTGTTTTAATTGCAGAATACGCAGAACCGATTCGTCGACCAACGCTTCGTCTACGCTGCCGCCGCGAACAAGTTCGGGCAGTTCGTGCACGTAGCAGGCCGTCATCATCTCGATGTCGACGCCTGCACGAATCGCTTTGTAAGCCGCTTCGCGTTCGTCTTCGGCGACCCCGTGCGGAATCAGTTCCTTCACGGCGCCCCAGTCCGAGATCAGCACGCCGTCGAAGTTCCATTCGTCGCGAAGCAGATTCCGCATCAATTTCTCGTTGCCGCTGGCCGGGATGCCGTCGATCGTATTGAACGATGTCATGACCATTTCGCAGCCTTCGTCGAGAGCGGCTTTGTAAGCCGGCAAGTAATATTCGCGAAGCTGGCGTTCGGACAGATCGACCGTGTTGTAATCGCGGCCGGCTTCCGAAGCTCCGTAAGCGGCAAAGTGCTTCACGCAGGCCGCGACGCGCTCGACTTCTTCCGCCAATTCTTCGCCCTGCAGACCCCGTACGAATGCGCGTGCGAACAGGCTGTTTAGGTAAGGGTCCTCTCCCGTGGATTCCATGACACGTCCCCACCGGGGATCACGCACCAGATCGACCATCGGGGCAAAAGTCACGTGGATACCGGAAACTGCCGCTTCGCGAGCCGCGATTTCCGCGCTTTTCTGTGCCAGATCGGTGTCCCAGGAACAACCGATCGCCAGCGGTACGGGGAAGATCGTTTTGAATCCATGTACGATGTCCGCCATGAACAACAGCGGGATGCCGTGCGGATTTTTCTTCATATGCGCTTCCTGCACGGCGATCGCGCCTTCCGCGCCGGCATAGCCGAGAATCGAACCGCTGTTTGCGATCATGTGGTCGGTGATACCCATTGCCTGCATCGGGCCGGTGATCTGACCTTCGTCGCCTGCTCCTTCATAAAAAGGAGCTGCGAGCTGGACGAGTTGAGCGACTTTCTCTTCGAGCGTCATCTTGCCGATCAGGTCAAGAAGCTGCTGGTTGTCCATATCGAGTCCTCCAAGCGTTGTAATATTTATCGATATAAAGTTGAGATTAAGATCAAAATTAGATTGAAAATAAGGATGTTGGGTTTCTCCATTTTTCAGGATTTTGCACAATTGGTTAGTTAGAAGACCTTGAAGAACGTTTTTATGGACAGTTTGTAATCGCAGTTGAAACGTTCTGCGATTACAAACTCACCAGCTGAAGCGTTCTGCGATTAAGCACTTTTGATTAGGGAAATCTAAACTTTAAACCTTGTCCGTGCTTCTCGTTTTTCTCCGAAAAACGGGAAGCACGGTAATTATGCAAATTCCTCATCTTAGAAGAGAAAACCCGGTTCGTGCGGGGATTCCGCGCGCACCGGGTTCGAATTGCGGCCGGGCCTATAGGCAAGGTGCCGTCCGGACCCGGGTATTGCAGGTGGATGATTCAGCTTGGGTTATTTGCTCGCGAAGTCGCCGCTGTTCAGTTCGTCAAGAACCGGTTGTACCAGAGACTGCTTGCTTTCTACCCATTTTTTCCAGTTTGCTTCAAGATCGCCAGGTTGCAGGATCAGGTTCGCGTATTCAGTCGCATAGTCGAAGTTCGCTTGATCTTTGGCTCTGGACGTGTACAGTTGGAAGTCCCAATCGTACGCGGCCATCGCGCCGCCTTCGGTGCTCAGGGAAGCTTTTTCTTTGTACAGTTCAACCGAACGGTCGCGGAATTCTTTTTTAATCGCCGGGTTGATTACGCTGAAGTCGTCGCCCAGTACGTACAGACCTTCGAAGCGGCCTGGGTACTTATCTTCAAGCGTCGTGCCTTCAGGCAGCGTGCTGACCAGTTCGCCGTTTTCTTCTTTCCAGTCTTCGCCTTCGAAGCCCAGGTTAAGAATACGTTGTGCGTCTTCCGATACCGAATATTCGATCATATCCATGATCCGTTCGAATTTCTCTTGCGAGATATCCGGAGAGAAGACCAGGGACGACCAGAAATTGACTTGCTCCAGGTTGCGGTATTTGCCGTCTTCGCCGATAATCAGTGCTTCGTGTACCGCTTCAGAGCTATCCAGGTTCAGGTTCTTTTTCATCGCAGTGTCCATGTCTTGTCTGTACGAAGCCAGACCGCCCAGACCCGCGATGCCGGAGATACCTGTTACTTTGAACGCGTCGCCGCCTTCGCTGTTTTTCCAAGTGTAGAATTCAGGATCAAGCAGACCGTCTTTGTACGCTTGCTGCATCAGTTTCAGGCCTGTCAGCGTCGACTCGTCGGCAGGTCCCCATACGTACTTGCCGTCTTCGCCTTTGTAGAATGCCGATTCCACGCGGGAATGTTCGTTGTTCGCCATCATGAAGCCTGTGAGCAGATCGCCGGCGTTGAAGGACATCGGGATCAGTCGGCTGCCGACGTTGCCCGGATCTTGTTCTTTCACGAGTTTGGCGAATTCCATCAACTCGGTAACCGTGTAGGCATCCTTAAGTTCGAAGCCGACTTTTTCGGCCCAGTCTTTGCGAATGGCGATAACGCCGATTTGGTTGAGCAGCGGATCTGCCGGTTGGTTTTGGAAGTAAACAGGCTTAGGCAGAACGTACGTGCCGCCTACTTTTTCTTCCAGACGTTCGCCAAGACCTGTCGATGCGTAAGCTTTTGCAGTTTCAGGCCAACGCTCTTTCCAGTCATCCGGGAATTTGTAGAACAGGCCTTGGTCAATGTAGTTGATCGCGTCGCCTTGAACATAGTTCCAGCTTGCGAAGTCCGGAAGGTCGCCGGAGTTGATCCATAGACGCATTTTTTCCGGCCAAGAATCCCAATCGATATAATTGTAATCCCAAGTGATATTGAATTTGTCAGTGAAGAATTTGTGGAACTTGTCATTCATGTTAGCCTTCGATACGTCAGTTACGCTGGCATACGAGATGGTCTGATTGTTTGCGTATGTGCCATCTTCATTTTTTTCGTCTGCCGTGCCTGTAGCTGCGTCGTTACCGCCGCTGCCGCAAGCCGTAACCAGAACCATCAAGACGGATAACGCGAGCAGGAACAGCGATTTGACCGAAAACATTTTGTTCGCCTTCATGTTGTACCCCCATTTGAATTGGATTTTTTGACACCCCATGTTTACCTTGTAAAGCTCTATTGTACCATCAGGTCTTGATAGCCCCTGTCAATACCCCTTTTGCGAAATGCTTTTGCAGCAGCGGGAAGAATGCCATGATCGGAAGCATGGTCACGAATACCGCTGCCATTTTCATTCCCGTCGAGAAAGATTGGGCCACGCCTTGACCTACGCTTGTCGCGTTGGAGGCGTTGGTTTGCGATTCGACGATGATCGCCCGCAGCACGTTTTGCAGCGGCAGTTGATCGGCTTTGCGCAGGAAGATCATCGCGTCGTACCAACTGTTCCAGAAGGCGACCCCGTAGAACAGGGCGATCGTCGCCATGATCGGAGCGGCCAGCGGCAGCACGACCGAACGAAGAATTCTCCATTCGCCAGCGCCGTCAAGTCTTGCCGATTCCATCAGCGATTCAGGCAGGCCCTGGAAGTAGTTCATCATCAGGATCATATTGAATACGCTGAAGCTTCCGGCCAGAATAACGGCCCACAGCGAACCGGTCAGACCCAAGTCTTTCATGACCAGGTACAGAGGCACGATACCGCCGTTGAAGATCATCGTGAACAAAACCAGGAAAAAGATCGGCTTTTTGCCCGGGAATCTCGGACGGCTCAGGCCGTAAGCCATGCTGACCGTAAGGAACAAACTCAGCGGCAGGCCCGCACCCATCAGTTTGATCGTATTCCAGTAACCGGTCAGGATGCTTCCGTCCGCAAACAACGCTTGATAAGAAGAAAACGTCGGTTCTTTCGGCCACATCAACAGCGGATTTTCGGCGTATTCGCGCTGGGTAGCGAACGAGATCATGATCACGTTCCAAAACGGAATTAGGATCGAAAGTGCGCCGAGCGTCAAAACGATGAAGATGAAGATATCCAGCCCCGTAATTCTGCTGGTATTGAATTTGCTTTTTTTAGGTTTTCTCGCCAAAGTGCTCATAAGGCTTTCGTTCTCCTCTCTTATCGGAACAGGCCGTCTCCGCCCAGCCATTTCGCCGCTCTATCGGCAAGCAGCAGCAGGATCATGTTCACGATGGAACGGAACAAGCTGACTGCGGTCGAGAACGAGAAGTCCGTGGAGGACTGGAATGTGATGCGGTAGATATAGACGTCGAGTACCTGAGATACGTTTTGCGTGGCCGCGTTCGCCAAGTTGAAGATCTGATCGAAACCGGAAGACATGAGTCCGCCGACCGACAGGATGAACATGATCGTGACCGTCGGCATGATGTTCGGAAGCGTGACCCGGAACATCTGCTGCAGCCTCGTGGCGCCGTCGATCTGTGCCGCTTCGTATTGTTCTTGATCGATGCCCGAGATCGCGGCCATGAAGACGATCGCGCCCCATCCGGTCGACTTCCAAATATCCGTCAGGATGATCATCGGATAGAAGTTTTGTTCGGAGCCGAGGAAGTTAATGGTCGGCAGTCCGATCAAAGCCAAGAAGCTGTTGACCAATCCGTCGTAAGCCAACACGTTGATGATGATACCCGACACGATGATCCACGACAGGAAGTGCGGGAACGTGAAGGCGGTTTGCAGCACCTTTTTATAACGGCGCATCCGCAGTTCGTTCAGCAGCAATGCCAGCAGGATCGGGAACGGGAAGGTGATAAACAGCTTGATGATATTGACGTACAGTGTACGCCATACCGCATCGGCGAACGCCGGGTCGCGGAATACGTATTTGAAGTTTTCGAATCCGATCCATGCACTGCCCCAGATTCCGTCGTTGGCTCGGTAATCTTTGAATGCCAGGGACAGGCCGCCCATCGGCAGATAAGCGAACAAGATCAACCAGATCAATCCGGGCAGCAGCAGCGTGTAAGTCATTCTGTACTTCCAGATTTCGACGAACAATCGTTTGAACTTCGATTCTTCCCCTTTGGACGAACCCGGGGTTATCGTTGCGGGTTTCACACGGCATCTCCTCACTCTACTTTGAGTCTGTATGTTGCTTTTTTAAACATAACCGCTGCGGTTACCAAATCGGTGAAACGTTTCGATCAGCATGGAAATGCCGACTGATTTACCGCAAACGTGAACGGTTTCAGCAAGCGTTTACTTCTTGTTCCGATCGAAAAGCCCTTTCGGACTTTCAATTGACTTTACGACTGGATCCTCGCTTGACGAGCATGGATTCGAATACCACATGTCGGTTCGCCGTCTCTCCCGCAATCAGGTCGAATAAAATCTCAACGCTGACGTGGGCCATTTCGACGCCCGGTTGGCTGATCGTATCGAGCGACGGGTGGTAATACTCCGCCATCTCAATGCCGTCGAAGCCGACGATGGATACATCGCCCGGAATCGACAGTCCCGAGGACAATACGGCTTTGGCGGCCCCGATCGCAATCGCGTCGGAAGCTGCGAACATCGCCGTGACACCCAGATTTTTGCTTAGCAGACGCTTGGCAGCCGCAAAGCCGAAACTTGGTGCGTACTCACAATCTTCGACGAGCGCCGGATCGTATTCGATTCCGTGCTCTTCAAGCGCTTTCTTATAACCCAATAATCGGCGGCTGCCGATCGTGTTCGCCATAAACGGGAAACGGGCCAAAAAACAAATGTTGCGATGTCCCAGCGAAATCAGATAGCTTGTCGCTTTGTAAGCACTCTGCACATCGTCGATCGATACGCTGGAAAATGCGGCCGGGTCAACATCCTTCATCGTCGTGATCGTAGTGAGGACAAAAGGAACACCGAGCTGGTTGAACTCTTCTTCGGAGTGATCGTACGTGCCGCCCATAAAGATGACGCCGTACAGATTTTTTTCCCGAATCAACTGCATCGCCGCGGCAATCTCGTCGACTCCGTCCTCGACCTGTTGAATCATCAGCGGGCAGCCTCTTAGATGCACTTGACGTTCCACTTCTTTGATCATGTTGGCGAAAAAGGGATTGGATATGCCTTTGACCATCAAAGCGATCGTATTGGACTGGGTCTTCTTCAAGTTGCGCGCATTGCTGTTCGGCACGTAATTGTACTGCTTCACAACGGCCAGAACCTTGGCACGGGTGGTATCGCTGACAACTCCGCTATTGTTGAGCACTCTCGATACCGTCGATATGCCCACTCCGGAAATTTTCGCAATATCCTTGATGTTCATCTCGTTCGCCACTTCACCTCGGTTGTCAGTCGGCTGCTTGAAAATCAAGACCAAAGCCGAGCTGGTCATAAATTGGTCGAAATCTATGGGAAACGTTTCCCATAACGCAGGAAGCGTTTTCTCAAGCCTTCGAATCGTTTCGATACACATCATAAACCCGAATATTCGAAGTGTCAACACCGTTTCTATGAAATTTTGAATTTGAAAACCGCTTTTTTTAAACCGCTTCCAGACTTATCCACTGAAAGGATCACGATACCTTGTTTTTTTGAAATAGTAAACGGTTCCATTTCGACTTTTTGCTATTTGGGGCAAAATCGAAAACATTCAAAGTGAACTTTTCACTTTTCATATAGGAAACGTTTCCACCTCCTTTTCACTTCCCTATTCACCCATTATAATTTTAATGAATCAGTTGATTTGAAATCTTTTAATCGCGCGTCAATTGAAAATAATAGCGAAGTTCGATGAACATTGTTTGATTTCCCTTACGCGCCGCGACTTACATGCTGTGGGAGATCAGAATTTTCATAAGCAAAAAAAGCCGAAGGCAGCATCGCTGCTCCGGCTTTCAAAATCTTGACCCCCGTATCACGAATATCAGACAAACTATCGGGAAAAACCGTTCAGTTTCAACCAAGAAGCACATTCATCCGTCCAACGCCGAACATGCTCATCTCCGTCCGCCATCCCCATACCATGCCCCCCAAGGGAATAGATATGCAGGTCAAACGACACTCCGGCACGCCCCAAAGCGGAGGCGAACAATAGACTGTTTTCCGGCGGAACAAGACCGTCTTCGGACGTATGCCAGAGGAAAGTCGGCGGCGTATCGCTTGTTACATTACGTTCGCTGGAAAGCGATTCGATCTCCTCCGCGGTCGCTTCGGCTCCGAGCAGCGCGATCCGCGATCCGGCATGCGTAAACGGTTCTTTCAGCGTGATGACCGGATAGCAAAGCATCAACAGGTCAGGGCGGCTGGACTGGCGTTCGATTTGATCTTCCGACTCCGGCAAGCCCGCATCATATAAAGTCCCCGCAGTCGAAGCCAAATGCCCGCCCGCCGAAAAGCCCAACACTCCGATCCGGGCAGGATCAATCCCGAATTCCTCGGCGCGATGGCGAACGGTACGCACGGCGCGTTTGACATCGGATAAAGCGCTTGGGTAACGATAGGGAGCTACCCGGTAACGAATAACAAAAGCCGAAATCCCCAGCGTATTCAACCACAACGCAATCGGCTCGCCTTCGTGGTCAGCGCGGAACTCATAACCGCCGCCCGGGCATACGATTACAGCCGCATTGCGGTCTCCTTCAACGAGATAAGGAAAAATTGCGGGTACGTCTTCATCGGCGGTGCCCAACGCGTTCGGCGCACCTTCCGGCCATAATATTACGGGATCCATTATTTCATCCTCCTAAAAGTCGCTGACAGATTCCAATACCTTGACCGCAGCGAATCATCGCTTCAATACGGTCAAGGTATTCGGTTTATTTTCCGATCTCCCCTTCGTATTATACGCTTTCGCAAAAAGAGTCACAGTAGTTTTACGAAAAAAACGAATACGGTTTCGGTTTGGTCTAATCAAGGCTTCGCTAGGACTCTTCCACTGAAGTCTGTGTTACAATAATTCCTGTGCTGCATAAAAAGAAACGGCGTAGACAAGGAGGAAATCCATGGCCAGCAATCGCAGGCTCGATACGGAGCTGGACTTTCAAGAAGCGATGGAGCGGGAACGGACTGTCCGTGTGTTCCGCGATGACGAAATGGTTAACGCAGGCGGATTGATCGTTCGCTTTGAAGCTTCCATGGTTGCTATTCAATCAAGCGTTAGCGACTTGGATTATTATGACCGACAAGCTTGTGAATTTTTTGAATTGCGTAGGTAGGAAAAACGGAGATTTGCGACTAAACGCAAATCTCCAAACCCAACGAATCGGCGGCTTGCAGTATGCTTTCCTTGTCGATTTTTTCATTTAAATTTTTTCGCAATAATTCCGAACAATCTCTAAGTTGTAAATAATTCCGCTCTAAATAAGTATGGAAACATTGAGTTCGACTATCGTTCAAGCTTTGGTACCATAAAAATCCTGACATATGGCTCTGTCCAAAAGTAACGGAAGCAATTTCTAAGTCTAAGTCCCGCAATGTTAAATAAAGTCGATCGTAGAACAACTGGCACTCTGAGTGAATCCAGTCTTCCAATCTGATTTTCAATCCGGGGAAGGCGCGAAAGATACTTGCTTCTCGATGGATATGATCCTTCATCCATTCAATCGTTTGTTCTTCTCTTTCTGCCTCGATCAATTCCTCCAAAGTATCGTCATAAAACTCCCATATCCTCCCGTGATAATCCGAGCGTTCAGCATAATGATCAAACTCTTCCAACTCGAACTCGTCTTGGGTGAGTTCAGCTGCATCATCGCCATATTGCTCCTCCAATTCGTGTTCAGTACGCATCAGAATGGATCGAACATCGATGCGACCAACTTCTTCACGAATGATTTTTTTGATTTCTTCTTCATTCATTCGGACAAGAATACTTGAAAATCCTGTAGTCCGAAGATTATCATGCTCGGCGGTCTGCTCTTGTCTGAATCGATGCAGTTTAAGCCAATCTATTTTGTGTAGTCCCCCCTTATCTTCCATTTCTAACACTTTAAGTGACAGGGTATGATATAAATATTCATCGACTGGTTCTCCTTTTTTGAACTCTCGCTTCTTATCCTTCAATGCATTGAACAGATAATTCTCCCCTTGTTCTTTTGGGTTATCGGGAATCTCAAAACCGAGGATGTAGCGAACTTCCTGACGAGTGAAACGAAATTCTTTTAGCAAAATATCCAATTTTAATACATCCGCTGCATGCTTGATCGAATAGGCAGGTTTTTCTTCCGCCATTCTTATTTTCCAAATTGTTTTGTCTTTAGAATTCGGATTCAATCTTGAATGCTCTCCTTCATATTCACTTAAAATGCCGATCGTGGTGTACAAGCCATACTCCTCCATTAAAAATTTAACGAATTGCGTACGGTTCATGCTTAATTGGTTCTCGTCTTTAGAATGATTGGTTTTTTTCATTTTATCGCTCCATTCTCATGATAGGATCACGAAGGCATTCTCAGATGCTATTTCGTGGCAAGCATCAAGATTTTCATCCAGTTGCTCTTGGTCTCCATACTAGCGAGTTCACGCGCGCATGAAGCAAGAACTTTTTTTGTTTGTATAAAAAAAGTTCTTTGAAATCAGGTGACTTACATCTGATTTCAAAGAACTCAATCGATTTATCTTAATCCAAATAAATTAACTTTTATCACCTATTCATTTTTCCCCGCGTTTCCTCGCGGCCAACAGTCGTTCCATGGCGCTGCCGCCGGACTCCGTCGGCGGGGAAGCATCGCCCGGCGGCTTGGCTGCGCCGGACGGGCTGGAGCCGCGGGAGGCTTCGCCCGCGGCTCCCGGCGCTGCTTCGCGCGCGCCCTGCGTCACGCCGCTTGCGCCGGGACGCTCAGGCGGCTTGGCTGCGCCGCCGCTTCCTCGCTCCGCGCGGACACGGTCCACGGCGGAGGCAATGCCTCCCTCCGCCGCGGGACCGGGCTCCCCGCCTGCGGCGCGGGGAGCCTTGCCCGGCCGCTCTGCGGGCCGGTCCGCCGCGCCCTGCGAAGGCGCGGCGGAGCTTTCGGCGGCGCGTTTCTCGCCGCCGCGGAAGTTCGCGCTTCGCCGCTTGGCGGCGGACAGGCGCTCAAGCGCGCCTTCTTCCGCGGGAGCGGCTTCGCCTGAAGCGGCGCCGGAACTCCGCCGGCCGGCCGCCGCGAACGGTGCCGCCAAGAATGCGGCAACCCGTCCCCACGGGACGGCCAGGCGGCGGACCGCGATATCCGCGATCCACAAGGCCAGAACGACGGCCAACAAGAGCGAGGTCCAATCCCGCATTTGTTTATGCGGAGCGGCCGGCTGCGCATACACAGCCGCCGGATCGTCCCAGGACAATACGCGTCCTCCTGTCAGTTCGGCCAATTCGGCCAGACGGGCCGATCCTTCGTCCGAAGCGGAAGAGATTCGATATTCCGGCGAATACGGAATGACCAACCCGGTTCCGGTCGAAGCCGCCGCGACAGGCTGAGCTCCCCCCTCTTCAACCAAGGATTCGGCTCCTCCTGCCGGATCGTCGGACTCGGAGGTCCCTCCCACATCCGATCCGCTGCCCGAATCTCCACCATTTTCAGTTCCCTTACCCGACGGTGACAGATTAAGCAGGTAAGCTCCCGGATCACTCGCCGGAAGCATCCCCGTGTAACGTCCCGGTGAAGTTTGCACCAGCGTCACGGGTTCGGTTTGCTCGCCGCTATCTCCGCCGAGCGAAGCAATCAACTCGTCCGGAAACGGCGAAGCGTCTTCCTGCGAAGCCGTCACCACCAGCTCGGTACCGCCTTCGGCAAGCGACGTTTCGATCCGGTAAGGCGAAGCGCTAAATTGCGGGAATGTCCATTTGACCGTTTGCGTCAGCACATTCGCAAACTGATCCCAGGAGATCCATGGCGCCGACCACTCACCTGTCAAATCGCTAGTCCAAGCCACGCTGCGTCCCGAACCGTATTGCCATCTGACAAGTAACGGGTCCGGTTCCGGGCTGACCAACACGGTCTGAGCGGAAGGTTTGGCACTTGTGGCGATGTAGCCGTTGATCTGCGGAACGCCTTCCGCAAAAAGCGACGCCCAATCTCCCGCATCGGCCACAGCGGGCGTGAACGGTTTGTCGACCACGTAAGTCCGAGCGAGCAGAACGGCTTCGCGGCTGAAGATCGCCGGAAGCGTCGTCTCGTCCTGCACGTCATAAAAACGTCCTTTTCCCAAATCCGCCACGCGCTGCAGCAATCCGCGATCCGCATCCGAACCTACCGCGACGCTCGACACGGTTACGTTTTCCTCGCCTAATTCAGACAGCAACTGCTCATAGCTTCCTCCGCCGGCAGACTGCCCGTCCGTCAGCAAGATGATATGTTTGCGCTGCGCGTCGATTTCTTGCATGTATTCCGCAGCGGAAGCCATAGCCGGATAAATATTCGTCCCGCCGCCGCTCGGTATGGACTGAATCTGTTCCAGCACCGATTCTTTATCCGTCAGCTTTTGCGGCTCGACGACCCACCACGGCGTATCGTCGAACGCGACGACGCCGACCGTATCTTTCGCCCGCATCAGCTCGACCGTACGCATCGCCGCTTCTTTCGCCAATTCGATCTTGCTGCCGCTCATGCTGCCCGAACGGTCGATGACCAGAATCAGACCCAGCTCCGGGATTTCGCGTTTGCCTTCCAGCTCCATCGACACCGGCAGCGCCTGCTCGATCGGCGTATCAAAATACCCGCCAAGCCCGAAACTTTGGTCGCCGCCGCTCATCATAAAGCCGATGCCGTAACTGCGAACCGCGGTTTCGATCGCATCCATTTTGGATTGGCCCAAAGAATCTCCGGAAACATTGTTAAATAAAATGCTGTCGTACTGCGCGTAATCCGCCAGTTCGGAAGGAAGCTGTCCGGGCGCGATCACCGTCACATCGATCAATCCCGCGTTTAACGCATTAGTAATATTGGCCGACGTATCCGGTTTGCCTTCGACAACCAGTACGGACGGATTGCCGGATACGCGCGTAAAAGCAAATGCGGCGTTATTCGCCGACTGTTCGTCACCCGGCAAGCTAAGCTCGGCCCGGTAACGGTGCAGGCCGGAACTTTTGGCAAGTCCTTGCAGCAGCACGCTGCTTTCTCCCCGCTCGACGCGTACCGTTTGCGAACCGATTTCCACATTGTCTTCGTATAAACGAATTTCGCCCGTGCCCGAGAACGTGCTCCGCAATCTGGCCTCGACGGTAAAAGCTTCGCCCAGATACAATTTCCCCGGCAACGACAACGAATCGATCGCGGCATCGCGCTCCGTATTGCTTGGCTTTTCCAACACGTCTACCGTGATTCCGCGATTTTTGAGCAGCCGTCCCGTTTCCAGCATATTCCCGATATTTTCGTCCCCGTCGCTGATCAGCACGATACGCGGATCGCCGCTTCCCAGCATTCCCGAAGCCAGCTGAAGCGCCCGCTGGACGTTGGTGTAATCCGGATCGACAGCCGCATCCAGTCCGCCCAGCGCAGCTTCGCTGCTGAACGTCTGCTCGGCCGAAGCGTCCCGCCCGAACGAGATCATGGCATAATCGTCGCGCTGGTTTTTATTTTCCAACGATGAAGAAATCCATTCCCGATCCTTCTCGTTGTCATCCGCGCTCGAAGAACGGTCGACGGCATAGACGACTTCATGCTGCCGCTGCACGGTATACAGTTGAACCCCGGCGAGCAGCAATACAAGCAGCAGCAAAGCCAACGTGCGCAGCGAAGCAGCCACTCGATGCCGGAATAAGGAGATCCGTGACGGTCCCCGGAAAGCAAAGACCGCAAAAGCGATCAACGGAATCAACAGAACTAACAGCCAGGGATGATTAAATTGAACGCCCACGTCGGTACACCCCCCATTCCGTCAACATGATGATAACAATCAGCACGGCTAGCGGAATCATAAGCGGAAGCTGGCCCCGATGATCCCCCGCGTTCGGGTTCTGAAGCCCGCCATCCGATTCACCCGATGCTCCCGCACCTGCGAATACCGGATTCTCCGCTGTCGGCGCAGCCGATTCGGAACCGTCCGCCCGAACATCAAGCAGATAAACCGGCGCGTCGTCCAACCCGTTCCCGCTTTGTTCAAAAGCATATAGCCCCGGAATGCCCGGCGCAATCTGCGAAGAAGCAAGCCCTGTATTTCCGCTCGAATCCGAAGTCTGATTTTCGTTCACTGCCTGCGCTGCCCCGTTATTGGTCTCAAAAGCAGCGCCTTGCAGCGGACGCCATAGCGCAGACTCTGCTCCGGTCGCGATCGGCACCTCCACTGCGGCTCCCGAAACCGCTCTGCCCAACCCGCCTCCGCGGCCCCCGGACAACCAGGTGGTCGCATTGCTGACCAGTACCGGGAACTCGCTGTTCAACGGCAAATCCCCGCTTTGCAGATTGAAGCCGAACCAAAGCGCACGCCGGCCGTTTTCCGTGCCGGCCGCAATGGCAGGACGTCCGCCGATACTCATGACGGTTTGAAGTCCCGCGGGCTTGCCTTCCGTTAACGGTCCAAAGTACGGTTCGTTCAATGACAAATAACGAGTGACGGGGTGGGCGTTCAACTCCACGCGACGATTGCCGGGTTGCCCAGTTTCTTCTTTTCCGCCAATCGTCCAGAGCGCCGCTTTGCCGATCCATTGCCCCCAGGCTCCGCTCTGCAACGCCGCAGGCAGTTCGCCTTCAACCACAACCAGATCCGGCTGTTCTTCGGGAAGAGGAGGCGTTTTGCTTGCCGTCGTTCCCGTATCCTTTTCGGTCTCTGAAGCTTCGGCATCCCCATCGGCAGCCGGAACGTTTCCCGACAAGTCAAGCCGGGTCACTTCCGCACCGGATAGGCGAAGCGCTTTTTCCAAAAAAAGATTCCCGTCCGATAACAGCAGCACTTTCACCGTACCGCCCGTTTCCGGGAAAGCGAAAGCATCGTCGTCAGCCGCGTAATCATCCGACTGCCCGGTTAAACTCAGCCTGTAAATCTCTGAGGCCTCTGCACGATCAAACGCCACCGTCCGGCGCTCACCCGGTTGAAGGGTCAACGTCTCATTTCCTTGCGCTCGCCCGTCACCCGATAATTCGACTCCGACTTCAAGCGCCGAGTTTCCCGTATTGGCTACAACGCCGACTGCACGACTGCCCTCTGTGCCGAACTGCTCGATCGACGCATTGCGGTAATTGGCTCCGTCGATCCGGCGCACTTCTACCGGAACGGATACAGGCAGGTCGTCCACCCGTTCGCTCCACTGCCCGTCCGTATACACGACAATTCGCGCATCCCGCTGACCTTCCGCTACCGCTGAAGCCAAAGAGATCGCTTCGCGGTAAGAAGTTCGTGCATAGTCGGGTTCCAATTCCTCTACGGCACGATTCCAAGCCGCGCGATCATCCGCAGCGGAGGCGACTACTTGAGGGGTTCCTCCCATACGAATCAGCGTCAATGCTCCGTCTGCCTGCCGCGTATCGGCTAAAAGTTCGCGTTTGAGTTCATCCAACCGGGTCTGTGTATCGGCTGCTTCACTGTTGTTCGGTCCTAAAGCAGACGCGGCGCTCATGCTGGCCGACACGTCGGCGACCACGACCAAGGTTCCGCCGGTTCCCGCTTCCGCCCACAAAAAAGGACGCATCAGCGCAAAAGCCAGCAAAGCCGCAGCCAAAATCTGCAACCACATCAGCAGACGATTGCGCAGCTTTTGCCAAGGACGATTCGCCTCCGTATTTTCCAGTACCCTTTTCCATAACAAATGACTGGGTACCGGCGTATCGATAAACTTCCGTTTTAACAAATACATCATCAAGATCAACGGAATGCCGAGTGCAAACCACAGTCCTGCCCACGAACCGATTCCCATCGTTCGCACCTCCTTCCTCTAACGAACCAAGCCCAATTCCCGCATCGTACCCAGCACCGTTTCGCGCAGCGGCACATCGACGGGAGCCAGCACGTAAGCCACGCCGCGACGCACGCAAAACTCCGCCAATCTTCCCCGGTACGCAGCAAACTCCTGTTCGTAGGCTTCGATCAAACGTCCGGTCAAAGCCGCTTCTTTAAACGTTCCCAGCTCCGCATCGATCAGCTTCAAGTCTCCGCTCAAGCGCGGCTCGATCTCTCCCCGCGTCAGCACTTGAACCAATACGACTTCCTGACGAGCCGCCTGAAGTCTCGCCACCGCTTCTTCCAGCTCTTGTTCGCCGCGCCGCGTCCAACAGTCGGAGAAAATCCAGGTCATGCCCGGCAGCTTGGGCAAGCGGGACCGGTCTTTGAACGCTTCGGCCAAGTCGCCTTGCCCGCCCGCTTCCGAAGCCGCCAGAAATTCCAGCAAACGATGGGTCGCGGGGCGACCGCGCAGCAGCGGCATGCCGTCTCCGATCCGCTCGTCTACCCGATATACGCTCAGCCGATCGTATGCGGCGAGCGTCATATAACTGATGCTTGCCGCAAGTCTGGAGGCATGCAGCAGTTTGGACGGCTCTCCGTCGTCGGCGAATGCCATAGACTGCGAGACGTCCAGATATAAGGTGACCTGAAGTTCCTGCTCATCCAAGTACTGTCGAACGACTTTGCGACCTGTCCGTCCGTACACGCTCCAATCGAATCGGCGCACGTCGTCTCCGGGCGAGTATTCGCGGTAATCCGCAAATTCGAGCGAAGCGCCCAACTCCCGGGAACGCCGTCTGCCCTGACGGGTTCCGCGCACGCGCTGGCCCGTCGATAAAGTCAACCGGTTCAAGCCCGCGATCCAATCTGCGCTAAGCAGCTCCTCTGGCTTCATCTCGAAGACTCCAGGCGGTCGATAATATCCGTGACCAGGGTATCGGGCGAAATGCCTTCGGCCTGTCCTTCGAAATTAAGCAGCAAACGATGGCGCATCGCCGGTTTCGCCGCCGCCAAAATATCTCCGGTCGAGACGTGCATACGGCCTTTCGCAATCGCGCGAACTTTCGATACGGCGATCATGGCTTGCAGACCGCGAGGTCCCGAGCCGAAGCGCACATAACGCTTTACGGAATCCGGCGAAGCCGCCTGATCCGGATGCGTCATCATAAGGAGCCGAACCGCGTAATCCAGCACATCTTCGGAAACCAGCACCTCTTTGGCACCGCGCTGGATATCCAGCAGCGCCGCCGCGTCGGCTTGTTTAACGGCTTGACGGTTGGTTGAAGACGTCGTGCGCCGAATGATTTCTTTCAGCTCGTCCGGCGATGGGTAATCCACATCCAACTTGAGCAAAAAGCGATCCAGCTGTGCTTCCGGCAGCGGATACGTGCCTTCGTTTTCCAACGGATTCTGCGTAGCCAAAACGAAAAACGGCTCCGGCAGCCGATGCGTCGTTCCGCCGATCGTCACCGTTTTTTCCTGCATGGCTTCAAGCAACGCGCTTTGCGTTTTCGGCGTAGCCCGGTTGATCTCGTCGGCCAACACGATGCTGCCGAACAGCGGACCTTTACGGAACTCGCCGGACACGCCGCCTTCTCCTCCGAAATGGATCACGTCCGTGCCGGTAATATCGCTCGGCATCAGATCGGGGGTGAATTGAATCCGCGAAAAAGGCAGATCAAGCGTATCCGCAGCCGCACGAACCAGCATCGTTTTTCCCAATCCCGGTATTCCTTCCAGCAGCGTGTGTCCGCCTGCGAATACGCACCATAACATCTGTTCAACCGTTTCCGCTTGTCCGACGATGACCTGGCCGATCTCTTCGCGTACATCGTCCATCGTTTTTCTCCAGGTCTCGATCCGATCGGTTTCTTGCAGCATGGATTTTCCCCCTTTGACGACCCTTTGCGGGCCGGATCGATTGTTATTCAATTACGATTCAGGCCGGATTTCGGTAAAGTAGCTCTCGACCAAGCCTTGCACGCTTTGCGGCAGATCGCTACGGCCGATCGAATCTTTGGCCCGTTCGGAGTACTCGCTATAGACTTCTTCATAAGGACGGCTGACGCCGTCGACCGTCGGCGATACCCCGCCGGTCTGCTTGTCGCCGCCGCTGGACGGGCCGTTATCGGATTGGATGTTGCCTTGGCCCTGCAAATCTCTTGGCGTCGTGACCAATTCGCGCCCGCCATTTCCCCATCCGGCGCCGCTGCCGCCTTGACCGTTTCCGTTTCCTCCGGAACCCGAGCCCGAACCGCTACCGGAACCCTGACCATTGCCTTGTCCTTGTCCTTGTCCTGATCCTTGTCCAGAAGCTGTTCCTTGCGAGCCGGCGCCTTCTCCATTACCGGAAGAACCCGACTCTCCTTCTTCTCCGCTCGAACCTTCACCCGAGCCGCCTTCACCGGAAGAACCTTCTCCGTTGGCGGAACCCGCATCGGCGAGGGCTTCGGCCGTGCCTCCGCTGCCCCAGGCATCGGACACGGAGACCCCTGCCGCCGCGAGCTCGCCCGCCATATTCATACCGCTTTGGGCAAGTTGTGCAGCGGCCGCAGCAGCCAGCTCGCTTTGTTCGCCAAGCGAGCCGGATTCGGCAGCAGCCGCGGCGAGCTTCTCTGCCAACTCCTGAAGCTGCTCATCCGTCAACTGTCCGGAAGCCGCCAATTCCTCGGCCGCTTTTTTGAGCGCTTCCTGCAAAGCCGCCGTTTCTTTGCCGCTTTGCGGTGCTTGTTCGGCCAGGTTTTTTAACGCGTTCGCCAGTTCTTTTTTTTGCTGCTCGGACATTTTGGACATCGCGTTTTTCAACGCTTCCGCACGCTCCGAGGCATCCATAGGCGTAGACTTCGCCGCTTCCTGTAACGCTTGCTGCGCGGCAAGGCGGCTTCCCCAATCCTGCAATTCCTTTTGCTGCTGAGCCGCTTCGTCCGACTGGCTCCCGAGCTTTTTCATCGCTTTTTCCATCTTATCCAAAGCTTCTTCGGCACGATGCGAATCGCCAAGCTCTTTGGCCAGATCAGTTGCTGTTTCGGCCAGCGGCGCACGTGCTTCCGGCTCGATCGGAGCTTCGCTTAGTTCTTTTGCCAAAGCTTCCGCTTTTTGCTGCTCCACGTCGATCATAGCTTGCTGCTCTGCCCGTTGTCGAAGCTCCCGATCCATCGGATTCGGCAGTAAAAGAAGCACGGCGCAGATAACCGCAAGCGTAGAAGAAGCCGTAGCTACTCTTCCGAACTTCCAGGCAAACGGAAGGCGCTCTTTTCGCTTGGCCGCAAATTCGCGTCCGTAAGCTTCCGCCTGCGCCCGCTGCCATTTGGCCGCGACCGACTCCTGCTGCTGAAATTCCAGCGCCGTCATCATCAGGTCGCGACGTTCCTCCGCCGGATCTGCCGCATCCATCGCCCGAGCTGCTGCTTCTGCACGAACGGGTTTCAGAAAAGCGGCGGCCGCTCCCAACACGGTTCCCGACAGCGCGCAAGCCAATGCCCAGATCATGGAATACGGGATCGGCACGAGATGCGCCACGCCGAGCAGGATCACCGCGGCAGCCAGACCTGCGGCCAGACCACGCAGAGCAAAAGATCCTGCTTTGAACAGTTGCAGCCTGCGCCGTACCGAACGGATCGAAGTCATGATGTTCTCCATATCGATTCTCCTTCCCTTCCCGTTATCCGGCTGCCGATTACTTCACGATCAATTTTTCGGCGTCTCCGCCGGTTTCATTTCCGCAACTTCGCCTTCCGAAACTGCAGTGCCTTCTGTGCCTAAGGTCTGATCCCCATCATCCGTATGCCGATTGCGGCGAACCGGACGAATACGACGGATCGCGACCCAAAGCGCTCCCGCGATTGCAACCGCGTATACCACTAGGAATTGAAGCCAGAGCGCAATGGGTGCATCGTCTTGTAAATTGCCGCTATTCACGAGAAACGCTTGCTTGGAAATATTCGGTTCGAAAATACTGATCAACGCCCCTACCGGATTAAGTCCCAAAATAAATCCGACCCATGAGTACTTCGGAGGCACCGTTCCGCTGTAGTAGGATTGCTGAACGACTGCATACAGCAGCAGATAAGCGACGCCTGTGACGACGAAAATAACCAGGGTAATCCCGTACGTCATAATGACCGAAATGATCGTCCGCTTGAACAGCGTCGAGCACATGATTCCGATCGCGCCGAGCAGCAGCATCGTAAAGAGATAGAACAGGAAAACCAGCATCAGCTGCGAAGGCGAAATGCCTCCGTACAAAAACACGATACTGTATACCGGCAGTGTCGCCAGTACGATCAGCACCATAAACGCCAGCGACGAAGCCAATTTGCTCAAGACAATCGCGGATGAGCTTTGTTGGGTCGTAAGCAGAATGTTCAGCGTCTGCTTTTCCCGCTCGCCGCTAATGACCCCAGCCGTCAAAGCCGGCGTCATGAACGCGATCAACACAAGCTGGGCAATACTGAGGACGTAGAACAGAATCCGGCTGACCGAAGGATCGAACCGCATCCCCGCCTGTTGACTTTGGAAGCCCATGCTGACGTAGATGAACCCGATCGCAAGCAGCCCCAAAATCAACACATACGATAACAGAGCGATAAACGAGCGCGGCGTGCGCATACGCAGCCTAAACTCTTTATCGAGCACCGGATTGATCCAAAGACTTCCGCCGCTGCCGGGTTTGTTTTTCACCTTCATGTCGCCGCTCCTCCCTTCGTAATTTCGAGGAAGACATCCTCAAGATTGGTCTGTGCTTCATTAAACGATACGACTTCGTATTCCCATTCCAGCACGCGCCGCAATAACTGCATCTGCTCCAGATCTTGTCCGCTAAAATGTACCTGAATCCCGTTCGCATCACTCAGCACCCGGTTGACATGCTCTTCGTCACGCAGGCGCTCGGCCAGTTCATCCTGACGCCCAAGCGTGCGAATATGCAGTACCCGATTCACTCGCATGCGGCTTTGGATGTCGGAAACTTTGCCTTGCGCTACCATTCGGCCGTGCTCGATGACTCCAATCTGATCCACCATCTCGGCAAGCTCCGGCAAAATGTGCGAGGAGATAATGATCGTTTTCCCCATCCGTTTGAGCTCTTTTAAAATCTCGCGCATTTCGATTCGGGCCCGTGGGTCCAGACCCGAAGCCGGTTCGTCGAGAATCAGCACTTCGGGATCATGCACAAGACTTCTCGCCAGGCACAGACGCTGCTTCATTCCGCGAGACAGCCCGTCCACGTAAGCGTCTTTTTTATCCGATAGATTGACAAGCTCCAGCAGCTGAGGAATCAGCTTCTCCCTCTCGGCGCGTGCAATCCCATAACTAGCTCCGTAAAAATGCAAGTATTCGTCCGTTTTGAATCGGTCGTATACCCCGAAGAAGTCCGGCATGTATCCGATTCTGCGGCGCACTTCTTTCGGATGGCGGGTCACGTCGAAGCCGCTCACTTTGGCGATGCCGGAATCCGGCAGCAGCAGCGTGGCCAAAATCGACATGGTCGTTGATTTCCCCGCACCGTTGGGACCGACAAAGCCAAATACCGTACCTGCATCAATATTCATACTAATATGGTCCAGCGCCTGAAAATTTCCGTAGCGCTTGCTTAGATCCTTGATCTCGATCATGGCTGCACCGCTCCTTTCAATTTGATTTGCGGCATTGCCAGCGTGGTCCATTCATTCACCCGAACGCGAAGCTGCACCAAATTGCTGTCATTCACGTAATCCGCGGCATTTTCGTACGTTTGGGACACGCCTCCGACTTTCCAATCGACCGGCTCCCAATCGCCTTGGGCTTCGTTCCACAGTTCAAACGCAGCCGTCTGGGTCTGTCCGTCCGGCAGATTCACGTCCAACTGCCCATAATCGACCTCACCGACAGAAGGAAGATTATAGCCGATCGTCATCGTGCCCGGCGAAGCGCTGATCCGCCCCATTCCGTCATCGCTAACCTGCGTCGTATTGGTATGAATGACCGAACCTCCGATGTAACCGTAAGGGATATTGATTTCGCCGTTTTGCACCAGGTCCACCGACACCGGTTGGGTATACATACTGATTCGATCATTGTTGATGGACTTGCCGCCGACATCCAGCGTGTCGTCCGAATTCTCCACAAAGGCGATCAAAAACGCGCTTTCGATTCCGGTATTGCCGTTGATCGGACTGCCGACCTGAACGTTTTGTGCCATCGAGCGCTGACGAATATACGGATCGTTTGCCGAAGTTTGCGATGGGAACAAGTAGCTTCCGATATCATAATAACCCGAAGATAAAACGATCGATTTCCCGAGCGTCGCCGATCCACCGGGCTCCAGAGTCCCCAGCTTGTACAACTTTCCGCCCGCAATCAACGCAGCATCGCTAAGAGGCATTTCAGTTTCATTAATCACCGTGCCACTGACTTCGCCTTTTTCGTCAGCTGTAAGTTGCGTGCTCAATCGGCCTGTTTCGATACTGCCCGGTTCTTCCACGCCGAATTTGGCAACCGACCAGTACGACATATTGCCTAAACGAAGCTGCGTGGCATCAGGCTCTTCGCGAACGAAATTGCCCAATTCTCCGCTGACCAGACCGTTATTGCCCATCCAGGCATCGGTACTCATCATCGATACCCGCGTTCCTTTTGGAAAATCGACCGTGTAACTGCCCGAATTCGGAACAAACAAAGCCGTCGAACTGCTTCTTACGCCTTTGCCTTCGCCGTCCATTTTCACGTAGCTGATCGTATGCGCCAGCTCATTCGTTTTATCCGACGATCCGGCCATATAGATCACGGCACTTGAAATGATCGCAACCAACGGAATGAACACCCACGCCCATTCGCGCTTATCGAATTTGCGCAGCACCAGATAAAGAATCGGCGCGACGACAATCACATAAACCAGCAGCATCCACACCAGCCCGCTGAGCTTCGGCATATGCAGCGATGGAAAATAATCAAGCAGGTACGACATGTTGTAATACGCGTTTCCATACATGCCGCCGTTCATATTCACGATCTGAAGATCGGATTGCAGCAGGCCGCCCCATAGATCGGCACTACCCGCCCAGGAGGACAACGGTTCGAGCGCGAGATCATATGCCGAATACCAGACTTTACCGGCTTGCACCGGCATCGAAGCGATTAACGGAACACCGTCGTTATCGTAACGGACCTCTGCTTCCGGCTTGGCGGAAGCTTGTGTCGCCGTCAGTGACGCGCCAGACGGAAGCGCTTTGCCTCCGCCTCCGGAAGCAAGCGGTACCGCAGATACGGATACCGTTCCGCCCGAGGCTTCCACCGGCGACAAATCAGCCAGCGCACCGACGGTTTTGGCATAACCCGCACCGCCCCCGAGCACAAGCGCGCCGCCGCGCTCTACCCAGGTTCGAATCGCATTGCTTTGCGCTTCGCTCAGTGTATCCGAAGCAAAATCATTCATGACCAATACGTCAAGCCCGTCAAGCAGCATCGGATCATCCCCGATATCGGCTGCTTCGAGCGGAGCGATGCTGACTGCCTGACCGCTGCCTTGAAGCAGATTCAGGAAGTTCATCGTATCCGGATCAGAAGAGAGCACGCCTACAAGACCTCCGTATTGACTGGAACTCGAAATGTAAGACCGTCCTTCACGAAAAGGCAGCGAATCCCCTTTTTCTACCGAGCCGGGATAAAACCGAACCATGCTCGTATTCCGCGAATACGAACCGCCCGGCAGTGCCAGCGTTACTTCTTTGGCCGTACCGGCTGGGAGGTCGACGTGGCGCACATATGTACTTTCGTTCATTCCGTTTTGAGGAGCAACCTGCACCACAAGGTCACCCGATAAGTCCCGATCACTGGTCAGTGTCACCTTGAGCGGATTCCATCGGCCGTCGTTAATCTTGCCTCCGTAGCCGAACTCGGTGGTTACCTGAAGGCCGCTTTCGGCAGCTGTGGCTTTCGCTTCCGTAGGCAGGGTCGGCAACAATGCGGCGACCAGTGCAAGCGGAAGCAGCAGCGCCAGGAAACTTTTGGCTGCGCCTTTTGTCCATGCAAACATAATATTCTCCTTTCGCCTTGTAAGCATTCAGAGCGCATGCACGCCATAAATAGCTAAATTTTACAACCCCAATAACGACAGCAGCCTGTTGATCGCTCAACAGGCTGCCTCTATGCGCCTTTCGGCTGCAAGAATGATAGTGGATCGGCTGCTGAGACTTCCCCTTATTAAAGACGACCTTCAGCAGCTTTTTGTTACGAAAACAATAGTTTACGGTTTTGTCTTAATTGAACACGACGGTTTTGTTATGGTGTACCAGAATGCGGTCTTCCGCATGCCATTTTACCGCACGTGCCAATACGACCCGTTCGATCGTGCGTCCGATGCGCTTGAGTTCAGGCACGTCGTCGCGATGGCTAACGCGCTGTACGTCCTGCTCGATGATCGGTCCGCCGTCCAGCTCTTCCGTCACATAGTGAGCGGTCGCACCGATAATTTTCACGCCGCGATCATAAGCCTGCGCATACGGCTTGCCGCCGACAAATGCCGGAAGGAACGAGTGATGAATATTGATGATGCGGTTGCGGTAATTTTCGATAAAGTACGGCGAGACGATCTGCATATAACGCGCCAACACGATCAAATCGATATCATCGCCGACCGCTTCCAGCTGTTGACGCTCGGCTTCCGGTTTGTTGTCTTTCGTGACGGGAATATGACGATACTCTATCCCAAACGACTCCACATATTCGCGCATATCCGGGTGATTGCTGACGACAACCGCGATTTCCGCATCCAGATCGCCCGCTTGCCACTGCCACAACAGCTCTACCAGACAGTGATCCTCTTTGGAAACAAAGATGGCGAGCTTTTTCTTTTTGGCCGCGCGGTAGATTTTCCAATCCATCGAAAAACGCTGCGCGATCTCGTTAAAGTCCGCTTCCAGCTTCGATTGCTTGTCCGTCAGCCCTTCCAGATCGAACTCGATGCGCATGAAGAACATGCCGCCGTCCGGGTCCATCGTATACTGATCGGACTGCACGATATTCGCTCCGTGATCGAACAAGAAACGAGATACGGCCGATACGATTCCCGGGCCGTCCGGACATGAAATAAGCATACGCGCCCGGTTTTCCGGCTGCTGCTGGCCTGCGGAACCCGCAGTTTTGATATGAAGCTCCATGATTCGTGAATCCCCCTTAGGTCTGTTAACGACGCTTGCGCGCCCTCTGGTTGTGATCATCAACAGGGAAAGCTGCGAGTTGGGCGAAGTTATAGACGTTCCCCGCGACGCGTCCCCTGCATATTGCTGTTAAACGCCCAATATGAATGTTAAAAGCGCTTCAGCGCTTCCTTGCCTGCCAGCACGCCGATCAAACGTTTGTTCAACTCTTCTTCGGAAGCGTTCGGCAGCACCGCTGCTTCTACAGCCAAGTCGTACAGCCGGTCAAGCGGCTCGCGAGGGTCGGCCTTTTTGGCTTTGGCGTCGTTTTTCAGCACCGTCCATACATCCAATGTGAAAGCGCGGGGATCGATCTCCTGCGACGCAAAGAACGCATGCAGCTTCTCGACGTCTTCCGCAAAGCCCGGACCGAATCGCTCACCTACGGTGCCGCGCAGAAGCGCAATCTCGACTTCGTACATCGGACGCTGCGTTTTGACGTCTTTACCGATCCACGGCGTTTCCAAAATAAACGGAAGATGGCTCAGCGACGAATGGTTCACGACCTTGTTGATCGCGTCAAAGCCGATAAAGCCCGCGCCGATCGGCGTATGACGGTCTTTTTTCGCTCCGGACGGATTTTTACTATCATTAATATGCATGACGCCCAAGCGATCCAAGCCCACGATATCGTCGAACTGCTTCAGCACGCCGTCGAAGTCTCCCGCAACGTCGTAACCCGCGTCGTGAATGTGGCAGGTGTCCATGCAAACGCTCAAACGGCCGTTATCCGGAACTTTGTCGATGATCCGTGCCAGTTCCTCGAACGAGCGGCCGACTTCCGTGCCTTTGCCCGCCATCGTTTCGAGCGCGATATTGACATCCGTTTCCGCTACGCCGTTCAAGACTTCGGTCAAGCCGGCGGCGATGCGTTCGATGCCGTATTCGACGTCTCTATCCGTAAACGCACCGGGATGCAGCACGATTTGTTTGGTTCCGATCGCATGGGTACGCCGAATTTCTTCCTGCAAAAAGCTGACGCCCAGCTCATATGTCGCATCTTTGTACGAGCCCAGATTGACGATATACGGCGCATGCACCACGATCTCGGGCACGCCGTTTTTCTCCATCAATTGCCGGCCTTCTTCAATGTTCATCGTGTCGATAGGCTTGCGCCGCGTATTTTGCGGAGCCCCGGTATATATCATGAACGACGTCGATCCGTAGCTGTTCGCTTCGTTCGCCGCGCTCACCAGTCCCTTATCCGAAAAGGACACATGGGAGCCGATTTTAAGCATGATTCATCCTCCTCTTTGTCTGCGGTCGCTGCTCGGAAATCCGCGAACATCCATACTGGGCTTCGCGTTGAAACAACGACCGTCCAAACCTTGTTTTATTCTAACGTGAAGCGGGCAAGAAATCCATGAGTAAGTAATGTAGAAACCCGTAAATCGGATCATGGATTTGTATGAATTGAACGAATGGCGTTTAATAATAGTAGAAGAAAGCAGAGATATGGGAGGCCAAACATGAAGATCGCAATCAGCGGAGGTACGGGATTTATCGGGCGAAAATTAACAGAAAGACTGGTTGGATCGGGGCATGAAGTGATCGTCATCTCTCGAAAAAAAGCGGATCGGGAAAATCATTCAGGCCCCGCGACACTAACTTGGGATGAGATCGCTCAAAACCCTATGCGCCTGAGTGGATGTGACGGCATTATTAATCTGGCAGGTTCGTCGCTCAGTCAACGCTGGACGGAGAAATCCAAAGCGGAGATGGAACGGTCCAGATTGGAAGCTACGCGAAAATTAACCGAAGCGATTCGGGGATTGGAGCATCCGCCGTCTGTGTTTATCCAAGCGTCCGCAATCGGGATCTATGGAACGAACGAGGCGAAGGTATTTGACGAATCCTCACCACCAGGCGGACAGGATTTTCCTTCTCGTCTATCCGTGAAATGGGAGGGCTCGGCAGCTGACATCGAACGCATGCCTGAAGTCCGAGTCGTTAAAATGCGGATCGGACTGGTGATGGGGCAGGAAGCGGGCGTATATCCGGTGCTGAAGCTGCCTTACAAGCTGATGGGCGGAGGACGGCTGGGCAGCGGGAAACAGTGGATGTCCTGGATTCATATCGACGATCTGACCGCGCTGTTCGAGTTCTGCCTGACTCATCCGCAGGTTGAAGGCCCGGTGAACGCCGTGGCTCCAAATGCGGTTAGGCAAGATGAATTGGGTCGGACCATCGGTCGCGTGATCCATCGTCCGCATTGGTTTCCGGTTCCGTCTCCATTGATGAAGGCCGTACTCGGCGAAATGTCACTGATGGTATTGGGCGGTCAGCATGTGGTGCCGACGGCGGCGCAGCGCGCCGGATTCGAGTTTGTGCACACGGATGTAGAGGAAGCGATTCGGGATCTGGAAAAAAAGTCGGGCTGAGGCCACCTTGCCCTCTTTCGTTCAAACGGATTACGATAAAAATCCGCATTCCAAAGAGTCGATTCAGTTGTTCTGAACCGACTCTTTTCGTTACGTCCATAATGAATCTTTCATTCTTTTAACGCTAAAATTTCCTGCTCCGTCAATCCGGTAGCCTGGATAATCGTATCCAAATCCAAATTTAATCGCAGCAGGTTTCGAGCCACTTTCTCAACGCCCTCCTGCATGCTTGCATGGCGCATAGAAGCCTCATCGTGCAGATAACGTTGACGGGCTTCGTACAAACGACGGGCTTCCGAGTCCTGGCTCAAGTACTGCAACGTATCCATCGCTTTGTCCAACTTCGGTTCGTTCATCTTCAACGCCTCCCAGTGTTCGAATTCTACGCCGTTAAGGAACCATAACCAGTTTTCCAAGCAGCCCTGGCTTGGCAAGGCATCGTCAAGCTTAGGCAATTCCAAAAAATGAATCTCCATATCGTCGATTAACGTGATCGCCGAGCGATCTTCGCGCAAATGAAACACATTATGCACCTGCTGATTAGGCAATACGGAGTAATTCAAAATGTTAATAGTCACGCATTTTCTCAATGCTTGGTATCGATCACCTTCGTGAAGCTGCGCTGCATAGCGTTTGCTCCAATAAAATAAAGTGCGTTTCTCGATATCGTACTTGTTGAAGAGTTGCATTTCGATATTAATGAGTTTGCCGTCCGCTGTTTTCGCATAAACGTCAAAGATAGACTGCTTATCGAGCGGATCGTCTTTATCTGTATAAGGATTCATCAACATGATTTCTGACAACTCAACTGCTCTTACTTCTGCAAAAATACGATTCAAAAAGGCCAGTAGCACATCCTTGTTGGCATCGCTACCGAAAATTCGTTTGAACACGAAATCGACTCTGGGATCAAGCAGTTCCACGAACTTCAACCCCACTTCTTTTCTTTTTTTATTATACCAAATTTCGGACTACCCGCACCGCAGAGTATAAGAAATACCCGCGATTTTAAACGTGTCTCCTTCATTCAAATCATAAGATTTGTACGGAGTAAGTGCTTCTTCGTTCAAAATCGTGCCATTGCGTGAACCGATATCCTTGATGGTGCATTGCGTCCCCTTAAGTTCCAGCTCGACATGAGCCCGAGAGATCCCCGCAGCCGTTTCGACATGCTGGGATACCTCCTCCGAACGACCGATCGTAAAACTACCTATAGGCAGAACAATACTTTTAGGAAGTGAACCATTTTCCAGCCGTTCCAATCGATATTGGGAACTGCCGGAAGCCATACTTGATTGACCTGATCCGCGGCCTCCATCCAACATCACAGTTGGCTGCGAAGCCGGAGGAACCAGCATTCCCGTACCTGGAGGTGCAGAATGCGGCGCACGAAATTTATCGGGGGGCATGTTATCTTTCGAATACCCGTCATTGCCTCTTCCTCCGCCGTACGACTGCGAAGGCTTAAGAAAGTCCGGAAGCTGAAATTCTTCATTTCCTGAGTCGCCTGCGGCATTCCATTCTCCAACAGCATTTCGATTTGCGGTCGGAACGGCTTCATTCTCCTGTTGCCCGTAGAACATGCGATGACCGGAAGCTCCTCGCGGTTCCTGCCATGAAGCGGAAAGCGCTGCTGCCTCCTCTTCCTCCTGCATACGATCTGTGCCGCGTTTTCCGAATTTCAGTTTGCGCGCCCAGCCCAGATAGGCAAATACGAGCAGAATAGGAGTCACCACCACGCAGATCAACAAATTCATGGTTCCGGGACTGTCCAAGTATAAAAATTTCCATAAAACAACCAGCAGCATTACGCAGATCAACGGGACGACTAAACGACCATTTTTGTTATCTTCGACCGCGTCTTCAGACGGTACGTCACTTCGTGAATGTTTCTCTAATGACTTCTCCTTATCCTTGCTAATTCGACGGCCACCACCAAATAGACCACGCCCCCCAGTGGCTTCTTCTTGCTCTAAGGTCGAAGCTTCTGCCATGGGGCCCGATCTCCATTGCTCAGCAGGCGCTTGAGCATACCTATTTTCAGCTGGAGCAGCTTGTTGGTATGGACCACTACTACGATTATTCATCGGAAAAGCAGACGCAGCTTCTCCGTAAGCTGCCCCTCCGCTTGATCCGGCAGAGTATTCTCCATAAGAGCTCTCCTGCGACCGGCTTCCTTGCGGCGCAGAACCAGCATAACCATTAGAGCCTCGTGCTCCATTTTGTATATCCCGGTAGTCTCCCATTGACGCAAACGGCTTGGGCGCAGCGGCACCCGCAGCCGCCAAGCCTCCGGTAGGTTGCTTGCCGCTTCCAGCCAACAGACCGATCAGCAGGTTTTTCAACGATTGAAGCGAAAACGAAGATTGCTCGCACATTTGCAAAATACGCTGCACTCCGCTTCCCCGCAAATCGTCTACAGAGGCCATCCAACGCGCTGCAAGTCCGCCGATCCGTTCACGACTCGGTGCAAGTTCAACCGACTTGTTCAATGGCAGATAAGTCAGATAAACCGTTCCTTCCGACAAAGGTCCTTCCACAAACATATAGTCCTCTTTAAGCAAAAATCCATTCGGATTCAGCATATAAGTCATCCCGTATTCAAGCGCCGTAACAATTTGCAGCAGCAGCGCATAATATTCGACCAATGTGATTCTTTCCGTTCTCATGCAAGTCGACAACATTCGTTTGCCGCCAATGTTATAATGCAGTTCCGCCTCGGCATCCACTTCGCGCACATGCAAATCGAGCACGTGCGGAACGTTGGAAGAAGCCAACATTTTGACTTGAACACGGTTCAAATCTTCCCCGCTCAGTTTCCGTTTGTTTTTCAGTACCATATAAGTCGTATCGCTTTGAACGAAATCGGTGACAAACTCTTCCACATCAAACACTCCTTAGTACATATAAAAGTATCCGGCCAATGCGCCGGGCAGAACCGCCCACATGAAAGGAAACGTCAGATGATTAGCCCGATCCGAGGCAATCGGTGCAAGACTGCGAAACATGAACACGCCTACAAAGCTGCTAAAAATCCGTTTGATTCGGCGCATACTTTCACGGCGCCAAATCAAAATGCCGAGGCCGATCGCCCCTGCAAATAAAATAGAATAAAGCAAGGTTTGTGCGGCAAACAAAGTCCCCGTCCAAGCACCGATTCCGGCAAACAATTTGACGTCTCCCGCCCCCACGGCACCCAGCAAATAGAGCACGAACAAGACAACAAATCCGATCGCGCACCCTTTAGCCGCAAACAACAACCCATCCAACCCGTGAACAGCCCCTTGATAAATCAGCCCGGTAAGGACAAAGGCCAAATTAAGCCAGTTCGGGATTTTTCGGGTTCGAACATCCGTCATGAATGCGACAGCCAAAAAACAACCACAGCCAACATAGGCCAATATATCGTTCATTTTGTTCCCCTCGTTTCTTTTTCCTAACTGGTCCTAACGCCCGCGATACCGCACCGATTCTTGTGCATGCTGTCCGATCTGCGGTATCGCCGGCGTTATGACCCGCCTTCTTGTTCGATATTTACTCGGGCACTTTAACCTCGAAGGTAGCTTCTGCCGTTGCTCCGCCGCCAGCCTCTACCACAAGCGCCCACTCTCCCGGCGTCGTATTCCCTCCAACCAGCCAGGTCCACGAAATGTTTCCGGAAGCGTCTGCCGTTTGCTGTCCCAGATAACGTGCCCGGCTATTCCCGCTTTTGTAGACGACTTTAATCGTTGCGGTCTGTCCGGGTTCGACCTTTGCCGTGACCGTTGCCCGACTGCCCCGATAAGCGGGACTGGGTACAGACGTAATCAAAGCCGAACCGCTTGTCGCGCCCGCTGCAGGTTCACTCGCATCTGCTGTTTCTCCCGTATCGCCGATCCACGCCCGTTCTTCCGCTTTTGCACGAATAGACATGACTTTTCCCGTAAACGGAACTTTAAGCGGCATTTCGTAGGTAAGTTCTACGCCGAAATAAGGCTGATTGCTTGCTCCAGTCGTCGGAATCGTAATCCCGATCACGTGAAGCTTGTCCATATCGAGCGGCCCGTCCTTAATTAAAGGCTGGAGCAACGGCTTAATGACAGGATCAAGCACAGCCGAAGAAATCTCATCCTTCAGCGATTGCAGAGGAACGTCTCCGCTTGCCGCGGCTTCCGCTACCCAGCCTCCGATGGGCTCCGGAAGCGAAGATGCGTAGGTAGAAGCCAACTCGCTGAAGGAAATCTTTGAAAATCCTTGAAGCCCCTTTGCGATCGGCTCCGTTTTGCTTAGATGATCCGCTGCCATCTGCACCGGATACAAGTGCGTAGACACCTGTTTGGCAGCTTCCGAGGCAGTCGTTTGCAAAACGGTTGAATAGGCAGTCATCTGCACGATATAAGCCAAGAAGATGAACGTAAAAAGGAAAATGGGCAGGACAAGCGACGCTTCTACGGCGATGCTGCCCCGTTCACCGGCGGCCCGCCGGAGCTTTTTGTACACTCGCTTCATGTTCCGCCTCCGTCAATCAATAAGAATAGTCCGCTTGCAGGTCAACCGTGTACTCCTTACCTGTCCAAGTTCCGCCGCCAACACCGAAGGTTTTCATTACACCCGGCAGGAACCAGATCGGCATTGATATCGCTGTATCGCCGGATAGATAGGTATAATGATCATCCGGGTTGACACCTGTGTCGAAACGAATCAGTGCTAGCATTCGCGACAGACGGTTATCGTTCCCTGGATGTGCGAATAAGAACAGTCTTAAGTGGTCTTTGTAGGTTAGTTTGATCGGAAGGGTCTTGGCCAGATCAATATGTCCTACGGTGATCAGCGTCGTCATATCGGCAATCGCCGCCCTCAAACCTTCCAAGATCGCTTTTGCCAGAATTACGAGCGGGTTGCCGAACGCCAGGATTGTCGGATCGACCAATGCTTCCATCGTCCGAATCGCCAGACGCATAGCGAAAATTTCGCCGTAAGCCGCCGCAAGATTCCCTGCCGGGTTGCCAAATCCATAAAGGATATACTCCAACTCCTGCTGATCAATCGAGAGCAGTTCGGCTGTCGCCGCTCCATCAATCGAAGCGCCGGGTTTCATCAACGCCTCCACTTTAGAGAAATCAAAATTGGAGAAATGATCGGAGGCGTATTCGTTTTGCAATAGACGATCGCCTGTCGCATCCAACATCCCCGAAATCCCTCCAAAAAATCCGTCCATTTTCTCCATGGAATCTTTTCCTGCCGCAGCAGGGTCCTCTTCTCTGGCCGTTGTCTCAAGGGCTTCGACGGACGCTCGATTAAGATCGATGTTTTCCTGGAAATACTTCTCGACCTCTTTAAAATCTTCAAGATGCCCTTTTGATTCGGAAAGGAATTTAATCAGTTCATTCGCTTTTTCAAGCTCGCCCTTGGCATCCTTTTCAAACTGTTTGCGTTGTTCCTCGTGCGTGCGATGCTCCGCCAATCTTCCTTCAATCGCCTTGATCACGCTTTCGCCGCTTCCGTAGCGACCATTATATTGGGAAGCAGCCTGACCGGCCGTAGCCACATTAAGCTTCAGATTGTACGCGCTCATTCCTGAATCACTTAAAGCTCGGGGTAGTACACTTTCAAGAAGCTCTACTTTGGATTTCATGAAGATAAAATCCGTTTCTTGATCCGTGATATGCTTCTCCATTTCCGTGAAAAACTCAGCTTTTAAAGGCAGCTTCTTCATTTCTTCACGAATCTCTGACGTAGTACCGGACGGACCGCCGTCTGCCCCCGGAATATCCGAGCGCGTAACGGTATCATAGGCCTCGTCTGCACTCCTTGTTCCGATCGTCGCGATAACCGCCGACATTTCCGTGTTATATTCTTTGGCTTTGAGCAAATGCTCTCTCGCCTTAATTAAGTCATTCGTATGAGGCGGAAAAGCACTTCCCACGGCATGATTAACTCGTGCTATGGCGTTTCCCGATTCTCTTTCGTATTGATCAATTCTTAATAGCAAGCTCAGCCACTCCAAAAAACTCGGATTATCTTCTTCTCCCATTTCCCCATCTAACCCTATCGGTACAGGTATTTTTTCAGGAGGCGGCGTTTCGGAAGAAACCCGGTCCTTTTGTACCTTGTAATCATGATACTGCGCAGCCATGTCGGTTGCTGTCGATACGCTTCCGCTGAGCACGGAGTCGGGGATATCGCTGGTTCCGCCGCTTCCGGCCGTCCCGATGCTCGCTACCACGCCATCTGTTCGTTGTCCGGCCTTCTTCATCAATTCGAGCATTTTATCCAATTCGGCTTCCCGCTTGTCATACAGCTTCTGCACTTTTTCAAGCACTTCAACTGCACCCGATGCTTCCTTCATCGTCTGCGACATCGGTTTGAATCGTCCAACCACTTCAATCGCAAAGTTAACCGGTGCTTTATATTTCATTTCTTCATTAATTTGCGTTTTAAAAACTTCGTAATTGCCAAGTTCGCGACTGAGCTCTACCGAAGAAGATACCAACTTTGCATCCATAAGCGGCAGCATATCCTCACGTGCCTTATACTCTAAGCTTCGCTCAAGCACGCCCGAGAAGATTAAGGATGGGTCTGTTTCACCATAAGCAAATAATCCATAACTACGTTGTAACTCCGGTATGTATGCCGACATCACTGAACGTGTGGCAGCGTGGACAAGCCGTTCGCTTTTTGCCTTCAATGCCGCCATTCGTGAATAGTCAATAAAGATCGCAACGAATGCGAGCGTGACTGCCAGAACCAAGCTTAGAAAAATAGTGATCGAACCGTGTTCTTTCTTCCAAAGACGAGGCTTTGGTGTAAATAGGCGCCAACCTCTATTTTTTTTTGATTTAAATTTCAACTTTTCACCCCCAAGCCGGAAAGTATCCCCAATCGTACATCCCGGCTTTTGTTCGTTTTTCGGTCACTTCTTTTTTGCCGCCTTGCTCAATTGAACGCCGGCATTCTTGGGCGTCATCGCTACGGCTTCTCCGCCTTTGTCTTCGGCGGGTACAGCTTCGTCCGCTTTAAACTTGCCCGCATAATAACGCACCAGCTCGATATTGCGGATAAATTCGACCGGTTCGACGACCGTCGAGTATTGTGCGCCCCCCATTTTATCTCCCGCGATCCGCTTGATCGGAGTCAGATTGAGCGGTGTGTACAATACCGTCGTAATCGGATGCAGCAGTCCTCGCTCGCTGGTCATCGTCCCATCCATGCCTGCCGGAAGCTGCGTTGCTGCATTTGCCATTTTGGTTGCACTCAGCGATCCGCCTGCCCCTCCCGGAACATGGATCGTTTCTGCCGCCGTCTCTCCGCCAACACCGCTGAACAGCGCTGCGAGCAGTTGGTCGTCGGTCAGACGCCAGTAGAGCCCTTCTTTCTCCTCAGGATTTTCACCAAAACTACCTGTACGCGCGTCCTTATGTTGATTGTTCCAGCTATATGCGGCGCGTTCGGACGTAATCGCTGAGGCTTGGACGAGCATCGCGCTTTGGTAAAGGTAGAGGCAGAGCATGAGGATCATGATGATGCAGAGCATGACGATGGGCATGACTAGAGAGGATTCAACAGTAAATCTACCACTAGAGTCATGTACGAACTTTGTCGGACATCCAGAAATTCTTTTATTAAAAATAAATACGTTGTTTTTTCTGCTTGCAATTTGACGTCTCCGATTACTTGACATCTTCAAAGAATTGGTTGGTTTGTGTATTCAATTTAGTGAACAAGTTTTCCATAAGAGTAGCAATTTGTCTTCTAAACAACAGTGCGATAACAACCGTCACCGCAATAATCAAAATAATCTCCAACGTCCCCAAACCATCTTCTTCCTTCCAAACTCCTTTGACCTTGTTACCAATCACTTGCAGCATGAATATTCCTCCTTAGAATAGAAAACTCAAAATAGAAACTGGAACGTTCCTTACATTTGAATCAGCATCATAGCCGGTCCCCCAACCATCAGCATCACGACCAACAAAATCAGCACCATCGGAAAAACCAATTTCGACGAAGCTTTCTCCCCTTGAATCCTTCCCAAAGCTTTACGCTTATCCCACAGCGTTCTCGACAAATCCCTCAGCGCCATCACGAACTCTCCGCCTCCGCGCTTATGATTGAGCAGAACCGTCGTTACGAAAACCGTCGCATCCTGCACGCCGCAGCGTTTGCCGAACTGCTCGAACGCTTGATGAAAAGGATCGCCGCTGCGCCATTCCGTCACCATCCGGTCCAGCTCTTTGTACAGCGGATGTTCACTGCCTTCTTTCTGCTGCGAGCAGCGCACGATCGCTTGCTGTACCGTCTCCCCCGCGCCGACCAACAGCACGATCTTGTTCAGCATCTCCGGCAGCTCCATCAGGATCTTATCCTCACGCTTTTTCACTTTGGCCGCCAGGTCTTTGATCAGCGCAAAAGGAAGGACCACAGCCATCCCTAGCCCGATCGCCAACCAGGCTGCCGAACCGCCGTTGCCGATTGCCATCGCGCAGCCGAAGATTAGCAGCAGCACTGCATACAGCAGCATCTGCGCCATAAACAGCATCGTCCGCTCCGCGCTATCGCGCAGGCCTTCGCCTCTTTGCACCGAAGACTGAAGCTTGTGGAAAAAGATTGGGAACCTCGCGGCAACCCTCATCTGTTCCACCAATACCAGCATCAACGGCAGCAAGCCTCTTAAACGAATACCATCCATCGGTAGCGCGGCGATTTTTTTGTGCGTTTTCGTCCTCTTGGTTGCCGCTATCAATAACACAACCACCAAGACCAACAGCAGAACTCCCGAAATCAGTGTTACAATCATGCCCTCACCCCGCTTAGATTTGAATATTCATGATGCGTCCCATCAGCCAGGCACTTAGAAATAGCAAGCCGAGGCCGACGCTAGCCAGAATAATCCCCATCGGAGTGCCATACAGCGGAGCCATAAACTCAGGCGCTGAAGCGTTGATAAACAGAATGAAGATGAACGGCGTCGCCAGCAAAATATTCGCTTCGAATTTTTTCTGGGCGATCATGACCGAAATATCCTGCTGGATATCCATCTTCTCCCCGATCACCGTTGATGTTCGTCGCACAACTTCGATCAAATCGCCGCCTGTACGTTTACAAGTCACGAAGACGTCGATAAAGTTGTCGATATCTTCGATCTTCGCCCGCCGACCAAAGTCGAGCAGCGCCGATTCGATCGGTTCGCCGTACTCCAATCGCGTCGTAATGACGTCCAGCTCGCGAATCATGTCGCTGTTGCCCCCGGGATACAACAGCTCCAGATCCTTCGCCGCTTCCCGAAATGCGTTTTCAACAGATCGCCCGGCCGCCATCGACGAGGACAGCGAGTAGAGCGCCTGCTTAAAATGCAATTTCAACAACGTACGTTTGCGTTCGATCTGTCTTTTCTGCCACATCTTCGGCGCTTTTAACGCGGGAAGCGTCAGCAAAAGAGCAAGCAACCACATGTTGTAAAAGATCATGCCGACCGCAAACAACACGCCTGCCACAACGATGATACTCAAAATCTTCTCGTATCCCGCCAGCTTATACGTCGTATAGTCCCGCAATTTGTCCGCCGGCGAAGCGGAAGTTACGGATGAGGTCCCCATCGGACCAGGCGGGCCTCCGCGCTGCGGAGCTCCTTTCCCGGACGCGGCTTTGCCCGTAGCCGGCCTGCGGGCTCCGCTTGCGTTCATGCGCAGCAATAGATTCACCCCCCTTCAGGCAGCCCGGCAACCTCGCGCCAGTCGGCCGCTCCCGCGTCCTGTAATTTGTCGGTATGCGTCATCGGTTCCGGGCGTCGCCGAAGCTTCCCGACAATTTTGCCCTCTTTCTCGCCTTCTTCTTCGAAACGAAATAGCTGTCTCAGCTCAACCTGCCCGTTTTTCATGCCGAGCACTTCGCTGATCTCCACGACGCGCCGGGAACGGTCACGCAGTCTCGACAAATGCACGAACAAGTCGATCGCGGAGGATATCTGCTGCCTTACGACTTCAACCGGCAGATCGGCTCCGCTCAATACCATCGTTTCCAGGCGACTTAGCATGTCCTTCGCGCTGTTGGCGTGACCCGTAGACAAGCTGCCGTCGTGCCCCGTATTCATCGCTTGCAACATATCCAGCGCCTCCGCTCCCCGAACCTCCCCGACCACGATCCGGTTAGGACGCATCCGCAGCGAGGAACGTATCAAATCCCGGATCGAAATCTCGCCTTTTCCCTCCACGTTCGCATTGCGCGTTTCCAGCGAGACAAGGTTGGGCACCGTCACGATCTGAAGCTCCGCGGAGTCCTCGATCGTGATCACCCGTTCATCCGGCGGTATGTATTGCGACAGCGCATTGAGAAACGTTGTTTTACCCGAACCTGTACCCCCGCTGATAAAAATGTTGTAACGGCTGCGCACTAACGTTTTCAGGAAGTCCGCAGCATCTGCGTCCAACGCTCCCCGCCCAACGAGGTCGTTCATGGTCATCGGCTTCTCGGGAAACTTCCGGATCGTCATCGTTGGCCCTTTTAACGCTATCGGAGGAAGCACCACGTTTACCCGCGAGCCGTCTTTGAGCCGCGCATCGACGATTGGCGAAGATTCGTTCACGACACGGTTGACGCCCGATACGATCGTCTGCACAATGTCCTCCAGCTTTTCCTTCGATTCAAACGCTTGCGGTATGCGGCGTACTTCACCGTGGCGCTCGATAAAAATTTCCGTATGCCCGTTGATCATGATCTCCGTCACCGTCTTGTCGTCCACCAGCGGCTGCAAAATATCGAGTCCGCGGAACGAGTCGTACACTCTTCGTACCAGCGCACGCTTTTCCCCCGACGTCATCGAACCCGCACGCGCGTCAGACAGCACTTTGCGCTCGATCAGTTTCATCAACTCTGCATCGTCCGCCGATTGCGTGACATCCAGCGAAGATCGTACATCGGCCCGCATCGCGCGGAACATTTCTTCCTGAAACTGCTCCCCCTCGGCCACGCTCTTCATTGCCAACCTCCCGCGGCTTGCGCCAGTTCTCTGCCCGTAGCGCTGCGGTTCCCTCGCTCACCCAGACCCAGCTGCTCGCACAGCGCAAGAATATCGCGTTGGAAAATAGGAGATCCCAACAGCACGTCCTCCCGCGACACGTATTTCCAAGACGGAATATAAGACAAGAACGCAAAAGGACGAATCTCGGGTCTCGGCAACGCGTTCTCCAAATGATCACCGTACCGATTCACGATAAAATGGCTTTTCCCAAGCAAGGCATAAAAACGCTCCGGTTGACGGGTTTCCCAGTGACTCATCCAGCCGGCCACCTTCTGCACATGCAGCAAATCGTCGGTCAGCAGCCAGAGAACCCGATCCGCACGATCCAGCAGGGCTTGGGAACGCTCATGACTTTCGGTATCCATATCGACCACGACGATATCGCACATGTCGCTCGCCGCCAGGTAATCGATCAGGGCCGTCGTGTCTGCTTGATCCATCTGGAGCAGCTCGTCCGGACGGTCCAGCGGAGGGAAAGAAGCACACTTCATCCGTTCTTGAAAAGACGCATAGCGAGATAAAGGCGAGCGGCAAACTTCCCCAATCTCCCGCGCCGCACGAAGATCGTAGAGCAGCTCAGGCAAGCCTCCTTCCTGTCCTTGATGTCCTCCGCTTCCGCTTCGGAACGTCACCGAACTGTCCACCGTCTCCAAGTTCAGATAGAAGACTTTAAGCCCGCGCCCCCCCAGCTGCTTCGCCAGATTGAGTGCGACGGTGGTCTTGCCTGCCCCCGCCGCAGCCGAGTACACAGCAAGCACTTCCGCTTTTCCTGATGAATTCAAGGCTCCGTTTGCCGAAGAAACTTGTGCGCTTCCCGCTAAGTCCATCACCGCCGTCAGCAGCAGGTTCAACGGTTGAAAAGGCAGCAGCACCGGACCGCCGAGCGCAATGCTTTCCTCACCTCCGCCCAGCACAGCCCAAGGAATGCCCTTGCCCCCCTCAGACGCCAGCCACGGTGACAAAAAATCCGGCTCGCCCAGCACAAAGTCCGGTCTCCCCTCTCCCATTGCCGCCAAAAAAGCTTCCACCTTTGAAAAAGCTTTTACGCTTACCTGCTTAGCAAACTCCCCAGTGCGTGCGTATAGCAGGAACGGCTCGATATACTGTTCGTCCGCCACCGCCAGCGTAATCTGCAAATTCCGCATGTCATGTCCCCTCGCTCTCCACGCAACACAAAAAAGCACCGCTCACAAACCTGCCATTTTGGGCAAGTAAGGAGCGGTGCTTCCGCCGTGTTTCATTAATTTAATCTCACAATAGCATAGAGCCTACGAGCAGGCAAGACCCATTTTTTTCTTTTTTCCTATATCGGTCGACAAGGATCAATCAACGAGTGTTCTGACTCTTCCGCATAAACATCAAAGCTTTCGACTCCTTCATCCGCGATCATTGCGGCTTCGGACGGCGTAATCGGCAGTACCCAGACTAGCGCAACCTGCTGATCTCCTATATTAAAATATTCCAATTCCTCGGCCTCGCCGCGCGGCTCATCCAGCAACAGCGCAGTCGTCGTCCATTTCCCAGGAGCGAGTGCGGACGGCGGCATCAGGCGTGGAAGTACCGTATTTGGCGCATTTCGAATATGATGGACGAGCAGATCCGCCACATAACCGCATACCCGCTCAATCGACTCTCCGCCCAACTCACACTCCAACGCCAACATCCACTCGGCATCAATACGGTTACCCGATGGGTCGTAGGAACAAGCAGACAAGCCTACTGTCGCAAAACGAGCCGGAACATCAGCCGATCCAGCAGGAAAATAATAAAGCTCGATTTTATCGGATTTGTCTGCTGACAGCAATAGCCTTCTCCATTCTGGCATGCCCCAATGTCTCATATAAGCTCCCAAAATGATTGTACGACGAATATCAAATTCCAATGCTCCGTGATCTCCTGTCAGGGTCTGCATGTTTCGGGCTCCTTTTCATTTCCATCCGACACTTTATTCAAACCTGCCCCGTATCTAAAAAACGCTCCCGCACGCCCGGCGGAGGAAGCGGACAAACGTCGTCTTTGCCGAACCAACGGTACCGATTGCGCGCGACGTAACGATAGATGGCATCCCTTAGCGGACGAGGCACGATAATCAACGCATACAGCAGCGGCCATGGAAAACGCAGTTTGCGCGCAATGCGCAAAGCGGCGGTTGAGCGCACGTATCGCCGTCCTTTTTCAACCAGTACCAGCGTATTCGGTTCCCCCGATGCTTCGAACCCTTCGCCGCCGGACAGTCGTCCTCCAAGTTCGGATTGAAGAGAGGCAAAGTTGAACACGCCTTTCGGATCACGCTTGACGATAAACCGAACGGCCCCTTGGCAAAAATGGCACACGCCGTCGATCAGCACCACAAAAGAGTGTTCCGCTTGAATGTCGGATTTCGGTTCCATCTGCAATTCCTCCTTCGGTTCAACGTTTCGCTTCTCTCTTCTTTACCCTTAACCACATCCTATGCTCTGTCTATCGCCAACAAAAAAACGAACGCCAGGAATATTCCCGACGTCCGTTTTGGTCCGTTTGCGTATTCAGCTTTCCTTCAAGCCTATGCTCGATGGGCAGCTTGTCCGCCTACACGAGTTGTTCGAGTCTTCCATCCTGCATCTGTGCGTCCAGTTCAACCTTGAACTTTTCGAAACAATTGCAGATATAGTCTTTGCGGCAGATTGGGCAAGGCGTTTTGAGCAGGCGGCTGACGTTCGTCAACTTCCACTCCGGGAAACGGTTATAGAAGACGCGGCACATCGTGCCGTCTTCCAAATGCAGAACGAATTCGTACAGTCCGTCTTTATCGTTGCTTCCGGCCTTGTCTACATCTACGACTTTCGGTCTGTAAGCCATGTTAGTATCACCCGTTTTCATAGTCTCGACATGGGGAGAATGCTCCACCCACGCCGCGTGCTTATATAGCTTAATGAATTTCATCCTTTGTGTCAACCGCGCAGAAAACCATTTCATGATGAAAAAAGGCCGGAAGTTCCCCAAGTCTAGGAGAGCTTCCAGCCTTTTAAAAAACAAAATTTAGATCACGCTTAACTCTACATCGATATTGCCGCGAGTCGCTTTGGAATACGGGCAAAAAGCATGTGCTTTTTCTACCAATTCTTGCGCTTTTTCAGGATCGAGTCCCGGAATGCGCACTTCGATTTTTCCCGCGAGTTTAAAGCCGCCGTCGGAATCGTCTTTGCCGATATGGATATGGCAGGTCACTTCCGTGTCCGGGATATCGATTTTTTCTTTGCGGGCAATGTTGGACAGGGCGCTTTCGAAGCATGCGCTATAGCCGGCTGCGAACAATTCTTCCGGATTCGTGCCTGTGCCGCCGCCTCCGCCAAGCCCTTTCGGTACGGAAAGCTGCAGATTCAGCGCACCGTCCGCCGATTCGACTACGCCGCTTCTTCCACCTCTGCGTGCTGTTGCTTTTGCTGTATACAATGCGTCCATGTATCACTCACTCCTTATATGGAATTTGAGCCATAGCCCGTCTGCCAAACTATTTAGTTTATAAAGCAAACCAAGCCAAATGAAACGAAAAAGCGATTTGCAAAGCTCGATTAAATTGTTTACAATCAAAAAGAGAGTAATCATTTTCTTCGAGGAGGAATTTTGATCATGTCCGTTTATGAATACGAGGCTCGCACGTCTAAAGGCAATGAAGTTAAGTTGTCCGATTACCAGGGCAAGGTTGTTCTGATCGTGAATACAGCAAGCAAATGCGGATTCACGCCACAATTCCAAGGCCTGCAAGAGCTGTACGACAAGTACCACGATCGCGGTCTGGAGATCCTTGGTTTCCCAAGCAACCAGTTTATGGAACAAGATCCGGGCAGCAACGAAGAGATTCTGGAGTTTTGCCAGATCAATTACGGCGTTCAATTCCAGATCTTCGAAAAAATCGACGTTAAAGGCGAAAACGCGCACCCATTGTTCCGTTATCTGAGCGAAGAAGCACCGGGACTGATGGGCTCTAAAGCCGTCAAATGGAATTTCACCAAATTCCTGATCGATAAAGACGGCAAGCCTGTTAAACGCTTCGCCCCTCAGACTTCTCCGGATCAGCTCGAAAAGGATATCGAAAAACTGCTCGGTTAACGGGCAAAAGCCCGCCGCTTAAACGGTGGGCTTTATTTATATATGCGCGAAAAATGAAAAGGCCGGGAAATCCTGAATTCAGGATTTCCCGGCCTTTTCGCATGCGGTAGAGAGGACTCGAACCTCCACGGGTATACACCCACTACCCCCTCAAGATAGCGTGTCTGCCATTCCACCACTACCGCACATCAAAGAATTGAGTCAACTTCTATATCATACTTTCTTTCAAGCATGCAGTCAACCTATTTTTTCGCGTTCTTCTTTTATGTTATATTTTATAACATAAATAGATATTTTACTTTACATTAAATAAAGAAAATATGCTATTTTCTCAATATACTCTTGACCTTTTTCAAAAAACCATGTAAGAATGAAGCCATAAACCTTTTTAAAACGAAATAATTCAAAAACATAACATTTATATAACACAAGTTCAATCCGCTTTAAATATTTTAAATCCAAGGAGGTACGGCATATGCATAGCGGACAAAAGTTACTCAGCTACATGACTCTGCTCGAATCGTCGTCCCCGTCACCCATAGGCTGCATCAAGGAAGACTTGAACGGCAAACAACTCAATTGCATCGAAGCCTTCGAAGAAGTCATGCGATCTTATATCCATCCTAGACTGACGCATATCGAAGGTCGCGCAATCGAAGATACGTACGCAGCCTTGCAAAGAGGCGATTACGAAACGGTATTCCGGATCGATCGCAATCTCCGAACGCGTACAAGCCCGAACGAGATCGATACGGAAATGCGACGCACCGGCCGCAAGCTGCTCAAGCTATCGAAATCCCTTTACCCTTGGATGAACTTCAATCCGATCTCAGAGGCTTTACAAGCCGAGAAAGTCTTTGGATGCCCCGCGATGTTCTATGCCTGGATCAACTTTCAATTGGAGATCGAATGCAACGAGGCTGTCCCTGCATACCTCTACCATCATACGACGGCTTACGTAGAGCACTGCTCGCGATTACTCCATCTCGACGATGTCACTCGCCGCAAAGTATTGATACGCATGATCGACAATGTATCCGAACGTTGGTTGCACTCACGCCAGTCGAACGCTTCCCCTTTCATAGCCGAGACTGTTTACGAATCACCGATTCAAAAAACGCTTTGAAGCATTTAGCTTCAAAGCGTTTTTTTGCGCAATTACGTAATCCGATTTTGTCTTATGTAGATGATCCGTCCGACCCTTCGTCCAATGCTTTACGCTCACGCCGATAGGCCGCAAACTCCAGATATTCGCGCACAAATGCTTTTTCTTCCGCAGAAAGTTCTTCATTCTGGCAATTCAATTGCCCCGAACCTTCAAAAAAATAACGGTTGCCCGCTTCTTTAACCGATTCAGGCTGCCACTCTTTCCCCGTCATTAACCAATCCAGACTTACGGAAAAGAAAGCCGCAATCTCAATCAGTTTGTGCGTACTCGGGGTAGATTTCCCTCTGCGCCAATCTCCAAGATTTCCCGCGCTGATGCTCAGACGTTCACCGAACGCCTTTTTCGTCATGCCGCTGCTTTTGATTAGTTGTTCAATCCGAGCGTAAATCGACTGCAAAACACCATCCCCTTCAAAACCGTTTCCACCCCAACATTACGTAATTGCGCAACATTTAATTGAATGTTTACGTTTTTGCGTATATAATTGGTTTTATGGTAAATGATCCCTCATTCGTCTCTTTATCGATTATAATTCATCTTTTTGCGCATGAACAGGAGGAGCGCTACGTTGCAGAGAAAAAAACCGATCACCCCATTTGGCTGGGAAATCAAACGGCGCTTGGCCGAACTTGAGATGGACCAGAAGACGTTTTGCGAACTTTACGATATTCCACCGTCTCGCCTGTCCAATCTCATTAACGGGAGTCGAAAAGCAGCCAAACACCGCAAACAAGTCTCGACCCTGCTCGGACTCTCCGATTCCCCGAACCTCTCGTCACTTACCGAGAAGGAATCCCGGAGTACAGAAACAGCCGGAACAGGAAGGTGAACCATGAAGAACCCCAGATCGTCATTCCACCGAGTTTCTAGTTCCGAAAAAGCAAATGCACGACTATGGAACTCCGTTTGCGCCAATTGCGACCGCGTGCATTCTCGCAAAGGCTGGCACAAGCCAGCTCCAGGCCAGCTTGACCATTCACAGATTACCCACGATATTTGCCCGGATTGCATTCGTCAACTATATCCTTCCTATGCGCATGTTGCGGATCAACTCGTTACCCAAGCTTCAGCACACGATCAACATCGATATTCGTAAAACAAAAAACGCAGACTCCGTAGGGAGTCTGCGTTTTTATTCGATGCGGTAGAGAGGACTCGAACCTCCACGGGTATACACCCACTACCCCCTCAAGATAGCGTGTCTGCCATTCCACCACTACCGCATATTTAATGATTCATCTTGCGAATCTCTATCACCATTTCGATCTGAGGAGAAAAAGAAATGGTGAGCCATGAAGGACTCGAACCTTCGACACCCTGATTAAAAGTCAGGTGCTCTACCAACTGAGCTAATGGCTCAAAGTGACCCGTAGGGGATTCGAACCCCTGTTACCTCCGTGAAAGGGAGGTGTCTTAACCCCTTGACCAACGGGCCTTATGTCTTGCGGCTCAATGTTTCTCAACTGAGCACAAGTAAGAGTATAGCAAATATCGAACCTACATTGCAAGTGTTTTTTAATTTAATTTCATTTTATTTTTTTACGCATATTTGCCCACTTCAAAAACAAACAAAAAGAGGAACCTTCTCAGGTTCCTCGCTAGTTTACGTATATAAACCACTTTGTTTAAAACAGAAATGGCGGAGAGAGAGGGATTCGAACCCTCGCACCGCTAACGCAGTCTAACCCCTTAGCAGAGGGTCCCCTTATAGCCACTTGGGTATCTCTCCATAAAAATGGCTCCCCGAACAGGACTCGAACCTGTGACAACTCGATTAACAGTCGAGTGCTCTACCAACTGAGCTATCAGGGAACATTGTGTGGCGTTGAATGTTGGCTAACGTTTCAACAAGAAATAATATACCATGCTAGGACTTTTTCGTCAACCCTATTTCGAAAAAATCTGCAAAACAAAAAGAACCCTCATCACCTCCGGTGAAATTCGGGTTCTTATGACGTCCTTTGCGCGCGATTTGATTCAAGACATCCTGCTTGGTTTTCGTTCTGCGCGTGCGCATATCCACTGCCGCAAAAGGACTTCTCCATTCCGTTACATCTGCCTTGCCTTCTCTGACTCGTTTATCCCGCATTTTTCTGGATGCCGATTTGGCCATGCGCGAAACCTCCCTCATTATTCAAAAAAGATGTTTGCCCCCGCAAACGGGAGCCTCTTCTATTATATCGGATTTCAAAAGGAAAAAGCGAAATCCGTCCAAAATTCAACCTCCGTCGCTATCAGCACTTTCTTTGAATTCTTCCAGACGAAGCTTTCCCGTACAACGCCCGCAGCGATAACGCGAAGCATCCATACGTCGTTTTCGTTTATACTCCATACCGCAATCGCAGCAAATCAACTTGTATTTGAACGGCAGCGTCCTCTTTACCTTGTCGGGAAGCGCTTGGCAATAACGACTTCCGCCTACTTTTGCCAATAAAAGCTTAAAGTCGGCGTCCCGGTGACGATAACCCCGACCCGCAATATGCAAGTGGTAATGACAAAGCTCATGCTTGATGATCCCCTCCACCGCTTCAATGCCATGAGCCTCAAGCTGGTGCGGATTAATTTCGATATGATGGGACCGAAGCGCGTAACGCCCTCCTGTCGACCGCAATCTCCCGTTAAAAAAAGCCCGATGTCGGAACGGTACGCCGAAGTGTTCAAGCGACACGTTTTCGATCCATTGTTGAAGTTCTGCGTCCGTCATGTTTGGTTTAGCCTGCACACCCATCCCTCTTTCTATGCGTCCTTATATTGAATTGTAACTTGAGATTGGACTACACTGTCAAGGAAAGGCTATGCGTATATCCCCTTATCTATCAAATCTATTTCTTTGGAGGAACTTATTTATGCCATCAACGAAACTGCCAAGACGCCGACCGGAAGAAGCCGGTGTCGATCCGCAAGGCATCATCAACTTTCTGGACGCCGTAGCCGAGCAAAAATTCGATCTGAGAAGCTTCATGCTACTGCGTCGGGGCGAGGTGCTTGCCGAAGGCTGGTGGGCCCCGCACGCTTCCGAAGATCGCCATGCCATGTATTCGGTCAGCAAAAGCTTTACGTCGACCGCAATCGGCATGGCCGTCGACGAAGGACTTCTTACTGTCGAAGACAAAGTCGCCGACCTGCTTCCCCGACTGATGCCGACCGATCCCCACCCGAATTTGTTGAAAATGACCGTACACGATCTGTTGGTCATGGGGACGGGCCATAAGCAAGATCCGCTTGAAAAAGCGCGACCGAATCCGGACTCCGATTGGGCGCGAATCTTTTTGGCCGCCGAAGTCGAAAACGTTCCGGGCAGCACTTTCTCGTACAGCAGCGGCGCGACCTACATGCTGTCCGTGATTTTGCAAACGTTGACCGGAGAAAAAGTCGTCGACTATCTGGAACCTCGCCTGTTCGCGCCGCTTGGCATCGAGCACAAGACCTGGCAGGAAAGTCCGCAAGGATTTACGACCGGCGGCTGGGGACTCAAACTTTCCAGCGAAGACCTCGCCAAGTTCGGACAGTTCTATCTGCAAAAAGGAAATTGGAACGGGCAGCGGTTGGTGTCGGAAAAATGGGTGGATCTGTCGTCATCGAAACGTATCGATAACGGAGATGACCCGAATGGAGACTGGGGACAAGGATACGGATACCAGTTCTGGGTCTGCCGCCATAACGCTTATCGCGCCGACGGGGCATATGGACAGTTCTGCCTCGTACTTCCCGATCAAGAAGCTGTCATTGTGCTGACTTCCGCGATCTCGCGCACCAAAGAACTGCTGGACGAAGTCTGGAATCATCTACTGCCTGCTATGCAGGATCATCCTCTAACAGTCGGAGAAGCGGGCGATGAAGCTGCCAAACGATTGAGCGAGCTGCAAAATTCCCCCGAGCCGGCCGGAGAAAGCGCGACAGACGGATCTTGGTCGGGTCGCACGTATCGTTTGAGCGAAGATCAAGATGAAGGCGTTAAGCTTAGAGGAGTACGCTTTACCGCAAACGAAAAGGGGTACGTTCAGGTTGAAGCTTGGATGAGCGCAGATAAAGCAAGCGTGCCTTCGGATGAATTTAAATTCTCATTGCTCAGCGGTCCCGGCCAATGGCAGAAGAATGAAGCTCCGGTTCCGTCCGATACCCCTTTCTTCCCTTCAGATATGGGCCCGGCTTATGCCTGGAACAGCCTACGCCCGGACGGTTCCCTTCGCTTGGCAATTCGTTTCGCGGAAGAACCGATTCTTTTTGATTGGACGCTGACCTTTGACGGGGATAAGCTGCAATTGAAAGAACACGGTAACCCTGAACTGCATAAGAAAGAAGCGCAACTCATCGGAACCGCCGAGAATTCAAACGAATAATTTTCGAGAGTATGGGCTTTTGCTTATATTTTGATCTTTGCCAAAACTTTTCATCCAAACAAACCGTTCTTTCTATGAAAGTGTTCTTTATTCCGCTTCCTAAGAAAGGACGGTGCTCCATTGAAAATCAATAAGGCTTCCAAAGCTCTCATTGCCGTCGGTTGTTCGCTTCTTTTGACCGCGGGCGCTTTTTCGTTCTTTGTTCTTTCGGCAGAGGCCGAGCCGGAAGTTTCCGTTTCCGATAAAAAAGAATTGGCTCAAAGTTGGGCGGAAGCTTGGAAGGTGCGGGACGGTTCGGTACGCACGGCAATCATGAGCGCCGACATGTTGACCGATTTTCGCGAGACTCAACTCCGGGAGAACGGAGACGCCGACAGCACGGTTATTCGGTGGTCCAGCCCGTGGGTAACCGACTATAACCTCACACTCAAAGGCGAAGGAATCCAGATCGATTATACGTATACCGATTCCACGGAAACCGAATATTCAAGCAGCGAGTTTTTGGGTTTTTCGCTGCGGCAAGGAACTCCGATCGTATCGGCGTTCGAATCGTTAACCGAGCTGGAAATCAAGCCGTAACACACCTTATCCTACGAAAAAGAGCGTTCCGGAATTCAATCTCCGGAACGCTCTTTTTCGTTACTCCAATGATTCGCAAGTGATCTTAATTCCCAAAACTCAGGCGTTCTCTACCGGTCCGCGCATGGTAAGACCTACGCGTCCTTTTTTCAAATCCGCGTTTAACACCCAGACGGTCACCGTATCCCCGACGGACACCACATCCATCGGATGCTTGACGAATTTCGAGCTGAGCTGCGAGATATGCACGAGGCCGTCGCTTTTGATCCCGATATCCACGAACGCGCCGAAGTCGATGACGTTGCGTACCGTACCTTGAAGCTCCATGCCCGGCTTCAAGTCTTCGATCTTCAGGACATCCGTACGGAAGATCGGCGCCGGCAATTCTTCGCGCGGGTCACGGCCCGGACGCTGCAAGCTTTCGATAATGTCGCGCAGCGTCGGCAGGCCCACTTCAAGCTTGTCCGCAAGCGCCTGGGCGTCAGCCGCCTCCAGCGCCGAAGTCATCGCCGCCGTCCCCAGATCCGTCGCTTTGACGCCCAGCTCCTTGAACAGACGATCCACGACCTTGTAAGATTCAGGGTGAATCGGGGTACGGTCGAGCGGATTCGCCCCTTCGATACGCAAGAAGCCTGCGCACTGTTCCAGCGTTTTCGCACCGAGACGAGGTACCTTTTTCAACTCCGCCCGGCTTGCGAACGAACCGTTCTCGTCACGGTATTTGACAATATTGCGAGCGGTCGTCTGATTGATGCCGGCCACATAAGACAGCAGCGACGGAGAAGCCGTGTTGACGTCGACGCCGACGTGGTTAACCGCCGACTCCACGACAGCTTTAAGCTGCCCTTCAAGCTGCTTCTGCGATACGTCGTGCTGATATTGACCGACGCCGATCGCTTTGGGATCGATTTTGACCAATTCCGCCAACGGATCTTGGACCCGGCGGGCAATCGAAGCGGCACTGCGTTCAGCAGCGTCCATATCCGGGAATTCTTCCTGAGCGACTTTCGAAGCCGAATACACGCTGGCGCCTGCTTCGTTGACGATCAGGTAAGCCAGTTTGCGCTCCTTGTAATCGCCGATCCAATCCGCGACGAACTGCTCGGTTTCGCGCGAAGCCGTACCGTTGCCGATCACAATCAGTTCCAGATTGTACTTGTCGACCAGCTCGCGAAATTTCTCCGAAGCTTCGCGAACCTGGCTGCGCGGCGGAGTCGGGTAGGTCACCGCTACTTCCAGCAGCTTGCCCGTTTCGTCGAGGGCTGCGAGCTTACAGCCCGTGCGGAATGCGGGGTCTACGCCCAACACGCGTTTGCCGCGTACAGGCGGCTGAAGCAGCAGGCTGCGCAGATTGCCCGCGAAAATGGAAATCGCTTGCGCGTCGCCTTTTTCCGTCAGTTCGCTGCGCACTTCACGCTCGATCGACGGCGCGATCAGACGCTTATATGCATCTTCGGCAGCACGCTCCAGCAGTTCATGAACGGGGGAAGTCCCCTTGATCAAGCGCCTGGAGATGTAGCGCAGGATCGGAGCGGCGTCTGTCTCCAGCGAGACTTTAAGCACGTTTTCCCGCTCTCCGCGGTTAATGGCCAAAATACGGTGCGGCGGCATTTTTTTCGCCAGCTCGCTGTATTTGTAATACATCTCGTATACGGATTCCGCCGAAGCGTCTTTCGCTTCCGTCACGAGAATCGCATGATCCAACGTGTACGTCCGTACCCAAGCGCGAATCTTCGCATCGTCGGCCAGCTGTTCGGCTACGATATCGAGCGCGCCTTGAAGAGCCTCGTCGGCCGAAGCCACGCCTTTTTCCTCAGACACGTAGCGAGCGGATTCTTTGTCGATATCGGCGCGGCCCGGTTGGCTCAACAGCCATTCGGCCAGCGGTTCCAGACCTTTTTCTTTCGCTACGCTGGCACGCGTTTTGCGTTTTTGACGGAAAGGACGATACAGGTCTTCCACCTGCTGAAGCTTCGCCGACTCCAAAACGGAACGTTTCAGCTCTTCGGTCAATTTGCCCTGCTCGTCGATAATGCGCAGCACTTCGTTTTTGCGTACATGAAGATTACGCGCATACTGCACGCTTTCCTCGATATCGCGCAGCTGGTTTTCGTCCAGTTCTCCGGTCATTTCCTTACGGTAGCGTGCGATAAACGGGACGGTATTGCCTTCGTCAAGCAGCGATACCGCCGCTTTTACTTGTTTCGCCCCAATATTCAATGCTTCCGCCGTCCGGCGGAACATCGCCTCAATCTCGGTCCCCGTCATTTCGGACGAGCCGATTGCTGTAGTCAGTTCCAAATCCGACACAAAATCTCCCTCTTTCTGCTGCCGCTTGTTCTCCAATGATCCATAAAAACGATGTTTTTATTATGACAGACGATCCTTGATTTCCGCAAACTAAAATCGCTTTTACGCTTACTCGGCCAACCAAATATAACGCGCGAAACGCCCTTTGCGCACGGTACAGGATTCGATCACCGAAAAGCCTGCCGTCTCGATCTCCGCGCAAATATCTTCAGTCGCGACAATCACGCCGCGCAACGCCAATCGCCGCGCGCTCTCCAGCATCTCCATTCGTTCATCGGAAGCCAGAACCGAACATAAATTATACGGCAAATCGAGCACGAGCGCATCATAATGACCGTCCAACGTTCGCATATCCGCTACGGTCACCGTGCCCGGCAGACCGAAATGCGCCAGATTTTCGCGCGCGCCGATCGCCGCCAACGGATTCAAGTCAAAACCGTCCATCGCGATGCCCATCGACCGCGCGGCCAACAGGACCGTTCCGATGCCGCAGCACGGATCAACCGCTCGGATTCCCGCAGGTTCCGGCACCGCAATGTTCGCAATCGCTCGGGCTGTACGTGTGCCCAGTGCCGTCGAATACTGTCTCGGCTTATCGTTATGCTGCAGCCAGATCGATTGACCTTCCTCATACGCACCCAAAAGCCATTCCCCGTCGATGCACGCAATCCCGTACAGCCGCTGCGGATACTTCATATCGGCTTTTCCGCGAATCTGCGAACCGATCACACGCTCGATCCGCCGACACTCGTCGTAATCCGTGCGCAGATCCGTTTTCAAGTACCGCAGCTTAAAGGTCTTTCCGTTCAGCTCCAACTCCGCAGCCTGCCTCGCCAAGTCTTCCAGACTCCCGCCGCTCCGTTCAATCGCCAGCCTCCCATGGATAAACGGACTTCGAGACGGATCGATTTCCCGCTCCGATCTCACATGATTCGCTTCGGGCTGCGCGTTCAAAAGCATACGCAGTTCCATCAGACATAGCGAACGTTCGTCTTCATGACAAGCATAATCGTACACATACCCATACGTCGCCATTCCGGTCTCCCCATTTCTTACCCAATTAAAAAAGGCGCAGCGTCCGGCTCTTCAGCAGCCGTCATTCGCTCCGCCTTTCCTTCTATTCGACAGCCTGACCTGCCGGTTCTTCCGTCTCCGGCTCCAGCGGCTTGCGACCGCGCATCAGGTTCTCGGTCAACTTGCGACCCGTCGGCGTCTGAGCCAATCCGCCTTGACCGGTCTCCCGGTGTCCGCTCGGCATCGCCGCTCCCACTTCAAGCATCACGCTGACCACTTCATCGGATGGAATCGCGCTGCGAACGCCTGCCAGCCCCATGTCCACTGCCGCCAATGCGTTAACGGCTCCCAGGCCGTTGCGCACGATGCATGGAATCTCGACCAGACCCGCTACCGGATCGCAAATCAGTCCGAGCGTATTTTTCAAAGCCAATCCGACCGCGTGCATGGCCTTCTCGGCATCGCCGCCGCGAAGCTCGACCAACGCACCTGCCGCCATGCCGATCGCCGAACCGACTTCGGCCTGACAACCGCCTTCCGCTCCGGAGATGAACGAGTTGTTTGCTATGACGTAACCGATCGCGCCTGCGGCAAACAGTCCGTTGACCATATGCTCGTCGCTCCAACCGAAGCGCTCCTGCGAGCTGACGAATACGCCCGGAATGATCCCGCAAGAACCCGCTGTCGGCGTTGCGATAATCCGTCCCATCGAAGCATTCACTTCGGATACGGCGAGCGCATACGCCATCGCCCGCGAAGACGGATCGCCGGAAGACGGCGTGCCGTTTTCCACCAGATCCAGAACTTTAACGGCATCGCCGCCGCTGAGACCGCTGCGCGATACGTTTTGCTCGCTCAACCCTCTGCGTACGGCTTCCTTCATTTTCTCGTAGTAATCAGACATCTGCGCCACGATCTCTTCGCGCGACGCGCCGGTCTCCGCCGCTTGCTCTTCGATCATGACTTCGGCCAGCGTCTTATTTTCGTCCAGACTAATTGCCGTCAATTCTTTCAGCGTCCGAAATCTCATTGGGCCTCTGCCTCCTTGCTGTTCAGATTGATAACGGTCACTTCCTTAACGTATTCGATTTCTCGCAGCTTGCCTAGCAAATCCGCATCCGGCACGGAATCCAGCTCCATGACCGTAATCGCTTCGGCGCTGCGACCTTTGCGGTCAACGCCCATGTATCCGATATTGGTTTTGCTTTCGCCTAACACGGTCGTCAGCGAAGCAATAACACCCGGGCGATCCTCATGCAGCACCACGATCGTCGGATATTCCCCGCTGCATCGTACGGTAAACCCGTTCATTTCATGAATCATGACGTTACCGCCGCCGATCGACGCCCCGATGACCTGAGCCGTTCGTCCGTCCTTTGCGACCAATTCCAGCTTCGCCGTGTTCGGGTGAGGAGCCAGACCTACGCCTCGAACAAAAGTAATTTCAATACCGCGGCGCTCCGCTTCTTCCAATGCTTCGGCCACGCGAGAATCATCGGTCGCGTATCCCAGCAGACCTCCTGCCAATGCCAGATCCGTTCCGTGTCCCCAATACGTATCGGCAAACGAACCATAGAGAGCGATTTTTACGCTGACCGGCTCTTCGGCAAGCAGTTGTCTTGCGATCAGGCCAATCCGTACTGCTCCCGCTGTATGTGAGCTAGAAGGACCGACCATGGAAGGTCCTATAATAGAAAACACATTTTTAAAACGCATCGACAAGTTCTCCTCGCTTTATGCATTATAGTTATCTATTTTCGACAACCTGAATATAATCGTTTATTTTAGGCTTTATATCGCTATTTTACACTCGTAATGCTTTTCCGTCGACTACGGCACGCTACTACGATACCGTGGCGAAGTCCGCAGGTCACAAAAATATTATCCAGTTGTAAAACGTTAAGTGTTAGCTTCATGTTAATTTAGTTGGTTTATTGCATGAAATATCAAACCGTGTTCGTTGCACGCAAAAAAGCGAAAAAGGAGCCGTCCATGCGAAATGTATCGCACAGTCGTGCTCCTTTTTCGTTCCGTGTGAAGCCCGATCCTGCCACCAAGACTAAAGCTTTCTGCTGAACATTGCATCCCGGATCAAAAATCGACCAAGCTCAAGCTGATCTGCAATGACTCGTCGACTCTTTTCATGGTCTCTTCGCCGAGACGCGTAATCCGGTCCGTCAAGCGCTGCTTGTCGATCGTTCGGATCTGTTCAAGCAGAACGACGGAATCCCGATCGAACCCGTGCGTTTTCGCATCGATCTCGACGTGGGTCGGAAGTTTGGCTTTCTGAATCTGGGCGGTAATCGCCGCGACGATGACCGTAGGGCTAAAACGGTTGCCGATATCGTTCTGGATGACCAGAACCGGACGCACCCCGCCCTGCTCGGACCCCACCACTGGAGACAGGTCCGCAAAAAATACGTCACCGCGTTTTACAAGCAATAGTTACACCCCGCTTACTAAGCGAACCAGAGTGATGTCTGCATCTTCCTCCGCATGAAACGCTTCACAGGCCATCGACAAATTGATATGGGCCATTTCCATGTACCCTTGCTGCATCGACTCGCGGATATACCGCTTCTTCCGGTCGACCAAATACTGTCTCATTGCCAGTCGAATCAGTTCACTGCGATTGGAATTTTCCAAAGCTGCGATACCATCCACTTCTTGCAGAAGATGATCAGGCAAGCTAATCATCACTCTCTTGGTGCTTTGCAAGTTCGCCACCGTTCTTCCACCCCCATGAGCTTATACCCCGTCAACGGCTCCTAAAAAACAACCATCTATCGGGAACTGTTGAAAAAGCGTATATACGATGCGTATATCACTTGTGCTGCCACCCATTATAGCTTACAAAGTTTCATCCGTACAGCCTATTTCTTCGCAATCGGCTCGAAAAAATCGTAAAACCCTGTCGGAGAGGCGTTTAAAAGGGGGTTAGAATTTGCAATAATCATGCCTTTTCGAGCATAAATTCGCGGTATCCGATGTGCGAGCATGCATACCACTTCGTAGTTGATGGTTCCCAGCTTGGCGGCAATTTCGTCGGCCGTAATGCTCTCGCCGGATTGACTGCCGAGCAGAACAACCTCCTCGCCTGCTAGAATATCTTCCGCATCCGCGAAAGACTTGAGCGATATCATACATTGATCCATACAGATTGTTCCGGTAACAGGAACGCGCTTGCCGCGAACCAACACTTCGGCTTTGCCGCCGAGCATGCGCGAGTATCCGTCGGCATAACCGATCGGCAGCGTCGCGATCCGCTCGCCCGCTTCCGCCGTATACAACGAACCGTAACTGATTCCCATCGGCTCTTGCAGAGTTTTCACGAATACAGCGCGGGTTTTGAGCGTCAGCACAGGCTTAAGCGCGACAACCGTCTGATTCACTTCGCAGGAAGGATAAAGACCATACAGCGCAATCCCGATTCGAACCATCTTGGGGGACAACCCCGGCATGTCGATCGCAGCGGCACTATTGCCGGTATGTATCAACGGGATATCGATCCCTTCCTGAGCAAGCGCGTCAACCACGTTCCGGAATGCTTCGTACTGGGTCAAGGTATAGGTTTTGTCGACTTCATCCGCTCTGGCAAAGTGGGTAAAAAGCCCTTCGACTTCTATCGTATCCACCTCAATCGCCTTCTTCACAAAAGACACCGCATCCGCTCCTGCCATCTGGCCCAGGCGTCCCATGCCGCTATCCACTTTGATATGAACTTTAAGCCGAGAATCCGAAGAAGAATGTTCCAGAAGGCGAGTCGCTTCCAACACCTCGTCGCTGAATAACGCCACGGTAATGCCATGTTCACGCGCGACAGCCAGCCCTTCCGGCGGGGTATAGCCCAATACCAGAATCGGAAGACCTATGCCCGCGTAACGAAGTTCCAACGCCTCATCCAGAAATGCCACACTCAAATAATCGGCCCCCAGGCGCTCTAATTCGCGGCTGACTTCTACAGCTCCATGTCCATAGGCATTCGCCTTGACGCAAGCCAAAAGAAGGGTTGAACGATGTAAATGCAAACGAAAAGCCTCGTAGTTGGCGCTAAGCGCATCCAAATCTACAACGGCTTCGGTAGGACGATACTGCATAGGCAAAACAGCCACCTCTAACGTAAATTTATTAATTCCAGCGTAAACTCGCGAAGCGGGGCTGTCAATGCAGCAGACCAGTCCACACCGACGAAGAATAAGGCATGAAAAGAAGGCCAGAGAACGAAATCCGCCTACATTCAAATGATTACCCTTGCCAGGTTTTTTAGAAGCGCCCAATTAAACGGTTGTTTCAAAATAAATCGAAAAGCCGCAATCCGCCGAAAGCGGCGCGGCTGACGGAAAAAGCATACCCTTGCCGCAACGGCAACGCCAAACCTTTTCCGATAGCGAAATGTTTCGATTCATGGCAGCGCGACACCTACCGGTACTCTGCAACAAACCAAATCGCGGATTGCGCTTACCGGACATGGCCTTACATTAACTCGGCCAAGCCGCTACGTTTCCCGCGGCACCAGGTCGAAAATCTGGCCGTCCTCCATCGCGTCGATCAGTCGGTCCAACCAACGATAATAACTGTCGGCCTGGCGAATCTTTTCGCGGTCCTTTTTCAATACATCGGCCACAAACTCACTTGTTTCCGGCGACTCCAGCAGACGGTCAATCTCTTTCATCGCTCTACGCAATGCCTGAAGATTGCTCTCCACCGCGCGTCTCCATTCATTGGCAAAATAATCGGTGAACGTCTGATACCAATCGTACTCCACTTCATAAAGGTCTTTCCTAGATCCTTTTTCCCAGACCTTATTAACCATATTCAAATCAAGCAGCGTTCGTACCCCCGTACTCATGCTGGTCTTGCTCATCTGCATTTCGCTGCCCATCTCATCAAGCGTCATCGGTTTATCCGCGAAAAAAAGCAATCCGTACAGATGCCCCGTAGACAATGTGACTCCGTACAGTTCCATATTGCGTCCAACGACCTCAATCACACGCTTGCGAATGCGCTGTACAACGTCATGTTCCTCTTCGCTCCACTGCATCTGGTCCAAGCCCATGCCTGAAACCTCCTTAATTTCTTTCCATTCGAACTCGAATATATGAGTCTTCGTGTACATGTTTTTATATTTGCAGAGATGTTTAATACGCGTTTCTTCTATATAAAAAAATCCTTATACAATTTCGATACGCGCTTCGCTTACGCCTGCTCGGCAGCGGTAAATCTTACTGCACGCTAAAGGCGCGCGATTGGTCATTTTTATTCTAGGAGAACGCCTGTCAATTGTAAAGATTTCAAAACCCGAGTATTTAGGAGGATAAGCGAGGATTTTCGACTATAACTTTGTACAGTTTTTTCTGTACGAACTTAATGAACGGATATGAAGGTTGAAAAGAAAAAAATGCTTTGTTACAATTTGGGACGTTGGTATCACACAGCTCGGTTGGTTCCGGGAGCCTGGCTTTTTGCACATGATGCAATCGCTGCTTGCTTCCGAGCCACTTTCTACTATCGGCGGTTTACGCCGAAAGAGATGTCCAACGGGCATATGCGCAAAGCTTCGAACAGCCCGCAAAGCATACAGTTCCGTCTATTTGACTGATAAGACAAGCGTTTTCGGGTTTCTCTTGTTTCTTCTATATAAAGAGATAAGAGATGCGCTATGATGCTTTGCCCATGTGCCGTACGTCGAAAATCCTGAATCGTGATTCGTATAGGAGCTTGTCTTCGGTTCAGGATATTTCGTTAAACAAAAAGAAGGGGTGAACGAAATGCCGATACTCAGTATCCGTAATGTAAGCAAATTGTTCGGACCTAACGCCGCCCAGGGCGTCAAGTTGCTGGAGCAAGGTCAAAACAAACAGCAGTTAGCCAAGGAGAAACAAATCACCGTTGGCGTCAATCGAGTGAATATGGACATCGAACAGGGTGAGATTTTCGTCATCATGGGCTTGTCCGGCAGCGGCAAATCGACGCTTGTCCGTATGTTCAACCGGTTAATCGATCCAACCGCGGGACAAATTCTCGTACATGATAAAGACATCATGAAAATGAACGCCGAACAGCTGCGCCAAGTACGCCGCAAAACAATCAGCATGGTGTTTCAAAAATTCGCGCTTTTCCCTCACCGCAGCGTGATCGACAACGTCGAATACGGGTTGGAAGTTCAAAAAGTAGAAAAATCCAAACGCCGCGAAAAAGCGAAGCAGTCGCTTGAACTCGTGGGTCTCAAAGGCTGGGAAGACAAAATGCCGGACGAGCTCAGCGGCGGCATGCAGCAGCGCGTCGGCCTGGCCCGCGCACTTGCCAACGATCCGGAAGTGCTGCTCATGGATGAAGCGTTCAGCGCACTCGATCCATTGATTCGACGGGATATGCAGGACGAATTGCTAGACTTGCAGGAAAAGATGAAGAAAACGATCATCTTTATCACGCATGATCTGGATGAAGCCCTTCGCATTGGCGACCGCATCGCCTTGATGAGAGACGGCGAAGTCGTGCAGATCGGTTCCCCGGAAGAAATTCTGATGCAGCCGGCAAACGGTTATGTCGAACGCTTCGTCGAAGACGTCGACCTGTCGAAGGTACTTACCGCTTCGCACGTTATGCGCCGTCCCGAGACAATCACGCCGGACCGCGGTCCTCGCGTCGCGCTGGAACTCATGCGCGAACGCGGCGTGTCGAATCTGTTCGTTATCGATCGCGGCAAACGACTGCTCGGCGCGATTACGGCCGAAGACGCTTCGCGTGCCGTTAAAGACAAACTATCGATTCAAGATATATTGATTCCGGACTGCCCGGTTTGTCCTCCCGACAAGCTGATTGGCGAAATGTTCGAACAAAGCAGTACGTCCCCGATCCCGATCTCGGTCGTGGACGAAGAAAACCGCCTGCTGGGCGTTGTGGTCAGAGGAAGCCTGCTAGGCGCGATGGCCGGAGAAGTGAACAACGAAGGAGTGAACGCAAATGCTGAACAACTTGATATCGGCTGAGATGCCGAAGCTTCCGATCGCGAGCTGGGTAGATACCGCGGTCGACTGGATGAGCATCAATCTGGAGGGGCTGTTCGAAGGCATTTCCGTTTCTATTGAAAACGTCGTTAACTTCTTCACCTGGATTTTTATGCTACCTCATCCGATCTTGTTTATTGTGATTTTGGCCGCTCTCTCTTACTTGGCCGGAAAATGGAAAATGGCGCTGTTTACCGTGCTGGGCTTCCTATTGATCTGGAACCTTGGTTATTGGGACGCGACAATGAATACACTTGCGCTCGTGCTGACTTCGGGATTAATCTCAATCATCGTCGGGATTCCGATCGGAATCTGGTGCGCGAAAAGCAAAGGTGCCTCCGGCGTTATTACGCCTCTGCTGGACTTCATGCAGACCATGCCGGCGTTCGTGTACCTGCTTCCTGCCGTTACGTTCTTCAGTCTCGGCGTCGTACCTGGCGTTATCGCGTCGATCATCTTCGCGATTCCGCCGACAATCCGCATGACTAACCTGGGCATCAAGCAGGTCTCCGGCGAATTGGTCGAAGCCGCTGACGCTTTCGGTTCGACCGGCGCGCAAAAACTGTTTAAAGTTCAGCTGCCACTGGCTATGCCAAACATCATGGCAGGCATCAACCAAACGATCATGCTGTCGCTTTCGATGGTCGTGATCGCATCCATGATCGGTGCGCAAGGTATCGGCGTTGAAGTTTATCGCGCCGTTACGCAATTGCAAATCGGTAAAGGCTTTGAAGCCGGACTTGCCGTCGTCGTACTCGCTATCGTACTTGACCGTCTCTCACAAAATATTTTCAAACCCGCACAGAAAAGGAGAAATGCATAATGAAAAAGTTTAACTTGAACACGAAGAAATGGCTCGGAATGACAAGTCTCGCTGCTGTACTGGTACTCGGTGCCTGTTCCTCGGGCGGCGGTTCGTCTTCCAACGCATCCGGTTCGGACGCATCGCTAGGCGACCAAGTTGGACACAAAATCATCGGCATCGATCCAGGCGCGGGCATCATGACGGCTACGCAAAAAGCTATCGAAGATTACGGCTTGAGTGACTGGAACTTGGTTGAAGGTTCCGGTGCGGCAATGACCGCTACACTCGACAAAGCCATCAAAAAAGAAGAACCGATCGTCATCACAGGTTGGACGCCTCACTGGATGTTCTCTAAATACGATCTGAAATATCTGGAAGATCCGAAGAAATCGTATGGCGAAGCCGAAGAGATTCATACGATTGCCCGTCTGGGACTGGAACAGGATCAACCTGAAGCCTATCAATTCTTGAAAAACTTCCAATGGACGGAAGAAGAAATGGGCGAGATTATGATCGCGATTCAGGACGGTACAGCTCCTGAAAAAGCCGCGACCGACTTTATCGAAGCTCACCCGGATCGTGTAGCGGAATGGACGGACGGCATCACTCCGGTCAGCGGCAAAGAAATCACGCTGGCTTACGTCGCTTGGGACTCGGAAATCGCGAGCTTCAATCTGGTGCAACAGATCATGCAAGAAAAGCTCGGCTTCAAGGTTAACGGCCTGCAAGTCGATGCCGGCCCAATGTGGCTGGGCGTAGCCCAAGGCGATGCCGACGCCAGCCTCGCGGCATGGCTCCCGCTGACTCACGCCGACTACTTGAGCCAATACGAAAGCAAGATCGAAGACCTTGGCGCTAACATGACCGGCGTCAAAACCGGCCTCGTCGTTCCAGCTTACGTCGACGCGACTTCGATCGAAGACCTCGTCACTGCTGCCGAGTAACACCAGCTTGTCTTTCTCGAGAAACGACCCTCATGATGAGGGTCGTTTTTTTTGTAGTTCCTGTTCGTAATGGTACAGCTGCGATCGGCTCCGGGGAAGTTTCGTTCCGGTCGCGTGTTGCCTTCGGGAAGCTGGATTGGAATTTTATAAAGAAGCTTCCCGAAGACAAAGGCGATCGCTTATAGCATAGGCTTCCGAAGTGCATTTCTTCGAAATGCTTCACCTTCACTGAAACTTCCCCTCCGCCTATGCGCTTCGCGCATACTCAAGACAACTTCAAAAAAAATAAGAAGTAGTAAACAGAAAAAACGCGATCTGGTTAGAGATCGCGTCGGTCTTTTATCTTTTATATTATTCCCAAAAAAGGCGTAGCCGTTTTGACAGCGCTAGCGGAGGAGATGATCCAGTGCAGGTCAAGCATTTCGAAGAAATGCACTTCGGAAGCGTATGCTATAAGTGTTCGCCTTTGAAATCGGGAAGCCTCCTTATAAAATTCCAATCAGCTTCCCGATTTCAATACGCGACCGAAACGGATCATCTCCGAAGCGCCCCAAGCTGTCAATCGCCCCACCAAGAGCTTAGGCTTTTTCCCCCACGACACTGAAGCGGGCGTTCACGTGTTTACCGTTTTCGATCTCGTCGACGATGGCGATTGCATAGTCCGGGTAGCTGATGTAGCTGTCGCCTGCGGCGTTGACAGTGAGGACTTCGCCTGCGGCTTGGTAGCTGCCGGTTTTTACGCCGTCGGCATCAAAGAAAGCGGCCGGGCTGACAAAAGTCCATTGGATGCCTTCGGAAGCTTGAAGGTCTTTCAGGTTTTGGGTTTGATTCGAAGCGGTAGGCTTGTACAGATCAGGGAAGCTTGGCGTATCGATCAGGCGAGTCGTTTGAGCCTCGTCTACGAACAGGCTGCCCGCGCCGCCGACTACGATCAGGCGGGATTCCGGAGCGCCTTTGAACGCTTCGATCAACTTGCGGCCAGCTTCGACGTGGCCCGATTCTTGGCCCGGAGGCATGCTGATCGCGTTAACCACGGCATCAAAACCTTTCACGTCTTCAGCCGTCAGGCTCAGTACGTCTTTTTGTACGGCGGTTACACCTTCTTCGCTGAATTTGGATGCGTCGCGAACGAATGCCGTCACTTCATGGCCGCGTTCTTTCGCTTCTTTTACGATCAGATTGCCTGCTTTGCCGGTAGCGCCGATAACTGCGATTTTCATAAGTAAAACCTCCATTGGGATTTAGATTGGGATGTGTCTCTTGCCGTTTGATCGGAGAAAAACAGCAGGAGCATCACATCAATTCATTTGTAACTATTATAGTTACATTAGTTTCGTTTTGTCAACTCCCTTTTTAAAAATCAAAAAAAGCAGCCTTTCCGCCAACGATTCATTCGTCGCAAAAGACTGCTTTTCCCTTCTTTTTATGCCTGATCCTTCGGTCCACGGTACAGTGCTTTGCCTTCCAGCACGCGCAGCGGAACGGTCCATTCTTCATTGTCCGGCATCATATCGAGTGCGTCTTCGGCAGCTTGAAGTTTGGCGTCAAGCTGGTCGATATAATGCAGCGCGATGGCTTCGGCCGTCTGTGGCTGAACAGGGCTGCCCCACTCGCCTTTGTTATGGTGCGCCAATACCAAATGCTGCATCAGAATGACTTTTTCCGATGCCGGATCAAGATCGAGTTTGATCGCCGCTTCCGTGATCCACGTCGAAGCCAGCGCCAAGTGACCCATCAATTTACCGGTAAAGCTATATTCGGACACAACCCCAAGTTCAGCGGTCATTTCTTCCGTTTTCGCAATATCGTGCAAAATGATTCCTGCCAGGAGCATGTCCCGGTTCAGGAACGGACGCTGCTTGCAGATGAATTCAGCCAGCTCCAACATACGTACCGTGTGATAAGCCAAGCCTGCATAGAACGCATGATGCATCCCTTTTGCCGCCGGATAATGCATCAGCTTGTCGCCGACCTTCTCCACGCAGTAGTCCACGATTCGGCGCAAATCCGTATCCGCGATCCCCGCTGCCGTCGTCTTGATCGTATACACCAGATCGTTCGGCGGTACGGGAGCCGAACGAATAAAGTCGGTCAGCGTATAGCCGTCAGCCGGATCGGCGGCGCGCAGCTTGGTCACTTTGAACTGCGGCTTTTCTCTATATTTCTGCACGATTCCGCGCACTTTAACCAGCATCGGCGCGAAAAAAGTTTCTTTGTCCAATGTGCTGACGTCCCACATTTTCGCCGGAATTTCGCCGCTGGCGTCTGCCAGAACCAGATCGAAATAATCCTTCGGGGGTGTAGAGTTCGTTTGCTTCAAATCTGCGGACTTCAATAGGTAAAATCCCGTAATATCGTCGCCTTCGATAAATTCTTTGATCGTTTTCATTTGTTCCTCCATACGGTCCATCTTGTCTTCGACCCCTCCGGGCAAGAAAAAAAGGCGAACCCGCGCTAAGCGATTGTAGTTAGGTGTTTCTGTGTAGTTAGGTCGTTCTTTTGCACTTTCTTCTATTATATAGCCTAAACCCGCAGGAACAAAATGCGAACATCCCCTTCTTTTAAACCTGCGTGATTTTGATGTACAAAAAGCTCCGCGGCGAGCGGTCCGGGAAAACCGGAACCGTTCTGCTACGGAGCTTTATATACCGGAATGTCTTTTCGATATGCCCGATTTTTGCGATGCGTGTTGCAGGTCGATTACATGCCGCTCAGACTCTGCTCAACGCGCGCGACCACATCATTGATCGAGAGACCTTCAATGCTGATCACCGGAAAATCGAATTGGTCGGTATTGCCGTCATTCAAAGCGCGTACCACACCGAGATCGAAGCCGCTGATATTTTCATCGCTCTCAAACAACTCGACTTCGTACCCTTTTTCCTCAAGCGCTTCTTTCACGTCTGCAAACGGTTGTTCCACTGCAATCTTGGCCATGGTCGGCACCTCCGGTGTATGAGTAAGTTAGACACGAAAAGCTTCCGCGTTGTCCGTCATCCATTTCCCCGTTTTGCCTTTCGTTGAAACCGAGAGAGCGGCCATATGCCAGCACTTTTCGCCCGAGATTCGTTATCGAAAAAGGAAATCCGTGCATGGGCTACGCGTTTAATCGAACCTCTCCGCCATTCGCCGGTACGCTAAACACGGTATTGCCATCCTCGGTCTCGAACTCGATCGACTGTCCGTCCAAAGTGACCGATGAAGCGACAACCCCATGCACCGCGACCCGAATCAGGCTGTAGCCTTCCGCATAACCCGCATGAACTTTTTCAAACTTAAGCCCAAGACCGCCGTCCTTCTCTTCCTGCGCAAATCGGAATTCGTTATATCCTCCATCCCGATACGCGTAACTCTCTCCGTCGTCTTCGAAATGGGCGTACTCGCCGTTGCCCGGATACACATAAAGCAGCAGTTCATCAATCTTCCGCTCCCCAACATAACGCCGATCCGGATAAGCCGGAAGCAGCGTGCCCGCACGCACGTAGATGGGACAGACATCCAGCGGCGCTTCGGCCAGCACGGTCCGTCCCCCTTCCAAACGTTCTCCGGTGCGATCATCGAACCAAACGCCGTCCGGCAGATATACCGCGCGGTGTCTTTTTCCTTGTTCGACGACGGGCGCGACCAGCAATCGACTGCCGAACAAGAATTGGTCGTCGATCTCATGCACGTTCGAATCTTGCGGATATTCCAACACAAGCGGACGTAAAGGCGCCAGGCCGGTTTTCTCCGCTTCAACCATCAGGTCGTACAGATACGGCAGCAGTCGGTAACGCAGCTTCATGGCCTGACGATACGCATTCAGCGTCTGTTCGTCATACGCCCATGGCTCCTGATTGCGCGTGCCGATTGCGGTATGGTTGCGGAACAACGGGCTGAACGCGCCGACCTGCACCCAACGCACCAGCAGTTCCGGCGTACAGTCGTGCGAGAAGCCCCCGACGTCGCAACCGCTGAACGCAAATCCGCTTAAGCCGAGGCTCGCAAGCTGAGGAATCGACATACGCAGATGCTCCCAGAAGCTCTGATTATCGCCGGTCCATACGGTGGAATACTTTTGCGTGCCCGCATAAGCCGCTCTGGTGATCACGAAAGGACGTTTCCCCGTCGCTTCCAAAAGCCCGTCGAATGTCGCTTTGGACATCAGATGGCCGTAAACGTTATGAATTTCGCGGTGGTCCGCAGGGCGTCCGTCGTTCTTGAACCGCACGTCGTCCGGCAGCGGTCCCGTGAAGCTCGCCGGTTCGTTCATATCGTTCCAGACTCCCGCTACGCCAGCGTCCAGCATGATCTTCTGATTGCTCGCCCACCACTTGCGCACCGCCTCGTCGGAAAAGTCCGGGTAGACCGAATCGCCCGGCCACACGGTGTTCACGTAGGTTACGCCGTCTTTGTCGGTCGCGTAGTACCCTTTTTCCAAACCTTCGTCGTAAATGGAATACCCTTTATCCTTTTTCACGCCGGGATCGATGATCGTGACGAGCCTGATGCCCATATCGCGCAATCTTGCCGCAAGCGCCGCCGGGTCGGGAAAACGCTCCTTGTCCCAAGTGAACACGCGATATCCGTCCATATAGTCGATATCCAGATGGATCGCATCCAGCGGCAAGTCATGCTCCCGGAACTTTTCCGCGATTTCGAGCACTCTCGACTCCGGCGCATACGACCATCTCGACTGATGTGCGCCGAGCGTCCAAAGCTGAGGCAGCGGCGTGCGTCCGGTCAGCGCGGTATAGCGCGTCACTACGTCTTTTACGCTTGGACCGTGAATGAAGTAGTAATCCAGATTGCCGCCGTCGGCGCCGAAGTAGTAATACGCCGAATTTTCTTTACCGAGATCGAAAAACGTTTTGAAGGGATTATCGAAAAAGAGTCCGTAAGCCGCACGCTCCTTCAATGTGATGAAAAAGGGAATGCTTTTGTATAGCGCTTTATGGCTTTCGACATGCGGCGACGGGTCGTCCGTGTTCCACATTTCGTATTCGTAGCCCCGTTTGTTCAGCGGACCCGTCTTGTCGCCAAGCCCGTAGAACTTTTCGCCGCCTTCCATCGCTTTGAGCACTTCGATCTTATGGTGGCCGCTTGTGCGCATGGCTTCATGGCCTTCGCCTTCCGCGATGCTCACGTTGCCCCGCCGTTGAAACGGATCGCGGCCCCCCCGGTAATCCAGACACAGCGGCGTGCCGGAAGCATCGTGAATATCCACGTAAAAATGATCGTATACGCGCGCCGTCAGCTTTTCCGTCGAAATCTCCAACTGACCTTCGCGTTCGCTGACCCGATAATCGCACACCTCGAACGCCGGATTCGGCTGCTCGACTGCACGCGATTCCGGTTCCTGCGTATGCAGCGGCGCAAACACATGAATCACCCAAGGATTGATGATCTCGATCCAGCCTTCGCCACCTTCGTATTGAAGCGTAATTCGGCGACCTTCCTTTTCGTACCCCGTTCGTTTACCCCACATGGCTTGACGTCCTCCTTCGGCGGAATGTTGTGCTGGTTATGTATTAACCTTGAAGGATAGAGAAAGCGATGTCAAATCAGCAGAAAAGGGAAAGCTCGCTATCTTGTTTAGATTTTGTTCAGAGCACTATGATATATAAAAACAGGGATTTTAATCGCCAAGCCGAATGACAGGGGAGTATTTCGGCACTTCACACTTTAGGGGGAAATATTTTGAAGCTTTCGAAAAAGGTTTTGGCTTCTTTGCTGGTCAGTGCCAGCATTACCGGTTCGCTATCCGCTAACGCAGCAACACTGACAGATTCGACTACACCATTTAAAGACCTCGAACAAGCTGCGACCTGGTCGCGCGATTCGATTACGCAAGCTCAATTGCTGGGATTGTTCAGCGGCGATGATTTGGGGAATTTTCGTCCGAATGATCGGATCACACGAGAGGAAATGGCCAAGCTTTTAGCTCAACTCTTAAATCTTCCGCTTGAAACTTCGACTCGTTCGTCCTTTTCAGACGTACAATCCGGAACATGGGGACTTTCTTACATTGAAGCTGTTCGAAATGCCGGACTGATGCAAGGATACGGCAATGACAAATTTGGTCCGAAAGCTGTTATGACCCGCGAGCAGTTGGCTATCGTATTTGTAAAAGCACTCAATCTGCCACTGGAAACTGATCTAAGCGTGCTCAACCCATTTGAAGATGCAACGAGCATTCATGATTGGTCTTCGCAATATGTAGCCGCAGCTTTAAAAGCAGGACTGATGGTGGGTAACGGAAAAAAATTCGGCGCAACAAATACGGCCAATCGCCAAGAAGCGGCCATGATTGTGGTTCGTGCGCATTCCAAAAAGGTAGAAGCAGAAAATCAAACAGGAAGCGGAAACGAGACTCCGGTAACGCCTTCGCAGCCAAACGTTCCGGGTACGGTTGTGCCGACGACACCTGTAACTTCGCCAGTTATCGAAACTCCATCGACCGGTGGCGGTTTCACGACTTCTCCCGGAACACCCGGAACACCTCCGGTCCACGCATCTTTGCCGGCAGTAGCGACCAGTCTTTCGCTAAGCGACTTGAGCTTCAAAGATATTCGTTCGACCGAAGCCGCTGTTACCAGCCAACCCTTGGCTAATCTTGACTTCGGTATTGAAGAAAATGCGGCTTCCGCCGTATCCAAAACAATCAGTAGCTTGGACTTCTCCGTTGAAGTCTCAAAAGCAACCTTAAAAACCGTCCCGATTGAATCATTCGATTTTAACAATAGTAACTTTTACTTCTTCATTTTAGATGATGAACAGAACGCCTCGGTGATTGCACTGAATCGTTTATTCGTAAATGCAGCAGATCTGATTGGTCACATCAACACCAACCTGCAAAATAATCACATTAAGGCAGAAGCATCATTTGATACTGCCGAGCAAACGTTATCGATTACCCATATAGAAACTTCCGAGAACGGAACATTGGATATCGATACTTCTCACCCTAACTTTTTCTTGCAAAATCATGCTCAAACGGAAATCGGCTTAGATCATAGCAAGACGTTTACCGTTAATGACGGACTGCACACGGCCTCTATTAAGCTGAACAAAAAGTTCGATGATCTGAATGCTTTGACGAGTTCCGTTAACCAACAACTTTTGCAAGCAGAAGTAGATGCTTCGGCAAACGCCAATCCTGACGGAAGCTTTACCCTATCCAGAACCTCCATGTCGGAGGGAGGAAAATTGTATCTCGCAGAAAATCCGGCCGATGCATTCTTTACCGAAGCAACATACAGTCCTACACTCGGCATCGATCGTAGCGGCCATATCGATATCGAATCGGAAAACGGGCAAAAGCTCACCATCAATCTCAATCGAAAATATAATAATTTGGACGATCTGGCTCAAAGTATCAACAACGCATTCGCATCCAATCAGATGTATTTGACAGCATCAATAACTCCCAACAATACATTAAAAATAAGCTCATATAACACCGGTGCCTCACAAAAGATCGTAATCTCGGAGACCAGCGATAGCCGTCTTTTCACTCCTGGTGAATATATGGGGACGGATAGCGTACGACGTAGCAAAACAATCTTAATCAGTGATAACGTTCACTCGGCCAGATTCAAGATGAATCGCGATTATAACGATATTCAAGATCTGGCAGAGGCTCTTAACAGTCAATTGGCACTCTACGGTGTGCAAGCTGTCGCATCTGTAGAAACGCCACAAACGTTCAAGGTCACCTCTAAAGCGATTGGCAAAAGTGCGATTTTGAAAATCCAGAGTGAAGATGCTCCTCTCTTTTTCGCACAAAACGAATTCTCGGGTTCAGGACCAGATGTCGATCAAGCTCCTGGAATCGGTGGTGTTCCTATCGCATCGCAGGAACATCAATTTTTCTCCCAAGAGCCCCTTACGCCGTTCACATCTGATTCCGATATCGAAAGCATTGAATTGACACGTACCACGGAAACAGGAATTGACTATGCAAAGTCCGACTATAGCTATCTCGTAGACGGTTATGCACTCGGAAGCGAAATCACAGAAGAAGGTTCCTACCGTTTGAAACTCAAAGATACGGCAGGTCATGAGACGGTGACGTATTTCTCGATTGAGACAACCTGGCCTGCTATCGTATCGATTACTCAAGAGCAAAGCGGTGACCCGACAACCAGTCCTTACCAGTACGAACAAGGGGACAAACTCACATTTACATTGAACAACTTTGTTTTGAAATATGACTCTGAAGATGAACGGAATGCTCCTTTAGGTTATGTAGATATATTTATGATCACGAGTTTGGAAACAGCTTTAACAAGAAATCCGATAAATTCCTCACTTGCCTATACTTTTGGAACCGGGGCTACATTGACTACTGACGAAATCATGCCCGGTCATCCTTCTTACGGGAGAACCTTTACTCTGACATTGGGCAGCGGAGCGAATCTCCCTTCAACTGGTTTTGCTCTTACTCCGTTTACGTCCGATCTAATCACGCCTTCCGGTTTGAGAGCTTCATTCCCTAGCAGTGCCATGATTCCCGCTCTACGTCTCCCCAATTGATTCTTTCACTCCGTAGTCCTTAGCCTAGAAAAAAGCGTCACCGTCCAAACTCAGACGGTGACGCTTTTCCTTTTACTCCGATAAATTCAACGGTGCTTCTCGATCAACTGCTTCAACGCCGCTTTGCTCTGCACGCCGACTACGCCTTCAACAGGCTGGCCGTCTTTGAACAGAACAAGCGTCGGAATGCTTTTTACGCCGATCGCGTCGGAAATCTGCGGATTCTCGTCCACGTTCAGTTTGGCGATTTTGGCGGAGCCTGCGAGTTCGCCGTCCAGTTCGTCGAGAATCGGAGCGATCGTGCGGCAAGGACCGCACCAAGGCGCCCAAAAATCCACCAGGGTCAATCCGTTTTGAATATCGTTCATGAAAGTCTGATCGGACGTATGCGTAACTGCCATGTTCAATTCCTCCTATAGGCGTTTAAATGATTTCGCTTAAGCATAATGTTCAACAATACGATCCAGCTTCTCTTGCAGCAAACCGAAACGCACAAAGCGGTCTTCCCGCAAATATTCTTTGCCCTCAATCAAAAGGAGCATGATCGGAGCAGCCAAAATCAGAAACCGTTCCGCCACCTCTTCGACCTCGGTTGCGTCGACATGCCCGAAAGAAATAGAAGGATAATCGTTCAGCAGTTCCTGAAGCTTCGGCAGCAGCGCATGACAGGTACTGCAATCAGGCGTCGACACATACAAAAAGCTTAAGCCCGAGCGTTGGACGAATGTATCGACTTCGTTGATTGTATTCAATACTTGCATAAGCTTCATTCCGCCCTTTCTTCATACCCGCTGAAAACAATTAACTAGTTAAATAATCATTTATACAAAAAGAATAATACGTTTCATTTCGATTGTCAAGGCAGGCTTGATTTTTGATCTGTTCTTTTTTAAGCTTAACTTATCTAAATCAATAGGCAATCAAGAAAGTAGGTTGTACCGTATGGAAAATTCGGGTGCATGGTTCAATGTCGACACGCGTTCTCCGCTCCCTATTCATATCCAAATCAAGGAACAAATCAAATGGTTGATCGGGAAGGAACTGCTCAAACCGGGCGATCCTCTTCCTTCCACCAATCAGTTGGCCGATCAATTGTCTATCAATCGGAACACGATTCAGAGCGTGTATACTCAATTAAAAGAAGACGGGTTGCTGCTGATGCAAAAAGGACGCGGAACCCGCGTGGCGGACGAGCGTCAAGTCGAACGATTCAAGGCTAACCATCCCCATTTCGCTTTTACGGAAAAAATGATCGAAGAAGCCCGAAAAGAGAATCTCGCGCTGGACGATCTTCTGCTTTCGGGCTTCGCGTATGTGCAGCTGTTCGGAGAACGTCAACAACGTCAACCGCGCTACCTGTTTATCGAATGCAAAGACCGTTCCTGCATTTTCTACTTGGACGAAATCAAGCGTTTGACGTCTGCCGACGTGCAAAGCGTGGACATCTCCTCGCTGTCGGAAAAAGAAGTGACGCAGGCGATCGGCGCGGCAGACGTGATCGTCACGCGATCCGACCTGGCAGAAAATCTGCAACGATTCGCCGAAAATGCGGGAAAAACGATCATTTCCGTAGGCTCCACCCGCGATGTGTCGCTGCTGCTGAATCTGGTCCGCCATGCCTAGCGATTAACTCAAACTATCCGCGCAGAAAGCCCGCCGTTTATCCGCGGAACGCGCCAAGAATTCGAGGCTGCCGAATCCAATCCGATACCGTAGTCAGCGCAAGCTCGGAAGTGATCTCGCGATTGGCTTCGTTTTTCAGAATCAGTCCGTCGATCCCGGAGCCGATCCAACGGTAAAATCCGGCGACGCCCGCAGCCTGCTCCGCTCCCATGACGGAAGACAATCCGGCTTCGAAATGCTCGTAAGGCAAGGCATGGAAAACGATAGGGCGTCCCAGAACGCTGCTGAAGCGTTCAGCCAATTCGACGCCGTTCAACGCTTCCGATCCGTTGGCGTACAGAAGGCTTCCCGAAAGTTCCGGATGAGTCAGCGCGTACACATGATACCGGGCCGCGTCCTCCGAACCGATCCAAGCGATCGGTTTATCGGCAGGAATCGGGTAGGCCAGCGTATCTTCGCCGACTACGCCCGGAATCAACAGGTTTTCCAGATACAACGTAGGCTTAACGACAATCCAGGGAATGCCGCTTGCCTTCACTTGTTCGATCATCCCCAGCTTGATATCCAGGCTTTCCGAACCTGAAGGTTCTTCCGGCAAGAAACCGTTGCTGTTGACTACGATCAGCTTCACGCCTGCGCGCTTGGCCGCTTCGACCGTATTGGCGGCGTAAGCCGAAAGATTGGCCGCATCGAACTCGATCGGCAAATTCAGAAATACGCGGTCTACTCCGGCATGAGCCGCAATCAACGTATCGGCGTCGTTCATGTCGCCGATATGGGCTTCGATTCCTTGCTGACGCAAAGCTTCGGCCTTTTGACCGCTGCGCGTGACGGTCTTTACCCCGAATCCTTGTTCAATCAACAAACGAGCGACAGCTCCGCCTTGAACGCCTGATGCTCCGTATACCAATACTTGTTCCATATGATAAATGCTCCTTATCCTGATTTGGGATTCGTTCGGTATATACTCGAACGTTGTGCTTATCATATGAAACTTTCAAACTTTACGTAAGTACGCACTTTGAAGATATCAGGTATCCTTCGGGATACTAACACGCCAGGAAAGGAAGAGAGCGCATGAAATTGCTGCCTCCCGAATCATGCAGCGTTTGCCCCGTCGAAGTTGCCGTCAACTTGATCGGAGGAAAATGGAAGATTCTGATCCTGTACCGACTGCTTCGCCAAGAGACGGTTCGCTTCAACGAATTGCAACGATCGCTAGGAAGCGTTACTCAACGTACCCTGACCCGGCAGCTGCGCGAGCTTGAAGCGGATGGGCTCGTCAATCGGACCGCCTATGCGGAAATGCCGCCGAGAGTCGAATATTCGCTGACGGAAAAAGGAAACAGCCTGACGCCGATCCTGCTGCAGCTTCAAGATTGGGGTCTGGGGCATATGAACGAAAAGACGGATTTGCCTGTCTGAGTCGGAAAACTGATTTTATTTTCGACTCAGACGATTCGCCGATTGCACAGCAAAAAACCTTTCCGGAATTTCAGGAAAGGTTTTTTGCATAGGCTTGAACGCTACGATGACCGATACGATCAGTCGCCTACCGGAGCCAGTTCTTTGCTGAAGAATTGCGGCAGGTATTCTTTATGCGCTTCGAGCAGTTCGTCGAGGACGACCTTCGCGATGTCGCCGCTGGTAACGAGAGGGTTAAGCGTGAAAGCTTGAAGGGCCGTGGCGTAATCTCCGGTCACCGCGGCTTCGACGGTCAGTTCTTCCATGGCTTTCATGACTTGGAGCAGACCGCGTTGAGCGGGCGGGAAGGCGCCGAAGTGGACAGGCTCCGCGCCGTGCGCGGTGATCAGGCTGGTGACTTCTACGGCGCTGTCGTACGGCAGGTCGCTGACGGAACCGCGGTTGCGGGTGTTGACGACCATCTGCGTGCCTTTGTTGTTATAGATGGAGTTGATGATCTCGCAGGCCGCGTCGCTGTAGTAGGCGCCGCCGCGTTGTTCCAGCTCTTTTGGCTTGTAATCGAGATTCGGGTCTTTGTACAGTTCGAACAGGCTTTCTTCCAACTTCTTGACGACTTGGCCGCGCGTGCCTTCATGTTGGGCTTCTTGCAGTTCTTCTTGCAGCATGTTGCCGGTCATGTAGTAGTAGCGGTGATACGGGCAAGGCAGCATGCCCAATTGGGCGATCTGGTCGGACAGGAAGCGCATATCGCGAATGTTTTCGACGATCTTGCCTGGGTCGGCATCGGGCCCGTACAGCTTGTCGATCAGCTCCGCTGTCACTTCGCCGCCGTCTTTATCATAGACGCGGTGCCAGTGCAGATGGTTGATGCCCGCGAATTTGAAGAACAGGTCTTTCTCTTCTTTTTGCAGCAGCGCGGCTTCTGTTTTGACGGCCATCACCGGAACGTTGCACAGGCCGATGACTTTTTCCCATTGTCCGTAACGCAGCACCGCTTCCGTAACCATGCCTGCCGGATTGGTGAAGTTGATCAGCCAAGCGTTCGGACACAGTTCTTTCATATCCTCGACGATGCTCAGCACGACCGGGATGGTCCGGAACGCTTTCAACATGCCGCCTGCGCCGTTCGTTTCTTGTCCGATCATGCCGTGTTTCAGCGGAATGGCTTCGTCTTTGATCCGCGCATCGAGCAAGCCTACGCGGAATTGCGTCGTCACGAAATCCGCATCTTGAAGGGCATGGCGACGATCCAGCGTCAGATGCACGTCGCAGTCGATGCCCGCCGCTTTGACCATCCGTTTCGCCATTTCGCCTACGATTTCAAGCTTTTCCTTGCCTGCTTCGATATCGACCAGCCACAGCTCGCGTACAGGCAGCTCGGCATGTCGTTTAATAAACCCTTCGATCAATTCCGGCGTATAGCTGGACCCTCCGCCGATCGTAACAATCTTCAGTCCTTTTTTCATCGAAAATACCTCCTGAATGGTTTGTGTGAGTCGGTGATCAACTTCATGCCTTCACCTTAATTTGTGTAATGCATTACAGGTCAAGACCTTTTTTTGAAGCGGTTTCAAAAAAAAATTTGACCCCACGGCCGCCTGCGCGAGCATGAACAAGGTGTGGTATGCTTAGCTCAGAGGTGAAATTCCATGACAAACATTCGTGAAATCGCACGGTTGGCCGGCGTTTCGACAGCGACCGTATCGCGTGTGATCAACGATCACCCTTATGTGAACGAAGAGAAAAGGCGTAGGGTATTGGAAATTATTCGCCAGCTGGACTATGTGCCGAATTCCAGTGCCACTTCCCTCAAAAAAGGCATGACCCGAATCGTCGGAGTCGTTAGCGCGTCTTACACGACTTCTTCGACGCCGTTTATCCAGGCTTTCAATATCATCGCGCAGCAGCATGGCTTTCACGTTATGCTGTTTCTGACCGATAACGACTGCGAAAAAGAACGGATTGCTTTGGAGATGCTGCGCAGCAAGCAGTTGGACGCGCTCGTCTGCCTGCATCGCGCCAACGAATGGCCTGTTATCGAGTCTTATACCAAGTACGGACCGATCGTGACCTGGCAGCGGCTGGTGAGTGAGCATATCCCGTCGGTGTTCATGGATCAATATGAGGGATATATGCTGAGTCTGGAACACTTATATGCGCGCGGTTATCGACGTATCCTGAATGTATACTCGTCGAGAGGCTTGAATACGCCGCAGCGGATCAGGGCTTACGACGATTTTGCGAAAAAATACGAATTGGACGATAGCGGCTTCCCCGATCTGCACCATATGATGTCGATTGCGGACGGCGAACATATCGCGCGTCGGTGGATGGAGCAGAGCGAGAAGCCCGAGGCGATCGCCTGCTCCAACGACGACGTCGCCGCCGGGCTGCTTACCGAACTCAAGCGCGCAGGCGTCTCGGTTCCGGGCGAGGTTGCGATCATCGGCTTCGACAACAATAATCTGGCTCGGCTGCTCGATCTGACGACCGTTCATTACCCGTCCGACAAGCAGGCCGAGAATGCTTTTGCTATCCTGCTTGACCGGTTAGGCCAACAAGCGCCTGCGTTGCATAAGTTGGAATTCGAGTTGATCGAGCGATCTTCCACCTGACGCGCGGTCCGATCGGATCGAATAAAGCGCAAAAAAACGGAGACCCCATCGTCGGGATTCTCCGTTTTCGTCGTGCGGTCGTTACGATCGTATTCGTTTACAGCGCTTTGATCGCTTCCGCGATCTCGATGCACAAATCTTCGGCTTGCGCCACGTGGCCCAGCTTGTCCATAAAAGCATGCGTCATGCCTTTGTAACGCAAACATTTCACTTCGACGCCCGCTTGCGCAAGCTGTTCGGCGTAAAATTCCGTTTGTACTCTCAAGCCGTCGAACTCCGCTCCGACCACCAGCGCCCGGGGAAGTCCGGCATGCGAATCGGCCAGCATCGGGCTGACGTAAGGATTGCCGATTTCTTTGCCGTCAGGGAGATAAAGCGCGGCTACCGGATCTTCCTGCAGCTTTTTCGGCTTGCCCAGCGCCAGCAATCCGCCCCGAAGAATGTTTTCGTGCTCCGGCGCGATATCGAAAAATTCTTCTTTCCATTCATAGCCTTCCGCAGCGGCATCCGCCATGACCACGCACGGATAAATCAGCACTTGCAGCGCGATCTTGGGCGATCCTTCGTCGCGGGCTTTCAGGGCCACGGCCGCCGCATAGTTGCCGCCCGCGCTGTCTCCGCCGACGGCGATCCGCTCCGGATCGATCCCGTAAGCTTCCGCATGATCATGAATATGTTTGACCGCATTGAAATTATCGTTCAAGCCGTGCGGGAAAGGCTTCTCCGGCGCCAACGAATAATCGACGTTGAACACGACCGCATCCGCCAGTTCGGCGATCAGCCTGCAAATATTCTCCACCGTGTACACGCTGCCGCCGATCCAACCGCCGCCGTGGAAAAACACCAGCGCGGGACGTTTGGCACTTCCGGACGATTTTCTCGGATAATGCCGCCAAAGCCCTACCCGATTGCCGCTGTCCGTCAGTTCTTCGTAACGGGTATGGATCTCGACCGTGTTCAGATTGTAATTGGGAAAGCCCATGCTTTCGCGTATCGCGGGCAGCATGGCTTCGATCGGCGGCATTTCGGCAGGCTGCTCTTCCGGATTTTTCGCCTTGCCCGCCCAGTGTTCGTTCAGCAAAGCGAACTCCTCCGGATCGAGATAACCGGGACGGTCTTCGCCGGGACTAGGTTTGACGATGATTTCGATGCTTTTTCCCGGCAGCACGGAAGTTTCGGTTCGCAATTGATCGAGATGTTCAAGCGGATATTTTCTCATCGGATATGATTCCTCCCAAGCGGCCAAGCCGCGCATTTGAAAATCTCGGCCGATGTCCGATCCGTCACGCTGACCGGAGCGATCCGCCGTCAACGCCGCGAATGCGCCTTTTTTCGAAAAACTTGTGCTTTGTCGATGCGGTTCTTAAATCTCCCGCACGATAACCGCGTTCTGCTCCGCCGATTCGAAAATCGTTTCGATCAGCGTCAGTACGCGGTGTACCTCATGGTTCGGAACCGCCTGCTGGGAAGCGCCATGCAGCGTGGAGACGAGGTTGGTGTAGAAGCTAGCCGACAAGTCTTCCACCTTTTCGATCGGACGGCGGATGGTCGATTCCTCGGAAGGCGGCGCCATTGTTTTGGTGAGTCCTTTTCCTGCTTGAATCGGTGTCGGTTCGACATGCTGTACTTCGCGGTTGCGCGTCACGGTCTCTCCGCTCAGATCCCAATCGTAGATCACCGCCGTGCCTTCCGTACCTTTGACATACCATCGCGGCAGCTTGATATAGTTGGTCGTGCCTACTTCGATCACGGCGGTCAGTCCGTCCTTGAACTTGATCGTGGTCGTAAACCCGTCATCGACTTCGGTTCCCAAAATATAGCTCAGATCGGCGTGAACGCTCGCGATCTTGCTGTCGGTGAGCAGCAGCAGTTGATCGAGCAGATGCACGCCCCAGTCCAGCAGCATGCCGCCGCCGTATGCTTTGAGCTGGCGCCAATCGCCCGGAATGCCGTTCGCCCCTTGCACGCGAGATTCCACATGGAACACGTCGCCGACTTTTTTCTGTGCAATCAGGTCCTTGATGATCAGGAAATCCTCGTCCCAACGACGGTTCTGGTGCACGGTGAACAGGCGCTGCGCCTTTTCCGCCGCTTCCGTGATCTCCAGCAGCTCCGCCCCCGTAACCGTAACCGGCTTTTCGCAGATCACATGTTTGCCGGCTTGCAGCGCTTGGATCGCCAGTTCTTTATGTACGTCGTTCGGCGTCGCGATCAAAACGACATCGACTTCTTCGTCGCTCAGTACATCTTCAAAACTTTCGTACGTCCGGAAGCCGCGGCTGCTCGCCAGTTCCATCCGGTATTCGATCGGATCGTATGCGCCGCGAACGACGATACCTTCCGCTTGTTCGACCAATTGCCCGTGGTAACTGCCCATTCCGCCGAATCCGACAATGACAAGCTGAAGCGTTTTTTCATTATTCATCTGCTAGTCTTCCCTTCCTTTGCACCATCCGAGTTAGAAGTTTACTCACAATCATTAATATAAAGGACTGAATCAAGAAAGCGCTAGCATTTTTTGAGCATTTTGTGAAAGTATAATGCTCTTCACGTTATCTAGAAAGTCACGCTGGAGCCCGAAGCCAGAAGACTGCGAGAGAAATTCGTTTCGGTCGCGTGTTGAATTCGAGAAAAGTGATTAAATTTCAGTTGAATTTTCTCGATTTCAAAGGCGATCGCTGGCGCTCCTACACTGAATTTCTCTCTCCGTCTTCTGGCTTCCAGCTACGTTAGCCATTCTCGATACGCGTTGAAAAGCATTTTACTTTTATGGAGGATTTGACATTTGTCTCGACAATCTTTAGAGTTGAGGTTGAAAGCACGACTTTGATCAACTGCATATTCATTCACGGGATGTTACCATTTGGGCATAACCTGAGCTGACCTGAACTGCGTTTATATGCAGCCGGGTTGGTTCGGGTTTTTTATTTTCCCAAACAGGCGTCTATCCTATTCATCCATCATTCGGGAGGAGAAAAAACATGACTAACTATGCGTTTCCGAAAGACTTTTTGTGGGGCGGGGCGATTGCGGCGAATCAGGCTGAAGGGGCTTATTTGGAAGGGGGAAAAGGGCTGTCGGTCGTCGATTTGCTGCCGACCGGCGACAAGCGTCGTGCGATTATGAAAGGCGACGTGCCTTCGTTGACTCCGCTCGAAGGCGAATTTTATCCGTCGCACGAAGCGATTGATTTTTACCATCGTTATAAGGAAGACATCGCGTTGTTTGCCGAAATGGGCTTCAAATCGCTGCGCGTCTCGATCGCTTGGGCACGTATTTTCCCGACGGGAGAAGAAGCAACGCCGAATGAAGAAGGTTTGCAATTTTACGACAATCTGTTCGACGAACTGATCAAGAACGGGATCGAGCCCGTGGTCACGCTCGCTCACTTCGACGTTCCGGTGCATCTGGTTGAAAAGTACGGCAGTTGGCGTCACCGCAAGCTGGTCGGCCTGTTCGAAACGTATGCGAAGACGGTTCTTGAGCGTTACAAAAACAAGGTCAAATACTGGATGACGTTCAACGAGATCAATATGCTGCTCCATCTGCCGTTCCTCGGAGCCGGCCTCGTTTTCGAGGAAGGCGACAATGTGGAGCAGATCAAATACCAAGCGGCTCACCATCAGCTCGTCGCGAGCGCTTTGGCGGTTAAGGCTTGCCACGAGATCGCACCGGATGCCATCATTGGCTGCATGCTGGCGGCGGGCAGCTTCTATCCGTTCACTTGCAACCCGGAAGACGTGTATCAGGGGATGGAAAAGGACCGCGAATCGTACTTCTTCATCGACGTACAATCGCGCGGCGAGTACCCGGGTTACGCGAAACGCTTCTTCCGCGATCACAACCTTGATATCGCGATGGAAGAAGGCGACACTGACATTCTGAAAAACAACACCGTTGACTACATCGGCTTCAGCTACTACTCCAGCCGCACGACAAGCACCGATCCCGAAGTGAACAAAAACATGACCAGCGGCAATGTGTTTGGTTCGGTTGCGAACCCGTATCTGGCGAAATCCGAGTGGGGTTGGACGGTCGATCCGCTCGGTATGCGCATCACGGCCAATCAACTGCACGACCGCTATCAAAAGCCTTTGTTCGTCGTGGAAAACGGCTTCGGTGCGCATGACGAACCGCAAGAAGACGGCAGCATCGACGACGATTACCGCATCGATTACCTGAAACGCCACATTGCCGCTATGGGCGAAGCGATTCAAGACGGCGTGAACATTCTCGGCTACACCTGCTGGGGCCCGATCGATATCGTCAGCGCGTCTTCCGGCGAAATGCGCAAACGCTACGGCTATATTTATGTCGACCGCGACAACGCGGGCGAAGGTACGCTTGAACGCTCCAAGAAGAAAAGCTTCAACTGGTACAAAACCGTAATCGCCAGCGACGGAACCGATCTGGAAGGATAAGCTTTTTTTTCGGGCTTTCATGCGATACGGCAATCAGGCTCGGTTCCGTCAAGGAATCGAGCCTTTTCCCTTCCGCTGCCGAAGCTTCGTTTCCGATCCGGGCTTCTTCTCCGCAGGGCCGATCTCTTTTCCGCAAAATTCCTGACATCAACTTCACTGAAAGCGTTGACAGCCTTACAACCTCCGGCTACACTAGATGATAACTTGATAAGTTCAACCGGGATTGTTACTGCAAACGCAGGCAAAACCTAAGTCGCAGCAGATCGAGACGCCGAGCGTAAATGCGAGTCTTGCCGATTTGCCGTGCCTTGGGTTTATTTGCGTTGAAAGGGGAAACTGCGTGAAAATAGCCAAGGTCATCAATAACAACGTCGTTAGCGTCTATCAGGCGGACGGCACCGAACTGGTCGTCATGGGCCGGGGCATCGCTTTTAAAAAGAAGCCGGGCGATCCGGTCGACGAACGCAATGTCCAGAAAGTGTTCGCGCTCAAAAACAAACAAACCTCAGACAATTTCAAAATGCTGCTGCGCGAAGTACCCATCGAACTGATTGTTATCGTCGAAGAAATTATCGTCCATGCCAAGCAGGCGCTCGGGCGCAAGCTCAACGAAAATCTGTATGTCTCGTTGACCGACCACGTGAATTTCGCGATTGAGCGTCATAACGAAGGCATCGAGATTAAGAACGCCCTGTTGTGGGAAGTGAAGCAGCTGTATAAGGACGAGTTCGGAATCGGTCTGAGAATGCTGGAGCAAATCCGCGTAAAAATGGGGCTGGAGCTTCCCGAAGACGAGGCCGCTTTCATCGCGATCCATATCGTCAACGCGGAGATGAACGAGGACGTGTCGACAACGATGAACATCACCAAATTTATGCAGCAGATCATCAATATCGTCAAATATCATTTTAAAACCGAATTCGACGAGGAGTCGCTGAGTTACTTCCGCTTTATCACCCATCTCAAGTTTTTCGCGCAGCGGGTGTTCAAAGGCACGCATTACGAAAACAACTACGATCATCTCTACGACGCGATCAAGGAAAAGCATCCCGAGGCCGCACGCTGTACGGAAAAAATCCGCAATTTCGTGTTCAAGGAATACAATCACGAATTGACGAATGAGGAAATGCTGTATCTGACCGTGCATCTGGAGCGTGTCGTCAATCGTTAACCGCACCGTGATCCGAACGATTTTTGCGAAAAAAATAAAAAGAATCGCAATGTATGCGTTGACAAGTGGTTGAAAGCGTTATATCCTAAACACATCCAAACCGAATATCATCTATCGGGATTGTTACTGGTGATGCAGGCAAAACCTAAGTCGCGAAAAATAGCGGATTTTTTCTTTCTGCTCTTTTTCGAGGCTTAGGTTTTTTGTTTGCCAAAATCGCCCAAAATGTTCATGTTCAGAAAATATTTGGAGGTGCAATTCATGAGTCAAGAAAAATTGGCGCGCGAAATCGTGCAAGGCGTCGGCGGCGAAAGTAACGTCGTCTCCCTCGTACACTGCGCAACCCGGCTCCGCTTTACGCTGAAGGACAATGCCAAAGCGGACAAAGCCGCACTGGAAAAAACAGACGGCATCATCACAGTCAAAGAAAGCGGCGGACAGTTCCAGGTCGTCATCGGCAACAAAGTTCCGGAAGTCTATGCCGCGATCGGCGAAGTTTCCGGGATTCTGAACGAGTCGAAAAACGGCGAAAGCTCGAAAGACAAAGCGTCGGCCGGAAAAAAAGGCTTCGGCGCGGTGATCGACGTCATCTCCAGTATCTTCGCTCCACTGCTCGGCGTTATGGCCGGAGCGGGTATTCTGAAAGGTCTGCTGCTGATCGCGGACAACTTCGGTTGGCTGCCTAAAACAAGTTCGACCTACATCATCCTGTTCGGCGCGGCCGACAGCTTGTTCTATTTCCTGCCTGTATTGCTCGCCGTGACGACAGCGCGCAAATTCGGAGGCAATATCTTTACGGCGATGACCATAGCCGGGGCGCTGCTCCTTCCTTCGGTCACCGCACTCAACGGCGCCGAAACCGATGTTACGTTCTTCGGTATTCCGGTCGTCATGATGAGCTACTCTTCGACGGTTATCCCGATTATCCTGGCCGTAATCGTCATGAGCAAGCTTGAGAAATTCTTCAACCGCGTGATCCATGAGAGCGTGAAAAACTTCCTGACGCCGATGATCTCGCTTGCGGTTATGGTTCCTCTGACCCTTCTGGTCTTCGGGCCGTTCGGCGTATATGTCGGCAACGGCATCGCGGACGCCCTGCTCGCCGCCTTCTCGTTCAGCCCGCTGATCGCAGGTGCTATCTTGGGCGCAGGCTGGCAGCTGCTCGTCATCTTCGGCGTTCACTGGGGCTTGGTGCCGGTATTCATCAACAATATCGCCGTATATGGACGCGACGGCATCAAACCGGCCGCTACCGCTTCCGTCTTCGCTCAAACGGGTGCTGCTTTCGGCGTTATGTTGAAAACGAAAAACAAAAAGCTCAAAACGCTTGCCGGTTCGGCTACCTTATCCGCGGTATTCGGCATTACCGAGCCTGCCGTCTACGGCGTGACTTTGCCGCTTAAACGTCCGTTTATCGCAGGCATCATCGGCGGCGCGGTCGGCGGCGCGATTATCGGCCAAGGCGGTACGCAAGCCTTCGCTTCCGGCGCACCCGGCCTGCTGACTCTGCCGATCTTCTACGGCCCGGGCGGCCAAGGCTTCCCGGCTCTGATCATCGGTATCGTCGCTTCGTTCGTGATCTCCGCGACCCTGACGTATATCCTGGGCTTCAAAGATCCGGTTGAAGAAGGCGAAGGAGACAAAGCTAAATCCGATGCTTCTACTACAGGCAAAAGCACGGCAACGCCGACTTCGAGCAGCGCTCCGGCAACGGCAAGCGCAGCAGGAGGCGTCGGGGAGACAGCTCTTAGCCCGTTGAGCGGTACGATCGTAGCCTTGGCTGATGTCCCTGATCCGGCATTCGCCGCCGAAGCAATGGGCAAAGGCGTCGCGATCGAACCGAGCGTCGGCCGCGTAGTCGCTCCGTTTGACGGTACCGTAACCGTTGCGTTTAAAAAGAAACATGCGCTGGCTGTCGTATCCGACACGGGCGCGGAAATTCTGGTCCATGTCGGCGTCGATACGGTCAAGCTGGACGGCGAACACTTCACTTCGCATATTCAGGAAGGCGACCGCGTCAAAGCCGGACAACTGCTGCTTGAATTCGATATCGAGAAGATCCGCGCCGCCGGGTATCCGACCGTTACGCCCGTGATCGTGACCAATACGTTCGACTATGCCGACGTGCTGCCGCTGCAACAAGGCGAGGTACAAGCCGGGGACGAACTGCTGGAGACGGTTCCGGGGAGCCATGCGGACGGAGACGGCGGATCGAAGCAGAGTGCTTAAAAGATTACTATAATAGAAGAAACAAAAAGCGTCGTCCCGAGGGGCGGCGCTTTATTTATAAATCGGCTTTGTATTCAAACAGTAGGTTTTTATAATGGAAGGCATTTTAACATTCCTCCGATTCACGCACTCGTTTTTCCAGCCTGCCCTTTCCCGCTTTTGCTATTCGATGCGGCACTGCGGGCCTTCATTTGCAGCAGCATCTCGATCAATTCATCCCTTGCGATGAGTCGGACTTGATTGGAACTCGCCAGCTTTTTCGCCTGCTCCGTGTAGTTGCTGTTCGTGACTACCCAGGCTTCGTTGGCACGGTAATGGGCTTTGGCGCTTTGCACTTCTTGTACGGCTTTAAGACCGACATTTTTCTTGTAGCGCTTAGCTTGTACAACGATGCGGTTATTGCCTTTGGTGAGAACCAAGTCCGCGCCGTAATCGCCTTGGGCCTGCGTGACTTCGGCTTTATAACCTTGAGAGCGGAATAAATGGCCGAGATACTGCTCAAAACGAACGCCGTCCATCTCATCGATCTCTCCGATTCCGGAACGCTTCAAGCGCTCGTTGCGGGATATTGCCATGTTAATCAGAAGCGCGATTGCCACAGCGATTCCTACGCCTGCGGCAATCAATCCCACCTGCACCGAGCCGCTCAACGCCCAGCCTGCTCCGCCTGGTACGATAGCCGCAAGCCCGATAACCCCTTTTACCAATTCCTCTTGCTGCTTGGCCTTGCTCTGTCTTCTTGCCATGTGGACCCCTCCGCGTTGTGGAATGCTGGCTTGCTGTACGTTTAAGCATTCGACGTCGATTTCAAAATCCCTCCTATTCCAAAATATAGAACCGACTTCCACGAAAAAAAGCCGCCTCATCCCCGATTGATTTCTCGGGCCGAAGCGGCTTTTTTCGTTTATTAAACCAATACGCGCACCGGTCCCAGCAGCCCGGTCGGCTCCTGCGCCATATACTGCGACAAATAATCCTGCTCCTGCTTGCCGAGATTGTTCGTGACGTCGACAATCAGCTCGTTTTCGCCGATACGCAAAGCTTGCTTCACTCCGAATACGTAAGGCGGACAGATCTTCACGCCGAGCGGAATACCGTTCAACATCGGCTCCGCCACTTCGAACACGCGGCCCAGATCGATCGCGACCGGTTCGGTCGGCAGCTCGTTCAGCGTGAATACGACCTTATAACGTACCGTACCCGAGAAGCGTTCGTAGCCCTGGATGCGCGAGAGATCCGTCAACTTTTCCAGCTTCAACTCCCCGCCGAAAATCGGATACTGCACCGATGTAGCGAACGACAACTCCCATGTAGCGCTCACCCCGGCAAGAACTTGAGTCGGCTCGGCCGCTGCCTGGAACTCCTGCCCTGCCTGAGTCTGAACCAGCACGGCCGACTGATAAGGTGCCAGCTTCAGCGTTACGGCCGTTTTCCCGTTTTTCGAGCGTTGAGCAATTCCACGCAATTCGTTGGCAAAAGCATCATACTCGGCAACCGTGACGTCGATCCCCAGCGTCACTTCCGTCTCGATCGTCCGATACGGATCTTCGTTGAAGAACATGTACACTTCCCCGTCTGGCTGGCTATAACGATAAGCTCGCAGATACGGTTGGAACTCGGAAGCCGTAACGTCGATGCCCGGCGATGCTTGGCTGCTGCTGCGCAAAGCCGAAGCTAATTCATCCAGTGCAACGATAGAAAGATTGCTGTTCGCTCCCGCGCTTTGCACGTTCGATTCGGCAGTCGCATTCAAGTTCGCCGCACCCAGGATCTCCGTCGCATCTCTCCCCTGTTCGTCCCTAACCGGCAGCCCATCGACGAATAGCACGGCAACGCCCGCTTCCGCAAGCTTGCGAACTTTTTCCATCAACCGCTTCGGCAGCGCCTCCGCATACGGAATCACCAATACGCCGAACGGCTTGCCGTTAACGGTGTACACCGCCCGCCCATGCGCATCCGAGGTCAGCACGCTGTCGATCACCAGATCGCCCGGCACCACATCGAAGTCCAATTGATGCTGCGTCAGCTCCCGTGCCGGTTTTTGGAACAGCATATAATCGCCCAGCCATTCGGCTTCCGCATGGTAAAGCAGCCCGATATCCGCAATATGCACGCCGCCGTTCAGCAGATGTGAGGTACGGTTGAGGTAATCGAATAGCACGGACATAACGCGGTACTGCGGATTATGGCCTCGCGCATCCAGATGCGGCGGGCAGTCCGGATCAGGGAAGCTTTTAGGCGAAAAAGCGTGCGGAACGAAATGCGTTACGCCGCGCACCAGCATATGGTCGGTGATCCATTTCATCAGCTTGATCCCTTCCGACCAGCCGTATGCCCCGTACACTTCGCACATCGTGCGGTTTTGCTTTTTGGGATCGAGATGACCGAGCGACGTGCCGAGCTTCGCCAACCCGTAATGGAAAAACTCGCCGTCCCAGCCCGCTCCGGTCATGGATTTGAACGGTCCCTTGTCCATCCCCGGCATGATCTGATTCAGCACGACATCGATCCCCGACATATCCTGTTCCCACAGCGCCCGGTAAAAGTGTCCTGCACCGTACCCCAGCCGCGCATGCGCGTTATTGTCCTCGATCAGATGTCCGATATATTCGACGCCGTGCTCCCGGCACCATGCCCCCAATGTTCCGGTAAACGCTTCGCCGTACATCCGGCTGACCATATCCATGTAGCGGTAGCGTATGCCGTGTTCTTCCCCGTCTCCCGACACCGTGGATAACAAAGGCAGCCGCAATCGCTCTTCCTCCGTAAATTCGTGCTCCAATCCTTCTTTCCACGGCAGCACCATCTCCGAACGCCCGATCGAATGAAAAGCGCCGTGCGCATTGCCGAACCGCGGTTCATCCGAGAAAAAGCCTGCAAACGTCGCGCCGAAATCATCTTGGTAACGCGCGTAATGCGACTCGTACACTTCATCGATCAACACCTGCACAGCAGCGGGATCAAGGGGATTCAGATACCCCGCCGTATGCGGTTCTCCTCCGTGAATGCTTTGCAGCAGAACGAAAATCCGCCAGTCTCCTTCCGGCAGATCCCAATACAGCACGCCTCCGCGTTCCAGATGAGTCACGTCGGTCAGCGTAGTGGGATCGATCTCTTGATCGCCTGTGCGTTTTGCCGCGATGATCGACAAGATACGGTCCGCTACAGGCTCAGGCCGCTCCGTCAGACTCATGCGGTTGCCGGGACTGCCCCACTTGACCAGAAACGACGCGTCCTGCATCGGACCTACGAAGTCGAGCTGGTGGATTTTCAGATACTTCTTCACCAATTCCGGATGCTCCGCCTCGACCTTCCCGTTGGCATACCCGGTAGGAAAATGCGAATCGTCGAGCACCCAGACCTTCATGCCGCGGCTCCGTGCCTCGTCCATAATGATATCCAGATCGCGCCACCAGAGCGGACCGACAAAATCAGGGTGCGGACGCGATTCCACGCATACGGCATGGATGCCCGCTTCCTGAATTTTAGCTATGGATTCGCGCAGCAGCGCTTCATCTTCGCCATGCAGCCATAGAAAAGGAAGCACGTAATTGTCTGATCGATGTTCAAGAACTTCATGCAGTCGTCTCATTCTAATCCATCCTCGCTTTAGATTCTTTATTTATGATAGCAATCGTAATTCTGCGGCGCAGCGTCGTCAGTTAATCGGTTGACTTACCAAACTTAAGCCGATATGGTTACTTTGAAGGAGGCGATATTCATGGAACGCGAAGAACTTCGGCAGCGTCTGCTCAAGATGAGCGACAGCGAACTTCGACACCGGGATGCGCCGGGGCGCGAGCAGCCTTTTGACGGAAGCCCGGAGACGGGAGATTCGGCGAGCTGGACGCAGTTGAACGGACAGGTGCGCATGGAATTTACCAGCGACCTCCGGCTGCTTCAGCACAAAAACCGCAAATTCTCCCGCCATGCCGGCAGCGAATTCCTTGACCTGCCGCTCGCGATCTCCCAACATACGCGCTATTCCCGTTTTCCTATCCATGTGCATGATTATGTCGAGGCCAATTATGTGTATGCGGGGCGCTGCGAACAGATCATCAACGGGCAGCGGGTCACTTTGCATGAAGGCGATTTGTGCATCTTGGATACCAACGTCTCGCATACGATTCTGGACACGACCGAAGATGACGTTATCGTGAACTTCATCATGCTCAAATCCTTTTTCAACAGTTCGTTCCTGAGCCGTCTGGCGGGTACGGGCATCGTGTCGGAGTTTCTCGTCAATGCCGTCTCGCGCACGCAGAACCATAACCGCTACATCCTTTTTCATACGGGGGTAGAGGGCCGCGTTCGGGATACCGTCGAGAACCTGATGTGCGAGTATTTCGATCCGGCGCTCTGTTCCAAAGAAATTTTCGAATCGTATCTGGTCATTCTGTTCAGCGAGCTGCTGCGGACGTTCCGCGACCACCAAGCCGAAGATCACGACTCGCCGTCAAACACCCAACTCATCGAAATTCTGAAGTATCTGGAAGAGCACTACCGGGACTGTACCCTTGCCGGAACGGCGGAACGCTTCAGCTTTCACCCCAACTATCTGAGTGCCTATTTGCGCAAATCGACCGGGCGGACCTTCAAGGAATTGGTGCAGATCCGGCGTATGACGATGGCAGGCATTCTGCTTAGCAACAGCTCGCGCACCGTGCAGGATGTAGCTTCGGAAGTCGGATACAACAATCTTGGTTTTTTCTATAAAAAGTTCGCCGAGCACTACGGACAGTCTCCGGGCGACTATCGGCAGCGGTTCAAAAGCCCGGACTGACGCTAAGACGCCGTCCGGGCTTTTCCGCCTGCCGGGGTGCGGCGCGAGCGGCGACACTTACTCTTTATTGATCAGGAGATCCGCAGCGTCAGATCGCCGGAATGTACCTCAGCCTGGTCGGCCACCTGACGATCGATCGCGTTGTGCTCAAAGTGATTAGTGACGATAATCGGCGTGGTGACGTCGTAATTTTCGCGCACGATCAGATCCCAATCCGCTACGGCGATCAGTTGACCTTTTAGCACATGTTCGCCTTCGGAAACGCGGATATCGAACGGAGCGCCTTTGAGCTTGACCGTGTTGATGCCCATATGAATCAATAGTTCCACACCGGTATCGGACACCAGCGCAATCGCATGCTTGGAGTTCGCTACCGTGAATACCGTACCGTCGAACGGGGCGTAGACTTTGTTGTCGGACGGCACGATTGCATAACCTTCCCCCATCGCTCCGCTGGCAAATGCCTCGTCTCGGACAGAAGCCAGCGGGATCAACGTGCCTGCAATCGCATTGAATACCTGCTTGCCTGCCGACGCGATCGTTGAGGAAGCCGGGCGAGCATCCGAAGCGGCAGATACGGCGGAGGCTGTCGGATCGGCGGGAGCTGCTTCGATCTTGTCCTTGAATCCGAACAAATAGGTCAAGATGGTCGACAACAGAAGCGACAACGCGGATGTAATCAGGAAAGCGTAGAAGCTAATATCCATCCCTGCCGGATTAATGAACAGCGGCGTAGCGAATATGCCCGCGCCGCCGAAGCCGAACATCCGGCCGCCCATCAGCGCCATTGCGCCGCCGGCGATACCGCCCGCGATTCCGGCCGTAATGAACGGTTTTCGGTAAGGCAGCGAAACCCCGTAGATCGCAGGCTCGGTTACGCCCAACATGGCGGAAAAGGCGGCCGGACCCGCGATACTGCGCAGTTTTTTATTTTTTGTTTTGAAGAATACACCAAGTGCCGCACCAACCTGAGCAAATACCGTCACCCCGAGAATGGCATTGACTGGATCATATTGCAGCGTAGTGATGTTGTTGATGAGCACGGGAATAAACGCGTAATGCAAGCCGAAGATCACGATCAACTGCCAGAAAGCGCCCAGGATGATCCCGGCTACCACAGGACTCAGATTGTAGATGCCCATCGTCGCGGTCGCGAGCAGCGAGCTGAACTCCGTCAATACCGGGCCGACCGCAAGGAAGGTCGCGATACCCGTAATCAGGATGGTGATCAGGGGGACGAAGAATAGTTTGAGCGAAGCGGGAAGCTTGGCTTCCAGCCATTTTTCGATCTTCGAGGCAATCCAAGCCGCCAGAATGATCGGGAACAGCGACGAGGTGTAATTCGCCAGCACGATCGGGATGCCGACGAAGGTCAATGCGCTGCCTGCCGCATAGGCGCTAACGATCGTCGGATATACCAGGGCCGCACCGATCGCTGCCGGAATATACGGATTGCCGCCGAACTTGCGTCCTACCGAGAAGCCCAGCAGAATCGGCAGGAAGTATAAGATTCCGTCACCGAGCGCATTGAGCAGGATGTAGGTCCCGTCTTCCGCCGTCAGCCAGTTCATCGCCGTGGATAACGCCAGCAGTCCTTTCAAAATACCCGCGGTTGCCATCAGGCCGATAATAGGCGAGATGATGCCGACGATCACTTCAATGAAGCGGTTGAACATATTCTTTTTCTTCACAGGTTCCGCCGATTGGGATTCTTCCGAGAAACTTGTCCCCAACTCCTCCGTTACGTCCTTGAATACATCCTTCACGCGGTTGCCGATAACGACCTGATACTGACCGCCGCTGATCACGACCGTCATAACGCCGTCCATTTCCTTGATGATGTCCGTGTTCGCTTTGCCATTATCCTTCAGCGTAAACCGCAGACGGGTCACGCAGTGCTCCAAATGACCGATGTTTCCTTTGCCGCCGACATGCTGCACGATGTCTTGGGCGAGTTTGCGAGTATCCACAGGAATCCCTCCGAATCGTCAAAGTGGTGAACCGGGGATACGTCATGAAGCGCTTACAATCTACTGCTTCGTATCCCTTCTTTGCGGGTCTGGCATATGTTGGCGGCTGTGAATTTCGATTGGCCTGTCGATTTCGGTAGACGCTTTCATTATGGCATTCGCTTGAGCGGTTCGTTCTGAGGTCATCATAACAAAACAAGGCGGTTCCTGAATATCGGGTAGACTTAACGAGTTGACTTACCAAACTTAAGATTAGATGGTACGCGTTTCTTCCACATCCTGATGTGGATTGATCTTTTTTCTTGCGGAAAATAAAAGAACCGCTTAAAAGCGGTTCAAGTTCAGGCGAATATCCTATTCGTATCGAAAGCTTGGATGCTACGCGAGAAATTCGTTCAGGACGCTGTCTCACCCGGAAAGTAGAGAGCCTGTTCAAGCAGAATCTTTCCGAATTCAAAGGCGTCCTTCACCGAATTCCCTTCTCCTCTAGCAGCTTGACCAACCTTACCTATCTTGATACAAGGTACGGGGCGCTTTATTGAAATCAAGGCTTTCGCAATACATTGATCGCCGAGGAAGCAGTTCTTTGATTTCATTTTTATTTTATTGCTTCGGCGCGTTTTGGGCGTCCATGCTTTGCCTGAATTCGTCGGCAGGGACGGGTCGGCCAAACAGGTAGCCTTGGACTTCGTCGCATTCGTTCGCTTCGAGAAAAGCGAGCTGTTCTTCGTTTTCCACGCCTTCGGCGATGACGGTGATCTTCAGGTTATGCGCCATCGAGATGATCGCTTTTACGATATCCCGGTCGCCCAGATCGGTCTCGATATCGCGCACGAACGAGCGGTCTACTTTCAATCGGCTGATCGGCAGCCTTTTGAGGTAGTTCAGGGAGCTATAGCCGGTTCCGAAGTCGTCGATCGAAATGTGCACGCCCATGTCGCGAAGCTGCTTCATTTTGTCCGAAGCGGATTCGACGTCCAGCGTCATGCCTTCCGTGATCTCCAATTCCAGAAACTGCGGCGGATATCCCGTTTCATCCAAAATGGTCCGGATCAGCTCGACTAGGTTCCGCTGCCTGAACTGCCTCGGAGACAAATTGATACCCATAATAAAAGGTTCATAGCCTTCGTCGATCCAGCTTTTGCCCTGTCTGCATGCCGTTCGCAGCACCCATTCCCCGATCGGCAGAATCAAACCGGTCTCTTCGGCCAACGGTATGAAATCGGCGGGCGATATCCATTCCCGTCCTCCCCGGTGCCAGCGCAGCAGCGCTTCCGCCCCGATCCGACGCTGCGGGAACAGCGAAATCTGAGGTTGGTAGAACAGATGGAGCTCGTTTTTTTCCAGCGATTTGCGCAGGTCGTTTTCCAGCATGATCCGAGCTCCGATTTTCGCCTCGTCGTGAGGTTCGTACAGCGCGTAGGTGTCTTTGCCGGCTTCTTTGGCTTTGTACATCGCGGCGTCTGCATGCTGAAGCAGCGCGCCCGCATTGTTGCCATGTTCGGGATACATGCTGATCCCCACGCTCGGCGTAACGACCAGTTCGTATCCGCCGACTTCGAAAGGCTCGACGAACGCATCGAGAATCCGCTGCGCCGTCGCCCCGGCTTCCTGTGCGCGCCAATCTTCCGTCAGGATCGCGAACTCGTCGCCTCCGTGTCGCGCGATAAACGTCTCCGGGTCCAGCGAGCTTTTGAGCCGCGCGGCGATTTGGGCAAGCAGCGCGTCGCCCGCTCCGTGACCGAGCGAATCGTTTACTGTTTTGAATCGATCCAGATCCAGGTACAGAATCGACAGTTTATCGCCGCTTCGCGCGGCTTTGGCGATCGAACTGCCGAGCTTTTCCTGGAAAAAGCGCCGATTCGGCAAACCCGTCAAGCTGTCATGATACGCCATCCGGTAGATCAGCGACGCGGAACGATCCTGCTCGATCGCCAGGCGGGCCAAATAGCCGGTTTTCCGGATCAGTTCCATTTCTTTGTCCGTCGGCAACCGTTTCACTTCGTAATACATGGCGAACGTGCCGAGAATCTCGCCGTCTCCGTCGATCAGCGGAAGCGACCAGCCCGCCCGCAGTCCGTTGCGAAGCGCGACGTCCCGATATTGTTCCCAAAGCTCGCTGCGTTCGATATCTTCCACGATCACGACTTCTTTCCGCGAGACGGATGCGCCGCAGGAACCGCCTTGTTCGCCGATCCGGACGCCTTCGACCGCGTTCATGTAGTCGTCCGGCAGGCTGGGAGCCGCGAGATTGGACAGCGTGCGGTTTTTTTTGTCGTAACGATGGATCGAACATTTGGCTCCGGTCTGGTATTCCGCCATGCGCAGCAGATTGTCGAGCGTTTCTTCCAGAGGCGTCGATTTGGCGATCATTTCGAGCACCTTGTTTTGGGCGTCCAAAATACGAACCGACTGCTCCTGCTCCGTAATGTCCCGGGAAATGCCAAGTAGCGCTACTACTTCGTCGTTTTTCAAGATCGGTACGATTGTCGCATGGACCGTGACCAACCCTCCGGTTTTCGAGCGGAATGAAAAATCGATTTGTCCTGTCCGTTTCTCGGCAAAAGCAGCTTGAAAGCTGGCTTGGGATCTTGCCACGTCCGCAGGAAGCAAAAATCGGTTGAAGTCGGAGTACCGAAGTTCTTCCCGGCTGTAACCGCTCATTCGTTCGCCGCTCGGATTGATATCCATGATACTGCCTTCCGCATCCAACAGAAAAACGGCATCGGTACTATAGGTATACAGCGAGCGGTAAATATGGTTTTCTTCCGCAAACGGCGGAAAAACGGATTTCGGGTCACCCTTTATAGAAAAGCCTGCTTTTTGCTTTTCGGTATGGCTAGAGTCGCTGTTGTGCGGCGAATTCGATCGTTGTCCTGCTTTTTCCGGCTCGTCCATAGCTAGTCATCTACCTTTCGATTTCTCTCTTATTTCAAAGTACCTTAAAACGCGGTCTCTGTAACAAAAGATGGATCGAAATGTATAATTTTATCACTATCTGCGGATTGTTTAATTCGAAGCGGTATGTTTCGCCAAGATCGCTACGCCGTAAGGCGGCAGCTCCAATGTACCTTCCTCAACCGAGGCGCCGAGCAGATCGCTGCAAGCTTCTTTGATTTCGATTCGTGCCGGGTCGGCTCCGTAATTCAGCAAGAAGACATATTCCGACCCGTTTTCCGCTCTCCGGATCCCGACTTCCACTTGCTCGGGAGCCTGCAACCATGCTGAGATCGGCGAATTCAGTTCAAGCAGGTCCAAGATCACGTCGACCGTACCGTCGCTAAATGCCGCTCCGTAATACCAGGCTTCGCCTGTCCCCTGCTTGCGTCTGGTCAAGGCCGGACTTCCCCCGTAATAATCGCTTGCATACTCCGCCAAGATCTCGACCGAGGCATCTTCGACCTGCAAAATATCGTTAAAAGCTTCGGCGAACGTCTCCGGTGGTTCGCTGCTTGCCGTCGTCCAACGCAGCGCCGGCGCTTTTACCGTTCCTTTGATCAGCGTAAAGTCTTCCACGGTTATTCCGCACAGCTCGGCGACAGGTCCGGGGAACGGCTGCATCCGGCAATGTCCGTGGACATTCTTGTATCCGGTTCGCGCTCCGAAGATCAGCTTGCCGCCGCGTTCCACATAAGCCTTCAGCAGCTCGGCCGTTTCTTCGCTCAAAATAGCCGCATGCGGGTACACGAGCACCTCGTATCGAAGCAGATTTTCCACATCCGTGCCGACCGCGGACAATGAGAGATAATCGACCGGAATATGCCGATACTGAAGTCTTTTAAACCAGGCATTGGTGCTGCGTGCGGTCAACGGTCCGTGCCAGACGTCGAACTCCCCGTCCCAGTCGTTGTCGTAATCGCGAAGAATCGCAATATTCGCTTTATACGTCGTGCCCGCGATCCTATCCCCGATCTGCGCAAACTCCCGCCCCACCTGCTGGGCTTCGCGCACTCTCCGGTTGGGCCGATTGTGGTAATCGTTCAATCCGTGCCAATAAATTTCCGTGCCGACCGTAGCCGTGCGCCAACGGAAATACAGGACCAGATCCGCGCCGTGGAGCACGGATTGATATGTCCACAGCCGCATTTGACCCGGACGCGGCGAAGGCATATCGATCCGGTTGACCCAACCGCCCGGCCCCGCCTGCTGTTCCATGATGCAGAAGTTCGGCGAGATATCGCGCGTAGCGCTCAGATTCAGGCTCCATTTCCGATCCAGCAGCGGCTGCTCGTCCGTCGCGCCGGAGATCGTCGAAAACTGCGGATACGAGTCATAGGAGAAAAAGTCCAACAGTTCGTCGGTCAACGCATGGCTGTCCAGATGTCCGAACAGTCCGTTGGTCGTGATCCAATGATTCGGCGCGACCTCGCGCAGGATATCGGCTTGAATGCGAGCGAATTCGATGACGCTGTCCGATATGAACCGCTTTTCGTCCAATGCCAGATGCGGATTCGGCGAATCGGCAACCGTCGGACGCGGCAAATGAACCTGCTCCCAATCCGTATAGGTCTGACTCCAAACGACGGTTCCCCAAGCTTGGTTGAGCGCATCCAACGTGCCGTATTTGCGCTGCGCCCATTCGCGGAACGCGATATGGTCGGCCTCGGCATAGAAAACATTCGTTTCGCAGTTGAATTCGTTGTCGAGCTGCCAACCGACGATTGCCGGATGCTCCTTGAAATGCTCGGCCATTTCCCGGGTAATGATCGCGCAAAGTTCCCGGTATTTCACGCTGTTGTAATTGTAATGACGTCTCATCCCGTGCCGGTACAGCGTGCCGTCGACGGCCGCATTCAATACTTCCGGGTAACGGTGCGTCAACCAAGCCGGAGGCGTGGCTGTCGGCGTGCCCATAATGACTTTCAGACCGTAGCGATGCGCGGCATCCACGGCTCGATCGAACATGCCGAATTCAAACACGCCTTCCTCAGGTTCAAACAACGCCCAAGCGAATTCCCCGACCCGAATCGTGGAAATATTCATCTCCCGCATTCGCTTGAAATCGTCTTCCCATAGCTCCTCCGACCAATGTTCCGGATAATAACAGACACCGAGTTCCAATGTATCGAGTTTGATTGATTTGGCCATAATCCGCAGTCCTCCGTTTTCTGTTCATCTATGTTGATTGTAAGCGGATTAGGGAAAACCCGATATAACGAATTCTTGCGCATGTATCACTTTTTTGCGATTTGTTTTTCAGTTTATTTCTTGTTTGATGGTATAATTTCGATATATCGTATCAATATTTTCTTATGACGGGAGTTTCACTTCATGCAAGAACACCTCTTCTTCCCCGCACCTTCGTTGACGCATTTGCTATGTTATCCGGACTTTATCGGCGGCTACGGCGAACATCCTACCCATACGGTCGATCGCCCTGCCCAAAGCGACGATTTGCAACTTAACCGCTTGTACAATTTGCACCTGGTGCAGGGCGGAAAAGGAACGGTGATATCGGGCGGTCGGAGTTTCGAGTTGGGTGCAGGAAACGGATTTCTGTACGGTCCCGGCGTTGCCCAAAGGTATGCGTCCGACTTTGCGGAACCGTGGGATATTCGTTGGGTTCATTTTTCATGCCCGATCGCCGACCGGCTGCTCGGCAACCGAGGATTGGGCGAAGTGTGGATGTTCAGCTTGCCGGATCGGACAGGCGCCTATGAATGCATGGAGAGATTGCTTTCGCTCGGACGGGCCTCCGATTTCGGAAAAGAAGCGGAAGCTTCCGCCATCCTGTACGAAATGCTGGTGCATCTCGTGCATGAAGCTTCGCCGCTGGCTTTGCCGCGCGATCCGTCGATCCCCGGCATCCATGCCGCCGCGGACCGGATTCGCAGCCATTGCGCGAACCCCGGACTGTCCATTGCCGAGATCGCAGCCGCCAGCGGCTACAGCACTCCGTATTTCAGCCGCAAATTCCATCAGTTGATGGGTCGGACGGCAAGCGCCTATCTGTTGGAAGCACGTGTGCTGCGCGCCAAGCAGCTTCTGGTTTCCACCAATCTGACGGTAAAAGATATCGCGTTGGCATCGGGCTTTTCGCAAAGCAGCTACTTTATTCAATGCTTTCGAAAAGCGGAACGAATGACGCCGGAGCAATTTCGGGTGAGCAGACGGGCATAAATGGTTTTGCCCGCTGCTCGTTTTTAATTTCCGATTGACAGTTCAAACCGTTATCGACTATGATCACATCGAATGACAGTAAGTACTGACAGTCATTACATTCAGCATAGAATCGAGGAACATCCATGTCTACCGCTCCGTCCGCTTTTCCGAAAAACGGGAATGCGCTGATGCGCATCCTCGTGTTTACTTTGATTTTATCCGTGATGAACGGAACGATGTTCAACGTCGCGCTCCCCGTCATCAGTTAGGAATTCGCCCTTTCTCCTTCGCAGGTCAGTTGGATCGTCACCGGCTATCTGATCGTCTACGCGATCGGAACGGTAACGTTCGGCAAGCTTTCCGAGAAATACAGTCTGAAAAATTTACTGACATCAGGACTTTGTTTTCTGGTCGTCGGATCGTTGATCGGGCTGATTGCGGGTTCGTACGGCATGATTATCGTCGCGCGTATCCTGCAAGCGGTCGGCGCTTCCGTCATTCCGGCGGTTGCCATGATCATTCCGGTTCGCTACTTCGCCCCCGACAAGCGCGGACGCGCTTTAGGCACGATGGCTGTCGGCATCTCGCTCGGCTCGGCGATCGGACCGATCACGGCCGGATTCGTCACCAGCTTATGGAGTTGGCAAATCCTGTTCGCGATTCCCGTATTGTCGCTGCTGACGCTCCCTTTTTACCGCAAATACCTGGACGATGCAAAAGGCTCCGGCAAAAAGATCGACCTGCTCGGCGGCGCACTGCTTGCGGGTACCGTGGCCTTTATGCTGCTGGCTTTAAGCAATCTGCAAATTCGGTACGTGGGGTTCGGAATAGTGCTGTCGATTTTGTTCGTTTGGCGCATCCGCTCCGCAGCCGAACCTTTTATCTCGCCCGCGATCTTCCGCAACCGCGCGTATTCGTCCAGCCTGCTGCTAGCGTTTTTCATGATGGCAATCAGCTCCGGAATCCCGTTTATCGCGCCTCAGCTGCTGGCCGGCGTGTACGCTTTTTCACCCGTACTGATCGGAGTCGCGATGCTGCCTTCGGCGCTGATTACCGCATTTCTCGGACGCCGGGGCGGCAAGCTTGCGGATGAAAAAGGCAATGCCGCTTTACTCTACGCCGCCTCTGCCTTGCTGATTATCGGCTTCCTCTGCTTATCGTCCGCAGTGGGATTATCGCCGATCTGGATCGCCGTTTTCTTGATCTTCGGCGTGCTCGGTCAATCCTACATGCAAATCACGTTGTCGAACACGGTGTCCCGAGAGCTGACTCCGGAACAGGTCGGCACGGGAATGGGCTTGTTATCCATGTCCAACTTCATCGCGATGGCCGCGGCTACAGCCGTGATCGGCAAGGTACTGGATCTGGGAACGACGACCGTTCGGCTGAATCCGATTCCTCCCGGCGGCGCAGGATTGCTGCACAGCAACATTCTGATTACGCTGGCGTTTTTGACGGTCGGCATGACGATTTTGTATCGGATTTTCTTTGGAAAAGCCGCGCCGCGTAAGGCTTGAGGAATCATTGACAACCTATGCGGGATCGTATATCATCATCCAAATGACGCTCGGGTCCGCATGGATATCGGAGCGTACCTGTAATGAGGTGAAGGAATGAACGAAGATCGAAAAGACAGCAATCGCGACAAGATGATGCGGGTCGCGATTGATCTGATCGCAAGCAGAGGGTATAAAAGCGTCACGACGCTCGAAATCGCGGCGGCTGCCGGCCTGAGCGAGAAAACGTTGTTCCGCAACTTCGGCAGCAAGCAGAATCTGCTCGAAGCCGCATTCGACCGATTTCATTATAAAGAAGAAATGAGCCGGATCTTCAACGAAAAATTGGTCGGGGAACTGCGCGCGGACCTGCTGCTGATCAGCCGCAATTACCATGAAATCATGAACCGCAACCGCAAGATGATCCTGATCGGACTCAAAGAAGCGGAGAATCTCCCCGGCTTTCTGGAAAATACGTCCGAGCATCCGCGTCAGCTTATGGCTTTTCTGACGGAATATTTCAAGCGGATGAGTACCGAAGAAAAGTTGGTCGAAACGAATGCGGAACTTCAAGCTTTTTCTTTCATCTCGATGAATTACGGCATTTTCCTCAGCGACTTAACCGAAGGCTCGCGCTTTCCGGGCTTGTCGCTGGATGCCGTTATCGAGGAGAGCGTTCGGACGTTCGTCCGCGCGCTGACTCCATAAATACGTCGGGCTATTACTTTGTCGATGCTTAAGGCGTCACGATGTAAAATAATCCCCGTGTTCCATTTCTTCGCTCAAGCTGCGCTCTTCGGGCTTCCAACCGAGCCGTTCGCGCGTCCGTTCGGAAGAAACCGGATTATCCGCCGCCGCGAAAGACGACAGCCAACCGAAGTAAGCTCCGGCTTGCGCCGGCTGCAGCGATCGGACCGGTTTGCCGGTATTTTTGCCGATGCTTTCGGCGAGCTGCTTGAAAGGCATGCCGGCTTCCGCGACGGCATGAAACCGCGAACCGGACTCGCTTTGCTCGACAGCCAAAGCGAACAGCTTTGCCGTGTCCGATCGGTGCACGGCCGCCCAGCGATTCATGCCGTCGCCGATATAAGCAGCCTCGTTTTTGGATCGGGCGATCCGGATCAACGAAGGCAGCAGGCCGCCCCGGTCGCCCGTGCCGTACACGATCGGCGGCAAACGGACCAACGACCCGGATATTCCGCGCCCGTCAAGCTCGAGCAGGGTCCGTTCGGACGCGACCCGACCTCCTCCCACCGAACCGGGATCTCCCGCGTCGCTTTCTGCTCCGACCGCTCCCGCTTTCAACGTCATCGTAGGTATCGCGATGACGATCTTCCCGCTTTTTCGCGACAAGCCTTCGCCTATCGCGCGAATCGCGCGGCACTCCGCGCCGACCGCCTCCCCCATGAACCGCCCAGGAATGTTGCTCGGACTTCCGCCGAGCAGTATACGCGTTTTCGCCGAAAATCCGGCTTGCGAAAACTTATGAAAAAAAGCCGTGTGAACGACCGCGTCCATTTCTTTCGTCGCGTCCCGCAGCAGCTCCTCGCGTTCGATCGATCCCCGGATCGCCCGAATGCCGGCTTTTTGCAATTGCTCGGCCGCTTCTTTCGACCGGACCAGTCCCACCGTTTCGTGCCCGCGTTCTTGAAGCTCCCGCATGATCGCGGAACCGACGAATCCGTTTGCTCCCGTTACCAATACCTTCATCTTCCCATCTCCTTCGATTTGTCGATCCCGGCGCTTTGTTCGGATCGTATTTTCGGCTTGTGCTCAGTATATAAGGTTCGCCCGAACGATCTTTGACCGTTTCGCGCCGTTTTTTGCCCGATCCGACGAAGATGCGGATAAACCGAACAACCCGCAAAGCCTGAGGCTGCGGGTTGAAGACGGCAAAGGTTTCCAGAAGCCGGGAACGACGGATATCGAATACGTTACAAGCTTGCTTTGTTCGCGTTAGACTGCATAGCGGAAGATGATTCGATTTGTTTCCATTTGGCGATATCCCGGCTCGGCGGGCTGCCGAACAATCGACGGTAATCGCGGCTGAACTGCGCGTCGCTAATATAACCGACCAGCCGGCAGGCGGTCGTCGCGTCATACTCGCCAGCCAGCATCAAACGGCGCGCTTCCTGAAGACGCAGCTCTTTTTGATACTGAAGCGGACTCATGGACGTCACGGACTTGAATTGCGCCCGGAACGACGATTCGCTGAGATGCACGCGCTGCGCCAACTCCGACATTTTCAACGGTTCGGCAAAATGCTGCTGCATCCAGGATATCGCTTCGGCAATACGCCGCACGCCCGATTCCGCCAGTGCCGTTTCCGCCACATGGACGCCGATCGGGCTGCGCAGCAGACGGATAAAAATTTCGTCCGTCGCGAGCGAGGCCAATAAGCCATCGTCTTGTCGATCGTCCAGGCAGGCGACCAAGCGCGATATCGCGGCGATCAGTTCCGGCTGCGATTCCAGCACGTATTTGGCACGGTAGGATTTCGCTTTGGGCAGTCCGTCCGGAAAAACGCGAGGAATAAGCGCGGCGATTTTTTGCGGATTCAGATACACGCCGACTCCCAAAAAAGGCTCTGTCGGGCTGGCCTGAATCGTTTGCATCCGTACGGGGATCGCGACAGGCACCACGATGATCTTCGAGCCGCCGTATTCCGTTTCCTCTTCGCCGACTTTGACGCTTTTTTTGCCTTGCGCGACCATCCCTACCGTCGGCCAATACATCGTATACGAATAATCGGAAGGCTCGATCCGCGAATAACGGTTTAGATATAAACCCGGAATCGACGACTCGCCCGTTCCGTCTTCATGGATATGGGAAGCGACTAAATAAGCCAGCCGTTTCGTTTCCGATTCGGCCCGAATGCGCTGTTCGTTCGAAAAAGACTCGCTGCGTATTGGATTCATGCCGATCTTCAGCTCCCGCATAACAGATTCGAAAAACGTTCATTAAAAAAAGCCTATCGTTCGGCGACAGGCTGTCCATTCAAATACGCTGACTCAATTCCAGCTGGATATCCAGTTCTTTGACGATCTCTTCATACACGGCATGACTGCTGCTTTGCCAAACGATTGAATCCTGCCTCAAAAAACTGAGCACGCGTTCTCCGCTTTCGTTAAACCGGTCCAGCAGTTCCCCGTCCAGCTTCAAATGAGTCGTTTCTTGCAAAATCGCCATATACTGCTCGCAAATCTCGGTCTGGTCAAGCGTTTGTCCGGGCGTCAACGGCAGCCATTCGTAAGCGCCGCTTTCCACGATGTCGGACGATCCTTCGATATACGTCATTGAAGAATCTTTCATAAAAGCTTTAATTAAAATCAAAATGGCCCGCAGTTTGTTTCGCAGTACTTCTTTATCGCTCATTTCAGGGTCTCCTTGCACATTAAGATCAAAGCGCCCCATCGCCGTCATCTATGTACTTCTCCATTTTATAAAAAGTACAGGAGTCGTTCAATAGTAAGTAAATAAAATTTTCTTCATTGTCAAATAAAGTGTAATGCAGAAAAGTGCGGAAACGGTTGATTGCATTGCTGTCCGTAACACCCCTTATCCGCAGCGGTAGAGAAGCTGCTCGGCGATTGTCGTTTCAAACCTTGAACTTCCGCCCTTTCCAACTCACCGAATGAAAAACGTTCACCCGGATGAAAGAGTAGGCGTAAATTCCGATAAAAAACGCGAACCATACCGGATACACCAGAAAAATCGCTTTTTTGAAGTTTCCGACCCGTCCGGCGAACCATGCGGTCTGAACGGCATACAGCACGTACAAGATCCCGCTGAACACGATAGCGGCAGGATTTTGCTCGACAAGGGAAGGAACCACAGCTCCCAATGTCGTGAAACTGCCGGTAATCCAGAAAATGACCATCAGCATCACAATAGGATGCGTGGACTTGGAGCCGACGGCAAAGCTTTTGCACCATCCCTCGATCAAGCTCCCTACGCCTTCCGGATACATGCGCAGCGAGATGATGCCTTTGCCGCCCAGGCAGCGAACGGGAAGATCCTGTTCGAGAAAAGCCTCGCCCAGCGCCAGATCGTCCATGATCGCGCCTTCTATTTTTTGATGCCCGCCGGACAAAAAATAATCGTCGCGGTCGCATAAAATGCAGGGGCCGAACGAACCGGCGGTTTTGAACTTGGAGCCCCGGATCGTGAACAAGTTCATTCCGACCACCACGATGATGTTGAAGATAACGGAGATGTGTTCATACAACCGCTCCACCGTATGAAAAGGCTGGAGCGCCGTAATGCCTCGGGCTCCTTTTTCCCGGTAGAACTCCAGCAAGCGGCTTAAGCCGTCTTCGCTGTCGAATTTGGTATCCGCGTCCAAAAATAACAGCCATTTTCCCCGGGCCTGCTCGGCGCCGTACCAGCAGGCCGACGATTTGCCCGATCCGTTGTTGCGCAGTACTTGGGCGCCGTAGCTTTGCGCAACGGCGACCGTTCCGTCCGACGAATCGTCGTCGACCACTAGAATCTCAAAGCGGTCGAACCGCTGCTCGTTCAACGAACGCAGCAGCGGCACGATTCGGTTTTCTTCGTTTCTGGCCGGAATGATGATAGACAGAAACGGCAGGTCGGCCTTGCCCCGGGAAGAAGAACCGGGCACCGGCAGCGACCAGAATACAAGAACGCCGACGACCGCTCCCGCGCATCCGATAACCAGCCTGATGATTTCCAAGGTCGTCATATCAGCAGCCTCCTTTTTACATGTGCGCGAATGACGTTTTTGCCATTCCTGATTTCTTCATTTTACCGAATAATCGAACGACTCGCCCGTATCGTCCTGGATCAATTCCTGCGCGGCGATTTTGGCGGACAGAAGCACGATCGGAACGCCGGCTCCCGGATGCGTGCTGCTGCCGGTAAAATACAGATTTTCGCAGTGGCTCGCTTTGCTTTGCGGACGGTAATGGTTGCTTTGTTTCAAAATAGGCTGCAAACCGAACGCGGCGCCGTTATGCGCGTTGAATTTCGTGCTGAAATCCAGCGGCGTAATATGCGTTTCGGTCACGATCTCATTTTCGACGTTTTCGAAACCGCGGATTTTTTTCAATTCGCTCAAGATGTACCCGCGGTAATAAGCAACCGTCTCTTCGTTCCATTCGTAATCGGATTCGGCCGCGTTCGATACGGGCATCAGGATATACAACCCGTCTTTTCCTTCAGGAGCCATGGACGCATCCGCCTTGGAAGCGATGTACACGTAAAACGAAGCGTTCGTCAGTTTTTTTCCGTCGAAAATATCTTTCAAGTTGCGGTCGAGGTCCTCGTTGAAAATAAAGTTATGCACATGGTCGGTTTCTTCGTACTTCCGGTCCATGCCGAGGTACAACAGGAAGCAGGAACACGAATACTGCATGCTGTCCACTTTCTCGTCGGTAAATTTCCCTTTGGCCGGCTTGTCTTGCACCAGCTGCTTGATCGCATACGGAAAATCCGCGTTGCAAAGGACAAAATCGGAAAAGACGTTTTGTCCGTCCACGACGATCCCTTCCGCCTTTTGATTTCGGATCGCGATCTGCTGCACGTCTTTGCCGTAATGGATAATACCGCCGAGCTCGTTGAACAGTCTTTCCATCGATAGAGCCATCGTATACATGCCGCCTTTGATAAACCATACGCCGTATAAAAATTGAAGCATGGGAATCATCGTATAAAAAGACGGGCTGGTCAGCGGAGAAATCCCGATATACAACGTTTGAAAGCTGATCATCTGTCTGAGCCTTTTATCCTTGATATATCGGCCCACGAATTTGTCCGCGGTATCGTACGGCTTCAGTTTCAACGCTTTTTTCAGCATCGGGAGGTTGTAAAAATCGCTTCTTTTGCGGAAAGGCCGGGAAAGAATATGATGCTTGGCGATCATGAATTTTTGGTAAATATCGTGCATGTATCGAAAAAAGCCCGCCGCGTCTTCCTCGCTGATCGATTCGATCGTTGAGGTCAGCTTGGTCATGTCGGAAGAAATATCGAAAGGTCGCTCGGGAATATCGCTGAAATAAGCGCGATAGATCGGGTCCAACTTTTGCATGGGAATATAATCGTCCGGATCGCGTCCGCATACTTCGAATATTTCCCGATAAATCTCCGGCATCATCACGATGCTCGGCCCCAGATCGAATGTGTATCCTCCCTCAAGTTCGATACGGTTCATCTTGCCTCCGGGCGTCGACCCTTTTTCGTAGATTTCCACCTGATAGCCCGCCGCTTGAAGCCTGATGGCAGAAGCAAGTCCTGCTACTCCGCTTCCGATAACGATTACCTTTTTGCTCATGCAAAATCCTCATTTCCAAATCACATTTGCTTGATTGCGATGCCGGTCGGATTACAGAATCCGCTTTCTCAATTTCTTCAAAGCTTTCATGTTCCGTTCCGAATAAGGCGGGAATTTACCCGAAAAGCGTAGGTAATGATACGTTCGGACGCTCGTTTTTTCGTAGCTGAAAGCCAAGAAACCGGCTTTGCCGTGATACGCGCCGTAGCCGCTTTGTCCGACCCCTCCGAACGCGATATGGGGACTCGCCGCATGGTGGATGACTTGATTGATGCTGGTCGTCGAGGACCGCATGTAGTCGTTGAACTGCTTCATGCGCTGCTTGTCAGCGCTGAACAAGTATCCGGTCAACGCGTCGCGCTGAAGAGCGCCTTCGGATAATAGCGAATCGAAATCTTTATACGGCACGACCGGCAGAACCGGCCCGAAAACTTCTTCTTCCAAAACCGTACTTCCCGGTCGGATATCCGTCAACACGGTGGGTGCGATAAAACGGTCGGCACGATCATGCGCGCCGCCGTACCGTACGGTGCCCTGACTGATGTATGCGACGACCTTTTCAAAATGGGCATCGGTACAAATCCTGCCGTAATCGCTGCTGCCTTGAGGCCGCTCACCGTAAAAAGCGGATAGCGCGGCCGAAATTTCGTTCAGCGTTTGCTCGTACACGGATTCATGGACAAAAAGCGTATCCGGCGCGATGCACGTTTGTCCGGCATTCAGGAATTTGCCCCAGACGATATCTCGGACGGCCGCTTTGGAAAAACCCGTTTCGTCAACAATGCACGGGTTTTTGCCGCCCAGCTCCAAAATGACCGGCGTCAGTTGTTTGGAGGCCTGTTCGGCCACCAATTTGCCCGTTTGCCCGCTACCCGTGAAAAAAATCAGATCGAAAGAAGCCGAGGTCAGCGTGCCGGCGACCTGTCCGTCTCCCGTCACCACATACACTTGTTCGGGAGGAAACGCTTGATTGATGAGGGTTTCGAGCAGCTCGGCCGTTGCCGGCGCGTATTCGGACGGTTTGACGACGCAGGAGTTCCCGCCGGCGATCGCTCCGATTACGGGCATCAAGGTAAGCTGGACCGGATAATTCCACGAACCGATCACCAATACGCTGCCGCGCGGCTGCCTTTTTTTGCGAAGCACTTCCAAGTAGCCTAATTTCAAATGCCGGGAGCTTACGGATCGGTTCCATCTGTTCAAATGCTTGCACACATAATCGATTTCGTTCAAAAGGACGGCAAGCTCCGAGGAAAACGATTCGAAAGCCGGCTTGCCCAAATCCGCATACAGAGCGTCGGTCAGTGCTTTTTCGTGCTCCGTCAGCAGGGTTTTCAGCTTCAAAAGCCGTTTTTTGCGCTTTTCGTTGGAAGGACTGCCTTCAGACAGCCCTTCTTTCCGCTGCTTTTCGGGCAGGCTTTTCAAAAAAAGGATTTCATCATCCGTCAAAGGCTCAGCGTCGGGCATGGGAGGCATCCTTTTGCACGATTTTTTTGCTGACAAGCTGACCGCTCAGCGTCACCATCGGCATGCCGCCGCCCGGGTTCACGGTTCCGCCCACGAAATACAGGTTGTTGTAAAGTTCGCTTTCCTTGGCATGCTTGAAGCCTTTATTTTTTTTGCGGTCCGATAACGTTCCGTAAATGGCACCGCGATCCGAGCCGTACGTGTTGCGGATATCTTCCGGCGTCCACATGTCTTTGGTGACGATGTTGGCCCGCAAATCGTCCAAACCCATTTTCTCCAACTTCATCAGTACGCGCTCGGCGAACTGCTCGTATTCCTGCCGGCTGATTGGTTTATCATCCTGAATATACGGAATATGCGGCAGTACTTTGATATTCTCATGGCCTTCCGGCGCCTGCGAAGGATCGGTTTTGTTGACGTTGACCAAATAAATAACCGGATCGTTCGGCAGCTTGTGGTCATGGAAAATAGACTGCATTTGCTGCTTCATGTTTTTCGCGAAAAAGAAATTATGATGGCGAAGCTGAGGATAACTTGCTTTCACGCCTAAATGCAGGACGAGACCGGAACTTGCCGGTTCGAATTTCTTTTTCAATTTGTCCACGAAGCCGCTGTCTTCTTCAAGCAATCGTTCGTATACCGGAATGACTTCCATGTTCGATACGTAATAATCCGCGGTCAACCGGGTTCCGTCTTCCAACCAAGCGCCCGTGATGGCGTTTTTCTTTTTTTCGAGCTTGGTAATCGGCTTTCCGAAATGAAAACGGACTCCGATCTCTTCGGCAAGCTTCACCAGACCGTCTGCCAGCTTATTCAAACCGCCGGGCACGTACCATAAGCCTTGATCATGCTGCATGTAGATCATCATGTTCAATACGGCCGGCGCGTCGTAAGGCGACGAACCCACGTATTTGATAAAGTACGACAACATGTCTCGCAGCTGCTTATTGCTGATCCGTTTGTCGATCGCTTCGTGAACGGTGGAAAACAGATCAAAATTTTTCAATGCGCCAAGCAGGGTGGTATGTTTCATGATTTCTCTCGTCGAATCCACGCCGTGCTTGAAATAAGTCTGATCCGTCATGTCGTAAATCTTTTTGGAATACTCCAGCAGCTTCCCGTATTCGCGCATGTCTTTTTTGCTCAAGGAAGGATTGTTCTCACCCATTTGCTTCAAGTCTTCGTACAAGTCGATCACGTTTCCGTCGGGGAAAAAGGAACGCCATTGATGGTCCAGCTTTTCGATCCGCACGTAGTCGTTCATCGATTTCCCGCTGGCATTGAACAAATGCTCGAACACGCGGGGCATCGTCAGAATGGACGGACCCAGATCAAAACCGAACCCGTCTTGGTCCAACCGGTTCAGCTTGCCCCCGATATGATTGTTTTTTTCGTACAATGAGACCTCGTATCCCGCCTGCGCCAACGATATGGCCGCCGACAATCCTCCGAGCCCGCCTCCGATAACCAATACGCTTTTCTTTGTCGTGTTCACTTAACTGATTTCCCCTTCCCGTCCGTCCGAAATGTGGTGCGATGCCGTTATGTACGTTTTAAGCGTTTTTGCAACTTTTTCCCAAGCTTCTTCCGCTTTTTCTTTGGGTCCCAGATGGCTGAACGCGTGCTTGCAATCTTTGAACAAGACCTGCTCGACCCGCACGCCGGAAGCTTTCAAATTTTTCGCGTAGCGCTCCGCTTCCGGCCTGAACGCATCATACTCCGCGATCAGAATCAGCGCAGGCGCCAAATTTTCGCTGACCGTCGCGTAAACGGGAGAAGCGAGAGGATTTTCGGCTTGCCCTTTTTGTGGCACGTAACACAGGTTCAAAAAATGGGCGACTTGAGGATACCGCGCGCGCAGCATATCCGGTTCCGGTTTATTCGAAAACGGGGTCGCAAAATCCAACATCGGACAATTCAGCACTTGCAGCAGCGGCTGGGCCTCTCCTTTTTGTTCCAGATACAGACAAAGGGCGGCAGCCAGATTCGCGCCGGAGCTTTGTCCGCCGATCATGATCCGCTGCGCGTCGAGGTTCAACTCCTCGGCGTTGCTTTTGATCCACCGAAAAACGTCGTACAGCTGTTCGATCGGCTTCGGAAAAGGATACTCCGGCGCTTTGGCGTACTCCACGTTCGCTACGACGCATTCGGCCCGATTAGCCAGATAGCGGCAGTACGGATCGTCCATTTCCTTGTCGTGCATGATAAAAGCCCCGCCGTGCAGATTGATATAAACAGGGAACTTATCGCGTTCGGTTTCCGAAGGATAATAAAAGGAGACATCCGCGGTTTTTACCGATGTTTCGACCTTCCGTTCTTTTTTTTCTTTTACCGGCTCCAAAAGGAGCATGGGCGTTTTTTTTGCCCGATTGGGCAAAAGACGAAGCAATCTTGCAGCCGTAAGGGTGAACAATGAGATAACCTCGCTTTTTTTATCGTTTGAATAGCAGCTTCATCAACCTTACATTTAATTGGGTCAAGCTAACGGCTTGCCGTTCGTTGCTAAAATTTGTTCTCTACTGCTATTACCCTTTATTTCATTGAAGGGACTCAGATAGCAAAAAAAAGCGCCAAACCCTGAATGATCAGAGTTTGACGCTTTTGTCTTTTGAAGAATGATTACATCATGCCGCCCATACCGCCCATGCCGCCCATATCAGGAGCAGCTGCGCCGGCCGGTTCCGGCTTGTCCGCGATTACGGATTCGGTAGTCAGGAACATAGCCGCTACGGAAGCCGCGTTTTGCAGAGCGGAACGCGTGACTTTCGCAGGGTCTACGATACCCGCGTCGAACATGTTGACCCATTCGCCGGTTGCGGCGTTGTAGCCGATGCCGACTTCTTCTTTTTTCAGACGGTCCACAATTACGGAACCTTCTTCGCCAGCGTTAGCTGCGATGGTGCGGATCGGCTCTTCCAGAGCGCGCAGCACGATGTTCACGCCTGTTTTCTCGTCGCCCGCTACTTCTACGGCAGCTACGGCTTTGTATACGTTAACCAGTGCCGTACCGCCACCGGATACGATACCTTCTTCAACGGCTGCGCGAGTTGCGTTCAGCGCGTCTTCGATCCGCAGTTTGCGTTCTTTCAGTTCGGTTTCCGTTGCCGCGCCGACTTTGACAACCGCTACGCCGCCAGCCAGTTTAGCCAGACGCTCTTGCAGTTTTTCTTTGTCGAACTCGGAAGTGGTTTCTTCCAGCTGCGAACGGATTTGGTTCACGCGTGCATCGATATCGGATTTGTCTCCAGCACCGTCTACGATTGTCGTGTTTTCTTTCGTTACGCGCACTTGACGAGCCGTACCCAGTTGATCCAGCGTTGCTGCTTTCAGTTCCAGGCCGAGTTTCTCCGTGATCACTTGACCACCTGTCAGAGCCGCGATATCTTGCAGCATTGCTTCGCGACGGTCGCCGAAGCCAGGAGCTTTAACGGCAACCGCGTTGAATGTACCGCGCAGTTTGTTCAGAACCAGCATTGGCAGAGCTTCGCCTTCTACGTCTTCAGCGATGATGACGAGGGCGCGGCCTTGCTGTACGATTTTCTCCAGCAGCGGCAGGATGTCCTGAGTCGTGCTGATTTTTTTATCGGTGATCAGGATGTATGGATTCTCCAGAACCGCTTCCATCTTGTCCGTGTCCGTGATCATGTAAGGGGAAATGTAGCCGCGGTCGAATTGCATGCCTTCTACGACTTCCAGCTCTGTTGCGAATCCGCGGGATTCTTCAACAGTGATAACGCCGTCTTTGCCCACTTTTTCCATCGCTTCCGCGATCAGTTGGCCGACTTCTTCGTCCGCTGCGGAGATTGCCGCAACCTGAGCGATCGATTGTTTGCCTTCGATCGGCTTCGCGATTTGTTGCAGTTCAGCCACGGCCGCTTTTACCGCTTTGTCGATCCCTTTGCGGATGATCATCGGGTTAGCGCCAGCCGTTACGTTTTTCAGACCTTCGCGAATCATCGCTTGAGCCAGAACCGTAGCTGTAGTCGTACCGTCACCGGCTACGTCGTTCGTTTTGGTCGCAACTTCTTTAACCAGTTGAGCGCCCATGTTTTCAAAAGCGTCTTCCAGTTCGATTTCTTTTGCGATCGTTACGCCGTCGTTCGTGATCAGCGGGCTGCCGAATTTTTTCTCCAGTACCACGTTGCGGCCTTTTGGACCAAGCGTTACTTTTACCGCGTTTGCCAGTGCGTCCACGCCGCGAAGCATCGAACGACGGGCTTCTTCTCCGAACAGAATATCTTTAGCCATTATCGAATAACCTCCCTGAAATTATGGATAGTCGAGTCTTGTCGAGCTTAGTATGTGTAAGGATGACACTTAAGCCAAGATGGCGTGAATGTCGCTTTCTTTCATAATCAGGTATTCTTTACCTTCGTACTTCACTTCAGTACCGGCATATTTGGAGAACAGGACACGGTCGCCTTCTTGGACTTCAAGCGGAGTACGCACGCCGTCTTTCAGAATGCCGCTGCCTACAGCGATAACCTTTCCTTCTTGCGGCTTCTCTTTCGATGCATCCGGAAGCACGATGCCGAACGAAGTCGTTTCCTCCTGCTGGATTGGTTCTACGAGTACGCGTTCACCCAACGGTTTAATCATGAAAAATAGCCTCCTTGTAAAGGTTAGATTGAGACAAACTTTGTTTTTTTATTGTTAGCACTCGACAACGTATAGTGCTAACAGCCAAGTTTTATATTACTAGTCTCCACGCAAAATTTCAAGTCCCCCCGCACAAAAAAAGACTCCCTTAATTGCTTAGGGTCGTCCCTCTTGTTCGGCACTCCCTTAAAGACCCCAGCAACCTATTCCCCAACGAATAGGCGCGCGAATCTTCTATTGCCGATATTGGCCCGTAACCATCAATAAAGCTTCCGGCAATTGGTCCATGATGGCCGCAAAGTTCTCGTGCACGCCTTTTGGCGTTCCCGGCAGGTTCACGATCAGCGAACGCCCGCGAATGCCGCAAATGCCCCGGAACAACATCGCTGCCCGATTTTTTTGCATGACACTCATGCGCATCGCTTCAGCCATCCCCGGTACTTCCCGCTCGATGACACGCTTGGTCGCTTCCGGCGTCACGTCACGATTAGCCAGTTCGGTGCCTCCGGTCGTCAGGACCAAATCCGCTTGAAAATAATCGGTCATTTCGATCAATGCAGCCATAATCTCATCCAGTTCGTCGGGTACGATTCGATATTCGATAATCTCCCCGCCTACTTCTTCCTCAACCAGCTCCCGGATCACCTGCGCGCTCGTATCCTCCCGCTCGCCTCGTGCTCCCTTATCGCTGGCTGTCAAGATTGCCACTTTCCACAGCATGAGGTCACCTCTTCTCATCCATCGCTCTTCTTGCTCCCGGCGTATCACGCAAGGACACATTCATCTCTAAATCTATATGGTTTTGCAAGGCCGGTTAGCGGATATTCAAGCATTGCCTAACCTATTCGTCATACCGGCCGGCACGATCAGAAGTTCCAGTCGAAAGTCGTGCGGCTCCATCGGCACTTCCTCCACCACCTGCTCATCGAAGGCCAATGCCCAATATTCGGGTTTTGCCCCGGCAGCTTGGAAACGCTCGGCCAGACGATCATAGAATCCGCCCCCGTAACCGATCCGCCCTCCTTTAAGATCGAAGGCCAGTCCCGGTACGAGCACCACATCGATTTCGCCAAGCCGTTCTTCCGGCCATTCCGGCAGTTCTGCCTTCGGCTCAGGGATGCCCCAACTCCCGGGAACTTCGTCTGTCGCATCGCCCATTTCCAACAGCCTCATGCGGCGGGTTCCTTTTTCAATCCGTGGAGCCAGAACGGTATCGCCGCGCAGCCGGCACTCGGCCAGCAGCGGACGTACATCCAGCTCACTGCGAAAAGGCAGATAGCTGAGCACGACCAACGGTTTCCCTTTACGTTCGCGCAGCGTATCCAGCCGGCTTGCAGCCAATTCGCGCACAGCGGCTGAATATAACGGACGCAACGATTCTGGCAACTCCTCCCTGATTCGCTCCATTCGGCGCCGAAGCTCCACCTTATCCGCTACAGGTTGCATGCCGCTCGCCTCCCGCATTCTCTTCTGTTCTCTTTTTTGTTCTCACATGCTCAAGTTTATCATTGTTTTGCGCAAATAACCACCGCTGACGCCGCGCTTGAGTCCCCTAGGTGGCTTTTTCTCGTTAAATGTCCTTCTTCCTTTTGGTTTTTCGGGGCTATTAATGTAAAATAAAAAAATAAAAGACCCGCGAAAAGCGATGGAGGATACGGAAACATGCTACTGCAAGCTACGGGAATCACAAAAAGATACGGCGTTCAGAGCATTCTGGAAGGCATTACGTTTCAAGTGCTCGAACGCGAACGAATCGGCCTGGTCGGCGTAAACGGCGCAGGCAAATCGACCTTGCTCAAAATCCTGGCCGGCGAAATGTCCCACGACGAAGGCCAGATTTTTAAAAACAAAGAAACGACGCTCGGCTATCTGGCCCAAAATAGCGGCTTGCAGTCGGACCGAACCATTCAAGAAGAAATGCTGGATGTGTTCGCCGATCTGCTGGACGCCGAGAAAGAAATCCGCGAGATGGAACTGGAGATCACCGAAGGGTCCTCCCACTCCGAACAGGACAAAGCGTACCAGGATCTGCTTAACCGCTACGCGATGCGCTCCGACTGGTTCCGGGATCGGGGCGGTTACGAGATCGGCACCAAAATCCGCAGCGTGCTGCACGGGATGGGTTTCGGTGAATTCGATCCTTCCACGATTGTATCGACGCTCAGCGGCGGTCAGCGCACCCGGTTGGCTTTGGCGAAAATGCTGCTGCAAGCACCCGACCTGCTCATGCTCGACGAGCCGACGAACCATTTGGACATCGAGACGCTGACTTGGTTGGAGGACTACTTGCGCAGTTATGAAGGCGGTCTGCTGATCGTGTCCCACGACCGCTACTTCCTGGACAAAACGGTCACGGCGATCGTAGAGATCGAACGTCACCGCGCACGCCGTTACACAGGCAACTACAGCCGCTATACCGAGGTCAAAGCTGCCGAATACGAAGCGGATCTCAAGCAATACGAGAAGCAGCAAGGCGAGATCGCGAAAATGGAAACGTTTATTCAGCAAAATATCGTGCGGGCTTCGACCACCAAGCGTGCGCAAAGCCGACGTAAAGCGCTGGAGAAAATGGATCGCCTCGACCGTCCGGCCGGCGATCTGAAACGGGCCAATTTCTCGTTCCAAGCTGCCTACAGCTCGGGCAAAGACGTGCTGCACGTCGATGGTTTGTCCGCTTCCTACGATGGCAAAAACAAGTTGTTCCGCAACGCTTCGTTCGCGCTGAGCCGCGGCGAGACGGTCGCCTTGATCGGTCCGAACGGCGTCGGCAAGTCCACGTTGCTGAAGACGCTAATCGGCAAGCGCCAACCGGACGAAGGCCGCATTACCTGGGGAGCCAAAATCCAAATCGGCTACTATGACCAGGATCAGGACACGCTGAATCCGCAAAATACGGTGTTAGAGGAACTATGGGGTACCTACCCGCATATGGAGGAAGCCCGCATCCGCACCGTACTGGGCAGCTTCCTGTTCAGCGGGGAAGACGTATTGAAACGAATCTCGGCACTGAGCGGCGGGGAAAAGGCGCGCGTGCTGCTCTCCAAGCTCATGCTGCTCGAAGCCAACACCCTGGTACTCGACGAGCCGACCAACCACTTGGACCTGTACAGCAAAGAAGTGCTGGAATCGGCGCTGATGGATTTTGACGGTACGTTGTTGTTCATCTCCCATGACCGTTACTTCCTAAACAAAATGGCCGAGCGCGTGATCGAATTAAGTCCGAGCGGCATCGACGCTTATCTGGGCAACTACGACGATTATGTAGAGAAAAAGCAGGAACTGGAAGAGATCGCGCGCGAAGCGGCCGTACTCAGCGGCAACCGTCCGAAGCCTTCCACGTTACGCTCCGCTTCGACAGCAGCCGATGAAGACGCGGATAGCTCGAAAAATACTCAAGCTTCGTTCGAGGAAAGCAAACAAGCCAAGCGCGAAGAACGTAATCGCCAGCGTCGCCTGGAGCAGTTGGAGGTGTTGATCGCCGAACTTGAGAGCGCGATAGCGGCACTTGAACTGGAGTTGACACTTCCGGAAATTTACGAAGATTACATGGCGATTCAAGAACGTCAGTCGGCGATCGATACCAACAAAACGCAGCTTGCGGCCGCTTTCGATGAATGGGAGACGCTGGCGGCAGAATAATTTTTTGTCAAGGGACTTTTTCATCTATCCCCTTTATCCACTGTCTTATCCACAAAAATCAGAGTTAACTCGCTATCTTACCGGCCAAAAAGGCCGGTTTTTTTGTTTTCCAGCGGCCTTTTTTAACTCAAAACCAATTTTATCCACTTACTTATCCACGTTATCCACAGATTTCGAGTTTGTAATTTGAAAAACATATCCCCTTTTGCAGTCCGAAGAAAGTCGGCATTTGACGGGACTTGGAAGCGTTTATCCACTGATCGAAGGGGATATGTGGATAAGTTTATTCAGGGATTGACAAGTAGAGGTAAATTGTGCGTAAACGTCTCTACTGGATTCAAGATCCTTTTTTACACTTCGTTTATCGATTTCTGCAATAAAAAAGAATCCTTGCAAACGCAATTGCGTTTACAAGGATCCTTTCGGTTTCCGATACACGTTGAATTTCCCGAGCGGCAACCCTTTAGACGATCGGCGATCCAGCTAGCCTCTTCAAATAGTCATGGGTTTCTCGCAGACTGATACAGGTGCCCGCAATTTTGCAAAGGCGAGCTTCTTTCTGATTTATTGCATAATGCACCGTTGCAGCGTTCGATAGCAGATAGACAACCTCGTCTTGCAGATCGAAGCGCTCCGCATCGAAAAGACCTGCCGCCAGCAGTTTTTCCATGTCGCCGGGCGTATCCGCAAAAAGCAAATCTGCCGATTCCGACAAACCGGGGCCGGTTTCGAAATCCACGCTGTCGAACAAATACTCGCCTGATCGCGAAAAGGAGACATGCACGGAATGCCTGTCGTAGGCAAAAGTCAGCGTAACAATCTCTCCGCTGAGCCAGACCGAATCTGCGCCGGACTTCAGTATTTCAAAAGACTCATCCGATCGAAAAGCGTTGATCAAACCATTTAGCCGACCCGCACGCAAATAATCCATCATATCAACGGCTTGTATCTGAGATTTGACAGTCATTCCGTGGTCTCCTTTCGTTTCCATGTAACGCGGAGCAAAATGAATTAAGGCGCAGTCACCGATTCGACCGACCAACCTTCTAGCGACATGCCCGGCTCTCCCTTGATGTACAGATCACTGACCTCGCCGCGCGTCCATTTGACATAGGCTGCCGCTCCGATCATCGCCGCATTATCCGTGCAATATTTCATAGGAGGGATTAGCAGCGGAATGCTCTCCGTCTCACATCGTGCCGTCAATACGCTCCGCAAGCCGCCGTTTGCCGCAACCCCGCCACACAGCAAAAGCTGCTTCGCGCCGAACTCGCGTACGGCACGAATCGCTTTGGCAACCAGCACCTCGACTACGGACTCCTGGAACCCTCTTGCGATACCGCCTTTATCGACGTCTTCGCCCTTCATCCGGCTCTGATTGACCAGATTCAGCACAGCCGACTTCAAACCGCTCAGGCTGAAATCGTAAGAGCCCTCTTCGAGCCATACGCGCGGCAGCGGTACGACAGATTCGGAAGCCTGTGCCGCTTTGTCAACATGCGGACCGCCCGGATATGGGAAACCGAGCGCGCGCGCCACTTTATCGTAAGCTTCGCCGACCGCATCGTCGCGCGTCTGCCCCATAACTTCAAAACGCCCTTCGCTCTCCATCCGCACGATCTCCGTATGTCCGCCGGAAACGACCAGCGCGATTGCCGGGTATTGCACGTCTTCGACCAGTTGGTTGGCGTAGATATGTCCGGCGATATGATGGGTGCCGATCAGAGGCTTGTCCAGCGCAAAGGCCAAAGCTTTCGCTGCCATGATTCCGACCAGCAGCGCACCGACCAGTCCAGGGCCCTCGGTGACCGCGATCGCGTCCAGCTCGTCCGGCTGAAGACCGGACTCGGCGATTGCTTGTTCCAACAGCAGCGTGATGCACTCGACATGCTGTCTTGATGCGACTTCCGGTACGACTCCCCCAAAGGCTTTATGCGTTTCGATCTGGCTTGCCACGAGATTAACCAGCACCTCGCGTCCGTTCTTGACGATTGCGACCGAGGTCTCGTCGCAGCTGGTCTCGACCGCCAGAATGTGCACGTCTTTGCCCGGTACATGCTGTACTTGTTCATTTGATGCGTTATCCATGCCTGTTACACGCTTCCTTCCGTATTTCCGGCCGTTTGCGGATGATCTTGAAAATCGATCCACATGATTACGGCATCCTCATTGTTATCGGAATAGTACCCTTTACGGATTCCGATCTCCCGAAATCCCATCTTGGTATATAAATTGCGGGCTACCTCATTGCTCACCCGGACTTCAAGCGTCGCGCGCTCCAGCCCCTGCGCCGCCGCTACGTTAAGCAGCGCGCTCAGCAGCTGTTCGCCCAGCTTGCGTCCGCGATACGCGGTACGCACCGCAATATTGGTAATATGCGCCTCGTCGACGACCGTCCACATTCCTCCATAACCGGCCGGCACGCCATCGACTTCCATCATGAGATAACGGGCAAAATGGTTCATGGTCAGCTCGCTGCGGAAGGCTTGCTCCGTCCACGGCAGCGAAAAGGACTCATGTTCGATAATCATGACATCCTGAATATCTTCGAGCCGCATGGCGCGAAAAGTTACAAACGGCTCGCCCGAAGACTCTACCGATTCAGTTTCTCGATGCTGCATAAAATGCGGCCCCCTTTTATAAATAAGATTATTGCGGGTTGCGAAGCAGATTCGCTTCAGCTTCGGTGACCTGCGTGTAGTTCGGCAGCAGCGAATGTGCCTCAGTCGTATCGCCCAAGGCAAGCTTGCGTTGTCCGATTCGCCCGATCCAACGCGCTTCGGTTACGCAATCCTGCAAGCGCACTTGCTCCGAAGATAACCCGGTCAACCCGGCAATCGCAAGTACGGTCTCCGCATGCTTGGCTGTCTCGCCGGTAAACAGAATATGGTCCGGCCGCTCGGACGGAGCAAGCGCCTTGAATCGTTCAGCAAGCTTCGCCGTCCACTCGCTTGTAAGCAAAATGGCATCGTCCGCTAATCGCTGCATAGCAAAATTGTTCGACGACGCATCGGAAAGCGATTCTTTTCCGCCTTGCATCGCAGCTTCAAACAACGCGGTATAAGCCTGTCCGCGTCTGGCGTCAACAAGCGGGATAATCCAAGTTCGTCCTTCAATAGCCGCAGTTTCCAATCCGGAAGCCGCTTGAGCCTCCAGACTGGATACGGCGACTACCGGAAGTTTCAACGCCCAAGCCAAAGTCTTCGCTGTCGTAACGGCAATGCGGACACCCGTGTATGACCCTGGTCCCACGCCGACAGCAATCCCTGCCAACTGCCGTTTGTTTGTCGCCGATTCATGCAGTACGCGCTCGATCTCCGGCAGCAAATTAACCGAATGATTGCGCTCCGCCAGATTATTGCTCTCCATCAATACGTCGGCTCCGTCCAGCACCGCCACGGCTTGCGCGGCACTCGACGTATCCAACGCGAGAATCCGACCCTGCGGCCGGTTATGCTTTTCCATCTTCTAATTCCCCATCCTTGTTCAATTCTCCTTGCGCTGCGCCTGCTTCGTTCATCAGTTGTGACGATTCGGGCAAGGCTGCGATCCACTGCGCATACGGAGTTCCGACACCTTCGCAATGAATGATCCGGCCTTCGCCTCCCGTATGCTCGATGCGCAAGTTCAAACGTTCTTCCGGCAGTAGATCCGGGATAATCGAGGCCCATTCGACCAGCGACACGCCTCGGCCTTCGAAATACTCATCCAACCCCAGATCCTCTGCTTCATCCTGAGAAATCCGGTAAACATCCATATGATAGAGGGGCAGGTGCCCTTCATATTCCTTGATTAACGTAAAAGTAGGACTGTTCACGACACCCTTGACACCAAGCGCGGCGGCAAAACCTTGCGAAAACTTCGTTTTTCCCGCGCCTAGATCGCCATCAAGTGCGAGGATCGTCCCCGGTTCAGCCAAGTTCGCAAAATATTCGGCCAGCGCTGCGGTATCGGCTTCACCGTGGGATACCCACGATTTCGTTGCTTTTTCATATGCGTGCACGCTTTCTTCCACCTTCGCTTCCTGTCCGGCCGACTCATGACGTTCAAGCCGACCGGTTTGTTGATCTCCTCATTATAGCGCAAATGACGGATGCTCAACACTCCTCCTTTATGCAACGTCTCTTTTCCGGAATACCCAAAAAGTCAGCGCAAGGAACACCACATAATAGACAGCCAAAACGGCGATTGAAAATCCAAGCGTCGTAACGCCGTAATTTCCAGTGTCCGATGCCAAATACTGACCGAGATTCAAATTGGCGAAGATCAGATAACGACCGATCTCGTATTTGGTCGGATCAGCCAGCAGCGTAACCAACGAGCCCATGAAAATCAATACGATCGTCAGCGCTACCGAGAGCGAATTGCTGCGGAACAACGATGCGAACATAAACGCCATCGTCACGTACATCAAGGTATCGACCAATCGGTACAACAGCGCCCACCAGAAATAATCGGCCAGACTTCCCGCCAGTTCCCCTAAAATATCGCTAGGGCCCGAAGACGTGTCGAACAGCAGCGCGGACATTCCCAGGCCGACCAATATAAGCAGGGCGTACAAGGTCAAAACGAACAACAATACCGATACGTATTTGGACAGCAATATTTTGATCCGGCTCCATGGTCGAATCAACAGCAGCTTGATCGTCCCGCGAGAAAACTCACCTGCTACCGAATCCGCTGCGACTGCGATCGAAAATACCGTCGGAAGGAACCAGAATTGCAGCATCGTGTTCATGGAACTCCATATCCCGATTCCGTCGCTTACAAAGCGGAATAAGACCGGCATCAGAATCGCGACGAGCAAAAGAATGCCCAGCATGATCCATGTACGCGTCCGGGCATGGATTTTAATATTTTCATTATGCACCAATCGGAAAAAGTTAGACAATCTGCCCACCTCCCGTCATCTCCAGGAATTGATCTTCCAGCGAGCGCTTCTGCGGACGAATACCATATACCGCGATTCCCGCTTGCACCAGACGCGCATTGATTTCGGCAATGCCTTCGCGATTCGTTCGCACTACCAATCGGCCGTCGCGAATTTCGCCTCCTTCAAGCAAGGCAATCGCTGCCTCCATTTGATCCACGTCGAAAGTGGTTTCAAGCAGGGTCTCGGCGTCCGCTTCTCCGTTCAACTGCCGCATATCGATCAGCTTCCCCGCCTGGATAATCGCGACCGAATCGCACATCAGTTCCATCTCGCTGAGTAGGTGACTGGACACGAACACCGTTGTCCCTTCCCGGCGCGCTAATTCTCGCAAGTAGTCGCGCAGTTCACGAATGCCCTGCGGATCGAGCCCATTAGTCGGTTCGTCCAAAATAAGCAGCTTGGGTCGATGCAGAATCGCTTGCGCGACGCCCAGGCGTTGGCGCATGCCCAGCGAATAGGTGGACACTTTATCATGAATCCGATGCTGCAAGCCCATAAACCGGACAACCTCGTCGATCCGTTCTTTCGGCACATCCGGCCTCATCCGGGCGTATTGCAGCAGATTGCTGTAGCCGCTGAGATAGCCGTACATTTCGGGATTTTCGACGATCGCTCCGACCTGCGCGATCGCCTGTTCAAAGTCTGCGGTAATGCTGTGTCCGCAAATGGCAATATCGCCTGCGGTAAGCTTCATCAAGCCCGTCATCATGCGAATCGTCGTCGTTTTGCCCGATCCGTTCGGTCCGAGGAATCCGAATACCTGTCCTGGCGGAACGTCGAGCGTCAGTCCTTCGATAATCGTTTTGCGGCCGATTGTTTTGACGACGTTCTTGAAACGGACAACGGGTTCGCCGACTGAGACGCCATTACCGTTTGCTTGAGTGATCTTAGCGCTGATGGTTTCCATGTGCATTCCTCCTGTTCATAATCTCTGAAAACCCTACGTTAACAATGTAACATAGCTGGGCGTCCCATCCGTTATTTTCATCAAAAAAGCCCACCCGCTTCTCTAAGAGAAACAGGTGGGCTTGCGGAACGATAACGAGTAAAGCTTAAAGTTTTTGCGTCATGTCTCGAAAAGCAAACCGGCAATTAGCCGCCTGTGCGAGCCAGCTCGCGCATATTGGCTTCGAATGCCGCAAGCAGAGCGGCTTCGCCGGTCAGACCTGTCGATTCCGCTTTCTCGATCTGCTCCAGCATACGCTTGTAGTCTTTCGGAATGACGCGTACGAAACGTGCCGACGTCTGTTCCCAACCGTCGAGAATCAGCTTCGCTACGCCGCTATCGGTCAGCTCGGCGTGACGTTCGATCATGCCGCGGACTTCTTCTTTTTCCGCCGCGTCTTCGATCGTCTCAAGCAGCACCATCTCCAGATTGCAGCGGTCCACGAAGTCGCCCGCTCCGTCATAGACGTAAGCGACGCCGCCGGACATCCCTGCCGCGAAGTTGCGGCCCGTTGTGCCGAGTACGACAACGCGTCCGCCGGTCATGTACTCGCAACCGTGATCGCCCGTCCCTTCGACGACAACTTTGGCACCGGAGTTACGAACAGCAAAGCGCTCTCCGGCGATCCCGCTGATATAGGCTTCGCCGCCCGTTGCGCCGTAGAGGGCCGTGTTACCGATGATGATATTCTCTTCGGATTTGAAGGTCGATTTCGGATCGGGCTTAACGATAATTTTGCCGCCGGAAAGACCTTTGCCGACATAGTCGTTGGAATCGCCGGATACTTGAAGCGTAATGCCTTTCGGCACGAAGGCTCCGAAGCTTTGACCCGCCGAACCGGTAAACCGCAAGGTGATGGTATCGTCCGGCAGTCCAGCCGCTCCGTATTTGCGAGTGACTTCGCTGCCCAGAATCGTACCCGCCGCGCGGTCCACGTTCGTGATCTTGAAGTCGGCTTCAACCTTCTCTCCGTTCTCCAACGCAGGAGCGGCCGCATTCAGCAGTTCGCGCATATCGAGCGTATGCTCCAGACCGTGATTTTGCGTCTGCGTGCGGAACGGCGAGCTGCCTTCCGGAAGCTGCGGAATGTGCAACAGCGGCGACAGGTCGAGACCTTTCTTTTTCCAATGGTGCGAAGCGTCTACGGCATCCAGGCAATCCGTGCGTCCAACCATCTCTTGAATGGTACGGAAGCCGAGGGTTGCCATCAGCTCGCGCAGATCTTCGGCTACGAATTTCATGAAGTTCACGACATGGTCGGGATCGCCCATGAAGTTCTTGCGCAGTTCCGGGTTCTGCGTCGCGACGCCGACCGGACAAGTATCCAGTTGGCAGACACGCATCATGATGCAGCCGACCGCTACCAGAGGCGCTGTCGAGAATCCGTACTCTTCCGCTCCGAGCAATGCAGCCACCGCCAGATCGCGTCCCGACAGCATTTTACCGTCTGTCTCCAATACGACGCGGTCGCGCAGATTGTTCAGGATCAGCGTCTGGTGCGTTTCGGCAAGACCCAGCTCCCACGGCATGCCCGCGTGACGGATCGAACCTTGCGGAGATGCGCCCGTGCCGCCGTCATAACCGCTGACGAGGATAATATCGGCGCGGCCTTTGGCAACGCCTGCCGCGATCGTGCCTACGCCGACTTCGGATACAAGCTTCACGTTGATGTCCGCGCGCGGATTCGCGTTTTTCAAGTCATAAATCAACTCGGCCAAATCTTCGATCGAGTAGATATCGTGGTGCGGCGGCGGCGAGATCAGACCTACGCCCGGCGTGGAACCGCGGACTTCGGCTACCCAAGGATACACTTTGCGGCCCGGCAGCTGTCCGCCTTCGCCCGGTTTCGCGCCTTGCGCCATCTTGATTTGAATCTCGTCGGCGTTAACCAAGTAGTTCGAAGTTACGCCAAAGCGTCCCGAAGCCACCTGCTTGATCGCGCTGCGGCGGGAGTCGCCGTTTGCATCAGGAACGAAGCGTGCCGGATCTTCGCCTCCTTCGCCCGTATTGCTTTTGCCTCCGATCCGGTTCATGCCGATCGCGAGCGATTCGTGCGCTTCTTTACTGATCGAACCGAACGACATGGCGCCGGTCTTGAAGCGTTTCATGATCGATTCGATCGGCTCGACTTCTTCCAACGGAACCGGCTCGCCGACAGGCTTCAGGTTCAGCAAAGCACGCAGGGTAAGATGCTTTTTGGACTCGCCTTCGACCAGACGCGCATATTTCTTGTACGTTTCGTAGTCGCCTGTGCGAACCGCATGTTGGAGCAGGTGAATCGTTTGCGGGTTGAACAGATGCTCCTCCCCGTCGCTGCGCCATTGGTAGTCGCCGCCGGAATCCAGCACCTTGTCGATGCCGTCCTTGTCGGAGAACGCTCGGTTATGTTGAAGCAGCGTATCGAACGCCACTTCTTCAAGCCCGATGCCGCCGATGCGGGTCGGTGTCCAGGTGAAGTAACGATCCACGAAGTCCGATTTGAGACCTACGGCTTCGAAAATCTGTGCGCCGCGGTACGACTGGATCGTCGAAATTCCCATTTTGGACAAGATTTTCACGACGCCTTTGGTCATGCCTTTAATGAAGTTTTTAACGGCTTTCTCATGCGAGATGCCTCTCAGCATGCCTTGCGCGATCATATCGTTCAGCGTCTCGAACGCCAGGTACGGGTTCACGGCGCTGATTCCGTAGCCGAGCAGGAGCGCAAAGTGGTGAACGTCGCGCGGTTCGCCCGATTCGAGCAGCAGGGTCACTTTGGTACGCGTGCCTTGACGAATCAAATGGTGATGCATCGTCGCGACGGCCAGCAAGGCCGGAATCGCCGCATTTTCGCGATCTACGCCTTTGTCGGACAAGATCAGGATATTATGACCTTTGTCGATCACGCGGTCTGCCGCTTTGCACATCTCGTCCAGCGCATCGCGCAGACCTTCCGCGCCGCGAGCGGCTTCGAAGAAGATCGGAATCGTCATTGCGCGGAAGCCCGGGCGATGACGGTGTACATGACGGATTTTCGCAAAATCTTCATTGGAAAGGACTGGCGTGTCGAGCGAGATCATGCGACAGCTTTCCGGTTCCGGAAGCAGCAAGTTGCGCTCCGCGCCGATTGCGGTCGAAGCCGAGGTTACGATTTCTTCACGGATCGCGTCGATCGGCGGGTTCGTGACCTGGGCAAACATTTGCTTGAAATAATTGTACAAACGCTGCGGTTTATCGGACAGCACCGCGATCGGCGCGTCGTAGCCCATCGAACCTGTCGCTTCAATGCCTGTGGAAGCAATCGGTTCGAGCGTCTTGCGCAGTTCTTCGAACGTGTAACCGAACGACAATTGCAGCTGCGTCACGTTCTCATGCTTCGGAGCCGGCGTTTCTTGCGCGTCAGGCAGCTCGTCCAGATTGATCATATGCTCGTCCAGCCATTCGCGGTACGGCTGTTCGGACGAAATCTGTTCTTTCACTTCTTCGTCGGACACGATGCGGCCCTGCTTGGTATCGATCAGCAGCATGCGGCCTGGACGCAGACGGTCTTTGTACAAAATGTCTTCAGGCGCGACATCCAATACGCCCGCTTCGGAAGACAAGATGATGCGGTCGTCTTTGGTTACGTAGTAGCGCGCCGGGCGAAGACCGTTACGGTCGAGAATGGCACCGATTTGCACGCCGTCCGTGAACGCCATTGCAGCCGGTCCGTCCCAAGGCTCCATCAGACAGCTATGATATTCGTAAAACGCTTTTTTCGTATCGTCCATCGTCTCGTGCTTGCTCCACGGTTCCGGCACCATCATCATCGCGACGTGCGGCAGCGAGCGTCCGCTCAGGTACAGGAATTCGAACGTGTTGTCGAACATCGCCGTATCGGAGCCGTCCGGGTTGATAACGGGTTTTACTTTGTCCAGATCGGGACCGAACACTTCGCTCTCGAACAGCGCTTGGCGCGCGTGCATCCAATTGACGTTGCCGCGCATCGTGTTGATCTCGCCGTTGTGGATCATGAACCGGTACGGATGGGCGCGATCCCAGCTCGGGAACGTGTTCGTGCTGAAACGGGAATGGATCAGCGCGATTGCCGAAGCCAACTTCTCGTCCGCCAGATCCGGGTAGAACAACCCCACCTGCGCGGTCGTCAGCATGCCTTTGTATACGATTTTGCGGCTCGACAAGCTCGGAATGTAGAACGACTCCGCGCCTTCGCCTTCCGCATAACGGATCGACATTTCGGCCAGACGGCGAATGACGTACAATTTCCGTTCAAAAGCCAGATCGTCCGTTCCGTTCACTTCGCCGCGTCCGATAAACACTTGGCGAACGCAAGGTTTAGCCGCTTTCGCGGAGAAGCCCAGCGTGCTGTCGTCCGTCGGTACCGTGCGGAATCCAAGCAGCTTCTGTCCTTCTGCCTGAATGATCTCGCCCAGCAGATACTCGTGACGGGCGCGGATCTTGTCATCCATGGACAGGAACAACATGCCGACCCCGTAATCGCCTTCCGCAGGAAGCGTGAAACCCAGATCCTGAGACGCGAAAAAGCCGTGCGGAATTTGCAGCATGATGCCCGCTCCGTCGCCGGAGTTCGGTTCCGCGCCCTGACCGCCGCGGTGTTCCATGTTCTCCAGCATCGTCAACGCGTCACGAACGATATTGTGGGCAGGCGTTCCTTTGATGTTGGCAATAAAGCCCATGCCGCAGGCGTCTTTTTCAAACTGCGGATCGTATAGACCCTGTTTCGGAGGCAATCCAGTCATTTCATCAAACAACCTTTCTATAATGAAATTCATTCATCCCGACAAAGAGATAAGGCGCTCGCGCGTCGCGAGCTGCTGAAAAGCCGCAGATATAAGAGAACAGACTCCTTTTCGCACCCAACGGAGGCTCCGCAGGGGTCAAAAAGCAGTCTTCCACATCCTGCAAAAGAGCAGGTTCGCAGTTGGATTTTGAGTTCCCCCATTGTAACATTCGGCTTACGCGGCGTGCAATTCAAATCTTTTATCTGCCTGATCAAACTTATTGGTACGGAGAAGCATTAGTGCAGTGATGCATCAAGCGCTACTACAGCCTGCCGCGAAAATTACAGAGAAAGAGAGGTATGATTTTGAGTCATTATACGACAAAAAAATAGCTTTGCCTACGCTTCTGGCGATTAGTCCAAGCAATGATGCAAAATGTGCAAAAAGGAAGGCGCCACGTTGTCGGCGCGGCAGGGCGGAAACCTGTGGGAAGCACGGGCGGGCCTGCGGGGGAGGGCGGTTCCGGTCGCGTGCTGCCTTCGGGAAGCCGGATTATACTTGGATGGAGGCTTCCCGAAGGCAAAGGCGATCGCTGGCGCTCCTACACCGCCCTCCCCCTCCGGACTGTCGCTTCCGGGGTTTCGGCCGGCTGCGCGGCGAAACGGGGACCTTCCTTTGGGGAAAGGAAGGAAGGGAAAAGGGCGAAATTCGAAAGGCTGAAGTTCGGAGAATTAAAGTTCGGAGAAGCGAAGTTTGGAGAACCCAAAGGCAAAGGACTAAAGTTCGGAGAGAGAAGGGCAAAAGCTGGGCTGGGCTGGGCTGGGCTGGGCTGGGCTGGGCTGGGCTAACGGATTGTATGTCCTTTAGGAGGGCACATCAAGGATTTCTGTAATTTTAAAGGATCGCATATCCGTTAGAATCCTGATTTACCGTTTTTCGGTCCCTAAATAGAGAGATTTTCATTCTAAGCGTCATCCGGTTCCGTTAGTTTTTTTGAAAGCCCGAAAAAGGCCGCTAAGGGTTGTCTCGTTCCGTTAGAGATCGGTGCGGCTGTTCCAGCAACCAGGATTCGATAAAAACGTCTAGCCCCTGTTTCGATGAATCCACGAAAAAAAGACCCTTCATAAAAAGGGCCCAACGCGTCGAGAAAGTCCAAAGTAACCGGATGAAAGAAGACGGAGAAAAAAATTCAGTGCAATATAGGTTTTCAAAGAAAACCTAAGATAACACATATGGAAGTGTTGGCCTTTGAACTCGGAAAGATTCCTTATTCAAATTGATTCAACTTTCCGAGTGAGACAGCGGCTTGTAAAGCATTTCGAAGAAATGCACTTCGGAAGCCTATGCTGGCAATTTTTCTCGGAGTCTTCTCTCTTTCCCCGCCAACGTGACTTTCTCGACAATCTGACTGCCCTTCATAAAAGGGCCGGTCATCGATTCAACTGCTCATCATGCACGATGTGAACACCGAATCAAGTATGCTTTTTAAGACGCGAATGGGTATGTCCGCCTATGGTACACGTTTTAACAAAATCGGCTATCTACCATTATATAGGGCGCATCACGCACTGCGATATTTTCAATATGCTTGCTTGGTTCTCTGCGTGATTAAGCGTGCGCTTGCGCCGGAACCGTTTTTACGCTCGTCTCCGGGGTGCGAACATCGCGGTTACGCAGGAAGTAGATCAGGGTCAGAATCATGCAGACGATGCCGATTGCGGCCATCAGAAGAGTCTGACTCCATACATGTTGGGTCAAGCCCGTGGAGATCGCCGCTTTATAACCGATTACGGTATGGGTCATCGGCATCCAAGGATTGAAGCCTTTCATCCAATCCGGGATCAGCTCAAGCGGGAATGTGCCGGCGCTGGTGGTCAGTTGGAAGATCAGCAGCAGAAGCATCATGAACCGACCCGGATTATCCAACCACGTGACGAACGCCTGAATCATCATAGTGAACGAGAAGCTGGTTACCCATGTGAACAGACAGAACAGCGCGACGCTTTGAACTTCGAGTTTTAACACGAACAACGTTACGACGATCGCTATAGCCGATTGCAGCAAGCTCATGCCGAAGAACGACAAGAAGCGGCTGACGAATCGGTTCCATCCTGTCGTCTCAGCGACGGAAGAACCGCGCAGCGGCACAACCAGCGTCGAGATCAAAGCCCCTACGAATAGACCCAATGACAAGAAGTATGGAGCGAACCCGGTACCGTAGTTCGGCACATCGTGATAGACCGTCTCATTCAATTCGACCGGAGCGGCATACATTTGCGCGTTGGCATCGGCTTTATTGACATCAGCAGTCTCGACAGCCGCATCGTCCAGCTTGGTTTGCAGTTCGCCCGAACCGTCCGCGAGTTTGGTTGCGCCGTCTTGCAATTTGCCCGCGCCATCTTCAAGCTTGCCTGCTCCATCCTGCAGCTTGGCCGCTCCGGAAGCCAATGTATCTGTGCCAGCACCCAGTTGTGCGGCACCAGAAGCCAACTCGCCTGCGCCGCTGCCAAGCTTGCCCGCTCCCGCACTCAATTGCCGGGCACCGGACGCAAGTTCACCTGCTCCGGCTTTGGCTTGACCCAGTCCAGCAACCAGCTGTTCGCCGCCTGCGGAAAGCTTGCCTGCTCCTGCGCTCAATGTCTGTCCGCCAGTCGCAGCTTCATCCAGCTTTACGCCAAACTGCTTCAGACCTTCGCCAAGCTTTTGCTGTCCGGCAACCAGACTCGCTGCACCGCTCTGAAGCCGCTCCCCTCCTGCAGCCAGCTGCTCGGCACCGCTCAACATTTGCTGCTGCGCGCCATCCAATTGCTCGGCTCCCGCGCTTAGCTTCGCTTGGCCTGCACTCAGTTCGCCGCTACCCGCAGCCACGGCCTTCGCCGTAGCCAATAACTTCTGTGCATCCGGGCTTTGTGCCAATTGCGGCGATGCTTGAAGCAGCTGCTCCAGCCCGTCGGCTACGCCTTGTGCGCCTGCATTCAATTGTGCGCTGGCTGCGCTGGAAGCAGTCAGGCCCTCTTTCAGTCGCGCACTGCCAACGGCACTTTGCTTCAATCCGTCCCGAAGGCTGCCTACACCTTCAGTCGCTTGACTGATTCCGGCTTGAAGCTGCGTCGCCCCCTTCACCAGCTCTGTCGAACCCGTTTCAATAGTACCGTGTGCATCCGACAACTGACCGAGGCCATCTGCCAACTGGCTAGCGCCTGCTTGCAGCGAGTCTGTTCCTGTTTTCAGCTGAGCTGCACCCTTTTCAAGTTTCGCTTGTCCATTTTGCAGAGTTACTGCCCCGGCGGCGAGCTTATCCAGATTTTCCTGAATCGTCACAGCTCCGCTCTGAAGCTGGAGCGTGCCTGCTTCCAAGCGACCGGCTCCATCTTTCAACTGAACAGCTCCGTCACCCGCTTGTGCCAGGCCGTCCTTCAATTGCGCGGCGCCGTCTTTGAGTGCACCGGCTCCATCGCCAAGCTCTCCGGCTCCGTCCTTCAGCTTGCCCGCGCCTTCACCAGCATCACCGAATCCTTCGGAGATCGTGTCCAACTTGACGAATAGCTTCTCGGTGTACGTCTTCGTGACCTTTTCCGATACTTTCGCTTGGATCTCCTTCATCGCGGTCTCGCCAATTTGACCCGCGAGGAAGTTGTAGCCTTTGTTCGGCGAAAATTCAATCTGTGCCGTCTGCGGTTGTTCATCGAGTACAGTCGTCGCTTTTTGCGAGAAGTCCTCGGGGATCGTGATTCGCATGTAATACGTCTCGTCTTCCATGCCTTGGGCAGCCGTATCCGCATCAACGAACTGCCAATCGAACGATCTGTCCTTCTTTAGCTCATCGACCAGATCCTGCCCGGCTTGCAAGGTTGTTCCGTCATATTGTGCGCCTTGATCCAGATTGACCACGGCAACCGGGATTTCGTCCATTTTTCCGTAAGGGTCCCAAAAAGCTTTGAGGAACAATCCGCTGTACAGCACCGGAATGAACAAGACGACAATAATCGGAATCAGGATCTTCGGATTTTTCAAGTGCGTCTTCAAATCGTTGAAAAATACGGCTAAAGATTTCACTTCGTTTCTCTCCTCGGTTTCAAACTTTTCTATTTCCTTTTAAACAGAACCGAATGACCACATTAATCATTTGGTCATTTTAGAGCAAAAAAACGGCCCGCTTCTTCAGCAGGCCCGTCGTTCCCGAAGCTGATACTCAGGGTGCGGCGGTAAATCCTTGCGTCAAAAAAGTAAACATATGACGCTTCAATTCTTCCTTCGACATTGGTGGATGGTGCATCTCCCATTCGCCCGTTAACGCAACGAACAGCTTCAGCATGCCGAAAGCGATCACCTCCGCGTTGCCTTCGCGAATCGATCCTTTTTCCATCGATTCGCGGATCACGCGTTCGAGGAATTCCAGAACGACACTTTCCACTTTAAAAAGTGCAGCCTTTGCCTGCGGCGTTCCGATATCCCGCAGTTCCTGCGACAGCTTCAAGAACAGTTCATGCTCCTCGCGGAATTCCAGAATCGCATCCAGCGCTTGATAGACATTTTCGAAAAAAGGTCGTTCGGCGTGGATTTCGGCTTCGGCCCGGCGACGAAGCTCACGAATCGCACCCAGCAAAATTTCATCGAACAGCTCTTCTTTATTTTCGAAAAAAGTATAGATAGTCCCTTTGCCCACATTGGCGATCTTCGCAACCTGGTCCATCGTGGTCGCTTTGTACCCGAACAGCGAGAACGACTGGGCAGCCGCATGCAGTACCTGCTCACGGCGGTCGACGACAGCCATATTCCCCCTCCTCTTTCTTTTCAATAATATGACTAAAATAACAAAACGGTCATTCGGTCATACTTAATTTATCATAGCCGTTTCTACGTAGCAAGAGTTTTCTGCTTACTTGCTTCTTATCGTTGAAAAAAGGTCCCTTCCGCTGAAGCGGAAAGGACCTGTCGGAAGAGTCGCAGCCCCTTGATTATCAGGAATCCAATCTGCTCTCTACTTCCCTTAAACTTCGACGCTTTCGCGATTTTTCAAAGGAATTCCTTCAATGCCGTCTTCTTTAAGTCCGGCGCAGAAGGCGTCTACATCCTGCTTAATGGGCGGGAACGTATCGTAGTGCATCGGAAGGACTTTGGGAGCCCCGATCCACTTGGCTGCAATGCGGGCATCCTCGGGACCCATCGTGAAGAAATCACCAATCGGCAGAGCGGCAAGATCAATTTTGTTAAGCTCGCCAATAATCTTCATATCGCCGAACAATGCCGTATCGCCTGCATGATAGAGTGTTTTTCCGCCCAGCGTCAGCAGAATCCCTGCCGGTTCGCCTCCATAAACCGTGCGATCTCCAACCGTTAATGAAGAGCTATGGAAGGCTAACGTATATTTCACCTTAAAGCCATCGAATTGATGCGAGCCGCCGATATTCATGCCTACAGCCCGCACGCCTTGCTCTTGACAATAATTCGCCAACTCAACAGGTGCGACAACCGGGCAGTCGTTGGCTTTTGCAATCTCCAACGTATCCCCAAAATGATCATTGTGCGCATGCGTCAACAATACCGCGTCAACTTTAATATCCGCAGGATTAACTCCCGAGTTGGGATTCCCGGACAAGAACGGATCGATGATGATCGACTTGCCTTCACCTTCTACGAGCAATGCAGAATGTCCGAAATACGTGATTTTCATAAACGACATGCTCCTTTCGCGTTCGAATGGACGTGTTTGAATAACGTGCGGTCACGTGTTCAAGAAACGGTTTTGCGTATACGACTTTCGCTTAATTATAACGCGTAAAGGTATGTATACCAAATTCGCAATCGATTCGCTTGAAGCTTTGATTCCATATAAGGCTTACTTGAAAAACGTATGATGCCCGATCTTTTTGACGGGCGTGCGCGTGTTGGGAATCGTCATATCGGTGGCCAACGAAATCGACACGAAATAATACGTATCGTCCGGTACTTCCTTGCGGCCGTTCAAAGCTTCGGCAACAGCTTTAACGGAATCTTCGGATGGCGTAACACGGTCAAAACGTCCATTTTGAACAGGCGAAAACTGATATCTCTGGTAGATTACTTTTCTTACGGTATCGGGAAAATTGGCAGACCGAAGACGGTTCAAGACAACGTTGGCGACAGCCACTTTGCCTGCGTACGGTTCACCTTCCGCTTCTGCCATGACGATTCGTTCAAGCAAAAGCAGGTCTTCGCTAGACAGATCATAGGTCCAGGTTGCCTGGGAAGCCTGATCTTGACTGAGCAGTGCAGTCCTAGTGAAAAACAGTTGGGTTGGGGGAGTGAGAGATGTTGCCGATTCTTTAGCTGCAGCGTTTTGGGCCTTTGCCGCGCTTTCTTTTTTCGAATCGACTTGTGCCGCGGATGCGGACTTCTGAGCGGAAACAGGCGTGGACGTAGCCTTTTCCTGTGTGCTCTTTTTTTCGTTAGAGACATTCGATGGAGTCTCTTTTTGAGTAGTTTTCGAAGTAGCGGTTGTCGAGTTTTCGGACTTTTGCTTAGAAACGGACTTTTGTTCGGAAGCCGTTTTTTGTCCGGAAACAGATTTTTGTTTGGCAGCGGACGTAGCATCATTTTGCTGCTTGTCCGCAGAAGAGCCTGCTTTCCGGCCTTCATGCTGCGTCCAAGCGGCGGTCCTTGCCTTAAATTCGGGATGCAACACGTTATCGATTACCACGTCAGTCAGTTCGCAAGCCCCCATGCCTGCGCTTGTTGCCTCTGCTGCTTCTGCATAAGACGGACGGACGCCGTTCACTGCCCATACAGTCCCTGCACAAACGAATATTAAGATCACGCCTACCAGTAGCACGACCCAACGATTATTTTTAAGTTGTTCCATAATGTCCTCCTTGCCTCCTTGCTCTCGGCATACTCCCTTCCTATGTAACCGTTCGAATCGCATTTGAATCCGAAATTTGCCGAAAGTACGTTCGCTTTTTTTGGTGTTTTTACGGTTAGAAAGGGAAAATCAAAAAAACGCACAAAGCCTATTATAGCTCACATGTGCGTTTTTTTCATCTTTTTTTCAATTCTCAATGTTTTCCAGTACGTTCAAAGTAGCGTGCAGAGCCATTTTTTCCACTTCAAAAAATTTTTTTATGGAGTTTTTGTAAGCGTAATCTCACCGTTTGAAGCGCTCCATCCGACTGTCCATCCAAGGGCTTGCGTTACAGCTCGAACAGGAATTTGCGTTCGTCCATTTTCTGCAATTGCCACGGCTCCTAAACTTTGTTTGGCTCCGTTTACCCAAAAAGCATCTTGACCGATTTGGAACGTCACGGTAGCTCCGCCCTGCTTCAATTGTACGGTTTTGGAAGATTTGGTGTATTTCACTTCCGCTCCTACACTCTCTGCCAAATAACGCAGTGGAATATAAGTCGTATTGTTACGAATCAGAGGGGAAACATCCATCGTCATCGCCATGCCATCCACGGTTACGGTACGGCTGCCGACTTTAAGCTTGATGACTTGCGGAGTCATATCCGGCATAGTCGGTGTTCCCGGATTGGTCGGTGTCGTTGGAGGCGTCGTCGTTGCGGGTTCGAACTTGGCTGGGAACTGCTTAACGATCGCTTCGCTGAGCGCGCCGGAGAACATAAACATATGATGGTAAGCTTCGCGCGCGGTCGGATATACATTGGTGTAATTGCCTGCCGCATAGCCGTCGAAAGCACTGATCAATTGGTCGATGTGTTCACGCAAACCCGCTTCAAGCGTGGCTTGCGGCAAATTCGGATTGGCTCCGGCGAAGAAGGCTGCTTGTTTGACGATATAATCGGCCAGATTGGTCTTGGCAAGCTGTTGATTGGCTGTATTTTTGGCTCCTGTCGCGGTTACGTAATCGACGAGGAATCCGATATGCGAAGCCCAGATCGGTTTGAACGCCGCGCCGGCTTCATTCCCGTATACGGAAGAAACTGCCGCTGTCAGTTCGTCTGTATTTTTCGAAAGAAGAGCCGCTGCAGTTTGGAAATCCGGCGCGCCGTCAATTCCTTTTTGCATCGTCCATACGGCCAAAATAGCGTGTTCGCCAAGGATCTGATCCAGTCCGGATCGAAGATTCGAAGACGGGCTGGTCAGATTCCCAGGGAATTGGGCCGGAAATTGTTTGACGATTGCTCCGGCGATTGCATCGCCCGTCATGTACATATGTTTATAGGCCATATCGGCTTGCGAGTAAGCTTGTGTATAATTTTTGGCTACATAACTATCGAATGCCGACAACAAATGATCGATATGCACTTTTAAACCTGCTTCGATCGTCGCTTGGTTCAGGTTCGGGTTGGCGTCGGCGAAAAATTTCGCTTGCTGCACGCGGTAAGCATCCAGATTATCCAATGCTTTTTGCTTGCCCGCCATATCGCCCGATTTTACCGCTGTGACATAATCGACGAAAAATCCGATATGCGAAGCCCAGATCGGTTTGAAAGCGGCTCCGGCTTCCGTCCCGTACACCGAAGCGATCGCGGCAGTCAAATCGTCGGTGTTTGCGCCCAACGCGGCGGCAGCCTGAGCGAAATCACCTTTTCCGTCGTAACCTTTCTGCATCGCGATGACCGCAAGCAAGGCATGTTCGCCAAGCACGCTCCCCAGCGCGCTGCGCAAATCTTCCGCTTTACCCTGTGTCGTGGGCGCAGCGGATGCAAGGGTCGGAATCAGAAGCAAAACCACCAACAAAATCGATATCGACTTCGCCAATCTTTTCCCCATTCTCTGACAACTCCTCTTTATGGACTAGGCCGCCCGGAAAAAAAGGCTCACCACTCCCTATATAACCATTTATATCCTTTTAAACCATTAAAAAGTTTTTGCAAGGAATTTTATTTGAAAATAGGGTCATCCATAGTAAAAGATTTTGCGAACGTTATAATAGAAGGGAGAATACTGAGAGGAGCTCCTGGATGAACGAACAAGCGGAAGACCTGCAACTGATCCAGCGGATAGCGGATGGGGACGCGGGGGCGCTCGAACACTTATACGACACTTACGAACGACCTGTTTATGCGTTTGCTTACCGGCTGTTGAACGACTCGATGGCAGCGGAAGAAGCGGTACAAGAGCTATTTATGCGGATTTGGAACAATGCGGAACGTTATAACTCCTCACACGGCAAGCTATCGACCTGGATGTTCGCGCTCACGCGAAACATTTCCATCGATATGCTTAGACGGCGCAGCGCAAGAGCAGCAACCATTCCGGTCGAGGACGAACACTTGAACGCCGTACTCGACGAAACATCGGATACCGAGTTGACTGTGGAACGAACGCTGGAAGGCGAAAGGGTCCTGGCCGCGCTGCAAGAACTTGGCGACGAACAACAACAGGTCATCAACCTGATCTACTACAAAGGATTAACGCAGCAGGAAGTATCCGACCGCTACGAGATCCCGCTCGGAACGGTCAAAAGTCGGGTTAGACTGGCTTTGAAACAGTTGCAGAAGCGACTAACGGGAATGGAAAGGGGGGAAACGCAAGCATGAGCGAACGCAAAGAATCAATGATGGAACTCGCCGAAGCCTACGTGCTTGGCGGATTGGACGAAATGGAAAAAGCAGAATACGAAGCTTATTTGTACGAAAATACCGAAGAACAGCAACGGATCACTGAATTGCGTGATACAACCGGCATGCTGGCGCTTGCCGTAAAACCGGCGGCTCCCCCGGCAGGAATGAAAAGCCGAATTCTGGCAAATGTGTTGGGTAGCTCAGGCGCATCGAACCAAACAACCGAGCCTGCCAATGAACAGCAAGGACATGGCCCGGAAGTGTTACTGGAGCAAGCAAGACAGACCATCGAAGCGGATTCGAGCCGACGAGCCGCTGAAGAAAGCGTAAATCAGAGAGCAGATGTAGTCAGTCTGTCTGACCGTGCTCAAAATCGGACAGCCGCTCTTGGTGCAGAGGTCGCCCCCCTCTCCAAGGCCCAGACCGATATCGAGCCGCGAAGTGCAAAGGCTCGAATCAGCCGTAGTCTATGGGCGGGCGCAGCTACCCTCATGGCCGCAGCAGCTGTTATTTTGGCGATCTATTCCGGTCAGCTTCGCAGCGAGATGAACGAGATGCGCTCCAACCTGACGGCAATGGAGCAACGCACATCCGATATGCAGCAGCAATTGGCGGCGGTTAACGAACCAGCTGTCGGCGCCCAGGTCGATCGTACGGTCGCGCTCGTCGGAAGCGAAGACGATCCAAACGCTTCAGGCATGGCCGCCATGGTTCAAGACGACACAGGAACGCGCCTGGTTGTCCAGGCCAGCGACTTGCCCGCTTTGAGCGGCAGTGAAGCGTATCAGGTGTGGCTCATCAAGGATGGACAGCCGATCAACGCAGGAACCTTCCTGTCAGGCGACGGCAAAGGAGCTTTGACCTACACGATGGAGCCGGGCGATTACGACATGGTCGCGATCACATTGGAACCGGATGCAGAAGGCGATCAACCTCGCGGACGCATGGTTCTGACCGGGGCTTTGACTTAAATTCACTTCTTCGTTCTTATTATTGAAAAGTTCTTATTATTGAAAAAATATGGTTAAAAAAAGAACCCCTGATCGTTTCCGCAGAAAATCACGGAAAACTCAGGGGTTCTTTGTATGCTTTTTGCTAAAGCTGTCCGGTACGAAAAATCAGGATCGGAACATGATCTTCGATCCAAAGCACGAAAATAAGTACGTATATACACTTATTTGATCCGAATTTTGCGATTAAGAGAAAATAAACACACATATACACTTATTTTCTCGTTCTCGTGCGGTTTTGCGCATTTTTTCTTCAAATAACTGTATATTTGCGCTTATTCAAAAAATCAGAAACCGATCGAACGAAATAAATGTACTTGAGCACTTATTTCCGCAACTTTCGCTAATCCGACAGACGATTCGGAAAAAACGACTTGACACTTGCCTGGCTTTTGGATGCTACCAAACCGTTGTTGTGCCATTCGGCATTCTGCCCGGCTTCATCCGCCCAACGGAAACTCTGCGATGCGTTCGTACATCGGACGCTGATACATATGCGTCCGGTACAGCACCGCTTGGTCCACCGTCCCGACGGACAATGCCGGAGCCGTCGCAAGCCTCGACGGCTCAAAAACCTTCTCGCCCGCCGCATATTTGCGGGCCAGCGTCAAATGCGCACGGAAGCTTCGCTTCTCCCGCGCAAAACCCAGCGGCGCAAGCGCCGCCTCCGTCGCCTCAGCAAGGCGAGCCAATCCCTCCGAGCCTTCGGCCGGCTCGGCAAACAACACGCGCGGTGCTTCGGCCAAGCCGAAAGTTCCCGCGCCCGCCACGCCCAGCGCGAACGGCGTCTCGCGCGCAAAAGCTTCCCTCAGCGCGGCCTCGATCGCCGCAATCTTCTCCTGCTCCACATCGCCGAGGAACTTCAGCGTAAAATGAGTATCCCGCCGATCCGTCCAGCGGCGAAACGCGTCCGTGCCGAAAGCAAGTTCTGCCCATGACGCTAAAATGCCCGCGATTTCTTCGCCGACCGGCACCGCGACGAAAATTCGCGGCCGGTCTTTTCCGATCGAAAGTTCGTTTTCGCGGCCCTGAACGTTCTCCCCCTTTCCGTTCATCCTTATCCGCTCCTTTTCGTCGCGTGCCGTACCGGTACGCGATCGCTTTTGCCCGCTTTCAGCGTAGCATTGACCTCTCCGCCGACCATAATGATGATGGAGCTGAGGTACAGCCAGGTCAGCAGAATGATGATCCCGCCGAGGCTGCCGTACGTTTTCGTGAAATTGCCGAAGTTGTTGACGTAAAACGAAAATGCCAGCGAAGTGACGATCCACCCCAACGTCGCGAATACCGCGCCGGGAATCGCTTCGCGCAGTTTGATCTGCCGATTCGGCGCGATCCAATACAAAGCGGTGAATACCGCGATCAGCACCACGAGCGGGATGCTGTATTGCAGCAGCCCCCAGACGCGTTCGAAGCCCGGCGGGTCGTTCAGCAGCTGATTCAACTGTCCGCCGATCCAGCGTCCGAATACGAGCAGCAGGACGCTGACGAGCAGCACGACGCCCAGCACGAGCGTGGACAGCAGCGACACGAGACGGATCTGCCAGAACTTCCGGTTCTCTTCGACGTCGTAGGCTTTATTCAATCCTTTGATGACGGCGTTGATGCCTCTGGAAGCCGTCCACAGTGTCGCGATCATGCCGATCGACAGCAGCGCGCCGCTGCCCTGGGTCACTTCGCTCAAAATCCCTTCCACCGTGTCCATGGCCGCTCCCGGGACCATCTCTCGAGCCAGTCGCATCATTTCCTCGATCGACAAATCGACATAGCCGACCAGCGTCACGATGAAAATCAGAAACGGGAAAAAAGACAAAAGCAAATAATAAGCAAGCTGGGCACCGATCCCGCTCACCTCGTCGTCGCGAATGCGCACGAACAGCCGGTAACCGAAATCGAAAGCGTACATGGCGTATTTTCCGATCATAAATCGCTCCTTATAAGCGCTTTTCACGCGTTATTGGGCCGGATTCGCAGCGAAACCCATTCTTTTTCGGGCAGATATCGCTTCCTTGCCTACTCGTAGTATACCCGTTTTCCCCTGCCCTCTCGCGTCAATATGGCGGCAGGAAGATTTATGAAGCAAACTTTGCTAAGATAAACAGGTAGATTTTTCGAAGCCGAAGGAGGAATACCCGAAATGCCGACGATTTTGACGCTGTATGAATTTTCCGATGAACACGCGAAGCAGATCCGGGACATTGCGCCGGACTACGAGCTGAAGACCGTTCCGATCAAAGAGGTTACCCCCGAACAAATCCGCGAGGCAGACATTTTGGTCGGCTGGAACCGTAAAATGGAGCAAGACGCTGTCGAAAGCGACACGCTCAAGTGGGTGCAGTCCTGGTCTGCGGGCGTCGATTATTTCCCGATGGATCGTTTTGCCGAGAAAAACGTGCTGCTGACCAACTCCGGCGGCGTTCATGCGATTCCGATCTCCGAGCATATCTTCGCGGTACTGCTCTCCATGACACGCAGCGTGCACCTCAACATCCGCAGCCAAGTTCAGGGTAAATGGGATAAAAGCGGCACATACGGCGAAGCTGCCGGACGCACGATGGTCATTGTCGGCACGGGTCATATCGGACGCGCCACCGCCAAGCTTGCCAAAGCGTTCGGCATGCACACCATCGGCGTTCGCCATTCCGGCCGCCCCGAAGAGTATATCGACGAGATGTACCGAACGGACGGAATCGAGGAAGCCTTTGGTAAAGGCGACGTGATCGTGAACATTTTGCCGCTTACCGACGATACCCGCCACTTTTTCGACAAAGTAAGCTTCGGTTATATGAAAAAAGGATCATTGTTCATCAACGTAGGCCGCGGGCCGAGCGTCGATACGGATGCGCTCGTGGCGGCACTGGATTCAGGTACGCTGTCCGGCGCCGCGCTCGACGTGTTCGAGCAGGAGCCGCTGCCGGAAGACCATCCGCTGTGGAAACGCGAAGATGTCATCATCACGCCGCATGTCGCGGGAAACACGGACCACTACGATGTCCGCGCCACGGAAATTTTTATCGACAACTTGAAAGCCTTCGTAAAAGGGGAAACGCTGCCGCGAAACCTGGTGGATTACTCGCGTAAGTACTGATCGACAGCAACCTGTTATTATAGAAGAAAAAAGCACGGACATCCGCATGCAAGCGTCGGATGCCGTGCTTTTTTCGTGGTGCGGGACGGCCTCGCCTATGCCGAATCTCGGGATTCGCTGCGCACTGCTACAGGAGCTTTGCGTGCGCGCAGCAGCGAACGGATCGATTCCGCGTTTGTCAGCAGCACCCCGATCAACACGACCACCGAACCTAACGCCGCATTCCAGTGCAGCGGTTCGCCGTACAGGCGGGCGCCAAGCGCGAGCGCGATAAACGGAGAAACGTAAAGCCATGTCGTCGGAAACACCGGATGCGTGCGGGACACCAACCAATAGAATAGCGTATGTCCGGCCATCGAGCCGATCAAGGTCAGATAGAGCAAGGAGATCATCGCCTGCGAGAAGTTACTGATACCGGCGGATCCTCCTTCGGTCAACATCGACAACAACAGCAGCATCCAGCCCCCATGCATCATCTGCGCGGCGTTAAGCGAGATCGGCGAAGCTTCGGGCATCTTCTTACTCGCATGCTTGGCCAACAAAGCGCCGCCTGCATACCCGATTTCTCCCGCCACGATGACCAGGCCGGCGATCAGCCACATTGGCCCGTGCTGTCCTTCCGCACCCGGCAGCAGCAGCAAAGCAACGCCGGCCGTGCCGATCAGCGTTCCCGTCAGCGCGAGCCGAGGAATGCGAATCCGCGACACGCCCGCTTGCAGCAGCAGGATAAAAGCCGGTCCTGTCGCCGACAACACGGAGGCCAAGCCGGACGAGATATACTGCTCTGCCCAATATAATGCCGCAAACGTAAAGAAGGTAAGGCCGAAGCCGGTAAACAGCGTCTCTTTGCGCAGCAGCAGCGAAAAACTAATCTTGCGCCGAGCCGCCATCCATAACATCATCAGCAAGCCTGCCGCGAAAAAACGAAGTCCTGCGCCTAAAAACGGCGGCAAGCCGGCCTCAACGCCAAGCTTGATCGCCAAAAAAGTCGTTCCGAAAATTAGACACATCGCAACATAACCGAGAATAATCATCTGTTCTTCCCCCTTCGTTTGCCTTATTGTAAAGGGAAGTCTATAGAACAGATTGACGAACGCAGAACAGATCAAATTCGCGGCTGCGCAAAATCGGCTATGATGAGTATACTTTTCAAAAGGAAACCCAAACTTCGATCCGGCAGATCCGGAAGCAGGGAGAAACGCACATGGAACATAACTCTTCCGTTCATTCAAATAGACGCGATCGCGCGGCGGGCAGCACTTCCGCTCGCGCGAATTCAAGATCGGGACGCTCTGCGGAAGTTCCCGACGGATTTCTGCTGCCGCTCGCCAATTCGTCCGAACTTGCGGTCGAGCTGCGTATTCGGATTGCGCGCGGCGACTGGATCGAGGGCGAGAAGCTGCCTTCCGTGCGCCGCATGTCGGAAGAAACGGGGCTGCACCGCCTGACCGTGTATAAAGCATACAATCGCCTCAAGGACGAAGGATTAATCGAATCGCGCGAAAAGTCGGGGTATTACCTGACCGTGCCACGCCGCCCTGCGGAAACCGGATTCGGCAGCGTGCAGCGTTTTCGTTCGCCCGAGCAAGCAGATCCCGAGTCTTCCGGCACGGAAGGCTTAGAAGTTCCGCAGCCTGCGCTGCTCGGCGAACTGCACAGCGTGGAATGCCGTTATCAGTTCTCGCAGGCGTTGATCGATCCGCTGCTGCTGCCCAACTCCTATTTGTCCGAGGAAGCCAAGCATGTATTCGATCTGTATCCGCGCGTGCTTGGGACGTATGCGCCGTTACAGGGCGACGAGGAACTGCTGAACGTGCTGCGCCGCTATATGTCCGAGACATGCGGCTTCGTGCCGGAAGGACAGGAACTGCTTGTTACGAGCGGCGGGCAGGAAGCCATCCATTTGACCTGCGAAGCGCTTGTTCGGCCCGGCGACGCCGTGCTGATCGAGCAGCCGAGCTACAGCATAGCGATCGAGATGTTCAAGCATCGCAACGCACGCCTCGTTCCGGTCGATATTCATCCGGACGGCTATCGGATGGACGAGATCGAAGCGCTAATGCGCCACCACCGTCCTGTTCTGTTCTATCTGAATCCGACGTTCCATAATCCGACCGGATGGTGCGTGCCTGCCGAGCAGCGGAAACGGCTGGCCGATCTTGCCGAAACGTACAATTGCATTTTAGTCGAGGACGATGCGTTTCGCGATGTGTATTTTGATACCCCGCCGCCCCCTCCCGTATACAGCTACGATACGGTGGGCAATACGATTTATATCCGCAGCTTCAGCAAATATGTGTTTCCGGGTCTTCGGATCGGCTGTCTCGCTGCACGCGCCGATCTGATGCGCCGCCTGTTGACGGCAAAAGCACGCAGCACAGGCGGAACGCCGCTGCTCAATCAGAAAGTGTTCGCGCATCAATTCCAGTCCGAGCGCTCGCGCCGCCATCTGCATAAATTGCGCACGGCTTTGCAATTGCGTAAAGAAGCGATGGAAAAAGCGTTGGAGGGCTCGGGCTGGACCTGGCATTCGCCGCAGGGCGGGTTGAATTTGTGGATCAAGCTGCCTGAGGGGATTAGTCCGCAGCGATTGCTTGCCGATGCGCTGGGAAGCGGATCGGGCGAGGATACGATTTCGTTCGTGCCGGGTTCGTTTTTCGATCCGGAAAGTCGCCCCGATCCGCATATTCGGCTGAGTTTCTCGATGTTGAACGAGCGGCGAATCGCGGAAGGTGTGGCGTTGCTGCGAGCGCACGCGGAAAAGCAGGGTTTTCGTTGAGGGAAGCTTGGGGAGGCTGCGGGAGAAATTCGTTTCGGTCGCGTGTTGAACTTGGGAAGCTGAATGATTTTGATAAGGAAGCTTCCCAAGTTCAAAGGCGAACGCTAACGCTCCTTCACTGAATTTCTCCCTTCGCCTCCAGCTTCGTCTACAACCAAAATCCTGCTTCGGTTTGCTCGTATAGGTTTGGGATATAAAAATAAAGATAGCGTCCGGGCCTAAGGCCGGACGCTTTTGCGTTTTGTTGCACTGCTCGCATCGCATCGCATCGCATCGCATCGCATCGCATCGCATCGCATCGCATTTACAATTGTGATCGACTTCAAGATGCGGGGACAGCCTCCTGCTGCTCGGCTTCGGTTTCTCGGAGTTGGGCTTGGTAGAGGGCGAAGTAGCGGCCGCGGAGGGTCATGAGTTCGTCGTGGGTTCCGGTTTCCGCGGCGCGGCCTTTTTCCATGACGATGATACGGTCTGCGCCCTGGATCGTGGAAAGGCGGTGGGCGATGACGAAGGTGGTACGGCCTTTTTTCAACTGTTCGAGTGCTTGTTGCACTTTACGTTCCGATTCGTTGTCAAGGGCGGAGGTCGCTTCGTCCAGAAGAAGAACGGGCGCGTTTCTTAACAGGGCACGGGCGATGGCGATGCGTTGGCGTTGGCCGCCGGAGAGACGGGCGCCGCGTTCCCCGATCTTGGTGTCGAAACCTTCCGGGAATTCGCGGATAAAGTCATGGGCTTCGGCCACTTTAGCTGCCCATTCGATCTCCCGTTGAGTCGCTTCCGGCTTTCCGTCGGCGATATTTTCGCGGATCGTGCCGGAGAATAAGTGTGCCTCTTGCGGAACCCAAGCGAAGTGCCTGCGCTGCTGTCCGAGATCCATTTGCCGGGCATCTTGGCCGTTTAGCAGCATGCGTCCGGCCTGGGGCGGGTACATGCCGAGCAGCAGTTTGAACAGAGTGGTTTTGCCGCCGCCGCTTTCACCGACCAGCGCGACGGTCTCGCCCGCTTTTGCCGTAAGAGTAACTTCCTTCAATCCTTTGCCTTCATGAGATTGCTCGTTCTCCGCTTCGTTCCCGCCTTCTGTATCGTAGGAGAAACTTACGTTTTCCAAACGAAGCTCATGCAGCGACTCGACCGTAGCGTTGTCTTCTCCCAGTTCTTTGGTTTCTGCCGGGGCGTCGATGACTTTAAAGATTCGGTCGGCTGCGCCCAAGCCCTGCTGCATCCCCGCCCACATGCTCGGCAGCACGGTAAACGGCATGACCAAATAGTTCATAAGCTGAATAAACGCCAACATCGAACCGACCGTAATGTTGCCGATATGAACCAGATAAGCGCCCGCCACGATCGCGCCGACGAACATCAGGTTGCCCGCAAAAGCACTCGCCGATGCGCTGCCGCCTTGAATCCGCGCGCTTCGCATCTCCCATCCAAAAATTTCACGACTGCGTTGGAGAAAACTAGTAAATGTGCGGCGTTCCATGCCATAAGCTTTGACGACGGACGGAGCGCCGAAAACATCCTGTAAATACACCGTTGCTTCTCCGATCGCTTCCTGTTGACCCGCTGCGCTGCGGCGTATCGCTTTGCCCGTAATGCCGCCGATCAGGATCATAACGGGTCCCATCGCAAAGCAAAGCAAGGCCATCGGCCAGCTGATCGTTAACAAATAGACGAATGCGCCAAGCGCAAGCAGCGGATTGCTGATCAAGCCGAATAGCGTCGTGCCCATCGCTTCGCCAACTGCCTGGTTGTCGCTGGTCATCCGTGATAAAAATTCGCCAGAGTGATGCTTGTCCGTATATTTGGCCGGAAGGCGAAGGATATGATTCAGCGTATCTTCCCGAAGATCTTTTCGGATAGAGGCCGAAGCTTTGGTTCGCAGCACCTGATCCGCATAATGCACGACCACTTCGCCGACCAGAATCCCGCCGCCGATCATGAGCAGCGTCGGCCAGGATTGTTCGGAACCGTAGACGGCCGCATTCGTGACCAGTGCCAAAAACCAGGCGATGCTCAGGCTCAGGCCTATTTTGACCAGCGTAATGACACTTAGACCCGCGTAAAGGCCTTTGTAATGACGTATGTAGGTCGCTAAGCGTTTAAACGTTCCGTTCGACGCACCGTCCACCGCTCTGTCAGTCCCTTTTTTCATCGTAATCTCCTCCGCTCTCCTATGTTGTTGCTATATCCAGTATAAGGAAAGAAGAAGGATAAGGAATTGGACGCCGGACCGGAATTCTTCTACGTCTCAAGACCGAACGGCCAAGCACCGCAAGGCACACTTAGGCTAGGGCGTGTACAGAACATTCGACTCCTTTTTATTCGTGAAAAAAAGCGAAAGACAAAGAGCTATGCTCTGTCTTCCGCTTATCTTTTGCAAGTATTCCGTTTGGGTTCCTGCTTGATTTTTACGTACTCAACCCAGCCGCTTTCGCGATCAAGCGGTACGATTCCAATCGGTCCTCATAATTCGTAACGGGACAGACGACCATGATTTCATCCGCTTCGTAGTCGTCACGAATCTCCAGCAGCCGTTCGCGCACGCGCTGTACATCGCCCACGATCATCGTAATCCGTTCATCCTTGCCTTTCAGATCGGGTCGACCGACAGACGATTCCGGGAACTGGGTTCGAAAACGCTCGGCCAATGTCAACGCCGCGCTGTCACTCTCCGCGCAAATAGCATGGACGGCCACGATCACATGAGGTTTCTCGCGCGCAGCCGAAGGCCGGAACGCCTCCCGATACGTTCGCACGATCTCCGGACCGTCGCTGGTGCTCATAAACTGACCGAATGCATAATAAGAGCCGCATGCCGCCGCCATATTCGCGCTCTTCGTATTGGTACCCAGCATCCATAATTCCGGTGGCTGCTTGGGCGTTGGACGCGCCCGCACCGATTCGCCGTCATAGCGATAGCTGCCGTCCATCAACTCGCAAAGCTGGTGCACCTTTTCCGGCATCTCCCCTACGTGTGCAAGAAAATTGCCGCTGAGCGCCATAGTCGTATGCGCGTCGCCGCCGGGTGCCCGGCCGATGCCGAGATCGATCCGCCCCGGATACAAGGCAGCCAGCAAATTAAAGCATTCGGCCACTTTGAGCGGGCTGTAATGCGGCAGCAGCACGGCTCCGGCTCCGATCCGAATCCGGTTTGTGCGTGCTCCGATATGTGCCAACATCACTTCCGGCGCCGTACAGGCCAACGAATCCATCCCATGATGCTCGGACAGCCAGTAACGACTATAGCCCCATTCTTCCGCGCTGCTCGCCAGCCTTGCGGATTGGCTCAATGCTTCCTCGTCCGAGGCTTGATCGAACCGTGGCGACATATCCAGGATTCCCAATGCCCATTTCGTCATGATGACTTACCCCTTCCCTGGCGTTCGCGTTTCCCCGATTCGCCGCGGTGCTTCCATCATTGTGATTCCTGCTTTTGATCCCTGTTTCTTTTGACGTTAAATTTCTGCTTTTGTTGCGCTTCTTATCAATCGATATCGTAAATGGAACCGACCTTCAGGCCGTATAATTCATTATAAATTTTTTCCGCAAACATATCCGTCATGCCTGCAATATAGTCGATCACCATGCGCTCCCATGTCCACACCGGTGTTTCCTGCTTCTGATCCCGCTCAAAACGGTGAATCCAGTCGCTCGGAATGATCGAAGTCGCCGTTTTCGGATCGACAAACGCATCCCACAGCCTGCGGATGATCCACTCGCTGCGCTTTTGCAGACGCTGCACGCGCAGATCGCGGATCATGGTCACCCAGGCGAAACTTTTCAGCACGCTTACCGTCCGCAGCATATCGTCGTTTTCCGCGCCGTCTTTGACGAACGTGATTTTTTTCCAGTTGCCGTCGTCGATCACGCCCAGATTGCTAACGAAATGGTTGACCCAATAAGCTTTAACCTCGCGCCGCGTCCGTGAAAAGTCCCGATCGCACACCGGCCATTTGGAATTCCACACTTGCAAATAATCGTCGAGCACCGCGCTAACCTTCATGCTGATCGCTTCGCGGTCGACGCCCTGCCACACCCGGTCTTCGAGCGTCTGGATCTTTTCGAGGATCAAACGGTGCGTGCCTTCGTCGTGCATAAAATGTTCGTGGACTTCGATTTTCCCTGCTTTGATCCCGTCTTCCAGATCATGCGCCGAATACGCGATGTCGTCGCACAGATCCATCAGTTGGGCTTCCAGCGTCGTTTTGCGTTCGGGGATCTGCCATTCTTTGCGGATGCCCGAGATGTAGTTCCATTCGTTGCGGTACATGCCTTTTTTATTTTCGAGTCCGGAGAAGGGGTATTTGTTGATCCCGAGCAGCACCGCGTCCGACAGATTCAGCCCGTCGAGATTTTCCCGCTTCTCCAAAAACATCATTAACCTAAAATTGTGCGCGTTGCCCTCGAAATGTTCGTAGCGGTAGCGCATTTCGTTCTGTTTTTCCCGTTTTTTCTCGGCGTTTTCCTTTTTGCCCCGGAGGGCTTTGCGCGTGCGTTCTTCGATCAGCTTCTCCAAAATGTCGGCCAACACTTCCTCGCCTTTATGCCCGAACGGAGGATGGCCGAAGTCGTGAGCGATCGACGCGCATTCCACGACCTCCGGATCGAGCACCAGTCCCGGACTGTCCGCCCGCTCCAACGTAATTTCCGGGTATTGGAACACGAGGTTTTTCGCCGCTTGACGCGCGATCTGCGCCACTTCGAGCGAGTGCGTGAGCCGCGTGCGGTAGTAATCTCCCGTACCCGCACCGAAGACTTGCGACTTGCCCTGCAAGCGTCGGAACGTCGGAGAGTGAATCAGTCTCGAATAGTCGCGCTCGAACGAAGAACGCGAAGCTTCGTGTTTGTCTTCGGCATGCTGCCGGTGTTCTCTTTTTTCCGTCAAACTCATATCGGTCCAGCCGCCCTCTCTGTCTGTTGAATCAGGTTGAATCAGTTGGACTCGATTATACCTGTTTTCGCTATTCTGTAAAAGAGGGGAGGGGAAAAGCAAGGGGGCTGCGGGAGAAATTCGTTCGAGTCGCTGTCTCACCCTGTATTTGCAATTTGAATGTACATTCATACTGCAAATACAGGGTTCAAAGGCGATTCGAACTGAATTTCTCCCTCCGCTTGTTGCTTTTTTTATGGTGGAAAAATGAAAAGAACAATAAAGCGCTTTGCTTGAAGGGCGAATAGTAGTTTCTGTGTATATGTACTTCGTTATTTGTTGTACTGATCGGTACCTTTTTTTAAACAATGCGTTTCGGAAAAATGTAACTTTACCTTTAGCGTTCTACTGGTTTTTGAGCAAATATGTTCGTACGGAAGGGAGTACGGTTACGATCAGGATGATGAGGCCCAGAGTGGTGTAGCCTAGGTGTACGATGTGCACGGCGTTCATCATGTAGGTTTGTACGGTGATCCAGATAATTTGTCCGAAGCCGACGTATAGGGATAGGGCCCAGGCGGGGTGTAGGTCGTTTCGGTAGGGGTTTATGGCTTCGATGGTTTTCCAGTGAGGTTGGCGCCAGATGGCGTAAGCGACTATTAAAGGGAATACACCGAAGATGAGTAACAGTAAAATGCCGGGGATCAGGAAGCTTGGGAAAAAGGTCCGTTCCAGCATGGAGAGCGGCATGTCCATTGCATCTCCGGTTGGATCGAAGATCAGCATAGCTCCGCCGCCCAACGCGCCGAGGCCGAGGATAGCGTGTAAGATGATGAGAACGATTGCGGCGGCGGGGATGGACTTTTGCTGAGAAGGTGCTGAATTGGCGTTTGTCATTATGGAATCCACCTCTCTGATCGATTGATTGTGTACGGGTTGATGATATGCCTTTGCGCGGGGCGATCATGGTGAGAGGATGTAAGAGTCAGAGTACGCCGCTTTCTGCTGAGAATCGCGGGTTGGCAAAGGATTGGGATTGTTCTTTTTTCACGTTCAGCTTAAAGCATCGGAGAGTAATATCGCACGGACAAGGATCACATTGCAGGCCAGCTATAAAACAAAAAAAACTCAGTATGCTTCCTCCACTTGCCCATTGATACGCATCTGCTAGGCGTACAAAGGGGCTGGATCGGAAGTCATACCGAGGTTCGAAATTGTGATTGGGCATGCACGATTGTTATTGTTCAGGCAATCCGGCTGCACGCCGAAGGCGATTGGCACGATCGTGAGCGATATTCGCTGCTTGGGTATCGCCTGCGCTTTTTGCTTGATACCAAGCCGGAGACAGCCAGCGAAAAACCAGCTCCTGCACATTCGACTTATGCAATTTGACAGCGGTGGGAAGCTTCTTGTCTGTATCGTCGATCCCGGCTGCCGAACGCAGATTGACCGCCAGGCGATGGAAATGTTCCGCTTCCGGTTGTTTGTCCGCCGCTCGCGCAGCTGCCCAAGCGGGGCGGACGTATTGGGCGACCAGCGCCAGTGCGGTCTCGGCAGAAAGCGGAACGAAATCGACGGGCTCGCTTGGGGTGGACGGTGGGGTTGGAGTTGGCGACTTGGACGGCGTTCCTGCGGATGCTCCAGCATCGGGAATAACGCCGCTGTTTACCTCTGTGGTCACGTCTGCGATCAAGTCTTTGAGCGTGCGACCGCCTAATTTGAGCGCGTTGTCGCAGTCGATTTTTCGCGCCGGGTCAAGCTGCTTATGACTGGGAATGAAGAGACGCGGGTCCTTGTTCCACCTTTTACAGCAGAAAGCCAGGTACCAAACAAAGCGCTTGTAGGCCTCTTCGAAGTCGATGCTTCCTCCGTAACACAGCTCTACGCCGAGCGCGGCATCATTGGCATCGTAGCCGAACCGCTCGTTATCGGTCGTCACATTATAGAGCACATGCCAAGCCTTCTCGGCCGGATCGGAAGCTGTGCCTGCCGGGATGATTTCGAGAATTTGTTTGTCGTCGACGAACGTATGCGCCGACGCGGAACGATCCGTGAGCACGTTGAAATATCGGTAGTGGTTATCTGCGCTTGCGCCGGGATTCCCGGTATCGTGAGCGACAAAAAAAGCCGGCTCTCCGGTGATAAGCCGGAGGCCTGGCCTGGTGTTTGAGCGTTTGGCGATGTAGCGGCGCTGGATGGGGTATTTTTGCGCATTCAATGAAAGTGCTCCTTTCTTGTCCTTCTTGTTATTGCGTTTTAAAGCAGTGGACTAACCGTTTGCTGCTATGCGGTTCGGTTACTGTCCGGCGTCTCTGGCAAGTCATCCGATTCTGGATGTTCGCTTTCTTTTTCCAACTTGATCGGCTCGGGTTGCGCTTCCGGGGTCAACTGCGAGTTTTCTGTCGGATTCGACTTGGATTCGAAAATTTGGACGGCATTACGTAGGAAGTCCGGCATCGGAACTCCGATCTTGCCCATATTTTCGATGACTGACAGCAGTTCATTCGCCAGGTAGAAAAAAACGACGGCGTCTCGGAAGATGTGCAACTCTCCCAATACACCGTCAATCAGGTGCGCGATGGCGACGACCGCAAAGATCGCCACCTTGCGCATGATCCCAACAAACCCCGTCCGACTCCTCAACTCCCCCCGCACCCACGCCGCCGCCCACCCCGTTGCCCAATCAATGCTGACCAATACGAGCAGCAGTGCGATTAACATGTGTATCCCTCCTGACAAAAAGCCGACCATGGCTCCGAGGAGCAGGGCGGCGTATTTTGGTAATTGGTCGGTCACATTTATGCAATATAGAATAAATCTTTCTACTCACTGCCATGCTTCCACAATGATATTGTAAAGTTCGGAAGTTCCTCCCGAAACTTGAAAAGTAATAGAAGTCGATGTTGCTGAAAGACCACCGCTGACGTAATACCAGGATCCGTTAGAAGCATTGTTGATCGTACTACCTTTAACCATGTTAAATAAAATTTGTAAGGCCTCATTTCCAAAACTACTTGTTCCACTTATAGCGACTACTCTAGGAACAAAACCAAAATTCACTGTACGCGTTCCAGAACTCGGATTCATCGTTCCATAATCATTCCTTGAATAGTTACGCTTTGAAATAGTATTTATGCCTGCCACCAGTTCTGCATGAGTAGGAACACCATCGCCGTCCGCGTCCGCTACTGTACCGCCTTTCCCAGTGATCGCAGCACGGACGGCGGCTTTGCCATCACTGACAGATTTTTTTAAGTCTACACCTTCAACAAGTAACTTTCCTCCAAAATTAAAAGTAGATGCATGGAACTCCATATTGGCATTTGCTATATTCCCGTTCCCTGGCCCTACTAGAATACGGGCATCGTAATCAGTAAGTACGGATCCTGTGTGAAAATCAATAAATGCAGCTCCAGATCCTGGTACATTCAATCCCAACTCAATGTCACGTCTGTTAATTGAATGCAGTAATCCTGAATAATATCCATCCGAGTCATTATTCCAAGGCTGAATACCGGATCCCAAAGTAAGTTGGACTTTACGAAATCCTTTATAGGTCGCATTTTTGTTAGGAAGAACAATGAGTCTAATAACTGCTTGAACAATACCTGCAGGTACTGTTACGTCTATGCTCCTTTGCGTCCATCTATCTGTACTACTTGCATATAGGGCTCCGAAAATCCCTCCTCCGACACCTACAATTTCCATGTAAAGATCATTACTAGCTGCAGCTTCTGCCCAAAACTCGACAGAAAGATTATAAACAGCTGTAGGAGACACAGGAAAAGGATCAGATTCAATAAATCGTGTCGAAGTACCACTTGCTTCTCGAAAGCTGATTTCTGAAGGTGCGTCCCCCGACGCTTTCGAAAAGTACCAACCTGCAGAACCGCCTCTGAATTGCCATCCCGTAGAACCATACAATCCGCTTCCGTTAGGAATAAGATTCGAACGACGATTAGAGCCCATCTTTGTATCAGCCAACTCTCTAACACGCCGCACCGCATCCGCCGTAGCCGCCTTCCCCTTACTCGTACTATTCGTCGTATCATCCAGCTGCACGATCCCCTTCTGCGTCGTCGACGCCTCCGGAATCTCAGGCTCGATCTCCCCGATCTCCGTACGTATTTCACCGATCACAGTGTCCAGCTTGTCCCAATTCTCGTTCAGCATCGTATCGATATTAAAAGTCTGATCCGCATCGGTAGTTTTGTCCGCTTTATAAAGATCCACATTCGGTGTTTTCGAAGACATGCCTTTCCCTCCTTTAATATAAAAAGCTTCAGTATGTTGGCCGCTTAAGATGTCAGGTTACGTTCCTCAAAAACCCGCTTGAATCGTGCGTGTTTCCGATAAACGTAAACCTTTGATTTAATGCGGTCAACGTACTAATTAAAAGCAAACTTATCCAGCGTCGTCCGATCCAGTTGCCCCAGCGTCATCACGCCATCCACATCGCGAATCAGCAGATAGCTAAACTCGTACTCCACTGACATATGCGCCGGCTTGATCGCTTCGATGGCATCTTTCAGATCATCCAGGTTCGGCGGCAAGCCGATCGTGTCGACGAAATGAATCGTAAACGTCCACTCTTCCGGTTGGAATGTCACGTCCACCGTACCGCGTTCATACGCCGCCGCCACATTACGCACCATTTTCCCGGAAAAGACACCGCCGCCGCGCAGCTTCGACTCCACGACGGAACGGCGCTGCTCTACCGGCTTCGCCGGATCGACCGCAATATCCAGCTCCCGCTCCCAGATTTCCAACCCCCAGGTCGCCGTGCGCACAAAGAACTGATCCAACGTTTCTTCCAACGCCTGATGCAGCAGATCCATTTCCCGGCCTTTCGCTTCGGCATCCGCGCGCATGATCCGGGAATTTTCGTAATAATGCGGCAGATAGGAAAAGAGCTCCTGCCCTTTCTCCGAAAGGGGGAGCTCGTCGAAATTCACGGTATGCAGCGTCGGAACGCCGTTACCCGTCATTTTTACAGCCTCACTCATGCACCGTCACCGTCCCCAACACCGCCACCTGATGCTCTTCCATCTCGATATTCCGGTCGCTGGCGCCGCCTACGATCAGGTCGGCGTAGTCGATCAGCGGCGGAATATCGAGCAAGATCGCGGCGATCCGAGTGTAGCGAACCAGCGGGTCTTGGAAAGACAACTGCTTCAAATAAGCGGTCACGCCCTCTTCGATCTGCTTTTTCACATCGGCCGCGGAAGCTCCGCTAGCCAGCGTCGGCGTCACTTCGATATCGATCGCCACTTCTTCCGCCGGCATGACGGTTACGATCGGGCCGGCCGGAGCCGTGCCTTCTCCCTGACCGTCTTGGGTCGGATCGATATAGTTCTGCGCGGCCGATACGATCGAAGCGCTTGCGGCGCGTTTATCGTTGTCCAGCAGATAAATGCCGACCGTGCCCGGTCCTTTCCACAGCGGAACGACCCGGCTAGCGCCGACGCCAGGGATCTCGCTCGCCCATTGTCTGTACTGCGCTTTGTTCCCGCTCGTGCCCTGATTGCGGACTTTGGCGTAAAAACGCTCCAGCAGCGAAGCATCCGACTCGATGTCCGTGCCGCCTGTCAGTGCTGTCGCATTCGTTACTCCCGTCACGCCGGAAACCGAGTCGGAGATCAGCGAGATCGCGCCGGGCGGAACATTTCCGGATTTCCCGGCGATCGCCGCACGCACGCCGACCGATGCCTTGCCCGTTTCGCCGATCGTGACCGCTTCCGTCGTCTCATACTCCTTCGACGCCTCCCCGATCTCCTCGTCCGAAGGCGATGACACCGTTGTTCCGGCAGGTACGACCTTGCCCGGCTCTCCGGTAAACGCGACACTTCCTTCCGCAAAAGTCGCAGTCCGGCGCGTTACGCCATGCTCGGAAGCCCGTAAGTCCAGCTCTTCCGAACGAAAGTTGTCATCCGTGCTGGCCACTGTGCTCGCAAACCCCCGACGCAGCAGTTCCTGTGCCCACAACGCCGCTTCCGACAACATGAAAGCCGCCGGAGCCTGCGCATCCCACAGAAACGATCCTTCCGATTTATCGAGGTCATCCGGCAGCCGATCCAACATTCGGCTTCGGATCGCGTCCTCCGTCTGTTCTTCCAAATAATAAGGAAACTCAGCCAAATCCAATCACCTCGCTTTCCAAAATTTCAACGTCCTCCTGCACACTGGTCACTTGGCAGCTGAACGTGCAGCCGTCTGCGATCCAGGCAAAAGAAAACTGATCCACCGAACCTGTCCGATCGTCCGCAAGCAGCGTTTCTGTCACCATGCGTTCGACTTCGCTTTCAATAACGGAACGCGGATGATCGCTGCCGAGCAGGTCTTCAAGCTCGCTGCCGTAGTCGCGGGAGTAAATCACATGCCGGTAGCGCGGAGTGCGGATCGCCTTTTCGCACCATTCGACCCAAGCTTCTCTCGGATTCGCCGCCGCGATTCGTCCGCTCGGCGTCGTCACGAATTCACCTCGGTCATAATCGAACTTCCAACTTCGCCCGAACGTGACCGCAGCGGAATCGGCTTCGACGTCCGTCTCTGCATCTCCCCAGAAAAAACCTCCGTTATCCGGAAAAAGATTAGCCATCCGCGCCCACCACCTTGCACAGCACGACGACATCGCTTCCGCCGTTCACCCGGATCGCCAGCACGCGGTCGCCGGGTTGAAATCCGTTGACTTGCAGCGTAACGTCGCTTCCGACACCCGGACTGCCCGAGGAATCCTCGGTGTCCGGCACAACAGTTCCGCCGCTTTTTCCAGCTTCCATCGTGCCCGGCAGTTCCGCGACCAAATAATCCTGAATTTCATGCTTGAAATCGTCCAGCTTTACGCCGGATGCCGTCATCGTTCCCAGCACGCCGCCGAGACCGCTCGCCATTTGCTTGGTGTGGCCCTTCATCGCGGAACTCATCATATCGGCAAATTGCCCATACGGATCTTTAGTCAAGATAAAACCTCCTTTTTACCGACGCTTCGGTCGCCAGTTCCAACGTCATCGTGCCCGGATTGCCGAGATCGTGACTGACCGACGTGACAAGCAGCTTCATTCCGCTAAGCTTCACGGCGTCGCCCGCCCGAATCGTATTGACGTCAGGCGCTGTTACGGTAAACGTCTCTTGGATTCCGGTCAGATAGCTTTGCGCGAGCTTTTTTGCCGCTTTTGCCGTTTTGACCTGATCGTCGGAGACCACTTTTTGCAGCGTCCCGAGTTCTTTCGTTCCCTTTTCCTCGACGGTCAGGATTTTGGACGCGACTTCCTTCCCGTTCGAAGATTCGGCTGCCGCAAGCACTTTGACCTTGGTAACCGCGCCTTCTAGCGTACGCATCTGCGCAACGTCGATCAGGCGGTCCAGTTCATGCACCTGCGTGTTGCTGCCGAGCTCGAACAGTTCCAATCCGCGACTCGTCATCCGGGGATGATACATAGCTCCGCCGGATTTGGACGTTTCCTTCAGATCCGCGAACAACATGGAAAAAATCGTTTGCGACCGATACACCGCTTTTGCCAGTTTGGTTTTCGTATCCACCGGATCGCCAAGCGTAATGCCCCAGTCTTTGGCGTACTTTTGCAAACGCTGCGTCGCGGTCTGGTCTTTGGGAAACAGATATTCGTCTTCGGACTTTTCCAGATAGATCATCCGGTCGTACAGCGTCAGCGAAATGCGTTTGGTGCCGCTGTTCGTGCTTTCCGCTTCCCAGATCACGCCGGGATTCAGCAAAGGAAAGATCTGCCCATCTTTGCCGAAAGGAACGCCGCTCACACGGATCGGCGTTCCCGGCGTAAAGTCGGGCAATGTTTTCGCCGTAGACACGGCCAGTCGAACGCTTGCCTGGTAAGCAATCTGGTCGAGCGCGTCGCGCATGCTGATCGTCTCGACCATCGGCGTGATATCGGTATTGCTGCCTACGATCACTTTGTAACTCATTTTGGCATCACCAACTTTTGTCCCGGCTTGATCAGGTTCGGGTTGGGCCCGATCACGGCTTTGTTCAATGCGTAAATCGAATTCCACTTCGTCCCTGCACCCAGCTCCAACTTGGCAATTTTGGATAAGGAATCGCCGCTTTTGACCGTATACGTTTTGCTGACAGGCTTAAGATCGGTTCTTTTCAATGCTTTGACCGCGCCGGATTTGCCTTGCAGCTTGGCATCGCGCCAGGTACGGAACGTCAGCTCAAAATAAATGTCTCCCGGCTCTCCGCCGCGGAACGAGCTATTGTAGCTGATCAGATACACCGGCACGTTGATACCCGTATGCGAAATCACCAGTCGCACCGGCTCGGCCGAAACGAGAAAACGATTCAGCATATTGACCGCAACCATCGGATCGGGAATTTTGCGAAAACGGCAGTAAGAGGGATCGTATTCTTTCGGGAAAAAGGAAGAAAAACTGATCTCCTTGATCTTGTCTCCCTGCGCGAAATCGAACTCTCCATGTTGCAGCATATTGACCGTCTCATACCCTTTCGAACGCGAGAAATTGATTTCTTCGGGATTGACGGGAAAATGAAAATACTTTTTATCGCCGTAAAACAAATAAATCTCCACGGCTGTCCTCCTTTCCGGGACCGCGGCTGCAAAGCCCGGCCCGCCTTCTTACGTCGCCATCGATTGCGCAGGCCCGGCCGAACCCCCGCCTCCGCCGGACGGCTTGTAGTTTTGGAACGCCTGGCGTACCTTCGCCACGATCGACGCTCCGATCTTGCCTTCGATTTCGGCATAGTCGATTTCTTCGTGGATATCGAGCTGTACCGTGCCGGGCGAGATGTTGATGGAAATTTGGTTGGTGACTTCGGCTTTGGCGTCTTGGATCATGCCGGAGACGGCACTCATTTGGGTTTGGCTCATCTCGACATTAATTTGGCTGCTAGGTTGTGTTGCAGGCGATGTTGGAATAACAGGCTTTGGTGCCGCTTGGCTAATCAGACGCTGATTCATCATACCGATCGGATCAAGCGGATCGGCAAAGCGAGGAGGTGCAGGATTAATCATAGGTCCATACATAGCCGGGGATGGAGCACCCACAGCATTGGCGAGCGTTGGAGAAAAAGGCGCAGCCGGTTTGGTCTCGGTTTTTTCTTTTTCCTTGTCTTTATCCTTGCCCCAGTTGAAGAAATCGTTCATTTTTTCGGACAGTTTATCCAATGTGCCATCGATGGCTTTAGTTACTTCTCCGCCATATTCGTACACTAAACCGCCGACTTTACCGCCTACGAAATCTCCGGCCATTCCGCCTAAATAGCCGCCAACGGCCGTACCGATCCCTGGCAAAATCGCTGTACCAATTGCCGCCCCTGCACTAGTACCAATGGCTCCTCCAGCAGCTCCTCCAAGCAATTCAAATCGTTCTTTATCATCTGTCATTCGGATTGCATCCCCGACTTGTAATGCTGTAGACACAGGTCCAAGAACACGTCCTACCGCTCCTTTAGCTACATTATCAAATATTCCAGAGTTAGCCGTTTGTTGAACTACCATAGAAGCTGTTTCCGTAACTGAAGCTTGTTCTCGTCCACGATCTTCGATAACAGATTTTGCATCTGTAAACAAACCGTATCCTTGCTCAGCTACATCTATCCAGCTACCTACAGCGCCAAACTTGTTCGATCCAATTTCATTTTTAAGTGTTTTTCTAGTATTATGATATTTTTCAGTGTCTTCTGCTGTGGCTGGCCCCATTGTAGCTGCCCATTGAGCTTCTAAGGTTTTGAGTTCTTGTGTTTTTACTTTTGCCGTATGCATACTTTGCCGTGCATCAAAGTAACTTTTACCGCCACCAACTAAATGCTTACCAATAGACAACGCAGTAGCCCCTTTTTCTTCTACGCTTTTTCCACCTGCTGCCGGAGCCGCTGCAAACTGCAAAGACCCCAATTTACTCGTCAACTGCACAACCGCATCCGTATTAATCACCAGTGCCGTTACCAACGGCTGAAAATCAATCGGTGGTATGCTGGTTGCAGGATTGGCAATAGACAGCGTGAGATTTTGTTGTTGCTGTTGCGTAACCGACGGCGTTTCTGCTACAGGAGCAGGTTTCGGCGCAATCGGCTTCATTTTACCTATCTTCGAACCACCTGTTGCAATAGGCGGTAACGTTTCGACTCGATCAGGAACTTTGGGTAAGACCTGACTTCCTTTAGCAATAGGTGGAACAGCTTCTACCTTCTGTTGCACTTTCGGCGCAACCGGAACCACAGGCATCTTCACATCCGCCGCTACCTGCACCCGCTTCGAGCGAATCTGCCCCAACTTCGCAATCAACCGATCAATCTCCCCCGACGCCTTAACATCCAGCGTTACCCGGGGCATCAGCTTCAACCTCGACAGCTTCAATGCCGTCCGATAGATCTGATCGAAATGCCGCGCCGTAAACTTCAGTTCGTTGTTCAGCTTGATGATATTCTGATAACGCGTTCTGCCCAATCGATCCGAAGCGCGCTGGATCTGGTCGAAGTAACGTGCCGTGGCTTTGAGTTCGCCCGAATTCATCGCGAACCCGTTAGGATCTGCCATAATTTCACCTCCTTATATCGATGGAGCGCTAGGCACGGGTGCTCAGCGCTTCCAGCTCCTCTTCCGAAAAAGCCAGCAGCAGCAGCCTCTCCCCGCGCGGCAGCTTCCAAAATTCTCCGGGACGGAGATGATGGCGCACCCACATGTGGTACATCATCGTCGTCACCCCGCCGGAGCGGATTAGTTTTTTACGTCAGCCAGCTCCACGCCGAAGCCGGACAGTTCCAGCACCTTATCGCCGACGGCATCGAGTTCGCCTGCCAGCAGCATTCGGCGCACAGCCTGCTCGCCGCCGGACAGCTTGAGACGGCTCGTGATGCGCGGGTCGCCCCAGCCGTTCAGCTCCAGCCCTTTGACTTCGAGCTTTGCCGTCGCTTCGGAGATCAGTAGGGCATTGAACGTTTCGCTGTCCACTTTTTCTTCCGTGCGGCCTTTAACGGTCTTGCGCACCATGCAGCGCTCTCGGATACCGTCAACCTTGCTGGATGTCAGGCCGCGCAGCGTCATGCGAAGGTCGAGACGTCGGATGGCGACCGTTTCTTCGGGCAGTTTGTCCGCCGCTTCGAACAGCACGTCCAGGATTTGTTCTTCGGACAGGTTTTCGTTGATACTCATAAAAAAAGTTCCTCCTTGGATTTTGGATTTAACATCGATTGAAAACTTTTATGCGAAAACGCAAACGGCGTGTCGGAAAACTGCCGCACACGCCGATCCGTTTACGCAAAAAGATCGCGCATGCAGAGCATGCCAGCCCTGTTTCCGGCGATCCTTGAGCCTATTTTTACAAAGAATTTTGTTTTGAGCCTGTAGCGGTTCGCAGCTTGTTCGTCATTTGCTTCTCAAGAACATCTTCGAAGCAAATTTTTTATGCAGATCGTTCCGAATCAGTTCGCGCGGATCGGATCAAGCAGCTCGTACCCTTCAAAGGTAAACGTCGTCTCTTCCGCGACTTCTTCGCCTGCCGTCCAGTTCGCCAGCTGAATCTTGTCCGGCATGCAGCGGATCAGGCGAACGCGTTCGTGGCCGTACGATTCCGGATCGTCGAGTTTAGAGATGATATCGAACTTTTGAAAGCCCCGGCGGATCATGTCCGACGTGACTTTGTAGCCGCTCATCGTACCCGTGCCTTTTTTCGCGCCGTTCTTATGCACTTTCCAATCGGTCCCCGTCAGGTTCAGCTCGCGCTTTTCGATCTCCACGCTGGCTTCCAGCTTGTTGATATGGGATTGCCACACCCCATCGATGTGCAATTGACCGTACGTGCCGAGAATGACTTTCGAAGCATCCAACATAATATTTCCTCCTTGAGATCGTTAATGGTTGATTTTAATGAATATCGGTGCTAAAAAAAGGAGCTATCGCGCGGTATTCGTACTGTGCGCCAACGCTCCTCCGTCTATTTTTACTGGACGTTGAACGTACCGAACAACTGCTCCATCACGTCGGCCAGCTTCACGTTCCATTGCAGGAAGACCTGATCGGCCTCGGGCTTGATGATCGGAGCGTCGCCGTAGTAGGCAGGGTCCGGAATCACGTCGAAGCCATTGGCTTCGATAACGCCGCTTTGAGCGAGCAGGGCCAAATATTCCTTCATCGCGCCGATCAGCGCCAGACGGCCTTCTTCCGTATTGTTGACCTTGCCGATATATGAGTCTTCGGCTGTACGCTGAAGGTCGCTGCTGATCGCATCCATGACGCGGACGGAGCGAATCTTTTTCCAGGCGTTATTTTGACCGGCGGCCGGCGTGACCAATGTGTTGATTCCGCGCAGCGTTTTGACCTGGCGGCCGTCATGGAACAGCAGGAACACGCCGTTTTTAACCGCTGTTTCTTGTTCGGAACGCGTCCAGCGGCGAGTAACGTCTTCGAAGGGAGCCGCATGGTACGTCGTCGATTCGTTCAAACGTTGTCCGGCAATCAGACCTGCGACATAAGCGCTTGTCTGTGCGGAACTATAGGAAGCCGAACCCAGTTTGACTCCTGTGCCGACGTTGATAATACCTTCGTGGTTGAGCGCCGTCGAGCGAGCGGAAGCCAGCGCCGGTGCGTTAACAGCCGTATCGTCGGCTTCCGTGCCGCCGACAACCAGAGTTACGCCGCGACCTTCTGCGCGCAGACGCTTCACGAATGCCGCAAAGCTTTGCAGCAGAGCCGAGTCGGCTGCGAAATCAAGCGCCAACACGTCAAAGTCTGTACCTTCCAGTGCCGACTGCGCCGCAATATAATCCGCATTGCTCAGCTCGCCGTTGCCACTTGCGCCGCCCACGAACGCTGCACCGGAAACTTGCGACAGAATCGATTCCGGCGCCAACGCTTCTGCTTTGACCCAGATATTTTCCGCATCCGAGTTCATCGCTTCAACGAATGTCGCCACGCTGCCCGTTTCGGAAACGAATGTGCGCAGCAGCTTCGCGCCTTCGTACAGACGCAGTTCCAGCGCGTTTTCGTTCGCAATATTCGGCTGAACCGCGACGCGGAAACTGTTACCGCGGCTGCCCGTGTAAGAAGCGATCAGACGCAGTACGTTGGTCTCGCCCGTTTTGAGCGCCACCGACGCCGCAGCTGCCGTATCGTCGGCAACGCGGTAAGCAAGCAGCTTTTTCGGGCCGCCCAGCAGAGCCAAGTACAGGGAATCGTAAGCCGTCGCTCCGCCTGTCGCTTCGTTCGAATACGTACGGCTGATTGCCGCTTCACTGCCGATTTCAATAAACTCACGTTCCGGTCCCCAGTTGCCTTTGACCAGTACCGCTACCGTTCCGCGACTGCCCGGCTGTACCGCCGAAGCTGCTGCCGCCTGAAAATTCATATAAAGTCCCGGAAGGACCGGTTTCTCCGTTGCACTCCAAGTTCCGCCTGCCATATTACTTCACCTTCGCTTTCATAAATTGTTTGATCTTTTGCACCGCTTGTTCGACGGTAAAGCGTTCTGCGCTTTCGCCGCAGAGCGCGCCGTATACCACTTCTTTACGCACGCCGAATAGGTCTTCCGCATGCTGCATCAGTTCTTCTGCCGTATACAAAGCCGCTTCTCGGCGCGTATCGTCTGCTCTTTTTGTCGTACTTGCCATGTTCATCCCGCCTTCTTGTCCATATTGATGGGTATGCTCAAGCGGCGCTTCAATCTGCCTGCTTCAATCCGACTTGCCCGATCAACACAGGAGGCTCGGTTTCTCCAGATTGGCCTCCAGGGTCAACGACACGCTCCAGAACATCGAGCCGGAGCTGACCTTTCAAAAAACCGTCGGCTTCCAGATCCGCGACCACATCCGCAATCGTTGCCCCGCGACGCCCCGGCGCCGTAGACTTCAATCTCTGCGCCGCGCTGAGCCGTTCGGCCAACTTTGAAAGTGCCTCGCGCTCCTCGGACGGCGCTCGCCCCAACACATGCGCGGCATATGTCCGTCTCACGTCGAATGCGGACGGCTTCGCGGTCACTTTTCGACTAGCCGACATCCGCCATAATACGCAAGGTCTTGCAACCGCAGATGTCCAGCGATCCGTATGGACCTGCCAATCGGCTCCGAGCAGCTCAGACGTCAACTCGGCCAAGGCCGTTAACTCTGCACCCGCCTCGCCCGTGTCGGATACAACCGGGGTTGCCGGCCGTCGGTATACCGCAAACCGCAAGCCTCGCGTCATACTGCCGCTGCCGAACGCGGCATCCGTGCGATCCCCGTCAGCCGATCCGGCAAACACGCAGGTGAACGCCGACTTGATCAGGTTGCTCGTGCCGCCTGCCGTTTGCCCAACGGAAATCGGCAAGCTTTCTTCTACCGAACCGCCGCCAAGCACCGACTCGTGCAGCGCCGCTTCGATCTTCCCGGCCAACTCTTCGACCTTGCCAAAGCCACCGGCCGCCTCATCGGCATAAGGCCATATCTTCACGATTCGCCGATAGCCAGCCCAATCGCTTTTGCGAATTTCTTCGCCAAAAGCGATCACTGCACCAAGTCCCGCAAACGTCTGTCCTGATAAAGGCAAATCGTGAACGCGATCTGCCAATTCCGGAATCCGTTCTTCCAGTGCCCTTTTGATCGTCTCGCGAATGACACACCCTCCTTCCTTTCCCGCTCCACGCACAAAACCGCCGACAGGATACTCCGACGACGGTTCGAACGGCTTCACGTTTATTTCTGATGCTTTTGCTAACTTCGGGAGTCTTGCCAGATCCTGTTCGCGCCGCCTGTTGCATGACAAAGACGGCTGCGTCGCCCGCAAGGGCCGCACCCGTCTTTTCAGCGGATATGAGCTTCTCTGAGCTTTCGGCGCCTGGCCTCTCGCTCAACTTCCCGATGATATAATCTTACCGCCTTTTTCACCAAACGAAGACGGTGAAGCGTCCGACTTTTGTCCGATAAACGGAGGAAAAAAGACGAACCTTGGGCGGAAAAAGAGCGGAACCATTCTACAAACGCCGCAACCATGCGATTTCTGCTGCTTTTTAGCCGCTTGAACTTTTCTAACACGCGATATCCGGACTTTCTCCCCAAACCTATTGAATCAATCAAGCGACTCCGTCTTTCTTCTATAATATAGAAATATGCCTTGTCGTCCCGACACCTCGGCCTCAAACAAATTCAACAGCTTCTCCATATTTCAATATTGTCAAGATGCTTGCCCTATGCTACTATATAGTGTATGTGATTATTGATTATTTTAAGAAGGAGTTGAAAATAGATGAAACAAGGAATTCACCCGAACTACCAACCGGTAGTATTCATGGACACGAGCACAGGACACCAGTTCTTGAGCGCTTCGACTCGTAAATCCAATGAAACTGTAGAATGGGAAGACGGCAACACTTACCCGCTGATCAAAGTGGAAATCACTTCCGATTCGCACCCGTTCTTCACTGGCAAACAGAAGATTCTTGACGCTGGCGGCCAAGTCGAGCGTTTCAAAAAGAAATACAACCTGTAAGATCAAGCTCGCGCAAGCGAACTTCTACGACCAGGCAGCGGAATCTTCCGACGCCTGTTTTTTTTGCGCTTTTTTCGCGAAATGACAAGCCCGATCCGGATGTATACGCACATTCGGCTTCATCGCAGCCCAATCGAGTCCGCGTCCTGTGTTTTCCGAATAAAAACCAAAAGCCGCGACACCCGAAACGGGAACCGCGGCTTTTCTTTGGAGTTCTTTTAGATACAACTTTATCGAATGTTTTGCCCAATTTTATTCGCCGTCTGCTACATTCGGCCTTGCCAGCTTATATAATTCCAAGTAACTCGCTTTTTGCGGCGTATCTTTCAATACCTTCCAACCGTCTTCTCCGTTTTGCATCCGAATCGAGCCTTTCATCGGCAGCGGATTGCGTCCGCTTGAAAATATAATGTCCAGCGTATAATCGAACGTGACCTGCGCAACTCGCTCGTTTGCCTTCTCCAGTTCTCTCATCGTCATTTGCACATGGTCGACAGACAGCTCGGAGTCGGTGTTGATTGCCGCTTCGTAAGGAACATTTCCGGCTTGGTTGTTAAAATAGATCGCTAAAAATTCGTTTTCCGCATACGGAGAAAGTTCTTTCTGACGCCGTTCGATCCATTTTACAATGCCTGCTCCGTCATCATCTCCCGATCGAAACTCGCTTTTAAACACATCCAATTGCTCCTGCGTTACCGTCAGATCTTCACGTTTGAACGTCTCCGCCACTTTGCGCGCTTCTGCCTCGGCTGCTGCTTCTGCGACTATTACAGCCTCCTTCTCCTCGTCGGTCTGTCCGCCGCCAACCGCGCCACCAGCATTACTTCCTCCCGATCCGGGAGCGTTCTGCACCTGCCCGATTCCTTGCGTTTGCGCAACATTCGGTGTCCCGTTGTCCAGCCATCCTGCCGAACTCGCTCCCCAGACGCCTCCAAAGACCACTCCGGCCGCCACGATTGCGCCAATCGCCATTCTCCCTTTATTCCGTGTCGGTGCATATGCGTGTTTCATCGTCGATTCCTCCTTGATCTTGCGCATTTGCGCGAGCGTAGGCTCCTTGCTCATCTGCCCAGGCTCGCGGCGAAGCGTATCGTACCAATTCGGCCGCACGTCCCGATCTTGCCCCTTTTCCCGACTTGTGTTCGGTTCATTGAATCGGTTCATGCTTGTTCCTCCTCATTCATCATGCGCTCCATCCGGCTTCGCGCCCGCGATAATCTCGACTTGTACGTGCCTTCGGGGATGCCCAGCATTTCCGCGCCTTCGCGCGCCGTCATGCCGTAATGGGCTTCGAGCAGCAGCGTCTCGCGCAATTTGTCCGGCAGCCGGAACACCAACTCCCAGATTCGACGCTCGCCCGCCTCAGCCAGATACGTCTTTTCCGCCGACGCTTCCGTACCCCCTTGCTCGACTTGCGAAAAAGGCAATACCCGACGCACGAATGCGGAACGTTTATGGTTGATATACGTGTTTCGCGCGATCTTCATCAGCCACGTTTTGATTGAGGAGTCTCCTCTGAACGATTTCCATCCGCGGAGCGCTCGTACAAATGTATCCTGGGTCAGATCATCGGCCATGGGGCGGCTCCCCGTCATGAAGAAGAGATATTTCCACACCTCGCCCCAATGAGTGCGTATGACGGTATCCGGATCGGCAGCCTGCATATTCGCGCCCGGATGCTCTCTCATCTTGTCCATCTGCTCACCTCTTCTACACTTTTAGACAAGATAGACTTGAGATCGTTCCCTTTTTCCCGGAAAAATTTCCGTTTTTTAAACCGCGACGATAGGCTCTTACGCGTTCAGTCGATTAAGCCCGCTTCTTCTCTGCCTTGCCGCGACCATTCTCCGACGTCTTCGCCAACAATTCATCCAGCTCGATCAACCCCATTGCCGACAGCGTCAGAGCCATTTTGTAAAAAGCACCCGTACGTACTTTAACGTAGGTATCCTTGCTGATCGGCGGATCGAACACGTGGTTATACACCTTGTAGTCGAATACGTCGTCCTGCTTCATATAACGCTCGCGCAGCAGCAACCGTTCCCGGTCGTTCAACCGCTCCACGATCCGCTCGATCCGTTCGCAATAAGCGACGCGGGCAGCCGGCATATCTACATTATATATAGCTGTTCGAGCTGTGGAGTCGCTGGTGGTACCCGTGTACCCCGAAGGCGTCTCGTTATAAGAAGAGGTGACGCGCGCTTCCCGTTCCTCGAACGTAATCGTTTTGTAAATCCGGTATTTCTCCATGGCGGCCTCGATAGCAGCCTGCGTTTTTCGGCGATCGAGCTTGGGCAAATTCAATGTGGCGTCCATGTGTATCTCTCCTTTTGTTGTCTTTTGGCAATATTTGAAGCAAATAAATTCATTTCTTAAGGTTTTGTTCGCATCTTGTTCGTATTTATGTTTTAACCTTACCACATCTTTTCCAAACTCGTAAAGAACCATTTTGACGTTTTATTCCATATCCGCGTCAGACATGAATTTTTTCGTAATTTCCGCCTTTTGGCAATATTTTTTGCGAACACATTTACCCGGCACCGGATATTGGGTATATTAAACAGAGAGGGAACGCTGGGCGAAAAGGCGCTAAGGCTGTGTTGCCGAATTTTAAAACACGCCCTAAATTGACGAAGCGAGGAAGGATGCGCATATGGAAAAGCGATTCGGCAGTTATTTGAGACAGGTTCGCGAACGCAAAGGCTGGAGCATTAACCGTCTGGCCGGAGCTGCGGGTGTTAGCACGTCGCAGATCTCCCGTATCGAGCACGGCCTTCGAGGCGTGCCCAAACCGCAGACGATCACCAAGATCGCGCAGGCGCTCGGCGTTCCGTACGAAGAAATGATGAACGAAGCCGGTTATTTGCCCGATACTCATGAAGGGACAGCGCCGGAATGGGCCAGCTCGCGCGACAAGCGGGATTTTAAAAAGATGCTTGAAGAAGACGGCGAGCTGATGTTCGACGGCATTCCGTTGGACCGGGAGGACAAGCAGCGGATCAAGGACGTACTGACTGGTCTTTTCTGGGAAGCCAAGCAAATGAACAAGCGTAAAAACTGATCGTCTGATTACTTCCAATCCCGAACATTCCGCCAAAAGGAGGTCACGGACGGTGGACTCAATGAACGAACTCGTTAACCGACTTATCCGCATGACACGCACGACCGATCCGTTTGCCATGGCGGAGGCGCTCGGTATCCATATCCGCTACATGGACCTCGGCAAATCGACCAAAGGGCTTTATTATCGGAAGCTTCGCAGGCGTTTTATCGTCATTAACGAACAGCTTCCCGAGGAATGGCGGAACTTTGTTTGCGCGCATGAGCTTGGACATGACCGATTGCATAAGGGCGTGAATCGATTTTTCATCGAAGAGCATTCCTTTTTCAGCGCGGGCAAGCTTGAACGCCAAGCCAATCGGTTCGCCATGCTGCTCCTTACCAGCAATACCGAACCGATTCCCGGCGAATCGTTCGAACGGTTTCTGCTGCGCAGCGGTATTCCGGCGGAATGCGTTTATTTTTTTGTCCAATGATCGAACATACGTTCCAGAAGCGATTAGGACATATTGCCCATTTCCATTTTTTTATATTCAAAACGTAACGTTCTAGGGTTTTTCTCCGATAATAAAGAAGACGGAACGGCTGAACCCGCCCTCCACTTTGATTCAAAAAACTTATTTATTGAAGGAGAAGATCATGATCCGACAAAAAAGAGTGATGAGAACCCTGGCTCTGCTGCTTATGATTGCCGCAATCGCGTTCCCAGCGAATGCTTTTGCCGCCACGGGAGACGTCACCTCGATTTCGTTCGACGACGCGACGAAAAAAGAATTGGTGATCGGCCAATCGGCTAAGCAATTGAAGGTTTATGCGACAATCGAAGGCTCGACTGCCAAAAAAGATATTACGGCAACCGCAGCATGGACTTCTTCCGACGAAGACGTCGCGCAGGTTGTCAAAGGTCTGGTCACGCCTAAAGAAACAGGCACGGCAACGATTACGGCCACTTACGAAGGCGCAGTCGCAACGGTAGAAATCGCAGCTTCGTATCCGTATACGAAACTCGCCCTTGAACCGGTCAAAAGCGGTACATATCTTTTGGGCGATTCCGAAAGTAATTTGAAAATCAATGCCAAGCTCACAGGCGGCGAAGCCAAAGACAAAGTAACGGATGTCACTTCGCTTGCAACATGGACCAGCTCCAATTCTTCCGTACTTACGGTTGAATCCGGACAAATCACGCTGGTCGGCAAAGGCACGGCAACGATCACGGCTAAATACCAAGGCCAGACCGGTACGTTCAAAGCTACCGTCGAACTGCCTTACTCTTCCCTTGAGATTCGCGACGACAAAGGCAAAGCAACCGATCTGGAACTGCTTGTCGGCGATGAAATCAAGCTGAAATCGATCGCTCCGGCTGCTGGCGGCAGCGGAGAGCACGATGTAACGGCTAGCGCAACATGGACGACTTCCAACGAATCGGTTGTAGCCGTCGAAAAAGGAGCCCTTACCGTAAAAGCTGCGGGTAAAGCCACGATTACGGTTCAATACTTGGGCGTAACCGGCACGCTGGACGTCTATGTCCGTTCGCCGTACGAAGCCCTGCTGTTGGTTCCTTCCGAATCGACAACGATTTTCCTGGGCGAAACGCTTGATCTGAAGGCTGAAGTTCGCGACCGCGCCAACTCTTCGCTCGACGTGTCCGCTTCTTCAAAATGGACGTCCAGCAGCCTGTTGGCAGCCACCGTTGAAGGCGGCAAAGTTACAGCCAAAGCTGTAGGCACCGCAACCATCAAAGCCGAATACGGCGGGATTTCCAAAGAAATCAAAGTTACCGTTTATCCGACACTGAAGTCGCTTGAAGCGGCAAAGACTGAAACCGAGCTGTACAAAGGCGAGTCGGAAACTCTTCCAAAGGTCAATGCGCTGAAACTCGACGATTCGAAGCTGGATCTGAGCAATGACGTGAAATGGACATCGGGCGATGAAGAGATTGCCTATATTGAAAATGGCAAAGTTATTGCGAAGTCGGCAGGTACAGTTACACTGACGGCGGCTCTGCCTGAAGGGTCTTCCGTAAACACGCCTTCGGGTGACGTTTCCGTACGGGGCAAAAAAGTTGAATTCAAAATTACCGTCAATGAAAAAATCTTGGTTCTGATCGGACCGGACGAAGCACTGAACCTAATCATAGGTGATTCCTCCGAGCTGCCAACCGTCAATGCAGTCTGGGAAGACGGACAAGAGAAAGACGTATCTTCGCTCATGACTTGGACCGTAAGCGGTACGAATGCCGTGATCAAAACAACCGATAAAGGCCAAGAAATCAAAGGCCTGCTCAAAGGTTCGGCGACGCTGAAAGGCACCTACCTGAACAAGTCGATCACCGTTCCGGTGAAGATCGAACAAAAGATCACCAAGATCGTGGTTGAACCGACTTCGATCGAACTCAATATCAAATCCAGCAAATCGATCAAGGTTACCGGCTTCTTCGCAGACGGTTCCAAAATCTCGCTGGGCAGCAAGGTAGGTTGGGAATCTTCCAATCCTGAAGTCGCTTCGATCAAGACGACTTCCGTAAAAGGCGTCTCCGAAGGTAAAGCAACGCTGAGTGGCTCTTACCAAGACATTGCAGTATCTGTCGACGTCAACGTTGTACCGAAGCTGACCAAGCTGACCGTTGACGAGAAGTCGTTGAAACTGGCTCCCGGCGCTGGAAAAACAGTCGTTGTCACCGCTGCCTACGATACGGGCGCAACAGCCAGCGTCGCTGGACAAACGACATGGACAAGCTCCAAGCCGTCCGTAGCTACGATCTCGGCCGCGGGTCAAATCTCTGCCGTGGCTGAAGGCAAGACAACGATCAAAGGCAAGTTCGGCAACAAGACCGTGACGATCTCGGTAACGGTGAAGAAATAACAAAGTTCCTGAGATTCCTGCCAAACAGCTGATGCCTAAAAGAAATGCCGTTCCTTCTTCGAAGGGAACGGCATTTTTGTGTTCACTATACGCTGTCTTCAAACCCTCCATTCCCATTAACATTCCAACAAAATATGGTTGTTATAGTTTTGGATACTGATTTAAATCATAAAACTGAGCATTTTTGAGAGTTTTATCACAGCAACTGTTTCTTCAATCTTGCAGGATATGAACGTATGACAACTCGACTCCAATCCCCTCGCCTTCTCCGATTATCCCATTTCAATGACGGCAGCGGTAAGCGCGACGTTGTTCAACGTACAATTTAGAGGGGGATAACATCGATTATGAAACTCGCTGGAAAAATCACAACGGCCATCGTATCCTTATTTCTTGTGATCGGATTAGCCGTTGGCTTATTGGCCTATCAAGCGGCTTACGGACAAGTCGACGAAGCTGTAGGAATCGAGCTGGTAGGCTGCGCAAACATCACCACTGGGTTGGTCGCTCCCGCCGATGTCGAAGCATTAGCCGCAGGCGACAGCTCCAAACTTGAAGAAATTCAGGACAAAATTGACTGGATTCACGAACACAAACCTATTTTCAAAGAAGCCTTTATTTTATCTGTGGACGGAAAAATTCTGGCGGCTGACTCCAATTTAAGAGAACGCGGCTACAAGGCAGGAGATAGCTTCTATTTCACCGATGAAGATCGGGAGATGGCAACGACCCTGTCACACGGCGTCTACTCAGAAGTGTATACCTATGATGGAGTCGGACTTAAAACCGGCTATGGTCCTATTTATTCCGGCGAAGGCGAAAATCAGAAAGTCGTCGCATTGATGGCGATCAACTTCGATTCCTCAATTATTCAAGAACGTACACTCTCCGTCTTTGAACTCCCACTCCTGATCGGAGCCATCCTGCTCACTATCGCGTTAATTGCTGTTTATTTCATCATTCGTCGCATGATTTCTCCTGTTGTGCATTTGTCTGAACAGACTCGATTGCTGGCCCAGGGCGACCTTAGCCTGAACGCGATGCCGGTACGAGGACGTGACGAGGCAGCCATGCTCGCTGCCGACTTTAATCTGATGGCCGGGAGCTTCCGCAACATTTTGACTGAAGTTCGGGACAGTTCGCATCACGTTGCTTCCGCTTCGGAGCAACTTACAGCAAGTGCCGGACAGACAAGCTCTGCCGGAGAACGAATTTACGATGTAGCCATGGGCCTTGAAGAAGAAGCTTCACTCCAACTTCACTCCCTGACCGAGAGCTCGGAACTGCTGGATCAAATTACAACCTTTGCCGAGCAGGTACTGGGACGCGTGGAAGACCTGGCACACAGCGCCTCCGAATCGGAACGTCACTCGCGTACAGCCGGAGGAGACCTGGATCAAGCTTCTCACCAATTGAACCTGACAGGCGCCGCATTAAGCGAATTAAAGGTTGCGATTGAAGATATGCGCTCACATTCGCAGGAGATTCGTCAAATTCTTGGCGTGATCACCGAAATCTCGGAAGAGACGCAGCTGCTGGCTTTAAATGCAGCGATTGAAGCCGCTCGCGCAGGCGAGCACGGACGCGGCTTCGCCGTCGTCTCGGATAATATTCGCAAGCTGTCGGATCGCTCCGGATCGGCGGTTCGGCAAATCCATGGCATCATCGAATCCACACTTGGTCAGATTGAAGCTGCTGCGGGTGCGATGGTCTCCGTATCTTCCGCTGCGGACCGCGGCACTCAGACATTCGCCTCGGCTTCGTTGTCGTTCACGGCCATTCAAAATGCGTGGTCCGTCTCCAAAGAAAACGCCAGTGCGGCAATGATCGACGTCAAACGTCTTGCGGAAGACGCTAATTCCGTCTCGGAGCGAATCCGACTCAGCGCCTCGATTGCCGACGGCACGCATGAACGGGCGCAATTGCTGGCGGGTTCTTCAGGCGATCAACATGCTTCCATGCAGGAAATTCAAGCGTCTTCCACCATGCTCTCGCATCTATCCGAAGACCTGTTCACGCTGGTAGACCGATTCAAAATTTAAACCAAAAAGCTGCTTGTTCATTCCGTTGTTTGAACGGACTTGAACAAGCAGCTTTTTGATTTACGCCTGTAAATGGTCGGATCACTCAAATTGCGATCAATGCTTCAAAGCCAATTTGCTTTCGACTTCAAGCGCTGCCGCTTCGGCAGTAACCGGGCGGAAGGTTACGCTATCGAGCAACAGTTCGTTACCGACCGGCTCTCCGTTGACCGTAACCGTGATTTTCGTGAAATTCGAGTTTGTTGTATACATATATGTTCGCTCCCGTTCGATGATTAATATAGGCGTGCTTCATCGTACGGCCAGAAGTGATCTTTTTTAACCGAAATTGGTGTTTGTTCGGAAACTTCGGTACACTTAATGACGTACAATCTTAAGCACTGCAAAATACGGACACATTCGGTACAACATCTTGTCCGCTTGTTGTTTATGTATACCCGATTAACTGCGTGATCAAACATTCTCCTTATCAAACGCGTTCTCCTTTCAGGGTCTGTCTATTCTGAATCGACCCTACTTCTATTCGACATCTTAAATCGAGGTGACCTTCTCATCATGAAGCATAGATTTCCCTTGGCTTTACGCAAATGTGTCCCTGTCGCCCTGTTAGTCGGAATTCTGCTCCTGCCTGCCGCTCGTCCGGCACATGCCTGGGAACCGTTCGATAACTTCGTGAACGGACTCGAAATGTTCGGCGAACTGCCCGGCGAAGTCAATCAACTGCGTCAAAGCTACCAGGAAACGGTGAATCAGCTTGAAGACGCCAAAGCCGATATCCAGAGCTACCGCGAAGACATGGAAGGTTATCGGGATCAAGTCACCCAGTTAAATGAACAAAATCAACGGCTCGACCAGCAAAACCAACAGCTTCAGCAGACCGTCGCGGCCTTGAATGCGGCACAGGAAGAACGCGACCGCAGCGCACGAACCATGAAAATCATCATTTTCGTTCTGATCGGCCTGTTTGTCGGTTATTTCCTGTTTATTCGCGTGCTTCGTCTTGGCCTGCGAGGCAGACGATGAACGGAGGACTTCCATGAATATCATCCACGAACAATCCGGCGACTCCTTCGGCGCTCAAGCCTACACCTTCGAGCTTGAACACGACGACGGCGTCCATATTCTACATCCGCAACAAGTGATGTCGTACCGCGGAGATCCGCGGGGACGGAGCGACCGTCTGCTGGAAATCAGCCGCATGATGCGCAAGCGCAAGCTGATCCGGGCGGATTTCAAAGGACGCTGCACCTTCACTGCCGTGCTGCCAGCAGGCTTCGGCCTGCAAATGCTCGATCTGTCCGGCGGAAGCGATATGTTGTACGATTTCCGCCAATTGTTTTTTTATACGGACGGCATTGAAATGAAAAGTCGCATATTGAAGTTGAAAAATATGCTCATCACTCAAGACGCCATTAAAATGAAGTTTTCGGGTAACGGACAGATTGGCATTATGACCCAAGGTACCGTATTCCAAGCCGAATTAGACGAGAAAGAACCGCTGTTCGTCAATGCCGGAAGCATTCTGGCCTATCCCGAGAACGCCAAGCTGGATCTCGCCGTCTACGGCAATCACCTCGCCAGCCAGCATATGAACTACCATTGGAAAATGACCGGGCGCGGCCATGTGCTGCTTCAAGCAGGCGGCACGCGCAGCCAAGAACTTCGCGAGCATATGGAAGACGACGGACTGGTCAAGCGCATTCTCCGCGAAGCGATTCCTTTCGGGAATATTTTTATCAAATAGAACGAAACCAGCCTTCGACGACAAATCAGGCAAGCAAAAAAAGCCATCCTCGCCGCATGCTCATAAGCGGCCAAGGTGGCTTTTTGTTTTTATTCTTCTTCCGACTCCATCGAATCCCAAGCCGCATCGACCATGACGTCAAAAGCTTCATCATCGTTTTCGATATGTTCCTCGAATGCCAGGATTTCTTCCTCCGGTCCCGGTTGCTGCAGGAAATGCAGGCTGTACTCCCACGCATCTCCGCTCTTGCTATAGATCGTCAGCTCGTAAGGCTCCTTGTGGCCCTCAACTTCCGCTTCGACCTTCCCCATGTAGCTCTTGTCTTCCCTGCGCTCCATGCGTGCATTCAGGATCTTGATGTTCATCCCACGCAGTCCTCCCTCTCTCATCTTCAGACCTGTTTAGCAGGTCTTATTATCTTTTTTTAATCTAGCAAATTGGAGATTGACTGCAACCGCTGAGCTTCGCTTTGTCGTCCGGCCGTGACGCGTTCAGGCTCTGCTGAAGCTCCGCCCTGCATCAGACCTAGACGATCATGCATCTGTTTGTTGATCTCTGTCATACGGCCTGTCTGCTCGGTTGCCGACTTGATGATCGTACGGTTGGATTGTTCATACAGATCCATAGCCGTAAACAGATCGCCCATTGCGCGTTCCACCGCCTCAAGCTGCATAGCCGGTTTTCCAAGCAGGTCGTTTGTTTTTTGCGTCGTTTCTTTCAACATGCGCGAGTTCTCCTCGAACATGTTCTGAAGGGTTTGATTCGCCGTATTGACCGCTTCGATCGTCTCCATCTGATCTTGAAGGGCCATCGCGATCATCGCCGACACCGTAATCAAATGCTGCGTCTTATCGATGGTCGCATCGACGGAGTCGATCAGCTTGTCGTTGTTATCGTTAATGATATCCGTACCGGCAATCGCTTGCTGATACAACATGATCATTTCCGTGAACGACTGGATACGCGTTACGACTTTGCGCAGGCCGCGCTCCAATGCCGTTTTGCGGCCTGCGTTTTCCGGCTTGGCGATCTCTTCCTCGAACAACGTCTTCAGACGGTTGCCCATCGCGATGCGCATTTGCAGATTGTATACTTCTTCGATCGAAGTCCGCTTGAGGTTCCGCATGTATGCCATGTTTTCTTCGAGCGTGTCTTTGCCGTTGCGCAGCGATACGACGATGGCATCGACGTTCGTTTTAACCGATTGATACTTGTAAATGTAGTTCTTGAGCGGCGTCTTGCGCATAATCTTATCGAAAAAGCCCAATTGCTTGCTCTTGCTAAGCGAATCGATCTCGGTGCGCAGGCGCAAAATGTTGCTGCCGACTTCGGAACGCTTGCCGGAAACCATATCGTTGACCGGACGCTGAAGCATTTCGAGCGACTGGCCCGCTTTTTCCATCGTGCGTTGTCCCATTCGGCCGATCTGATCCATCAGTTCGTCGAGCTGGAGATTATCTGTATTCGCAACTTTTTGAATGACCTGCTTCGCTTCTTGCTCAACCTTGGCTGCATCGTCTTTTTTCAAATCTACCGCAAGATTCATCGACATAAAAGTTCCTCCTTTTAATCCATGATCCTTAGTGCCTTGTCAATTCTTCATCAGAAGTTATGTTCGACTGAAACGTACGCGCTTTAGGTGCGTTTCAGTCGGGCGCAACCTTACTTTTAGCGTTGGTAAGGCACTAGAGTAATACCGTCGTCGCTCAGCGCGGGCCTGTCTCATCTTCTTGCCCGGAGGGGTCGAACATGAAACGAACTTTATGAATCAGAGGTCCGGTACCGCTGTTGAATCAAGTCGATCCGACTTTGCAACTCGATCAAGTCGCGATGCTCAATTGTCTCTACATACAACGATAGCCGGGAGTTGATGTCTTTGATTCCGTCCAGCAGCAGTCGGCGGTTTTTGCGCTTGGCTTCGCCGCTTAGCTTCAGGAACGGATTGATCGCGCCGTTCAAGTCTTTGAAGACCAGACGCTGAATATTGTGATTGACTTTGCTGTCGTTCAGTTCTTTGAGCTGAGGAATCAGGCGGGAAATCCGGGCCAAAAGCGACATCGTCTTTTCGACAATCTCATCATCCAGCGAGTTTTTCTGTCCTTCCGAAATAATCAGCTCTTCGATCACCGAGATGTACTCGTGAACCGGGTCCCACATCTCGTCAGGTTCCGCAGCCGGTTTGGGAGGCGCCGGAGGATTCGCGGCAGCGGCCGCTGCCTTCCGTCTCTCCTCTTCGCGCTGGGCAGCCTGCTCCTCGCGCAGACGGCGATCCACAGCCTGATCAACTGCCGGAATGCCCGTTCGTCTTCCACTCGGCGGAAGCACTTCGGGCTGCGGCTGAGACTGCGGAGATACGTCGATCGGAGTTGGCTTTGGTTTGCGACGTTTAAATGCGCCGATACTCAGCAATACCGCGCCGCCGGGAATCAATGCCGAAATCCATACAGGCAAAAAATCGTTCCCGACAATCGTAAGCGCATAACCTGCGATAAAGGCCGTAATAGCCAGACCGTAACGTTTGATATAATCAATCATGCCTTGAACACCTCCAGCTTGATGGCCGAGCCTAAGCCGCCCCGCCCACGTCCGCTTTGGTCGCTTGTCTATCCGGACAAGTTACTTGAGGCCGGGCGCTCCCGCCTCGCTGCGAACAGGGTCCAGCCTTACGGCTTGCTCTACGTAACTCGCTTTGATTCCAAACTGCGGCTTCGGCGCCGGGAATGTCTCGCCAAATGCCGATTTGACGGCCAGGTAAGGGAAATTCACGCCGGACAGGCAGGTGATGTACAATCCTCCCGACATGCGCGGGTTGATTTCCAGCAGTTTGGGAACACCTTTATTGTACTTCACCTGCACGTTAAAAGCATAGGGAATGCGGCAATTTTCCGCAATCCGGTTAGATAGCGCAAGCAGTTCTTCCGAATACTCCAGATGATACACGCGACCTTCCGATTTGCGCCGGGGAACGGCCGTCAACAGGTTCCCCTCCGCATCCGCCAGGCAATCGATGCTGTACTCCTCGCCTTCGAGCAGTTCCATAACCATCAGATCTTGAAAGCTTTCCACGGAAGAGAGCGTCCGGTACGCCTCTTCATAAGTCGTCTCCAGCGTCACATAACCATACAGTTCCTCCAGCGGATCGCCGACTTTCTCCTTCACGATCCGGAAGCCCATGCCGCCTTCGGCTTCCGTCGGTTTGAAGCAGACGCGTTCCCCCACTTCCGTCAACTCCCGGTAAGCTTGCGCAAACTGCTCCGCTGTCCGCACGACCCGGTAATCCGGAATATCGACGACGCCTTTTCCTTCCAACGAGCGATAAAACTTTTCCTTATTCATCATATTTTGCAGCAATTCCATATCGCCGCAGACCATGACTTTCGTTCCGACTTCCTCAAACCGTTTGATATTTTGCGCAATCAATTCCATATGCAGACGCGGAATGAACAAGTGTATGCCGTGCCGCTTACAAAAATCGAGGCAGAACGCGATATATTCTTCGCCTTCGACTTCCGGCTCGGCTTCTTTGACGTCGCTTGCCGCCAGCGAGACATGATCGATGTTGGGATGCGTCCCGTAAAACTCGAACCGCTCTCCTTCTTCGTTTTCACGAATCAGATTCACATAATGATAAGCGACGGAAAACCAGCGATTCATCCATATTTTTCTCATTGTCATCTTCCTTTTTCAGCGTTTCCGGTACATGAACGAAGCTTATAAGCCTATACGGTTAACGCAATGATGGTGTCGGAATTACGGTGTACTACGCTCGAAAAGGCCGCCTGGTTTCGCTTCAGCGCATTTTTGACGACTCTGAAGTTTCGTTCTCGGCAGGCAAAGCAAACCAGTCAGCAATTTTTGCAATCAAATCCTCGGCAGCGCCCATTCCGTCACGGTCCGTGAATGTGTACACGCCTGCCTCCATATACGCCGCATAAATTTCTCCGTGCCTCGGCACGATCGCGTAATCCGCAGCCTTAAGCAGACTTTCGTCCAGCAGCGAGTCGCCGGAAGCCGCGATCCGGGAAGCGCCTGCCAAAGCTTTGACATGCAGTAGTCCGTCACCCTTGCTCACACCGTCCGGAACCAGATACATCTTGCGACCTTGCACGGACAGATTCCAGCGCATGTCCGCCAGTTCTTTTCGAAAATCCTCAACGACGTCCAAAGGCATGTTCTCCCGTTCCAAAATGATGGAATAAAACAGGTTATCCGAGTGACGGTAGGATTTCACCCAATCCGGCGAGGCAATGCGATCGAAGGCTTCAATCACCTTTTCCGCATTTTCGCTGCGAGTTAAAGCTTCGGCCACATGGCGCTGCCAATCCGGATCAGGCACGCCGTCGATCAGCACGTTGCCTCCGTTGCTGGTCACGGCGTACTTGGGCTTAAACGTCTCCCTTATGTAAAAAATACGCTCATACTGCTCGATCGTCCTCGTCGTCACGGGCACGAACAGCGCCGTTTTGGACAACTCGACCAGCAATCTTGCCGTCTCCGGCGACATGAACGAAATATGCTCGCCTTGGTACAGCTCGACCGGAATGACTTCCGTCGAACCGAAAGCTTCGCCCATCGCTTTTTTCGAATAAATCAGCGTACGGTCGAGATCGCTTGCGAAGATCATGATTGTCCTCCGTTCAACGGCTTGATGATCCCGCAGCAGGAGTAGGTCAATTCCGGATATACTTCAACCGGAACACCGCGATCTTCGGCCAGCAGCAAAATATGACGCAGATTCGGATTGTCCAGACGGTCGACCAGAATCTTCCACGGCACGCGGCGCAGCAGCACCCGCGTCGTCTCGCCTACGCCCGGCTTCACCAGATTGACGTCCGCGATCCCGTAATCCTTCTGGATGCGCGCGATATCTTTCATCCCCTGCCAGCTCGACACATTCGCTTCCGGCAGATTTTCCAGTCGCTCCGCTTCCGCTTTCGCTTCTTCGCGAATCTCGTCGAAGTAGCTGCATACCACGTCCACGAACAGATTGGACACGTCGTCTTCCAACCACTCTTCGTAATACTTCGCCCCGTGAAAATCATCCGGCCCGATCAAGTCGTCGCGCAGCACGGTACGGCTCATTAGCCCGGATACCGTGGAATTCAGGCAAGCGCTCGGAATGAGAAAATCTTCGCGCGTGCCGAACGTTTCCGAGCAGCGTCCCGGATCGGCCAGAACCGCCAAATCGTCGTCGAGTTCGATGCCGTATTTGCTTTGCATCGTTTCTTTCGCTTCGGCCAATACGTTTCGAATCGCGCCTTTGCCTGTCCAGCCGTCCACGAACTGAATACGGCGTCCCGGATGCTCGCGCAGCATGTACAGCACCGCGTTCTCGTCGATCCCTTTGCCGCGAATGATCGAGATGCTGTAGTGAGGCAGTTCCGCCCCGTATGCCGCCCGGAAATAACGTTTGATCAAAATCCCGATCGGCGTACCCGCACGAGCGAGCGAAGCCAATACGAAGTCCGTACCGTGCCGGGCCGCTAGACGTTCCGAGACAATGCCCGCGTCCCTAGCCACTTTTCGCGCGGTCGCTTCCAACGTCTCGTGGAACAGCTTCAAATAATCCGCGGTCGGCTTGTACTCCACAGGCAGCATCTCCGAATAGTGCGTGCCGCCTTGAATCGCTTCTTCGCGATCTTCGGTTCCGCGCTCCAAATTCACGTCGCTTAAGTTTTTCAGCAAAAAGACAACATCGTCAGGGCTATAGCTGCCCAATCGTTCAGGCACGGGCAGCAGCTTGGATGATACGTGGTTCGACATATTATTTTTCCCCTTCCGATGTGTTGAGCTTCTTTGATCCTGTTCCCGTAACGACGAGATGCACAATCGGCGCTCCGCTATTTTCCAAAGCATTCAGTAAAGGATCTACGCGATCTTCGATCGGCGCGCGCTCCAGAAAAACAAAAATTTCGTCATACTGCCCTTCCGGCACATTATAGAAAAAGTTTGCCACGCCCGGATCGTCCGGCGACGTATGCGGGAATCCGCTGCGCACGGCGTACCCTTCCTGATCCAGCACATGAATCGGGCTGCGGGTGCTGGATTGATACCGAATACCGTCACCCATTCCGGCTGCAATTCGCATCGGCACATACATAAATTCGCCTGTGCCCATGCACAGCGTACGTGTTCCCAGACGCTGACCCGCCAGATAAGCCGAAGCCTTCGCCACCTGCTCGCTCAACGCTGCGTTATCGGCTTCGTACATCCCAAACCGGCCTGTCCATTCCAGATACGGGCAATCCGAGACCTTACCCAAAGAATCAGAAGAACTGACCTTCAGATGCGTGAAAAAGTCCGATATGTCATGCGTAAGCCGCTTCGTCTCCTGATGGTTCCGTCGATCCGGCGCAGGTTGCGGCAGACGCTCGACCGGTCCGCCTTCAACCTCGATCTCGCCTTCAATCAATGCGATCGTATCGATCGTAATATCCAGTTCCTTTTCCAATCGGGCAAAACGTTCGCGGTCTGCCTCACCTCGCCAGTCCAGCAGGCTCGCTACGACATAATGGCGGCGCGGATGCTTGCTCTGCAAATCGCGAATGATATTGAGCGCCGTATTGCCGGTCGTGACTTCGTCATCCACGAGCACCACCGTATCTTCTCCCGCAAAAAATGACGTTTCTCGCGCATAGCAGCGGTGTGCCGTCGCATGCGAATGCTCTTCTTCAAAGCTCAGAACCGGTTCTTTTCCGACCAGTTCCTCGCGCGTTGTGTGCAGGAATCGCGTATCTCCTACAAAACAGTCGTACATCGCGTGCCCGAGCGCCGTCGCCGTTTCCGCAAAAGCAATAAACAAGGCAGGCATCTCTACATGCAGCTTATCCGCTTGCAATCTGGCATAAAGCTGGCTTGCCGCGACGCCGTCATTGTGGATCGCTTCGCATACTTCTTCCAGACTGTAAGCACTTGCTTCTCTCGCTGCAACCTCCGCGCCGTCATTCGACAAGGACTCCGCTCTTCGGCGCTGCCATAGCAATGCAAGCGCCGCGCCTCCCAATAACGACTTGTGCGGATCGACAGGAATATGCTTGCCGAGGATTCGACTGACAAATAAGAAGCTGCGTTTTTTGTTAATCCGGGCCGCCATTTGAAAAAGATCGTCGGGGTGAAGATTGAACGGGTTGGCCTTCAAACGAACGCGTACCGTTAATCCTTCCGGCATTTCGTATACGTATTCACCCTGCCGAGAGCTTGCTTCTCGAACAGCTGCCTCTTCGCTTATCGGTAGATGGGTTTCCGAATCGTTCTTAGCGAACGAGTAATGCAGTGAAGTTTTGGTTTTCATTCAGCACCCCGTAAATTTCCGAACGAATCATGATCCGCCGCGCCCAATTCAGATGGGGCTTGATCTCGTTCATTTTATTGGCATAGCCGCTTTTGACGACACCGATCTCGCCGCCGCTGCTGGATAGAATATGCGAAGCATCCATGTACTCTTCGTGGGTAACCGTATACATCGCCTGAACCGGGCAGATATGCGTAGGATGGATAATCGTTTTGCCTATAATGCCGTTCTCCTTATCCATCTCGACCTCACGAATCAAACCGTCCACATATTTGTTGATATACTGCATACGCAAACGAAGTCCTGCCGGGCCTGCCGTTTCCTGGAAAGGAGTCTCTCTGAGTTGCGGCTTCAGTACGCGGTCGCTTTTAAAATATTCCCAGACCGGTCCAGAGATCACGTAGCCACTTCCTGCTCGGCCGAACAAATTGACGATATCCGCAACGCAATCCCGAATGACCCCGATATCATAGATCGTCATATCCGGCTTGCGTCGTAGACCGAACAGACTGGAAAAGTCGGTAGCTCCGATGCGAACGTTCAATATGTATTCACGATACCGGTCCAGCAGCGCCTTGATTCCGAGCAACGTCTGTCTTCTCGTCTCCGCGTAAATCACTTCGGCGCTTTCGAGAATCGGCATGCCGTACAACACAGGACTGCCGGATGATTTGGACTCGTTGTAATCACGCAGGATTTTCAGATAGCGTTCGCCCGTAGACGCATCGAACTTTGGAAACACGAGTCCGGTCAGCCGGGTAACCGCGCCGCCGATCTGCTCCAGTATCCGTTCTGCTTGTTCCGGGGTCCGAATCCGGATAAAGATCAGCGGGAGCGATTCCGGATCGATCATACCTTCGTTCGCCCACGTGTCCAAACTATGAATCTGTAAGACAAGTGAAGCTTCAGCCTCCTCTACCTTCAGATCCCCTACCGCATCCTCCAAATCAATCACGACGGAGGTCAACCCTTTATACTTGCCTGTACTGAGATCCTGTGCAATCGTCGTCCGGGTGGCCGGCATATACAGGGCCGCTCCGATCGCATGAGAAAGCAATTCTTTCTCCGAACGGTTGCAAAACGGTGCGGGAGCCAAATGGAAGAGGTTTTCGGTTTCTTCCACCGATAAATAATCAAAATAATGCATGAATGAGTTCCCCTCCCATAAGCGGCATATTTGAAAAAACTCCGCCGAACGGAGAAAATCTTTCTGCTTTAGCAAAAGCCCGAATTTTAAACTAATCAGGACTTTTGGATAAAACAGGAAGCCTTTCTCCGTGTGCGGAGGAATACAATTAATAAACCCGGATATTCGCCATGAAACCGCCGTGCGCTAAATCTCTGACGCACGGCGGCGGCGATTCGTCGTGTTCGTTATCGACTGCTTATTTTAATTCGCGGATCGACCTTCATTATCCTCCCGATTTTGCCGCCGCTGGCGAACCAAACTGAGCAAAATCGTACCGACGAAGACCGCAATCAACATAGGGAAGAATATCGCTTGAGGCAGTTCGTAATCGAATACGGCAGCCACAATCATTTTCAACCCGATAATCGTGATCAAAATAAAAGCCGCACGTTCCAATTCCGGGAACTTCTCAAGCAGCTTGAGAAACAATTGGGCGACGCCGCGCATCATCAGCACGCCGATCATCCCGCCGAGCAGCAGCACCCAAACTTCCTGACTGACGCCGAAAGCAGCCAGCACGCTGTCGATGCTGAACGCGATATCCATCATCTCGACGGCAAGCACCGTGCGCCAGAAGCCGTAATTCTTCTCTTCTCCTTCGGATTCGTCAGCCGACTCGTCCTTGCGTCCGATCTTGGGAATGAGCGGGATCCCTCCGATTCGGCTCCAACGCAGCTCCAAACCGAACAGATTGCTCATCGCAATCCATAAGAGGTACACTCCGCCGACGACCTTGACCCAAGTGATCTTGACCAGGAACGTCCCGACGCCGATCGCGACGAAACGGAAAATATAAGCGCCGATAATCCCGTAGAACAATGCTTTTTTACGCTGGTTGGGCGGCAAGTGCCGAACCATAACAGCCAGCACCAGCGCGTTATCGGCGGACAGCAGCCCTTCGAGAATGACCAGCGTGCCGATCACGCCCCAGGTTGCCGGTTGACTTAAGACCGCGCCGACATGCTCCCATTGAAAATAATTGGCGAAATTGCCGAAGAAACTCTGAAAAAAGTCCGCCATGATGTCTCTCTCCTTCAAGGCGGTTCAGAGGCGGCCTGCTATGGAGACTGCGGGCATGGTCATGCGGGCAGAGACCTGTACAGGACGGATCGAACCGTCGTACTTGTCTTGGTTTATTGTGTATTTCAGTTCATGTATTATTTGCTGCCAGTTGTCCAGCGGAGCCCCCAGCCGTAAGCCTGATCCAGCTCGCGGTGACCGGAGAAGTATTCAACGAGACGTTCGATACTAAAGGTCTGGTCGCCGACGTTCGTGATCATGGCTACGGCACACATGCCTTTGCGGCTTCCGTGCTCGTCCATTCGGACCACGATATCCGGGCCGCCGCCCTTGATCGTAACAACGCCATCCGCTTGTGCCCAATTCGCCGCCCCTTCGTAAATGAAGGCATAGACGACAATCCGCTTGATATCGCGCAAATGCGCACCGTTGATGCGCATGTTTTCGCCGCCGCTTTTGGTTCCCGTCCGATCGTCGCCGTCAAGCATGACATACGGTTCGTCGTTCAGCGATCCGAAAGCGCGTCCGAGCGCCTGAACCGTGCCTTTATAACCGTCCTTCAGCTCGAACAAGCAGCCCAGGTCAAGATCGACTCCGGATGTTTTGCCGAAGAACCCTGTACCCTTTCGTTGATTCCAGTTTAGGTTGATCAGAATCTCCCCGATGGAATTCGTGCCTGCTTTCTTTTCCAAACTGATCTTGTCCCCGCGCTTGGTTAACTCAATCTTTTGGAGACTCGGCGACGCGGGCCGCGAAGCCGGGGTCGGCGCCGGGACGGGAGCCGGAGTTCCGCTCTGAGGTCCCGGAGCAGGATTGCTGCCCGGAGGCGGCGGAATCACACGAGGCGAAGATCCGTTTGGCGCACTGCTTGAAGATGCAGGCGGATTTCCTCCTCCTTGTTGCGAGGGACGCCCAAGATTCAGTGGTGATGGATTGCCGCCTTGAGGCTGAGACGGAACCGGATTGAACGGCTGTGCCGACGGAGTTGGTGTTGGCGTCGGATTAGCAGGCCGGGCCGGAGTCGGCGCTGGCGGAGCAGGCGTCGGTGCAGGTATGGGCTCAGGTTCAGACTGCACGTCGATACCGAAGCTGCCGCATAAGGCTTCCAGTCCGCCCGTGTAGCCGCTGCCTACGGCACTGAACTTCCACTCGCCGTTATACCGATATAGCTCGCCAACGACGATAGCCGTCTCAACACCCGATGTCTTATCCAATGTGAAACGCACCAGTTCTGAACCGCCACGAGCATCGACGATACGCAAATATACGCCGTTCACGCCAGCAAAATTCTGCCGCCGCTTCTCACCCTCGTACAACGTCAAGGAAAAGGCAATCCGTTCATACGCAGCGGGTACGCCGCTTAACGAGATCGAAACTTGTTCATTGTCTGTAACGCCTGCATAAGCGCTGCGGCTTTCCGTCTGAAGCTGAACGGCGCCTCCTGCTCCGGCAGGATTGCCGTAGAAGATCAAATCTTCGTCGGCCGTCGCTTTGGAACCCGGACCAAGCAGAAACGCCGAGAAGTCGATATCGACTCCCGGCGATCCCTGCCAGCCCATTCCGACGACGACCCGGTCGAGACCGGGATTTGTTTTGGTCAGGTCGGCTTTTTGCCCCCTGATAATCGTGGTCGTCACTGGGAATTCCGCCTTTCGCTCTCGTCTAAGATACGAACTGAATTATTGGGCGTCGAGGCCGTAGTTTTTGCACAAAGCAGCAAGACCGCCCGCAAATCCGGAACCGATCGCTTGGAATTTCCAATCGTTGCCCTGGCGGTACAGCTCGCAGATGACAACGGCTGTCTCGACGGAGAATTCTTCGCCCAGGTCATAACGCAGCACTTCGCGGTTGTCGTTGGAATCTACAACGCGAACGAATGCGTTGGACACTTGTCCGAAATTCTGTGCGCGGGCTTCGGCATCGTGAATCGTAACCGTGATGCCCAGACGCGTAATGTTCGGAGGAACGAGGGAGAAATCCACGAGAATTTGCTCATCGTCGCCTTCGCCTTCGCCCGTACGGTTATCGCCGGTATGTTCGACTGCGCCGTTCGGCGTTTTCGGGTTGTTATAGAAGACGAAGTCTTCAATGCCCTTCGCACGACCGTCTTCATGCAGCAAGAATACCGAAGCATCCAAGTCGTAATCCGCGCCGCTGCTATATTTGTTTGTGTCCCAACCTAAGCCGATTACGACCTTTTGCAGACCTGGGTTTGTTTTTGTAAGGTCGATCCGTTGTCCTTTGGATAAGCTAATTGTCATGAGAATTTCCTCCGTTTCCATTGTTAAAAAGTTCAATCACATACGTAATGACGACCGAAGGCCGTCTATGTAAAAGACGGCCTTCGGGTTTGAAACTTGAAGCCCTATCGCGGACTGTTTGAAATTATTAATTTACAGCCAGTCCGAAGTCGCGTACGAGACCTTCCAGACCATTTTGGTAACCGCTGCCTACAGCACTGAATTTCCACTCGCCGCTGTGACGGTACAGTTCAGCAACAACGATTGCCGTCTCAACCGAGAAGTCCTCGCCCAGATCGTAACGAATCAGTTCTTCGTTCGTTTCTGCGTTGACGATACGCACGAATGCGTTCGAGACTTGACCGAAGTTTTGCGAACGGCCCGCACCGTCGTGAATCGTGATGCAGAAGGATACTTTTTCGACTTCAGCAGGTACGCTAGCCAGTTCGACGGTCAATTGCTCATCGTCGCCTTCGCCTTCGCCTGTGCGGTTGTCACCCGTATGTACAACCGAACCGTTAGCGTTTTTCGGGTTGTTATAGAAAATGAAATCCGTATCAGCCGTTACTTTGCCGTTGCCGCCGAGCAGGAATGCAGAAGCGTCAAGGTCGAAGTCTGCGCCGCCGTCGTATTTATTGGTGTCCCAACCCAGACCGATCAGAACTTTTTTCAGACCTGGGTTTGTTTTTGTCAGATCGACTTTTTGACCTTTGGATAAGCTGATTGCCATGTTAAATTCCTTCTTTCGTTTGGTTTTGGGTGAAGCTTGAATGCAGATGGATTAGCTGTAACGACGTGCAAGCAGATCGATGTGAGGAGCTTGCGCACCTTCGCCGATTGCGCTGAACTTCCATTCCCCGTTGTGACGATAAATCTCGCCAACCAGCAGCGCCGTCATACCTGAGTAGTCATCAGTCAGATTGAAGCGAATCAATTCGCGACCGCTGCCTGATTCGAATACCCGAATGAAGGCCGAACGGATCATGCCGAAGTGCTGTTTGCGCGCTTCGCAGTCGTAGATGTTCACGACAGCCAGCAGACGATGGACATCTGCCGGTACGGCGGACAGATCGATATGAATCTGTTCGTCATCCCCGTCTCCCGCTCCCGTCAGGTTATCTCCGCCGTGTACGACGGAGCCGTTGGGGCTCTGCAAGTTATGGAAGCAGACGACATGTTTGCCGTTCGTCAGCTTGCCCTGTTCACTCAGCAGCAGCACCGACGCATCACAGTCGATGTTCGCTGCTTTCTTCTTCATGCCGAACAGGCCGCGGCTTTCCGACTCGGCTGGGTCCCAGCCCAATCCGACCGTAATCTTCGACAGGCCGGCATTCCCTTTCGTCAGATCGACTTTCTGACCTTTTACCAAAGAAATTGTCATTGCTGTCTATTGCCCTCCCAATTGGAATGGTGTGATAGAAGCCTGCTTGAATTGCGCCAGATGGTTCGAACTGGACGTCATTCAAGATACCTTGAATTATACCTGCTCTAAGGGGTACAAAACAACTTTGCTTCGTGCGGACGCACCACTTTCGATTGTCCTTGCCTGGCCGCATGCTATAGGTATACGCCGGAAGATTCGGCAGGTTTCGTATTTACGCTGTTCTTTGCAAAAAAACCTCCGACTCCGACCGCAAAACGGACAAGCCGGAGGTTCTTCCTCCATCTTAACGCTTAATGAATAGCGCTGTGTAAAATGTGGTCTTAGAGACTAGAACAACAGGCTGTCAAGAAAGTTACGTAAATTCGGGAAGCGAGAAGACTCCAAAAAAAATTCAGTTCAATTCGCTGTCTCACTTGGAAAAGTCGATTGAAATTTTTAGTTGAAGTTTTCCAAGTTCAAAGGCGTCTTGAACTGAATTTCTTTCTCCGTCTTCTCGCTTCTGGCTACGTCAGGCTTTCTCGAAACGTTGACAATCTTACAGACCGAATTCGCCGGGCTGCAGATTCAGTACGTTGCAGATATCGCGCACAGCCGCTTTTTCCAGTTCGTCGAAATCGCCGTCAGCCGCGCCGATCGCGCAGCATACGCCTACGATGACGCGTCCGACTTCAGGCTTCGACTTGAATTTGGCAATCGTGCGGAGTGCTTCTTGCTTGCCGACCATAACGTCGAATTCCATGTTTCCGGCGAAATGATTGAAGCGGTCGATGACTTCGCTCATGTTGAACACTTTAAGCTGCTCGGTACGGCCGATGTATCCAGCCATTTTTTGTTTTTCCGCCGAATCGATCGTGCCGTCGGCTACTGCCACGACCGCGCAGCCCGCAACGATCGCATCCATGAAATCTTTGTTTTTAAAACGACTTACCTGATCCTGCAAACCCGTTTTTGTCTTATTCAACCAGCTTTGAAACGAACTCATCGTATACGCCTCCGTTTTATGTCAAATGGTTGGAACTTCGCTTTTATTCTAAGATGCCGCTTGCTTCTGTTGTAACCTCAGTATAACTCATTTAATCAGCGATTTCTCCTTCGCCGCTTTCAGCCAGTCCGGGAACTCGCCGAGCAGTCGGTCATACAACTCTTCGTCGGAGATTTTTTTGAGATCATTCACTTGGAAAAAGTTCGCGTTGTCGATCAGGCGGCCGTCCAGATCATCCAGCTGCTTGAGGAATTGGAAATTCTCGCGGCCTACGCCGACAAACTGCCAGAAGATTCCGAGTCGCGACGTTTGACGTACGATTTCGGCAGCGCGGTCTGCGTCGAAGCAATTGCCGTCGGTCACGAAAATCACGTAGACCGGTTCTTCTTCCACCCGAGTGGCGTTCACTGTAACTTTTCCCTTGCCGAGTCCGAACAGTCCTTTTTTCACACTGGTTGCGCCAGGGAAATAGAAGTCGGCAATCCGCTGCATGACGCCTGCGTAATTCGTGCCATTTTCAAGCGGATAGTTGGGACGGATTTCGCGACTGACAAACTCATAGAAGTTATCCTTCTGGATTTCGCCAACCTCGTAGTCCTTAACACCGAACAAGAAGACATCAGCCGCACCGTTGTCGTCAAAGTTCATGCCCAGTCCCAGCGTACGCTCGCAAACGGCTTGAACAATGCCATTTGAGAATAGACCTGTCATCGAACCGGAAATGTCGAGCGCCAACGCTACCTTAGCCCGCTGATTGCCCAGCCCTCTTTTATCCAGCGAAATTGTAGCCGTTTTGGAGAGACTGATCAGATTTTCCTCTGCCTTTTTGCGCAAATCGATACTCATGTTTACATCCCCTTTCCGCCTGTCTGGAGCGTAAACACACGATCCAAGACAGACGCCTTTGCCTCCCACTCTAACATTACAGGGGCTTTTCTAAAAGGAATTTATTGGGCGTTTGCTTCTGATTTGTCCCGAATCGAAAAATGACGGCGTACCGCAATGCCAATCGCAAAAGCCAACAACGACATGCTGCCCGCGTACACGTACAAGTTGACGATTCCGATCATTTCCGCCAACTTGGCCGTACCCAAAATCGATGCGCAAAAGATCAGGTTCAGCACGGTCGCTTGCGCGGACAGCACTTTCGGCAGATCGTTTTCGCTTGCGCTTTGTTGGATTAACGTACGGCGCGAGATCATGGACAATTCCGCAAAAGGCCCCATGATCAGAACCAGAAGCAGCGCAATAGCGGGCGAAGTCGTTTGCGCATAAACCAGCGTAATCGTTGCATAACCGAAAATCCCGGCCAACATGGAGTCGAACAAACGCTGCTGCAACCTTTTCACCAACGCGACAACCAGTATTCCGCCCAGCACCGCACCGGCAAAATAAGAAGCATTGATGAATCCCCACCATTCTTCGCCCTGTCCCAAAGCCTGTTGAACGAACAACAAGGTAAAAGCGCCGATCCAGACCGATCCGCCCAGCATATCGATCGAATCAATTAGCGTCAGCGCACGCAGCTTGCGGCTTCGTCCGATCAACTTCCACCCTTCAAGCAGGACTTCGCGGCGTGTTCCTGTATGGACATCCATCTCCTGAGGCTCTTCAGTCGCCGCAGATAACTGACCTTGGATTCCTTTAAGCCGTGAAGGCTCCCGAATCAAAGCCGTGAACACGAAAGCGATCATATAAAGCACAAAAGCGATATTGATCACCTGAGGGGCCCCGAGGAAAGCAACAAGAACCCCGCTAATGCCCCAGCCCGCAAACTGCACCGTCTGGTCGCTGACCGAGATCAGTCCATTAGCCCGCATTAACCAATCCTTTTCGACAAGGCGTGGAACTAATGCGTTGCGTACTGGGGTGGTCCATCCATCGAGGAAAGACATCAGAAACACCAGCGCAAATACTACGAACAACGAAGGCAGACCTTCAGCAGACTGCAAATACCAGGCTAACACGGCAAAAAAGAGCAACTGGCCGCCTTGGGATAGCAGCATTAGGCGCGGCAAGCGAAACTTGCGCAGCATAAGAGGTGCCAAAAACCCGCTGATAATCTGCGAGAAAATACGGAAAAAGGGCACCAGAATAGTTGAGACAACCGATTCCGTGCCTTGGAGAACGAGTACGGTCAACGCCGTCACGTATAAAATATCGGCGGCATTGGACATCGTCTGCGATGACCAGAGCCAATAGAAAGACTGTCTTTTCATGAATGGATTCTCTCCTGTCGAAACCCGAGTATGAACATGTCAAAGAGCTTATCGTTAACGCTCAAACCTTCTTTGCCCACTCAAGCTGTCCATTGGAGATACAGGCGTGCGCCGTACTCGATCAACCGAATGCCGAACACGGCGGCAAACAGAATGATCGTGATCCAAATTCCGATTCGCTCAATCCGCTTTCCGGACTTTTTGCCCGTTGTCATGATTGCAAAACGGATCTTCCATTTTAACGGAGGAAGCGGCCGAATGCCGTTCTTGCTCAGCGAATCGCAAATCAGATGCAGCGCGTAACCCATGCCTCCGGCGAGCCAGATCGAAGGGCCGTGCGAGGCGGTTAAGCCGTACAACAGCAGCGTCCAAGCTGCCGTTGCGTAAAATGTATGCGTAATGCCCCGGTGCGGAGCCAATGAAAAAACGATCAGCAAAATACCGCCCATGCGATTCCAGGGCGCGTAATTTTCTCCCAGCACGATGACGGCCAGCCCGATCAGCACAAACGCGCCCTTGCGCAGTGCCTGCTCAGGCAGAAACATGGCGACGACCGCGATCGCGGCCAGCACGCTGTTCCACGGCTGTTCGATCGGTGCGTAGAACAATAAAGCTGCGGCAATCAGCAGCATAGCCGACTGCAAGATGCGCAGCAGTCGATCCGGCAAAGCGCGGGTTACCAAAATCGAGTTGGGATGATCGATATCCGGCAGCAGCGAGCTAATGCCCGCAATCGCGACCGCTCCGAACGTCACGGGCGCTCCGGTTAATGCCAATAGGGACAGCGAGACGCCGGTCCCTATGATGAAATGAGCCTTTCCCATCATAGTCTTGGTTGTCCTTTCCTCTTGTCGCCATCTACGGTTTCATTCACTCAGGCTTCCCCTTATGGAAACATTCATGATGCCGTAGACGGTTAGGATGCTCATAGGGAATTTTTCATTCTACGAAAATTCAAGAATACGTCCACTTTTACAACGGAAACACACTCCTTGAAACGTTTGATTTATTTAAAACCTTTTGGCAAAGTTTATGTACGTTTTGCTGCTCCAATCATATCACAGCCGTGTTCGCATCTCAATACGAACACGGCAATTTTGCGAACGAATATTCGGGGATTTTTTACGAGTTGACACAGGCGAAAAATCGCTGCGGAACGGACACTTCTTTGTATCGCGCGCAACGAATTTATGCTATACTATAGCACGCTACGGAGTAACATTGCTCCATGGCGCACAGTTGCATAGACGAAGAGACTCCGTACTTTTGCAGTACGGGAGAGGTTCGAGAACTCCCTCTATAAAAAACTAATCGCTGCCCCGCCGATATCGAGGCTTTTTCGGCGTGTTCAAAGCACGATCCTGCGATCTGAGGGATATCTATGCCCAAAATCGGTCGTCAGCTGTTTTTTTACCGGCAAGTTCCTGGACCTCTTTCCTTCCCATTTCATGAAGAAGAAAGAGGTTTTTTGCATGCTCAAAAACGAAAAAGCGGTCGTCGTGTTCAGCGGCGGCCAAGACAGCACAACCTGCCTGTTCTGGGCGAAGCAAACGTTTGCCGAAGTTCAGGCCGTCACGTTCGATTACGGACAACGCCATAAGCTTGAGATTGAATGTGCGCGAGCTATTGCCGAAGAACTGGACGTCAAGCACACGGTGCTCGATATGAGCCTGCTCAATCAATTGGCTCCTAACGCGCTGACTCGCGACGATATCGAAATTACGCAAGAAGAGGGCGAGCTGCCCAGCACTTTCGTGGAAGGACGCAATTTGCTTTTCCTGAGCTTCGCCGCCATTCTTGCCAAAACGTCCGGCGCGCGCCATATCGTTACGGGCGTCTGCGAGACGGACTTCAGCGGTTATCCGGACTGTCGCGACACATTCATCAAATCGCTTGACGTCACGTTGAATCTCGCCATGGATTATCCTTTTGTGATCCATACTCCGCTCATGTGGCTCGATAAAGCGGAAACTTGGGGATTGGCCGACGAGCTGGGCGCTTTCGATTTCGTGCGCGAGCGCACGCTCACCTGCTACAACGGCGTGATCGGGGACGGCTGCGGCGAATGCCCGGCCTGCCAACTGCGACGCGCCGGTCTCGATCAATATCTAACAGAACGGAAGGCCAACGTATGAGCGAACACAACCACGAAAAGCGCCAACCGGGACCTTTTCATATCGTGCAGCAGCTTCAAGTCTTCGGACAAGACATCACGGGCGAACAGCTTCGCTATCATCGTAAACGCGTGTTGGTCAGCAAATCGTTCACGTTCGACGCCGCCCACCATCTGCATGACTACGAGGGCAAATGCAAAAACCTGCACGGACACACTTATGAAGTCGTTTTTGGTATCTCCGCGATCCCTTCCTCCAACGGCATAGCTGTGGACTTCGGCGAGATCAAGAGTATCTGGAAAGAACGAATCGAGACGTATCTGGACCACCGCTATCTGAACGAGACGCTGCCGCTGATGAATACGACGGCGGAAAATATGGTCGTTTGGATTTATGAACAGATGGAACAAGCGCTGGCGTCGGAGTCTTATGCGGCACTCGGCGCGCGTACGGAGTTTGTCCGGTTGTTCGAAACCCCTACGTCTTACGCGGAAGCCAGACGGGAGTGGATGGAAGAATGAGCGAATCCTCCACGTCCCCGTCCATGCGTCCGATTCCGGTGCTCGAAGTATTCGGTCCGACGATTCAAGGCGAAGGCATGGCGATCGGTCGCAAAACGATGTTCGTCCGCACGGCAGGCTGCGATTACCGCTGCTCGTGGTGCGATTCCAAGTTCACCTGGGACGGCAGCGCCAAAGACGAGATTCGCATGCTGTCCGCCGACGAGATCGTGACGGAGCTGCTGGAACTCGGCGGAGATACGTTCGATCATGTGACCATTTCAGGCGGCAACCCTCTCCTGCTTCCGCAGATCGCTTTGCTGACGCAGCGGCTGCATAAAAAGAATATTCGCATCGCCGTCGAAACGCAGGGTTCGCGCTGGCAGGATTGGCTGGTGCGGATCGACGAAGTGACGCTGTCTCCGAAGCCGCCCAGCTCCGGGATGGAAACGGACTTCGAGGTGCTGGACGATATCGTTTCCCGTTTGCGCGAGGCTTCGGGCCGACGCGACCTGTGCATCAAAATCGTCATTTTCGACGAAGACGACCTGACGTACGCGCGCGGCGTGCATAAGCGTTACCCGGATATTCCGTTCATTTTGCAAACGGGGAATCCGCAAGTAACGCACGAGTCGGACGACCACGTCGCGGCCCTGCTGAGCCGTTACGAATGGCTGATCGGACGGTTGTCCGAGCTGGCCGACCTCAAAGACGCCCGAGCGCTTCCGCAGCTTCATACGCTGGTATGGGGCAATAAGCGCGGCGTGTAAGTTTCGAGCCGACTTTTCATTCACATCACGTTTTTATATAAAAGGAGACTAAACGATGAGCCACTCCCGCCAAGACGGACTTGAGGATTTGACGCTGCTGGGCAACCAAGGCACGAAATATACGTTTGAATATGATCCGGCGATTTTGGAATCGTTCGATAATAAACATGCTTACCGGGATTACTTCGTGAAATTCAACTGCCCGGAATTCACCAGCCTGTGCCCGATCACGGGTCAACCGGATTTCGCCACGATCTATATCAGTTATATTCCGGACGTGAAAATGGTCGAAAGCAAATCGCTCAAACTATACTTGTTCAGCTTCCGCAACCACGGCGATTTCCACGAGGATTGCATGAACATCATCATGAACGACCTGATCGAGCTGATGGACCCGCGCTATATCGAGGTCTGGGGCAAGTTCACGCCGCGCGGCGGCATCTCGATCGATCCGTACACGAACTACGGCAAACCGGGCACGAAGTACGAAGAGATGGCGTTCAACCGACTGACGAACCACGACCTGTATCCGGAAAAGGTGGACAACCGCTAAAGCGGAAATCCGGGCGTTCCGTCCCTGTTATTCAACCTAGATAAACAACTGCCTTGCCGCATCCGAATTCTTTCTGGTGCGCAAGGCATTTTTTGTGTAAAATAAGATTTGGCAAAACTTGATCCAAGCTGCTTTGGAAGAAGCTGACTTTGGGTAAAAGAGTAACGGATATCAACCTATTTCGAGGAGGATGAATGACAATGGCTTTGACTTTTACGGATATGGTGACTCAAGCGAGAAATAACGTGCCTGCGGTTTCTTCGCAAGAAGCGCGCGAGAAAATCAACGCGAATCCGGATACGTTCATCATCGACGTACAGGACGCGGCTGACGCCGGCGCTTGCGGACTGATCCCGAGCAGCGCGAACATTTCGCTCGGCATGCTGCCGATCCGCGCCGATCTCGGCGTTCCCGCGGAACTGCGCGACGAGCGGTTGAGCGATCGGAATCGTCCGATTCTGGTGACTTGCGGTGCGGGTGGACAAGCGGCTTTGGGCGCTTACGCGCTGAAGCTGATGGGCTTTACGGACGTGGCGTTTATTGACGGCGGGACTGCGGCTTGGAAGCAGGCCGGGTTTGAGGTGGAGGAAGCTTAGACGCGGGCGCTGCGGGAAAAATTCGTTCAAGACGCTGTCTCGCGCAGAAAGCTTACAGCTTTCCGCGCTCAAAGGCGTCTTTCATTGAATTTCCCCCTCCGCACCGGTACGCTTCCGGTTGGAGGTAAGGGATAAGGACATTAAAGAAGCCTGCTTTCGGTAGATTCCGAAAGCAGGCTTTTTTCGTGCAGACTTAACTATGTTTAGATAGGCTGGGCTGACCTTCTAAAATGGTTTAATTTAACTCCGCGCCGTTCGTCGCGATCACGTTTTTGTACCAATCGAAGCTCTTCTTCTTCGAACGATTCAGTGTACCGTTGCCTTCGTCGTCTTGATCGACGTAGATGACGCCGTAGCGTTTGGACATTTCGGAGGTGGAGGCGCTGACGATGTCGATGACGCCCCAGACGGTGTAGCCCATGACATTCACTCCGTCGAGGATGGCTTCGCCGATTTGGGCGATGTGTTGGCGCATGTAGTCGATGCGGTAGTCGTCGTTGACGGAGCCGTCGGCTTCCAGGGTGTCTTTGGCGCCGAGGCCGTTTTCGACGATGAACAACGGGACCTCATAGCGGTCATACATGTCCTTCAGCGTCGTGCGCAATCCTACCGGGTCGAGGTGCCAGCCCCATTGGGTGACGGGCAGGTTCGGGTTTTTGATCGTGCTGTACAGATTGCCGCCGGTTACGCCGTATTTGCTTGGATCGGCTGCCGCGACCAGGGACGTGTAGTAGCTGAACGAGATGAAGTCGACGGTATGCTGGCGCAGGATTTCTTCGTCGCCGCGTTCCATGACCAGATTGATATTGTTTTCCGCAAAATAACGCTTGGCGATCGGCGGGTAAGCGCCGCGTACTTGAACATCCGTGTGCAGCAGGTTCAGTTGGTTCTCGAACTGCGCCGCCAGCACGTCGTCCGGGCTGCTCGTTGCCGGATAGTGGATCATGCGGGCCAGCATGCAGCCGACCTGAACGTTCGGATCGATCGCGCGTGCGGCTTTGGTTGCGAGCGCGCTCGCGATGAACTGGTGGTGCACCGCTTGATACGAAGCTTCGCGCGGGTTGCTTTCGCGGTCCATGATCAATCCGCCGCCCGTATAAGGCTCGATGATCGTCGTGTTGATCTCGTTGAACGTCAGCCAGTATTTCACTTTGCCTTTGTAGCGTGTCAGCAGCGTCTCGGCGTAGCGGACGAACAGGTCGATCACTTTACGGTTTTTCCAACCGCCGTATTCCAGCGACAGATGGATCGGCATATCGTAGTGCGACATCGTCACCAAAGGCTCGATGCCGTGCTTGTTCAGTTCGTCGAAGACCGAATCGTAGTAACGCAGACCTTCTTCGTTCGGCTCGGTCTCGTTTCCGTTCGGGAAGATCCGGCTCCATGAGATCGACATGCGGAACGTTTTGAAGCCGAGTTCGGCGAACAACGCGATATCTTCTTTGTAGCGGCTGTAAAAGTCGATGCCGTAGCGCTTCGGATAGCCCTTTGCGCTTTTGTGAGCGATCGCCTCGGCGATCGAATCGCTGGAACGGCTCATTTGGGAACTGAGATCGGTGTAGTTCTTTTTATCGAAGTAAGGAACCATATCCGAAGTGGACATGCCTCTTCCGCCCTGGTCGAAGCCTCCCTCTGCTTGGCTGGCCGCGATTGCGCCGCCCCAAAGGAAATCGGCGGGGAACATTGTTGGTTTTGTCATGGGTTCGCGCTCCTTTTCGGTTTCAGTTTCAGGCGATTCTTGAAGCTTCTATAGTGAAGCCGCCGCGTCTGCGACAGCTTCATCATTTACTTTGTTCTTTTTACACTTCGACTTTCAGCACAGGCTTGGTCACGGCTACATCGCCGAGTTCCAGCGCTTCGACGACCGCGTAATCCGGTGTATTCGTTACGACCATCGCGGTCGTCGTATCGTATTCCGCCGCGATTTTCTCCAGATCGAAGTTCAGGATCGGATCGCCGGCTTTGACCTTCGTACCCGACTCCACCAGTGCTTCGAAATATTGACCGCGCAGCTTGACGGTGTTGATGCCGACATGGATCAGCAATTCCGCGCCGGAATCGCTGTGGATCACGATCGCGTGCTTGGTTTTGAAAATGTTCATGACCGTACCGTTAACCGGCGAAGTCAGAATGCCTTCCGACGGAACGAACGCGATGCCTTTGCCCATCAGTTCATCACCGAAAGTCGGATCGGCGACTTCGGTCAGCGGAATCGAACGGCCGTTCATCGGCGACAGAATGATTTCGTTGGCTGCCGGGATTTTAGCAGGCTCTTCAACGACAGGGATATCGGATGTTGCTGGCGAAGAAGCTGCTGCTGGCGCAGGCTCATCCTTTTTGGCGCCAAAGTTTGTTGCATCTGGAACCGGAACGTCTTCTTTGATGCCGAGGATCAGCGAAACCACGGTTGCCACCACAAAAGCGATCGCCATACTTGCGATTGCATAACCGAACGTCGGTCCGATCATCGCGGGAAGACCCGGCAGACCGCCGTTACCCGCCAGCACGTAAGCATTAACGCCGAAGCCCATACCGAACGCGCCGCCGGCGGCGCTGCCGATCATACCGGCGATGAATGGCTTTTTATAAGTCATGTTGACGCCGTACATGGCTGGCTCCGTAACGCCCATCAGAGCGGTAAAACTGGTCGACAAAGCGACGGATTTAAGCTTTTTATCTTTGGCACGGAAGAATACGCCGAAAGTTGCACCCGCTTGACCCATGTTGGAGATGTACGTCAGCGGCAGGAATTTGTCGAAGCCTACGGTTGCCAGGTTGCTCAGAATAACCGGAACGATCGCGTAGTGCATTCCTGTCATGACGATCAAGGCCATGGCACCGCCCAGAATCGCGCCGCCGATCACGCCGCCGCTCGCAAGCAGCCAGTTGATGCCGCCGGACAGGCCGTTACCGATCACAGTTCCCAGAGGTCCGATCGCGATCAGCGTGATCGGGACCACGACGATTAACGTAATCAGGGGAACGAACAGCAGCTTGACCGAAGACGGCATGATTTTATCGACCCATTTTTCCACATAAGCCATGAGCCAAATCGCCAGCAGAATCGGAATGACGGTCGACGAATACGTAACCGCCGTGACCGGAAGACCGAGGAAGGACACCGGATTGCCGGACGATAACAACGCGCCCATATCCGGGTAGAGCAGCGCGGCGACGACGGCTATGCCGACGTACGGATTGGCGCCGAATTTACGCGATGCGCTGACGGCGATCAGGATCGGCAGGAAGTAGAACACGCCGTCGCCGATCGCGGAAATGATGCGGTAAACGTCGGTATCGACGGACATCCAGTTCCATGCGACGAACAGCGCCACGAAACCCTTGAGCAAACCTGCGCCCGCAATGGCCGGAAGGATCGGCGCGAATACGCCCGCGATAAAGTCGAACAGGCGCGAGATCGGATTTTTCGTTTTCTTTTGGCTGGAATCCTGAGCTGCGGGTGCAGCATCCCCTTTAAGCGACGGATATTCCTGTGCCATGGCATTGAACACTTTGGCTACGTCGTTACCGATGATGACCTGGTATTGATCGCCCGCGATGTTGGTCCCCATGACCTTGTCCAGCTTTTTCAGTTCGGCCGCGTTGGCTTTGTCGTTGTCTTTGAGAGTGAAGCGCAAGCGGGTGATGCAGTGGTAGACCGAATTGACGTTATCGAGTCCGCCGACGGATTCGATAATCTTTTTAGCCGTCTCCTGATTGTTCATTTGTCGTTCCCCCATGATCTGAATTGTGATATGCAGGCATAAAAAATACCCGAATGAATAGACGTCTCCCGCGCTGCGGTACGTCCTTTTTCATCCGGGTATTGCCTGATTGAACAGTAACAAGCCCTATTGGTTTGACCAATCTTAATCAGAGGTTTACGTTTGCCTGACACGCACACGCTTTAGGTGCGTTTCCGCTGGAGGCTTCGTACACGATTTAGGTACGAAATCTCAGGGGAGCGTAACCTTACCTTTAATTTGGTCAAAATACTACGTTATGAAGTTCGGTTTTTCATGAGTCGCTCCAGATGCAAAGACAGATAAAGCTGCTCGGAGTGGGTCATTTCATACTGGTAATTTTTGCGGATAAAACGTTCGATTTTCCCGATGCAAGCGAAAGCTTCCGGGTAGTTCTTTTTCACGATCTCGTACAGGTATTCCTCGACGTCCTCATGGCTGGAATGCGTAACGACGCGCTGGCAGAAGTATTTGAGATGCGTGATAAAACGGAAATAGTTCACGCTGTCCTCGTCCAATTCCACGCTGTAATGGTACTTGACGATATTCATGATTTCCTGCAAAAGCTGCATCAGATGCGTCACGTCGTTCATCGAGTCGTTGACTTCCGCATTGACGAAATGCAGCGCGATGTTGCAAATCTCTTCTTTGGGGAACTCGACGTCCAGACGTTCTTTCAGCACGTTCAGCGCTTCTTTGGCTACATCGTATTCCGCCTTGTAAAAATGTTGGATCTCCCACGACAGCGGGTTGCGCACGATCATGCCGTCCTTCATGCGCTGAATCGCGAAGTGGATATGATCCGACAGCGAAACGTAAATGCCGTCGCTAATCGTTTTGCCAAGCTGCATGCGCGCAAGGGTCACGATATCGTCGGTCGCTTGCAAAATATCGATCGGAACTTCCATGACCGTGGCTTTGAACTTCTCGTAGAGCACTTCGTCTTGCAACCGGAATACTTTCTCGATCCGCTCTTCATCGACGGTATCGCCTACCTTCGAGTTGAATCCGATTCCCCGGCCGAGGATCAACAGCTCTTGATTCTTCTCGTCTTCGGTGCTGACGATATTGTTGTTGAAAATCTGCTTAATAATCACATGGACCACCTGTTTTTGAGGATTAAGTGCCTATCCCGAAATAAAAAGCCGGGCGATCGTCCCGCCGTCTTCGACGGAAGCAACTTAGTTCGGGATAAGCACCAAAAAGGGCAATACCTACAATGAAAGAAGCGTACGTCCGGGTAAAGGAGCTTGGGCTCCTGTCTGTACGTCTACTCTGTTCATCGTGGGTATTGCCCGCATTACCGGTAACAAGCCTCGCGGCTATCATAGCACTAGCTGAAAACGGTGTCAACCGATTTTGCCGATTTACTTGCTTGTCCAAATCGCGCAAAGAAGTCTTGCCGGATGCTTGAGCTTGGCCTAAAATGATACACATTCCGCACGTAAACCATACATAACCGGAAAATTCAGTCAGGGTGACTATGCGTTCGCAAACGAAAAGCCTTTCGGCTTATGCTCGTTCGAACGACCTATGTCGATTTGGAGGACTTCTATTATGCTCGTAAAAAACGGCGACAAAGCCGATCGGCTGCATTCCGATTCCGCAGCTCGCTCCGCGATGAAAGGATCTCCTGCTCCCGGCGCATCGGATGGGCGTGCTCGCAACACCGTATACGGCGTGCTGTTCGCGATCAGTCTGGTGCATCTGTTCAACGATTCGATGCAATCCGTTATTCCGGCGATCATGCCGATCTTACAGGATTCCATGCAGCTGAGCTACGGGCAATTGGGCTGGATTTTGTTCGCAATCAACTTTACGGCCTCGATCATGCAGCCGATTATCGGATTATTTGCGGATAAAAGACCGACGCCCGCACTGCTGCCGATGGCGATGGCTTCCACGCTCACCGGGATGCTGCTGCTCGCCTATGCTTCCGATTACGCAGCCGTGATCATCGCGGTTATTTTCGTGGGGTTAGGGTCTGCCGCTTTCCACCCGGAAGGCTCGCGCGTCTCGCATATGGCCGCCGGCCCGCGCCGCGGTCTTGCGCAGTCAATCTTTCAAGTTGGCGGCAATGCGGGACAATCGCTGGCCCCGCTGTTGACACGCATGATCTTTATCCCGCTCGGTCAATTCGGTGCCATCTGGTTCACGGGACTTGCCGCATTGGGGATCGTGGTTCAGATTTTCATTGCGCGTTGGTATGGACGTACGTTAAAAGCCGCTACACAGACGAAAAAGACAGTCGTGAAAAAAGCAATGGACCCGGCGGTCCGCAAAAAAGTAGCTTCGGCGATGGGCATGCTGCTTCTGCTGGTGTTCGTCCGTTCGTGGTACGTCACTTCGGTCGGCAGTTATTACGCGTTCTATCTGCGCGACGTGTTCGCGGTCAGTATTGCCGATGCGCAGATTTACGTATTCCTGTTCCTTGCGGCAGGAGCGGTCGGAACTTTCTTCGGCGGACCGTTGGCTGATCGGTTCGGCAAACGCAACGTGCTGTTCGGTTCGATGATTCTCGCGGCTCCACTGACACTGGCTTTACCGTATGCAAATTTGACGTGGACAGGCATTCTGCTAGCGCTGATCGGATTTATTCTGTTGTCGAGCTTCTCGGTGTCGGTCGTGTATGCGCAGATGCTGATTCCGGGCCGCGTAGGCGCGGTATCCGGTTTGGTCACGGGACTTGCCTTCGGCATGGGCGGGCTCGGCGGATTGGTGCTCGGCAATTGGATGGACGTCGCGGGCGTCGCGACTGTCATGCAGTTTTGCAGCTACCTGCCGCTGCTCGGCGTACTGACGTTCCTGCTGCCGAGTGACGCGAAATTGAACAGTTGGGCGAAAGAAAACGGAGCGGAAACGTGACGAATCGGCTCGACGGCTCGACGGCTCGACGGCTCGACGGCTCGACGGCTCGACGGCTCGACGGCTCGACGGCTCGACGGCTCGACGGCTCGACGGCTCGACGGCTCGACTAACGGATTCTATGTCCTTTAAAAGTCCAAATCACCCCTCTGAGCAACTTTAACGGATCGCATGTCCGCTAGCCGTCGACTTCACCTTTTTTCCGATCAAAATCAAGGCGAACTCTGCTCTAAGCGGCATCTCGATCCGTTAAAAATCCACAACTGCTCCAAATGCCCGCTAAGCGTCACCACGATCCGTTACATGTTCATCCTCTTTCTACCGTTTCAATTCGGGATCGGAATATCGACGTCACGCGAAGCGTCATGCACGCGGTACGTTCCTGCGTTGATCGAAAACTCGCTGCCTTCCGGAACGTTCGGGAATACGTCGATCTGAAATCCGAAGTCGCCGGTGTATTTATTGCTGGCTTGTTTAGGGTCGGACAGATAGGTTTTGCCGTCGACTTTAAGTTTGGTTCCGCTCATCATTTGGAATTTGTTTTTGGTCAGCGTCTGGATATGCACATCGTTACCTTGCCTTGTCACTTTGTAATCCATCACACTTTGATCCGGCATCGTTTGTTGCAGACGCTGCGCTTGATCGGTCGGAGAAGCAGCGGGCGTCCAAAGATCGGGATATTCCTTAACGACTACCGCATTCCGCAGTTGAAGCGTCAAGGATCGGTCTCTCACATCGTCCACCGCGTAATCCACGAAATTGAAGTAAAGAGCTTCCGGAGCATTCGGGCCGACACCCGCAAACATATTCGCATTGATCGGTTTAGGTACCCATCTGCCTTTGACTTCTTTCTCATCCACTCGTAAACTCACCTCTTCATAGTACAAAAGAGCGGAACCGTCCGACGCAGACGTTTGCGTGCGCCTCAACGGAATCCGTAATTCAAAAGGACCTACTTCCGCCTCTTCCAATTGAATTCCCGTACGTTCTTCAAGCGCTGCCTGCTCTTCGATCGGCAAGGTATAGCCGAATGTCACATTCTCGCCGCTGTTGATAGTAAAATCGATGTTCCAGTCTCCCGGAATCGTATCGACGATCTGAGTCGTGGAGTAGGTTAGATTTTTCAACGTCAGTCGATATTGTTTATTTTGGCTGTCTGTGGACAGATTGCTTTCAAAATATTGAGTAAGGGTCTGATTCGTCAGCGTTTCTCCATCCGATTGGAATAAATTACGTTCTCCCAGTATTGGAAGGCTCTCGCCGCTGTCCATGTCAGTCAATGTCATTTCTTCAAATTCGAATGTATTGAAGCCACGGTTTTGCACATCAGCCAGGCTCAGATGCAGCGCGATTTGATTGTCCTGCTCTGACGGTTTACGTCCTACGACGACGCTATTGAGCGTCACTTCGATGCCTTCGACCTCAGCTGAAACGCCGACCTGTTGACCCATTTCGGTATCGCTGACTTCTTGCTGCGTCAACGGGTTGAAATAAACGGCCGCTCCTCCGGCTGTCGCAAGGATTGCAGCAGCGGATGCAGCCATCACCCAACGACGGGCTCGCGAAATAGTACGGCGTTCTGTCGGAATGGCAGGTTGCTCGCTCCAACCGGAACGACGACGCTTCACTTCCAATTGAATCCGACTCCACATCTCGTCATAGTCCGGGCTGCCATCCGAAAGATTGCGCATCCGCTGTTGTACATGCTGTTCAGTAATTCGAGACATGGTGGTCACTTCCTTTCCCTCGCGAATTCGAAGATTTTTCGTACAATTTCTTCAACATCTTCAGGCCCCGATTGATTCTTGATTTAGCCGTTCCCAGCGGGATGTCCAAGGCTTCCGCGGTTTCTGCCGTGGATAGATCAGCCATATAATACAGCAGCATGGCTTCCCGTACTTTGGGTTTTAATCGGCTGAGCAGTTGTCCAAATTCGTCAGAAGTCTCCGCTCGTTCATATTCATTCTCTACCGATTGCAATGGACGCAGCGGCAGATTGATCGAAAATGCTTTTTTCTCTTTTTGCTGCCCGTTGGTTCGGCGCCGCATCAACGAATGACATTCGTTAGCCGCAATTCGCATCAACCAGGCTTTGATATATTCAACTTTGCTCCGATCCGCCAGCATCGCTTTGACGAACACTTCCTGACAGATATCTTCCGCATCCGTCTGGTTTCGCAGCATATGTAAGCAGTATCGGTATACGTCTTCTTTGTACGTCCGAAATAACGTATTATCGTCCACCATTTCTCACGCCCTTCGCCCCTCTGTATAGTCTATACCTTGTATACAGACTCACGGGCAACAGAAACAGTTCGCTTTTTTTGAAAAATTTAAAAGCCCGGTCCCTTTCGTGATCGAAAGGAATCGGGCTGGGTTGAATTCTTACTTCCGCAGCACAATCTCCGTATCCAGCGACGGATCGATTTGGCTGTACAGCCCCAATCGAAGCTCTGGGTCGGCATTTTGCGGAACGTTTGGGTACACGTCGACCCGGTAATCGCCATCGGGACGATAGTGTTCATAAGACGACTTGCTGTCTGCCGGATAGGTCTCGCCATTTACGTTTAAGACAGACGCCTCCAGCAGATGCAGCGAATTTTCCGTTTCGGTAATGACTTTGAGATCGTCGCCTTCGCGCAAGTAGCGGTAATGCAGGACGCTGCCGTCCGGCAGATTAGCGTCGATCTGTTGTTCTTGTTGCGTTGGAGCAGCAAGAACGGTACCGAACTCTTCCGGCGCTTCGCGAACCACTACGGCATTTTGCAGACGAATCGCCAGCGGGCCCGTGCTTAAGTTACGCATAGCTTCGCTCATGAAGCGGAAAGCTAACGCCTCCTGTCCTTGAACCGCTTGGCCGGAAGATAGGAGCGAAGGATGTTCTGCATGTTCACCTTGCCGGGATTCGAACCCTTCCGCAACAAGCACCGATTTTTCATAATATAGAACAAGCCCGTCATGCAGCTTTCGGTCCTGCGGCTCTCTTTCGATCGGAAGATACACGCCATAAGCGCTGACATCGGCTTGCCCAAGCTTCCATCCGATTTTCCGCTCGATGTCCGAAGCGTTTTCCGGCATGATTTGAACCGCTCGTTCTTGAGCTTTCGTGCCATCAAGCGTGAAGTCCAACTGCCAGACCCCTTCAACCTTTTCCACCATTTCAGCATAGCTATACGTTAAGGTTAACGCTTGGCGCTCCTGATCGCTCATGCCGTACAATTCGTAATTCATACTGAAGTTATTATCGCCCCAAGTGCCGGAGGTGGACGCTATGGTTCGGGTGCCCGTGTTCAGAAGCAACTGCGTTTGAGTCTCGGACAACAGGGATTCAGGAGGCGAAGGCAGCGTATAGGCATCTGTTCCTTGAAGCTTATAGTTTAATGTCAGCAGTCCTTGTTCTTCATCCCACTGCGAATCGACAAGCAGTACGGATGCGCCTTGGAGCGAAGGGATCGCATATTCCGTCCCAGCGCGAATGTCACCTTCAAGCGGGATATCGTGACGACGCACCGTATACAGATCGCTCGTTTCAAAACGGAAATGGCGGGTCTGCCCTTCTTCGGCCCAATTCCCGTCGAACACTTGAGAGTCAGACACGCTTTGCATGCCTTGTCGCAGATCGAAGCTGGCTCCTTTCCATTCCTGCGTCTTCCCGCTGTCCAGATCGGTAAGGCGCGTCGATGCGAACCCGGCATACTCGGCATCCGGCACGTCCAAACCATTCAGGCTCATTTGCAGCACCAGTCTGTCGCTTTGCTTTTCCGTTGTGGAGTTGCCTTGAAAATGTCCTTGGATCAGATTGTTGATCGTCAGCTTAATTCCGTCGACCGTAGCCGAGGCCTCCAACGCTTGCCCGGCAGGCGCCGTGTAGGCTTTGCTCGTTTCGCTTAAGTTTGGAGTTACCGTAGATGCAGGTTCGGTCGCTGAGTCCGTTTGCCAAAAAAGTACGCCTGCCACAGCTGCGCAAGCCAACATGCCCGCTCCCGCAGAAACGCTCAAACCTCGGCGTAACGATCTTTTTTTCGTGGATTTTTCCGTGGATATCCCTTCAGATTTCCATCCTGATCTTCGCTTATCCACTTCAAGGAGAATCCGTCTTCGCATGCTGGCGTAATCGGGATGATCATCATCCAATTCGCGCAGTTCCTGTTCCGTAGCCGGATCAGTAATTCGAGACATGAATATCGCTTCCTTTCTTCACGTGTAGATCCCGTTCTTCCTTCAGCTTCCTGAGCGACTTTAATCCCCGGTTGATTCTCGACTTGACGGTTCCAAGCGGCAGACCCAGCATTTCGGCCACCTCTGCCATCGGCAGATCCGCCATGTAGTAGAGCAGCAAAACCTCGCGAAATTTCGGTTTGATCTGCCCGAGCAATGCGCCGAATTCCACTGCCGTTTCGCGACGTTCGTAAGCAGCCTCGACCGATTGCGCATGCTGGAGCGGATCATTTTGCAAAAAAACCTTCTGCTCTTTGTCCCGGCCTCGGCTTCTGCGTCGCATGAGGCTATGGCATTCATTGGCCGCGATTCGCAATAACCACGCTTTTTCATTGCGAAGGTCGCTTCGGTCCGCCAGCATTGCTTTGACGAAAACCTCTTGGCAGATGTCTTCCGCATCGCCTTTATGTTTGAGCATGTACAGACAGTATCGATACACCGTCGTTTTATAATGTTCGAACAACTCCAGGTCGTTCATCCCTCTTCTCACATCCTTATCGACTTCCGTTTGCCTCCTTCAATGATCATGAACGAGCGCGCGCTTCTTATAGAGGACTTATGAAACCGTGAAGAGGTTCCCGTTTGACGATTCTTCGCAAAACTTCATTATACGCTTGCTTAAAAAAGGACAAATCAAAAACCGCCGGGAAATTTCCCGACGGCGTTCTGCGCTTTTTCGTAGATTGACCGTTAACCGTAAATGCCGATCGCAAGCAGCACGGTTACCGTCAGTCCCAAGCCGCCCAGCCAATAAGATACGAGATGCCGACGGGCTCCGGGTATATATTTTCGTTCGAACAGGGAACGTACCGCGAACATCGCGGTAATTAATCCTGCCATCCAAACATAGCCGTGTGGCTCCGAAAATCCGATTAAAAAAGCCAAGGCTAACACAACGCTGATCATCGTGAACCAGACATAGGGCTTAAATCCTTCTCCGTCCACATCCCACATGCTCTCTTTGCTCTCCAGCAAAATCCGTTCCAGCACCCACTGAAGAACGGCCACACCGACCATGATTGGAGCAATGGCACCCATACGCTCACCTCTTTCATGCTGATCTTCTTTATACGCGAAAAAACCGCCCAGGTCGCAAATCCCGGGCGGTTTTGGGTCAATGCTTTATTTTCGGATGACGACGGTAGCGTTTTTCGAGTCGTCGATGGTTCCATAGGCTTGCATGTTGATTTCGAACTTTTCGCCTTCCGGAATATTACGGTACACGTCCACATAGTTGTAATTGCCCTGCTGATCACGGACAGAGCCGTAATCCAGAGGGAAGGGGTCGAAGGTGTAGTCTTTGCCGTCTACCCGAAGCTTCGTATGTTCATATAAGTTCACGCCTTCCGGAACTTCAAGCTCTACAAGTACATCCTCACCTTTTCGCGACACGATATATTCGATTGGCGTTCCGTCGGAAAGAGTATCGGTAAATGTCTGCTCCTCTTCTGTCGGTATGCCGATCGGCGTCCAATGATCCGGGTCGACATGAGCGATCCAGGCACCGTCGAACGTCACCGTCAACGGCTTATTACGAAAATCGTAACTATCCCAGAAATCGTAGGTCATCTGATTCGCGGTTGCGTTTCGACGCAGACTTTGTATGTTGAACTTGATCGATTCCTGTTGATTTTCACGTCCTTGATTGATCGCAAGCCCCGGCACAGGGTCCTGCAAACCGCTGGCCGTAACTTCTCCGTCCGTTATCGATATCCCGCTGTATGACACGATTTGTCCGTCTTGCAATTTGCTTTTCAGTTCAGGTTCGGCCGTATTTCGATCAACCGGAATCGTTACGCCGTAAGCGTCGAGCTGTGCGCCTCCCAATGTCCATCCGGTCTGCTCCGTCAATTCGGAAGCATCTTGAACCGGAATGGTTTCGGTTTGCATTTCGGCTTTTGACGGATCAAGCGTGAAATCGACGATCCATGGTCCTTCGACGACTCTGACCGGTTCAGCATAATGAAAAGTCATCGTCATATCGGCAACCTGAGCTTCGGTCAATCCGCTTACGTTGAACGAAGCTTCAGTTTCTTCGCCGGCTATCGGTTCATCGCGTTCCGACCAACTTGCGGCTCCTATCTCCTGATCGCCGAGCTTCAAACTGATCGAGTTCCCGCGATCCATAGCCAGCGTGGAAGAGTCTTCCGTATCTAATCTGGGGCGATTTTCGTTCGGCAAAAATTTCATCGTCATCAATCCTTGCTTTTGATCCCATTGAATATCGGTAATCTTCATTCTGAAGTCTTGCTCCGGCAGCACCGTATATTCTTGTCCGAGCTTCACTTTTCCTTCAATAGGTACTGTCGCACGCTTAATCATATACAGTCCGGACATTTCCAACCGATACCGGTGCAGTCCCTCCGCCTGATTGAATTTTCCGGTCACCGTGGATATCGCATTCAGTGTTCGGCTGTTTGCCCAACCGTCAAGACTTCTCACATCATTCGTATTAAAATCGCCCATAGTCAGCTCAAGCTTTTTGCCGGTATCCAGATCCGTGATCGACGAACGGTCAAATGCTGCGACACGTACATCCTCGTTCCCGAAGCCGCTAAGCGAAAAGTCCAGCATCATTCTTTCTTGCGCCTCATCTTGACCGAAGCTGCGATCTGTCCCTTGAACCGCGCTATTTACTTTCAAAATAATCCCGTCCACTTCTGCCTGCGCTCCGATCGACTGCCCAAGCGGCGCGGCTTTCGCATCCGGAATCCATTGTTCCAAATATCCTTGCGAAGCGGCGGTTCCCAAAGCGATCACGGCTGCCAGCGCCGCGCACGCGACCGGCATAACCCATCTTTTTTTCGGTGACTCTTTGCGTAGCGGCGCTGCCGTTTGTTCCTGCCATCCCGATCCCCGCTTGTCCGCTTCCAGTCGAATTCGGCTCCACATCGCGTCGTAATTCGGATTTTCCTTTTTAAGTCCGCGCAGCTTTTTTTCTGTTTCGTTTTCAGTAGCTCGAAGCATGACCGTCACGCTCCTTTCCCGGCATTGCCGACTCTTTTTCCGTAGCCTTTTTTAATGCTTTCAGTCCTCTGCTGATTCTCGACTTCGCGGTTCCGATCGGTACGCCCAGCGCGTCTGCCGTCTCGTTCGTGGATAGATCCGCCATATAGTAGAGCAGCAGCGCCTCGCGAAGCTTCGGCTTGATCCGACTCAGCAGCTCCTCGAATTCGCCTGACATCTCGATCCGCTCATAAGCCTGCTCCACCGATTGCTGGGAACGCAGCGGCATGCCCAGCCAAAACGCCCGCTTTTCCTTGATCTCGCCGTTCGTTCTGCGTCGCAGCATCGAATGGCACTCGTTAGCCGCGATCTTCATCAGCCATGCCTTCAGATAGTCGATACCGCTTCGATCCGCCAAAAGCGCCTTCACGAACACCTCTTGGCATACATCCTCCGCGTCCGCGCGACTGCGAAGCATGTAGAGGCAGTAATGGTAGACCGCCTCTTTATATGTTTCGAAAAGTTCTTTGTCGTCCAACGTTTCTCACTTCCTTTGCCCCTCTGTGTAGTGATCACTCGACGATAAGAACACGTGGGGGATGAAATAAGTTCCATTTTCGCTTAATAAATTTCTCATGGCAAAAAGGGCGGCTGGGGGCCGCCCTGGAGGTGTAGAGGGAATTCTGTTCGCGGGAGCAGCAGAGGCGCTGCGGGAGAAATTCGTTCAAGACGCTGTCTCACTCGGGAATTCGGATTAAATTTTTATAAGGAAGATTCCCAAGTTCAAAGGCGTCTTTCACTGAATTTCTCCCTCCGCTTGGCTCGCTTCTTCAAGGAAAAGAATTTCTCGACTGCACTATATGTTATAGAGTAGACTCGACAGTAGCAAGCTGTCCTTTTGCCAAGAAAAATGAAGCTCACTTCAATTATGAAGTGAGCTTCATTAAACTCAAACAATTCCGGCAGAGTTCACAAGCGATCAAACTGCCGATTTACTTGCCGATCGACTCCAGGTATTCGGATACTTGAGTCGGAGTTTTGGCGAATTTGCTGTGCAGGTGGGCAATTTTTTCGCCGTTTTTGAACACGAGCAGGCTCGGGATGCCGCGGACTTCGTTCGATTCGGCTACCTCTTGGAATTTCTCCGCGTCCATCGCGAAGAACTGTTTGTCCTGGTTGTTTTCGATGATGCCGCCGATGAAACGGTCCAGGTTTTTGCAGTCCGGGCACCAGTTGGTGTCGAACTTGATGACGGTCAGGCCGTCGCCGCCGATTTGTTCATTATATTGTTCCAAGCTCTCGATTCGTTCCATAATGTGCATTCTCCTCTCGGTTTCGGGAAAGGGGCCGTCCACGCTGATCGGATACATTCATAAAAGGTGTCGCTCGCCGCCTCAGTAAGAGTCGTTGTACGAATCGCCCGCACCCGGACGCATCCGACGTTTCGCCGCTTGAAGCGCGCGTTCCATGTCCTGTACCGCTTCATCCACGATGCGACGGTCAACCAGATAGTCCTGCACTTTCGCTTTTTCCGCCAGTCGCGCGATCTCGGCATCTTTCTTCTCCAGATCGTAGCCTTGGCGGCGCTGAAGCGCGTTGTACTTGTCCAGCAAGTCGGAAATCACCTGATAAAACCGCTCGTAATCAAGGATGATGTCGTCCAGAAACGCATCGACGTCCTCTTTCGTATACCCGCGCATTTTGACGGGAAAGTCCTTCTCATGAATTTGCAAAGCGTCGAGCTTGATGCCTAGCTGTTTGAACAGCCGCTTTTGCTCTTCAAGTTGGCGCTGATACTGCTCCTCCATGCCCATCCCTCCTTCTTTTAATGTATCATATTATGTTCTGAGATTGATGAATTTTTAATTAAAAGATTTTGCAAAATCAGAATTTAAATCGTCCATTGACCTGCGCGGAATACGGGTTCGACCGTGCCGTCCTGCAACTCGCCGTCGATGTCCATCTGATTCGAGCCGACCATGAAATCCACGTGGGTCAAGCTTGAATTGCCGCCGCGTGCCAGCAGTTCATTTTGCGTCAGATCCGCTCCGCCTTTCATATTGACCGGATAGCAGCTGCCGAGCGCGAAATGGCAGGACGCATTTTCGTCGATTCCGGTGTTGTAAAAGACGCGGTTCAAGTTCGAAATCGGCGAGTCATACGGAACCAGCGCCACTTCGCCGAGATATTTCGCGCCTTCGTCGGTGTCGAGCAGCGATTCCAGATGCTCGCGTCCGGATTCGGCGTCGAACTCGACTACGCGGCCGTTTTGGAAGGTCAGCGACAGTTTTTCGACCAGCCTCCCATTCAGGTTAAGCGGCATAGTCGAAGTGACTGTACCGTTGACGCCTGTGCGATTGGGCATCGTGTACACTTCTTCCGTCGGCATATTGGCTACAAAATAGACGCCCGCCCGGTTCGTGTCGCCGCCGCCGAGCCACAGATGATCCGGTGCCAGTTCGACCTTGAGATCCGTTCCCGGCGCGCGGTAGTGCAAGCTTTTGTAGTTTTTCTCGTTCAGCTTTGCCTGCATGTCTTTGAGCGTCTGGATATGGTTCTGCCAATTCTGTACCGCATCGCCTTCGCCGACCCGATTCATTTTGAAAATGGTTTCCCACATCGCGTCCACGCGCTCGTTCTCCGGCAGATCGGAAAAGACTTTGTTTGCCCAGGCGCGAGTCGGCGCTTTGATCAGGCACCATGACAGTTGATTGCTGCGAACGAACTGCTGATAGCCTTTTCGCGCCGCGGCTGCCGCTTTGGTTGCCCGCGCTACGCGGGAAGAGTCGATACCACGGTAAAGTTCCGGGTCCGGCACTTTGATATGCATGACAGCTCCGCCTTCGGCTGCCAGCTTTTCCAGCGCTTCGGCTTTGAACGTCGGGTAGTAATCGAACGTATCTTCCGAAGCGTATTCGTAACGCAAACGGGTCGACGCTTCGTCTTCCCATTCGATCTCGACATACTTCGCTCCCGCTTCGTATGCCTTTTTAACGACCAATCGCGCAAACTCCGCCGCTTCGATCGGGGATTGCAGATGAAGCACTTGCCCCTTCTGAATGTTGACCCCTACCTTTACGACCAATTCCGCATATTGTTCCAATTTCTCTGTAAATCGATCCATTTCTTTGCTACCCCCAAGTTTTCATCCTTATGTAAAATGAAAATTTCGAATACGAAAACATCTTCTCTTATCATAGTCAAAGATTTTGCAAAAATCCACACAGCGAATCGAGCAAGAGCTTTCGATCCCGGGATCGAAAGGTTTGCCGTACCTTAAGCGATTCCGAATCAAATAGAAAAAGAGACCGGCAGCTTGTTAGATAGCTGTCGGTCTTTTTTCGATCCTATGCTTACAATGTCGACGTTATTGCATCACGGCTTTTTACTTCCGAGCGGGGGAATTGGATTTGTTTCGAAAACGGTGTAATCGTTCGTCTGCAGCTTTTCGATTGTCTCCAAATCCAGCAAGCCCAAAGACCCCAGTTCCAAATTATCGACAGCGGCAGGATAAGTTCGTCTTTGCAAGGTGCCGAATCTTTTTTTATTGTATACGCGGTTGATATAAAGGATTGCATAAAACAGAAGGAAGATGCTCAATGCCAACATAACCAAATTACGAACATCTTGATCCATAGTATGGAAGGAAGCATGCAAAATTTTGGTCAAACCGTTAGGCAGCCCGAAAGTAGCCGATACGAAAAACCAAACCACCGCTAATCCATACGCCCAAAAAATCAAAGAAAAAAAGAAATCAAAGCAGGCTCGAAACCAAGATCGGTTGCCTACAATCAGGAAGCTTTCTTCTTCATGCCGCGGTCCGGACTGTTCCATACAGCGTAACCTCCTTTCAAACGCGATGAGATCGCTTTAGGAACAGCAGCCATTACGACGAATGTATTAACCATCCAGTAAATGGCCGGGTACCAAGCTGCCCAGAAATAGTACTTCAACACACGGTTGTAATTGGAGTCGATCAAAAGCGCGATCAACAATTGAATCAAGCTGATGAACACCAAAGCAAATGAAGTCAGCGTAAACCAGAGAAGCATATCCGTTACGCTGTCGGCCGTCACCAATAGCAATAGCGTGACAAAAAGCCAACTGAATGCCCACAAGATGCTAATCCATTGTTCGAGGTAAATCAGCCACATTCTGCGTTGTTTCCAACTGAACAAGGTTTTCCAATGGCGCAGAATGACTTCTTGGCCGCCCTGCGCCCAACGGACGCGCTGTTTCCAAATGCCGGATAAGGTTTCCGGCACAAGCATCCAACAGATGGCCTGCGGTTCATAGCGGACATCCCAAAAGCGCTTTTGGAGTTTCCAACTCACCGCAATGTCTTCAGTGATCATGTCGCGGTCCCACAAACCGACATCCACAAGCGCCTTTTTGCGGAAAGCGACCACGACTCCGGACACCGTCATGACTTTTCCGAGAAGTCTTTGCGTCCGCTTGATCGCTCCGATAATCGAGGCGTATTCGACCAACTGCATTCGGCTTAGGAGATTGTTTCGGTTACGGATCGCCGGATTGCCGGTTACGGCACCGAGTCTTTCACCGCCCTTAAAGAAATGACGAATCAAATAATAGGGAGCCGTATCGGCAAGGAGGGCGTCAGAGTCGACGCAAATAAGGTATTCGGACCTGGAGGCGAACAATCCGACTTGCAAAGCATTGGCTTTGCCGCGGTTTTCATGCAGTTGAATCGATCTGACAATCTCGTATTCTTCCGACAATCTTTTGATGATTGCCCCGGTTCCGTCTTTCGAACCGTCGTTGATCAAAATAATCTCTTTCTTGGGATAAGAAAGTCCATTCAGGTTACGTACGGTTTCTTCGATCGTCTCTTCTTCGTTATAACACGGAACCAATATGCTGATCATCGGCCAATCGATTTCCTCGATATTCAAAAGATTGCTTTTGGATTCTTTCGTTCTAAGGAACAGAAGAGAACCGGCCATCCAAAAAAGAGCCATAACAAACGGGTACCAAAAAACAAATCCCGTTATAAGGCCATAAGGCCCAGAAAACAACTCTGGAAATCCCACTTCAGTTCCCTCCACTATCATCTTTAGATACTAATTTATGACTTTATAACTATACATAAAGCATCAATGAAACGTCAATTTATTTTTCAGAAAAAAGGGAAGGCTTTCAAAAAGAACGGTGCACCTGCTTTTATGCTTACTTTGCTGGCCCGTTTTGCAAATCAAAGCGCTTTCTGTTATATTCGCGGCAGATATTGACTTATCAAAGGAGCCTTGATCGATGACTATTTTTCGTTTGCTTGAGACGCGCGAGCTCGCCCATGCTGCGCAGCTTTCGAATTCCGTATTCCGTCCGAATATTCAGCCGACGATGGCCGAGATGTTTCCCCGCCTGTTCGCGCCAGGCGTTGTTCAATCGTACGGCGCGTTCACCGAAGAAGGCACATTGGCTGCGTTCATGGGGCTTGCTCCTTCAACGCTGCGCGTAGGCGAAGCCGCCTCGATTCGTGCTTTCTCGATGGGTTCGGTCTTTACCGCGCCCGAGCATCGGGGAGCCGGGCTAGCTGGTGAATTGCTGAATCTTTGTATCGCGCATACGCAAAAAGCAGAAGCGCCGCTGCTGTTTATCTCCGGCGAGCGTTCGTTGTACGCACGCGCCGGAAGCGCCTATTTTGGACGCGCCGCAAAAGCGATCCTTCGCCGTTCAAGCCGTACTACTTCCGCTGTATCCGATTCATTAACTTCGATACAGTCATCTACTCGACTTCGTCTTGCAGAAGCTCAAGATTTGCTGCGCTTGCATCATCTTCATGAGTCCAACCACACACGATTCGAAGAAAGCGCGGCAGGCATCGGCGAACTGTTGGGCGCTGCCGCTTATTGCAACGTATTGGGGCTAGCACAGCTTGCAATCGTGGCCGAAAACGAAAACGGCATTGCCGCCTACGCAATAGTAGGCGTGCCGCATCATATGCAATCCGCACTCCGGAACGGCTCCATGCCTTCATTGGAGCTTCGATCCGAAAAAAGCAATCCCGCAACGGTTATTGCCTACGGCGGCGATGCTCAACATACTGCTGATCTAATTCATGCCTTGCTCGACTTCTGCCAGCTGGACGAATTGCACATCGATATTCCTTGGCAGGACCGAGACCTGGAAACTCGATTCGAACAAAAAGGAGCCGAACTCCAATCGATCCATAACGGCGGCACCCTGCTCGTCACCAACATCCGTCTTCTCCTCGAACAAGCCTACGATCTCTGGCCGCTGCCTTGGGAAGAAGCACTCCGCGTCGATCCCGACGGCCGCGTATTCGCCAAGACCAGCAACCGCGAACTCAGCCGGGCGGAGTGGTACGGCACCCTGTTCGATCCGCACTACCCTCGTCCCGGCGATATTCCGATTTGGTTCGACCCTATTCCCCTCCCGAATCCTTACGGCTTGCATTACATCTAATTTCAAAAAATTTTCGCCAACTAAAGCAATTTAGTAGCTTGAACTTTCTTTCTCTCCCCCAAGTTCCTGTTCTGACGAAGCAGCGGAGGGGAAAATTCAGATCAAGACGCCTTTGAACCCGGAAAGCTACTCCTCAGAAATCTCTCCTTCGCTGCTTTCCGGGTGAGACAGCGTCTAGATCGAATTTTTCCCGCAGCGTCTCCCTTCCTCCGAACAGAACTCCCTCCGTTTGCCTTTTCAAGCGAAGGGTAATATGTATATGATGAAATAGCAGATTGTTATCCCGTGATCCTGAATAGGCAAGTTCGGTGCGGATCGAAAAAGAGGCAAGGTGAAGGCGCGTAATGATGCGCCTTCGCTCTGCCTCTTCGTCACCTGCGCGCTTTCTATCATCTCGCTAAAAGCTTGCATCGCCGGAGACGATCCCCGTGTTCACCTATCACTCCACCCTATTTCCGACCCGAGCGGCCAGCACCGCGGCGCGGCTTCTTCCAAGCCTCGGCGGCCGCCGGGCGGTCCGAAAGAGAGTTGAAGCGGACTTGAAAGGCAAAGAACTACTCAAGGATTATGTTACGGCGCATATCCCCGGGTACATGATGGCCGTATTGCTTATCGTCGTCGCCAATGTTGTCCAATCTGCACTCCCCCTTGTTTTGGGACGCTTTACCGATGATCTTCAAGCAGGATCGCTCAATTATCATTCCGTTACGCAGTTCGCTCTGCTGCTGCTCGGGATCGGGCTTTCGTACGGCGTGCTGTTCGGGCTGGGTCAGTACCAGGTCATGCGACTGGGCCGACGCTTCGAATTCGAAGTCCGCCAGAAGCTGTTCAGCAAATTCGCCACGCTCAGCGAGCACTTTTTTTCCAAACAAGGCACGGGCAAGCTCCTCAGCTATGTCACCAACGATGTACAGTTCGTGCGCGAATCGATCTCGAACGGCGTGACGCAGACCACCAATGCCGTCGTGCTGCTGCTGTCTTGTATCGTGATGATGGTGATCGGAGACATTCCGCTGTCGCTTATCCTGATCTGCATCAGCCCGCTTGTGTTTATTCCGTTGATCGTGGTCCGTATCGGCCCTCAAGTACGGGAACGTTCGATGCATGTGCAGGAATCGCTGGCCGGAATGACGGAGTCGGCAGAGGAACAATTCGGCGGCATTCGCGTTACGAAGACATTCGGAACGGAAGAAATCGCAGGCCGCCGTTTTGGTGAAAAAGTAGACTTGATCCGCAGCGCCCAACTCTTCCTTGTCCGATTGTCTTCGCTGTTCCAAGCGGCTATCCCGTTTCTCGGCGCTCTTTCGTTGGTGCTGGCACTGCTGATCGGCGGCGCGCAGACGCTCAGCGGCGCGATTACGCTCGGCAGCTTCGTTTCGCTGACGCTGTACATGCGCATCATCGTGGGACCGCTTCAGCAAATCGGCAACGTCATCAATATGATGCAGCGTTCCGGCGCTTCGCTCGAACGGGTCAACCGCCTGATGAATGAAGAGCCGGACGTGCAGGACGACGAGAATGCGCGCACGCTGGATAAACCGAAAGAGATTCGTTTCGAGCATCTGACTTTCTCTTACCCCGGCAGCCGCGAACCCGCCTTGAAAGATATCGATCTCACGATCGAACCCGGCAAAACGATCGGCATCGTCGGACGGACCGGAAGCGGCAAAACCACGCTGGTCAAGCTGCTGCTGCGCATTTACGAACCACCTCGCGGCTCTCTTTTCTTCGGCTGCACGGATATTCGCGGTCTCTCGCTCGAAAGCTTGCGCAGCCGCTTGGCGTATGTGCCGCAGGACGGCTTCCTGTTTAGCACGACCATCCGCGACAATATCGCGTTCAGCGACCGGGAAGCTCCGATAGAAAAAGTAGAAACCGGTGCCAAGCGCGCCATGATCTACGATAATATTTCGCGTTTCCCGGAAGGCTTCGAGACCCGCCTCGGCGAACGCGGCGTGACATTATCCGGCGGACAGCGGCAGCGGACCAGCCTTGCGCGCGGGCTGACCAAAAAAGCGCAGGTGTTAATCCTCGACGACAGCATGAGCGCCGTGGATGCCGTCACAGAGACGGGCATCCTCGACAATCTGGTGCGCGAGCGTCGCAGCAAGACGACGATTATCATTTCGCACCGGATAAGCGCCGTCAAGCATGCGGACGAGATCGTCGTGTTAAGCGAAGGGAAGATCGTTCAGCGCGGAACGCATGAGGAGCTGCTGCGGCGCGAAGGCGCGTACGCGATGATGCACCGGCTTCAAGAGGAGGGGCTTCGCCATGACGAACTTGAATAAGCAAAAAGCGACCGAGGCGACTTCTTCTCCCTCGCAGGAACACAAGCCGTCGACTTCCTCCACGTTAAAGTTGCTGCTTGGTTACGCCAAACCGCATCGGATGGCCTTTCTCGGCGTTACGGTCTGTGCGCTGCTGGGCATCTCGGCCGAGCTGCTTCAGCCGCTGATCGTCCAGATCGCAATCGACGACCACTTGGCAAAAGGCGAAGGCGGAAGCTCGCTGCTTAGACTCGGCCTGATCTATCTGGGCATTGCCGTGATTAGCTTCTTGTTTACCTATTTACAAAACAATCTGCTGCAATACGCGGGACAAAGCATTATCGCTCGGATTCGCAAAGATTTGTTCCGGCATATTTCGAAAATGTCGATGTCGTTTTTTGACCGGACACATAGCGGCAGCCTCGTGACGAACGTCTCGAACGATACGGAAACGATCAGCCAATTTTTCACCCAGGTGCTGCTGAGTCTGGTGCGCGACGGCATGATGTTGGTGCTTATCATTGTGCTGATGTTCAGCCTGGACCCGCAATTGGCCATGTTCTCGATGCTGATTCTTCCGGTCATTTTTATCGTCGCCGCCTTATTCCGCTCTTATCTGCGCAGCACGTATCAGCAGGCTCGCAGCCGTTTATCCCGTTTAATCGCTTTTACCGCTGAAAATCTATCCGGCATGGGCCTGATTCAGTCCTTCCGTCAGGAAGAAGAACAATTCGGACGGTTTACCGAGCAGAACCGCAACTATTGGAACGCCAATCTGCGGCAGATTCGCTCGAACGTATTGTTTAACCGCACCTTCGATATTCTCGGTAACGCCGCTCTCGTGCTGATGGTCTGGTTGGGCGGGCGCGCAGTGCTTGGGCAAAGCATGGAAGTCGGCGTACTGTACGCTTTCGTCAGCTATATCCGTCAATTTTTCCAACCGATCAACCAAATCACGATGCAGTGGAATACGTTCCAATCGACGACGGTCGCCGTTGAGCGGATTCAACGCGTGTTGGAAACCAAGCCGGATGTGCGCGAGCCTAGAGAAAAGGAACAGATCCGGCTCGACCCTTCCACGCTGCGCGGCGAAGTCAATTTCAACAACGTGACATTCGGCTATCGCGAAGATCGTCCAGTGCTGAAAAATCTCGATTTGCATATCAAGCCCGGCGAAATGATCGGCGTCGTTGGGACGACAGGAGCAGGCAAAAGCACGCTGATCAGCCTGTTGAACCGCTTTTACGACGTGAATGTCGGTTCTGTAGAGATTGACGGCGTCGATATTCGAACCGTAACGCAAGATGATCTGCACGCGGCCGTAGGTTTGATTCAACAGGACCCTTATCTGTTCGCCGGCTCGATCATCGACAACGTCCGTTTGTTCCGCGACGATATCACGCGTGAGCAAGTGATCGAAGCGTGCCGTTTCGTAGGTGCTCATCCCATGATTCTCCGTCTGCCAAACGGCTACGACACGCATTTGTCCGAGCGGGGTAGCGGGTTGTCTGCCGGAGAACGGCAGTTGATCTCCTTCGCGCGAATCGTCGTATTCCGGCCGAAAATCCTGATTCTCGACGAAGCGACCGCCAACCTCGATTCGGAAACGGAAAAGCTTGTCCAGCAAGCCCTCTCTTCCGTCGCGCAAGGCCGAACCACGATTGTCATTGCCCATCGTCTGTCCACGATCATGCACGCCGACCGCATTCTGGTGATGCAGGACGGCAAATTGACGGAGCAAGGCACGCATGCCCAATTGCTGGCGCGTGGCGGTCACTATGCCGAGCTGTACCGGCACGCAAGACAATCAGGGAGTGAGCAGCTGCCGGGTTGATCAGAAAAGATTCTACAAACTCATACCAAAAAAGCCCCTGAAACCGATCATCGGTCTCAGGGGCTTTTATCTGTATCTACAATCCGGATTCCTATCCACTGCCGTTACATCGAGCCGAACCCCTTAATCCGCGATTCGGCCGGACGCATCCAGCAAAACTTTCATTCGCTCCACAACCAAATCCATGTCAAGCGGCTTGGTCAGGTAGTCGGAAGCCCCTGCGTTCAGGCATTTCTCCCGATCTTCCTTCATTGCTTTTGCAGTAAGAGCCAAAATCGGGATATGCGCAAGTTCCGGTTCCAAACGAATACGGCGCATCGTTTCCAGACCATCCAGCTCCGGCATCATAATGTCCATAAAGATCATGTCAAATGGCCCGTCCGCATTCAATTTGTCCAATGCGTCCAACCCGGTCAAAGCGACAACGATCTCTACGCCATGCTTTTCCAGCATACTCGTCAGCGCATAGACATTACGGATATCGTCGTCCACAATCATCATCCGCATACTTTCAAACGGCATTTCCGGTTCATCCAAGGTCGGCGGGAATAACATTCCGCCCTTAGGCGAAACGTTAAATTCCCCGCCTTCGGAATCGGGTACGATCCGAATAAGTCCCGGGTAGTCGGGAGTAACACGCTTGACAGCCGATTCCGGCTCTTCTTGAACGGGTTCGATCGACCCCGCTGCTTCCGGTAGCAACGTCTGCTGCAGCGATGCGCGGCTTGCCCAAGAGCGGCGAGTATTCAAGGGAAGGAATAAGTCCGCTACTTCTCCATCATCCTTCACGCATGGGACATACAGACAGAATGTGCTGCCCGCACCATAACGGCTATCCAGCGTAATTTCGCCGCCCAACAGGGCCGCCAACTGTGTAGAGATCGATAAACCGAGTCCTGTACCGCCATATTTACGGGCTATCGTCCCGTCGGCTTGTTGGAAGGCCTGGAAGATCAACTGACGATTCTCTTCACTGATGCCGATGCCCGTATCGCTAACACTGAATGCCAGTTGATCATACGTCGCGCCTTCTGGATTAAGCCGCTTGCCCGGCACCCGTCCGATTCGGAGCACGACTTCCCCGCGTTCCGTAAACTTGAAGGCATTGGAGAGCAAATTACGCAGGATCTGTTGAAGTCGCAATTCGTCCGTGAAAATGTATCCCGGCACATTCTCTTCAATCTCGATTCGGAAATCAAGATGTTTGCGAATCGCGATCTCGGCAAAGTAACGATCCATATCCGAAGCCACTTTCGCCAGATCCACGGTACCGATCTCAATCTGCATCTTGCCGGCCTCGACTTTGGACAGATCGAGAATATCGTTAATCAGGTTGAGCAGATCCTTGCCGGACGCGTGGATACTGGACGCATATTCCTCTTCCTTCGCGGTTAACGAACGGTTCTCGTTTTCGGCAAGAATCTGCGACAGGATCAACATGCTGTTCAGCGGCGTGCGCAGTTCATGCGACATATTAGCCAGGAATTCCGATTTGTACTTGGAGCTGATCTGCAATTCTTGTGCGTACTTCTCAGTTTCTTCTACAGCTATCTCAGCCGCGTGCTTCTGCTCGCTGAGTTGTTCGTTAATGCTTTCAAGTTCATCGCGCTGCGTCATCAGTTCCTGCGATTGGACCTGAAGCTCTTCCGATTGCACTTGAAGCTCTTCGGACTGAACCTGAAGTTCCTCGTTTAGGGCTTGCGATTCCCGATACAGACGTTCAATTTCCTGTCTGGCTTCTACCGTTTGAAGCGTGCTGCCGAACAATTCGGCTTTTCGTTCCAAACGTTCGACCTTATCGCGTTTGAACGGCTTCGAGGATGCCCATTCGATTACGGCTTTTACCCTACCCGCATACAGAACGGGAATCAGTAAAACTTCGGCCGAACTTGAAGCCCCGAGCGCGGAAGAAATCTTGACGTAATCCGTAGGCACATCCTTCATATGCAGCGTGCGCCCTTCGACGGCACAACGACCGATCAACCCCTCGCCGAACCGAATTTCGACCGATTCGGTTCGCGTCGCATGCTCGGCGTCTTCGGCGACAGCCGCGGTTTTCCGCAATACTTTCCGGTCGGCGTCCACGATATAGAGGACACCTACCGGAATTTCCGCCGTTTCGGACACCTTGGACAAAAAGGCTTGAGCCAGCTGTTCGCTTGAACCGGAAGACTTTTCCTGAAGCAGCTCCGCCAGACGAATCAACCGTTCTTTATGCTGATCTTCAGCCTCGATTTTCACGAGCAGCTGATTGGTCGAATCGCCCAGATCGCCGACTTCGTCTTGGGAACGAACATCGATCCGCTCCCTTAAATCGCCACCGGCGGTAATCGAACGGATCGCTTCCGTCACGCGTGAAATCGTTTTTGAAATATTGCCGGCAATCGCGAGAGCGGCCACGATGGACACAATCCCAACCAACGCCCACAGGATGATCATCGCATAGATCATCCGGTCGCTGTTCGCTTTCAGCTCGGCTACTCTCGCATCGGTCAACCGCTGCTCGGTATCGCGAAACGCATCGAATTGAACGCGCAGCTGGTCCATTTCCCGCTTGCCCGCGTCGCCCGTGTAGTAAGCCAATACATCGGCGTCCTTGCCTTCGGTCTTGAGCGCGATCGTGCGGTCGCCCATTTCCGCAATCCAACTCTCGATATTGGAACGAATAAGTCCCAAACTTTGCTGCTGTGATGCATTGTCGCCGACCAGCTCGTACAATCGGCTGTAGGTCGTTTCCCATTGGGTACGCCCGCTGGTATACGGCTGCAAATAGTCGCGGTCGCCCGTCAACAAATAACCCCGCTGACCGGTTTCCATATCCAATACGTTTTTTTGCAGCGCACTCAGCTCGTCATGTACCGCGATATCATGATCGCTGATAAATGCGTTGGCTTGCTGCAAACTGCGCACTTGGGAAGATACCGCGAGCAGCGATAATCCCAGGCAGACCAGAATGAACAAATAACCCGCCAGTATTTTTGCGCGAATGTTGAAACGTCTTTTATTCGGCACTTCCATGCCCTCCGCTTCGCTCAGTTTACTCTTCGATGTTTGGCGGATCGAACCGCCGCGCACGCTGTTCGAACAACTGATTTTCCAGCATTTCCACACGCTTGCGTTCCCAATCCGCCCTTTGCTTTGCGAATCGTTCGGATATCTTGTCTTCATAGATCGTCCAGAGATCGCTCAGCAGATACCCTTCCACCTTTACAAGGCGATCCGCATAAGGTCCCGTTATCCAGACCAACCCTTCCGGAAGCAGCCTGATTCGACGGTATCCGTCAGCCGCTTCCGCCGCCTGTCCCAGCTTGATCTCGTTCAACATCTGGCCAAACGTGTACCAGTTCACGCTACTTCCGTTCAATCATTTTGAAATCGTCGTAGTGGAAGCCCGGTGCTACGATACAAGTAACCAATACCGGCTCACTGCCGATCGGCCGAGCCTTCTGCCAGTGCTTGCCCGGAACCAACCCTTGGAAAGTCTGCCCGTTGGCCGTATCGGGACCCAGAATAATTTCTTCGCCTTCAACCGGTTCTTCGCCGTCACCGCCCAGAGTCAGAGCCAACGGCCCGCCCGTATGCCAGAGCCACAGCTCGTCGGAGTGCACGACGTGCCATTCCGAAGCTTCGCCCGGATGCAGCAGGAAATAGATCGAACTTGCCGCAAAGCGGTCTCCCGTGTATTCTTCCGGAAGCACGCTCTGCGGAATGGTAAACGAAGATTTCCACAGCTCCTTGTGCCATCCGCCTTCAATATGACCTTCAAGCCCCAACAGTTCAACGAGCGGGGAGAGTTGGAATGATTGTTTGGAATTCATAGGTACGGTTCTTCCTTCCTGTAATCAAGATTTCTGATTTCCAGCATACTATACTATCGGCTTTTCAACCAAACGATTTTTGTGTTTTATCTTTGACGGGAGGCTATAAAATTTTACGGGGACAATGTCTGTTTTACGGGTATATAAAGGCAGGAAGAAAAACGTGTCGGAAGGAGAGATTCCATGCAACTATCCGTCGAAACAAGGCGGGAAATGCAGCGCGCGTTCGAAGCCTGCCGGGAGACCATCGGAGGCTTTCCCCAGCCCTTCGCTCAAATCGGCATTCGTTATCTCGATCGATTCGATCCGGGACTCGGAAACGGCCCTACCAACTATATCTGCTGCCTCCTCCCCTATTGGCTGCGCGAGGCGGCAGGAGCCGCGCTTGAACAATGCCGCGAGATTGCCGAAGCGAATATCTTTGGGATGCTGCATTTCCACCTTCAGGACGAGCGAATGGATCGCCAGTCTGGTTTGGAACGCCCCCACATCGCGCTGTCCCAACTATTCAACGCAGAGATGACCGTTCGGTATGCCGCCCTGTTCCGCTCCGCAGGCGCCTTTCGCGAAGCTCTGATCTCCTGTACTGCCGAATGGGCAACAGGACTTGCTGCCGAGCGAAATACCGATCCCTTTTACGAGCAGCCGCGCGATATCGCAGCCCGATCAGCTCCGCTGCTGCTATGCCCACTAGCCTTATTCTCCGATCACGAAGCTTTGCAGACGCGTGCGCTGCATGCGGTTCGCGAGACACTAATCACCCTGCAAATGGCCGATGATTGGGCAGACTACACAGACGATCTACAGGACGGCTCCTACAATTGCCTCGTTTCGCTCTATCGCAAAGAATACGCAAACACAATCGAAACCCCGATCTCTTCCCGTGATATTGAAGCTGCTGTTTATGAAAAAGGCATGCTCGGGCGCTACGCGGAATTTTCGGCATCCAGACAAGCTGAACTTGAGGACTACCGCGCCGATTTCCCCGGATTGATCGCCTTTCACGCTGCTCTGGCAGGTGATTTGGAACGCATCGCAGCCCGGATCGAAGAAGAAAAACAGAAGCTGTCATTGGGTGGATTAAACTATTGGCTCCTCGGTCAATAGCGTTCTTTTCGCCTCTTTTCAACATATTGCTTTCCCGCTTGCTTTCCTCCTTTACACGTGCTATAATTTTCCACAAATTAAAAACCCTCTCAGTTCGATCGCGATTCCATGAATTTTCGATCGACCTCAGACGGACCCAACGTCACTTGTCCTCCTGTTCAACAATCATGAATTCGCACGCGAAAGGATGATGTTCAATGGCAAACCTGACAACGGAAACTTTGATCAAAACCCAAGTGATTCAAAAAGCATGGGAAGATCCCGAATTCCGGGCCCGTCTGCTGGCCGATCCGAAGAGCGCCCTGCGTGACGGTTTCGGCATCGAACTGCCTGACCATATTACACTGACCGCGGTTGAAGAGTCAGCGAACGACTTCTATCTGGTCATTCCTCCAAACCCTTCCGACATTATCCCGAAAGCCGAGCGAATTACCATTGAGCCGGCAGCGATGTGGGGAACAGGCGGCTAAACAACGACATTCATCCAGCATTTTGATCCAAACACGCAAGGAGCGGGACCCCCGCGACCTCGATTTACCGGAACCCTCTTACACAGAGGCTTCCGGTAAACGAATGGTTGCTTCGGTTCCCGCTCCTTTTTCACTGCTGAATGTTAATGTTCCCTGCATCGCCTCGATGATCCGGAAGGTGACCATAAGCCCAAGACCTGTTCCTTTTGTCTTGTTGGAGAAATAAGGTTCGCCGAGTCGCTTCAACTCCTCCGGTCCCATGCCCATCCCGTCGTCGCGGACGCGGATCACAACCTCCCCGTTTTCTTTGGCGGCCAGAATCGTAATCTGACCTTCGCTCTGAAGCGCTTCGATACTGTTTTTGATCATATTAATGAATGCTTGTTTGAACTTGGACGAATTGCCCTTCACATAAAGGTCAGGCGCAATATCCAGAACAATCTTTCCGTGATGGATACTGGCTAACGGCGTTAGTACCCCTTCGATATGCCGGAATTCTTCCGCAATCGATAACGTCTTCACGTTTTCCGCACCTGGCTTGGCAAAGGTTAGAAAATCGGTAATGATGCCCGAAGCACGGTCTAGCTCATCCAGCGCCATATCGATATAGGCTTTCTCCGACGCGGCTGAACGTTCCCCAAGCAATTGTAAAAATCCGCGCGTAACCTGCAGCGGATTGCGCACCTCATGGGCAACCGAAGCCGCCAATTCGCTGATAATCTCCATTTTCTCCGCGTGCTGCAATTCATTGTTGAACATTTCGAGTTCCTTCGAGTATTGGAGCACCTGATTGTGCGTCTCGGCAAAACGCCGACCCAAAACGACGATCAGCGAAATGACAAAAACCACCATGCCCCATTTCCACCAGTACAGATCGTATTGCTCCTCAGTCGCATAATAGCGGAACAATTCGAACACTCCGACTCCTGCAAAAATAGCCAAACCCGCGTTGAAAATCCAGGCATCTTTATTCTTTTGCAGGCTGTACAATACAGAGCAGACCAGCATCGTCAGCAGTTCCACGATCATCAGTCCCCCGAGCACCGTGGTTGTCAGGAGATAGTAGACGGAAAAAAAGCGCTCGTTCGTCAATACATTTCCGAATAGAAGCAGCAAACAGAAGAACGAGTAACCCAATTGGAAGCGGCTCAGGTACAGGATGGAGTTTTTGTACCCTTTTCCGAAGATAAGCTGGAAAAAGTACAGGAAGGAAGGCAAGAGCGCAAAGAGCGCCACATCGAACAAACGCTGAAGAATCCGACCATATTCGGGGTACAGCGTGAACAGAAACGGAGAATAGGTCGAGACCAGCATTCCGATCGATAAAATGACGAAGCTCAGTGACAGCCAGGCGGTAACGTAGCTTCGATGGAGGAATATTGCGCAAATCAGCATGACGATTCCGATCAGGACAAAAGAACCGCCGAGCATAATGTCCAGCATGTCCTTGGTCAAGTACACGGTCAGCAATTCATAAAAGCTTCCGAATACAATGTTTTGCACAATACCCGATCGCTCTTCCGTAAGCTGCAAACGCATATAAATGGAGCTTCCCGCATCTTCCGCGCGAAGAGGCAGCAGCAGTTCGTTCATCGCGTACCGATATTGCCGATGAGAATCGAATAACTCCCGGTATTCGGTATACACCGCGATGTTGCGCGCATATGCCTTTTCGATCAGGACTGCCGGAATCGGCCAATCCAACTGGGGAATATCGATTCGTACCCACGCCCAAGCCGCACCGAGAGGGCGTTCAGGAGTCATCGATTCTTCATTCATGGTGGTCCAGTCTAACGAATGCAACACGCGGTCAGGCGGTGCAGTTGCTCCTTCTTCCCAGCCGCCCGGGTCCCACAGAAACTGCCAAGATCCGATCTCGACCGCCTCTGCTTCGTCTTTTTCATTCGGATAAGCCTGTATGCACAAGAAGATAATGACCAGCACTCCGACTAGAACGGCTAGTGTTTTGGGTAAAGTTCGCATAAGACCTCCTATTAGGTTCATTTCATCTTCGACCCCTCCGGGCAAGAAGATGAAATATACCCGCGATAAGCGATTAAGCTTTGAAATGTTTGAGTGCGTGAATGTTTGAGTGCGTGAATGTTTGAGTATTTAATGTTTGAAACCATTAGTATCGGTAATATTCGCTATATCCGTTACGTTTCCCTGCTTCCTTCTGTATCGCACTTGAATTCGAGGGTAAAAAGCCCTTGTTTCAAGGTCCTTAGCCCTGTGTATAAATTAACATCTTCAGGCGAGTTTCGTTCTGCCGCAACCGTTGCAGGGCCGATTCCCAGAACCGACACAAGGAGGAGTTTGAACATGAATAATTCGCATAGGGACGTAGACGTCGAAGAACGCAGAATTGAGAAAAAATCGGATTCGAGCTTAGTGGCCTCCACGTTTATCAAGTATGCCGCCTATATCATCATCATTTTCGGCATTTTGTATTTCCTGGTCCGTTATGTCTTCCCGATGTTCCAATAAACGTAAAACAGGGTCGTTCAAACGTCCCAATATGTAAAAAACGGATTTCCTTGGCGATTGCCCCGGAAATCCGTCTTTTTTTGTCGTTTTATCGCTCAGCGCTCTGAAGTTGCAAGTCTCCGGACCCGTTCTTAGCCGCGATACAGCCGATGAGCCGCATGCAGCGTAGGTCCCACGAAGGAGTTGATCGGGAAGCCGTGACGAATCGCTGCGGTCACGAATGCTTTGGCATTTTTGACTGCCGTACGTACATCTGCTCCTTTTGCCAATTCTGCCGTAATCGCCGCCGAGAACGTGCAGCCTGCGCCGTGAATATAATTCGTCTCGATGCGATCGGACTCCAGCAGCTCGAATTCTTGACCGTCATAGATCAGATCAACGGCCTTCTCGTGCAGCAGCTTGCCACCGCCCTTGATCACGACGTGCTTGGCACCCAGTTCATGAATTTTCACAGCCGCGTTCTTCATATCTTCGACTGTACGGATCGGCGCCGTCTTGGCAAGCTGGGAAGCTTCGAACAGGTTCGGCGTCACGACCGTTGCTTTCGGAACCAGCTTCTCCAGAATGGCTTCCGCCGTATCCGGGTTCAAGACTTCGTTTTCGCCTTTGCAGACCATAACCGGATCGACCACAAAGTGATCCAACGGACGCTCTTCGATTTTGCGCGCAACCGCGTCAATGATCGCGACCGTACTCAGCATGCCTGTCTTAGCCGAAGTCACGCCGATGCCGTTCAACACGGTGTCCAATTGGCTCTCGAGCAACTCTGCCGACATCGGCGTTACGTTATGGCTCCACAGCTGCGGGTCCATCGTAACCACGCAAGTGAGCGCGGTCATCCCGTATACGTTCAGCTCCTGGAATGTTTTCAGGTCAGCCTGAATGCCAGCGCCCCCGCTCGTATCGGAACCGGCAATCGTCAAAACTTTAGGTATCGTCATCTTCCAAACGCCTCCTGGGTCTATATTGTAAGCCTGTTGACAGCAAGGATCGAAATCCGATCTGCCGGCCTGCTTGTCTGTTCACGCTGCGCCGGATTAATGAAAGCCATCGCAGCCTTCGGTAATGGTAAGACGAAGCGACTGTCTTGTCAACCGCTTACCGAAGTTGATGTCTCCGCTTATTTGGATTCGCCGTCCGCGATTTTGGTACGCCGGAACGGAGCTGTCTGGTCGATCTTTTTATAATGGGCGATAAAGGCGCAAGCCAGCAGCGCCACGCCGTTGATCACGAAGATCCAATGGATCGGAATTACCGCACCCAGCACGCCGCCGATCAGCGGTCCGGCCATCGTGCCGATCTGCGTGGCCGACTGGTTCAGACTGAAGGCGCGGCCGCGGAATTCAGGCTTCGTGACCTGCACGATCATCGCGTTAACGGCCGGGAATACAGCCGCGAAGAACAAGCCGTACACAAAGCGCAAAATGCCGAATCCGACATAACCGGTCACGAAGAATTGCAGCAGGTTGCCCACCGCGCCGCCGATCAAGCCGATCATGAGCACCTTGCCGTAACCGATCTTGCCGCCGATTCTTCCCCAGCGCGGAGCCATGATGACGGTCGCCACCCCCACCGCGGAAAAGACGACGCCTGATATCAGCGAGATTCGATCCGACGCGATATCCATGCCCTGCACATAGATCGTAATGAGCGGTTCCAGAATCATGACCGAGAAGTTGCTCATGGCGACAAGCCCAAGCAGCGCGAAAAATACCGGAATGCCTGCCGCCTGCTTCAAATCGTCTCGCACCCGCGAGCGAACCTTCGGCCGTTTGAATTCTTTCTCGTGCACCAGGAATGTCGCGACCAAGGCCGCAATCAGAACGATCGCACTCGAAAACAGAAAAGCGTTCCGGTTGCCCAGCGTAAAGCTGACCACGCCGCCGATCAACGGTCCGATGATGTTCCCGGAAGCGCTGGCGGTAGCCATGATGCCAAGCGCATATCCGGTCTTCTCTTCCGGCGTGTTCGTCCCGACCAAAGCGATCGCCGCCGGAATGAATCCGGCAAGCAGACCCTGGAAAAGACGCAGCGCCACAAGCTGAACCGGGTCCTGCACGAAAAAGTTGATCAAATACAAAGCCGCCAAGCTGTAACCGGAGCGAATCAACATCGGCTTGCGCCCGTACTTGTCCGCGAGAGATCCCCAGAACGGAGAAATCAGCGCGCTCGACAAAAACGTAATGCCGAATGCCACACCTGCCCAAATCGATAAATACTGATCTTTTACGCCCAGCTCGTCATGCATGAAAATCGGCAAAAAAGGGATTGAGATCGAATAGGCCATGCTGCAAAAAAACACGCCGGCCCATAACACGATCAAGTTTTTCTTCCATGAAAATTCCATCCGTCCGCACGCCCTTTCGCATGCAAAACGACGTCCGCTCCTGTCGGGATATCGCCCGATGTTCTGAAAACGATCCGAAAAGATCGGTCCGCCGCCTTGCCAAAGTCGGCGTTCGCTACAATGCGTACGATACCTCCGCCGGCCCAATCGCCACGCCGCAAACGCCCGTTGTTTCTAACCTATTAATTTTACTCCTATTCCATAGAAATTCCCAATCGAACCCAGAGGGATGTAGCGAAACCAAGCACGATTTGAGGTCGTATGGCGCATGAGGCTCCATAAAGCGCAAAAGCATGACAGATCGCGGCCGGATGCTCCACTTTCCCTTTCCCGCAGGGAACCGATTCCTCGCGTATTCTTAGCGGACAATCTCGCGAAGATTGGCGAAAAGGTTACACAAACAGCCTTTCGGGTAAAACCTATGTATACAACGAATATGATGAACACGAAGGAGAGATGACATCATGGCTTTCGATCCAAGAAACGAATCCGACCGCGCGCACGAGCGTTTTCAATTAGAACGGGATACCCCTTACTCCGAGGAACGCGGCATTCCTGACGAAACGCTGGAATACGTCGATACGGTTCAAGAAGGCGCACCCGTCGATGCCGATCAGGCGATAACCGACCCGGAAGCGTACCCGAACCGCACGGAAGAAGATCCGCATCTGGACTCTCCTCTATTGGAAGACGTGCCGGACGCCGACGACCTGCACCCGGACAGCCCCGTCGATCCGGCGGCTCCCGCTCAGGACGAACCTCACGGAACCGACCTGCTTAACGGCGCAGGCGGAGAAGAAGGGCGTGCGGAATTGGCGGCCGAGTCCGAAGACCCGAACCGTCCTCTGATCACCGACGGCGACCGGGACACCGTGCATCATCAGGATAATCTGGTGACCGAACGCGATACCGATCCGGAAAACGGATTGTTCCGCGAAGGTTCTTTCCCCGCTTCCTTACCGGATGAAGTTCAAAAGAATCTGATTGATTCCGAGACGGATCAGGGATATCGCGATGAAGTGTATACGGACGAAGATGAATAAAACGTCTTGACTGGCTTGTTTCTCCGCTTTATGATAGGGATAACTTTGAGCGAAAAGGGGAAATTTTGATGACGGGGTATGTTCTTAACTAATCAATTCCATAAGGGATAGCATTCATCAGGAACGATCGAAAAATCGCGTTAAGCGGTTTTATTTCGTAATGCCTGTTCGAATCTTTCCGGAATTCAGTTAAGAACAGCGAATCATTTCTCCATAAACTTGAGGTGGGTATTTTACTCTTTCGAGTTTTCGGGCCGCGCTGTAGCTGAAGCGCGGCCTTTTTGGTGTCTGCGCATAAGAGGGGACAAGCGGCTTCGGCCCATTTCCTGTCTTACGCACAGAACGCTTGCTCCGCGTGGAAGCGACGGAGCGTGAACGAATCTTTGAAAGAAACGAACGTACGAAAGCCCTTTGTGCAAAAATTCGGTTATGCGCCGAGCGTGCACCAAGAGCCGGACGTTCGGAGGCACGGGAGTGCCGGAACCAGACCTCGGAAGACGGAAGATAAGCTGATCAGAGCGTCTTCGAAATCGGACCATCGATTTCGAAGACGCCGACTGAATCGGCCTGTCTTCCGTCTTTTTTTTGTTTTCCGGCTATTTGTTTTTATAAGACCTACGCGAAGGAGCGATTCCGATCATGAACACCCTCTCAATGATTCAACCTCAAACACTGGAACGCCTCGAATACGAGCGCGTCAAACATGAATTATCCGTCCATGCCGTTTCTTATTTGGGCAAAAGACACATCGCCGCACTCCAGCCGATCGCCGATGCCCGAACGCTGCGGCGACGACTGGATGAGACGGACGAAGCGACAAGCGTATTGCGCCGGGGAGCCAGCATTCCGCTGCCCTCGCTGACGGGCATGGAGCAGATCCTGGACTTGCTCGGCTCCGGTTATGTTTTTCAAGAACAGGACTTTACGCATTTGCATCAATTCCTGCGCAGCTGCACGCAGTTGATCGACTATATGCGTACAAAAGCGGACTGGGCACCGAATGCCGCTTCTTATGCTTCGGGCATGCACCGGCTGGAGCGGTTGCAAGAAGAAATCGAGCGCTGCATTCGCAATGGCCGCGTGCTGGATTCCGCCAGCCGCGAATTGTCCAAAGTCCGCCGCCGCATGGCAACCGTCGAAGAACGCAGCTCACGCAGACTTGCCGAACTGATGACCAAACACCGTTCGATCTTGCAGGAAAGCCTTGCCGTGCAGCGCGGAGGCCGCTCCGCGATCCCGGTACGCAAGGAATACCGCAAAATGGTAAAAGGCTCGGTATTGGACGAATCCTCCAGCGGCCAGACTGTCTATATCGAACCGGAAGAAATCCGACAGTTCCATGATGAACTGGAACTGCTGCGAACCGAGGAAGCACGCGAGGAAACGAAGATTCTCAGCGAATTGACCGGGCTTGCCGAAGAGTTCCGAGGCGAACTGATCGTCAATGCACAGTTGGTCGGCGAATATGACTTCCTGTTTGCCAAAGCTCGTTACGCACTGGCACTGGATGCCGTCAACGTGAAGCTGAACGAGCACGGAATCATTCGCTTGCGCGGTGCCCGCCATCCGCTGATCGGGTCGAAAATGATTCCGCTGAACTTCGAGCTGGGTGAACGCTTCCGTATGTTGATCGTGACCGGACCGAATACGGGCGGCAAAACGCTGGCACTGAAAACAATCGGATTGCTTACTTCGATGGCGCAATCCGGCTTGTTGATCCCTGCCGAGACCGGCGGCACAATGGCAGTATTCACAGGCATCGAAGCCGATATCGGCGACGGGCAAAGCATCGAACAAGCGCTCAGTACCTTCTCCGCCCATATTCGCCGGGTCAAAAGCATTCTGGAAACGGCCGACCGCCGAACCCTCGTGCTGATCGACGAGATGGCATCCGGCACCGATCCGGGCGAAGGCGTAGGCTTGTCGATCGCCGTGCTGGAAGAACTGCGAAGACGCGATTCCTGCGTGGTCGTGACGACGCATTTTACCGAAATCAAAAACTTCGCTTCGTCGACGGCGGGCTGCGAGAACGCCCGAATGGAATTCGACGCCGAAACGCTGCAGCCGCTGTATCGGTTGACCATTGGCGAAGCCGGTCGCAGCTATGCGTTTGCCATCGCCAAAAAACTCGGCATCCCGGATGCCGTGACTCGGCGGGCCGAGGAATTGACAAGACGCGCGCAGCCGCTAGAGGTTGATCCAGTTCGGCAGGTGGCGACAACAGCGACGGGAAGAGACTTGGATGAAGCGGAATCGGCTTTCGACAATGCCGAAATCCCGACCTCTAAAACCATGCGCGAAGACCCTTCCCTGCTACCCGGGGCTTCGCTGCGACGTGCAAAGCCCGAGGCGCAAGCGTCAACCCTATCGGCAGAAACAACGAGCGAAGGGGCTTCCGAGCATGAAGAAGTTCCTTCGAAACCCGCAGCCTTCCGCATCGGAGACAGCGTCTCAATTCCCTACCTGGGTAAAACGGGAATCATCTATGCAGAAGAAGACGGCATGGGCAATATCGGCGTACAGATTCAGGGCAAAAAAGTACGCATCGCCCGCAAGCGTCTCCAACCGCATATCGCTCGCGAATCGCTATACCCGGACGACTACGATCTCAGCATCGTGCTGGATTCCAAAGAGAATCGCAAAAAACGCAGTAAAATGGAACGGAAGCATACGGAAGGCGTCACGATTGAACAGTCACCGGGCGAACGCGGCGAAACTTGGCGACGATAACTCTCCGCGAAACAAATGAAGCGCTCCCGCATTTCGCAGGAGCGCTTTTTTTAATCATTTACTTTTCGATTCCGGCAACCGATACCTCTATCGCGTTGATCGCACTCACCCGTAAGTTTTCCAGAACGAACGCAATCGGCAGCTCTGATCCGTCCAGCATCGACAGCTCAACCGTACGGCTTTCGCCAGGCAGCAGATCAAAGTAGTTGTCGCTGAAACGAACACGACCGAGCGGCAGCTCCAGCTTTACCATGCGTGCGAATGAAGCAGATGCTTGTACGGTGACCTGACAGTGAGCCGTTGCTTGTCCTTGTCCGATGTCCGTTTTACCCGATTGGATCGTAGACCCTGCCAGCTGCTCGTCCATTAGCCAAGCCGCCCGAATATCGCGCTCAGCCGTCTGCCGTTCCTGCGCGGGAACCGCGATATCAACTTCCCACGCAAGCTCCGCCGCCCCAAGCTTCAGATCCCGATGGTCGCGCAGCATATACGTCTGTTCGAACCCGGCTTCTCCCCCGCTGATCCAGCGCAACCGAACTACTGCTTCCGCCGCATCCGTGCCGTTTAAAGCCTCGGTTTCGCCGATCTCCCCAAGCAGCTTAGGCCCGCGCAGCGCGCCCTTCGAGCGGAAACGATACTCTCCGACCTTTTCCCCGTCAAAAGACCATACTTCCAGCACCGCTTCCACTTCGATCGGCTCAAGCCCGTCGTTCACCGCCCATACTTTCAGCGGCTCGCCGGATTCGTGTTCCAGCGACAGCAGCAGCGGATGGTAGAACTTTTTCGCGTAATAATAGGAAGCCTTCGGCAGCAGCTCGTAGTCGATCATCGCCCAGCTTGTGCCCGGCCAACTGTCGTTGAGCTGCCAGATCAGACTGCCTCCGCTGCGGGGATTGCGACGGTAATGTTCGACCCCGTAACGCAGCCCTTCCGCCTGGGTCAGCATCGAGAAGTTCATGTATTCCTCGATATCGCGCGGGATGCCGGTATAGCCTTCCATCAGCAAAATGCCTTTGCGATGATTGGTGTCCTTGTTGCGGTACGCCATCTCTTCGCCGCCCCAGACCAGCTCGCCCGGCGGCATGTTTTTCTCCAGCGTATAGCGGTTGGCCGAAGCGTGCATGCCGAACTCGCTGCTGAACAGCGCCATATCCTGCTTGTAATTTTTGAACGTGACGCCCTGAATGCTGTAATCCAGAATCGGCGCTTCGCCGAACTTGCGCGGATAAACGGAACCATGCCACACCTGCCAATTATGCCGGTCGCCGACCTCCGGATCGTTGGCGTCATTGCCCCCGAACGGCGAAGACGGCCAGTATGGACGGTTCGGGTCAAGCAGCTCCAACACTTCCGGGATCAGCTCGTGGTAGATCAGCTCGCCGTAAAAGTCGCTTTTGATATCCCCGCCCGCCGTCTTCATATCGTACAGCCAATCGATCTCGTTGTTGCCGCACCAGAGCGCGAGCGAAGCTCGTCCGCGCAATCTTTTCACGTTGTATTCAACCTCGGCGCGCACATTGTCCATAAAGTCCTGGTTGAAGTCCGGGAACAGCGCGTTGGCGAACGCAAAGTCCTGCCACACCAACACCCCTTGACGGTCGCATTCCTCGTAAAAGACTTCCTTTTCGTAAATGCCGCCACCCCAGATCCGCAGCATGTTCATTCCCGATTCGGCCGACAGCGCAATCAACTCCCGGTAACGGGAATCCGGAATCGCCCCGATCATATTGTCCGCCGGAATCCAGTTGGCGCCCCGGGCGTAAACCGGTTGATCGTTGAGGAAAAAGCGGAACGCCGCGCGGCCCTCTTCGTCTTCGGTCCGCAGTTCGATCGTGCGCACCCCGACTGCCTGTGTCACCGTATCGATCGACGCGTCTGCCGCATGCAGCTCCGCCGTCAGCGTATACCGATGCGGATCGCCCAGATCGTGCGTCCACCAGAGCTTCGGATCGGGCAGAACGACTGACGTTACGAACGACGCTTTGCGGCGATTTGCCGGACGAAGATGCAGGGCTTGAGCACTGCGCACGCTCGGCGCGCCGACGAACGTCTCGGGCCGGGTAACCGAGAAAGGCAAAGCGCTTGAAGACGGTAACCCGGACGTTGCGGATGTTTCCTGCGAACTCGATGAAGTGTCGAAGCGGGCGTCCGACAAGCCCTCCTCCGCAACCGAAGCTTCGTAGACCACCTTACCTTTCATATCCGCAAGCTTCATTTTTAACGTAAGGGGCACATCCGGCATTCCGCGGTACGTCTGGATCTCGGCCGAAATAGCCAGCTTGGCTTCTTGCCCGGTAATCGAAAGAGTTTCAACGAATACGCTTTCGATCTTGGCCTGGATATGCCGTTTCAAGCGCACTCCGCCCCAGATTCCGACCGTGACCAGACGCGGACCCCAGTCCCAGCCGAAATTCATCGCCGATTTGCGTAACCACGGACGTTCCTTGGTATATGAAGACCAGTCGAAACGTTCTTTGTCCTTCTGATGCGGAAGCAGCGGATCGAAGCGGACAGCGACCATGTTCCAACCCGAACGGATCACCCGCGTGACATCAAAAGTATGCGCCACCAACATATTGCCGCTCCGGCCGATTTCGTGTCCGTTGACGAAGATCGTCGCGAAGGTGTCCAGCCCGTCGAAGGTCAGCTCGAACCGCTCGGCTTTGTCCTTCGTCAGTTCGCCGCTATACTCGAAGCCGCGTCGATACCACCATTCCCGGTCTTCGACCCAGCGGCTTTTCAGATCATTATGTCCGAAGTACGGAGGATCGATCACCCGACGCTCCGTCAAGGCGCTATGTACGTCTCCCGGAACTTGCCCCGTCATCCAGTACCGATCATCCAATCCGGGTGCTGCATTCTCCTGCGAAGACGCAGCCCCCGGCGCGAAGTCTTTGATTCTCCAGCTTCCGTTCAACTCCGTAGTCATTGCCGCGCTGCTGCCGTTCCTATCCATGCTTGAATTCCCCCTTTTTGAGATAACGCTTTCAACATTCCCCCTTAAAATAGCATAACGAAGAAGGCCGGTACAGATGCAACTTCCCGACACGGTAGGCGAACAAGCAAAAGCGACGCCCCGATCAAGGGCATCGCTTGGATTAAGCAGTCAGAAAACACATTCTCGAACTTGCCGATATGTCAGGGCGTGCTTCGACGTTGTGCATGGAACAGGTACGCGATTTCGTCTGCCGACCTTTTTTACAACCGTTCTGCGACGTTGACGCCGAGCATAGCCAGCACGCCTGCACCTACCGTCCAAACCAGAATGCCGATGGTCATCCAGAGGGTCACGTAGCGCTTTGGCGAGCCGGACAGCAGCGAGATTAGCGCTCCCAAGTGATGACCGAACACGAATGGGCCGATCAACGCTACGCCGGGCACGCCGTATTTATTGAATAGCGCACGTGCTTTTTCCATCCGCTTGGCGGAACGTTCTTTCTTCGGCTTGCCTTGACGCAGCTTGCCGACCTTGTCATACAGCACCACGACGGCCATGACCGAGATCCAGTTGCCGAGCGACGCCGCGAGGATCGTCGGAATGGCCGGAAAACCGACCGCGATTCCTAATGCCGCCGCTACGTACCCTTCCAGGAAAGGAACGAGCGAAATCAAGAATACAACGCCCAATTGAATAAACAGATTCGCTTCCCTGACGCTTTCCAATATGCTTGCGATATCCATAATCGAACTCCTTACGCCGCGTATGCAGCTATAGATTTTAGGTAACGGTCATCCCGATTCTTCAGACCATGAATGAGATGACGAGAGACAGCAGCGTCGCCAAAGCATTGTTGATGATATGCACGACGGGACGATGTGAATTTCGAGACATTTCGCGTACCGCCATCTTCATTGCATTCATCTCCTTCGTTCAATCGAAATAAAATAACTCCTCAAATTTCTTATCCAATGCGATACACAGGATTAAAGCAAGCTTTGCCGTAGGATTGAATTGCCCGGTCTCGATTGAGCTGATTGTATTGCGCGAAACGCCTACTGTTTTTGCCAGCTCGGCTTGCGAGAAGCCGTGTTCCGTCCGGGCTTCTTTCAATCGGTTTCTAAGAATCAGTTCATCTTCCATGTCGTCACCCCGCATACTTCGAAATCAGCTCGTAGATATGGGCCATGGAAAAAATGACCGCTCCGAGCGAGAACAAGGTTGCCCACATGATATCTCGCTTCGTTCTCATTCGACGCGCGACCACGATAAAGCTCGCTCCCGATATGGCGAAAATGATAGCGTACAATCCAAAATTGAATCCGCCGCCGAGCACGCTTTGAAGTACGAAAAATACAGTGGCTAGCGCGGTCGCCGTAAGCGAGCCGATCGTTCCCGCCCGAACCTGGATGTCCTGTTTGACCAAATCACGGTCTTTATTTTCTTTACGGCTTTTCGCCAAAATCTCGTCTTTGTTCATTGTATTCCCTCCTTGATCGTTGCCAAGTTTACTTGTCACGATTTCAATATACCTTCTGCCAAGTTTACTTGTCAACGTTTATACCAAAAAAGCCGCTCATCCCTGTTGAGGGACAAGCGGCCACGTTAGGCCTTGAAGCTTGAAGACGCATACTACTCAATCCGAAGCAAAGAGTCGCCGACTGCAACATGCCCGTAAACCGCCGCTTCAACCTTTTCATAAGCGGAAGTATTCGATACGATCACGGAAGTCGTCAAGTCGTACCCCGCCTCGCGAATAGCAGATCGGTTGAATTCGGCAAGTTTATCCCCCGCTTGAACAATATCGCCTTCGGCAACCAACGCGTTAAAATGCAAACCTTTCAATTGCACGGTATCGATGCCGATATGAATAAGGATTTCCACACCGCTCTCCGATACCAGGCCGTAAGCATGTTTCGTACGAAATACGGTCGCAACCGTGCCGTTGAACGGTGCATAAATGGCGCCCTCGGTCGGAATGATCGCAGCCCCCAACCCCATATCGCCGCTGGCAAACACCTCGTCTTCGACTTCGGACAAAGCTTTCCATTCCCCGGCTAACGGGCTTTTGACGATAAAAGGAGCTGGTAATGAAGCCTTGAACGAATTCGCAGCCGCTTCCTCGCCCGTGGCAGATGCCGTATCGGAGCCGGATGCCGAGTGAATTGCCGCTGCGCTCGCCGTCTTCTTGTCATTGCGATACCCGAACAGGAAAGTCAGCATGAAAGCTACCGCAAAAGCGACAACGAGCGAGATCAGGAAGCCCATGAAACCTTGGTTCACGCCTTCAGGGCCGATAAACAGCGGAATCCCGAATACGCCGCCCAGCGCAAAGCCGTACGCGTTAGCGCCGAAAAATCCGGCTACCGCTCCACCCAAGGCGCTGGCGATCGAAGCCAATGCAAACGGCTTTTTGGTCGGTAGGTTGACGCCATAGATCGCAGGTTCGGTAACGCCCATGATGCCGGCGATCGTCGCGGACATGGCAACGGGTTTGAGCCGTTTGTCGCGGGTTTTCAACGCTACGGCAAAGGCTGCGCCCGTCTGCGCAAAGGTGGTGCAGAACAGCATCGCGTTGATCGGATCGAAGCCGTTGGTCACAACGTTGTTGATGATGATTGGAGCAAAAGCCCAGTGCAGACCGAAAATGATAATAAACTGCCAGATCCCGGCCAAAATAAAGCCTGCCAACACAGGGCTTAACGAATAAGCTCCCATCGCGCCTTTTGCCAGCATGTCGCTGAGGAACGTAGCCGCCGGGCCGACGGCCAGAAAGACAATCGGGGATACGACAAACATCGTCAACAACGGCACGAGGAATAGCTTCAGCGAAGAATGAATGTATTTGCCAATCCATTGCTCAAACTTTGCTGCCAGGAAAGCGGCGATAATGATCGGGATAACCGAAGACGTATAATTGATCAGCACAACCGGAATGTTCAGGAACGTGAGCGGAGCCGACGCATCGAATGCCGCCGTGAGCGTCGGATAAACCAAGGCTCCGCCCAGTACGGCCGTCAGGAACGGATTGCCGCCGAACTTTTTACCTGCCGAAAAGCCGAGGTAAATCGGGAAGAAATAGAACAACGCATCGGCCGTGGCATACAGAATCTGATACGTGCCCATCTCTTCGCTCAATACTTTGGTCGTGAGCAGCAGCGACAGCAGCCCTTTGAGAATACCGGCCCCGGCAAGAACGCCGAGCACAGGCATGAATACGCCGGAGATCATATCGACGAAACGGCTGAACAGATTTCCTTCGGCCTTTTGCTTTTCTCGAGAGTCTTCGGACATTTGAGACGGGTTCCCGCCCATGGCGGTGACCAGCTCGGCGTAGACTTTGGGCACGTCGTTGCCGACCACGACCTGGAATTGACCTCCGCTCTCCACAACGGAGATGACGCCGTCGATCTTCCGGACTTCTTCTTTATTCGGCAGCTTGTCGTCTTTCAACTTGAAACGAAGGCGGGTCATGCAGTGGATCACGCTGTTGACGTTGTCGGTCCCTCCGACGGATTTGAGCACTTCTTCTGCGGTTTGTTTGTGGTTCATGGCGTTCACTCCTTTAATTTGCTGAATTTGTATGCGCTCTCTTAAAAAGATGAAGAAAAGCAGCGGCTTTGGACTAAGCCGGGAAAGTCCTGTTCGTTTTCAGCGCCTGGACGGCGGCGGGAGAAATTCGTTTCGGTCGCGTGTTGACTTGAAGAAGCCAGATTGAACTTTTATAAGGAGGCTTCTCCAAGTCAAAGGCGAACGCTTCGCTCTTGCACTGAATTTCTCCCGCTGCCTATCGGCTTTAAAAACCGGACTTTTCCGGCTGCGCCGCAAAGCGGTGTGTAAAGTGTAGAGAAAGTCGAATGTAACTGGAAGACAGAAAGCGGAGAGGGAAATTCAGTTCAAGACGCCTTTGAACTCGGAAAGATTCCTTATTCAAATCCAATTCAACTTTCCGGGTGAGACAGCGTTTTGTGAAGCATTTCGAAGAAATGCATTTCGGAAGTTTATGCTAACAATTTCTCTTGGAGCTTTCTGGCTTCTCGCGCATAGTGATAGCAGCAGCTAGGGCTGCGCTTAAGGCGGAGGTTAGTTTGCCGACGATCATGGGGGTGACCATGTCCGGGTTCATGCCGGCCACAAAACCGAGATGTCCGCCCAGCACGAAGGAGCCTCCGACCGCGAATGCGATGCAGACGACTTTTCCGCGCGGCTTCATGTCTTTGACCAGTATGAAGGCAGGGATGCTATGGGCGAGCGAAGCGACGATGCCGGTCATGGCGTTAGGATCGAGATTTAAGGTTCGACCCAGCCGCTGTAAAGGCAGGCGCAACGCGCGTTTGATGAATTCGACGAGCGGAAAAGCTCCGGCCAGAACGATGGCGATGGTTCCTACGGTCTGAATGCCGTCGGAAGCTGGAGCCATACCGGGAATGATCGCGAAGCCGGTTAGCTTTTCGATGCCCGCGGCCGTTAAGCCAAGCAAGGCAATAAGCGCTACGAATGTGCCGAATGCCCGGAATATCCTGATTGTAGTAGCGGCGAAAAAGATGAGCCCTGCGGCGATCAGGAGAGACAACGCAACCGGGATGGCCAGATTTTTGGCAATCATGCCAAGCGGGAATCCGGCGGCAAGCCCTCCAACCAGGCAACCGATCGGAATCGTTCCGATCCCGATCAGCGCACCGCGGGCGAAGTACGGATGATCTTCTTTTTCCACGATGCCCAGTGCAACCGGAATAGTGAATACAACCGTCGTGCCAAGCGTTGTCCCGAGCAGTACCCAGGAGAACACCCCGGCTTGGGTGCTGTCCGCCATCTGCTGCGCCAAAGCGTAACCGCCCATATCGACAGCCAGAATCGTGTTGGCGAACGATGCGGGATCGGCTCCGACCGACCGATAGAGCGGCGAGACGATCGGAATCAGCACTTGAGCCAATACCGGAGCCAGCGAGACGATACCCAACATGACCAGCGCCAACGCTCCCATCGTCTGAATGCCTTCCGTAAAAGCTTGACCCAGTCCCCAGCGATTTCCTCTTGCCCGGTCGAATGCGCCCAATGCCAGAAACACCGCGATAACGGCCATGACGATTTCGTTGATCCCCATGTCTTTTTCCTAGTACAGGCGCACTTCGTGCTTGGACGCGCTGTCGTAGGTATCGAACACCAGACGCAGCGTTTTCAGATTGTCTTCGCCGCTGGTCTGGAAATGTTCCCCGGAATTCAGACAGTCCAGGAAATGAGCCTGAAGCTTGCGGTGACTGTCTTCATAGTTGAGTTCTGTCTGCTCCGCTATGATTGTCTCTACGCCTTCATTGTCGATGCGCGCGATCCGGCCGGACTTATGCAGCTTGAGCGTCGCTTTTTCCCCTTCGACGATCAGCTGCTCTTTATGGTCCGGCAGCACTTTCTTCTCCAGAGGTTGTTCCAGCTCGCGCCGCGTCGCCCAGCTCATATCCAGCAATCCGGCGAAGTCCTCGTAGCCAAGCAGCACCATGCCGCCATCCTCGCCCTGCGTATACGGACTGACCCGCATCGTTTCCGCATACAGACGCTTCGGTTCGCCGAACAGGAAGCGCCACGTATCGTACCAATGCACGCCCATTTCATAGAACAGCAGACGTGGCATATCGCGGAAAAACGGCTGCGGCAGCTCGTTTTCCGGAGCAAAGCGCGGCGAGTAAAAATCCGTATGGATATAGCGCACGCTGTTCAGCTTACCGACCGAGCCTTCGTCCAACAGCTTTTTGAAAAGTTGAAAAGGTTCCAGCCAGCGCCAGTTTTCCGTAACCATCAGACGCACGCCTGCTTCCTTCGCAATCCGTACCATCTCTTCGGCTTCCTCCAGCGATGCGGCAAACGGCTTTTGGCACATGATATGCTTGCCTGCCGCTGCCGCCAGCTTGACCAGTTCCAGATGCGTTTCCGGCGGCGTGATAATATCGAGCACATCGATATCGGCCTCCGTCAGCATCGTCGCTGCATCGGTAAAGCAAATATCCGATCCGATCGCATATTCCGCAGCCTTTTTCTCCAATGACCGAGGGTCCCGGTCGCATAATCCGTTAATTTGTGCCTGCTCCAGATGATTCCATGCCTGGATATGTTTATCAGACCAATATCCGGTGCCTACTACGCCTATTTTCCACATGCGTTTTCCTCGACTTTCTGTGCATTCGTTGGATGGTTCAATTTTTCAGGGTGCCGATGATCGCGACATCCGACTCGAAATCGTGCATCGGCAAGACGTTCAAACCGTTGCGTTGCGAGATGTCCGTTACAGCAAAGCGCCGGCGCTCCAAATCGATCGTTGTCCACGCATACGCCTCGACATCCAAGCCTTCCGCCAAACGGATCTCCGTGTTGACCGGCACGTAAATGGCAATCGTACCGTCGGTCCGCGCGGCTCGAATCTCGGGCGTACGATTGAGCACCAGATCCGTCGCCGGACGCGAGCCGATCAACTTGTATTGTTCGAACAAATGACGGGCAAACGAATAATCCCAAGCTCCTTCGAACTTTACCGCGTCACGCCAAGCGTACGGATTATCGAAGCCTTCTCCCTCTACGATGCCGAACGCCGCGCCTTTGCGATGCCAACTCCATATGCCGTGCGCTCCGTACGTAACCCCCGCTCCGCCGCCGGCCAGCAGGCTTTGCCAAGCCGAACGACGCACGTCGTAAGCGGTATAGCGACCGTACACGTTGCGGCTGTAGCTCATTTGCTCGTAACACGGCTCGCCGTTGATGACCGGGCGCGTGATCGGACGACGGTAAAAATGCTCGGCGATCTCATGCGACGTACGCTGGAACTCCGAATTGTGCCCCGACTGGTACATGTAAAAGTCCAGGTCCGCATGATTCTCGAACAGCTCCGGCAGATCGCGCAGACGCCCCTGGATATGGAGCGTGGCCAGACAGTCCGGCGCGATTCGTTTGGCGGTCTCCAGCGCTTTGCGGTAATAGGCATTCGCCTGTTCAGTCGGGAAATTCGTATCTCCGCTGACAAAAAAGATCGGATCGTATTTAGCGAAGCGCCCTACCGCGTACTCCACATAATCCTCGACCGCTTCAAGCGGCATCTTGTTCCCGCTCTGAAAAACACTGGCCCAGGTATCCGGAACATAATTGCACCAGAGCAGCACCAAAGCGGGGACAAACCCGCGTTCAACCGCCATATGGAGCATCTCGTCCGCACGGTCGAAGTAGGCTTCATTGCGCTTTGCATAGTCGTATGTGCCGTCTTCGTTCAACGCAAACGGCTCCAACCTCGGCTCCGAACCGCTCGCATCCCATTGGCGCAGAATATTGATCTGAAGCACATTAAAGCCTTGCGTTTTGCGAATGTCCAGATACTCCCGCCATTCCTCGATCGTCGCGTTGGTAAAAGCACTCCATACCGTATCCGCCAAGTAGAAAAAGGGTCTGCCGTCTCGACGAAACGTACGACGATCCTGTGAAAGCTCAATTTTCATCGCGCACCTCTTTTATATTTAGTTTAGTTAAATTTAGTTTTAAAACTCATGTAATCCGCTTTCAATTGCATTTTAACACCGTATAACTAAAACATCAACTAAATAAAACATAAAACAATAGTTTATTTTAGTTTAGTTTATTTAAAGGTCTATCCGATTCCTCATGATATAATAAAAGACAGTTTACGAAACGGAGTGATCAAGTTGAAAATCGACGATATCGCAAGGCTGGCGGGCGTTTCCAAGTCCGCGGTATCCCTTGCGTTTCATAATAAGCCCGGCGTCAGCGAAGAAACCCGGCAGCATATTTTGGATATTGCCCAGGCAAACGGGTATGTCCCTCGCACGCTCAAGCAGAATCGCCATCTGGCTAAAAGCAACTCGGTGATCCGCTTCGTCGCCTGCAAAAACTTAGGCATCGTGACCGAACAATACGATTCGCAGCCTTTTTTCAACGAGTTGATCCATCATCTGACCGGATACGCGAGGGAAAAGGAACAAACTATCGCCATCTCCTCGATTCCCGTACAGAGCTTAAGCGAAGAAATTCGGGCGCTTGAACGCGAACAGCCGTCGGCTGGCCTGCTCTTGCTCGGTACAGACCTAACGCCGGAGGATATCGAAAGCGTACGCCCGCTGCATGCCGAATTGGTCGTGCTCGATACGCTGTACGAACAGGTTGATTCGACCTTCGTCTCGATCAACAATTATCAAGGCGGCTATCAGGCGGGTAAATATATGGCATCGCTCGGACACCGGCAAATCGGTTATGTGGAATCGGAGAGCCGATTGCAGAACTTTTCCCGGCGCAAAGCCGGTTTTCTGGCCGCGCTGGCCGAGGAGGGGCTGTCCGTCGATCCTAAGCATGTCTTTGCGCTCAAGCCGATGCTCGTCGCGCCGCATGCGCCTTTCGGTGAAGCTTTTTCGGCGTTAAAAGAACAGCCAACAGCTATTTTTTGCGAAAATGACTATATGGCGATCAGCGCGATCAAGACTTTTCAAGAGATGGGCCTTGACGTTCCGCGCGACGTATCGGTGATGGGCTTCGACGATATCCGCGAAGCGACGGTGATCGGCCCGGAATTGACGACCGTACGCGTACGCAAGGAAGTGATGGCTCGAACGGCTTTGGATCTGCTTCTTAAAAAAATCGAAGGCCAGGAAAGCGGTTCGGTGCAGGTATTGGTGAATACGGAGATCGTGCCGCGGCGTTCGTGCCGCTGATCGCGCCTAAACAGTAGGTTAATTCGGAAACGGAGAGGAAGATTCGCATGAAGATCGGAGCAATCGAAGCAGGCGGAACGAAATTTGTTTGCGGAATCGGCAATGAGCACGGAGAGATTTCGGATCGGATCAGCTTTCCTACGGAAGAACCGGAGAAAACGACGCAAAAAGCCGCCGACTATTTCAAGGATAAAGGGATCGAAGCACTCGGTGTCGGCTCTTTCGGTCCGCTCGACCTGGACACGGACAGCCCGACATACGGCCATGTAACGACGACTCCGAAGCCCGGCTGGGCGAACTATGATCTGCTTGGGCATTTGAAAAAAGAGCTGAACGTCCCTGCCGGGTTCGATACGGACGTCAATGCCGCCGCGTTCGGCGAAGCCCGCTGGGGCGCGGCTCAAGGGCTGGACAGCTGCCTGTATTACACCGTCGGCACCGGGATCGGCGTCGGCGTGTATGCCGGAGGCCGATTGATCCACGGACTCGTCCACCCGGAAGGCGGGCATGTCCTCGTCCGGCGTCATCCGGACGACACGTTCGAGGGCGCATGTCCGTACCACGGCGACTGCCTGGAAGGCATGGCCGCAGGCCCCGCGATCGCTAAACGCTGGGGACAAAGCGCCGATCGCTTGCCTGAAGACCACCCGGCTTGGGACATCGAAGCGCATTATTTGGCCGAAGCGATCACCGGAGCAATCCTGCTGCTATCACCGAAAAAGGTTATCCTGGGCGGCGGCGTCATGCACCAAAACCAGTTATTCCCGCTGATCCGTCAAAAGGTCGCGAAAAATCTCAACGGCTATGTGGCTTCTTCGGTGCTCGACGATCTGGACAGCTATATCGTACCTCCTGGATTGGGCGATAACGCCGGACTAGTCGGCTCAGTGGCGCTGGGCGTGGAAGCGGCTGGACGGTCTCGAGCTTAGGTGACGCTGCGGGAGAAATTGCCAGCATAGGCTTCCGAAGTGCATTTCTTCGAAATGCTTCACTAGACGCTGTCTCGCGCAAAAAGCGCGCTCAAAGGCGTTTTGACCTGAATTTCTCCCTCCGCTGCTGCTCGCCGTGCAGGCGCTTCCTTTGATAAATTAATTAAAAAGATTAACATTAAGGACGGTTTGAAGGCCGTTTTAGGTGTTTGGTATATAAAGGTATGAATGAATAACCTATGTACACCAAACTAAAAGGCACAGCCGATTATAGGCTGTGCCTTTTAGTTTGGTGTTGCTTTGCTTTTGCCTTTTAAAACCTACCACCACGTGCTGAGTTAAGCGGAGGGGTGAAGGAGTCGTAGAAGCGACAGCGTTCGCCTTTGAAAATGGATTTTTACCGCTGAGTCTTTCACTCCAATAAAAAATCCATTTTCAACACGCGATCGAAGACCCTTCACCCCGCAGCGCCTCTCACCCACGCCTCCCCCTCCGCCAATAGCGGTATCCGATCCGAAACATACTGTTAAGCATGATCAGGCCGAACAAAATAAAATAGATGATTTTATTGTCCATGACCAGATCGTCATTCAGCAGGTATACGATGGCTGCGGCGCCGATCAGGAAAAAGACGAAGTCCGCGGCAGTCATGAGTTTGACCAACCGTTCCGTACCGGGGTTGCTTGGATGTTTGTCCATGAGCTTCCTCCTTATTTATCCTGTGTTTTATCCTCTAACTTCGCTTCGACTTCGCCCAAGTCGAGCGTCGCGCTTTCGCCGAACCACGATACCAGCTTGGCACGGGCTTTGCCGCGCGTGTCGTCGTTGATATGTTTCGCGACGACGGCGACGGCTGCGATCAGGGTGCCGAAATCGTCCGTGTATCCGGCCACCGGAATAAAGTCGGGGATCAGATCGATTGGGGCGATGAAGTAGGCGAGCGCGCCGACGATTACCGATTTTGCCCACGGCGGGACGTCCGCGTCTTTGAGCGTGTAGAACAGCAATAAAGCTGCGTATACGACTTTGACGCCTGCTTTCTTGCCGAACTTTTTAACTTTTTCCCAGAATGAGTCTTCCGAGTATTCTTTTCCGTAGCCTTTGATTCGCTCGTTCAATTCGGCTTCGTTGATCGGATCGCCTGCCGACTCTAGCACTCCGGCTTCCGCCGGGTTTTTGGCATTCACGCCGATTCCGAGTTTGTCGCGACCGTAATCGGCTACACGATCTTTCCAGCTTTTTTTATCCGCCATATTGGCATGACCTCCTGTGTACGAATGTACGAATTTTCGAGTGGTCGTCTGATCCAACAGCTTGACCCAGTTTTTTTACCGTCTAAGCCCGCATCTTCGAACGCCGCGAACCGCTGCTTGAGCTGCGGTTATTCGAACGTCCTTCATGCGTTTTCGCAAACAATCGGATGCACCAATTGGCACACAGCAGCGAGAACGCGACGAACAGAATCGACCAGCCGATCGCGGGTACGAACGTGTCTTGCGCCAATAACGCCGCATCGCCCGCCGCTCTCGGAGAAGTGATCGATACCCAGGCCAAGTAGAGGGAACTCGTAATCGACTCCTCCAACGTCAGGAAGCAGAGCAGCATGTAATAGAAATTGCGCAGCGGCTCCCAGACGAAATACATGAGTGCGTTCAGCGCGATAAATCCGATCAGCCAGACTACGCCGAAGCCGTCATGCACGTACAAGATCAACATGATCAAAGCAACGGCCGTCATCAGGATCAAGCCCTGTTTCTGCTGCTTTTTGTAATAGCCATAAAACAGCAGGACGGCAAATAACGAAGCGGACACGTATCCGGCCAGCGAGACCAGAATCGAACTCCAGGTCGAATACGTCATCACATAGGTGGCTCCGCTGTGGTTCGCGTTCAGGTCGATCGACGAGACATGGCCCGACGTGGCGAGTGCAACTACCGCGTGACCGAATTCGTGGATCATCGTATTCAGATTGCGAAATAACGACGAAAAAGGAATCAGCCGGGTCAGCACCGCCGCAACCAGCAGATACAGCACCAGTTTTGCCCATTTTGGCATGAAACAACCTCCTCAAACAGATCACGAACCTCCGCCTTGCCTGAGCAGTTCGCGGTGACTCTCCAAACTTCTATATCCTCTTTATGCGTTCAACGTATTCTCTTCCTGTTACGCCCCAGCGCAAGGCAAGGTTCCGGCTTCTCTGTTTTTTGTTTGAAAAAGATATGGCCTCTGCTCACCCCTGCTTTGCATTTTAGCTTTCCGACACCTTCTCGATCACGATCAGACAGGTGCTGTCCGGCAGCGGAAGTTCATGACCCGCGTCGTCCGTCACCTTCACCTTGTCTTGCAGTGCCAGCGTATAGCCTGTCTGCAAAAAGTGACGACTGACCACGATCTTCGCCCGATCTCCGAACAATTCCGCGATGCACGATTCATACTGCGACGGCGTCATATACCCGAATTGCTCCTGCACCTCGTGCACATAAGCCTCTTCGCCCCAAGTGTAGGTGTACAGGAACTCCATCGCGTCGTTGACCGGCATGCGGACTTCATTCGGGCCAATCTGCTCAAACTGGATCTCCCGTCCGACAAAGTCTTCGGCGTATCGCTCGAGTTTCTCCAATGCCTCCGGGTCGGAAAACGTCAATCTTCGCGTCTGCTCCGCAGGTTCCGTCATGATCCCGTCCCGAATCAGAATACGTCCGCCGACGGGGATCAATTCGAACGCGCTTTGCAATGCCGCACGAACCGTTTGCAGATTGAACTTTTTCCCGTTGAACGGAATATACGAAAACAGCTCATGCAAAATGGAGGAAAAGACTACCGTATCGATGCTGCCCGGCTCGATACTTTCGGTCAGATTCAGCGCGTCGCCTTTGAGCACCCGCCAATTGCGGTGTTCCAACCGTCTGCGCCGCTCCAAAGCTTCGACGACGTTTTCGCTGATATCGACGCCGATCGCTTCTTTGTCCGGCAGTTCTTGTTCGATCAGATCGAGCAGCACGCCGCCGCCCGGACCGATATCGAGCACGCGCGAACCGGAGATGTACGACAGCAGCACTTTTTTGTCGTCCGCCGAACTGTTCATCGACTCCAAATATTCGTCTTCGTTATGAAAACGGTCATACGCGTCGCGCCGCAGTCCGAACAGGTCCATCAGCATCAGCACGGCACGTTCGTACAGCGGCGATTTCTCGGCTTCCACGCAGAAATCGATCAGCTTTTCGGCAGCCGGAGAGAACGCGAAGCCGAAAAAGCATGTATCCGTATTGCCCTTCTCCCGGCTGACCCGATGATGCAGATGCGGGCTGTCCGCGTGCTGTCCGCCTTCCAGAACCGCTGCCCAATCCAACTCGCGCAGATATTTTTCGATGATCCGTTTTTTGTACAGATTGATTTTTTTGACGCCTTTGTAATCGTAATACAAGCCGTGCATTAACCGTTCGAAGCTGATATGCCGCGCTCCGGTCCCTTCGTCCGCGCCGCGCAGCGCCAGCAGCATCATTTTCACGAATTCCTCCAACGAAAATTCGCTCAATGCCGCCTCGACGTACCATAGCGTTTTATCGTTCAAGCGCGCAAAAGCCTGCTCTACCCCATTTTCGACGCCGGATGCTTGGAGCGCTTGTTCCACTTCCGTCAGCTCGCCGTCGAAGTCTTCGCCGCGCCGGATCGACTCCGTGCGCAATCGCCGTAACCGTCGCTCTAATCCGTCCCCCTCCGGCACCGTGCCCAGCGAGACGTGCAGCACGCAAGCTTCGAGTTCGGCGGCGACCGTTTCCCATAATTCCTCCGACACGGCCCCGATCACGCAGCGGTTGAGCGCCATCAGCAGCCGGGCCAGTTCGGTCTCGGTCAACAGCCCTTCGTCTACCGGACCGTGCAGCGGCATATTCGCGGCAAAAGGCACCTCCCCCCGCAAATATTGACCAAGCAGCCCGTGCGTGCGGATCAGCAGCGCGGTCAAACGGCGGCGGTCTCCGGCGCTGTCCGTCGACTTTTGCAGATACAAATCCGCCGAACCTTCATTATGTACAAACACGTTAATCCCCTGCCGCTGCCAGCCGATCCGATCCAGCCTGCTGCCTCCTTTTGCCGTCTCGCTCCAGGCCAGCACTTCTTCCAGCAGTTCTTTCATCCAAAAAGACATGCGCTCTCCCTGCAAAAGATCCAGGCTGCGCTCTACGTAAGCCAGCACCGGATTCAACTGTTCCAGTTCGCCGATCGAGCCGATCCGTTCGTAATTGACGATGTATTCTTCGGCGGACGCCAAAATATTCAGCCATGCCGGAAGATCGACTCTGCGGGCTTCTTCCTCTTCTTTTTCCATATAGCTGCGGATCTGTTCCAGGGCGCTTGGCATGATGTTCGCTCCTCTCCATTCTCCATAATGTTCGCGATGATCGCTAAGAGCTTGACCAAGTTAAATGTAAGGTTACGCCCATCTAAAACGCACCTAAAGCGTGTGCGTTTTAGAAGAACGTAAACCCTTGATTATGATTGGTCAAGCTTCTAACACTCTATAATCTCTATTATGATACCCCAAATCGGGGCGGTAAAAAAATCGGAAGACGAAGTGAGAGAACTTCAAAGCGGGATGCGTCTTAGCAGTAGATCATCACAGAGGAGGACAAGGAGTGGAACTTCCGGATGACCGGATCATCGTGGATGCCGTACTTGCGGGCGACAAGCAAGCTTACGCGGGCATCGTGGATCGGTATAAAAATAAATTGTACGGGTTGTTTCGGAAAATGGGACTGAGTGAAGCGGATGCGCAGGATCTGACGCAGGAAACGCTGTTCAAAGCTTATCGCAAACTGGACACGCAGCGGCCTGAACAAAGCTTTTCCGCCTGGATGCATACGATCGCGCTTAATTTGTTTCGGGATCGGGGACGACGCAAAATTCCTGTTCCGCACGAACCGATCTTGGAGACTCCCGCACCGAAAAAAGACACGCCGGAAGAAAGTCTCATGCGGACTGAATTGCGAGAAGAATTGGATCGGCTCCTCGACATGCTGCCGGAGCATTATCGATTGGCGATGGTACTGCGCTATACCGGGCAATTGAGTCACGAAGAAATCGCGGAACTCACAGGCATGAGCCTCGGCCAAGTGAACAACGCGCTGTACCGAGCTAAAAGCAGCTTGCGCGGCAAGATCAAAGCGAAGGAGGGCATGCGCTATGAATTTCCGATCGCAGTCGACAACGGCAAAAGTTCTGCACGATAAACGGAGTTCGGAAGGAGACGGAAGCGGACAGGTTGGCGGAGAGCATTGTAACGATCGCTTTTCGGACAAGCATGAGGATGTTGTGCGCGAGGACACACGGAACCGTGAGGATCACACGACTCGCGAAGACGAGCAGTGGACATCGCTCTTCTCGCAGGAAAAGCTGCCTGATGATTTTACGGAGCGGTTTATGGCCGAACTGGAAGGGATCGGGATGGATTCGGTGTCGGAGACTCGTGCCGAACGGACGGACAACGCTACAAAGGACACGGAAGCGCCGACAACCCTTGAAGGTCCCGGCAGCTCTCGCGAACGGAATGTTCAAAAAAAACGCAGCCATCGTAAACGAATATGGACGGCCGCGGCCGTCATCGTATTTCTTGCCGGAGGCATCCTGCTGTCTACTCATCCCACGATCGCCGAACATGTACGCTCTCTTTTCTCCAAAGACTCCATAGTCGATAAAGGGATGATCGAAGCGAGAGATGCCGGATTTTTGACCAGCACCGACGTTTTTGCTACGGATGAAGCGAGCGGGTATACGGTCAAAGTCGAAGAGCTGATCGCGGATTCTACACGGTTGGTTGTCGGGCTTACTGTATCAGACAAGCACGGTAATTCAGTTGCGGGTCAGTTGACCCAAGGACGGGGTAACCAATTTCGGATTCGGGACAGTCAGGGAGAGATCGCGTATGCCAGCTCGACCGGCGGAAACTCGAGTCTTGACCAGATCGAATTCAGGTTTGCGCGTGCCGCTGTCGGCCAAAGCTTATCGTTGGAAATTGACGCAAGAGAACTTCTGATCAGCCCCGGCGAAGCATTGAGCGATTCCAAACGACAGAAAATCGGCGGCCTTTGGACATTAAACGTCGACATCGACTTGACCAAAGCTGCGGACGTTTCCATAATAACCCGTTTGAACGAATCTTACGAAACGCCTTCCGGCGTGAAAATCACTATGCTCGGAGCAACTCGTACGCCAAGCGGAGGTGCGCTCGAATTCGAAACCACCTTGACATCGGAAGCGCAAAAGCGAGGATCGGAAGGCATCCAAAGCAAGCATGAGGTTCTGTACCGAATCGAACGGACAGACGGCGAAGAGCTGCCCTGGAATTACGGCTCTTACGATTTCGCTTCTCCTGTTTTCGATCGTTGGACCGGCATCAATCGCTGGTTTTATCGGTTCAGCAATTTCTCTTACAATACGGAACCGCTGCGCTTTGTACTGGAAGGTTATATGATTCGGGAAAAAAGCGACGCTTCGGTCACCTTTGACCCGTCTTCCCTTTCTGCCCAAAATCCTGCGGTGTTCAAAGATTCCGGGGAGGAGTTCAATTTAACCGGAATGACCGTCGGGCCCGACCCCAACAGGGAGGGCAGCGGAGCTGCCGATATCCCTTCTGCCGGGATCATCACGTTCGGAGGAAATTATAGCAATCCGGGCTTCCCGACCGACGATTGGATCGCTTTGGACGATGCGGGAAACGAGTATCGCGTCCAATTCCGCGGAGCCTTAACGATAGGAGAACCGAAGCTGAGCGGCAGCCAGACGTTCATCGTGGAGGGTCTGGAGACTATGCCGAATAAGCTGACGCTCAAACGTACCGAAGTGCAGCATCTATACCGCGACGGCGAATGGTCTTTCGAGATTCCGCAGACCGGAACGCCGGGCGTAGTGCCGGAATAAAACAACAAAAGACGCAGGCGACCGGATCAACGCCGGATCGTTTGCGTCTTTCTTTTTCATTTTTTACTCAACCTTTCAATCTGCCCATCGACAGATTCACCCGATAGTTCCCGTACTTCAACATGTCCTGCAAAAATCCGTTCAGTTCCTCCATCGTACGTGTACGCGTCAACAGCAAATAACACCCTTCGCCGTTTGTCCGATCAATTCGTACAACGCGTTCATCACCTTGAGCGAACGCGAGAAACGAGGCATGGATCGTCCCCGCATCCAGAAAAACGGTCACGTACGCTTCGACCGCCAGTCCGACTTTTGCCGGATTCCAACGCAGCGTATACCCTTCGATCACGCCGCTTTCGCGCATTCGTCTTACCCTTGCGCCAACCGCCTGTCCGGTTAAATGAACTTCTTCCCCGACTTCTTTGTGCGTACGGGTAGAGTCTTCGATCAGCAAATCCAAAATCCGCAGATCCGTATCGTCAAACGAGGCATCGGCGCCCGGCGACCTATGTTGTTCGCTCATCAATCTGTCGCTATGCCGCACGCTTGCTTCTTTGCGTTCTCGCCGTATCCGTTCGCGCTCCGTCTGCGGATTTTCACCGTTAATCATGTCGATTCCTTCCTTTTCGTCCTCTTTATTTTCACGCCGAAAACCAAAAGCTCCAGATCGTTTCATCGGAACGTGTCCTGGCGGATTTGGCGTCTTTATAATGAAAAGTATATCACGGCCTGCCGCTCTCGACCTCTTTTGAGATCGCGAGGCAAGCGGCCATCAGGAGGTTTCATCATGAAAATCACCCTTATCCGCAACGCAACATTGTGGTTGGAATACGGCGGCTTAACCTGGCTCGTCGATCCTTTTTTCGCCGACCAAGGCTCGACTCCGGCAATTCCGCATGTTCCCGATTCCCGTCCCAATCCGCTTGTCCCGCTTCCGGTGACGGCTGAAAGTCTCTCCTCGCCCGACGTGCTGCTGTTGACCCATCTGCATCCGGACCATTGGGACGAACCTGCGGCCAAAGCTCTGCTTGCGGGACGCGGCGGTTCGGATCTTCCGATTCTTGCCCAACCGGGTGACCGCGAACGCATCGCGTCATTCGGCTTCTCTGACGTGACCGAAATCGAAGAAACGCTGATTTATAAAGGCGTTACCGTCACTCGGACATCCGGTCAACACGGCGTGGGCGAGATCGGACAAAAGATGGGGCAAGTATCCGGCTTCGTGCTCCGCGCCGAGAACGAACCGACGTTATACATCGCGGGCGATACGATCTGGTGCGACGACGTCGTGCAAGCGCTCGACGCACACCGCCCCGACGTGACTGTGGTCAACGCGGGCGGCGCGCAGTTCGGCGAAGGCGATCCGATCATCATGATGCCGGAGGACGTAACTTCGGTCTGCCGCCACGATGCGGATACTGCCGTCGTCGCCGTGCATTTGGAAGCGATCAACCATTGCCGGACGTCGCGGGACACGCTGGCGAACGAGATGAAACGACAAGGACTTCAAGATCGGGTACGCATACCGGCCGACGGCGAAACCTTGGCTTTTTAAAAAGAGGAAACGTCAACCCGGCATGAAAAGACGCGCAAGGGGAAACTTCCCTGTACGCGTCTTTTTTGCTACTTTTTCTGTTCGATTACTCTATTTTTGCTCCACGTACTCCTGCATTTCGCGCAAGTTCGAGATCGGCGAAAACCAGCCTTGCTCGCCTTCGTTGAACCGTACGCCGTACAGCCCGGACTTTTCGATCTCTTGCAACCAATTGATCATCGGATCGACCTGCATTTTGGCAATAAGCACTTGTCCGCCCGGCGTCATCAATTGATTGTTGCGAGCGAATACCTGGGCATGCATCGGATCGGTAAACAGGAACGCCCAGCCTTGCCCGTCGACGTTGCCGAAAAACGGCTCCGGCTGCTGCGGATTGTCGCTCGGCTGCATGAGAATCAACCAGCTGTCCAACTTGAATGCCTCGGCCCAGATCAACGTCTGTCCTTCCGCGAACGGAAGCTCTCTCGCCTGTTCTACCGTTACGTCAAAATGCGCAGCCAGATCCGCCGCCTCGCGCACCTGCTGCTGTTGTTGCGGGTTTTGTTCTTGTGTCATGATGAAAACTCCTTTCGGTGCTGCTCGGGTAATGAATACTTCTATTTATTGTACCCAATTGGGGAGGAGAATGCGAAGGCGGAATCAATCGAAGCCGGCAAACGGCCCGCTTTTCAAATTCCACGGATTATCCTCACCGTAGGCCGCAAGCTCGGACACTTCCCGAATGACTTTTCCCAGACCTTGGCGATCCATCGTCAGCAGCCGGTGATTCAGGTCTTTTGGGTCCACCCGATACATCCGAAGACCGGCGACGCGCAGATGCTCTTGCTTCAATCTTTTTTCCAATTCGCGCAGCTTGTCCGCCAGATCGTATTTCGGGACAAAAGACGCGTAAAACGACAAATTCACCTGGATCTGCTAGCGTTCGCGATTTTGCAGCAGTTTGTTCCAATCCATGTCGATCACGTCAATATGCGAAAATAAATCCGGCGAAGCGTATGTAAGATCGTAGATCAGTTCCGCGTCGCTGCCCATCACGTCTTCCACGATCGGCCGAACCAGCTTTTGCAGCTCGTAATCGTCTTGAATCCGGAAGTAATCGGCAACTTTGAACGCGGCGGCGTGGAAAAAGAAGTCGGGTTCGCCGTCCGTTTCCGTTTGCTCCGAAAGCACGGATTCGAACCTCGCGCCGACCTGCGTTTCGTTTAAAGCATGCACCGTAAATGTTCCGCCGTACTTTTGATTCGTTTCCCGTTCCGTCATGTCCGCGAGCGCCGTGTTGGAGATCCGGCCGACGTTGTCCCCGATGCCTAGCGCCCGCAACACAGTCGGTTTGGCGATAAAAGCCGCGGATATGCCGAGGATCAGCAGCAGCGCGAAAGTCCAGAGTTTGAGTGTCATGGGTGGGGTTCCTTCTTTCTTATGTAATTCTCAGACTTATGATTTAAGGTCCGGTGTATCCTCCGCTTCCGATAAGCAGAATGATGAAAGGAAAAATAGGAATCAGCATAATAATCAAAGCGATCAAAGCTAATGTGACGCAGCCGACTTGAATCGCCCGATCTCTTCGATCTTGTTTCTCCGTATTTTCATTATTTTCTTCGGCTTCTTTGTTCAGTCTTGATTTTCCTTCCATGTTTTCCTCCGCTTCCGATATCAATTAATGAGGTTTATCAAAAATCGTTCATTGGTTTTTTTTATATGAATTGAGAAAATCATACTGTATTTTTATGAGATAGGATACTGGTTTTTCTTCATTTTACTTTTCTTCTATCTTGATGCAAAAAAGCCGCGAACAATTCCTTTACGGAGTGTTCGGCGGCTTTCTTACTCGCAGCGTCAACTTTTTCCTTCTATTAATAACAGCAACACGCCTACTTATAAAATATGTTCGAACATCTTCACGACTTCTTCTTTCGTTGGCTGGAACGGATTGCCCGGAGCACAGGCATCTTTCATCGCGTTATCCGCCAACAGATCAAGGTCCGGATCGTCGACGCCGAGTTCGGACAGTTTGGACGGAATGCCGACTTCGCGGGACAGCTCGGAAATTTTGTCCACGACGTAGCGTGCGCATTCCGTGTCGCTTTTCTCCGAATCGTCCAAACCGATCGCTCGGGCAATGGCACGGAATTTCTCCGGTACATGCTTGGCGTTCTCCGCTTCGACGAACGGCAGCAGCATCGCGTTGCATACGCCGTGCGGCAAGTCGTAGACACCGCCGAGCTGATGCGCCATCGCATGCACGTAGCCCAAGCCGGCATTATTGAAGGCAAGACCGCCGAGGAAAATCGCATAGACCATCTGCTCACGGGCTTCGATATCGTTGCCGTCCTTCACGGCACGCGGCAGATAGTCGAAGATCAGGCGGACGGCAGCCAGCGCCGTCGCATCCGTAACCGGATATGCGCCCGGCGTGACCAGAGCTTCGACCGCATGCGTCAGCGCGTCCATCCCTGTAGCGGCCGTCAGATCGGCAGGCTTGCCTGTCATCAGCTCCGGATCGTTGATGGAAACGGAAGCCAGCGAGTTTTTATCGACCATGACCATCTTCACTTTGCGCTCCTCGTCCGTAATCACGTAGTTAATGGTCACTTCGCTCGACGTGCCTGCCGTGGTATTCACCGCAACGATCGGCATGGATTCGGCTTTGGACTTGTGAACGCCTTCATATTCGGTAATATGACCGCCATTCGCTGCGATAATCCCCATAGCTTTAGCTGCGTCCTGCGGCGATCCGCCGCCTACCGAGACAATGAGGTCACAGCCTTCCTGCTGCAGCAGTGCCACGCCGTCATGAACGTTTTTACAAGTTGGGTTCGGACGGACGTCGCTGTAGATCACAGATTCAAAACCTTCTTTTTTCAAAACATCCAGCACCCGATCCACGATACCGCTCTGAAGCAGGAAGCCGTCGGTCACGACCAAAGCTTTACGGCCGCCGAGTTGTTGAATATACGGGCCAGCCTCATTCAGACAGCCTCGGCCCATCAGGTTAAGGGGAGGAACATAATAGACATGCGTAGTCAAATTGATCTTCCTTTCTCGTTTGCGTATTTTCATTTTCAGGTTAGCACCAGTGAATATTTTCACTAAATAATAAAAGTCACATTTTACTGTGGTTTATTATTTATTTATTTTTGAAAAGAAGAAAAGTCGCCGTTGATTTGCACCAAGGGCCTTTTTCGGGTAACAATGTTTACGTAAGGCTTTTTTGCGAAAAGAGTTAGCGTCGCAAGCCGTTTTGCAAACCTGTTGTTTCTAACGGCTGCCTACTGTGTAACTTTTGAGAAACTGAAGCGTATAACCTTTTGGAGGTGTTTGACTGTATGAATAAAATGAAATCTTTATCCGTTTTGGCTTTGACGCTGATGTTGACCGGCGTACTGGCCGCATGCGGTAACGACCAAGCGGCTTCGCCGTCCCCGTCAACTTCTTCGGATTCGCAGTCGGATAGCTCGGCGAACGACCAGTCCAGAGAAGACAACGATACTCATCCGACCGACGAAGTGGACATCGACACAGAAAACAGTACGGAGTCCCCGACGGATTCGGCGATCGGAGAAGCTCAAGAAGAAACGGACCTCGATGCAACGACGGGCGATCCGACTCCTTCGGATAACGAATCGAAGGATAACGCGGAAACCGACAGCACTCCTGCCGAAACGAAGCCGGACGAGTCCGCTTCCGATTCGGTAAGTTCGACGAATAGCGCAGCGACAGGCGGAACGACCGGAACCGCTCCCGCGACTACGCCTGCGGCGGACGAGCAAAGCGGCGAAGGCTCGTACGTCGGCCTTGCCGATGCCCATAGCGCGGAGATCGAAGTAGACGGCGAAGCGGTCATGTACCAATTGTCCGAAGAAGCCCAAACGCAGCTCGGACAAATTCCGGCGGATGCTCAAGTCACGTTCACGTACACGGAAGAAGACTTTGATTCCGAGACGAAAGTCCTGACCATCACCGACATCAAAGAAGCCAAGTAATCCGGTTCGACCACACGCAAGTATTTTTCCCTCTCTGCTCGGCTTTAGCCGAACAGGAGGGATTTTTATTGAACGGACAGCGATTTTTTGCCAAAAGGAGATGCGGATATGTATCGGGTAGTGATGATTAGACACGGACAAAGCGAATGGAACCAGAAGAACCTTTTTACCGGCTGGACGGATGTTAATCTGACCGAACACGGCATCGAGGAAGCCAAAGACGCCGGACGTATTTTGCGGGAGTCGGACTATAGTTTCGACATCGCGTTCGCTTCGGTGCTTCAACGTTCGATCAAGACGCTGCACTACGCGCTGGATGAACTGGGTCTGCTATGGATTCCCGAAGAGAAGTCTTGGAAGCTGAACGAACGGCATTACGGAGCGCTTCAAGGATTGAGCAAACCCGAAACGACAGAAAAATACGGCGAGGAACAGGTACATTTGTGGCGGCGCAGCCTGTCTGTACGTCCGCCGATGCTCGAACCGGGCGATAAGCGATTGCCGAACTTCGATCCGCGTTATGCCGATGTGCCTGCGGATCAGCTCCCCGCTGGCGAGAGCTTGCAGGATACCATCGAACGGGTCGGCGAGTTTTGGGACGAGAAAATCGTGCCGCTGGTGCAGGACGGTCATCATATTCTGATCGCCGCACACGGCAACACGATTCGCGCTTTGATCAAATTCATGGAAGACCTGGAGGAACACGAACTGCTGGATCTGAATATTCCGACAGGCGTTCCGCTGGTCTATGAGCTTGATGACGAAGTGAAACCGATCCGCCGCTTCTATCTCGGTCACCCGACGCATGTCGAAGAGAAAAAGCGCCAAGCCGCCGATCCGAACCACGATCCCGATTGACCGGACGCTCTGAATCGATATTTATTTTGAAAAAGGAGGAATCAACATGACAGGTAACTTCATTGTGCGCCCGGCCGTACCGGGTGATGCAAAAGCTGTCTCGTTATTAATGTATGAAGCAATCGGCGATATCGCCCATACCATCGCGGGAACGACCGACCTGCCCGATACCCTGGAGGTACTGGAGGAACTATTTCAATTGCCGGACTGTCGACTCGGCTACGACAACGCCCTGGTCTGCGAAGATCAAGACGGCGGCATCGCGGGCTTCGTCCTGAGTTATCCCGGCGAACAAGCCGCCGCCCTCGATATCCCCTTGCTGCGCCGCCTGCAAGAACGCGGCTTGCCGACAGACGGACTGATTCCCGAGACCAACCCCGGCGAATACTATTTGGACTCCGTAGCCGTAAGCGGTGCCTACCGCGGCGCGGGACTCGGCACCCGACTGATCGAAGCTTTCGAACAACGCGCAGCAGACCTCGGCCAATCCCAAGCCATGCTCCTCGTCGAAAGCGAAAACACCAAAGCCAGGGCCCTCTACGAACGCCTGGGCTACCGTCCCGACGGCTGGCTTCACCTGAGCGGCCATCGATACCAACGCATGATTAAAGCGATCCAAACCTGAATGCATTACTTTGGAAGCAACCTCAACCACGTCCATATGCTCAATCTTTATACGAAGGAATAAGCCCAGCAGAGCTGGGCTTATTCCTTTCCTATTTACGGGATGTGCTGATCACAACTATATCTTTTATTCTTTCCCCCTTCTATCCACCTGGATGCCGGGAGCCTTTTCGGCAGAAGTGCCGAGCGGAGGGAGAAATTCAGGTCAAGACGCCTTTGAACTCGGAAAGCTGCTCCCTGAATTTTCATCCTGCTGCTTTCCGAGTGAGACAGCGGCTTTACCGAATTTCTCCCGCAGCGCCCCCGCGCTTACCCGCCGAACCCAGTCTCCCGCCATCCCCCGCCTATCCCCATTATCCACGCCGTCCACAATTCAACGCGTCCGTTTATCCCCGTCATCCCCATTATCCACCGTCTGGCTCTTCGCTTTTCCACCTCTTTTCCACGGCTTATCCCCATCCTTTTCCCGCATAACTAACTTTTTATCACTTCGTTCAAAAAAATTAATTTGCACTTCTTGTCGATTGAAGACCTTCTTTCTGTCTTGATTAATCCCGTACCCCGCACCATTGCGGCATTTACGAAAAAGCCCCCTTACTCTTTTGTCCGTCAATCCCCGTTTGAGGAAAGTTCCGTTGTAAAAGCGCCTTTTTACCCTCGATTGCTCCCGTTTTCGGCTTTTCTCCCATTTCCGGCTCTTTTATTTTCTAAAATTTGTGCTTTGACAAACCCCATATCTGGTTATAAAATGAGTAACACTGACCCGGATAAAACTAGATATAGATTTAACCGGGCAATCAAGGAGCGTGAAAGAACATGGTGATCGCTTACGATTCCAGAACAGGAAACGTACGGAGATTTATCGAAAAACTGGATCTCCCCGCGGTTCAAATCGACGAAACGATGAAGTTGGAAGAGCCTTTCATCCTCGTCACCTATACAACGGGCTTCGGTCAAATACCGGACAAAGTCAATCAGTTTCTCCAGAACAACGGGCAGCAACTGCGCGGCGTATCCGCCAGCGGCAACCGCAACTGGGGACTTTCTTTTGCCAAAAGCGCAGACACGATTTCCCAAACTTACGGCGTACCGGTATTGTGCAAATTCGAATTATCGGGAACGAATAAAGACATTCTACATTTCAAAGAGGAGCTGAATACCCTTGCGGCATATTGAACTGAACAACCAACTGATGCTAAGAAACGCCGACGGATTTTTCCGTCTCGAGAAAGATAAAGAAGCGGTAGCCGCATTCATGGAAGAAGTCGCGCAGCGCAGCCTGACTTTCCCGGACTTCGGTTCCCAAGTGGACTATATGATCGAGAACGACTACTACGAGAACGTGTACGAAAACTACACTCGCGAGGAAGTCATCTCGGTATTTGAAACTTCGCATAACGTGCCGTTCGAATTCGCTTCGTACATGGCCGCTTCGAAGTTCTACACGGATTACGCAATGAGAAGCAACGATAAAGCGCAGTATCTGGAGACTTACGCGGACCGCTCGGCGATCGTGGCTTTGCATCTGGGCGGCGGCAACGTCGAAACGGCAAAATCGCTCGTGACCGCAATCATGGAGCAGCGCGTACAGCCTGCAACCCCAACCTTCCTGAACGCAGGGAAAAGCCGCCGCGGCGAGCTGGTGTCGTGCTTCCTGCTGGAAATGGACGATGCGCTCAACTCCATCAACTACGTGCTGTCGACTTGCATGCAGCTGTCGAAGATCGGCGGCGGCGTAGCGGTCAATCTGTCGAAACTGCGCGGACGCGGCGAGCCGATCAAAGGCGTCGAAGGCGCAGCCAAAGGCGTTATGCCCGTGCTGAAATTGATGGAAGATGCTTTCTCCTACGCGGACCAAATGGGTCAACGCAAAGGCTCCGGCGCGGCGTACTACAACATTTTCGGTTGGGACGTGCTTGAATTCCTCGACAGCAAAAAAATCAATGCCGACGAAAAATCGCGCCTTAAAACGCTGTCGATCGGCCTGATCGTGCCGAACCGCTTCTACAAGCTGGCGGAAGATAATCAACCGCTCGTAGTATTCGGGCCTTACTCCGTGTACAAAGAATACGGCAAACACCTCGACGATCTCGATATCGACGAGATGTACGACGAACTGCTCGCCAACGACAAAATCAAGAAAAAGACCGTGATGAGCGCGCGCGACATGCTGGTCAAGATCGCGATGGTTCAGCTGGAATCCGGTTATCCGTATATCATGAACAAGAGCAACGCCAACAACAATCACGCGCTGAAAGATCTGGGCATGGTCAAAATGTCCAACCTGTGCACGGAGATCTACCAGCTGCAAGAAACGTCGACGATCGGCGATTACGGGCAAGAGAACGATATCCGCCGCGACATCAGCTGCAACCTGGCTTCCTTGAACATCGCGAACGTGATGGATCACGGCAAGCTGCGCGAATCGGTACACGAAGCGATGCTTGGCCTTACGGCCGTCAGCGACATGACCGAAGTGCAAAATGCTCCGGGCGTAGCCAAAGCAAACCGCGAGATGCACTCTGTCGGCCTTGGCGCGATGAACCTGCACGGCTACCTGGCTAAAAACAAAATTGCTTACGAAAGCAACGAAGCGATCGACTTCGCGCGTACGTTCTTCATGATGATGAACTACTACTCGATCGAAAAGAGCATGGAAATCGCACGCGACCGTAACACGACGTTCGCTGGCTTCGAGCAATCCGAATATGCAAAGGGTACATACTTCGACAAGTACGTACAGACCGATTACAGCCCGCGCACCGACAAAGTCAAAGCGCTGTTCGGCGACATGCACATCCCGACGACTGCCGACTGGGCTCACCTGCGGACGCTCGTTCAAGCCAACGGTCTGTACCATGCTTACCGCCTGGCAATTGCTCCGACGCAAAGCATCTCGTATATCCAAAATTCGACGTCGAGCGTTATGCCGATCGTCGACGCGATCGAGACGCGTACGTATGCCAACTCGACGACGTACTTCCCGATGCCTTATTTGGCGCAGGATAACTTCTTCTACTACAAATCGGCGTATCAAATGGATCAGTTCAAAGTCATCGACATGATTTCTGTGATTCAGGAACATATCGACCAAGGCATCTCGGCGATCCTGCATGTCAACAGCAACGTGACGACGCGCGAACTGGCCCGTTACTACCTGTATGCCGCACGCAAAGGCCTGAAGGCTCTCTACTACACGCGCACCAACCACCTGAGCGTGGAAGAGTGCATCAGCTGCGCAATTTAAGCTTTTTCGAAATACCAGAATCTGATCCAAGTTACCTGAACGTTAACCAGAACCCGCGGGGCGCCTTTTCACGATCCGGTTTGCCGGTCCAACAAAAACGCCCCGCTTTACTTTTGCAATTTTATCGCTCATAATAAGTAACTTGTGCGCCGCTTGTACCTTGTCAACGTTAAAGGCAAGATACCAGGAGCGGTCATTATGTGCGATTGCCACAACCAACAATAGACAATTAAACATTTTATATACATTCAATTCATATATAGACTCCACGAGAGAAAGGGATGACCGAACATGATTAAAGCCGTGAACTGGAACCGTCCTGCCGACGACTTCACTCTGATGTTCTGGAACCAAAATATTATGCAATTCTGGACGGACGACGAAATCCCGCTGTCCGACGATAAGATGTCCTGGATCACGCTGACGCCGGACGAGCAAGAAGCGTATATGCAAGTCCTGGGCGGCCTGACGCTGCTCGATACGGTACAAGGCGGAGTCGGCATGCCGCAAATCATGGAGCACGTCGAGAACCTGCAGCGCAAAGCCGTACTGGCGTTCATGGGCATGATGGAGCAAATCCACGCCAAATCGTACAGCAGTATCTTTACGACGCTTGCGTCCACGGAAGAGATCGACAAGGTGTTCCGTTGGGTCGAAGAAAATCCATTACTCCAGAAAAAGGCGTCGATCATCTCGAAGTATTACCAAAATATCGAGACGCAAAAAGACCTTTATCTGGCAATGGGCGCTTCGGTTATGCTGGAGAGCTACCTGTTCTACAGCGGCTTCTTCTACCCTCTGTACCTGGCCGGACAAGGCAAAATGACGAGCAGCGGGGAGATCATCGACTTGATTCTCCGCGACGAAAGCATCCACGGCCTGTACGTCGGCGTATTGGCTCAGGAAATCCTGCGCGACCTCCCGGCATCGGAAGCCGAAGCGGCGACGAAGGAACTGTACGAGCTGCTGCACACGCTGCAAGCGAACGAAGAGCAGTACACCGAACAGCTGTACACGAAGATCGGCCTGAAAGAAGAAGTCGATAAGTTCGTCCGCTACAACGCCAACAAAGCGATGATGAACCTCGGCCTCGAGCCTCAGTTCGAAGAAGACGACGAAAGCATCAACCCGATCGTCCTGAACGGTCTGAAGACGCAAACCAAGCAGCACGACTTCTTCTCCAAAAAAGGCAACGGTTATGTGCGTACGGTTCACGTGGAGCCGCTTCGCGACGAAGACTTCCTGTTCGACAGCGCGGAAGCGCCGGTAACGAGCGGATCGTAAGTTCGTAATTCGTTTCTTTTATCCCTTTCCTGTCCAGAAGCTTCGCTGACGTTCGGCATTCCGATTTCGATCGGGGTTCCGCCGTTAGCGAAGCTTCTTTTTTGACCGGAGAACAGGTATGATCGAGTCGTATCCAGAAACGCAACAGAAAGCGGGCGATTCCAACCATGAAAGCAGCAGTGATCACCAAGTACGGCGGACCGGACGCTTTTCGGATCCAAAACCGACCGGAACCCAGCCCCCGAGCAGGCGAACTCAAAGTGCGTATGCGGGCAACCTCAATCAATCCGATTGATTTCAAAGTGCGCAAAGGGTATATGTTTTTCTTGTCGGGCTTTCGTTTCCCCAAGATTCTGGGCTCGGACTTTTCCGGGATCGTAGAGGCGTGCGGCGAAGATGTAAACGGATTTGTTCCAGGCGATGAAATCTACGGATTCACGAACGGCGCTTCGCAAGGCGGCGCTTTGGCTGAAGTGTTGTGCTGCAAGGCGTCTGTCACTTCGAAAAAGCCGGCGTCGCTCAGCTTCGAGGAAGCCGCTGCCGTCCCGCTGGCGGCCTCGACGGCTTACCAGGCGCTGATGCGCGAAGGCGGCTTGAAATCGGGCATGAAGGTGCTCGTGATCGGCGCAACGGGCGGCGTCGGGCATTATGCGGTGCAGCTGGCCGCGATCGCGGGCGCCCATGTGACAGGCGTTTGCCGGTCTTCCGGCGCATCGACGGCCAAAGCGCTCGGCTGCGACGCCGTGATCGCTTACGACCGAGACGACTTCCGGCAGAGCGGACAGGCGTTTGACGTCATTTTCGACGCGGCGGGCAAATCCGGGTTCGGCGATTGCCGGTCCCTTTTAAAAGATCAAGGCACTTACGTGACGACCATACCGGGTCCTTCCGTGATGCTCCGGCGCGTGCTGACAGGCTCGAAAGGTCGAAAAGCCCGTTTCGTCATGGCGAATTCCAACGATACGGACCTCAGCCTGATGCGACAATGGTGCGAGGAAGGAAAGCTGAGACCGTTGATCGAAGCCGTATTTGCGCTGGATGAAACACGTCAGGCCTATGAGTTGGCGGAATCCGGGAAGACGCGCGGCAAAGTCGTGATTCGCACGACGCCGGAGTAAAGATCATGCGGATCAAAGAGGCTTGAAAGGCAGATTTTTTCGATTCGCGATAGATACAAAAAACCGATGCTTTACGGATCAGCATCGGTTTTTTGGCATGTCAGGATCGCTTCGAAAGTTCATGCAGCACGGCATCCCGCATACGATTCGTTGTCGCCGGATCATGCAGGAAAACTACGCCTTCCGGACTCTTCCCGTTCTTTTCATGATCGAATTGCCCGAACGCTACTCCTTCGATTTCCTTACTCTAAAAAAAGAAAAGCGCCTTTGCGGATAATCCCGCAAAGGCGCCCGAATCGTTCGCTGCCTTTTACTTCTTCGGCAGCAGCGTCACCGGTACAGTGAACGTCTCATTGATTCTGGAATTTTTCTTGTAGGAAGCCGTAACTTCCAGGTTGACGACCGTCGGCTCATTCGGCAGGGCGCGCAGGGCACCCTTGTTGTTGATGAGGTTCGGGTGGTCGCTGCCCGTCACTTGGAATTTAACTTCGCTGGTTGATTTCAGTTCCAGCACGTTAGGTCCGATGCGGGTCGTGTTGACCACAGCCGCTTGTTTGTCGAATGCGGCAATCGCTTCGTCAACAAGCAGCTCTCTGCGATCCGCGATACGGTAGCTGGAGTAAGCCAGGTATTGGATCTCGTCGACCACGTATCCGGCGTCATCCAGTTGAGTCGCCAAAATCTCAAGTTGGTACGTTCCCGGCGAGAGCTTGCCCACCTGAAGTGTGTTTTCGTCCAGATAATAGTCATCCAGGTCTTCAAACACATAACGTCCCGGTTCCAGCAGCGCCAGGCTGCCGTTCGCGTCTTCGTCGTAAATCTGATCCAGCAGGCCGATATACTTGTCGTCGATGCCGTATACCGCGATCTGGATATAGTTCACGTCATCTGCCGACAATGTGAAGGAGACATCGGTCGTATCGCGATTGCCGTCGCCGTCAGGCGTGATGATGCGTTCCGACAGTTCGATATCCTGAATGCCGAAACCTGTTGCAGGCTGCTCGTCCCCGATATGCACCGCGAACGGCAGATGCAAGTCAGGACCGCTAGCCGATTCCAGCAGCACTTCGCCTTCATACACGCCTTGAGCCGCATCGGATGCCGGATCAATCGCAAGTTCGAACGTTCCCGGCGCTCCTGCCGAAGCCGTAACCGTGTTGCCTGCTCCGAGCCCTGTCAGTTCGGCCGAAATCTTGCTTGTATCCGGCGTAGCGATCGGGTTCGTCGGATCGGAAGTTACGTCTTCGTGCCATACGACGCTTGCCGAATAAGACACAGGCACTCCCGTCACGCTTTTCAGTTGCAGCTCGCGACTCACTTCGTCGCTGTCTGCGCTCAGTACGCCGAACGAGGTCGAGGAAGCATAGTTTGTCACCGGAACTTCAACCAGATCCGTGTTCAGAATCTTAATTTCTTCAATCGCTTGCAGCAGTGCCGGAGTATCCAGCGCGTCCGCTACATAAGCGCGACCCGCGCCTTGCGAGTACACATCGTAAGGCGTTCCTTCTTCATCGGAAATGGTGTCGGCCGTATTCGCCAGCGCTGCGCGAACATCGAACGGTGTCCATTCCGGATACTTCTGTTTCAACAGTACGGCAAGGCCCGCGATATGCGGCGAAGCCATGCTTGTGCCGCTGGAACGGGCATACGCTTCATCATAAGTGACGCCGCTATCGAATTTTCCGTACTCGGGATACGTCGACAGCAGATTGACGCCCGGTGCGACGACATCCGGCTTGATGCTCAGATCGTCGTCGCCGTTCGGGCCGCGCGAGCTGAAGCTTGCCATCCGATCGCCTTCAACCACGGTCTTCGGATATTCGCTTCCGAACGTGATGTCGAATTCAGGCGATCCCGTCTCAACCAATTGTCTGGCAATCTTACGACCTTCAACGCCGCTTAGGTCGAAGTACGGCACATAATCGAAGCTGTCTCCCAGGAATGCGAGCGAACCGACAGGCTCGTCGCGCCCAGGAATGGACTCTCTTAGATCCGCTTGAGTTGGATCACTTGGCAGCGTGTTACCGTTGAAGATCACGATCGCTTTGGCTCCGTGTGCCGCAGCTCCGCGTACTTTGGCGTCGAACGTCAAGTTGCCGCGGGACACCACCACCACTTTGCCTGTTACGTCGATCCCCTCAGCAGACAATTCGTCATAATCCGCATCGGTGCCAAGATTGGCATAGACGGCATCGTTCGGCTCTGTGCCGAGCAGCGACGCGAAGTCTTCCTGACCGATTTTCCAAGCTAGAATGTCATTTGTATATGGACCGTATTCGCTTCCGTATACCGCTTGCGATACCGTATCGGCAGCAGGCTCTTGCATGGCAGCCGGAGCCGTTTCTTCCGCGGCCGGAACTTCGGCAGCCGCATCCTCCGTTGTCGATTCGTCAGCCGCAGATTGTTCGGATGGCGGAGTCGTTGCTTCTTCCGTATTCTCTGCTTCCGTCGCGGGAGCTTCCGATTCTACCGCTTCTTCTTCCGCAGGTACTTCTTCGGACGGCACTTCACCGACCGCAGCCGAGAATGTTCCGGTGTAATGGCTGCTCTCGCTTGTTACGGCACCAACCGAAATCGCCAATTGCGACGAAGCCGGGGAACCCATCGAATAGTAATACGGACCGGAATCTGCCGCATTGCCGTTGGCAATAACCGCTGTGACGCCGGACAATACGGCATTGTTGATTGCCACTGCATCCGGAGAGTTTGGATCTTTGTTCGAATCCGAACCTAATGACAGGTTAATGACGTCCATGCCGTCTTTTACCGCGTGCTCGATGCCGTCGATAACCTGGGCGGACGAACCGGAAGCGCGTCCTGTCTGGATATTGCGGCCGAGCACTTTATACACATACAGATCGGCTTCGTACGCAACGCCTTTTTGCACCAAATCGGATGTCGAGTTGGTTCCGCGCCCGACAATGGTACCCGATACATGCGTGCCATGGCTTGTTCCTGCATAAGCCGTGCCGCCGATTACGACTGGCGGCTCCTCGTACGGATCGTTGTCCTGCTCGAAGGAGTCGTAGCCGCCTTTGTAAGCGTCTTTCAGATCCGGGTGAAGATAATCGACGCCCGTATCAATAACGCCCACCTTCAGCCCTTTTCCGGTAAGGCCGTCCGCCCACGCTTCATCGACGCCCATCTGCTTCAGCGGCTGAATCTCAAAGTTATCGCCGGCTGAAGCTTCGGTCTCGTCGATCGGAATCTCGTAATACGTCTGGTTCTCGTCGATTGCAACTACGTTCGGAATAGATGCCAGTGTCAACAGATCCTTCGACGGCACCGTCACCTCAAGCCCGTTCAGGACGGTGTTATATTGATAGTTGACCTGAACGTTGACGCCCAGCGCCGCGGCCTGATTCAGGAAGTCGGCCTGCTCGCTGTCGACCAACTGCTCCGTGGTCGTGGCGGAAAAGCTTCTCAACCCGGCTTCGCTGGCGGATGATTCGGCAGCGGCTACCGGTTCCCGGCTAAGCTGCACGATCGCACGCACGGTATGTAGAGACTTGGTGTCCAGTTTAGGCGAAATGATGGAAGCGGGATCTCGACCTTTGAGGGAAAATGTGCTAATCGCGCCGTCCGCTGCTCCGCTATTGATCGAATCTTTGGATAGGTTGAACGGAACGAGTCCGCTTGGCGATTGTGCGGAGGCCGCGGTTGGGAGCGCTGCGCCCAAGACCAAAGCCAGACTTAGCGATACTCCAGATAGTTTACGGAACAGATGCTGCTCTTTCTTCAATGCAACTTCCCCTCTCTTGTTTGTAAAATAGGAATCGTATAGATCGCGCTAATGAGCCTTAAGCACACTTCCTGTCAGCTATGTTTACAGGTTACCCAATAATCCGTCTTAAAACGGCCCTCCTCCCCTTCTCTCGTCAAAAAGCTTGCCACCTATGCTAGCATCCGGTCAAAGAGTTGACCACTTGTAAATTTTTATGGAAAAGTGTTTCAACTTCTCGATTCGACGAATTTTGTCGAAAATTTAAAGTGTTTTTAGCGCTTTTGTTGAAATCCATTTCATTTGCAGTAAGCAAAAGTCGCACTTCTGTTATTTAAATGTCAGATTTAAACAAACTATCCTAAGGCTTTTGGTTGCTTCACCTCTCTTGCTTATGAGCAAAAAGACTTAAATTTTCGACAATGCGCAACCTTACAATCTTCAATTAAGTTCGGTTTGCATGGAAAAAGGCACGGCATCTAAGAAAGATGCCGTGCCTTTTCGAGGTAACGTACAGTTTTTAATAACTTGATGATTCGATCAAATCTGCTTGAATCAACAGCTTTTCCAACACTTGCGCAGCAGCTTCACGCGTAGCCGGTGCTTTTGGATTGAAGTAGGACAGTTCACCACGTGAAGTGCCTTGCATCAGGCCATACGCAGACGCCGATTCGATATCAGCTGCCGCATAAGAAGCAAAGCTTGAAGCGTCGGCATAGACGATTCCGCTGCTTGCACCCTTCAATTGAAGCAATTCAGCCGCATTCGTTAATAGAACGGCTAGTTGTTCACGTGTGATCACTGCGTTTGGATCGAATTTGCCAGCTCCGGTTCCGTTAATCAAGCCTGCTTCATAAGCCGCGGCCACATCAGCAGAAAACCAGTCAGCGGTCGAAATATCTGTAAATGGCGCTGCCGACGCAGCATTGAGTCCTAATGAACGAACCAGTAAAGCTGCAAATTCAGCCCGAGTAATATCACGTTTTGGCGTGAACGCCGTTGTCGAGGTCCCGTTGATCAACAGCTTACCCGACAGCTTTTCAATGGCTCCCTTAGCCCAAGAAGCTTCAATATCAGCAAACGCCGACGGGGAGGAAACAACTGCGTACGTCGAGAAACCAGGGCGGCTTACCGTTACCAGAGTCGTACCATCCGTTTGCGAAGCAAATTTCGATGCGACTGGACGCAGCACACCATCTTCCTCATATACCACGCCTGCTCCACCGGCAGGAATCGGTGATTCTACTGTAAAGGAACGAGCTACGAATATCGAACCTGTCGAAGTGATTGGTGTTGCATGACCTGCTGCGTCAAGAGCAGCAAGCTCAAAAACAACGGGCGTTCCAACAACGCTGGCGCCAGGCAGATACGCTGTGAATTTCGCTTGTTCATCTACAGAAGGCCTAACGTTCAACTGCAACGAAGCTCCTGCCGGAATTTCTTTGAAAATCGATGCCGGAAGAGCAACAGCTCCGGCTCCGCTAGATACAACCAATGTAATTGAAGCTTGCCCAGCGGTCAGTTGAGCCAACTGGGTAGGGGCAATTGTAATCTGAGCGGCCTGACCTGCTTGAGTTGGAACGGAGAGAACCAACGAAGCCGGGTTCGTACCTACCGACTTCAATGCCTCGGTAAGTGCCGCATCTGTAAAGGAAGCAGCGACGCGACCCTCGCTTGATGTGGTTACAGTAGGCGTCAGCGTAATTTGCTGTTGTCCTACAGGAACTACTGCCCCTACAGTCGTAGAAGCCGAAGCGGTGGGAGGCGTTGTAGAGGTTGTTGGTGCTGTAACTACAGGCGCGGAAGCTCCTGCTCCACCTCCGGTCGAACCACCACCCGTCGAACCACCGTTCCCCGAGGAAGGAACAGCGTTTAAGACAACCGGAATCACAACCTCATTATAATCATCCGGATAAGCTTTGGAAGCCACATGTACCGTCAAGGCTACGACAGATTTGCCGGATACCGGCAGGGCTTTCAATACACCATCCGAACCAATCAGAGCAGAATTATCACTTCCCGCTACTTGATAATCGACTTCACTATCGGTTGGCAAAGTCAACACGGCCTGACCGATCGTCGACGTATTGGTCACGGCCGCAGCTCGGTCGATTTTCGCTTCTGCGCGAGCCAGCTTTGTCCCTTCGCCATCTTTGATTTGGAATGCGGAGTATGCGATGTAGGCAATCTCATCGCCAGCATCATCTTCAACAATACGACCGGCATCATCCAATCGAGCGGCCAAAATTTCCAGCTGATAATCGCCATTCGGCAGGAGTTTGAACTCGTTCGTATTTTCATTCAAATACAAATCCGATACATCTTCGAACGTATAAGAACCGGGTTCGATCGATTGCAGATTGCCTTGTTCGTCCTCATTCACAAGGACATCCAGCAGACCTACGTATTCATCATCAAAGCCGTACGCCGCAATTTGAATATAATTCACATCATCGGCGGACAGGGTGAATGTTACATCCGTAGATGCGGCGGCTTCAACATGAGGCTGAACGATCCGACGTTCTACTTTCACGTTTTGCACACCGAAGCCGGTTGCTGGAGCTTCATCGCCGATATGCACGACAAACGGCAAGTGAAGATCGGGATGACCTGCCGATTGCAGCAGCACTTGACCTTCATATACACCGGCGGCGGCATCGCTTGCTGGTTCAATCTCCAATTCGAATGCTGCCGAAGTTCCAGCGGATGCAGCAACGGTATCGCCATTCACTCCGGTCAAACGCACAGCAATCTTGCTGGTATCCGGTGTCGGAATCGGTGCGTTCGGATCAGAGGTGACTGCCGTATTCCAAGCTGCACTCGCCGTATAACTGACATCTGAACCCGATATGTTTTTCAATTGTAGCGGTTGTGTCAACGGACCGCTGCCCGCGTTAACCACACCAAACGACGTCGAAGGCGCATAATTGACTACGTCCTTTTCGGTCATATCCGTATCCAAAATGGTGATGTTCTCGATCGCTTCCAACAGAGCAGGCGTATCAAGTGCATCTGCAACATAAGCCCGGCCTGCACCTTGTGAATACACATCATATTGCGTACCCTTTTCATCGCGGATGGTATCGGAAGTGTTAGCCAAAGCTGAGCGAATATCAGACGGCTGCCAATCCGGATGTTGCTCCAACAGAAGCAAGGCCAAGCCTGCTACGTGCGGAGCCGCCATGCTCGTACCGCTTGAACGCGCATAGGCTTCGTCATACGTAATTTCGCCGTCGAATTTTCCGTATTCCGGATACGTCGACAACAGATTGACACCAGGTGCCACGACGTCAGGCTTGATGCTCAGCTTCTCGTCGCCGTTCGGTCCGCGCGAGCTGAACGAAGCCATCTTATCACCTGCTTCGATCGACTTCGGATAATCGCTGCCGAAGCTGATTTTGAATTCCGGCGAACCTTGCTCCTGAAGAAGTCTGGCGATCTCCCGACCTTGCGTGCCCGAATAATCGAAGTACGGCACATAGTCAAAGCTGTCGCCGAGGAAGCCAAACGAACCCACAGGCTCATCACGACCCGGCAGGGACACGGACAGATCGGCTTGATTCGGGTTGTCTTTTGCTGTATTGCCGTTAAAAATAACGATGGCTTTGGCTTCATGCGCAGATGCGCCGCGTACCTTCGCGTCAAACGTCAGATTGCCGCGGGAAACGAAAACAATCTTTCCTTTTACGTCAATTCCTTGTTCGGCCAATGCCGCATAGTCCGCGTCAGTGCCCAGGTTCGCATACACGGCATCGTTAGGTTCGCTTCCCAGCAGCTCAAGGAAGTTTTCTTGTCCTGTTTTCCATGCCAGCATATCGACCTGAACTGAACCATAGTCGTGATAGACCGTATCGGTGACTGTGGCAGCGGGAGCCGCCGCTTCTTCGGAACTCTCAACAAGCTCTGTCGAAGGTGCGGGTGTTTCCGTCGGTTCAGCAGATTCGCCAGCTTCCGTGAGCGCGGAATCTGACGAAGAGAGTTCTTGCTCTACCGGAGCAGAAGAATCCTCTTCGGTCGCTTCGTCCTTTGTCTGCGCTAAAGCATTAGAGTCCACAGATGCGTCGGAATTCAAAGTTTCGACCGATGCCTCTTCGGAACCGGGTTCGATATCTCCTTCAGAATCGCCGCCCACTTCTGGAACCGGAGTTTCTTCGACAGGCGGTTCACCCATCGATACGGCCAGCGTTCCTTTGTAATGATTGCTGTCGCTTGTCACTGCGCCGACCGAAATCGCCAATTGGGACGAAGCCGGGGAACCCATCGAATAATAGTAAGGTCCTTCATCAGCTGCATTGCCGTTAGCCACGATAGCCGTCACACCGGATAACACCGCATTGTTGATCGCGATGGCATCCGGGGAATTCGGATCTTTGTTGCTGTCCGAGCCGAGCGAGAGATTGATAACGTCCATGCCGTCCTTGACCGCATGTTCGATACCATCGATTACCTGCGCAGACGAGCCCGAAGCGCGTCCTGTTTCCAGGTTGCGGCCAAGCACTTTATATACGTACAGATCAGCCTCATAGGCTACACCCTTTTGTACAAGATCGGATGTTGGATTTGTTGCGCGTCCGACAATGGTGCCGGATACGTGCGTACCGTGGCTTGTGCCTGCATATGTAACTCCATCAATGACGATCGGCGGCTCTTCGTATGGATCAGCATCCTGTTCAAAAGAGTCGTAACCGCCCTTATAAGCGTCTTTGAGATCAGGGTGCAAATAATCGACGCCTGTATCGATCACGCCCACCTTGAGTCCTGCGCCGGTAAATCCGTCTGCCCAGGCTTCATCCACCCCCATTTGCTTCAAGGGAGAGAGTTCGAAGTTCGAGTTCGCGGAATTCTGGGCGGCTTCTTCAACCGGAATCTCGTAATAGGTCTGGTTGGCATCGATTGCGGTAACACCCTCGATCGAAGCCAATTTGGGAATATCGTTTGCCGCCACCGTAATTTCCATGCCGTTCAGCACCGTATCATAGGTATAGTTCACGGTCAGATCGATGCCTAGTTTCTCAGCTTGCGCCACAAAGTCCGTCTGTTGAGTATCAATCGCTTGTTCGGCAGTACGGGCAGCAAACGAACGAGCTCCGATTCCGCTGGCTGAGACGCTGGAAGCCAGAGGGTCTCGACTAAGCTGAACAATAACCCGTTCTTGCTCGGATGAGTAAGTATTGACCTCAGACGAGATAACCGCCGAATCCAAGCCACCGGAAACAGCAAAGTTAGCATTACGTTGAAGCAGACTGCGCGTCGAGACTTCTTCAGTTCCTGCGGCCGATGCCCCATAGGGAAGCGCCGCTCCGAGCGTCAATACGACTGCAAATGAGAGATTCGAAACTTTCTTTACCAAACGACTTCTTCCTGCCACAGTAACTTCCCCTCTCCATAAGTAGGTCAGCAAGTACTTTGACCGCATGAAATCTAAGGTTTACGTTCATCGGAAACACGCACGGGTTAAGCGGGTTTTCGAGGAGCGTAACCTAACATCTTAAGCGGTCATGGTGCAAGACCCTTGACCACTGGTCAGTTTGATGTAAACAAAAAAGGTTCGATCCGAACCCGGACACCCTCCTTCCTTTGTTCTGACAAGTGAATCAAAATGCTTGCCAACTATACTAGCAAACGATGATAAAAAATGCTACACAAAAATTAGGATAAAAACACTCTATATTGGATATGTCTTCCTATAACGGACATAAAAAAGACCCAAGTGCTATTCCTGGGCCTTTTTATCGTTATGATTTTTATATTTCATCCATTTAGGACGGTCAAATTACCACGAATTCCAATTCATAAACGTATCGGTCTTACCCTGCAAGTCCGCGAGCTTCGTTAATACGACCGCTGCGTCAGCTTTGGTGACGGTTTGCTGAGGCAGGAAGCTGCCGTTGACTGCCGGAAGCAGACCCAGCTTGATCGCCAGTGCCGCGTCGCCTTTGTGCGAGATGCTGGCGGCATCCGCGATGCCTGGCAGATCGACGGTCGAGTTATAATACGAGGCCAGTTTATCGTAATTCAGCACGCCCATCAAGACATGCGCCGTCTCATCGCGAGTCAGCAGCGTATCCGGCAGGAAGTCAGCCGACTTATCCGGTCTCAACCAATTCTGGCTGACGAGGAAGCCGATCGCTGCCTGATAAGGACTGTCTGCACTCACATCCCGGAACAAGGACATCCCTGCATACGCATTATAGGCCGAATAATCCGGCTGCATCGCGCGCGCCAGCATATCTGCCCATTCTCCGCGTGTTAACTGAGCATCCGGGTTCACTTTTCCCGACTCATCCGCCACAAGCACAGCATGATCCAACATCTCTTCCAGCGCAGCCTGATGCTCATGTCCCGAGATATCGGTTGCCGCAGCAGATGGACGCTGGGACGAGCTTGCTCCATACAGGGTCTTCCATGTTCCAGTAGAAGCATCCAATACGTTAAAGCTGTTCAACTGGCCGCCAGTTTTGAGCATCGGCAGATAGGTCAGCCTGATCTCCGACTCGCCTTTCTCCGAATCCTCTGTCGATTGACGATCGAAGCGGCTGTAGTACAGCTCCGGCGATACAGCTTCCAAAAATTTCGATTTGGCTTCCGCAGCGGTAACTTTCACCGTGCTGGCCACGGGGAAATCGCCCGTCAAAGAATCGGAAGGTTCGCTTGCGTTGAATTCGGTCAGCAGCCCTTCGCTGTTAATCGTGACAGCAGCCGTGTCTCCCAGAACCGGAATGCCCGATTCATACCGTAAGAAGCTGTAAGTCAGGCTCCAATCTCCTTCTTTAGGTGCGGCAACCAGCCGCCATTCTCCGGCATTCGGAAGCAATTTGGAAGCCCAGGCTACGGCTCGCGATTGATCCGCTGCTGTCGGCTTCACTGTATCTCCAGTAGGCGCATCCTGCTCGTACAGATAGTAATTGTACACTTGACCCGTCTGAGCATTGAGCTGCACGTTGATGTTTCCGAGATTGCCTTTGACCGTACGATTCAAATCCAACACCCAGACCTTGGTATTCTTCTGCGGATAATCCTGCGTATACGTCTGCTGCCCGGTCAGCTTGAAGCCGGAAGGAATTAGATCCAACTTTTCCAACTGAAGCTGCGCAGCCTCTTCTGTCCGAAGAGCGGCCGGAGCCGGAGAGCTTCCAGCCTTGAGCGCTACGCCTTCCCGGGCAATCGACTCGGTATACGGAAGACCGGTCAGCGGATTCAACGGCCGACCACTGCTCGCATCGATTGGTGCCAACGACGCATCGTAAGGAACGTAGCCGAGGTAATAACCGGACGAAGGTGCGCCCCAGCCTTTAACCGGCAGATAGGCCAATTGTAGAGCAAACTCCGATTCGAAGATTTGTTTGGCTTGCGCAGCGGACTGTTTCGGTGTTGCCGACGGATAAGACAATCGATTGATGCTGCGCGTATATCCAGTTACATCGCCACTTTGACCCAACGACAGAAAGACCGTTTCGCTTTGCGACGGAACGCCGTTTACTTTAATTCGGAAAGAGAACGAATAGCTTGGACTGCCGAACAGCGGCGTAATGGACGCACCTTCGTTATACGCATACGAAAGGTCTTCTTTGACAAAATCAGAAGCTTTTCGTTCCGGCATCGCCCGCAACAAGAACGCAACCGCCTGCTCGGATGCCTGCTCTGCGGTCAATTCGCGATCCGATTGTCCGGGAGCAGACACAGGCAGATACGCATCCGTCACGATTCCGCTTACCGCATCAACCGATACCGACGCATTCGCGTTTTCCCGATCCGACAGTGCATATGTAAGTCTCCATGCTTTGATCGGACTGCTGTTTGCCTCGTAATAGGCGCTGTAATCCGCAGTGGTCACTTGAGCCGATGTGAGCGTCGGGAACAACTTCTGTACCGCCGCTGCCGCTTCGGCCGAAGAAACTTTCGCGCCGTCAGGCACGGCCCGGGTCAACGCCGACGTCGTAAAATTCATCGATTCGCCAGTTTCCGCCGCAGATGCCGGAGTCGCCAGTACGGGTGAACACAACATGGCCGCTGCCAGTACGGCAGCCGCCGTTTTTTTCGAAGCCGGGAATTTCCGTTTGGTTGTCTTCATGATCGATTCTCCTCTCGAAGATGGTTGTTAAGAAATGTCAAGTTCGCAAATAGCCGGTTTCCCGGCCTCGCCATCATCTTATCACCGGACATGCCAAGAGAAGTTACGTATAGGATACGAAAATATGACAAAGTAAGTGCTTGGTCGGCATCGACAAATAAGGGATTGAAAGCAAAAATAACGCCCGATTCAAGTGGGTTCGAATCGGACGCTTGGGCTTTGCTTTTCTTTTCATGCACAACGGTCCATCTGTACGTATGTAGGCTTTAGCTGCGTCCGCCCGGGATGTACGGCCTGATCCATTCCCCGAACGATTTCGGACTGCGGGTTTGGATCAATACCACGCCTTCGCCGCGGAAACGGCAGACCAAACCTTCGCCGCTGGTAAAGCTGGATACCCAACCCTTGGACGCTTTTTCGATATCGTAGCGCATGTAATCCGGCCAAGCGACCAGATGTCCGTTGTCGACGACGACTTCTTGTCCCGCCTGCAGGTTGATTGCGTGAATGCCTCCGTACGAAGACAAGAATACCGTACCTTTGCCGCTGATTTCGACGATGAAGAAACCTTCGCCGGACATCAGACCTCTGCTCAAATTCTGCATTTTAGTGTTCACCTGGATCCCCGCGGTCCCTGCCAAGAATCCGTCCTTTTGCACAAGCAAACTGTACGAACCGTCCAGCTCTACCGCTTCGATCGCGCCTGGGCTTGACGGAGCCAGCGTGGCCTCGCCGTTACGCCCCATCGCTAATAGCTCCTGGAAGAAAAACGACTCTCCGCTGAGCATCCGTCCCAGACCGCGCATGATGCCGCCTTCCGTCGTGCCTTTCAACTCGATGTTCGGCGACATCGATACCATCGCGCCGGACTCGGCTTTGATACTTTCTCCGCTGTCAAGCTGTACCTGAAGCAGCGGGAAAGCGCCTTGATACAAAATTTGATATTGCATGCCTGATTGCCCCCTCTCCCCTCCATCTTAATGAGATTTTACCTACTGCGCAATGGAGTTCATGCAAGGCTGTGCTATAATCAGATGCAGCGATACGCAAAAAGGCACAAGATCGCCAATAATCACAATCAAGGGGGCAACATCCATGTACAAAAACGGGAGAGCCGGACGCAAATCCGCGCTGGTCGTACTCCTGATGCTGACCCTGCTTCTGCTGGCCGCTTGCGGCACCCAGACACCTCAGCAGCAAGCCGACCCGGCAACAGAAACGACCCAAACACAAACCCAGACCGAGGAAGGTTCGACAAGTCCCGCCCCGGCAACCTCCGGCACTTCTGCCGATGGCACGCAAAATCCGGTGGTCACGATCGAAATGGACAACGGAGGGATCATCAAGCTGGAGTTGTATCCGGACATCGCGCCGAATACGGTCAACAATTTCATTGCGCTGGTCAAATCCGGTTTTTATGACGGAATCGGCTTCCACCGCATCATCCCGGGCTTCGTCATTCAAGGCGGCGATCCGGACGGCACTGGAGGCGGCGGCCCCGGCTACGCGATCAAAGGGGAATTCACTTCCAACGGCTTCACCAACGATCTGAAACACACCGAAGGCGTACTGTCGATGGCTCGGACCTCCGAACCGGATTCGGGCGGCTCGCAATTCTTCATCATGCTGGCCGAACAACCAAGTCTCGACGAGCAATATGCGGCATTCGGCAAAGTGATCGAAGGCATGGACGTCGTCAACGCGATCGCGGCCCTGCCGACGGACGGCGCCGACAAACCGACCTCTTCCGAAGGAGCGACTATGAAGACGGTAACGGTGGATACCTTCGGCAAAGAGTATCCGGAGCCGGAGAAAATCCAGTAAGATGAGCACCGATTTTGAATGTCGCGAAGGCTGCGGAGCCTGCTGCACAGCGATCTCGATTGCTTCGCCGATCCCCGGTATGCCAAACGGTAAACCCGCCGGCGTACCTTGTGTGCAGCTGGGCGAGAAAAAGCGCTGCAAGCTGTTCGGAAGTCCCGAACGACCGACGGTCTGCGGCGGCTTGCCGCCTTCGCTGGAAATGTGCGGAACGTCCACTGAGGAAGCTTTTGCTTACCTGGAATGGTTGGAGCGCGAAACGACACCTTAGTCCAAATTCATCATGGCTGTAAAAACCGTCCGTTACCGGGCGGTTTTTCTTTTTGAACGTACCTATACATAAGTCGCGGCTCTAATGATCAGGCCGCGGAATCTTGGTCCGGGATGTGAAGTATCCGGCAAAATCGGGTATAGTTAGAACGTGAATTCGGATGAGGAAAAGGAAGTGGCGATTTTTATGAGTGGATCGGAGCGGTCTGTTAGAAAAGTTCGTGTTCGTTGGCCTATGCTGCTTCTGCCTTTGGCATTGGGGATTTTGCTAAGTGCATGTGCACAAGGGGAAATTGATGTGACGGTCAAAACGGACGGCACTGCCGATATTAAAATGAACGCGACTATTGATGAATCGGCGTTGGATACGGTAGGACAAGGGGATTTGCCGGAGAAGATTGCCGCAAGCTTGCGGGAACAAGGTTTGGAAGCCCAGGCGATTCAACAGGACGGGCAATCGGGCATCAGCGCTTCGCGAACGGTGGAGTTTGACGGCGGCCCTCTTCCCGAGATGCCGGACGGGATTACGGTTGAGGATCGCAAGGAGGAGAAGTTGTTTTCCACAACCCATCATTTTGTGATCGTGGCCGATCCGCCGGAGTTGATTCCGCGCGAATCTTCGTCACTGACAGGATTCATCGGCTCGAAACTATTGGGAGGATTTGTTGAAAAAGAATTCGACTTCCGTTTTAAACTGACTTTGCCGATCAAGCCCGGTGAGAACAATGCGGATATCGTGTCGGACGATGGTAAAACGTTGACTTGGAATCTTATGGCGACCCGCGAGAATCGGATTGAGCTGACACTGGATGTGCCGAACGTACGGAGAATTATTTATGCAGCATCTGCGGGGGTGGTTCTCGTGATTGGGGGAATCGTGTTCTGGCTGGTGCGTCGTAAGCGGAAAAAGAAAGAACTGCCTTCAACTCCGGCTTCTTGAGTTAGGAGGTTCGCTTGTTCATGATTAGGGATTTTTCAAGTTTAGAATAGAAAAGAAACGGGGACGGTTGTCAGTAGACAAACCGTTCCCGTTTCTTTTTTGTAATGAGAAGTTGGCATTGGAAGACTTGTACACTAACCACGCTTGAACAGATCCTTGAGAAACTCTAACGGAACCCAAAGACGCTTAGAGGCCAACATAGCACGCTTGAGATTTTTAACGGAACGAGGCGACACTTAGACGCAAAAACACATGGTTTTCAAGCATATAACCCCCGTTTTTTTCGACCTAAGTGCTTCTCTGTTCCGTTAAAAATTAGAAAGCTGTAAAAAAAGCGTCTAAGGGATATGCGCTCCGTTACAGTTTTAAGATATGCTTCTGCACGGGGAGTGACCGTCAAAGGCGTGGTGAAAGACGAATTCAAAGGCGAGTTTCAATCCACACTCCCGCACAGGGAGTGACTTGTGCTGAATAAGCAGTGCATCCCTTCCAAGCAGTTTCAATCCACACAGCAGCGCGTGGACAGCAAACGATTGAAGTTTCAATCCACACTCCCGCACGGGGAATGACAGCACCTACTCTCAACCCGCGCCCTACAAGGCTCTTCAGGCCAAAAAGTGCGAACCTCCAATAAAGCCTAGCGAAACTCGGACAAAAACACAAGAAAAATACGTGAATCCCTTATGCAGCAAGGGGTGCGAACCTCCCGGGAATTTCATGGAAGCTTCAGGTTCGCACTTTTAGTGTTCACTAAACGCCACCGCTTCCGCTCAAATTCTCCGCCACGTCCGCCGCGTAATTTCACGGCTGCCGCAGTTATATACCGCATACTCCCCGCCCGTCAGATCCACCAGCGCGAGTCCCCGCGACTCCGCGATCGCATAGGTATGCGATCCCAGATCACAGTTCAATCTTGCCCCGTCAAAGCAAATAAACTCGCACGGCGTATGACCATGCACGACGATCTTCCCGCCCGTCGCTTTCAACACATCTTCGGCTCCGTACGCGTAAAACTCATTTTCCGACATCCACAAAATATCCCGGCTCTGCGTATACAGCGGCTGATCCGGCATAAATCCCGCGTGAACATACACATATTCTTCATCCTCCGCCACCATCGGCAGGTTCAGAAGCCATTCCAAATTCTCCTTGCTCTCCTCGTCGTCTTCAAAGGTACGTTCAAAACTTTTCAACGCCTCCGCTCCGCCGTGGATCAGCCACATCTTCGTTTGGCCTTGCCGGTACCAGCGCAGCATTTCCTCATGATTTCCGGTTAATACCACGACGTTATCCGGGTGCATGCGCTGGAGCGTGCGCAGATAACGAACCACCAACGCGCTATCCGGTCCTCGATCGATCAGATCCCCGCCCACGACAAGCCGATCGGCGAAGGCATCGTAATCCATTTCCCGCAGCAACTCGATCAGACCTTGATATTCCCCGTGAATGTCTGTGATAAATAACTTTCGCCCCGCACTCATCGCCTTCCCCTTTCCCCGCACCACGATTCTTTTATTCTATTGTACCGTGATCGCCCAGACGCGTCCAAGCACAGCCTCCTCTCCAAAAAAGCCCTTTTGATCCGCCGCAACCAGCATCCTACGAAATGATGTTATTTACCTCAAAGCGTAAAAAGGTCATCCATCATTTTGATTGACAGCTTCTGCCTGATCGTCTATCATCTTCACCAACCGAACTATTCGTATCGCCAATCTTTTGTCCCGATATAATTTTTTCTAAGGCATATACGCAAACTCGGCCGGGAGCAGATTGAGCTGAATTTTCGTTCCCGGCTTAGGAAGCGTTTTCATAAATTCGTCTTTCACTGCCATGCCCCTTTAGTTCAGACGACTCCATTATACATGCAAAGGACGCGATGCCATGAAATCCAAAAAACGCTTAACGGTCAAAGAAATCGCCGAAGAAGTCGGGCTCTCCGTCGCTACCGTGGATCGCGTGCTCAACAATCGGGGGAACGTCAAGCCGAAGACCGCGGAACTTGTCATGAACAAGATACGCGAGATGGAGTATACGCCCAACCTCTCTGCAAGCTTTTTGTCGAAGGGACGCAGCATTTCTTTGGCCGTCGCGTATCCCGAGCTCCCGGAATATTTCTGGAATCAAGTAGAGACGGGCATTGATGCGGCGGTACGCGAATTTCGCGATTTCGGTCTTCAGGTCCACACGATTCGTTCCAAAGACTATGACCTCACGGATCAGAAAAAGACGATGCTCCAACTTGTCGATTCCGGTGAATACGATGCGGTTGCGATATCCCCCAATGATCCACAGGAAATGACCGACGTGATCGATCATGCGGTAAGCCGCAATCTGACCGTAGGCACCTTCAATAGCGATTCGCCGCTCAGCTCGCGCCTTTTCTATGTGGGGTGCGATTACCGTGTAGCCGGACGTCTCGCCGCGGATACGCTTTGCAGACTTGCCGGACGCCGCGGTCGGATTGGCCTAATCATGTCCTACACGAACTTTCAGATGCAGCAAAAAGTAACCGGATTTCGCGAGGTGATCGGCAACTACCCGGAGATCGAGCTGCGTGCGCCGCTAAAAGTCGATCAGGAGGAATATACGTCTTTCGAGACGTTCGCCGAATATTTCGAGGGATTGGACGGGGTTTATGTGGCAAGCGCCAAGCTGCACATCATCGCCGCGCATTTGGAGACGGCAGGTCTTGCGGGCCGCGTCGCGTTGATCGGGCATGATATGAACGAAGAGATTCACGGCGCCCTGCAACGCGACGTCGTGACCGCTACGATCTGTCAGGACCCTTTCAACCAAGGCTATCTGATCGTAAAGTCGCTATTCGAATACCTGTCTTCAAGAAAGCTGCCCGATACACGCGAAAACATTACGAAATTAGAACTAGTTACCAAGGAAAACGCACGTTACTACATCTAATTACGATGCAGACGAGCCCAAATTCACTTTCGGAGTTCCGCGCCTCACGGACACTCCTTCTTTTCCCGAAAAAAATGATGTACGTACGTCATTTCGATGAATCGTCTCTCTTTTTCCTGTTTGAAGCAGCATTGGCAGTCCGTTTTCATTTTTTTCTACTATTATATATAGGATGGTGTATAGCTCCATGAAATTTACCGACGGTTACTGGCATGTCCGCCCGGGCATGACGCTCAACATCGCTACGGAGGTTCGGGATTTGCAAGCCAATGAGGAAACGATCGAAGTCTTTGCCGCCTCCAAAAAGATCGTCACACGCGGCGACACGCTCAACAACGCCATTCTCACCTTCAGCTACTCCTCTCCCCTCCCCGATGTGATCTGCGTAGAGTCCGTGCATCACGAAGGCAAGCGGGTACTTGGACCTCATTTTGAAAAAGCAACCGATCCGGCGACCCAGGTCCGCATTGTAGAAAACGAGTCTTTTGCAACCTTAACTAGTGGCAACTTAAGCGTGCGTATCGATAAAAATAACGGCTGGAGTACGCATTTCGATTACAAAGGCAAACGACTGACCGGCAGCGGGTACAAAGGCCCTGCGCATATTCGGACGCCCGACGGCGACGTCTATATGCGCGACCAACTTGATCTCGGTGTCGGCGAACGGATTTACGGCCTGGGCGAGCGCTTCACTCCTTTTGTGAAAAACGGGCAGGTCGTCGATCTCTGGAACGAAGACGGCGGGACGTGCAGCGAGCAGGCATATAAGAACGTCCCTTTTTACCTGTCCAGCTTCGGTTATGGCGTGTTCGTCGATCATCCGGAAAAAGTCTCGTACGAGGTCGGTTCCGAACAGGTGGAAAAGGTGCAGTTCAGCGTGCCCGGCGAGCGGCTGCGATATTATATCGTCGGCGGCGAGACGCTGAAGGACGTGCTCAAAAACTATACCGCGCTCACGGGACGTCCCGCGCTGCCTCCCGCCTGGTCGTACGGGCTGTGGCTCAGCACTTCTTTTACGACCTCCTATGACGAGCAAACGGTAAACCGCTTTGTCGACGGCATGTTCGAACGCGGCATTCCGGTGCATGTGTTCCATTTTGACTGCTTCTGGATGAAGGAATTCCAATGGTGCGATTTCCGTTGGGACGAGTCGCAGTTCCCGGACCCGCAGGGCATGCTGGATCGGCTCAAAGCCAAAGGACTAAATATCTGCGTCTGGATCAATTCGTATATCGGTCAAAAGTCGGTTCTGTTCCGGGAAGGCATGGAGCACGGTTATTTGGTCAAGACGCCGGAAGGCGACGTCTGGCAATGGGACCGTTGGCAGGGGGGGATGGGACTGGTGGACTTTACGAACCCGGATGCGACGGAATGGTTCAAGTCCAAACTGCGTCCGTTGATCCAAATGGGCGTGGACTGCTTCAAAACGGACTTCGGCGAGCGGATTCCGACGACAGGCGTGGTGTATCACGACGGATCCGACCCGGTCAAAATGCACAATTACTACACGTTCTTGTACAACAAAGCCGTATTCGACGTGCTGGAAGAAATCAAAGGCCGGGATCAGGCATTGGTATTCGCACGCTCCGCGACGGCGGGCGGCCAACAGTTCCCCGTGCACTGGGGCGGCGACTGCACGGCGTCCTATGTCTCGATGGCCGAAAGTTTGCGGGGCGGGTTGTCGCTGGGGCTGTGCGGATTCGGATTCTGGAGCCACGATATCGGAGGGTTCGAAAACACGGCTTCGCCGGATATCTATAAGCGCTGGAGCGCATTCGGCCTTCTCTCCTCGCATAGTCGCCTGCACGGCAGCCAGTCGTACCGCGTACCGTGGTTGTTCGATGACGAGGCGAGCGATGTGCTGCGGCATTTTACACGGTTGAAAATGCGGCTGATGCCGTATCTGTTCGCGGCTTCGATCGAATCCGTCGCAGGCGGTCTGCCGATGATGCGGGCGATGCTGCTGGAATTCGGCGAAGACCCGGCTGCGGAAGATCTGGATCGCCAGTATATGCTGGGCGGTTCGCTGCTGGTCGCGCCGATCTTCAACGAGCGGGGCGAAGCCCTGTATTACCTGCCGGAAGGACGCTGGACGCATCTGCTCACCGGCGAAGAGGTGCATGGAGGCCGCTGGCGGCGCGAACAGTATGACTACTTTGGGCTGCCGCTTTTTGTTCGTCCGAATACGTTGCTTGCGCTTGGTCAGGAGAAGTCGCGCCCGGATTACAATTACCTTGAGGGTACGCAGCTGCACTTGTTCGCGTTGGAAGACGGCCGTATAGCGACTGCCGAGATTTATGCCGCTGAAGTCGCTCAAGCCGAGCTGGAACGCGAGCACAGTGCAGCGCCGGATTCGGTCCGACAACCGGAGCTTGCCGTCCGCGCGCGCCGAGAAGGCCAATCGTTAACCGTCATTGCTGAATCGACCATCAGCCGACAGCCATCCCCAAAACATCCGTGGACACTTGTCTTGCGCGGAATCGATGAAGTCGTCGCTGTTGAAGGCGCCTCGATTCAGGGTAGGGACATTAGCGCTCAAGGTATCGTGATTCTTCCGAATGAATACTACGGCGCGTTCACGGTAACGTTAAAATCCTGATCGTCGGCTGATTGAAAAAGCACGCGTTTCTCGTATTGGGAAAGCGTGCTTTTTCTGCTATTGCTTCGAAAAGAGAAAGAAATCATAGCTTTACTCGCGAACCTGCTTTAAAATAGAACAAAATTGAAGGTTTTTCGTCGTCGTTTTGAAATACGGCGCATACGCATACGCAAGCGCCTTATCGGCCTGCCGGGCATCGACCCGGCTTTCGTGCCGTGCCTCAACATTTTGCAAAAAGGAGGTCTCCCATGCCGAACCGCAACAAAAACAAATGGCTGGTGGCTTTAGCTGCCGGGCTCTTGATTATCAGCGCCTGGACCTGGGGCAACGACGCCGCTTCATTGGCTGTTAACGTACCCTCGTCACCGTCGTCGATTCTGTCGTTCCTTGATTGATTGTCATAGACGCCTAAAGACGAATCGCCGTTTGTTCCTTGTACCCTTTTCGGTTCTGAACGCAGATTGTTTCTGGCATACATAATTTAGGCGCGGGGAAGCGAGAAGACTGCGAGAGAAATTCAGTTCAATCCACTGTCTCACTTGGAAAACTGGGATGAAATTTAAGATGTGGTTTTCCAAGTTCAAAGGCGGCTTTCACTGAATTTCTCTCTCCGTCTTCTCGCTTCTAGTTACGGTTGAGTTTATTGAAAAGCTAAGGCGGACGATATTGTCCGCCTTTTTTGCGTGTATCCAGCAAAATTTACAAGGCTATTATCTTTAGAGATCGGAGTGCTGTTTTCGGTAGGCCCAATGGGATGTAGGACCGTGGCCGGAACCTAGGGAGAGGTCTGGAGCGGCTTCGATAGCGGCTTGAATGAAATGGCGGGCTGTTTGGACGGCTTTTTGTAATTGTTCTCCGGCAGCTAATTGGGCGGTGATGGCGGCGGAGAAGGTGCAGCCTGTACCGTGCGTGTGTCGAGTTGCGATTCGTGTTCCCGAGAGTTCTTCGAACGTTCGCGCCTGTGCATGATAGACAAGATCGACGACTCGCTGAGGTTTTTCCGGTTTCGAATCCGTAAAATGATCTTGGGTCGCTTGGCGCTCCAGATCGTCCGCCTGGGGCTTCGCCGCTTCGGCTTCATCCGCGGCATGGCCGCCTTTGATCACTACGACTTTAGGGCCAAAATCGGCAATGCGCTGCGCGGCTTCCCTGCGATCCGCCATCGTTCGAATCTTCATTCCGGTCAACGCTTCGGCTTCCGGGATGTTTGGGGTGACGACGAGAGCCAGCGGCAAGAGTTGCTTTTTCAATGCTTCTACCGCTTCGGCGCGCAGCAGCTCGGCCCCGCCTTTGGCGATCATGACGGGATCGATCACCAGGCGACTCCAACCGAAAGCTCGGATTCGCCCGGCAACCGCTTCAATAATGGCTGCATCGAACAACATTCCCGTCTTTAAAGCATCTACGCCCAGATCCTGTCCGACAGCGTCGATTTGTTCCACAACAGCCTGCGGCGTCATTGGGTATACCCCGCGGACGCCCAGCGTATTCTGCGCCGTGACCGCCGTGATCGCCGACATGCCGAACACGTCCAGCTCTTGAAAGGTTTTGAGATCGGCTTGAATGCCTGCACCGCCTCCGCTGTCCGAACCTGCAATGGTTAACGCACGTGGGACGGTCATCTTGCGTCTCCTCCTGTCACTGGAGAGATATGCAGTTTGCGTACGGCTCCCGTAGGCATGTTACCCTCGCTCAGGCCCGCCAGAGCATCCAGCAGAGCGACTTGGAAGCTGCCGGGACCCCGGCTGCCCGCCGCAGAAGCCGCGATCTCGCCTGCCGCCCCATACCAGGCCAAGGCGGCGGCTCCGGCTCGAAGCGGATTGCTTTCCACTGCTGCGAAGGCACCCATAACCGAGGTAAGCAAGCATCCGCTGCCTGTAACCCGGGTCAGCAGTTCATCGCCGCCTGCCACGATAAATCCTTTTCGTCCATCCGTAACGACATCTTCGCGCCCCGTGACCGCTGCCACGATCCCCAGCTTATCCGCTGCTCTGACCGCCAGCTCTACAGACGCTTCTCCGCTGCCGTCCGCGGCATCCACGCCTTTGATTGCCCGTTCCTCCCCCGCCAAATGCGCGATCTCCGCTGCATTCCCGCGTACAATCGCCACTTTCACTTCACGCAGGATACGAAGAGCCGAGTCTGTTCGATAACGCGTCGCTCCGGCTCCAACCGGATCAAGTAACACGGGCACGCCTGCTTCATTCGCTGCTTTGCCCGCAATGATGCAAGCCTCTACCACTTCAGCCGTCAGCGTTCCGATATTGAGCACTAATGCCCCCGCAACCTTCGCCATATCGGCAACTTCCTCGCGCGCATAAGCCATAACCGGCGACGCGCCCAGCGCAAGCAGCCCGTTAGCCGTAAAATTGGTGACTACTGTGTTGGTGATGTTATGTACCAAAGGCCGTTCTTTCCGCAATTTTCCCAACCATTCGCCCAGTTCTTTTTCCATGAAACCCAACCTCCCGATTTGATCTTTTTTTGCGTTCAAGCGTACCGACCATCGCCTGCGGCTTCTAAACCGGCCAATCCTCCAGCTTATACGCCATATCCCAGAACATATACTCCAAGCGGCAGCTCGCATCGAATTGCTCCTTCAGCTTGCGTTTGCGTGCCTCGCTAAGCGGCTTTGCCCATTCATCGAGCAGAATGCGCATTTTATCCGTTACCCCCGCTTCGCGATCCCCGTAAAAATGAATCCATTCGTAAAAAGGATGCTCCGGCGTCGGATTCACTTCCGCGATCAGCCGCTGCCCGATTTCCATATACGTCCACGGGCAAGGCAGCAGCGCGGCCATGATATCCTCCAGCGTGCCTTCGTAAGCCGCGTTGAGCATATGCCGGGTATAGTGATGGGCCGACGGCGCAAGCGGATATCCCTGCAATTCCTCGTACGTCACTCCAGCCTGATCGCAGAAGTTCTGGTGGGGATGAATCTCGCTGTTTAAAATAAAGCCGATCTGCTCGTTGAACATCTGAATATGCTCCCGCTGCTCGCATCTGGAGATCGCGATACCGTAAATTCGCATATAAGCGTTCAGATATTCGAAATCCTGCTTCACATAATGGATCAACTGCTCCTTCGCCAGCGTACCGTCGGCAATCCCGCGCACGAACGGATGCTTGAAGATCGCTTCGTAGATCGGTTCTGCCCCGCGGCGTAGTTCCTCTGTAAAAGACATAATAATCATGCACCTCCGAAAATAATGAAAAGATCAGACAGATTTCCACCGGAGGAGCGCACGCAAAAAAACCGCTCCGAAATGGAGCGGTTCCTGTCAAAGTCGAAAGCCCGCGCTATCCCACGCCGATCGATTCCCCAGCTGCACGTTACTTCCCGATTAAAGAATAAACGAGCACCCCAGGCAATCCGGTTGGACCACGCTTAAGCCAATGGATGTTTTGAAAAAGGACCTGCTCCACTTCCCTACGCCGGTACGAGCCGGATCAGGTTCTAAGGGTCCAAGAACAGTTCTTATCTCAGCCGCAGTGCGGCCCCCCCAGTGGAATATGCTATTCGATTGACGCCGCCTCTAGGGCATGTCTTCAAAATCGGCTGCTATCGTGGTTTGAAGACGCACCCTAGTGGCTTGACCAAGTTAAATGTAAGGTTGGTCAAGCTGCTAGGCGGACGATGTTACGTGTCTACTCTAGCCTTCGCGCCTTGTCTTGTCAATGCTGCCGATAACGCAAATAATAATCGATCAACGGCGAACACATAAAAGCCGCCAAACTTGCCAATCCCACCGCCACGCTCATCCCGCTCATCGTCAAGCCGTCAATCCGATTCAAGTCGAAACTTATAAAAATCATCAGAAAGCTCGCCAACAACGCCGCCCCCGATGGAATGTACACCAGTTGCTGCTGATAAGGATACCTTTTATAGATCAAGTATGAAGCGCCCATCAGGATGATAAACGTCGAGACTGACAAAAATACGATGCCGCTCAGCTTGAACACCTCCTTGCCCACGAGAATAGCATATTCATTCCTTGAAAAAGTAAAAATATTGTTAATTTTACATTTAAGTTCGAATGACCGATTCGAGCACAATTCGTTTTCCAGATTACCCAAAAACACAAGCGGAGTCAACCAATCAAGCAGCCGTTTACCTACCCATTAACCTATATTTTTTTCGCTGACTCAATTTCTCAGACCCCTAATTTAAAGCGCTTACAAAAAAAATAAAAAGCAATGATATACTTCCTATCGATTTGGTTAAAAGTGGAACTATTATTTATGTATCGCTTTCTCAAACCCTTGCGCCAAAAGCATTTCCGCTCCTTCTTCGCGCTGTTCACGTCAGATAATCTGACCGCTGTTTTATTAAACTTCTTTACGAAACAAGCTTTTGTGTGCAAAATAGAAGCTAAGCAAACATCATTCGCTCATTAAAGCACAACAGCTAAAAAGCAGAAACGCAAAAAAGCATAAGGAGGCTTACTAATGATCAAATCCCCCGAATTGGAATCGGAAGTGATTGCGGCACATTTAAAAGAGGCATTGGAGGAAAATCGGCTGCTTCTCACAGAACGTGCGGAACGAGACATGGAACGCGCCCATTTCGACGACGAGATGCTGGGTGAGTTCCTCCGTGCACCACGCCGGATCGACAAGTACGAAGGCCGGCGCAACAATGGTTGCTCGTACATTTTGTACGGCGTTCGGACGACCCGCGCCGTTGTATCCGTCCATGACGGCTACGTCACGCTCGTCTGCTTAAAACACAACCCTTTCCCTGCCGTAGGCTGATGCTCGAACGCATGACGGACGCGAAGCAAGACGTTACGTCACGCGATCAGCCACTTCCTTTATGAACAATCAAAGCCCCGAATCCGCTCCGTCGGAATTCGGGGCTTTTGCTATGCGTTGAAAACCTTCAGGCTTTGCATATAAGATTGAAGCTTGCTTGCGCGTAACTTAGATTAACTTTTTAGTTATCCTATAAAAAGAATTTTCTCCAATTCCTGAAATAAGCACTTGTAAAAAGGCAGATTCTATGTTTATTATTTCTTGTAAGCGATATCAAAATTTCTTTTTTCATAAATCAACTTAGACATAACGGTAATTATATTAACAAAAAAATTAATCAAAGTGAAAAGGAGATTCTAATGACTCGAAAACTTTGGACCAAAACCGGGATTACAGCCGTGACGGCTGCCCTGCTGCTCCCCCTATCCGCCGGAGCGGCTCCGTTGCCGGGCGACCCGACTTCAACTTCAGCCTCGGTTGTACAAAAAGCCGTAGCCCTGCCGACTTTTATCGCGCAAGCTCCAAGCTTCCGCGAAGCGTCCGTCCACGATCCTTCCGTGATCAAAGTGGGCGATACCTTCTACGTATTCGGCTCCCACCTTGCGGCGGCCAAGTCGAAGGATCTCATGAACTGGGATCTGATCGCTTCCGGCGTCACCGATTCGAATCCGATTATTCCGAACGTCACCACCGAGTTAAAAGAAACGCTGGAATGGGCGCAGACCGACACGCTTTGGGCGGCAGACGTCATCCAATTGGCGGACGGTAAATTCTATATGTACTACAACGCGTGCAAAGGCGACTCTCCTCGTTCGGCGCTCGGCATCGCGGTCGCGGATAACGTCGAAGGCCCTTATAAAGACACCGGCATCATTTTGAAATCGGGCATGTGGGATCAGATCAGCGAGGACGGTACGATCTACGATGCGACCAAACACCCGAACGCGGTCGATCCTGATGTCTTTTTCGACAAAAACGGGAAGCTGTGGATGGTCTACGGTTCGTATTCCGGCGGAATCTTTATTATGGAAATGGACCCGATCACCGGCAAACCGCTCCCGAATCAAGGCTACGGCAAAAAGGTAATGGGAGGCAACCATAGTCGGATCGAAGGACCGTACATGCTGTATAGCCCGGAAACGGACTATTACTACATGTACCTGTCATTCGGCGGTCTTGACGCGGTCGGCGGTTACAATGTGCGCGTCGCACGCTCCAAAACGCCGGACGGTCCTTTCTTGGATGCGCAGGGCAACGATATGGCGAACGTCAAAGCCGATCCGAGCAAGCCGCTGTTTGACGACGACTCGATCGAACCGTACGGCGTCAAGCTGATCGGCAATTACTTGTTCGAACGCCAATTGGGCGATCCGGGCACGGGGCTTGGCATCGGCGCCGTCTCGCCGGGGCATAACTCGGCTTACTACGACGAAGCGACCGGCAAGCAGTTCCTCATCTTCCACTCCCGTTTCCCGGGACGCGGCGAAGAGCATGAGATTCGGGTCCATGAGATGTTCATGAACGCGGACGGCTGGCCGGTGGTCGCGCCTTATCGGTATGCAGGCGAGAACGGTGTAGATGCGGCTGTTCAGGCTTCGGAAGTTCCGGGTGACTATCGCTGGATCGCGCAAGGAAAAGAAATCAGTGCCGATATCGTGACCGACGTATCCGTTACGCTGAACGCGAACGGAACGCTGAGCGGCGCGGCAGCCGGTACATGGCAGCTCAGCGGCACCAACGACGTGACAATCCAAACAGATGGCAAAACGTATAAAGGCGTCTTTTTACGCGAAACAAATCCGGCATCCGGCGACAAAACGTTGACTCTGACGGCGCTGTCCGCGGAAGGAACCGGTGTATGGGGAACGAAAGCTACCGCAAGCAACGCCAAAGATGCAGTAGCCGCTGTTGAAAAAGCACTCAGCCTGAGCACGTCCGGCGACGTGTACTATGATGTGACGCTTCCAGTATCCGGTACGCAAGGCACCAAAATCGCTTGGTCTTCTTCGCAGCCGTCCGTTATCTCGGGCACAGGTACGGTGACTCGGCCGGCTGTGGGCAAAGGCGATGCCAAAGTGACGCTGACCGCCACGATCACGAACGGCAGCGCCAAAAAAACGAAGTCGTTCAAGCTTACGGTAGCCGAAAAAGCACAAAGCCCGCTGATCGCCTCCTATGGATTTGAAGACGCGTCGAAAAACCGTCTCAAGGACGCTTCCCCGAACGGTTACAATGGAACGCTGGAAAAAGGCGCGTCGTACGTGAAAGGCGGAAAAAGCGGCAAAGCGGTTCAGCTCAACGGCAAAGACGGATACGTCCAGCTCCCTGGCGCGGTAACGGATGCTGCGGATTATACCTTCGCGACTTGGGTCAAATGGGACGGCGGAGCCGCTTGGCAGCGCATCTTCGACTTCGGCAACGACATGACTAGCCATATGTTCCTCACCCCTTCGCAAGGACAGGGCGTGCAGTTCACGATCCACAGCCAAGGCAAAGACCAGAGCATTCTGACTTCTTCCCCGCTGCCGACAGGCAAATGGGCTCATGTAGCGGTGACGCTTGCAGGAGATACGGGAACGCTGTATATCGACGGCAAAGCGGCGGGCACGAACGCAGCAATGACGTACGATCCGCGGGATTTGAAGACAAGCGACGCTTGGTTGGGCAAAAGCCGATTCGCGGCGGATGCTTACTTCAAAGGGAGTCTCGACGAAGTACGGATCTATGACAAAGCACTGAGCGCGGCGGAAATCTCGAAGTTGGCGAAGTAATCGTATTCTTTCGGCGTTCATCCGCATTTCCCCATATCGAAAAGGCATGCAGGACATCCCCTGCATGCCTTTTTTCGATCGCATCGGCTTACTGCAATCGTTTTTCGAAAAAACTTCGCCTCAACGGTCGCGGTCGCTTTTGAAGCGTTCGCGGAACTCGTCAAATTCTTCCTTGATCCGGTCGCGGAGGTTTTCGGCCCGGCCGCGCAGATCGTCCTGCCGCTTGTCGCGCAGGCGTTGGCGGGCTTCCTTGGCCATTTCCTCTTCCGTAGCCCTTGCTTGCACCAGCTCGTCCTCCACGTCTTCCACGTCGCGGCGCAGCACCAAACGCGAATCGATCGAACGGAAATACTCGTTCAGCGCATCGATCCGCTCCTCCTGAGCCAAGGCGACCAGCCCGCTTTCGCCTTCGGCAAGCGAGTCGGCCGTCAGTTCCAGGATGCCGGCTTTTTCTTCCGCTTTGCTGCCCGCGATCGAAGCGCCGATCAGCGAGCCGATGCTGCCGCCGAGCAGAACCCCGAACGGCCCGCCCAGCAGTCCGACGAACGAACCGATCAGGCTGCCCGCCAGCAAACGGCCGCCGAAGCCCGTATCGAAATTATAGCCGTCCTTGAATACGATTCGGCCGTTCTCTTTTTTGACGACGGCGGCTTCGGTGACGGTATAAGTCGGGGAAACGGAGCGGCTTTTTAGTTCGGACAGGGCTTGATACGCTTTGCTTTCCTCGTTGAAAAAGACGACGATGACATTTTCCAAAACGCTTCACATCCTTCATCGGTATTGGCCTTCTTCCGTCATTACCCGATTTGGCGTTTTTTCTACGCGCTGCCGCTATTCCCGAGCGTTCAGCAGGTCGTCCAGCCAGCGTTCCGCCAACCGCGTCGAACCGGGCAGGAACGGCAGCGCGCCGACTCCGACTTTGTGTATGCTGCGGTAAAAGTGATGGTCGGCATACTCCCGTTCGTCCGCGTACGGGAACAGCACGCAGGCGGAGGATACGCTGCGCTCGTAGCCGGAAGCGCCGGGTTTGACGATCGCGTCGCGGTAGCGGTGCATGACATTGATGTCTTCTTCCAGCGGGCCGGGCGTTCCGTAGAGCGAAGCGTAGGAACTGCCCGGAACGGCCGGGTCGATGCGGTATTTGGCGTCGAGTACGTACGAGACTTCCTGGCTATCCGAGCGAAGCGTCAGCAGGAGGTCGGGCTTTTGCTCGGTCGTGGGACGTGCCCGGCCCAGCATCGATGGATTGTAAACCAGGGATAGCTGGGCATTGCTTTCCGGATATTCGTATTCGATGCGGGAAGCACCGCCGCGGATCAGGGACGGGAACAATCCGGCTCGGTCGACGGCGGCACCTTCGCGGCGAATGACCCGGCAGCGTCGGGACAAGAGTCGATGCAGCTTCAGGAAGCACCAATATTCGTAGAGCTGCGCCATGTCTTTGAGCGACAAACGCATCATGCCTTCGCGCAGCGACAGGCCTTTGAGCAGGAGCAGATGCAGCTTGTACATCTCGCGGTATCCCGGGGCCATCTGGAGAACCAGGCTGACGTTCACCCGCTGCATCGGTCCGACGTCCCGCAAAAAATCCATGTTCAGCATGATGCCGATCCGGCGTCCGATTCGCTCAAGTTCCCGGTCGAGCAGCGGATCGCGGCCGGGTCGGGTTTCTTTTAACTCGCGGCGCAGCGTATCGACCCGGCTTGCCGTACGCTCCAGCATCCAGCGCAGAAACCGGTTTTCGTCCGTATCGGTCGAAATGACCCGGCGGGCTTCCAGCAGGCGGGTCGGCATGAAACGGCTTAACGATTCACCGATGCCTCTTCCGTCGCCGATTCCCGGCAAATACGTCCGATCTCGCTCTCCCGCTCCTTCGATCTCCAACCAACCATGCCGATCCGCCTGCAAGCGCTGTGGGTGGCGGCGCAAATCCGCCAACGTTCGGCGATCCGCGCGGCGGGCTTTTGCGGCGTCGACCAATCGGTGCTCATTATCCAGCCGTTGATGCGGATTAGCTTCGATGCGCCGCATCGCATTCTCCAAGCGTTCGAACACCCGCCGCAAAATCGTATGAAATTCGGTCAGGCTCTGGCGCGAAGTCTCCCGCTCTTCGGCGGGCCGGTACGTTCGGCGCAGAAAGTCGAAGGTCAGATCATAGCCTTCCTCGCTGACCTCCTCCATCAACCGCATGTAATCCCGGCGATAATCCAGCTTCGCGGGAAAAATCTCGATCCCGATCGTCAGCAGCGGACGGTCGTTCAGCCGAATCTCCAGTTCCGTCTCTCCGATCTCGTTTCCGAAATCAAGCGTTCCCGACAACACGCGGCTGCCTCTCGGCTTGATCCGGCGGCGCAGATTGACGTTCTCGTGATAGAAAGTCAAGTTCAGCGCGGGATCGGTTTTGACCAGCGTCAGTTCATAAGCTTTGGTCTCATAAAAACAGGGGAAAACCAGCGTTCCAGGCACCCATCGTTCAGCCTTTCCCGTTTCCGGCGAGAACAAGCTAACCCGGCATTCCGTCAAGCGCAGCGACCGCACTTCCGCATCAAAATGGGCGTTCAACCGCTCTCCGGTCTCGAAATCGCGATGCAGCCCAAGACGCTCCGCCGTCTCGTGCAGCGGCTCCCCGGCGATATAGAGTTCAAACAGATTGCTTTCGACGCGAAGCAGTTCGGTGCTGGAGTCGAAAGCGGTCGGCGACATCGACATGCTCATCCATCCTTTGAGTCATTTTGCTTGCTTATTTATACATAAGATGGAAAAATAAAAAAAGAACTTTCTTATACTCATCAAAGAGCGCAAAGGAGAATAGCATTCATGCGTAATAAGTTCATTTTATCATTATTGGGTATCGTATGGCTCGGAACATCCTTAGCTTCGTTAGCCCCGCTGCCGTCGGCTTCCGCCTCTCAAAGTTCAGACCTCAAGGTTCAAGCCGTTCAAGCCAGAAAAGCACTTGCGAAAAATCATCCCCATGAACATATCTATTCGATTCGCACGGCGGATTTGAATAATGACAAAAAATACGAATCGTTCATGCTGACCGACGCAGGAAATTTCTTTTTGTATAATTCCAAGGGTTATCTTATTCAAATCGCAACCGAGGTTCTGAGCGATGAAGGATTCGAGAATCCGACCTTGCAAGTTTTCGCGGTGAGTCCGACCGAAAAGCAAATCGCTACGTTTCATTCTTACGGCCCTTCTAACACTTGGACAAAAGTCTATCGTCTTCAAGGCGGCACTTTGGTAAAAACCTTGGATGTCATGGGAGACCAAGGTGTGGAAATAGACAGCAAAGGCCGTATTCATCAGCATTGGAAAAAATACCGCGAGTTCGGAGGTTGGTTTGCTGTCGAAGCCGTTTATACCTGGAACGCTGCCAAACAAAAATATACGGGAACCGGAATGATCCCTTGAAACGTGATCCCTTGAAACGTGATCCCTAAAAAAACACGTCCGTTATCGAGAAGCGTTCTCCTCGTTACGGACGTGTTTTCGATTGTATTATTTCAAATGGAAGCTTCGACCGCCGATCTGGACGTAGACCACGCCTTCTTTGTCGGGAGGAGTCTTATCGAAAACATAGCTTTCCGTTTTGCCGTCGCTATATTTCAGGGTAATCGTGTTTTTGGAAATGGTATAGGTTCCGCTGAGCGTCTTGGCTGAAGAACTGCTGTCCGTCCGCGCGGCCCCTGTATCCAAAGCGGCAATGGTCAACGTATCGCTCGTGAATCGGCCGTCCGAGTAGAAGGTCAGGTAATCCGTCCAGGAGGTCGAGAACGGAGTGATACCTACCAGACCGTAATACCCTTGGGAAATGTATTCGCCGTTCAACTTCGTTCCTGCCGCAGCCGGCTTCACGGGATCGAGATGAACTTCAGCGATCACTAATCGGCCTTCTTTGCTGATCGAGATCGGCAGGGTCTCGCCGCCTTGAATCTTCAACTGTCCGCCGCTGACCGAATAGGTTCGGCACTGATCTTTGGAACAGTCGACGTTTTCCGGACCTCCGCCGACGGGTTCGCCCACCACGATTTTATTGTTGGGGAGGAACGTGTAGAACTTCCAGCAGACGCCGCCGCATTCGTACCCGGCATAATCGTATTCGGCACCATAATACATGCCTGATAGTTTGCTTACATTAACCGGAGTCGCAGCGGCACTGCCCGAAGCCGCTTTGTCGGCCTCTGCCTTTTTGTCCACTTCGGCTTTCTCGGCTGCCTTGGCTTCCGCATACTGCTTATCGGCATCGGCTTGCAGTCTGGCTAACTCGGCTTTGATCTGTTCAGGCGTCACATTTTTCTCCTGCATCCATTCTGTCGTTACGACGATAATCTGGCGCCCAGCACCGTTCCAATGCACGATGGCCCCTGTCGCTTCACCTACGAATCGAAGCGGAACCAGCGTGTTGCCGTTGATGCTGGTTGCCGGATAATCCAACGTAACACTCTTGCCGTTAACAGTAGCTGTTTTGGAGCCTAACTTCAATGTGAGTTCGGTTCCGCTTTTCACCGCTTTTACGGTTCCCGTCGCCTGATTCCAGGTCAACTCCATCCCCAGCTTTTCAAACAAAGGTCTCATCTGCACCAATGTGGTTCCCTGACGACTGACCGGATCGACCGTAAAAGATAACGGCGTTGTTTCTTCATTGAGCATTACCCGAATCGGCGACGTTTCTGCGGCTTCTGCTTGCGAATGTCCGGCCGCTACCCCGACAAAAAGAATCAGCATGACGAATCTGAGCAGCCGGCTTGCATGACCAAAAGGCCCAGCCACAGATCCGGCCGAGCCTCTGCGTTCTATTCTCCACCTTCGTTCCGCCACTTGCTTTTCTTCCGTTCTCGTCGCTTTCATTTGATCGCTCCTTCCTGTTTTCAGGGAATAAATCAATTAAAAGGTAACGCTTACGTTGAAGTTTAGCAAAGTCGGGCGTCAATGTTAAGAATTTAAATCGATTTTCGCTGCATAACGCGCAAAATTGTCAAAAGCAAATCCGCGCACCTGTTCCTCGCTGTAGTGCTTCAGCAGCTCGTTGATCAGGTTCTGGCTTTTTCCCGCATGCTCCAATCCTTCGACCGTCAGCGTGATTCCGTCGAAGTCCGAGCCGAAGCCGATATGACGCTCCCCGCCCAGTCCGCACATATGGTCGATATGGCGAATCAGATCGGCAATCGTCGCAGGACCGGAGCTCCGCGCATCAATAACGAATTCCGGATAGTACACGACATGAACCGGAGTTCCGCGTCGAAACATTGCCGTCAGCTGCTCGTCGGTGAGATTGCGCGGATGATCGCACAACGCTCTCGCATTGGAATGGCTGGCGATCGGATAACGCGCCAGCTCCATAATCTCCCAAAACCCGCGCTCGTTCAAATGGCTAACATCCGTCAATACGCCATAGCGGTTATGGAGCGCGATCATTTCTTTGCCTAGCGACGTCAGTCCCGCGCCGCGCGGCTCCAGTATACCGTCTCCGGCTTGATTGCCGTAATTCCACGTTAACCCGACTGAACGCACACCTAGACGGTACAGCAAATGCAGCCTTTTCAGGTCGTTCTCGATCGGGTCTACGCCTTCCAGCGTCAGCAGCGCCCCGATCTTTCCTTCAGGTAACTTCCCGATCTGCGACCATTCGGTAATCAGCTGCATATCGTCATGCTTATCCAGAATCTCCGCGTAAAAATAGTGAATCTGATCCAGACAAGATTGCCAACGCATCGAGCCGGGCAACGCGGGATCGACGAACACCGCAAAACCCTGGACGGCCACGCCGCCTTCCTTCAACCGATCCCGATTGCTCGCAAGCTCCGGCGCATCCGTATAGGATAACGCGCCGCGGGACGCTTCGATCTTAGCCAGCGCGTCGCAGTGCAAATCGATGATCCGCATGACTTACGCCTCCTTCCTGTTTGCGTATTGAGCGAAAAGCTTCATCGCCTATTTACCGTTCACGATACCTTTGTACGTCTCGATCGCCGCCGCCCGCGAAGCTTTCAGATCCGCGATCGCGTCTTTGCGCGGCTTGTGCACGGTTTTGACATCCTCGTCCGCCAGCTCCGGCAGCCATTCGCGGATATGCTCGCCGTTCGGATCATATTTCTCGGACTGGGTAACGGGATTGACGACGCGGAAGTAAGGCGCCGAATTCGCTCCCAGCGACGCGCACCACAGCCAATTGCCGCGATTTTGGATATTGTCGTAATCGAGCAGCTTGCGGCGGAAATAATTTTCCCCCAGCGTGAACGGACATTGGAGGTTTTTGGTCAGGAACATCGCGCACAAGATCCGCAGCCGGTTCGGCATCAATCCCGTTTCGTTTAACCCGCGCATCGCGGCGTCGATCACCGGAATGCCCGTTTCCCCTTTGGCCCATTTTTCGAAATGTTCGTCGGTCAGCGCGGACAAATCGTATTTTTTCTCGTAGGAAAAATAGTCTTCGTCATAGATCGCCAGATAATAATAGAAATCGCGGAACGCCAGCTGGCGGACCCATTCGTCATGCCCTTTGCGGCGTTTGGCCTGCGCATACAGCTCCCGCAGCGAAACGGCTCCGGCGTTCACGTGCGGATTGACGCCGCTGGCCGGAAGCTCCGGGTAATAATCGCGCTTGTCGCCGTATTCGCGAATCCCGTCCTCCAAAAAAGGCGTCAGCTTGTCTTCCCACTCGTCGGCCGGTTCGATCTCGTCAAGGTTCAGCGAAGGCTGATACTTTTTCGGCAGTTCGAACTTCGCTTCGCTTTCCGGCAGATCGCCGAGCGAGACGGAAGAGGGCTGATTCGGCGAATGCGCCAAATATTCCAGCCACTTTTTATGAAACGCCGCGAACACTTTGTAATAGCCGTCTTTGCCCGTAAACTCGGCGAAACGATCCAAGTCGATCATCAGCGTGTCCATCAGCGGCGTAAACGCGGCATCGTGCTTCTCCGCCGCCTGTTTCAGTTTGCGGTCGCGCTCGCGCGCATACGGCGTGAAGTCTCGGTGCACGACGACCTCGTCGATCTCGTGCTCGCCGCCTTTTTGCTTATCCAGCAGCCATTCCAGCACTTCCGCCGGATCGCCGTGCGCGATATGCAGCGTGCGTCCGGCTTTGTCGTAGAGCTTGCGCAAACGGACGACGTGACGAAGAAAGTTAACGCCGCTGTGCTCTTGGTCTCGGCCTTTTTGCAGCAAGAAAGGATCGAGAATCAGCAGATGCAGCACAGGCTCGCCGGCCTCCTTCAAATAATCGAACGCGACCAAATCTTCGGTGCGCAGGTCTTTGCGGTGAATAAACAGTTTCAAATGCGGCGTGCCCCTTTCCGTTGTTCAGCTAATATAGGTTCCTCTATATTAACCGACCGCGGCGTGAAACGAAAACCGGACTCCAATGATTCAGATTGCCCGATTCCGTCCAAAACCATACTGTAACGCCGACCTGACAAAGCTGCACATTATTTGACATATAGGGCGTGTGCGGAAATTCCGAAGATGCACATCATTGAGTTTTCACACACGCCCTAATAATTACAGCGATCACTGGAGGGATTTACGATGAAAAACGCATGGAGAAAGAAAACGACCGCTTTGGCAACGACAAGCCTGCTGGCTGCCGCGATCGCCGTTCCGGTATCCGCTGCTCCGGCTTCCATATCCGCTTCCGGCTCCGCATCCGCAGTCTCGGCAGCCGCTTCGTCCAAAGCCTCGACCGTCGAGAATAGCTTGGTAAATGTCGCCGGCTTCAAAAGCGCTTCGAACTTCAAAGCCTTTTACGCCAACCTGCAACGCGCCGTCGCCAAAGGCGACAAAGCCGCAGTAGCCGCACGCGTCCACTATCCGCTCACCGTATTTTTGGATGACGATGACGACGATGATCAAAATCAAAAACTGGTGATCAAAACCAAAGCCCAGTTCCTGAATAACTATAACCGCATCTTCACCGACGACGTCCGCGAAAACCTGGCCGAAACCTCGTTTTCCGAACTGCTCGTCAACTGGAAAGGCGCCTCCGTCGACGACGGCGACATCTGGTTCACCCCATCCAAATCCGGCATGCCGGGAATCTCGACCGTGAACGCGGATGATTAAAAAATCTTCGCTTAGTTGAGCCTGAATCAAGCTAACGATATGTTACAACTAATCAATTGCGCAGCAAAAAGCCGACCTCCCATAAAACGAGGTCGGCTTTCTTTTATAATCCCCCGCCTGAGCAGCAAAGTGAGAGGAGGGAGAAATTCAGTGAAAGACGCCTTTGAACGAGGAAAGCTGCAAGCTTTCTTCGTGAGACAGCGTCTTGAACGAATTTCTCCCGCAGCGCCTCAGCACCTCAGCGCCTCGCCTCAGAATCCCCCCGCATACTGCTTAGGCGCAGTAGAAGGCTGACGCAGAACGCTTTCCGCTTCGATCGCCCAGTACGGATTCCGCAGCATTCCGCGCCCGACCGCAACCAGATCCGCATCTTCGTTTCCGACGACCGCATTCGCCAACACGGCATCGTCCAGACGACCGACCGCGATCACCGGAATATCCAGCGTATCGCGAATCTCGCGAGCAAGCGGAACCTGATAGCCCGCATGCGTGCCCGGTCTGCCGGATGCGCCGATCGGGCCTTCGCCGCCGGACGAGACGTCGAACATATCCACGCCTTCTTCGCGATAAGCACGAACAAACTCCAGGCTTTCCTTGATTCCGTAACCGCCTTCCACATACTCCTTCGCGGAAACGCGCATGATCAACGGCATGTCCGCCGGCATGTTGGCGCGGGCAGCGCGAATGATTTCACGGCCGAACAACGTACGATCCTGACCGTATTCGTCTTCACGCTTGTTGGTCAGCGGAGAATGGAATTGATGGATCAAGTAACCGTGCGCCCCGTGGAGTTCGATCGTATCGAATCCGGCACGAACCGCGCGTTCGACCGAGCGTCCGAACTTGGCGACCATTTCTTGGACTTCTTCCGTGGTCAAAGCACGCGGCGTTTTCCAACCTTTGTCGAACGCGATTGCCGACGGCGCAACCGGGACTTCGGCGTCTTCCGCTTTGCGTCCGGCGTGGGCGATCTGGATCCCGATCTTCGCGCCGTGAGCATGGACAGCGTCGACGATTTTTTTCAAAGCCGGGATTTGCTCGTCCGACCACAAGCCCAGATCGTTGTCGGTAATCCGGCCGTCCGGCTCGACGTCCGTCATTTCCACGATGATCAGGCCCGTGCCTCCGATGGCGCGGCTGACGTAATGTACGTAATGCCAGTCCGTGGCGATCCCGTCTTTTTGGTCGACGGAATATTGGCACATCGGGGGCATGACTACGCGGTTTTTCAATTCCAGGTTTTTCAAGTTATACGGGGTGAAGAGATTATTCATGGAGAACTCGCCTCGGTTTCTTTTGAGTTGTTTTAAATGTATGCGTCTGCATATATGTTATCATTTCATTTTTCTTGTTGTCAACTCGAGAGGGAGATCCTGTTCGAGGAGCAACAGGGTGGCGGGCGCAAAAAAGAGACCGGCAAGGTTTCGGTCTCTCAAATGATCTTATTCGACCGTGCTCGCGGTTCGGACAAGGAAAGCGTTCAGTTCGGACGGCAGTTCGCCGGGGGTGCTTAACGATTGAAGAACGTTTTTTACGGCTTCTGTTCCGCGCTTGAGTTTGTCTTCGCCGAGGGCGGTCATTTCGGTGTAGATCCCGCGGCGGTCGTCTTCGCAGATATGGCGGCGCAGGGCGCCGCATTTGGGCGCTTCCATCCGAAGCACCAACCGCGACATGGCGCTTTGGCTCAGGCCGACGCGTTCCTGAAGCTGCTGAAGGCGAAGCTTTTTTTCCTCGTTCAAGGACAAAAAGTGCAGCACGTAAAACTCGTTGAGCGACAGGCGGGCCTCTTCGTCAAGGGCTTGTTCCAAGCGCTGCGAGATCTTGGCTTGAAGGTTCGCCAGCTCCAACCAATTATTCAAAAGTCTGTTCGACTGTTCGGGATTCATAGGATTCACCTGTTTCTTGGCATCGAATAACCGTGAAGTCCGAGGCGATCGCGCCCCGGCGTGTCCCTGTATTATATCGCCTATCCTAGCGCCTTGCCAGCCCGTAAGGCAGAGTGTCGCAGTTGCCTGCCTTCACAATGTTTAAGGTGAAGTTACGCAGTGTTCGCAGCTTGTCAACGTTAAAGGAAAGATTATGGTTACTTGAAACGCACCTAAAGCGTGTGCGTTTCAAGTAACCATAATTCTCTGATTGAGAGTTGACAAGCTGCTAACTCAACCAATACGAAGTAAACCCGTCCTCGTCCAGTCGGCGCAGCATATATGCGATCTTGCGTGCGCTTTGCGGATAACGGGCGGCGGACAGTGCTTCCCGGCTGCGCCGACCGGAGTAGACGCTTTCTGCCGAATCTTCCAACTCGCGCCAGTCGAACGCTTTTTCCGCTTCGCTTCCGAGGCAATGGCGCAGCAGATCGAGCAGCACTCTTTTTACGGAAAAACGACTCCCCTGGATTCGCGGCAAAATCTTCTGCATGAGCTGGGCGTCGAACGCTTCCGCGCGGGTCATCAAGCCAAATCGCTCGTTATAGATCAGGTAAAAGCACACCGCGTCCCGCACCCGAAACCCGACATGCGCCTGGATTTCTTCTAAAATTCCGTTGATCTGCGCCAGTTCTTCGGCTGTTCGTTCGATCAGCTTGGAATGGTTCTCCATCGCGTCCACCAGCTGCAAATAATCGCTGCCCAGCAGATGGCGGTCGGCCGACAGCACTTCTGCTTCTTGTTCGACTTCGGCAAAAAGCTGCGGAAGCCGCATCAAGTCAATATGATTGAACTCGATCGTCCCGGCGCGGTCGAGCACTTTTTTGCTGAACGGATAGGTCGTCTCGTCCATATTGACGGTGCCGATCACGTACACGTTGCCGGGAATCGCCAGATTGCCGTACAGCGCCCGATCTTGCACCCGTTCGAGCGAGGCTTCCGGCAGCAGCGGTTGGGTGACGATGCTGCCGACCTGCGACATGCCGAGCATCCCTTCGTTTTCCAGCAAAACGTAGCGTCGACGCGTCTCCATCAGACTGAGCACATCGCTGAAATAATGCTCGACGCGTGCCAAGTTCATCTCGTCCAGCACGATGAAATACGGATACTCCGCATGTTCCGGCCGCGACGCTTCCTTGAGCGCCAACGTCAGCGGACCGGGCTTGAACGCGCCGGACAGGTCTTTGTATCCGATCAGGTCGGCCGGATCGTTCCAATCGGGCCGCACCGGAATCAGCGTGAAGCGGCTGTTATCCGGCGTCGAACCGAGCGCTTCGGCGAACAGGCGCGCAAGCTGCGTTTTCCCCGTGCCGGAAATGCCTGCGAGGATGACGAACGGACGGGTTTTGAGCGACAGGTAAAAATGCTCCACGAGACCGTCGGGAAACGAAAAGCCGCGCTGCCGAATATAGTCCGAGACGCCTGATATAGCTGCTCGAACTTCCTTATCCGGGATATGCGGCAAAAGCTGAGGCACCGGAATCGCGCGTGCGTTCGGAGCTTCGGCTGCTTCACCCTCTGCCTTTTCCCCTTCAACCGAATATTCAGCTCCCGCTTCCGCAATATGAAAATGAGCCCGGCTTGCCTCACGTCCGCCAAGCGTCCGCAGCTCGATCCGGTAGGTGAACGGCGTATCCGTCTCGTACACGTACAGATATTCGGCTCGTTCCTCGCGCGACAGATAAGCATCCGGCGTATCGAAAGGATTCCGCACCGCTGCGACCTCAACCGAACCGCGCGGCGGAATCCGGCGTGAACCCGATGAACCGCCGCGATCTGCGGGGCTTGACGAGCTTTCGGATAGAGCGGAAGGCCCGGCAGATGAATGGTCGGCTGCCGTCTGCGAAGAACCCTTTTCCGCAGATTGACCTGCCTCTTTTCCATCGCCCTCCCCACGCTGCTGTCTCGCAAATCGAGCGGACCACTCCTCCACTTCCCGATACGTAATCTGAAAAGCAGCCCGCAAAAAATCTTTGAACTCTTTATTGGAATCGTAACGAATTTCTAATGAAGATTTACCGCTGGGCACCGCAATCCGCCAATGCTCCAGTCTCGCTTCGTAAGTGGCAATCGTATCTCCGCTTTGGTGCAGCAGACGAACCGGACGGCTTTCTCCGACTGCGGGCAGCGAGCCTCCTTCTTGCGCAAACTCTGCACGAAAGTCCGGCGGAATCTCGAAGCCGTGTCCGAACAGAAAACCATCCACTTGTTTGCGCGCAATCAGGCCGGGGATGCGATCGTCTTTCCACCAGCTTCCGTTTTGTTTAATCATGAGAATCCTCCGTTACCGATTGTCGGGTCGAAACCCAAAGGTCTCTTCTATAACTCGTATTATATACACATTCCGCGCTCAAAAGCTGTACGGGCAATGCGCATTATAGAAGTTATACCCAAACGGCAACGGTCTGTCGACTCAGGAGAAGCGCGAGTTTCGAAACGGCCCGTAAGACAGCTTGCGCCATAACAGTTCCAGCGGACCTGCCTGCCATCTGCGCACGAACAAGTTGGCGGCGATCGCGATGAGTACGGCGATGACTGCGAACATGCCGAGCGTCAGCCACACGCTATAGCGTTCGCCGAGCCCCAGTCCCCAGCCGTAGAAAAAGACGGACGCCAGAATATTTTGCAGCACGTAGCAGCTAAGCGCCGCTTTTCCGATATCTGCAAAACGGTCGTTGAGACTGCGCAGTTGTTTCTTTTCCGCCAACCAGCCCAGCAATCCGATATAACCGACAGACAGCAGAGGCGCGCAAACATAACGCAAAGCCAAATCCAGATAACCGCCCGCAAATAACGGAACGATATTGAGCACCAGTGCGATCGGCAGCACGATTTTGAGCAGTTTTCCTCGCGTCCGCCGTCCTTTGTCGGTATTTTGGAACGCCTCGCCGCGCAGCAGCTTGATTCCGCCGATATACAGCCCGATATTCATCAGACCGATCATCACGCCTTCCGCTCGCAGCGACAGGAAATTGTTCAGGCGGTACACGATTTGTCCGATATAGCTGCTATTTGCGTAGAGCGCTTCGGTTTGTTGGCTGAGCGCCAGCATTTCCCGTTGAAAACCTGCATCCTGCATGATCCAGCCGAGCGCAAGCGACAGCGGGAGCATAAGTAAAGCATGAACAGAAAGGCAGACGATCATAATAACGGTGAGCTTGCGCTCGGACAACCCGATCAACATCGCCACGATCATACCCGTTACGGCGTAGCTCATGAGTACGTCATATTCGAACACGAATACGTAATGCAGCAGGCCGTCCAGCAATAGCAGCAGCATGGTCCACAGGATGAAGCGCCGCCAAGGCAGTCCGGTGCGTTCGGCTTTGCGATAGCGCATTTCCAGACCGACGCCGAACAGGATGGTCAGCAGGCCCAGCATTTTACCGTTGACGAAAACGGATTGCAGCGCAGTCACGATCCCTTCGGCGGATGCGCTCCAGTCGGTCAGGTCGAGAAAGGTGGTGAGGTCGGAGTAGGTGGCGAATAGCCAAATGTTGGTGCCCAAAGTGCCGAGGATCGCGAAGCCGCGAAGAATATCGAGCAGCTCGATGCGTTTTTGATTTTGGGTTTGCATGATGCCTCCTTTTTAATACGAATGTGTTATAAAAGGATTGTACGGGAGGATGTGCCAATGTGCAAGGGGAGGCGCTGCGGGAGAAATTCGTTCAAGTCGCTGTCTCACTCGGAAAGCCTCCGGCTTTCCTCGTTCAAAGGCGACTTTCACTGAATTTCTCCCTTCGCTTACCGCTTTCGTTGAGGGGGTGTTTAAAAAGCATTGAACCGCCCCTTGAGAGGGCGGTTCAATTTTTTAGATATAGCTGCTGCTTGCTGCTTGCTAAATGTTGACGTTTTGTTCAAATATTTTGGTGAAAAGAGGTCTTAGGACGTTTTTCGAACAAAAATGTGTGCATAAAATCAGCATTTTTCTCGAAAAGCAATATTAGGGCACTATTTGATGACGTTTCGTCAACATTTGGTATGGGAATGCAGGCGATCAGCTGTTTTTTTCAAACAGGGTTAACTTATAGATGGATTAAGCTGACCTCCGCCCTTATGATTCGAGTCTGCATAGCTATTGTAAGACGTTGACTAGAGAACTTTTAAAAAAACGCTTCACGTATCGAGAAAGTTCAACGTAACTGGAAGCGAGAAGACGAAGAGAGAAATTCAGTGAAGTACAGGCTTTTCAAGGAAAAGCCACTTCGGAAGCATAAGCTAGAAATGTTCGCCTTTGAAATCGGGAAATAACAAATAACACTTCAATCATATTTCCCGATTTTAACACGCGACCGGAACGAACTTTTCTCGGAGTCTTCTCGCTTCCCGCACCAAAGAAACTTTCCAGAAGATCCTGAATCGTTTATCTCCCTTTCATCTTCGGATCGAACGTGTCTCGCAGGCCGTCGCCCATCAGGTTGAAGCCGAGCGACGTCAGCAGGATGCACAATCCCGGGAAAATGACGGTCCATGGGGCGGTTTGGATGAACTGACGGGAATCGGACAGCATTTTGCCCCATTCGGGATCGGGCGGTTGGGCGCCTAGGCCTAGGAAGCCCAGGCCCGCCGCTTCGATGATCGCGGTGGCAACGCCGAGCGTGCCTTGCACGATGATGGGAGTCAGGCTGTTGGGCAAAATGTGCTTGAACAAGATCCGTCCGTCGTTGGCACCGAGAGCGCGGGCGGCGGTAATGAATTCCTCCTGCCGCAGCGACAGGACGCGGGAGCGGACCAAGCGGCCGTAGGTCGGCACGTTGACGATCGCGATCGCGTATAACGCGTTTTGCAGCGAAGGGCCGAGAATCGCAACGATCGCGATTGCCAGCAAAATGCCGGGGAACGCGAGCAGGATATCGAATACGCGCGAGATGATCATATCCACCCATTTGCCGTAAAAGCCCGCGATAATTCCCAGCAGCGTACCGATCACGATCGAGCCGACGACGGAAAGCAGTCCGACCCAGAGCGAGATTCGGGCGCCGTAGATCACGCGACTGAAGATATCGCGGCCAAGGTCGTCGGTGCCGAACCAATGCTCGCCGGACGGCGGCTTGAGGCGGTCGGACAAGACTTGGGCTTTGTAATCGAACGGCGCGATCAAGGGTGCGACCAAGGCCAGCAGAACGAAAAATACGACCAGGCATAGACCGATCAGCGCCGTTTTGTTTTTCGCGAACGATCTCGCCGCATCCCGCCAGGGGCCGTGCTGCACTTTCTTCTCCGCTGAGTCGGCCGTCGGCCGGACGTCGGCTTTCAGGAATGCGTCGCTCATATGAATCCCCCTATTTGTACTGGATGCGCGGATCGAATACGACGTAGAGCAGATCCACCAGCAGATTGATAAGCACGAAGATGATCGCGACGATCAGGATGCCGGATTGGATCACCGGATAATCGCGGTTGCTGATCGCTTCGAAGATGTAGCGACCTACGCCGGGCCAAGCGAAGATCGTTTCGGTCAGCACCGCGCCGCCGAGCAAAGCGCCCGTTTGGATGCCGATCACCGTCAGCACGGGGATAAACGAATTTTTGAGCGCGTGCCGATACACGACCGCGAATTGGGACAGTCCTTTCGCCCGCGCCGTGCGCACGTAATCAAGCTGCATCACTTCCAGCATGCTCGAACGTGTCATGCGCGCGATGACCGCCATCGGAATCGTACCGAGCGCGATAGCCGGAAGAATCAAGTGCTTGAACACGGTCCAGAGCTGCGCGAATTGTCCTTGAATGATTGCGTCAAGTACATAGAAGCCCGTTACCGCTTCTAACGGATCGCGCGCGTTCATCCGTCCGCTGGACGGCAGCCAATGCAGCTCGTTGGCGAAAATCCACTGCTCCATCAAGCCGAGCCAGAAGACGGGCATCGACACGCCGAGCAATGCGATCAGCATACAGATATAGTCGAACCACGAATTGTGCTTCCAGGCGCTGATGATGCCCGCGTTGACGCCGAAAAATACCGCGAACAGCATACTGGCGACCGTCAGCTCGAATGTCGCGGCCAAGTAAGGCACGATCTCTTCCGAGATCGGCGCGCGCGTGCGAATCGAATTCCCGAGATCGCCGGTCAGCAGATCGCCGAGATAACTGAAATACTGCTGAAGCCAAGGCTTGTCGAGCCCGAGTTGGTCGCGCAGCGCCTGCTTGGACTGCTCGGTCGCTTTTTCGCCCAAAATGGTATCTGCCGGATCGCCGGGAATGGCGTGAATAATCGAAAAAACGATAATCGTCATGCCCAGCAGTACCGGGATCAGCACAGCCAATCGTTTGAATATGTAAGAAGTCATGATCTCTCACCCGCTGTCGGTTTGGTATAAATCGGGGTTCGGTGCAAGGGCGATGCTGGATAAACGGATAAGTTACGGCCCGGGAAGTCTGCCGATGTGAGCGGCGTACCTCGCGGGCCGTAGCAGGTATTCAAAAGCGGTACAGCTTCTTTTTCGAACACTCCGTCATTGAATGTCCGTTCTGGCCTTTGCTGCGGCGTTGCTTTCGTTTATGGTTTACTGCGTGATCGAAATTTCCGCGTACGGCTCGGAGCCGGTCGGCGAAGGCACGTAGCCTTGGACGTTATTCGAAGCGGCCAAGAGCGGCGTGGAGTGTACCAGCGGTACCCACGGCGCGTCGTCATGCACGATGACCTGCGCTTCTTCGTACAGCTTGGCGCGCTCGTCTTGATTCGTTTCCTGCTGCGCCTTCACCAACACTTCGTGCAGCGGATCGCTGGCGTATTGGCTGTAGTTGTTGCCGCCGATGGAATCTTTGTCGAGCAGCGGGTAGAAGAAGTTGTCCGGATCGCCGTTGTCGCCGGTCCAACCGATGATGAACAGATCGTCTTTTTCACCCTTGCTCAGATCATCGAGGTAGGTGGCCCATTCCGGCGATTCGATGTTCACCGTCACGCCGATCTGCGCGAAGCTGGCTTGGATAACCTCCGCCACTTTGCGGCCGTCCGGCATGTACGGACGGGATACCGGCATCGCGTAGAACGTCAGCGGCTGTTCGATACCGTTCGCGTAACCGGCGTCGGCGAGCAGCTGCTTGGCTTGTTCGAGATCGTACGGGTAATCTTCGATGCTGTCGTTGTAGCCCCACAGCGACGGCGGGATCGGGTTTTTCGCCGGTTCGGCTTGTCCCGCGAAGAACGCGTCCACGATGCCCTGCTTGTCGACGGCGTGGCTGAGCGCGATGCGCACTTTCGGATCGTCGAACGGTTTTTTCGTTACATTGAAGCCGAGGTAAGCGACGTTGAACGGCGGACGGTTGAACTTTTGCAGATCCGGATTGCTTTCCAGCGTCGCCAGATCGTCCGGGCTGAGGTCTTCCATCAGGTCGATCTCGCCGTTTTGCAAAGCGTTGAAGCGCGCCGTATTGTCCGGGATCGAACGCACGATGACCGTATCGACCTTAGGCAAGCCTTCCTGCCAATACTCCGGGTTCTTTTCCAACGTGATCGAGTCGCTGCGCTTCCATTCCTTGAACACGAACGGGCCGGTTCCGACCGGATTGGCTTTGAAGTCGGCTCCCGATTCCTGAATCGCTTTCGGACTAGCGATCGAAAACGGCGGCATCGCCAGGTTTTGCAGGAACGGCGCTTGCGGTTGGTTCAGTTCGAACACCACCGTCGATTCGTCGGAAGCCGTTACGCTTTTGATGACGCGGGCTTCGGCAGGACCGAACATGGAGTCGTAGTAGTCAAAGGAATCGCCTTCGAACTTGAACTCGCTGTCCGGGTCGTTCCACCGATCGAAGTTGAATACGACGGCATCGGCGTTGAAGTCGGTCCCGTCATGAAACTTCACACCTTGGCGCAGTTTGAACGTATACGTCAGCCCGTCGTCGGAAATCTCCCAACTTTCGGCGAGCGCGCCTTCGACTTCCGTCGTGCCTGCTTTGTAAGCGAGCAGCGGATCGAATACCTGCTGCGCGATCTTCAGCGATTCGCCGTCGGTCACGATCGCGGGGTCAAGCGCTGCGGAATCTCCGCCCCGTCCGACGATTAATGTACCGCCGGCCGCTTCTCCGGCAGGCTCGGTCCCCGGTTCCGTCGTCGCTTCCGTGCCGCTTTCCGTCGAAGCCGCCGGTTCCGTCGCGCTTTCCCCTCCGCCTCCGCAGGCGGCAAGCACCAGCACCAAAGACAACATTAACGTAAGCAGCAATCCCAATCTTTTTCTCATGAACAGTACGCTCCCCTCAAGATTGCATTCTGCCCGCGCACATCGCCCGCCAAGCCCAACATTTTGTAATTATTATGTATATTGGTGTGATCGCTTAAGCATTGGCTCCGAGTCGAGTGAATATAACTTACATGAACAGCGGTCGATTCGCAATATATTTTTCTAAAACTCTTTCTATATGTAATGTTTTATAACTCAAAAGCATCCAAATTGAATTTTTTCGCTTCATCTATATAAACTGATCGAAACGTTTGGAAATTTTTATAGAAAAAATTGACCGTTTCTTGCGGAACTTGCCTTTCGACTTCACCATGCGACTCCTGCCGATCTTTTCTCCCTGCCGAAAATGACGGAGCGACTTTTTCCAACAACAGGATTTTCCGCCTAATGCAGAGCCGATACGCGTCACCTTTTTTTAACTTTTTCCAAATACGATAACTCTGCTGCCTTTCCGCGTGTTTATTGTATTAAAAGAGGAGCTTACGGCTTCGTAAGGGGGCAATTCACCATGTTTTCCACCGCCAAAAGAAAGATCGCGCTCGCATTGATCCTGGTTCCCGTCCTGTCGGCCGCCGTTTTGTATCTGCTGCTTCAGCTCAAATTGGACGGATTCGAACGCGATATGCGCATTTACCTTACGGATCACGGCGTCGCCGAATCGGAGATTGTAGGCATCGAAGCCAAACGTTCCATGCTGCCGACTTATCCGGTGTACGTGCGCTTTGACCATGACCCGAACCGCGCCTACACATTCAAACCCGACGAAGAGCAGCCGGGGAATTTTGTGCTGTTGGAGTCCCGCATCCCTCCTCAGTTGGTAGATCGCGAAGCGCAAAACGCGGAATACGCCGCCTTTTTGGAAGCCTACGGGTTTACCGACGTAAAAAGACTGGGAATGACGGATTCGTCGGTACTTGCCGAAAACGCCGCCGCTTCGAAGCTCCTTCAATCCTATAGAAGCGCGCCCGAAGCCGATTCGGCAGCCCTGTACGGGCAGCGCGTCAATACGTACAAATTTTCCGTGGATCATCCGCAGCTTCGCAAGCAGTTGGTACCTTGTCAACACTAAAGGTAAGGTTACGCCCATCTGAAACACACCTAAAACGTGTGCGTTTCAGCCGAACGTAATCCTCTGATTAAGAGTTGACAAGGTACTAAATCTGCAAGATCAGGATCAGATAGATGCTTATCTCATGAAGGTGGGCGATCTGGTTCGCGGCGGTTATGTGGAAGTGCGCGAGGCACAGGCAACTGAACAGACTCCACCAAAAAACAAACGCTACACGCTCCGCGGCGACGCGGCCGAATCCTGAATTCGCACCCTCGCATATCCGCGATTTCGATTTTTTTCAATCTCGAATAGGAGGTATGCCTAATGCGCACGTTACATCGTCCGATGGCTTTGCTTGCCTTATTGTTGGCTGCATGTTCGGCTATCCTGTTTGTTTTCCCGGTGTTGACCCTGTACGACTCGCAATGGCTGCCCGGCTTCCTGATTGCGTTGGTCGGCAGCGCGCTCGGCGTGTTTTTTCTGCTTCCGTATCGCGGCCAATCCATATTGTATATGGTATCGCTGTACGCTGCTCCCGTGGTGTTAGTATTCCATTTGCTGCTGCTTACGCCGCTCGGCTCTATATTCGGCGCCTGATCAACCAACGATATTCCCGCCTGAATCGGAATCCGATTGAAGCGGCGAGGAATATCGTTTTTTATTTTTCTAAAAAATATGTTGCCAACCACTTAAATTTGAATTATATTTATGTGGCCGGCAACATTAATCGACAACCTAACCTGATTTCCACCTACAAAGGAGACGATAACCATGACTCAAAACAACATGCAAGCCATTCTGGTAGACCGCTACGGAGACGCTGACGTTCTGGAATTGCGCGAAACCAATCGCCCTCAGCCGCAAGAAAATGAAGTGCTCGTACGCATCGCTTTCGCCGCCATGATTCTGCTGGATTGGAAAATTCGCAGCGGTTGGCTGGAGCAGGTCTTCCCGACGACATTCCCGTATATGCCTGGCTTTTACGCCTCGGGCATCGTCGAAACGGTAGGCTCGCAGGTTACGGAGCTTCAGCCGGGCGACCGGGTCTTCGGCGATCTGCGCGGCTCGTATGCCCAATATGCCGTCGCCAAAGAAGACGCGCTGGTCAAGCTCCCCGATGCGATCTCGCTCGAAGACGCAGCCGCGATCAAAGCCGGAGCCGATTCTGCTTGGAAAGCGTTGTTCCTCGAAGGCGATCTGCAAAGCGGGCAAACGGTTCTCGTCCATGCCGCCGCGGGCGGAGTCGGTCAATTCGCGGTCCAACTCGCCAAATGGAAAGGAGCGACCGTGATCGGAACGGCTTCGGCGGATAATCTGGAGTTCGTTAAATCGCTCGGCGCGGACGTTGTGATCGACTACCGCAGCGAAGACTTTTCCCAGCTTGTAAAGGATGTTGATCTGGTGGTCGATACGGTTGGCGGAGATACGGAGCAGCGCTCGTGGGGCGTGCTGAAGCGCGGCGGCATTCTGGTCTCCCTCGTCGGCGATCCGGATACGGAGCAGGCTGCCGCGCACGGGGTGACGGCGAAGTTCAACACGGTGTTTGCCACGCGCGAGCATCTGCTTCGGATTGTCGATCTGCTTGCGGACGGCACGCTGAAGATGGAAACGGGACGCGTCTATCCGCTTAGCAAGGCGGGAGAAGCGCAGCGCTTCAGCGAACAGCGTCGCGGACGCGGACGGATTCTGTTGAATCCGCAAGCCTGACCGCATCTTGCTGCTGGAACGACTACAACGTAGAAGGTATGATAGAAGCAGCAGTGCTTTGACGCGCACGGAGTCTGATCGCTTAAGCTTTCCATGCGCGGATCAGGCAGAAATGAGGAAAAGACCATGACGCACGAACACGCTCAGCCATCTGAAGCTTTTCAACATCACAATCAAGCGGATACGCCGCAGGATTCGGATACTGGGGCTCCCTCCGCTCCGCCCGCTCCACGCGAATTCAGCGCCGGCGAGCGGTATCCGGTCAGCTTCGCGATCTTCGCCATGGGACGCTCGCACAAAGGACTGGCTTCCCAGCTGTTGCGCGAGATCGGGCTTTTCGCCGGGCAGGAGATTCTGTTATTCCAGCTCTGGGACAAGGACGCGCAATCGCAGAACAGCTTGGGCCGCGCATTAAGACTGGATCACTCCACCGTAGCCAAATCCGTCAAAAGACTGGAAGAAGCCGGATTAGTATCACGTTCGCGCTCGCCGGAGGACGGCCGGGTAACGCTGGTGTCGCTGACCGATGCGGGACGTGCGTTGGAGCAGCGCGTGACCGAGGTGTGGCAGCACGTGGAGGAAGCAACGACGGAAGGGTTTACCGAAGAGGAGCTGGCGACGCTGACCCGATTGGCGTTGAAAGCGGCGGCGAATGCGGATAAGCATTTGAAATGACGGGTTAAACCGAATAAGCATGACGAAAAGGTCGTTTCTTTGCGAAGCGGTCTTTTGTGTGGTCGAGGGGTTCTTTTCGATCTTTTTTCATGTAAAATAAAGGAATATGAGGGGGGGGACTCAATGTGATCGTGTTGAAAAAAGGAGCGGTTTGCACCGTGTTATTTCTCTTACTTTACTTGCCCACGGGCCAAGCCATTGCACCGCCGTCAAGGGTCGTTTCCGGTGCCGATCCGATCATAGTTCAGGATTTCTCAACGCCAGCGGTACATGCGCTTGACGGAGCAATCCGATACGTTTTTCCAACTGAAAATGAAGCGGTAAAAGGAATTGAGATCCAGCTTTCCGCGCGTGAGATGATGGAGGGGAATAGCACCCAATCGTATGCGCGTCCGCTGTACAAGTTCGATCCGGTAGAGATTGGGTTGTTGGAGCAAGGGATTTAGAACGTAGGGCATAGAAAAAGAGACCTTATCGAGGCGATGAAGGTCTCTTTGTTGTATGTTGACTATACCATACATAAAAACTTAGTTTTTCTCATCGTGCAATCGGCTAATCTCTTCCATAGACAAACCGGAAACTTCGGCTATAGCGCTTAAGTCCAAACCCAAGGCGAACAATTTCCGTGCTGTTTCTTTTTTCTCTAATTCAATACCTTGCTCAATACCTTGCTCGATTCCTTGTTTAATCCCCTGCCGAATCACGCTTTCCAGTCCTGTTTTAAACCCGTAAATCTCCGCATTCTTCGCCGCTTCCATCAACGACGCTTCATCATGCAAATACTTCTGTCTAGCTTCATACTGCATACGAGCTTCGCGATCCTGACTCAAAAACTCCAACGTCGTCATCGCTTTTTTCAACTTCGGTTCGTTCATGGTCAGTACCTCCCATTTGTCCGGATTGGCTCCTTTTAACATTCTATCCCAACGCCTTCTCCACCGCATAATCCTCCAACGGCAAATCCGGTTCCTGTCCCAGCGCGAGCTTCGCCAACTGGCTGCCGAGAAACGGTCCCATCGTCAGGCCGGACGCGCCCAAGCCGTTCGCGGTGATCAGCCCTTCCCAGCCCGGAACGCGTCCGATCACCGGCAAAAATCCCGGCGTGAACGGACGGAAGCCGACGCGGACCTCCTCCACTTCCCCGTCTGCCAGTCCGGGCGCAAGCGCAAGTCCTTTGTCCAGCACCTCGTGCATGCCGCCTGCCGTCACGCGCACGTCTCCCAGCTCCACCCCGTTCTCATGCGTCGCGCCGACTACCATTTTCCCGTCATCGAACGCCAGCAAATATTGATCGGTCGGCGGAATCACCACTGGCCAATCGCCGCTATCCGGTCCGTTCGGCAAGCCTAGATGCAAGATCTGCCCTTTCTGGTGCGTCACTTGGAAATCCAGTCCCAATGGCCGCAGCAGCTCGCCTGACCAGGCGCCCGCGCATACGACGACTTCGTCCGCAGATAGGGACTCGCCGCTTACGTTCACCCCCGTTACGCGCCCTTCAGACGTCTCAATCCTCGCTTGCCCATCCTTCACTTTCACGCCATTATGCACGGCCGCCGATACCATCGCATCCCGCAGCGCGCGCCCGTCCACACGAGCCGCTCCGCTGACCTGAACCGCCAGATAGCTTTCGTTCAGCAGCGGGAAAAGTTCTCGAACCTGCGCCTCGTCCAGCACCGTGATCTCCCCGATCTCCGGCGCGTCTTCCCTGCGTTTCTCGGCGCGTTCGCGCATCTGCTGAATCTTCACCGGGTCCGTATGCAGGCTCAACGCGCCGACCCGGGCATATCCGGTATTAGGTTCGCCTTCCGCGCGCAGTCGCTCCGTCAGCTCGGCGTAGTACCTTGCGCCCGCCTTGGCGAGCCGATACCAGGCCTGGTTGCGACGCTGCGACAGCCACGGGCAAATGATTCCGGCCGCCGCGTCCGTCGCGCGTCCGGAATGCTTGGCGTCGATCAGGGTCACCTCGGCGTCCGAACAGGATAGATGATAAGCCGCCGAAGCGCCGAGAATGCCGGAACCGACGACGATAACTTTTTTCATGACCTATAATTCCTTTCTGCGGGTAAAAATAAATTCATCGGCCGTTCGTTCAGCCTTTCCATAACTATTATACCGGGCGGCGAGTTCATCTTTATAGAAAAAGAAAAAATGCGTTTAGCATATGCACGCAAAAAGGGGTTAACCATGTTATTTGAACTTTTTCCGGATTTGAATCCGATGTTGATGATCCTCGTGATCGCTCCGCTGCTCGCGGTGATGCTGGTGTTGATCGGGAAACGATTGAAGCTGCATGCCGGTTGGAGCGTGTTGGCGAGTTTGTTTATTCCGCTGCTTTTTATCTGGACGGATTGGTCGACATTGAAAGCGAATCTGGATAGTTGGGTGATTTACGGCGGGGCTTACGGGGCGATCGCGTGTGTAATGAGCGTGTTTGCGAAGGGCAAACAAATACGGGCGTAATTGCGGAAAAGGAAACGGAACGTTGAGGAAACATACCTTGATCTCTTCGATGCTTGCATTGGTGTCTGTCGTGATCTTGGTGTTTTTATCCGTGACCGCATCGCTCTGTATCAGGATAAAAAGATCGCCGCGGAAGACGCTACGTCGGATGTGCGTATTCGCGGCAATCAGTTCGGATGCAGTAAGCAAAAGGCTCGTTGGATGATCTCGCTTCTAGGCCTGTCGCAATATTTCGTTCGGGATATCGTATTGCTAAGTACCTCAATTAGGTATCTGCTCCTACACTGTACGTGTATCCACAATTTTTACATACCACTTCCTACCTCGAATTCAGCACGGCCGCCTTTCACCCCCTACCCAAAGGAGCGCTACATTATGGCAACGACATCCGGTTCCGCGCAGCACATCCTGACTCACCCGCTCACGCTGCAACAGATTCAAGACATTCAGGAAAACAACCGCATTGCCGCCGTTCTTCCGGTCAGCCTGGAGGACGTCTCCAACCTGTCTCCCGAAGAACTGACCGACCACCTTTCGCTTCAATTGACGGACAGCGATCTGTTGACCGACGTACAGTTCGAACGCGTCGGCGTGCAAGACGAAAATACCGTGCTGATGAAAGTGTCGGGAGACGTCACGCTGCTGCTGGAGACGCTGGAGCTGCTATCGGAGCATGCGGACGAGGAAGACGACGAAGACAACGAATAGAGGATTAGAGAGGATTATGGTTGAAAAAGACGCAGCGCTCGCTCCGGGTATTTCGGGGCAGGCGCTGTTTGGCGTGGAAAAGCGTGACAGAACGGCAGGCGGTTCATTTGATCTCCGTGCGCTCCAACCAAAGGTCGTCCAGACTTTCGAGATTTCGTTCTTTTAAAAAGGACTCCGTCTTCTTTTCCGCTAATTGAATACGCTCGACCCACAACGAATCCCGGAAACGGTAAACGCCTTTTTGCGTGCTGTCGAAACGATCGGGAATATCGAAAGCCTTCTGCCATAACGTATTTAATTCCGCAAACTTTTCGATGACGCCCAAGTCTTTTTCGCTTAGCCGTCCAGCCTTTTTCCCGCCCGCAAAGCTGGTTATTTTCAAAGCCGTGATCGAGATGATTCCGTACGGGTACTCCCGCTGCTCGCGCTTGAAATGAACGGCCGTGCGCTTGTATTTTTCCCAAAGGTTAGCGAGATCCCGATTGATCATGAGAAGGCGAACCCGCTGATTTTCATCCAAGACTCCGGTGCTCAGGATCTCTTCGTACACCCTCCCATTATCCTCGATCGCCTGGACCATGTTCGAAAAATCGGCTTGCAGTTCGTAGTCGATGTAACTTTGGTAGGTTCGGTTAGAGGTGTATAGCATGATCGTCGAGATCAACAGAATGAGCGACAGGAGTCCGAGAGCGGCAGTTTTTTTGTATGCTTGAATATGTTTGAGCATGAATTCGGACTCCTTCCGGCGTAGGATTCACAGGCATTCTCCGTACCGCGAACGCGGCCCTAACTTTATTCAGCATCGAGACGTCCATATTGTACAAACAAAATTTCCGAATAGATGAAAAGGATGGGGGATATGCGAAAAAGATGGGGTTTCCTGATTGTGCTGCTTATCGTCTCCGGATGCGGAACAGAAGAACAGACCGCGACTTCAGCAAGCTTTGCGCAAGAAAGAGCGATCGTATTCGAAGGACGACTATATGCGGGTTCCGACCGAAACGTGATAACCGTAAGCGCCCAGATCGGCGTAATCGACCAAAAGATCGAACACGAAGCGCAGGAAGACCAGGCAAACGGCAATTATTCGAACTATTACGCCAAGGGGAGCCGAATTTTCCAAATCGACAGCAGACCCGTTTCCGAAGCGATCGCTGTTGAGACGGAAGATCATCGTTATGTCGAAGCGATCGCTTTTCCTTAAGGGTAGAAGTTCTTGCGCTCTTCCCGTTCTCGCTTGAACGTTACCGTTTCTTCTTTCCCTCCGCCCATGATCGTGACTTCAAAGTCGAGACCGTTCAACAGGTTCGCCGGGATCTCTTCGACGTCGATTTTCACTTCTTGGCCGATCTTGCCTTCGAGCACTTTTTCAGTATCCGCAAAGTGCAGCCGAGCCGGACTGCCTGCATAGGCTTCCGTGTTTTCGTTAAGCAGGATGCGAAGCGTGGAACCTTCCGGCGCGGGCTTGACGGATTCCACGGTTTTCAATTCGATCTCGAAGCTGTCGGATGTGCCGGTGTACAAAGAACGATAATACGTCTCCGCACCGGGAGGCACGCAGGCAGTTAAGGATACGCAGAGTAAAACGAATAGGATCGGTAGGCATTTGAATTTGGACATACAATCCCCCTAACTTGTGACGCAAAGGATCAACGGACTCCCTCTTTGGCTGTTGTTGCATCTATGGCGGCAGGTTGTCGGATCGCGCGCGATTGGGCTTTTGGACTCCTTTAGGGTTAGAACGTTTGATTCTTATGAAAAGTTGGGGGACTAAGGAAAAACCTGAAGATGCGCCTTAACGCTGCTTCAGGTTTGGTTATGTGCTTATGCGTTTATGAATCGTTTTTGCGTTTTCGTCCTGAAAAAGCCGCGAACATCACGATATATACGAGAACGAATCCATAAAAAACACGCTTCATCGTATCCAAAAAATCAGAGCCCGGATCAAGCCAAGTTAACACGAAGCGTTTTGATTTGTAAAACAGGAGGAGGCTGCGAAATGAATCGTTCGAAAAAGAGTATAGTCGCAGGCTTGGTCGTAATCGTGCTGTACGCATCTGTTGAATTTATGCTTTTTTCGACCGGACATGTGGGCAGCTTCAATACAGCACGACGCATAGCGGCAGACGCTCCGAAAGTAGAGCGACACGGAGAACTGTTGGCTTATGTGGGGATTGAGCGCATGGACAGCGGCAGTCTGGTGCTGCTGCCTGCGGGTGAGCATGAATCGAACGTTGCGGTGTATAAACCAGTGTACGCTCCGGATAATGCTCCTTATGTGTTTGTTCTGAAGGAAGGGGATCGTTATTTTAAGTATCGGGTTCCTCGGGCGGCGTGGAGGATGTGATTGGATGTCCCTAGCCTTCTTCCCCATTTCCATAATAGAATAGGAATATAGATGCAGAACAAGCACAACCTATCCTAAGCTGCACACCGGAGGCATTCATGAAAAAACATATTCACGTTGTTGGAGCGGTTATCATCGAAAACGAAAAAATCCTTTGCGCGCAGCGCGGAAATACGAAAACTTTATCTTATAAATGGGAGTTTCCCGGCGGGAAGATCGAAGAAGGCGAGACGCCGCAAGAAGCTTTAAAACGCGAGATCGATGAGGAAATGAACTGTACGGTGGAGATCGGCGAATTTATCGAAACCACCGTGCATGAATACGAATTCGGCTTTGTTCATCTGTCTACCTTCTATTGTACATTGATCGACGGACAACCAACGCTTACGGAACATGTCGATATCAAATGGCTGCCCGCTTCCGAGCTGATGACGCTGGACTGGGCTCCTGCGGATATTCCGGCCGTAGAGAAAATCCAGGAGCAGATGAAGAACTGATGGATAACTCGATGCAGCATTTGAACGACTCCCTGAATTGGGGATTTATCAATCACGAACAAGAATCGTTGGATCAATATAAGCCGAAGCTGCTGATCAACAATAAAGATACAGGCGATCATGTCCTTACGCCGTTGCTCGAAGAGCTTCAGCAATGTCAGACGTTTACGTTCTCCGTAGCTTTTATCACGGAGAGCGGTCTAGCCGTATTAAAGTCTCAACTTGCGGATCTTAACGCCAAAGGCATTCGCGGCAAAATTCTGACGTCTAATTACTTGAACTTCAACCAGCCTAAAATTTTCCGGGAGCTGCTGAAGATTACGAACGTGGAAGTCCGAATCACTTATCTCGACGGATTCCATGCAAAGGGCTACGTATTCCAGCATCCGAACCATTCCACAATCATCATGGGAAGCTCGAACCTGACGTCGGCTGCTTTGAAAACGAATTATGAATGGAACGTGAAGCTCACCTCTTTCGAACACGGCGGATTATTGGGACAGTTCCATACCGAATTCGATAAAGCCTGGCAAACCGCTACCCCGCTTACCCCGTATTGGATTGAAGCTTATCAAGTTTTGTATGAAGAAGTTAAAAAAGCGAACGAGCGGATTCAGCTTCCCGTTCCTTTCTTGCCGGAAGTCGCGGTTCCTTATAACACGCTGCGAAGAATCGAACCGAACAAAATGCAAGTTCAGGCTTTGCAGAATCTCGGCGCATTGAGAGACAGCGGAGCCCGCAGAGGCCTAGTGATCTCGGCGACGGGAACAGGAAAAACGTATCTGTCTGCTTTTGATGTCAGAAACGCCGCTCCGCGTCGAATGCTCTTTATCGTGCACCGGGAGCAAATTCTTAAAAAGGCGATGAGCGACTATCAAAAAATCATCGGCGGACCGGATTCGGACTTCGGCATTTTCTCCGGCAATCGTCGGGAAACGGAAGCCAAATACCTATTCGCTACCATTCAAACGATATCCCGAAGAGACAATCTAAGTCACTTTGCCGCCGATGCTTTTGATTACATCTTGATCGACGAAGTACATAGATCGGGCGCAGACACCTATTTGAGAGTGATCAACCATTTTGAACCCAAGTTTCTGCTCGGTATGACGGCTACGCCTGAACGCACGGATGAATTCAATATCTACGAATTGTTCGACTACAATATCGCGTACGAGATTCGACTGCAACAAGCTTTGGAAGAGGATATGCTCTGTCCGTTCCATTACTTCGGCGTGACGGATTTCATCCAAAACGGCGAACTGATCGACGACCCGACTCGTTTGACCCAGCTCGCTCAAGAAGAACGCGTGAACTATTTGCTGGAAAAGATCGTCTACTACGGGCATTCCGGAGAAACGGTAAAAGGTCTGATCTTCTGCGCGAACTTGAATGAAGCCGGCGACTTGTCGGATATGCTCAATGCTCGCGGTTATCGCACGGCAGCGCTAACAGGCAGCCATGATCAAGACGAACGCGAACTTCGGGTGACGCAGTTGGAAAACGGAGAGCTTGACTATATTCTCACCGTGGACATTTTCAATGAAGGAATCGATATTCCGTGCATCAACCAAGTGGTTATGCTGCGCCAAACGCAATCCAGCATCATCTTCGTGCAGCAGCTCGGTCGCGGATTGCGGAAGCATGAGGATAAAGAGTTCGTTACGGTGATCGACTTCATCGGCAACTACAAAAACAACTACATGATCCCGATCGCCCTCTCCGGAGACAAGTCGCAGAACAAAGACAATATTCGGCGCCATATGAAGGATACCAGTTATATCAAAGGCGTCTCTTCGATCAACTTCGAAGAAGTAGCCAAGCAGCAGATCTTCAAGTCTATCAGCAATAGCAACCTGACAGCACTTAAGGTGTTGCGCGAAGCGTATATCGAACTTAAAAATCGTTTGAACCGTGTTCCGCTGCTGCTGGATTTCATGCAAAATAACTCGCTCGATCCGCTGACCTTCGCCGACGAATTTTCGAGTTATTATCATTTCTTATTGAAGATCAAAGAGCAGGTTCCGAGTTTATCCGAGCAGGATCAACAGTATTTGACGATGCTTTCTTCCGAAGTGCTGAACGGCAAACGCCGACACGAGATCGTGCTGCTGGATATGCTTATGGAGCAAGATCATGTGACCAAACAAGAATACGTCGAACGTCTTCGAGCAGAGAACTGCCGAGTAGGTGTGGATACGCTGCATTCGGTGATGCGCGTTCTGAGCATGGAATTCTTCACCGATCCGACGCGGAAAAAGTACGGAACCACGCCGATTGTCGAACTGCATGAGGATCAAAGCTATAGCTTACATCCCGTGATGAAAGAAGCTTTGCAGCAACGAGATTACTTTAGACAGCTTGTGGCAGACCTGATTAAAACGGCCTTTTTGAAAAACGAGCAGTACGACAATCAAGCGCCTATGACCCTGCATAAGAAATACTCGCGGAAAGACTCTTGTAAGCTGCTGAATTGGGAAAACGACGAGAGCTCGACGATGTACGGGTATAAGACCAAACACGGAACTTGCCCGATCTTCGTGACCTACGAGAAACATTCCGATATCGAGGCGAGTACGAAGTATCAGGAAGAGTTGATCAATCCGGAATTGTTGAAGTGGTCGACCCGCAGCCGGCGTACAACGATGTCTCCGGAAGTTCGGATGATTCTGGATGCCGATCAGGAAGGAATCGAGCTGCATGTCTTCGTGAAGAAGGATGACGCGGAAGGAACAGAGTTTTATTACCTGGGCAGAGCGCATTATGACGGGAAAAGCGCGGTAGATAGCACCATGTCGGATAAAGATGGCAATTCAATTCCCGTTGTGCATATGAATTTGGTGTTGGAGAATGCGGTGGAGAGTAAGTTGTATGGGTATTTGGTTCGGGGTTAGGTCACAACAAATAAGCTGGAACTAACTCATCGTTAGTCTCCAGCTTATTTCATAAATTTGTCTTCAACATTGTTTTCTCGATAGTCGCGCCAAATAGCATAAGCTTCGTTTACTTGACCATGAGTATATAATTCTAAAATTTCTTCGGCAATAGGTTGAGGTAAATCATCAAAGTTCTCATCGAAAATCTGGTCGATCATGCTAGGCTTGCTTAATTCTTCTTCGATCGACGACTCGCTCCACCAAAGCTCTTCGTTTAAATCGTCTAAATTTCCTGTTTTAAAAGCCTCTACATAACGAGCTTGTGCTGTTTTATAGATTTTATCGTCATTCTTCTTAAAGTCCACAAGTAGTATTTCCACGATCTGAAGAACTTCCACCTGTCGATCCGTGATTTGGTAGATGATTCTGACACCTGGACCTCTAAGTTTTTTCTCACGCGTGCCGTGAAGCTCGATCTGCCTACGATTTCCAAGTATCTTACCGACTTGATCTGCCCTTTCTTCCAATGACTCCAATGCCTTATCTACTTCTTCGATAATGGAATGATCCAAGGAATTGTACTCCTCCAAAGATTCAGGAACAAATTTGATCCAAAACCGCTGCGTCATCTTATACCTTTGCACTTCGGCGAACTTCATTGAAGTCTACCAGCGTTTCAGGTTTTTCTTCAGCGTTAGAGGACCGTCGATCTAGCACTTCCGACTCCAATTCATTGATTCGATTCACAAGTTGTTCATAGGCTTCGTAACTGAGCAGAACCGAATCTACGTTTCCGTTATCTGTAATAAATAAAGGCTTTACTTTAGCCAACAGTTTCACTTTGCTGAACTGTCTGGAAATCGTAGCTGTATTCACAAGTTGGTCCCGACCAAAAAGAATGTCCGTTTTACCGTCTGAACGAGTTGTACGATTCATCATTTTAGACATAATATCCCTCCTCTTTAAGTACACATAATTATACGTATAACAATACGTATTGTAAATACTTGATTATTCCGAATGACGTACGAGAAAAACACGGTCTTATGTAGAATAAGGCCGTGTTTTGGATGATATTCTATCTATTTATGCTCGTTCCCGCCGCTCAAAATGCACATGCAGCCGATACTCGCAAATTTCCTGTGTCCAGCGATGTAGCAGCTCTTTATCTTCCTCCGCTACCTCAAATGCCAACCCGAACTTCCCATCTGCAAACTCCACCTGACTCCCTTTCGCCCCTGCCCACTTGTTCATCGGCATATCCACGATCAGCTTCGTCACTTTAGTTTGCGTCTGCTCGTTCCAGTTCCACATCGCTTTCGCTTCTTTACCGGAGAAATCGATGCGTTTGCGATACTCCTTCTCTGTTAGATAACTGTGGAAAAAGGCCGCTGCTTCCTCTGCTGTCACCGGATCGATCCAATGCTCTACGCCGCGCTCCAGCATATACGCCAGAACGACCATTTTGTAGCTTCTCGCCATCGCTGTTTTTTCCGCGTCGCGCAGCCAGGCTTCGTACTGCTCGTACACCTGCTGCTCCCGCTCATCCAATAGTCCGGCCCAGTGCAGAAAACCGACATACGAACCGAACTCGTCCCGATACCCTTTGCTCACCGAGCGCCCCTGCAAATGCAGCTCCAAATAAGTCGGAATACGTCCCAGTTCGCTTTTGACATCCAAAAAATCGCGGTGCAGCTTCTCCCGGTAAGGCGCGCGCTTGCGGCTCAGTTCTTCCAGCAGATTGACGACCGCCGTTTCCAGTTGGATGGAGCAGCTTTCCGGCACGGTCGGGATACCGGTCGGCCGTTCCTTTTTACAGCCTTCGTCTTCGTCGCCATGTTCCGCAAACAGCCGCAGCTTCACGTCCGCATTCCGGTAGTTGCCGATCAAGTCGATAATGACGCAGTGCGACTTCCCTTCCGCCAAACGTAGCCCGCGACCTACCTGCTGCGTGAACACGGTCAGCGATTCGGTCGGCCGGACAAACAGCAAAGTATCCACGCTCGGAATATCCGTGCCTTCGTTGAACAGATCCACCGTGAACAGCACGTCCATTTCTCCCGCGTCCAGCCGCCGAATCGCTTCTTCCCTACTCATTTCCTTCGTACGTGAGTGCAAACTCAGCGTGCGTGTGCCCCGAATACGGAAATAATCGTTCAGATAATCCGCCTGCTGGATCGACGAGCAAAACGCGATCGTCCGCGTCTGCCGTCTCGCTACCCAGGCTTCGTATACGCGCTCCGTGTACTCTTCCCGAAGCTGCGCCGCAAGCAGCTGCTCCTCGTCGTAATGCGTGCCCAGCCAGCGAATGCCGGAATAGTCCGTCTCGTCGTGCACGCCGTAATATTGGAAAGGCGCCAGCCACTCCCGACGGATAGCCTCGATAAAATGTATCCGGTACGCCACGTTCCCGCCGCACAGCGCATACACGTCCTGCCCGTCCATCCGATCCGGCGTCGCTGTGATGCCCAGCATGAACTGCGGCCGGAAATAGTCGAGCACCGATCGATACGATCTCGCCGCCGCATGATGGAACTCGTCGATAACGATCAAGTCGAAGTCATCCGGGGAAAAGGCTTCGCGATGCTTTTTCATCCCTAGCGTATAGATCGAGGCAAACACGCAGTCGCTTTGGCTATCTTTGCTCTGCCCGTTGTACAGACCGTGGCTGCGCTCCGGAAGTACATGTCGGAATGAACGCGCCGCCTGCTGAAGAATCTCCTCACGGTGAGCGACAAACAGCACTCTTTGATAACGTTTCGCCAAAAAAGCGGCCAGATACGTTTTGCCTAGCCCGGTCGCCATCACCACCATCGCGCGGTCGTATTCTTCCTCGATCGTCGCGTCCAGCGCGTCCAGCGCCATCGCTTGAGCGGGCCTCGGCTGAATGGCGGTATCCGTGCTTTTTTCCTCCGCTTGTGCTTCGACTTGTACCTCTCCGACGTCCGCTTCGGCTTCCTCCATCTGGATCACCTGACGCTGCAATTCGGGATTTTTGCGGTGATTGAGCAGATATTCTTCCTCGTACAGCGCAATCGTATCCTCGGTCAGCGGCAGCGTGGCGTCATGGTACAGATTCTCCATGAACTGATCCATTGCGTTCTGAAACGTATACGGCTCCGCCTGCGCGTTCATCGCCAGATTCCATTCGTACCCCGTCTTCAGCGCCGAAAACGAAAAGTTGGAAGATCCGACGATCAGCAGCCCTTCGCCGTTTTCGTAGTCGAAGAGGTAGGCTTTGGGGTGAAAAGAGGTTCCCATGCTCCGCCATAGCCGTGCTTCCAGCCGATCATCGATCGACAGCAGCTTGCGCAGCCCTTCCGGTTGGGTGATGTATAAATAGTCCCCCGCCAGCATCTTCACCTCGGCCCCGCGATCCAGTGCCTTTTTCAGATGCGGAGCTAGCAGATTAACGCCGGACTGCATGAGAAAAGACGTCATGATATAGATCCCCGTTGCATTCTGCATCCCCGTAATAAGCTCATCCCCCAGGTTGCGGGTGATGAGCTTGACGTTAAGATTCGTGGACATCGATCAGGTAGATCCGCTGGTCGAAACCGCCGCGCTGAGCGGCTTTATCGGCGCGGATCTGCTCCAACTGCTCGGGATCTGCGCCGTGAGTAGCTGCAAGAGCGCGGATCACTTCGAGCATATCGGCGAGTTCTTCCAGCGCGTCAGCATCGGAGGAAGCGGCGAAGTATTCTTCTGTTTCCTCACGGAGCTTGGTGCGGAGCTCAGTGGCGTGTTCGGCTTCGTCCAGGATGCGGGTGGTGGTGGATTTGCCGGTAGATGCGATAATGGCTGGGATGCGGTTGCGGATTAGTTTGTTGTAGATGTAGATAGTCATGAGAAAATCCTTTCTGCAACAAAGTTATATTCTAAAGACTTTAGAAGCTTGTATAAGTTCAAGAAAAATATCCATCGCAGACTCAAGTCTTGTTCGCAATTGCCTATCTCGTTCAATAAGCTTTTTTTGACTTCCTGGTTTATGACCAGATTCGTTTCGATAAGCAGTGATTCCGTGTAATTTTGAAATTAGCGGCTTAGTTAACAAAACGCATTTAGGGTCGTTTCTTTTTATATTGTTTTGTAAAAAATCCAACATAGTTGCCCACTGCATAGTTTTATAATCATTTATATTTCTCACTTGATTTAACAAGTTAAGTGTTTGCAATTTAATAGCCAACTTCCGGCTTAATGATTCAATTTCGTCATATACAATCGAGCAGGCTTTATTAGGCTCTCCACTTTTGAATACTTCTTCCGCATTTTTTATTGAGTCTCTATATTTCTTCGGGAAAGTCGATTTATCAAAAGCACGTAAAGTTGTAAGTGATAGGCTTAATGCTTGACTCATCCACTGAACCGTGTTATTTGGAGTATTCAGAAGAACTACTCCAACCCCGTAACGTTTTGCATCGGCTAGTTCTCTTACAGTAGAATTATTTGATAGCTCCTCAGGAAGCACTACATAGAACTTAACCGGTAAGCACATTTTTTCACACTCCTGGATGAAAGCTTTTCTGTATACTGTGAATATATTGCTTTCTACCACATCTATACATACAAGATGATGCTTGAGTTGAGCGAAAAATGTAGGTCTATAATTAATCTCTCGGTGTATTTCTGTCTCCACTTTTATCCTTGTTAGCCCAAACTCATTAGCAAAATGAGCTTTTGCTAGATCTGCTGTTTGAAATAAGCTTTCTGGAAGAGTGTTATAGCTCATGATATACCTCTCAGCAATTTCTGTGTAAGGTCATTTAGCTTTTTTATTAAATCTAAAATATTTTCATCTAAAGGATATGTTTCTATATCTTCAATATGATCTAATTCATTTATTATACCTTGTAAACTTGTTATTATGTCGCGTCCAGTATACGCAGATGAAACAGAATTATTATACGCTTCGTCTATTGTATATTCATTCCATGAAAAAACTTTAGTTAGTTCTTTTGAAGCGATTTCTGCATCAGCTTGTACATTTTCTGCTCTAGCCACTTTAGCTAATTTTCTCAAATCAACTATATTTCTTATAGTATTGTTTTTGTATTTCTCTAATATTACTTGCCTTACCTCTTCACGCTTTTCATCATCAGGAATTATATTAGGCATAGCCCTAGATATCGTAGTTAAGGCTCTTTCCATTTCAATGTAAAAGTCTTCCGATATTTTCTGTAAAGCTTTTGGCTTTTTTAATTCAGCCTTTATAATATCTATATGATGCTCAGGTAAACTCATTAATAATCTACAACGTCTAATTACACTACGTGTTAAACCAGTTTCTTCAGATAATTCTATTTCATTCGGCTTTTTTCCATTTCTTTTTTCATAGAGTTCGATTACTCTTGGCAACTTCAAAGACATCGTCATTAAATCCCACTGTTCTCTCAATGCATGAATGTTAAACATTAAAACTAAATTATTGTAAGGATCAGGCTTATTTTGAACTATTGCTGGAATAGTTTTTTTATTTAATTTAAGAGAACATCTCCACCTTCTCTCCCCGTCAATAATTACGTATCGATTATCTTCTTTATAAACTGCTATTGGAACCTGAACACCGAATTTTCGAATCGATTCTGTAAGTTCATCTAATTCTTGTTGTCTAAAATATAATCGAGGATTCTCTGGGTTTCTATCTATACTGTCTATGGAGATTTCTACAAGTTTATTTTGTTGAGTATTCATAATATACTCTCCCTTTCTAAATATTAGTTGCTAGCAGCTCGTAAACTGAATTTCTATTACTTGATTTCCCAGAAATAAATCTCTTAGTTTTTACTTTCTGAACTCCCCATTTTTCAAGCAATTCTAAACCTTCTATACTATCAGCATATGAAACTAAAAATTTCGCGCCTCTCTCGTTTAATTTCAAAAGAAGATTATCTAATCTTTGTAAATCATTTGAGCCGAAAGGTCTTGAAACATAACTTGAAAAAGTTTTTCCTTTTTCAGTCCAAAATGGAGGATCAAGATATACAAAATCGTTTTCTTGAGCTAAATTCATAACTGTTTCGAAATCATTATTTATAAGTTGAACTTCTTTCAATTTCTCTGAAGCAGATTCTAATAATTTTAAATCAATTTCGCGCTTTTTCTTAAAATGGCCATAGGGCACATTAAATTCCCCTTTAGCATTCGTTCTATACAATCCATTGAAACAATGTAAATTTAAATAAATAAAAATAGCTGCTTGTTCAGCTTGAGTAAGAGATTCAGAAAACCTTTTTCTAATTTTATAGTATTCTTCTTCTCCTTCTCCTAAACGCTGATAACATTCATATACAATTTGTGGATCTTGTTTTACTAATGTATACATGTTAATAAGTTCTCTATTTAAATCCCCAATAATTGCCTTCTTAGGCTCCAAGTCAAAAAACAAACAAGCTGATCCAGCAAAAGGTTCAATATAGGTATTAAAATCATTATTCCAAAATCTTTTCAAAACAGGAACTAATTGCCTTTTGCTTCCAGCCCAACGTAGAATAGGTTTCATTTTTAACCGCCTTTTATATAATACTAAGTCTCTCTTTACTCTAACCTCTTGATCGAATTGAGTCTAGATTCTGCAAATGAAAATCCAACCTTATTTTTTCTAACGCCCCTGCAAACCCCTCAGCCTTACTATAGCTGAGGACCAACCACTCCATCGCTCGCGTCATCCCGATATAAAACAACGACACTTCCCGCTCTACGTTCTCTTCCAACTTAAACGGCATAGTTTCTACGTTCACGATAAACACCGCCCGGAAATCCAGCCCTTTCGAACTGTCGATCGTCGAGAGCTTCACCGTATCCGCTGTCCGATCATAAGCACGCTTCGACGTCGTGTTCTCCGCGATCCAATCATGCGGAATCTCCAACCGCTCCAATTCCTTCCGCAGCCGATCCACGTACGAGTACGAGTACCGATTCCGTACTCGATACAGGATCGCGATCTCCGAGTAGGGCACCTTTTTCTCTTCATGCAGCTTGCGGATCGCGCGGGCGACCCAGGCGGCTTCTTCGCCAAAGTTCGCACACTGCTTGATGATCGGTTCCGGGCCTTTGCGTTTCGTGCTTTGAGGCGGGATGATCTCCACGCCGTCGACGCTGCTGCCTTCTTTGACGCGGTCTTTCAGAGCGGAATGCGTTCGATAAAAGTCCCAGGCGAAGTTCACGATCTGCGCCGTATTTCGGTAATTGATGCTCAGGATCTTGGAACGTCCGCGGAAGTCGAGTCCGGTGCTGGACGAGAGACTGCTTTTGCGTCTAAAAATGTTCTGCGCTTTGTCTTCGACCAACAGCAAGGATTGCGTTTCCGGGTTCAAAACTTTGCTCAGCAGCTCCAACCAGCTCGGTTCGAAGTCCTGGCCTTCGTCGATCAGGATCGCGTCATACGTCGGGAGGATCGCTTCGCCGAGTTTGACCTTTTCCAGCAGCGGTTCGATTCCGGCATCGGGGATGCGCAGCGTGTTTTTCAACCATTCGTGGAACGTCGCCGTCTCGATGTTGTGCTTCTTGGCAGCCGGATTGCCGCTTTCTTCCGCGCTCATTTCCGCAAAGTCAAACAGGTCTTCCGGTTCTTCCATCATCTTGTGGATCATGGACTTGAGCACGCGGGACAGCGGAATGCCGTAGCAGAGCACGAGAATTTTCCAGTCGGGATGTTCTTTGGACAGCAGACGGGCGCGGGCGGACAGGATAAGCGTTTTGCCGCTGCCCGCAACGCCTCGGATCAAACGGTTTTTGTCGCCGAGCTGACGCGCAAGCGATTCCTGGTGCAGGTCCATCGCCTGAAGATTGTGTAACGACAGCAGCAGTTGATCGTCGTGATGCACGGGAGCCTTGTATTCCGCGCTGATCCGCACTTCGGGGAACAGGTGGTAGCGGATCGCTTTGATATCGTCTTCGCCGAGCATCTGGTTTTGATGAAAAGGAACGGTGAACATGTCCAGCATCTGCTCCAGCAGCGCCGTACCGTCAAAATCGTCGCGGTCGGTGTCGATATCGTCGCGCGTCAGCATGAACTGCGGCTCGATCACCCGATGCAGCTGATGTTTGACGATATGCATCTCCCGCATCTGGGTCAATACGACGCCGAAGCCGAACCGGAATTTGAGGTTGCCTCGGTACGCGCCGTCCAATTGAACAAGACTTTTGTCTTTTTTGAGTTTGCTGGCGATACGGAATGCATAATTGCGGGCCTGATGCAGCGGATTGATCACCGTGCTCAGTTCGCCCTGTTTGTTATAAATGCGCCATTCTTCGGGAAAAAGTTCGTACAGCGTGCTTTCGGTATAGTCTTTCACTTCCAGCACAAGCATGCCGAGGTCCGGGCCGATCACGACGAAGTCGGGACAGCGGCCGAAGATGCGGGGTTCGTAGTAGACGATGTAATCGTCGGGCAGATGTTCTTTGAGGGTAGCGAATAACAGGCGTTCGCCTGCGGTAACTTTCGCGCCTCGGGGAAGGGTCTCCGGGATCATATAAGCCATAAGGTGTCACTCCTTGATGCGTGCAGACCCCGTAGTAAGTCCGGTGCTTCCGGAATCTGGGCGAGATGGTGCATCGAACCGTCTGAAGACGATCGTTGCGTGAGAAGATATAACGTATAGTTCTAGTACCTTATCAACACTAAAAGTAAGGTTATGCCCACCTGAAACGCACCTAAAGCGTGTGCGTCTCAGCCGAACCTAAACCTATGATTAAGAGTTGATAAGGTTCTATATTAAGAATGATTCGAATGTCATAGGCCGTAAGACTGCTTTGCTTGCTGACCTTATTGTACTTCGTCTGGACGGAAATGGGAATAACAAATCAGTGAAGGATTGTTAATTTGTCAATTTGAGTGAGCAGAGTCACTTTCGGTAAAGCGTAGCTTTAATGGTGCTGATGCGTTTAACAAGTAGCTTGAAGTCAACTATGTCTCTACCTGCTGCCCGATCAAGTCGCGCTGCCTGCGGCGATCTTGGTGGTTGGCTTGATCGATCTGACGAATGCTCTGGTCGAATTCAAGTATGTACGCGGCACGAAAGAGCATGTTGTATCCGCGATCATGGCCGCCGTATATCTGGTGCTTGCGATCGCACTGTATGTATTCGGCTGGACGGATTCGCTATAACGAAAAACGGCCCCGATCAAGATCGGCGCCGTTTTTGTGCTGTGTTCAACTCGGAGTCTGTTCCAGCTGCCCACGCTTTTTTTATTTTCCCTACTTCTTCACCTTCACCAGCAGCGCATTGCTCACCGGCCGCCCCGGCTTCGTAATATACTTTCCATTCATGTACAACCCGCTCGAAGCGCCGCCGTCCAGGTTCATCGCCTGATACGCCCCTGCCTGCTTCATGATCCGGGCGAGCTGCGGCATCGAGGCTTTCGGCGTGGTCACCATGATCAGCTCATGGTTCCTCGTGATCCCGATCGCGCTGCGCGCCGCCTGGCCTCGCAGGATCGCCGGATCGCGGAAACCTTCTCTCGGCGCGTTTACCGCAACGACTCCGTTTTGCACCAGCAGCGGCCCTGCTTGCACCGCCCCTTCCACCTGTCCCGCGGCGTACGCCTGGCCGAATTTCAGACCCGGGATCAGGCGCGTCAGATGGTTCTGGTCATACGCGAATACCGTCAGATTGGAACCGCCGTTCACAAACTTCATATTCCCTTTACTAACCAAATACCCGTACGGTGCTCTGTAGAGCGCCGAGCTGTACGCGTCGAAATACGTCGCGTTAATCGCCGCATACGCATAGTTTTCCGAAGCGATCCATTTGAGGTTCTGCACCGTTCCCGCTTTGTTATGGGCAAAAGCCGCATCGAGCGATACCCGGGGGTGCATCAGCTGCACAGTGACGATGTTCGCCCGGAACGCTGCACCGCCGGAGTAGAACACCTGTTGGCGATACGTAACCGGCTTGTCCGTCAAGGAACCGCGCGCGATGATCGGCAGATCCATCGACTGTCCGCCGCTCGCGATCCGCATGGACGAGGTCGATTCGTGCCATTTGACGTTCAATCCCAGGTGCTGCGCGGCAAAGCCCAGCGGCACGTAAGTCACCCCGTCATAGGCAAAAGGCGCCGCGTCGATCTTCACCTTTTTGCCGTCCACTTCCGCTTTCTTTTTTCCGGTATGGAGCACGATTTTCTTGCTGCCTTTCACGATTTCCAGCTTGCTCGCATCCTGCGCCGCATTGACCTTCGCTCCGGCGAACGTGCTGAGCATGCGGATCGGAATATACGTGCGGCCCGCCGCCGGGTCCGAGTATCCGAAGATTTTGGCCGAGGACGAGGTTGCGGCTGCCGCTGTGGCAACCTCCGCTCCCGGCACCGCGCCTGTCGTGATCGATCCTGCAACCAGCGCGATCGCCAGCAGCGTTTTTAACCCCTTTTTCATGTGAGCCCTATCCCCTTTGCATCTGCTTATTCGTTGAAGGTTGATTTCCGTCAGCCGTGATGACCCTGTTTGTTTCTTCCCTTTTATATATCTGTTTTTCCGTCGGCGGAATGAACCTTTTTCAGAAAAAACCCTCCTTGAGAATTAGATAAAAATGTAACTCCCGCTCCAAAACCAACGTTTATAAAAAAGTAAGAATAAAGAACCAGACCTCAAACCGAACCCGTGCTTTTCCAGATAAGGAGGCAGTCTGTATGACGAATAAATATCCGGAAGAAGTCCATCACCGATTTGATCGGCAAAAAGAACAACAGGTTTCGCCTGCGACTTTCGCGGAGTCCGTCCGGAAGCTGCTGCGCACGCGAAGCGGGCTGATCGGGCTTGCGACCGTTCTGCTGCTGATCGGAGCGCTGACCTATACGAGCGTGCGCATGCTGCATTACCGGGAGGTCAGCGAAGTCTTTTACGCGGAAACGGTTAAGCGCATGATGGTTCCGGCCGACGAGCTCGTCTTTTTGATCGGAGAGGAGACAGGCGATGACACTTCGAAAAAGCTAAAAGAAAGCTATAAAGCATCGGATCTACGGGAGATCGATCGTTTGCAGTTTGAACTTCGGGATGCTTACGAGAGCGTCTATCTGCTGTTCGAACCGTCCGAAGGCGGCGACTTGTTCCGACCCGAGTATCTGATCCGCTTCGATCCCGCCGGTTATTACCGCCCGGTCGACAATGAACAAGATCCATACAAGGCGGCGGCGAACGCCCTGATCGAACCCGACGGACTGAACCGCAAAGCGTTGGAAGACCTCTATGCGATCTGCCTGGATATTCGTTTGCTGAATCACGAGAGCGGATACGAATTTATCAACGAACGCCGTTCGGAGCGGGACATGAAGAATCTTTTAAAGCAATGGTCGGAGCGCAATGTTCAGCATCTGAGCGACCCGCGTTTTCAAATGATCGAATAACGGCGGGCCGCTCGCTGACTCGATCTTCCCGCTGCTCTACCCTTTCGAAGAACGCGAAGCGCGGCCGACGGTCATGAGCTTGATCGCGTTGACCTTTGCACGGAATGCAGGGGCAGAACGCAAATACGCAACGGCCAAAGGGCAGCATCTGGCGTCCGCGATTTTGTCAGTGCTTTATATCGGAATGGCTGCGGCACTCTGCATAAATTTTTAATTCGATTACCCAACTAATTCCACTTATAAAGCGTTTATTCATTATAGAGGTGAACGCTTATGGGAGATTACTCGAATTTTATCGTCATTGTATTGATTGTTGTTTTGCGATTTCTGATGGATCGACTGATCGTTCGCGGCGAAGATCGTCGCAGGCTTACCGATCTGGATAAGCCGCGAATCTACTCGTTTATCCTCAACGGAGTCGTGGTCGCCTCAATTATCGCATTGATTATTTTCGTCAGAGATACGTCTTTATTCACGGGAATTGCGCTCGGCCTTTTCGCTTTGTACGGTCTGTCCCAATCTTGGCTGGAAAAGAAGTACCTGCCGAATACCAAGCGTCATATCGCAACCTTGCTTTCGATCGGGTGCGCGATCATCGTGCTTGGCTCTTATATGCTGTTTTATCCGATGACCTGATTCGCCAAGCTTATACGCAAAAGGAGGACCCCTACCATGAACTACGCCGCTTTCCCGATCATCACGTTCGGTAATCTGGTCGTCGTGCTGCTGATCTACTTTGTCGTTCCGCGCTTTATCGTGACGGGTCCGGATCAGCGCAGGCTTCAAGACGTTCCGCGATTGGATCTGGCTGTGAAAATCGCTCTTTTTTCCGTGATCGTCATCCTGCTCATAGCGGCCGTACTGAATATGAATCTCGACTTCGTCGGATTTCCGCTCGCGATCCTTTTCGGTCTTCTGATCCTGTTCATGGAGAAAAAATATCTGCCCGCTACGCGTCGCCACCTGGTTACGCTGTGCTGGATCGGCTCTACCTGCGTGCTTTTCGGCATTTATTTCGGAGTCGCTAATTTTTAAAACACGAAATAGGAGGACTACCGCATGACCCCGAACTTGTTCTCCGTCGTGCTTCCCGGCATCATTATCGTATCCATATTGGCCTACGCCGTACTGCCGCGCTGGATCGTCCTTACCGGACCGGACAAGCTCACCTACAAAGACGTCCCTAAGCTTAATCGTTACATGAATATCGTGGCTTGGACGCAGCTGGTGCTCATGTTCGTAACGGTTGTTTTGGAACTTCCGCGACCGCAAATGGAACTGATCTTCTTCGCGTTGATCGCGGCGGCGGGAATCGCGTTCGCGCTGTTGGAGAAAAAGTATTTGCCCGGCACAAGGCGATATTTGGTTACGTTATGCTGGGTCGCAGGGATATGCATCGTGTTCGCCATCTATGGATGGGTCGCTTATTTCTGAACGGCTCGGTGATACAAAAATGCGATTCCCTTCGTCTTCTTTGCAAACCAATCCGTCCGAATGATCGAAGGGAGCCAATCGCATGAATCCAACCGAACTTAAATCCGCGCCGCCATCCAAAAAGTTAAAAAGAAATCGGCTGCTGTCGTTAATCACCATCATCGTCTCCATTTGCACGATCATCATCATTGCCACGCAGGCCTTCGGAATTCTTCACTCGATGCGCCCGCTCACCGTTACGTTGAAAAATAATACGAATTCCGAAATTATTTCCGTCGAGTTTCGTATGACCCATATGGACGCTCCGTACGTATTCGAACGAACCATTCCCGCCGGCGAGAGCCGCAACATCCGACCGGAGTTCGAGAATCTGGTCGAAGGCGAAATGACTTTTACCGCCGCGGACGCCGAAGGGCGCCGTTACACAGGCATCGCCTGCGGCTACACGTCAAGGTTGAGCGGGGAATCCACCATCACGATCGACGCGAACGGAGTTACGATTCAATCTGAATGCAGTTAAAAAGGAGGAATATCGATGACACCGGAAGGTACAGCCGCAATGATTCTACTCGCGATCATCATCGGAGCCCGGCTTTTATTCGGCAAACTGTTCGTCAACCGCAGCGATTCGCGCAAGCTTCATCAGACGGTAAAAGGATACATCCTGATGACTATCGGCAGTCTCGCCGTCATTATTCTGGGCTTTACTCTGCGTTATTGGGGGTTGGAAGTTACCACCGCTCAAGGCATACTCCTCGGCTTACTGCTATTGCTCGGCGGCTACTACGCGTTTCTCGAATGGCGATATATCCGCGAATCCCGCCGACACGTCGCGACGCTGCTGACGACGTTCGTCGCGGTAGCGGCAGTCGGCGTATATGTGTTCATGCTGCCAATCGCGTAAGGAAATCAATATGAAAAAGCTCTTTACATTCAACGGCCTTTTCCGATCAATCTTTTGGGGAAAGGCCGCCGTTTAAGAGCTTTTTTGCCGTCGAATCAACAACAGCCTGCATTTTCACGCATTTTTCGGTTCGGAAAAGATTGCTCGATCGGATTTCGGGGTGAAAAGAAAGTAAGGGTTGCGTCGCGGCGAAAAAGATAAAACGCGACAAAAAAGTCGCTCTCCTTAACCGGAAAAGCGACCCCCTCATGAGGGACAAAGGAGGACGTATCCGATGAACCTACCGGAATTAACCCCTATGCAAGATCCGCGCGAATACTCGCTTCAGCGAAGAACGGGATCTCCGGCTTCGAACGGCGAGCCCGAATCGAAGCCGAACCGGGCGGCGCTGATTGCGGGCGCGGCCGCTTTCGTGCTGACGGCGACGCTGATATCCGCCGCGCAAAAGGTCGGACGGCGCCGCGCGGTCAAGCGCTACTTCAACGGGGAAACGACGGATCGGCTGGCCTCTTCCGCGGATGCCATCGCCGGAATGCTCGAGACCGCTTCGCGGGAAGCGGCAGCGGCAGGAAGTTATCCGGCCTCGTTCCCGCTGGAGATCGAGCGCGAACAGCATCGGCTGATCGAAGCGTACGCCGATCTGTACCGAGCGCTAGACACCGAAGAAAAAAGCAGATTGGTCGAACCGGAACGGCTGCTGCTGTTTAACGGGATCGCCGCTTTCCAATCGCTGCCCGCGGCAGACGCGCCGACCGCGGCGACGGCCAACCGCAGCCGGGTGCTCGGCAAACTGGAATCGGCAGCGGCCGCAAGCGGCGCCGGGCCGTCCGTAGTGCGCTTCGTGCCGAACGAATCGCAGCGGGAATCGCTAAGCAATCTGTACCGGCTGTGCGCGGAAATCCGGGAGCTGGCGTATATCGATAACCGTTCGTCGTACGGCGCCGAACGTTCGGAACGTTCCGCCGCCCGGATGCTGGACGGAATCGGACGCCGAGCCGAAGACAACTAATCGAAGCCGGCAGCAAAGCGATGCTCTGTCGTATCGATCCTGATCAAGGGTGTGCGTTCGGCTTCTTGCGAACGTGCCGTACCGATAGGTCCGCACCGAAAAAGCGCGTTGTCCGTTCATCGGACGACGCGCTTTTTCATCATTACGCAAGGAAAGTTCGGTTTCGATCAGGCAAACGGAAATCAGCCGAGCAGCGCTTGCGGCCGCTCGTCGTCCAACGTCGATTCCGCCGATTCGTCGATCATGCCGCGCAGTGCGGCTTCGTTGTGACGGATGCGTTCCAGGATATCGGCGTTTTTGCGCACCAGCTCGATCAGCGAAGCGGACACCTGCTGCATGGCGGCGGTGGACTGCTCGCCGATCGCGGCCAAGCTTTCGGAAGAACGCTCGATCTCGTCCGACGAAGCCCGGACGGTACCGATCTGATCGTCGCAGTGCAGCACGGATTCGCTCACTTGATCCACCGCGGACGTAATGGAAGCGAACACGTCGCGCGTTTCCGACACCATGCCCATGCACTCCTGCATCCGCACGGCGATCGATTGCATGCTGCGCTGCGTAATGTCCGAATGGCCGCCGACCAGCGTCAAGTTTCCGGAAATCTGCTCCGCCGCTTTGGCGGACAGATCGGCCAGCTTGCGGATCTCGTCCGCCACCACCGCGAAGCCCCGGCCGGATTCTCCGGCGCGGGCTGCTTCGATGCTGGCGTTAAGCGACAGCAGATTGGTCTGCGACGAGATTTCCTGAATGGTGCCGATCAGCTGCGAAGAAGCGGAGACCTGTCCGGCCAGCCGGTTCACTTCGTCCGCCGCGGCCAGCACCTGGCTTTCGAATTCGCCGATCAGGCGATGCAGCCCTTCGACGATCTCGTCGCCCCGATGGGAAGAATCGGCCGCGGTCCCGCTTTTCTCGCGCAGCTGAATCAGCGATTCCATCAGGCCGCCGAGCTGGTCGCCGCTGACGCGGATCGATTCGGTGACGCCGCCCAGCAGCTCGTTTTGCGAGACCGCGCCGCGCGTCACTTCCTGCACGGCGATATTCATCTCGTCGAACGATACCGCGTTTTCGCGGCTGCCGGCCGAAACGACTTCCATATTGTCGGAGACGACCCGGACGTTTTCGCGCAGCGAAGCGCTTTGGCGTTCCGTGCGCTCCAGCAGCTGCTGCGTTTCCCGCTGCGATTCCGCCAACTGACGGAACATCCGGTTCGCGATGCGCTGGAAATTGAACAAAATGACGCTGATGATCACGAAGAAAAACAGATGCGCGATGATATGGTCCTTTTCCAATCCGAACGTGCTGCCGCTGCGAATATACGTCGTCAGCATCAACGCGGCTCCCGCGAATCCGACGTACAACGGACCGCGCTGCATGTACACGAGAGACAGCACGAGCAGCAGGTAGACTGGCACGATATTGACCGGGCTCGGCACGATCAGATTGGCGGCCGTATGCGTGATCGCCAAAAGGCTGAGCGCCACGTACGGAATCGCGTTCTCTTTTTTGCGGCCGAAATGCATAATGCCCACGGCAATCGCGCAGGTCAGATCGCCGGCCATCAGGATATAACGATCGCTTGCTTCCATATCGACCGACAGATACATCAGCACTACCAGTGCGGCGATGATCGCCAGCGAGTAAAACACGAGACGGTTTTTGAGACGTAAATCTTCGTAACGCAGTCTGCTCCAATCTTTCAATGCGTTCACATCCCCGATTATTTTCATCCTACCTTTTATTGATCGGTAAAAAGAACTAGAAACGTTAGACTAAAGACATGGTTTTATTCGTTTGCAAAAATGATTCGGCGGTGCTCGTAACGATCTGGCCCGTACAGGGGTTAAACAAGTAATGAAAGCAAAGGAGATGATCTTATGGGCAGACGCGTGACGGTACAGAACAGTCCTGAGCTCGACGAAATCCGAGCCGAATACGAACGGCTTTGGACGGACATGCAGCAAGCCGATGCGACAAAGGCGTTGCGAATCTTGGAACGCGGCAGGCGTAAACTTTCGCCTCCGAAACTCCGCCTGATCGAAATGCTCAAACCGCTGCGCAGCCATCTGCTATGGGCCATCCCGCTGGGAACGGTAACGGCTATCGGCGCTTCGTACGCCGCATTTATTTGGATCGCATTGTGGGTGGAATAACAAAAAAGGGAAGAGGCTGCATGAGCCTCTTCCCTTAACCTACCAATGAAAGTCCAACATAACTGGAAGTGAGAAGACGGAGAGAGAAATTTAGTGAAGGACGCCTTTGAACTTGGAAAACTACATCTTAAATTCCAATCCAGTTTTCCAAGTGAGACAGCGGATTGTGAAGCATTTCGAAGAAATGCACTTCGGAAGCGTATGCTGGCAATTTCTCTCGCAGTCTTCTCGCTTCCCACACTATCTTACCGCGCCGGAGCAAAATCCTTCACCGGCTCCAAAATCCGCTCCATCTTCTCCAATGTCTCCGCGCTCAATTCCACGCCGGATGCCGCCGCATTCTCGCGTACCTGCTCCGCGCGGCTTGCGCCGATGATCGCGGAACTTACGCCTTTCTGGCGCAGCGTCCACGCCAAAGCGAGCTGCGAGAGCTTCAAGTCCAGGCTTTGCGCAAGCTCGTTCAACTCCTGCGTCACGTTCAACACGTCGTCGCGCAGATAGCTGCCGATCACCTGGTTGACCGAGCTGTCCGCGGCCCGCGTGCCTTCGGCCGGCTTTTGTCCCGGCTTGTATTTCCCGGTCAAAATCCCCTGCGCGAGCGGCGAAAACACGACTTGTCCCAAGCCCGCTTGCTCCGACACAGGCAGCACTTCTTCCTCGATATACCGCTCGAACAGATTATAGATCGGCTGGTTCGACGCGAGCGGACGCAGATTGCGACGGTCCGAGATCGCAGCCGCGGACGCGATCTGCGCGGCTGTCCATTCGCTGACGCCCGCATACAGAATTTTGCCCTGCGCCGTCAGATCGTCGAGCGCGCGCAGCGTTTCTTCGACGGGTGTATCATTGTCGTAGCGATGGCAGAAATACACGTCGATATAATCCGTGCCTAGCCGCTTCAAGCTGGCTTCGCACTGTTCGACAATATGCTTGCGCGACAAACCGCGGTCGTTCGGACCGTCGCCCATCGGGAAGAATACTTTGGTACTGAGCACATAGCTCGAACGCTCGTATTTGCTCAGCGCGGCTCCCATCGCTTTTTCCCCTTCGCCGCGATTGTACGCGTTGGCGGTATCGAAAAAGTTAATCCCCTGTTCAAAAGCCGCCTCGATGCACAGATCCGCCGCTTTTTGCTCAGCCGCCGTACCGTATGTCAGCCAGCTTCCCAGTCCGATCTCGCTGACTTTAAGGCCAGTGCGTCCCAGATTCCGATATTTCATCGATTGTTCCTCCTCGATTCACTTATATTTCGATTTTCCTTAATCATTCCACTAAATATTAACGAATCAATTTCCAATCCGCAACCGCTTTCTTTACTTTCTTGCTCGACACCCCTGTCAGAATAAACAAAAAGCCGTTCCGTAAGGCGCATCTGCACCCGGAACGACTTTTGCGATAGAAAACGATCCTGCTGATCATAGGTTCATTTGCACGATTTTATTCCTGCCTTACACGATCTCATTCATGCTTTACACGATCTCATCCATGCTCTGCACGAATTCGCCGCCGAAGTTCATCTTTTCCGCCGCTGCACGAATTTGCCCAGCGGTCGCAGCAGACTTCGACTCCACGACGTACAGCTTGTTGAATCCGATCGAGCTATACATCTTGAACGCCTGTTCCAGCATGTCCAGCAGAGCAGGCTCAACGGTTTCCAAATCGGACAGATCGGCCACGAACGTGTACTCGCTCGTCTGCGATTGGATTTTACTGCCTTCCATCAGGAAAGACATCGCTAAACCGCCCGCGTCGCTTATTTGAAAAGAGCCGCCGACAGTCGCAACGAACAGCTTCCGGGACGCGTCTACTTCGATCTTGTATGAGTGGGTCATGAGGTTCCTCCTGAATTATCGCGTATACGAAGATTAGCCTGCTTTCGCAAGCCCTACTCAGTATACCAGCGGAAATTTGCGAAGGCCAGCAGCTTATCTCCATAGAGAACGCCATGACGAAAGATCGACCTTTTCGGCGTTTTACGCCTTAATCGGCAGCTTGGTTCCATTTTTCAGATACAACGGAATTCGCTCCAGCGGCGCGTCTGCCTGAAGAATCTGTCCGCCTGCAAAAGTCTCGCCGCTATACGCATCCGTCCACTCCGCTCCTTCAGGCAGATACACGCTTCGGCTGCGCTGCTCCGCATGGAGTACGGGCGCCACCAGCAGATCCGGCCCGAACAAAAACTGATCGTCCACGTCCCACGCCGCCGCGTCGTCCGGGAAATCATAAAACAGCGGACGCATCGGCGGGGTGCCTTTTTCATGCGCGGCGGTCATCAGCTCGGTAATGTAGGGACGCAGACGTTCCCGCAAACGCATATGTTCCGCGAAAATACCGTACGCTTCTTCCCCGTAGCTCCACACTTCGTTGTCCGCGCCGCTGCCCCATAGTCCGCCGCCCGGCAGACCCGTGTCGGCTTCCCGATAAGGCGCGCGATCCCCATGCAGCCGCATTACCGGACAAAACGTGCCGTATTGGAACCACCGGATGATACATTCGCGGAACGCCGGATCATCCGGATTGCCGCCGTGGAAACCGCCGATATCCGTCGTCCACCACGGAATGCCCGCGATCGCCATATTCAGTCCCGCCCGAACCTGATGCCCCAACACCTCGAAGCTCGACGCGATATCGCCGGACCAGGCAAGCGCGCCGTAACGCTGGCTGCCCGCCCAAGCGCTGCGAACGAGGTTCAGCACGTTTTCTTGACCTTCGTCCGTCATGCCTTCATAGAACGTGCGGCTGTACTGGCTCGGATACCAGTTCCCCACTTGCAGCGCCGGACCGGCGTCGTAGCGGTAAATGTCATGGTCGTACACGGCAAACTCCGGCTCCGCCTCGTCCAGCCAGAACAGCCGGATGCCTTTGTCGTAATAGTTGCGCTTGGCCGTTTCCCAGACAAACTGCCGTGCGCCCGGATGCGTAGCGTCGAAGATTTCGTTTTGCCCGAGAAACTGGAACTGCGTGCGTACCCCGCGATCCGAGCGCACCAGATAGCCTTTTTCCACCATCTGCCCGTAGTTCTCGCTCTCCGTCTGCACGGTCGGCCATACGGAGACCATTAGCTCAATGCCTAACTCCTTCAGCTCGCGCACCATGCCTTCCGGGTCCGGCCAATACTGCTCGTCGAATTTCCAATCGCCTTGGTTCGTCCAGTGGAAAAAGTCGATGACGATCACGGAGATCGGAAGTCCCCGGCGGACATGTTCGCGTGCGACGCCCATCAGTTCGTCTTGACTCCGGTAACGCAGCTTGCACTGCCAAAAGCCCATTCCGAACTCCGGCATCATCGGCACTTTGCCCGTCGCGTCGGCATAAGCTTCTTCGATCTGTGCCGGGGTATCGCCCGCCGTGATCCAGTAGTCGAGCTGCTTGGTGGAAGCCGCCGCCCATTCGGTCACGTTCGTATTGAAGCTCGCCTGTCCGATCGCCGGATTATGCCACAGCATCCCGTAGCCCAGGTTCGACAGCAGGAACGGCACGCTGGTCTGACTATTGCGGTGGGTCAGTTCCAGACGGCAGCCTTTGAGATTGAGCAGCGATTGCTGATACTGCCCCATGCCATATAGTTTTTCGTCCGGATTACCTTCAAAGCGCAGCGTGACCGAATAATCGCGGCTGCCCAGAATCGGCACGATATCGCGGCCGCCGGATTTGAGCTGATACGTTTTTTCCGTTTCCTTCAGCAGCACTTCGCCTTTGTCGTTGGTCAACGTAATCCGGCCGCTTTTTTCCACATCCGCGCGGATTTTGCCGTTGACGATCCATGCGCTGCACCCATCCTCCGCGATCGTCACGCCTGCGCCGGCCGAAGGTGATCCTGCCGGAAGCAGCGCCCAATCGTCATCATGCAGCTTGTCCTTGGAAGCCCGTATCCGAAACGCATTCGCGCCCCACGGCTCGATTCGCAAAATCTCATGGTCATATTCCCAGATTAAAGCTTGTTCCTGTGCGTACAACATATTCGATATTCCTCCTCCAAAGGATGCAATTACGCTGAAGCGATCTATTTTTGCAAACGCTATCTTTCTTCCGTGTCTATTATAGAGCGCAAGCAGGGATGCAGGGCAGAGCGTGGAATACGGAATACTGGGACTATATTACGTTTTGCGATCAGGAGGCTTAAGCATGAGCGAACGCGATGAAGGAGCAGCGATACGGGAGTGGATTGAGGATAACAAAATCACTGCGGGCAAAACGGAACCTGCTGCCGACGATGAATGGCCGGGCGGCTCATCCAGCAGCAACCGGCAGCTATCAGATCCCTCTTCCTGGCGGCGAGAGCATACGGATATCCCCGACCGGACGTTTCCGCTGAATGTGTTCCATATCCGCGAGACCGATCCCGACATGTTCTGCATTCCGCCGCACTGGCATGAACATCTGGAATGGATCGTGGTGCTTAAGGGACGCTTTAGCATGCAGATCGGCGCTACGTTCCGGGAATTGGGATCGGGTTCTTGCCTGTTCGTCAATACGGCGGAATTGCACTCGGCCTTCCCTTTGGAACCCGGCAGTGAGCTGTATGCGTTGGTATTCGGCGAAGCTTTGCTTCGCAATCACGCCCTGGATCATACGGAAACCCGCTACATCAGGCCGATGCTCGAAGGACGCTTGCGGCTGCCTTCTTTTTACGAGGGACAAGGGGCCGCGGGGATTTGGAAAAGACTGCTGGAAGTGGCCGGCGAGCATGAAGACGCACAGCCCGGATACGAATTGCTGGTCAAAGCGGGTCTGCTCGGCGTGCTCGGTCTTGCGCTGAGACAATCCGAGACGCCGGAAGAACACGCAGCAAAAAACGGACGACACGCGGAGAGCGCCGTGTATCCGCTGCTGCTTCATCTGAGTGAACATTTTCGCGAACCGATCGGCGTGCAGGAGGCGGCCAAAATCTGCTGCGTCACGCCGACGTATTTCTGTCATGTGTTCAAGCGCACCACGGGCAAAACGCTAAGCGAATACGTGAACACCCTGCGTATCCACGAAGCCGAATCTCTGCTTCGCAGCAGCGGACGCTCCGTGCAGGAAGTCGCCCGTCTGGTCGGGTACCATGATCCGGGGTATTTTGCACGCGTTTTCAAAAAATTCAAAGGCATGGCGCCGAGACGGTATGCCGATGCGAGCAGCTCGTCCGATACTCAGACTTCATAGGCGCTTTGCGTCCGCAGCTGCTCCCACCAATACTTCAGCCGCTTGCGCTGGATCTTTTCCCGATACGCGGTATACCTCTCCATCAGAAAATGAAAAACCCGCAATCTCCGGTGTCGGAGACTGCGGGCCTGATCCTGTTATTTTCCGTCGTTCAGCAGAGACTTCAACTTGCGTCCGCTGGCCTTCATGCTGCACTCGGGATCATGTGCTTCTTCCTCCAGATTCACTTCGACAATTCGGGGAGCCGGATTATGCGGAAGCGGGAAGGGATGCGCTCCGTGTTCGGCTTCCTCCGATAGCAGAATGCGAGTGCCATCCGGCAGCAATCCATACTCGCGAACCCATCCGTCTTCATGAATCGTAACCTTGCGTCCAGGCTTCGGCTTACGGCGCTGGGCAGATATGGCAGCCTGCTCCATGCCTGGAAGCTTAAAGCGCAAAGCGGCTGCTTGAGCCCGCTGCACACGTTGAACCGGATGAATGAGGGAAGCATTTCTTGTGTTATCGATCGGCGTGATCGCCATATTGGCTTCCTCCTTACCTTACCGGCCCGACCGTTTAGGCAATAGGCCGGGCGATTATGCTTCTGCTTTCTTTATCGACTTACCGAGCAAATATATTAAATTTTAAATTTACCTGCGGCTTCGCCGAGCTGCTGCGTGAGGCGCTCGATGCTTTGTACCATATCGGCCAGATTGTTCACCATTGCCGATTGCTCCTGCACGGTCGCCGTTACTTCTTCAACCGACGCCGACACTTCTTCGCCCGATGCCGACAAGCTTTGCGAAGCTTCCAGCACGGCGTCCTTGTCGCGCTCCATCGCTTTGAACTCGGAAGCCATATCGCGAATCTGTGCGGTAATCGCCGTCACGCTCTCCAAAATATCCTCGAAGGATTGGCGCGTGCGATCCACGTATTCATTTTGCGTGGAAGAGATTTCGCGGATCGCGCCGACGCTCTCGTTGCTCTTGTCGACTTGCTCCAGCGTCTGACGGATGATTCCGCCGATCTCATTGGCTTGATCCGCCGATTGTTGAGCCAATTTGCGAATCTCGTCGGCCACGACCGCAAAGCCGCGTCCATGCTCGCCTGCTCTTGCCGCTTCGATCGAAGCGTTGAGCGCGAGCAGATTGGTTTGCGTGGAGATCTGGTTAATCGCATCCGTGATCTGACCGATCCGCTGCGAGCTTTCGGCCAGCATTTCCGTCGTGGACGAGATATTTTGGATCTCCAGCTCGTTTTTCGCATTGATATCGATCAGGGTATTCACGACATTGCTGCTGGATGCGAATACTTGATTGATCGAGTCCGCGCTGCCTTGAATCCCGTCCGTTTTGCGTCCGAGAGACGCGATACGATCCCCGATCTCATAGAAGCGGCCCACGATTCGTTCCGTATCATGCGACTGCGATTCCATCGCTTTGGCGATTTCCATCGTCGTGACCGACGTTTCCCCGATCGAACGCGCCGTATTTTGCGACGTGCGCTCAAGGTCCGTAGTATTGGTATTCAGCACTTCGATCGAATGGTTCATCTGTCCGATCAGATCCTTGTTGCTATCGACCATCGTATTGAAGCTGTCCGCCAGATCGGCAAACTCGCTCTTATATTTCCCGTCCGCGCGAACCGTCAGATCGCCGCTAGCCAATTGCTTGAACAACCCGGTCAAGCGCACGATCGGCGAGGTAATGCTGCGAGAAATCAGAGTCCCTACGATGACGGCCAGAATGATCGAAGCGATCAGCGTAATCAGCATTTTTTGCATCAGATCACCGAGCGGACGCTCGATATCGGCATAGGAATCTTGCACGATGACAATCCAGTCCGCGACCGGGATTTTGGAATACCGGATATACGAATCCGCGTTGTCCACGCTGCCTTGAATAATCGAGCCTTCCGTTTCTTGCGCCAACAGATTTTCGAATCCGTCTGCTTCATAAGGTTGACCGATTAACGATTCGTCCTTGGAATGGTAAATGATCGTACCTCCGCGGCTGGTTACGGTGATGAAGCCTTCCGCGTTAATATTGATGTTTTGAAGTTTGCTGACGAAGAAATCCGCCGCGATTGTATTGATCGAGACCCCCAGTACCTGTCCGCCTTCGGATTTGACCGGCTGTGCGAATACCACGATCAGGTTACCGGTTGTTTTGGACAAGATCGCATCGCTGACGAACGGCTGTCCGGTTTCGATGACCTTTTGGAAATACTCGCGGTCCGAACGATCGCCTTTGAGCGAATCGGGATTGCTGCCGGCCACTACGGTCCCCTTGGTGTCCGCGACCATCATCGACTCGATGCCGTTCGCTCCTGCCAGCGTTTCCTGGAACTGCGTGTTGGCAAGTTGAAAGGTTGGGTTACTTGAAGCAAAAAATTGATCATCCGTCAGTGTCCCCGATTGCCGAAGCGTCAGCAGATCGCGCAGTACAGGAGAGACGGAGAGAATATGAGAGAGCTGACCTTCCAAATCGACAGTAGTCGACAGACTTTCGCCGATCCGGTCCGCGTTGGCATTCATTTCGTCCTTGCTTTTCTTTGTTAAAAGATTTGCTCCGGAGATATAGATCACGCTGCTGCAAGCCAAAAGAACGACGACAGTCAAAGCGCTAATAAGTAATGGGAGTTTGATTTTCAACGATAAACGCTTTGGCCCTCCAGGCCTATTTTTTTGAATTTCACCTTTGCTTTTCTTCATGATCAAATTCCCCTCTCTGAACTGGCAAACCACTCTCATTGCCTATAAGCCGTTTATCGGCCTTTTTCGACAAAAAAATTACACATTTTTGTTAACCGATTTCCTCTTTTTTTCCAAAGGAACACTTGAAATTCCATTCTAACCATGCTTGCTAACTCATTCAGCCTAAATGCCTACTTTTTACGGCCTTTGCGATTTTCCAATCCTTCCCCTATGCGTCCCGTTTTTTGATACACTGTACAAAGCGATTGTTTTTCATTTTCTATACGGCATGGAGGCAGAACCTTTGAATTATATTGTATTGGACATTGAATTTAACGGCCGAAAGTTCGCCAGCCCGCATCCGATGGAAGTCATCGAGATCGGCGCCGTTCGTCTGGACGAAGCGCTGCGGGATACCGATACATTCTCGGCATTCATCAAACCCGTTTATTTTGCCAAGCTCAACTCGTTCATTAAAAAGAAAACGGGCATCCCGCAGGAATCGATCGATGGAGCGGCACGTTTCCCGAAAGTTATCGCCGATTTCCGGGACTGGCTGGACTCCGTTCCCGGACCGCTGACCTTCGTCGTCTGGGGCGGCGAAGATATCAAGCGGATCGTGCAAGACGTGCGCATGCACAAGCTGGAAGAAACGTATTGGGTCAAGACCCCTTCGCTCGACCTGCTCAAAGGGTTCCTGCTCACGCAAAACCTCAAAAACGACGTCAGCGTCGAAGGCGCGCTTGAGCTGCTGGGCATCGAAGCCACGGGGGCCGCACACCGTGCGCTCGACGATGCCAAGATGACCGCCGATATCTTCCGCGCCGTCTACGACAAGCTCGACCTGACGCTCGCCAAAGAGTACAAGGACATGTTCTCGAACTCGAAAGAGCGCCGCATCGTCCGTTCCGCCGCCAAGTCGCTCGCCTCTCGCCGCATCGTGCCGACCTGGGAGTTGGCCGTGAAGCATTATCTCGGCGGCGGCAAGATCGACTTTGAAGACCCGCGCAAAGAAGCCGAGCTGCACGCTTACTTCGACGCGCTGCCGGAGTTCCCGATGCCGCCGAAGGCGGAGGAAGCGCCGCAAAACGAATCGGAGAACATTCCGAACGCCGAATCGCAAACCCGGGAGATCCAACCGGAAAACGAATCGACGATCTGACTTTTCGAATCTTGATCGGTTATGCGTATATCGACCGCGTTCATAGGCATCAAAAAGGCAGTCCTTTACACAAGGACTGCCTTTTGTTTGCTTCGATTTTCGGCTTCGCGTAAATCCGCTTAGTTCAGCGTATAGGAATTGGAAGCTTTCGCGATCTCGTCGTAAGCCCAATACGTCGGCTTCACGTCGGACCATGTTCGGGTTCCGGCCGACAAAGCAGCGGAACGTTCCAAAATCCGGTTCAAAACCGTTACCGCTTCGGCACGCGTCACATTCCGGTCGGGCGCGAATTCGGAAGAAGAAACGCCCTGCATCAACCCTGCCGCGACGACGCGCGCGATCTCTTGCCGAGCCCAACTGTTTCCGATGTCGGAAGCAGACGAGAACCCTTCGCCGTCAAGCTTTTGCCAACGGCTGAGCACGGCCGCGAATTCGGCGCGCGTCACGAACGCGGAAGGCTCGAATCTTGCTGCGCTGCGGCCTTGCATCAATCCGCCGGATTGCACGGCGCGGATATCTTCTTCCGCCCAAAAACCGGACGGGACGTCGGTATAAACGGGATTGAGTTGCGCAGCGTCGGTTCCGCTTGCCGCCTCCAGGCGATCGAGCAGCGCGGCGAACTCTGCGCGCGTGATTCCTTTTTCGGGACGGAACGTTCCGTCCCTGTAGCCGCGAATATAAGACGGCTTGACGATTCGGCTTCCCGACAAGTCGATATCGACGATCGTGAACGTGCTGAATTTGTTGACCGTAAACTTGAGCGACACCTTACCGTCGGACACGGCGACCGCCGGCGTCAGCAGTTCGCGATCCCCGTCGCTATGTTCGACGAAGATTTTCATGTTTGCCGAATCTTGATCGCCGCGAACAACGCCCGCCGGCATTTCGAGATCGACTGGACGATTTTGCAGATTGGTCTCGATCGTCATCGGAAGCCCTACGACCGACAAAACGCCGTCGCCCAACGTTTGTCTGACCTTTTCTTCCTGCTTGGCCCGTTCGGCCGCCGCGTTTTGTTCGACAGCCGTTCGGAGCGGAATGAAGCGGAAATACAGATCGTCTTCGATCCGGCTCAACGAGGCCGACGGAATCGACAATCGAATATCGGATAGATCCAGCTCCATGTTCATGCCCGCTTGCTGCAAGTCCTGCGCGATCGTTTTCGGCAGCAATACGTTCGTCAGGCCGACTTTATCGTTCGAAGCCGGTACGGAAAGACGGATCGTCGTATCGCCCGTCGTTTTCATCAAGGCGATCGCTTCGCGCATTTTGCCTGCGTCGAACGTGATCCGATTTTCAATTCGGCCGTTCGGAAGCGTAACGAGCAAAGCCGATGCGGCGGACGCCAGACTTTTGCCGTCTTTTCCGTTATCGACGTTCAACGCCGTACCGGAAGCCGTCACGCCCGGGTTTTCGTTGAAAACAGGCACATTCGGCGTACTCGGCGAATCGGGCTGAACAGGCGCAGCGTCTTCCTCGACCACGACCTCAAGCTTCGCCGCTATTTCTGGCTGAGCGGCCACATGCACGGAAATGATCGCGGTCCCTTTGCTTACCGGCGTAACTACGCCGTTTTGCACCGTCGCGACCGTCGGATCACTACTTGTCCAGACCCATTCCGTGTTCGCGGCATCGGCAGGCCAGACGGAGAACTTGACCGTTCGCGGCGCTTCGCCTTTTTTCAATTTCAGGATGCTTTGTTCGAACGCCAGCTCCTTGACGGGAACAGGCTGCACGGGAGGGATCGGCGGTTCCGGTACCGGAGAATAATCTTTATCCAAAAAATTCAGCAGAGTCAGATTTTGCCCCGGCTGCACGGAACTCGTGTACCCGGTCAAGTCCGTCAAAAACACGATTCCATAAGCGTAATTCGTCGCCCCCATCGCTCGGAAACTCTCCGTCTGAACCGGAAGTTTTTCCAGCAGCGAGGCATCGATTTCGTACAGTTCGAAACCTTGCGCGTTCACGTATACATTGCCCAACGGGCTGATCGTCAATCCGTACAACTCCGTAGGGGAAGAAAATACCCGCTCGGCATTCGAACCGGAGCCGGCGGACGTTCTCCAGATCTCGGAGCTTCTGTCTCCCTCAATCTCCGTCGTGACGGAGAAATAAAGCCGGTCGTTTCGGTCAAAAGCCAAGCCGCCGACCGCGACTTTTTCCGCCATAGGCAGCGCCAACCCGCTTCCGTCGACGTAGAGGCTTGCGTAGTCTTCCAAATCGTTCGCGGAATACGGGAAAGCTTCGGTATCTTCCAAGTATGCGCGATCCAGTTTGTAAACGGCGCTCTGATCTACGTACGAATAGAACAGGTCACCGTTCGGGTTCAAAGCTACGGCGATGACGTGGTACTCTTTCGCGATTTGCGTCACTTTCAACGTTTGGGTCGAAATTTTGAAAATGCCGCGATCGTAATCGGCATAGTACACGTCTCCGTCATGATACGCCAATCCGAACGGACGATTGATTTGTACTTCGCTCAATTGCGTAGGCTTCGCTTTTACGACTACTTCGCGCGTGATTTCGTTAGCTTGATAATCGGGCGGCGAAGGCGCGTTGTAATGGATCGTATACGTGCCGAGCACGTTCGTATCGATTCCCGATACCGAAGAACCGTTCAACGTATAGGTTACGACCGGTTTCAATGAAGCATACTTGCTCGGCTCAATGACGACGCCAGGATCTTGGAAAGAATCTCCCTGCTCGATCTCGATTTTTGCGCTTCCGTTCAAGGAAAAGGTAAGCACGGCCAAAACCGGTTGCGTTTGTTCAAAAGAAGAACCGAGGAAAAAACGGCCGTCCGGCGTGAAAAACATCCCGTAGGCGCCGTAATAATTATTGCCGCTTACATCCGCGACGGCACCGGAATCGACCGGAATCGATAGGAGGTTTTCGGCCGAGATTCGATATAGCTTGCTATTGTCTCCGCTCATGTACAATCTGCCCGACGGATCGATAGCGAAGCTTGTAAAATAGGTATTGAAGTTTTGAAGAACGACTTCTGGATCGGTCGATCCGTTCGGTAGCTTTAAGATGCCGCGTGAAAGAAAATCCGAAAAATAAAGATTATCCTGCTTATCGATCGCCAATCCGTACATGAAATTGTAATTTCCGGCGTAAAAATGGACTTTTTGGCGGGAATTGAACTCGGATTCGCTTAACGGCAAATTCTCCAAGTCATTATGCTCGAGCTTGTAAATATTGCGATCGCTGTCGACGGTATAAAACAAATTTCCCGACGAATCAAGCGCCACAGCCATAAAGCTCCGATTCGAGTTCACGATGGTTTCGACTTTTCCGCTGTACAAATCGACGCGCGATAATCCGGTATCCCTCTGCGCGACATACAAGTAGTCTCCGTGATAGGCTTGTCCATACGCGTTGCGGATTCTGATGCCGGAAAGATCGACGTAATCGCCTTCCGCGGCCACGGTCACGGTTCTGGTCACTTCGTCGGCGGATTGTTCCGCCGGACTGGTGACGTTGTAATGCACGGTATATGTGCCCGGCACCGTCACATCGACGTTATCGACCGGCGCGCCCGCGAACGTATACGTTGCCGTGGCGGAGAGGTCATTGTAAACGGCATCTTGCACCGTAGTGCCCGGATCATTGAAAGGCTTTCCGGCTTTAAGACGCATGGTCGCGTCGCCGATCAACCAAATAACCGGTTTTTCGGTATCCATGTCAAGCGTTCCGACCTGCGTGTCCGCAGAACCGGTATGTTGATTTTCTTCGGCTTGCACGCTTCCCACAAACGTTCCCGGCAAAGCAATCAGCAAAGCCAGGCACAGCGTCATCCATTTTTTCATACTTCATCCCCATTCATGTTGTTTAAAGTTTATTATCGGTCGACATAAGAAAATCAGCAAGCATGAATTAGAGTGTGTACGCAGACTTTTTTCATGATTCAAGATCGTTTGACGCGCCAAAAGCCCTGCTTCCGAAAAATTCGGTCGCAGAGCCTTTTTCGCAATAAACGGTTTTGCCGCTTATCGCTTGTTATTTTTGCGTGCCGAGCGGATTTTTCATAAAGTAATAACCGCCTTGCTCCGACATATCGTTGACGAGCGCAACCCCGTTATCGAATTCGCCGACATATGCGTTGTTCGTTTTGAGGTCCACGCGCACCTTGCCGAAACGGTCGATCAGCGCTTTGACGCCGTCCGTGCGCTGCACGAAAGCCAAGCCCTCCTTGAACGAACCGATCTCCGCACCCTCGTCGCTGAACTGCGCCGGGATGACCAGCTTGCCCGTCACACCGATATAGCCCCATTTTCCGCTGCGATCGCTGATGCTTCCGCCGACTTTGACCGCCGCGCGTCCTTCGCTGAACGCCTGACCGCCGGTATACTGGGCTTTGACGATTACTTTGCCTTTCGTATTGAGATAGCCGTATTTTCCGTTTTGCAGAAACAGAGCCAATCCCTCGCTAAACGGCGCGGCTCCGTCGAATTGCGGCTTGATGACCACTTTGCCCTTTTTATCGATATAGCCCCATTTGCCGTTTTGCATGATCGGAGCCAGACCTTCGCTGAATACGTTCAACATGACGTACTGCGGCTTGACGATCTCTTTGCCTTTCGCATCGATAAAACCGCCGACGTAGGACGTGCCTTTCTTTTTCCATACGGCTGCCATTCCGTCGCTGAAATCATGGGCTTCGTCGTAGGCGGCGGTGAATACCGTTTTACCGCTCTTATTGATGTAGGCCCATTTGCCCGAAGATACTTTGACCGCGGCAAGCCCTTCGCTGAAGCCTTGACCGACCTGCTGATACTTCGGCTTGACGACGACCTTGCCTGTCTTGTCCACGAAGCCCCACAACGATCCTTTTTGCACGGCGGCCAACCCTTCGCTAAACGGCTTCACCTCGTCGTACTGCGCTTTGATGATCGTTTTACCGTTCGTATCGGCGTAGCCGAAAAGCGTCGTTTTGCTGTCCCAGAACGAGACCAATCCCTCGCTCAAGTTGCCAAGCATCGCGTAAGCCGCGGGCTTTGCCGTTCCGTTGACGATACTGGTTGCGCTATCTGCTGCATATGTAGTCGGCGTGATCGTTGCAGTCGAGACCGAAGCGGTCAGGGCCAGGGCAAGCAGGATCGATGTGCGTTTTTTCAATGTTTTTTCCCCCTCTGATGTCGATGTGCGTAGGCACAACAGTTATTTACCCACAGCCGCCGGGGAAGCATCGTCAAATTCCGTCAAAATGCAAGCAATCTTCCTGCTGATCCCTGTATCCGGGCAAAAAGCCCGATCTTCGATGAAGAAGACCGGGTTTGCTTGATGCTGTCGATAAAGTTTTATTTTTCAAACGGATACTTGAGTCCCCACTGCCCGCGCACATTGTCCAAGAGACGCATGATGCCCAGCGACTCGGCCAAGGTGATTACCGTGCTTTCGCGACGGCCTTCGAGCAGCGCCCGGCCTACTTCTTCCGCTTCGTACGCATAGCCCTTGATGCCGCGGTCTTCGCGATCGTCCGTCACTTTGACCGGCTCTTCGCCGTTGACGTACAGCGTCGCTTCCTTGGCAAACAGGAACTGCGGGATATGGATATAGCCCTTCGTTCCGTGGATAAAAGCGTCATTCGGGAAGTTCACGCGAACCCCGCCGTGCAGCGAAGCCGTCTTGCCGTCGCCGTAGTCGAGCATAATCGTGAAGTGCTCATCGACGCCCGTCTCCCCGATATACGCGGTCGTCCAGATGTTATCCGGGTTCGGGCCAAGCACCATCGAGGCAAAAGATACCGGATAAATCCCCGCATCCAGCAGCGCGCCGCCGCCCAGATCCGGATTCAGCAGACGGCCTTCTGGATTCCAGCCCGCGTCGAAGCCGAACTCGGCTTTCACGATGCGCACGTCGCCGATCTTGTCGTCCGCCAGCCATTGACGCACCTGTTCGATCGGCGGCAGGAACCGCGACCACATGGCTTCCATCAGGAACAGCTTTTTCTCGCGTGCCGTTTCGATCAGCTCGTCCAGCTCGCCTGCGCTTACCGTAAACGGCTTTTCGCACAATACGGCTTTGCCTCCGGCAAGAGCCGTCAGGACGTTTTCTTTATGAAAAGGGTGCGGTGTCGCTACATAGATCGCATCCACGTTCGGATCGTTCGCCAGTTCTTCGTAGCTGCCATGCGTGACCGGCGCTCCGAATTTCTCCGCGAATTTGTCGGCGCTTTCCTTCGTACGCGAACCGATCGCGTACAGCTCGCCGTTCGAAGCATGCTTCAAATCGGCGACGAACTGCTCCGCGATCCAGCCCGTACCCAGAATGCCCCACTTGATCTTACCGTTTGCTGCCTCGCTCATCGTGACTCCTCCTTGAAATAGAAATCGTTTTCGGCTTACCTTTTGACGCGACGCTTCTTTAAAGCCCGAGGCGAACTGCGTGTTATGTAAGGCCTTTCCTTGTACACTTTACCAGATCGAACGTTGAAAAGGTAGCAACTGAGGAAGAACCCTTCAAGTTGGCTTCGCAAAGTCCGGGATGGCGGTTGGGTGTGACGTCGGTGAGCGCTGCGGAGGGGATTCGTTTCGGTCGCGTGTTGCAATTGGGAAAATGGATTGAATTATAATAAGGAATTTTCCCAATTGCAAAGGCGAACACTTATAGCATATGCTTCCGAAGTGCATTTCTTCGAAATGCTTCACCTACACTGAATCCCCTCCTCCGCTTGTGCGACGGCTCATCCAAACCCACTTCCCGACAGCAAAAGCCGCCTTGCGGCTTCTACTTGGGGATAAGTAGAAGGGCAAGGCGGCTGCTTTAAGGGTTCAGGGGATTAGGTGAACAAGGGATATGGTTTGCAAAACAGGGATGCAAAAAACAGCGAATCAAAAGCTTGTAACAATTCCGAGCATTCTCAGATCTCTCAGACCTTCAAAGGAGTACTTTAGCGAAGCGGCTTTTCAAAAGCCGCAAGCCAAAGACCTTCCCGAAAGATTTCACGAAATCTTTCGATTCCGCTTCCGCCGAGACGTTCGTAAAGTCGAGGTTGCTTTTCCCTACCCCTTTTTAAGAGGTAGGAGAAGGTTACGGTTTGGCCGAAGCGTAGCGGGCGGCGAAGGGGGAATTCAGTGAGAGATGCCTTTGAACCCGGAAAGATTCCTTATTCAAATCCAATCCACTTTCCGGGTGAGACAGCATCTCGAACGAATTCCCCCGCAGCCGCCTGCCCAGCTTCCACCAAACGAACAGGAACTTCGGCTTAGCCTCTTTTCCGACGTGTCATGACGTCGAAGATTACGGCTGCGGCAAGAACGCCGCCGCGGATCATGTACTGGTAAGAGATGCCGACGCCAAGCAGGTTCATGCCGCTGGACAGCGACGCCATCACGACCGCGCCGATGATGGAGCCGGTGACTTTGCCGACGCCGCCTGCTGCGGATACGCCGCCGACGTAAGCGGCCGCGATCGCGTCAAGCTCGAACAGCGTACCTGCGGTCGTTGTTGCGGATTGCAAACGAGCGGTGTAGAGAATACCGGACAGGGCGGACAGCATGCCCATGGAGCCGAACACGATGTACGTGATCTTTTTAACGTTGATGCCGCTCAGGTGAGCCGCTTCCGGGTTGCTGCCGACCGCGTAGATATGGCGGCCGAGGACCGTTTTGGTCGTCAGGAAGTGGTAGATCGCCACGACGAGCAGGGTGATGACGACCGTCCAGGAGAAGCCGTTGTAGCCTGCGAGAATCCAAGTCAGGTAAGCGATAATCGCGGATACGAAGATCAGCTTGATCGCGAAGATTTTGTTCGAAGGCACTTCGAATTTGTATTTGATCTTCTGGTTGCGTTTAGAGATTTCGGCATAGATGAAGTACAGGATAACCAGGGCGCCGAGGATCAGCGACAGCAAGTTCAATCCGGCAATGCTGCCCAGCGAAGGCAGGAAGCCGTTGCCGAGCGCGTTGAACATGTCGTCGCGGACGATGATCGTGCCTGTTTTTTCCGTCACTTGCAGCAGCGCGCCCCGGAAGATCAGCATCGCCGCGAGCGACGATACGAAGGCCGGAATGCCGACCGACGCGACCAGCACGCCGTTGAACATGCCGATCACGATCCCGAGGATCAGGATGATCGGAATGGTGAAGTAGACCGGCACGCCGAGCTGCGATAGCATGATCGCGGCGATTGCGCCCATAAATCCGGCGGCGAAGCCGACCGACAAGTCGATATGCCGGATCACGATGACGAGCGTCATGCCGACGGCCAACACGGCGATGTAGCCGGTAGCGTCGAGCAGGTTACTGATATTCCGCGAGGACATAAATAGCCCGTCGGTCAGAATGGTAAAGGTGAGCATGATGACGAACAAAGCGATATACATCCCGTAATCGCGAATATTTACTTTGAGCAAAGATTTGGCTTCTTGAAAGAAGTTCACGGTTTTCCCCTCCTGCATCGTATTGCGTGGTTTTTACTGGGTTAGAGCTTTTTACTGTGTCGCAAACTCCATGATTTTCTCCTGATCGGCGTCTTCGGCCGCGATTTCGCCTTTGATCCGGCCTTCGGCCATGACATAGATCCGGTCGCTCATGCCGAGCACTTCGCCGAGTTCAGAGGAAATCATAATGATACTCATGCCCTGGGCGATCAGCTTGTTCATGATGGTGTAGATTTCGAATTTGGCGCCGACGTCGATGCCGCGCGTCGGTTCGTCCAGGATCAGCAGCTGCGGGCCGACGAACAGCCATTTGCCGAGCGATACCTTTTGCTGGTTGCCGCCGCTCAGGTTGCCGACGATCTGCTCGACGGAAGGCGCTTTGATATTCATCGACGCTTTGTAATCGTTCGCGACTTTGACTTCCTCATTGTCGTTGATGATGCCGCCCGGCGCGATGCCTTTGAGATTCGCCGCGCTGACGTTGCTTTTGATATCCTGGATCAGGAACAATCCGTCGCCTTTGCGGTCTTCGGTAACGTAAGCGATACCGGCTTTGATCGCGTCGCTGGTATGGCCGAAGCGCGTGCGTTTGCCGTCCACGTACAACTCGCCGTCCAGTTTGTAGTTTCTCGGATTTCCGAAAATGCTGAGCGCGAACTCCGTACGGCCCGAGCCCATCAGGCCCGCGATACCGACGATTTCGCCTTTTTTCACATAGAGGTCGACGTTCTTAACGATATTCCGGCCAAGCTGCGGATCGTAAGCGGTCCAGTTCTTCACCTCAAGAATGTGGTCCCCGAACTTTTTGTCGGGCCGCTTCGGATAGATGTCTTCGATATCGCGTCCGACCATGTTTTTGATGATCGAAGCTTCGGTGATTTCGCCTTTCGACGCATCCAACGTACAGATCGTTTTGCCGTCGCGGATGACCGTCGCTTTGTCCGCGATCGCGATGACTTCTTTCAGCTTGTGCGAGATCATAATGCAGGTGATGCCCTGGTTTTTCAGCTCACGCAGCAGGTCGAGCAGGTTTTCGCTGTCGTTTTCGTTAAGCGCCGCCGTCGGTTCGTCCAGGATAAGCAGCTTAACGTCTTTGCTGAGCGCTTTGGCGATCTCGACAAGCTGCTGCTTGCCGACGCCGAGGTCGCGGATCAGCGTCTCTGGATTGACGTTCAGCTTCACCTTTTGCAGCATTTTACGCGCTTCGATGATCGTCTCGTTCCAGTCGATCACGCCGCCGCGCTTAACCTCGTTGCCTGCGAAAATGTTCTCGTACACGCTGAGATCCGGGAACAAAGCCAGCTCCTGATAAATGATCGCGATGCCCGTTTTGACGCTGTCCGTAATTTTGCCGAACTGCTGCACCGTGCCTTCATAGACGATATCGCCCTCGTATGTGCCGTACGGGTAGACCCCGCTCAACACCTTCATTAATGTCGATTTGCCTGCACCGTTTTCGCCGACCAGAAAGTGAATTTCGCCTTTTTTAACTTGAAAATTCACGTCGGACAGCGCTTTGACGCCGGTGAAGTTTTTGGAAATATTGCGCATTTCGAGAATATTGCCGCCCGAACCGCCCGATGTGGGTCCGTTCGTTTTTTGTAGGTTGGTTCCGCCCATTTCTATCGCACCCCTTACCGCCCGGTTTACTGAGAAACAGGAACGGGAGCGTCCCCGTCCCTGCTCTACAGCCGGCTGTTTGTTAACCTTACAGGCCTGTGAAGTCTTCCGCTTTGTAGTAGTCGGAATCGATCAGTTCTTTTTGCAGGTTTTCTTTGTCGACCACGATAACGTCCGTTTGTTTCGCTTTGACGTCTACGCTGCCGTTGTTGTACGAACCGGTCGTTTCCGGCGTTTTGCCGTCCAGCACTTCGACTGCCATGCCCATTGCGTCTTTAACGAGCGTACGCACGTCTTTGAACACGGTCATGGATTGCTTGCCGTCGATGATGTACTGGATCGAAGCTTGCTCGGCGTCTTGGCCCGTAATCACATAGCTTGTTACTTCGCTGTCGGAACCGAATACGTCGGCGATCGAACGTGCCGTACCGTCGTTCGGAGCCAAGATCGATACATCGCCTTTCATGTCCGCGGCTGCCGCCGTCAGGTGGGTTTGAGCTTTGTTCTTGGCTTCGTTCGGATCCCAGTTCGTTGTCACTTGACCGATGATGCTGCTCATTTGGTCGCGACTCAGGTCTTTCGTGTCTTTCAGCTTTTCAGCTTCCGTGGAGTTGGCGATTTTGAATGTGCCGTCCGCGATTTTCGGCTGCAGCACTTCCCAAGCGCCTTGGAAGAACAGGAATGCGTTGTTATCGGTTGCCGCACCTGCGTACAGGTAGAGCGGTTGTCCGCTTGCTTTTGCGTTGTCGATCAGGTATTGGCCTTGAGCCGCGCCCACTGCCAAGCTGTCGAACGTCACATAGTAGTCAACTGCATCGGTGTTGGTGATCAGACGGTCGTAAGCGATGACGGTTACGCCGTCTTTTTTCGCTGCTTCGACTGCTGCCGCCGCGGCGTCGCCGTCCTGCGGGCAGATGATGAGAATTTTGATGCCTTTGTTAAGCAGCGTTTCCACGTTCTCTTTTTCTTTCGCGGAAGAGCCTTGGCTGAACAAAATTTCCGTCGTGTAGTCGGTGCCTGCGAGCGCGTCTTTGAAACGCTGTTCGTCCTGCACCCATCTCGGCTCGTCTTTGGTCGGAAGCACGATTCCGACGCTGACGCTGCCTCCGCTTCCGCTTGTTCCGCCGCCGTTGCCGCAAGCCGTCGCGACGATCGAGAACACCATGACCGCAATCAGGAGCGCAATCCCCTTAACCTGTTTTCTCAACTGAACGATCCCCTTTCGGTTTATCTTAGTAGGTTGCAACATGTTGTTTTCTTCTGGCAAGATCAACTATAGCATCGCATCGGACGGGTGTAAGCGCTTATCATTAGCACTCTTTTGTTACCGTCTGTACTTTTTTAAGGCAGAATAGAAAGCGTTTGCAAAAATATGCAGACAGCTGCTGAAATAGAGGACTGCCATAGCCGTTCAGGTCTGCACTTCCGCCGAGAATGTTGCGAATATCCAACAATTTCTCTTTTCCTTTTCCAGATCACAAAAAAATGCTGCGGCAATCCATCATTTCCCGCTTGTTCCGCCTCCGAAAAGGAAGAAGTGCGCAAAATGATGGATGCTTGCAGCATTCGGTTCGTTTCGTGAAGATATAGAGTCAAAATGATGGATTTTCGCAATATTTCGCTTCAATCGCTTGCTGAGCTTGCATACGGACGGCAGTTAATCGTTAGCGGTTCGATGTTGACAGTTGGCTACCGTTCCGTTCTTCCGAATAGGGTTGCCTTTACCGCTGCTTCCCGTCGGCTTCCGCTCCGTACACGTCTTCACGCGTATGGAACCCGTCCGCGATCACCGTTTTGTCGATATTCGACGCGTCGACGGCGATCGGCGGCAGCAATACTGACGGGACTTCGATCTTGCCGTTGTTCACGCGTCTCGTCACAACCGGCTGTTCGCCTTTTGCCAATGCGATCGCAAGCTGCGCCGTTTGTTCCGCCAAACGTCCGATCGGTTTATACACAGTCATCGTCTGCGTCCCTGCGACAATACGCCGGATCGCGGCCAGATCCGCATCCTGTCCCGCGACCGGAATCCGTCCCGCCAAGCCGTGCTCCTTCAGCACCTGCACGGCGCTTCCGGCAGTGGCGTCATTGGCCACGATAACGGAGTCGATTCCGGCGGTCCCGTTGGCTTCGAGCGCTTCGCGCATATTTTCCGACGCATAGACGGGCTTCCAATCTTTCGACCATTGATCGTATACGACGCGAATATCGCCCCGGTCGATCGACGGCTGCAGCGCGTTGAATGCTCCTTCTTTGAACTGCCGGGCATTATTGTCCGTGTCGGCTCCGCCGATATAGACGTAATTGCCTTTCGGCACAAGCTTCATGATCGCCTCGGACTGCAACCGTCCCACCTCGATATTATCGAACGACACATACAGATCGACGTCCGCGTTGGTCACCAGACGGTCGTAGGAAAGCACCTTGATTCCGGCTTTATGCGCCTTGCTGACGATAGCGGCGGTCGCTTCGGCGTTATGCGGCACGATTACCAATACGTCGACGCCTTGGCTGATCATCGTTTCGGCTTGCGCGATCTGCCTGGCGTCGTCGCCGTTGGCCGATTTGACGACCACTTCCGCGCCCAGCTTCTCCGCCGCTTCCACGAACAGGTCGCGGTCTTTTTTCCAGCGTTCTTCAAGCAGGGTATCCATCGTAAAGCCGATGACGAGCGGTTCGCCGGACGGTTTCAGACCCGGCAGCGCGGCGGAAACATCCTCACCGCCCGAGCGGTTTGCAGCATCGGCCTTTTCTTCCTCCGTCTTTTGGACATCCTCCTGCTCAACGTTCGGATCGCTTTGTTGGTCCGGCTCGCCGCTTGGACTTGCGGAAGCTTCGTCGTCGATACCGTATCCGGCATTTTCTCCACCTCCTGCTCCGCCCTCCGCAGCCGTGGTCGAACGGTCTTTCCCGGACGGCGACGAAGGCATATCGCCCGAGCAGGCTATCAGCAGCATAATCATGAGTGCCAGCACCGCCATGAGCGCGCCTAGCGAATACGCGTTGAAAAACGGCCTTTCAGCGTCTCGACCATCCTGTCCGTTTCTCCGAACGCTTCCGCTTCCCCGATCCTTCATTCGCCACCTCCCAGCAGCGCTTTCCGGTATTCCGTCGGCGACAGGTCGCACATCTTTTTAAACACTTTGCTGAAGTAGTTCGGATCGTGATAACCCACTTCGAACGTAATCTCTTTCAGACTGCGCGCCGGATCGCTCATCAGCTTTTTCGCTTTGTCGATCCGGCATTCGGTCAGGAAGTCGATATAGTTCACGCCGACCTGTTCCTTGAACAATTTGCTGATATAAAAAGGACTGAGTTCGAACTTTTCCCCGATTCCCTCAAGCGAAATGTCCTCATGCGAATGCTCGGCGATATACTGCTTGATCCGCCGCACCGTATCGGGCTTGATCCGCTCCAGATGCTCCGCGTACGCCTGCTTGATCCGATCCAGAATCGCTCCCGTTTCCGCCCGCAGCTGACGGTAATCCTGCGCCTGAAACGAAAACGTCGGCGTTCCGATCTCTACGCCCATCTCCGCCAGCACGCGCGACGATACCCACAGACGCTCCGATACGCGCTGCTGCGCATGCAAGCGGTCGGCGCCTTCGCTTTCGCAGCGGCGCAGGAAATCGAGCGTTTCGGTGCGGATGCCATCCCAATCCCCTACCCGAATCTGCTCGAAAAAGTGCTGCTCCCAGCGCTTATCCGGCAGGTCGAGCAGCGATTCGCCCGTCACGACCGCGCCGGGCTCCGGCTTATCCACGTATAACCGATAGCGCACCGGCTGGGTCGGATCAGGCGTCGCAAGCAGCGCTTCTCGGTAGGATTGACGCACCTGAGACAGCGATTCGCACACATTGCCCACGCCGACGAACCACCCCTCGCGAACATGGCGGCCGCCTGTTTCGAGCACCATTTTCGCAAGTTCCGACGCCTGTACGCGGAAGGAACGGCTGCTGTCGCGGAAAGCGATAATCGGAATCTGGCGACCGTACAAAGCCCCTACCCATCCGGCCCCTTCCCGTCTCACCAGATCGCGAATCGACCCGTAAGCGCCGTCCGATCCCTCGGGAACGAGTACCGACAAAGCAAACGTCTCGCTCCCCGCATCCGCGCCTAGCCACGATACCAATTCATCCGAATGCACTTCATGCACATGGTCGAACAATAGCTGCGTGACGATGTCCGTCTCGATCACCGGCATGACCCGCTCCAATGCGTTTTCCCGTAAACGGCTGTGTTCGCGCTCCCGGTTTTCTTCCTCGATCTGCTCCAACACCCGGCCGACCGTTTTTTTGATCTCGGTCGCTTTGCTTGGTTTCAGCAGATAATCTTTCACGCCCAGCTTGAGCGCGCGGCGCGCGTAATCGAACGTATCGTAAGCCGTCACCATGACGATCTTGATATCCGGGTACCGGTCGCCAATGATCTCCGTTGCCTCCAGCCCGTCCATGCCCGGCATTTTGATATCCATCAGAATCAAGTCCGGTCCGAACGTCCCCGCCAGCTCCACCGCCATCTTCCCGTTTTTCGCCTGCTCAATCATCAGATCCGGGAATCCTTTGCGTAAAATCGCTTCCAGCCCTTCACGGCCGACCTGTTCGTCATCCACGATCAATAGCTTTATCATACGTGTCGCTTCTCCTTGTTTTCGGTAATTTGAGCAGAACCCGCACGCCGCGGCCTTGTCCGCTGTCGATCTCGATCACATCGGCTACGCCGTAGAACAGCCTCAGACGCCGCACCACGTTGCCGAAGCCGATTCCGGTCGAATGGCCTTCCGGCTGCGTGTCGCGCTCTTCCAGAATGCCGCGAATCTTCTGCTCGTTCATCCCCGGCCCGTCGTCGGCAATCTCTACCGTGACATATTCGCCCGCATCCGCGATCGTCACCGTAATCGTTCCTCCGTCTTCCGAAGGTTCGATCGCGTGAATGACCGCATTTTCCACGATCGGCTGCAGGGTAAGCCCCGGCATCTGCACCGCCAAGCAGCGCTCGTCGATCTCCGTCACCAGATTCAGCCGTTCCGTAAATCGCGCCGATTGAATCTCCATATACTGCCGCATTACGCGTACTTCGTCGTACAGCGTCACCGCCCGATCCAACCGCTTGAGATTGTAACGCAGCAGTCCCGCCACGCTCACCAGCAAGTCGCTTGTCTCCTCGGCCCCTTCCAGGAAAGCCTTTTTGGACAGCGTATCGAGAATATTGAACAGGAAATGCGGATTGATCTGGCTTTGCAAACTGCGAAGCTGGCTTTCCTGGAGCAGCAATTGGCTTTGTTGCAGTTCGCTTTTCAGCCTGGCTTTTTCTTTCATTTCGAGGATCAGATTGTTGATGTTGACCCGCATCCGCTCGAACGTCGTCGCCAGAAAAGAAATCTCGTCCGACGAGTTCACCACGATTTGCCGTTCGAATTTGCCTTTTGCCAGCTCCTGCGCCGCTTTCGTCAATTGCTGAACCGGTCTTGTGATACTAAGCGAAAACCAATAGGTGAATAGCAGCAAGCCGAACGTGATCGCAAGCAATATCCAGATCCCGAGCTTTTTCAACTCTTCGGCTTGCTCGATGATACTGCGGTAAAATCGCTCGTACGTGTTCAGTTCGATATCGATCAGCTGCAGCGTCATCTCCGAAATGTAACGGGAAATTCGCGTCGCCTCCGCAAAAGCTTGCGACGACTCCTCGGTCTCGCGCTCGGACTTGAACATGATCGACCGATCCGTCGTCTCGATCAGGCTATCGATCAAATTCATGTAACTGGTCAACGCAAAATCGTTCTCTTCGTTGCGCAGCATGCCGACCGAGCTTTGCGCGTCCCGCAACTTCTGCTCGCCGCGCCTTAAACTGCTCAGATTGCCTTCCGTCGGCGTCAGCAGATAAATGTTGAGCGCATTGACGGTCTGACGGCTGGATGTTGTCACTTCGTTCATGATCAGGTAGCGCTGAAGAATCTCATTATATTGATCCTGCGTCTTCTGATTGTAGTAAGTAAGCATGATCCAGATCGAAGCCATGATAAACATGACGATCGCCGTCAACGTCCAGATTTTTCGCTGTATCCCGATCATTGGGCATCCTCCGTCGTCAACATGCGGATATCGGTCAGATAGCCTCCGGCGTCAAGCGGAACGGTCTCGCCTTCCAGCCACTGCATCATCATTCGCACGCCGGTCTCCCCCATCTCCGACGGGGATTGTTGAATAATGCCGTCCAGTTTCCCCTGCCGCAGCAAGGCCAGGATATCGGGATTGTCGTCGAACGAATAGATCTGATACGGCTCAACTTGCGAACGTCGGCCAATCTCCTGAACCATGGCAGGCGTCAAGTTGGCGTCCACGGATATGAAGGCGTTTACATCAGGGAAGTGGTTCATCACGTTCTGCGTCGCGGCCACAATCTTCTCTTCTTCGTCCGAGCTGGTCACGTATTCGATATGAATGCCGCGATGTTGGGCCAGTACGCTGCGGATTCCTTCAACACGCTGCCGCTGGTCGTACTCTTCGCGTTGATCACCCATCAGCACCACCGTACCCGTGTCCCCCATATCGGCGATCAGCGTATTGGCGATCAGCTTTCCGGCCGCCAGGGCATCCGAGCCGACATACGTTTTGCGCATGCTTTCCGGCATTGGCACATCGCTTGCCACGGTGATGATCGGAATCCCGTAAAAAGCAGCTTTCACCTTGGTCAGATTGTCAAATGCATCCTCGTCCATCCCCTGCACGATAATCCCGTCCACCTTCGAATCGATCGCGATCTCAAGCTGCTTCAAAAAATCCTCCCGGTCTTCGCCGTACGTTCCCCATATTTCCAGATTCGCTCCCAGCCGCTGAGCTTCCGCTTCCGCGCCTTCGCCGACCTCGTTCCAAAAAGGCGTACCGAGATCCTGCGTGACGAGGACAAGCCGATAACGATCTTCCTCTCGATGCTGAAGCTGCGGCGGCTGCCAAGCGGATTGCACGAAACGAATCGCGGAGATCATGGTGAAGAAAAGAAAAATGGCGCAAATCGAACCCAACGCCAAGCTGATCGTCTTATGCAAGCTGTATCCTCTCCCTAATCCGATTGATCAAATTATAACATTTTATTCCATTTTCGCGAAAGCCGAGAACAATCCTTGCGTTCTTTGGCAGTTTGTCTACTGTAGCAAATCAGTCGGCGTCTGAATAGATTTTTTTTGCAGAACTTCCTATGAAACTGTTTTTATCATTCGTTTCGGAATTTTCTTCTACGGGTAAGGTGCAACGAAGAAGCAATTGTCGGAACGTTCTCTGGATATACGGTAAAAGGAATTTAATCGAGGAGGAACTTACTATGACGAAAAAGCCTTTAGGCAAAAAACATCTGGTTGCCTCGTTTGTATGCGGTGCCGTGTTATTCTCCGGAATTTCCGCGGTAGCAGCCGACACGTCGGTATCCGCGATGATTTCCAAAGCGACGTTTTTCGCGTTCGGCGAAAGACAAGCGGCTCCCGCGCCGGCAGGCAGCAACGGAACAACGTCTCCCGCAGCGCTGACTTATAACGGGACAACTTACGTGCCGGTACGTGCAATCGGCGACATGCTCGACGTTCCGGTATATTGGGACAGCACCAACAACGCAATATCTACAGGCACAGCCAAAACCATTGTGAAAAGTTCAGACGGCACCGTACACGGCAGCATCGATTTGATGGAGGAAAAAGGCGGCGTACGCGTCAAAGTGAGCCTGATGGATATTCCTCCGGGCCCGCACGGTATCCATGTTCATCAAATGCCGATCAAAAATAACGACTTCGCGACCGCGCTCGGTCATTTTAACCCGACCAAGCACGAGCATGGGCATAACAATCCGCAAGGCGCCCATGTCGGCGATTTCACGAAAAATCTGACGGCGGACAAAAACGGCAAAGCGGTGCAGGAATTCTTCCTTGAAGGCGCCAACCTGCAACCGGACAGCCCGATGTCGATTGCGGGACGCTCGATTGTCGTCCACGCGGGACCGGACGATCAGAAGAGTGATCCGGCTGGAGATTCGGGGGATCGGATCGCGGGCGGGAATGTGCCGAAGTAATCCCCCAGGACAGAGATCGGTCGTTCGAATACTTGGATATATGCTGTTATTTTATCCTGCATATCGTAACGTTAGTCATTCAGGCAGGTATAAAAAAGGAGACAACCGAGTCGACTCGGCTGTCTCCTTTTTGCACGTTCGATCTTTAAGCATGCGTACTTCTTCTCTTCATTTTCATGCCGTCTGCCAGCCGCATGATCTCACAACCTGTCTTCGAAGCGTCCGTACCGCTGCCAGCGCAGCTCCATCTCCCGCAAAATCTCCGGCGCCTGCGCGCCGAATCCCTGCATCGGAATATTGACCGGCATCGAAACAAGACCTCGGTTAGCTTTCATCAATCCTCGCATAAAGCCGCTCCGGCGCGCCAAGAAGTCTTGTGCGTTATGCAGATCGATTCCGATATACGGCTGGTTCATCAGCGCGTAAGGTTCGATTCGGCTGATCTCCGTCCAGGCGACAAACCCGGCATTGGCGGCAGCTACCCGATCATGCAGGCCTTTTTCGTCCAGCGTCAGAATCGGTGAGAACCGAAAAGCGCGGCGAACGCCGAATCCCATTCCGGTTACGCCCATCAGCAGCGATAATATGCCCATGATTCCGCCGAAGATCGAATGGTCCGGTCCCGGACTGAAGCCGAGAACCATCAAGTAGATGCCTGCGGCGACGAATAGCAGACCGAACAAAGCGATTTGCAGGGCTTTGCCCGGCTTTTGATAAAAATGAAGCGTCCGGCTTCCCTGCATCATGTTATCGCGCTCCATAAACGGTTCTCCTTTTTCTTATTTTCTTACGGCCTCGTTTTCTTGTCTTGCGCCCGCCTCGTCGGTTACTCTCCGTTTATTCAGCCGATTTCAGCAATCCTTTTTCCGTCAAATACTCACGAGCCACGTCTCCTGCCGAGCGTCCTTCCGCATTCACGGCATAGTTCATTTTCCGCATCTCGTCATCGGTGATCTGCCCGCTCAGCACATTCAGCGTATCCGCAAGCTCCGGATGCTCATCCAGCGTCTCTTGAAGCATCAGCGGCGCACCTTGGTATGGAGGGAACAGACCTTTGTCGTCTTCAAGGACGGTCAACTCGTACTGCGCCAATTCGCTATCGGTCGAATAGGCGTCGAGCAGATCGATATCTCCGCTTTCGATCGCCTGATAACGCAGCTTCGGCTCCATCGTGGATACCGTATGGAACTGGATGCCGTACAGTTCCTGTATCCCGAGATAGCCGTCTTCGCGATCCGAGAATTCCAAGGTAAAGCCAGCTTCGACATTGTTCTCGATCGGTTTGAGGTCCGAGATCGTCGCCACCTGGTATTGGTCTGCAAGACGCTTGGACATCGCCAACGCATACGTATTGTTGTACGCCATCGGCTCAAGCAACGCCATATCGAAGTCGGTTTTCAGACCGTCGCGCGCTTGGGCATACACTTCCGCGGCATCCGTACTGGTCGCGGTCGTTTTTAAAAATTCGCTGATGGCCGTGCCGGTAAACTCGGGATAAATGTCGATATCTCCGCTTTGCAATGCCGCGAATACGAACGACGTTTTACCGAGACCCGGCTTCAGCTCTACGGTCAGTTCCGTATCCTGCTCGATCAGTTCTTTGTACATATTGATCAAAATTTCCGGTTCGGGACCCAGCTTGGCGCCGATCACCAGATCCGCTTTATTGGCTTGGCCGAAAAGCGGGATAATGAGGAAAGCCGCAATGATAACCGCAAAGCCGCCGAGCGCCGCAAGCGATCGTTTGAGCGACAGCTTTTCCAGAAACCGCAGCGCAAAATCGAAAATAATCGCGAGCAGCGCCGCAGGGATCGCTCCGATCAGAATCAAATTCGTATCGTTGCGGTCGATGCCGAGCAGGATCAGTTCGCCCAGACCGCCGCCGCCGATCAAGGCAGCCAGCGTAGCCGTACCGATAATCAGCACGGTCGCGGTGCGAATACCGGCCATGATAACGGGCATCGCCAGCGGCAACTCGACCTTGAACAGTCGTTTGCGTCGATTCATCCCCATCGCGTCGGCCGCTTCGATCAGCGAAGGATCGACGCCGCGCACGCCCGTGTACGTATTGCGCAGAATCGGGAGCAGCGCATAGATCACGAGCGCCACGACCGCCGGTACGCGGCCGATGCCGAGCAGCGGAATCATTAGGCCGAGCAGCGCCAGGGACGGGATCGTCTGAAGCACCGCGGTAATCCCGATTATGCCTTCCGCGGCTCGCGGCGTTCTTGCCAGCAGCAGTCCAAGCGGGACGGCAATCAAAGCAGCAATCAGCAGCGAAACGAAAGACAATGCAATATGTTCGCCCAACGTGCTCCACAACTGATCCTGCCGCTCTGCCAGCACATCGAAGAAGGTTGTCACTCTGCTTCACTCCTTTCTTCGATCTCGCGGGCGATCCGTTTAAGCGTGCGCTCTCGATCAAGCAGTCCAATTACGCTATCTCCACTTCGCACCAACAAACGCTCCTCGGCGGCAAAATGCCATAATAGTTCGCCCAGTTCGGTCTCCGCGCCAATCGTTACCGCTCCATCATGAGCAAGTCGGCTATCCGATTCCAATGGCTCCGCTAATTCTTCCGCCGTCAAATGTGAGGTTCTTTCATTGGATTTGATCAAACCAACCGCGTCACCCAAAAACTCCCGGACGAAATCGTTTGCCGGATCTTGCACGATTTCATCCGGCGAGCCGATTTGCACGATTTTCCCGCCGTTCATCAGGCAGACGCGGTCACCCAATTTGATCGCTTCGCGCATATCATGCGTAACGAAGACGATCGTTTTTCGAATCGAGCGCTGAAGCTCCAACAGATCGTTTTGCAGCTTTTCGCGCGTCACCGGGTCGAGTGCGCTAAACGGTTCGTCCATCAGCAAAATATCCGGATCTGCGGCCAGCGCCCGAACGACGCCTACGCGCTGCTGCTGTCCGCCGGACAGTTCCGAAGGAAGCTTGTCGCGATAGACATCCGGGTCCAGCCCAACCATACCCAGTAGACGATTGACCGATTTGTTGACCTCTTCGCGCGGCTTTTTCATAAGCTCGGGAACAATCGCTATATTTTCGCCCACCGTCATATGCGGGAATAGCGCAATTTGTTGAAGCACGTAACCGATATTCCAGCGCAGCTCGCTCAACTTGTAATCGTCAACGGGACGACCTTCGATTCGGATCTGTCCGCTGCTTGCTTCAATCAGACGGTTAATCATTTTGAGCACTGTCGTCTTGCCGCAGCCGCTCGGGCCGATGAGAACGAAAAACTCTCCTTTTTCGATCTCCAGCGATAATCCGTTCACGGCCGAACGGCCGTCGCCATACGTTTTAGTCACATTTTCAAAAAGGATCATATGTAGTCTCCCAGCTCGCTTGTCGTGGAATTCGTCTATTCTTCTCTATCAATACCCGATTGCGGCGACTTGGTACCACAAGAGGGAGAAAAACAAACTTTGGCTGTTTTCGAAAAGTTACGTAGGCGGGGGAAGCGAGAAGACTGCGAGAGAAATTCGGTAAAGACGCTGTCTCACTCGGAAAAGGGATTAGATTTGAATAAGGAATTTTCCGAGTTCAAAGGCGTCTTGACCTGAATTTCTCTCTCCGTCTTCTCGCTTCCAGCTACGTTGGAATTATTGATAGAAAAAGAGCCCCGGAATTGTTTTTCCGGGGCTGGGTATTTTGTTTCTATACGTTTAAGGGAGCAAGTCTATCGCATCTTGAGGTAAGAAGAATTGTTGGCCGTTGTGGATGACGTTGCCGTCGAGTTGAACGGACTGTCCGTTCAACTCGGCTACGCTTTTGAATACGGGAAGGCGCAGCGTGTTATTGCCTTTGGTCACAACGAGGACAGGATTTGCCGCATCGCTGTCGTCCGTCGTGACCTGAGCGCCTTTGGCTTCGAATGCGGCTTCGGCAGGGACGAACAATTGCTTCGTTACCGCATCGAGATCGACGCCGAGCGCGGAAGCCATTTCGCGAGCGATGTCCGTGTTTTCCAGCAGCCCGCTGAGCTTTTGGCCGTTTGGTGCGTAGGAGTACAAGACAACATCTCCGCCCGTATGGCCGCCCGACGTCCAGCCGATGTGCGCGCGTTCGCTGATCATCGGACCGATCACGCCGTTCAATCTTCCTGCGTCTGCACGGCGGATGGCTTCGACTTCTTTGTTCGTCAGATCGGCAATCCCGTAGTATTCGGCCATGACCTGCTTGATGTTATTGTTCGTGCGCGGAGTAGCGAGCTTCGCTTCCACGCCTTCTCCCGTCAGCTTCGCTTTGAGCAGCGGCGCGATGAACGTCTCCAGCGGCTCGGTGTCGTAAGTGCCCGTCGTCGCGCGGTCGCCGATCGAGATGCCGCCGTTGGCGTGGTCCGTCACCGCGATGACCATCGTATTGCCGTCTGCTTTTGCAAATTCAAGCGCTTCGCCTACCGCATCGTCGAATGCGTTCACGTCGCTGATAATGCCGATCGGATCGTTCGCATGTGCCGCCCAGTCGACTTTGCTGCCTTCGACCATCAGGAAAAAGCCGTCTTCGTTGCGATCCAGCACGTCAATCGCCTTCGACGTCATTTCCGCCAGGCTCGGCTGTTCTTCCGGATTCCGATCCATTTCGTAACTCATCGCGCTGTCCGCAAACATTCCCCACAGCTTATCGGAATCGGATGCGTTCAGTTCCGCCGGATTTTTCACCAGGTCATAGCCCAGGTCTTCGATAACGGCTTGCAGATCCTCGCCGTCCTCGCGCTCCTTGGCCGTAAAGTATTTCGCTCCGCCGCCCAACACAACGTCGATACCCGCATACACTTGTTGTTCGCTCAGCGCATCGTAATTGCCGCGATCCGGATAATGGGCGCTAAAAGCTGCCGGAGTCGCATGCATGATTTCCGAGGTGGCAATAATGCCTGTCGATTTGCCTGCCAAACGCGCAGCTTCAAGCACGTTCGCGACCGGCTTCTTCTCGTCGCCGGACGCGATGGCTTCAAGACCCGGCATCGTGTTCTTGTCCGGCAGCACGCCCACGTAGCCCGTATGCGACTTATGCCCGGTTGCAAATGCCGTGCCCGCCGGAGCCGAGTCCGCAATGGCTGCGTCGGCGGAATATGTACGCACGAGTCCGCTCGCCATCTCGTCCATGGCCAAGGCTTCGCCGCCGTTATACCAGCGTGCCAGCGTCGTTCCGTCCATGCCCATGCCGTCCGGAATCAGGATGATGACATTCTGAGCTTCGATGTCCGGCTGCTCGGCAGCAACGGCCGATTGCGCACCGGTTCCAAGCAGCATGGCTGCTGACAATGCCCCGGCCATCCAAGCCGTCGTCTTGTTTTTTCCGCGTGCAGGTTCAAGCTTTTGCAAATCGCTCCACTCCTTTTAGTACCTTGCCGACTCTTAATCATAAGATTACGTTCGCCGGAAACGCAGAGGCTCTAGGTGCGATTCCGGCGAACGTAACCTTACCGTTAGCGTTGACAAGGGATTATATGATTTCCAAACGTCTTCCAGTTTAGGGAGAGAGCGTTTGCTCAGTATTAAGAAGAGTTACGATTTTTGTAAAAAACCCCTCCTTGCTAAGCTATTCCAATAGGGTGGCTGCTGACGAAATTCATTTCGAATGTAGTTCCCCCTGTACGGCTTTCCGTTTCGAAGCTGCCGTTCAGTTCGCGGTAACATCCGATGCTGATGCGCGATTTAATGATTGACTTCCGCCTGAAAATCATCCTTGTACGACTTGTCCGCGTTGTAAAAGACGATATCTCCATCTCGCAGGGCGAATGTATTTTTCCATGAATCCTGCACGCTGCTTTTAAAACCTTCCAGTATCCATTGGTTCATAAGCGGCGCGTTGATGTACTGCAAATGCGGCGCATTCAGGTTGCCATCGCGAATGCTCTCGATGTTGAAGTTCAAGATAATGTAGCCGTCCCGCAGGAAGATCGGATCGCGCTTGGTCAAGCCGCCGTGTGTGCGTCCATACTCTGCCAGGTTGGTGCCTTTGGCAACGACATACGGATCACCGGGCAGCGTGTAGTGTCCGTACCACTTCTGCACCGCTGCATTGGCACGCGCAAAATCGACCGAACCTGGCAGGTTGGCCTTCGGTCCGATCAGGGTGCGAGTTTGCTCCGGCAGTAGCAGGAGATCAAAGCCGCCGATCGGCGTTTTTTGTTTGGTGAAGCGGCGGATGTAGTCGGCGATGAACATATCCCGGCTAACACCGTTCATTTCCGCAAAAGTGTAATAGTTGTCGTATTTGTACCTTGCGGTGTCGGTCAATTCCTCCTCGGGAACGTTTCGCAGGCGATCATTCAGGATGATGTACCGTTCCTCGGTGTCTTCCGGTGAGCCCACCTTGATAAAAGTGCGATGATCGTCGTTGTAGTACAGATCGATCGGCGTTTGCGTCTTGCCGTCTCGGCTGACGAAGGTGAAGCTTGGCGTGATGCGGATACCGTCGGTTTTACCAAACATATTGCCTTTGGTCTTGAGGTCAAACTTGATATGGTAGCCCGTTTTGACCGTGATGTTTTTCATGCCTTCGAGCGGATTGCTGCCGGGCAGAATCGGTAGGGTGAACGGCGGATTGTTGCCACGCACGGCTCCGTCTATGCCTTGCAGTCCGGTCCAGTAGGTGTTGCCGGTGTGGACGGCGCTTCCTTCTTGCGTGCGGAAGACCATCTCCCAGTTGTAGTCGGCGACGTCCGTAATGTGAAAGTCGTAGAGACGACCAATGACTTCGACGTTGACGGTATCGGATGCCACATGGTTGATCAGATCGAAGTTCGCATCTTGCTGCGTGGGCTGAATGCCCGGCGCGTTCTCGGCGGTATTTCGGAACGTAACCGTATAATCCCCTTCATCGACCCAAACCGGCAAGAAGAATTCGGTTGTGATCTGCCCCACCGGGATATTGATCCAGGTATTCTTCGGATAGAACATCGATTTATCGGATGAATACGTGTCGAACGGGAAGTAGACTTCTTTGCTCCGGAAATATTTCGCGTAATCGCGATTGCCGTAACCCGGGTAGTTTTGATGCTGCCCGCTTGTCGGCATGGTGATCGTAAACGGACGATCCAAGATGAAGGCTTGACGGCTGTAGTTTGGCGTCGTTTTTTGGTTGTGCGCCGCATCGTCTGAGGCGCTCGAGTAGTTCACGGCGGGCGTATGCACCGTTACCGAATTGATGTTTGGGATCGGATACGTATCGCCTTCTGGCGCTTCGACATTATCGTCAAGGCCGGCGTACGTGATGGTCCCCATACTCGGTGCGGTGTACCGGTTCGTTTTGGTTTTGGGAATCATATGGTTCGGACTGTAGAGGACATCGCGGCTGATCATGGTTCCGTTTGGAATTTTGGTTGGAACCGGCGTTTGCACTTCGGCTTCGCGGTCATCCATAATGGTTTGTCCGTTAAAAATGACTTTATCGTTTTTACCTTTGACCTTCCCGATTTTTTCCTCCACTTGCTGCGCGGCAGCGTCGATATCGTTGGTCGGTGATGGCTGGCTGTCTCCGCCCTCCACGGTGATCGTCGGCGATGCGGTAAACGGCGGCGGTACCGGTGGTGCGGTGAACCCGCCATTTTTGTCTACCGTTAGTTCCGGTGGGGTATACCCGCTAGGGTGGATCGTGATACTTTCGCCTTCAAACGCATAGTTTTTCAGTTCGGCACTATCGATCTTATAAATGCCTAAGTTTTCGACGGTCCAGTACGTAAAGTATCGTTCGGTATGGATGTTATAAACGACGGAATCGTTCGCTGTTTTCGGGTCCGATTCTTTGTGCGTCCCTGTTGCAGGCGGGGTGTTGGGGACATCTTTACCGGGGTCCCATTTCAAGAGGTACGGCTGCGTCACATCGACTTCGTAGATGCACGTAACCTTTTGTTCTTGAAACTTGTACTGGTTCAGGTAGTTTTTGGCCAACACGTTTCCGTATAGACTTTCCGAGGTCGGAATCCCTTGCAGGACATCGAAGATTTCCCGATCGCGCTGATCGGCTTTGATGACCGCGCTGACGTTAGTTTTCATCCCTTCGGCATCACCTTCGATGGTGCGCCCCGGTGTTACGTTACAAAAACCCATCGAATCGCCGTCCGGCTCGCCTTGTTCCGTATAGACCCAATATCGGTCGGGATATTGGTAGGTGACGGATGCAGCGGTAAAGTTATACGCGGCGTAATAAAAGGCCATGATTTGGGCGTTTTTTGGGCTGTTGTCGTATTCCTTCATGGTGCCATCTGGGTTTTTTTCGACGTAATAGCGGTATGAACCGTCATCCGAATGTTGCTGGTCAAAGATGATGGTCGCGTAGTTCAAGTCGCGCGTTGGTCCTACTTCGCTTTGACCGGGCTGTAATCCGACGAGTAAGGATATAATATTGATTCGATTCGCAACAGCATTACCCGAAATATTTAAAGTACGGTTGGTGACGGTTTGTGATTCATTGATTCTAACCTTGGCCCCATCAGCCGGTCGTTGTTTGTTTTTTGCTTGCACAATATTGGTCCGATTGTCGATTAGATAGAGCGGAAAGCTTAAATCCGCAAAGGAGTCAATCCCTTTAAAGGGTTTCGTGATCGGATATTGGACCGTCAATCTTGCGACTCGACCGGGTGTTGTGGTGTAGGTGCCGGTATGGCGCGGACTGTCGGTCGTGATACTCCCATCACTTCTAGGCGCTATGATTGAAGGTCCTTGATCGGACCAGGTGTCACTTTGTCCGGCTTTCCAGCCTTCGAGAATCGTTCGGTTCCAAGCAAACCATGAACCCGCTTCGGTCCCGTTGTTTGGAGATTCGACTTCAACGGGGGTACCCGTGAAGGTTTCGGTTCCCGAGTAGGTTTGAGCATCAACCGGAATCGTTTTAACGGCCTGTGTCCCTTTATAGAAAACGATTTTTTGAATCTTGTTTCCCGCTCCCGCATCTTCACTGATCGTAGCCGTGGTCGCTGTTGGAGTTTTCCCAAATGCAACGGCATCTCGATAGGGGTGAAGCCGAGGCGCATCGTCGCCGCCGGCGTATGGGATAACTTTTTTAATCGGCGCAGCTTCGATTTGTCCTTGGAGTGGAAAAAAAACACCCAGTATGCCGCTCACGATGAGCAGCATACTGAGTCCGACAAGCGTAAATCGTTTGTTTCGTTGTCGGTTGGGTTTCATTATTCAATTCCTCGCAGTCGGATCAGGTCATTTTCCTTGAAGAGTGATCCGCTTGTTGGGGTTTGCAGCGAGATGGCAATGTCGAACATGTTTTGGATAGTTCCGCGCTTTGGCATGATGATTGCGGGCATATCTTGTCGTTTATCGCGATAGAGGTAGGCCTGTCCATTTAGTTTCCCTACGCTTTTTGCGTCACCATCTGGGCTATTGAATCCCGTGACGCTGATTTGTGCGTATGGGCGATTCAGGTATTTCTTTGAATCTTTATTGAACACTTGTTTGCTTTTGAAGTAGAGGACATAGGTGTCGGTATTCCCTTTAACGGGAAGCTTCATCTGCGGGTTACCATTGTCCCATTTGAGCGTGTTGATATCACCAAGCAGGCTACGGTTCGGATCATTTTTGTCGGCCATGTCGATCGCGATCACACTGTCAATTTTTGCATGATACAGCCCATCTTTCGATGTGATCGTCATGTTTTTCTCGTTCCACATTTCTTCGATGGACGATTTGCCTTTACTTTTCCAATCGGATTCCGGTGTGATGAACTTTTCGGGCATCACGGTGAAGATGTTGGTACCGTGCCACAGGATTTCGGCGGCTCCGACCGCGTAGCGATCGACGCTGAGGTCTTCGCCGGCGTTCTTAGAAAGAATCCGTTCGATGATCACGACGGCTTGCGCTCGTGTGGTCAGACCTTGCGGTGCGAGCTGCGCTTTACCGACACCTTGGATCAGACCGGCTTTGGTGGCGAGATACATCCATTTGTCGTTTTCCGACGTTTTTGCGCCGACGGCGCGGGCGGCCACGCGGGCCATTTCGTCACGCGTCATGACTTTCGTCCAGGCGGCTTCGGAATTTGCGAAGTCGTTTGCGTCGTACAATCCTTTTGCCGTAGCCGCATCGACGTACGGCACGTACCATTTACCGGATGTGTTTTTTACGTCCAGTTTCATGGCGGCAACGACCATTTTCACAAATTCGGCGCGAGTGACCGATGTGTCCGGTTTGAACGTGCCGTTCGTGTACCCGTCGACGTAGCCTTTCGCTACGGCCTTCTGTACGGCGCTGTATGCCCAGTGGGCGGATTTCACGTCCGAGAAAGTTTTGCTTGTGCTTGCAGCCGATACGGGCTGCGCGGCACTGCTTCCCCAAACAGCCCCTGCCACGAACACAGCCCCCAACAAACTCACTCCCCATTTTTTCCAACTCTTATTCATTTCCTTCTCCCCCTAAATTGAATTGCATCTAAAATTAACTGAAATAGATACTCCTTCTATTGTCTCTTGGTTGCATGAATTGGGAAAGTCCCATTTTTTGTTGTCAAAGAGCATTTCTAGCCAAACAGCCGTCAAAACCACGCAAAAAAGCGGACGAATCCCTTCCCGTTAGGAAAGAATGCGTCCGCGTGCTTCGCGAATATCATCGATATATTTCTAAAGTAATAGATTAACACCCGGAAAGCAAGCATTATTTCGAAGCAGCAGCATGCCATCCCTACGGCCTTAAAGCTTCACAAAGTTGAAACAATCCCGCCGGAAACGCATAATAGAAAGAGACTCGCGACTTCGGTTGCAGAGCCTGCTCATTGAATTTCCAGGATAGATATAGATGGAGGGTCACATGAATCAATCCAAGCTCATTGCCGTGATCGGCGGAACCGGCAGCGTGGGTCGTTATGTCGTCAGTTGCGCGCTGCAGCAGGGCTACCGGGTGCGCATGCTCGCGCGCAGCGTAAGAAGCATGCAATTGCCGCCGGAAATGGCAGCCCGGCTTTCTGTCATTCAAGGCGACGCGACACGCTTCGATTCGCTGCGCGATCTGCTGCACGGCTGCTCCGCGGTAATCAACACCTTCGGACGTCCCCCGCAAGAAGAACCCCTATACAGCACCGTTACGCGGCGCGTACTCGAAGAAATGGAACGGGCCGGAGTCCGGCGCTACATCGGTGTTACCGGGTTGTCCCTGAAGCTTCAGGGCGATCATAAGTCGATTGGCGGACGCGTAGTCTCACGCATGCTGCGTTCCCTGCATCCTCAGTTTGCCCAAGATCGGTTGGCGGAACTGGCTGTGCTGCAGAGCAGCTCTGTGGAATGGACGCTCGTCCGACTGCCCGTCGTCAAGGAAGGTCAGGGCGGCTGTACGATCAAAGCCAACGCGGATCGGATGACGGGAAACCGGATCTATAACGGGGACGTTGCCCGTTTCCTCGTGAACCAGATCGATGAAGCTGAATATGTGCGTCGCTGCCCGTTTATCGGAAGCTAAGCCTTTTAGCACGTCGGCTCGTACTCATAAACAAATAGACTTAGGCGCGTGCGCAAACCGGTCTTTTCCGTTGCCGCTCCGGACGGAAGCATGCAGACCCGTTCGAAGCGGCGAGTTTGCGTCCGTGCCGATAACAGGGGAGGAATCGGAGTCATGGACTTTGTCGCAATCGACTTCGAAACGGCCAACTCCAAACGGACAAGCGTCTGTGCGGTAGGTCTGGTCGAGGTGCGCGGCGGGCGCATCGTCGACGAATATTACACGCTTGTTAATCCGCACGACGATTTTGATTATTTTTGCATTGCGGTGCACGGCATTACGCCGGATCAGGTGGAAGATGCGCCTTCGTTTGCCGAGATTTGGCCGGAAATGCGCAGCCGGATCGAAGGCCGCGCGCTGGTCGCGCATAACGCTTCATTCGATATGAGCGTGTTGCGCCGGAGTACCGAAGAATATGGACTGGAGCTGCCGCATATCCAATACCTGTGCTCCTTCCTGCTCTCGCGTAAGATCTGGCCGGAAATGCCGAATCACAAACTGAACACCGTAGCCAGCCAGCTGGGCCTCAGCGCGTTCAAGCATCACGATGCCATCGAGGATGCGCGAACTTCCGCCAAGATCATGCTGCGCTGCATGGCGGAAGGCGAAGCTGCCGATTGCGACGGCCTGGCAGAACATTACGGCTACCGAATCGGGCAGATTGCGCCGAGCGGCGAGCATGTGACGTTCTCGTCTTCGGCTCCTAAAAGCGGTCGGGGGCGTGCCGGTCGAGGAAGCTCTGCCACGACGAATACCTCCTCGGCTTCCAAAACGAAGCAGATTCCTATGCCCAATCGTAATGCGGATCGAAGCAACCCCCTTTATGGAAAACGGATCGTATTCAGCGGCCGGATGAGCAGCATCAAGCGCGAAGAAGCATTACGTCGCACAGCGAACCTGGGCGCGTTTTGCACAGATTCAGTCGAATGGAAAACGGATTACCTGGTCGTGGGACGTAACGATTATACAAAATACAGAGCGGGCGGCTACTCGAGCAGCAAGACGCAGTCAGCCGAAAAGCTGGCGGCTGGCGGCAGCCTGATTCAAATCCTGTGCGAAGATGACTTTACGCCTTTGCTTGAAGAAGTGGAATTCGCCGCACTACGGGCTGCGAAGGAGCGCCGCGATGGATAACCGAAAACTTCAGATGCGTTTGCAGCAAAAAATGTTTTTCGATGTCGTGTTCGTGGCTCTGGCGATTGCCGCGATTTTCTACTTCGAACTGTACACGCCGCTCGGGATTTTGCTGCCGCTGCTGCTAGCGGCGCTTCGCACGTATACATTCGTGGTGAATATACGGCGGTTTCGCCGGATCTCGGCGGAGATCAAAGAAGAACAACCCAAGAGTCGGTTATATCGGCAGGAAGAAGATGATGAGCTGTAATCGTGCGTAGCGCTGCGGGATGAATTCGTTTCGGCCGCGTGTTGACTTGGGGAAGCCTGATTAGAATGGATAAAAGGAAGCTTCTCCAAGTCAAAGGCGGTCGCTATCGCTCCTTCACTGAATTCATCCCTCCGCTTAAGCGACGTTGAACAGCCTGAAAACAGCAAAAAAAGAGCCCGATCCTTTTGGGAAAGGATCGGGCTTTTCGCTGGTTGCGAATTTTTTGTTTTTAAACATATCAGCATGTTTGGCTGAATGCACATACGGTTGGCATCCTTTTACGGCTTAAAGAAATCAGGCTTCGCCGATCGACACCGGAACGCCGTCTTCCGTCGTATCCGGGTCGCCGTAGATGAAGCGTTCCACGCTGATGATGTTTTCTTCCAGCGTGCCTTGGGAATTATCAAAGTATAGGACCGAACGGCCCGACAGCTCCCATTGGACTTCGGTACGCTGCATGCGCTGCACGAATTCGTCCCAGTTCGCCAGCTTCCATTCGTCGGCTTTGTGTCCGCGGTCTTCGATGCGTTTTTTGTACTGAGCCATGTCTTCCAGATAAACGTAAACGACTTTGACCTCGACGTCGTTTACGGTTGCGCCGATCTTCGCCAGTTCTTCATGGATCCAGTTCGGGTTGCGGATCTCGCTGGTGAACGGACCGACCGCGAATACGTCGGAACCCAGTTCCAGGTTTTCCAGAGCAGAGTCCATCGTCAGGCGGTAGCCCAGATCGCGGCACAGCAGCTTGTACGCGGCCGAATCGCGGTCATGCGGATCGTGCCCCATCAGCTCCATGATCTTCTCGCTCGCCGGACGAGATGCCGTATCCATATCCAGAAAGACCGGATGTTCCTTGATCGTAATGCCTTTGGCGATGGTCGTCTTGCCGCTTCCGGCTCCCCCTACGAAAAATACCAGTTTGCGCATAGCGTTTTTCATCCCCTTCACTTGCCTGCTTCATGGCTGAATTTTGTACGAAAGAAGCGCGCTTCATATTGAAATACGCGCGGTATATTGCTGTTTGTTTGATAATTTTCATTTTAACATACTCATTTCGAAATGTTTAGAGCGTGTTTGAAAACTCCGAAGGAGGTAAAAGATGCACGTCGTCGAATGTTCAAACACGCCCTAGATCCGATCCGATTTTTTAAATTTTGAAAAAAGCTTTCGCCGTCTTCGTCGTCTGCTCCATGACTAACTCTGCGCTTTTCCCGGTACATTCCGCGACGGCACGGGCGATATGCGGCAGATAAATCGGCTCGTTTCGACCGTCCTTGGGCTTCGGCATAAGATCGCGCGGGGTCAAGAACGGCGCGTCCGTCTCGATCATGAGCCGATCCGGCGGAATCAGTCGCACCAGCTCGCGCAGATGCTTGCCGCGGCGTTCGTCGCAGATCCAGCCGGTGATGCCGATATGCAGGCCCATGTCCAGGTATGCGCGAAGTTCGTTTTCCGTTCCGGTAAAGCAGTGGACGACGGCCGGAAGTTCTATAGGTTTGACCCGGCGAATGATTGTGGCAAAGTCTTCGTGCGCATCCCGTTCATGCAGGAACAACGGCATCTTCAGCTCTTCCGCCAGTTCGATCTGCTTGGTGAACCATTCCAGTTGGGTATCGCGGGGGGAGAAATTGCGGTTGTAGTCCAGTCCGCATTCGCCGATCGCAACGACTTGTCCGCCCGCTGCCAGGTCGCGCAAACGTTGCAGCGTGCGTTCGTCGCAACTTTTGACATCGTGTGGGTGCACGCCGGCGGTGCCGTAAAGCTGACCGGGGTAGCGACGCGCGTAATCGGCGGCCGCTTCGCTGCTGCGTACGCTCGTTCCGGTAATGATCATCGGGGATACTCCAGCTTCGATCGCGGCTTGTACGACTTGCTCGCGATCCGAGCCGAACGAGCGGTGCATCAGATTGATGCCGATATCGATCGTCTGCGTTGCCGGGCCCTTCGGATGACGGTTTTGATCAGGATTAGAAAATGACATGTTCAAAGCTCCTTTGGCTGTTCGTTTAACTATCGCTTGGTACGAGGTTCCGGCTTGTCTTCATAAGTTTCGTCCAGCTTAATCAGGTTGGGAGGAATACGCTCGGCCAACCAAACCCCGCTGCCCGCATCGTAAAAAACAATCCCTTCGTTCGCAGCTGCCACGGAGTCGATATTCAGCATGATCAGCTTGCCTTTACGCCGTCCGGCCAAAGCCGCAAACGAGGTTTCCGCCGACAAATGCACATATTCGCGCCCCATCGGCAGCAGTCCGTGTTCTTCGATAGAAGGCAGCGCTTGTCGTCCCGTTCCGTGGTATAGGATGGCTGGCGGCGTACCTTGCGGATAAGTTACGCGTCCGAAGCTATGACCGTAACGCGCACGGATACGCGGCTCGGATACGGTTTCAATCGGCGTTCCTTTTTCCGCTTCGTCCGCAGGTTCCAGGATTTCAAAACGCTGCTTGTCCGAACGACGCACCACGCCCCGAATGTCTTCCTCGTTCGTATCCGCGTAGCCCGTCCGTTTGCGAACCGCCGCCAGCAGTTCGTCGAGGCCGCACGAGCCGTCTTCGGGATCGAGCGTCAGACCGAAATCGTCCGGCGAATGCCGCAGCATCATGGACATCAGCTTGCTGATCTTTTTGTCCCGTTCGGCAATCGATAATTTGGGGGTTTGGCTTTGTCCCCGGTAAGGATTGCCTCCGCCTTTGTTGTTATTGTTTTTGCTCATCAGTCGTTCTCCTCATTTCTGCTTGTCTTACGCCGGGCATCCGGAACCAACTGGCATACTCTTTGCGGATCCAAGGGTCGCTTTCGGCAGCGATCTTCCGATGCAGCGCTTCGATCACGTTCAAAGATGCGTTTTGGTCGATGGCCATAGGAATGAAATCGGTAATATCATGCGTGCCCGCAAAACCCGAAGCCTCCGCATACAAATCGATCAGCGCAACGACAGCCCATTCCTCGTCCAGATGTTCGGTCAGCTGATCCAGACGCTTATACAATTCATGAATGTCCGATTCCATGAACCAGAACTCCTTCCTGTTATCTATATCAACGCAAATACAGCCCCGTTTGTTTCCCCGGAGCCGCATTTTGCATGTTCTTTCTCGTTCGGTTCGTCAGCTTCGCGTCAATCCTTGTACGGGTCGAACTCGTTCGCGCCCGCCATGGCAACGCCGATCGGCTTCAACGTATGCAGCACGTCGATCGTTTCCGAATGCGCGTCCAATACCTCCCGAAGCTTCCGGTAGACAAAAGGACTTTCGTCCGTACCCGCGCCCCGCAGCTCCACGTCGAACTGCTTGACCGCGTTCATCATGCGTTCTTCGGTAATTTCCCCGCCCAGCCGCACGCGCGTTTTCCAATTCATTTTGCCCGCGGCTTGGGTTCGGCTCATGATACGGCCTGCTCCGTGCACCGTGCTGTAAAAGGACTCGCTGTTCTCCGCCGTGTTTTTACCGCGCACGATCACCGAGATATCCGCCATGCTTCCCCCGATAAAGCCGAGCTGTCCCGGAGCCGAAGGCGTCGCTCCTTTGCGCACGACGATACAGTCTTTGCCTTCATGCTTTTCTTGCCAGGCGAAGTTGTGATGGTTATGCACCTCGAAATCGCTTGTCGCGCCCAATATTCCGAGTACCTGCTGAATTACGTAATCCCGTCCCGCATACGCGTAACGTCCGGCCAGCTTCATCGCGCGGTAGTACATGTCGCCCGTCTCGCTGTCCAGATCGAACAATACAGGCGGTTGATCCATGCTTTCGCCCGGCGCTTTGCCGAGAAAATCACGGCCTGCCGCCAGATTGAGGAATCCGCTCGCCGTTTTGTGACCGAAGCCCCGGCTGCCGAAATGGTTCCCGATCCAGATCCGTCCCGTTGACGGCTCTTCGAAAATATCGACGTAGTGGTTGCCGCTGCCGACGGTGCCGAGCTGCTCGCGGGCCAACTTTTTCAACTTGTCGTGCACGTTCCCGCCGATCTGCTTATACACCGACCAGTCGGGATCGTCGAACAGCTCGTGATCCACCTTTTGCTGATTGACCCGGCCCACGCCGAACTCCACTTTACGGGCGATCTCGTCCATGATGGCCTTGATACGCGGCTTCACGTCTTCGGCCGTCAGATTGGTGCGGACCGCTTTGTTGCCGCAGCCGATATCGTAACCGACGCCGCTCGGCGAGATCTGCCCTTCGTACGCGATAACGCCGCCGATCGGCTGGCTGTATCCTTTATGATGATCGGCCATCAGCAGCGCTTGCACCACGTTGCCGTGATACGCGCACGTCTGAGCCTGTTTCAACGCGCTTTCGTCCACTTTTCCCCAGACCCGCACTTGATCTATCGTTTCGTAACTCATGAGATTTCATTCCCTTCTTTTTCAACCGGCAGCCGATCCAGATCCATTTTCGCCACATGCGCGCTCATCGAATCGAACCCGCGCGCTGCCGCCGAAATATAAGACAGTACCTGGTCGCTCCAACCGTAGACGTAATGCGTGTTCAGGTCTTCTTTCGGCACCATCGCTCCGCGATACGGCGACAGATCGACGACGAACGCTTTGGCGTGCTGGTTAATTTTGGCCCGGTAACGTTTAAGCTCGGTGTAAAAAGGACTTCCTTCGTTCTGCTGCTCATCCGTCACGATCACGATCTGATCGACGTTCTCCCGCAGTTCGGTCAGACGCCGCACCGGCAGGCCCGTATCCGTTCCGCCTCTGGCTTTGATCCGCGATGCCTGTCCCATGATACTTGCGTTGCGCGAAGGCTGCGGATCATGCACCTCGTGGTCGAATGTGAGAAAAATCGAGCGCCCACCCGTCTTTTTATACAGAGCCAAAGCGAAAACGGAACCCGTCCGCAAATAGTCGCCTTCCATCGAGCCCGAAATATCGAGCAGGATCGCGGTGCGGCCCGGCAGATCCGGCAGGCTGGCAAAGGTCAGATCGACCGCTTCGGCCAATGCTTCCTTGATCACCGGATGCTTCACCTGACCGTAAGCCGTGGCGAAACGCAGCGGTAAAATTTTCGATTTGCGCAGCGCCGCCGCATCATTCAGACGCTCGACCGCGTAACGCAGATGCTGCGGACGCTCGAATAACCCTTCGCGCTCGAACGTATTCAAGTGGCGTAACAGCGCGAATACCGGCATTTGATACAGCAGTGCTTCCCAGATCTTTTTATCGGTCTTGATCGCTCCCGTCACCGTCTCGTACGGCAGCTTGCCTTCCCGGATCAGGCGAATGCGCGTTTTGTCTTTGCTCGCTTTTTTCAACTGTTCGACGGCTTGAATTTGCGGCAGACCGTCGAGAGTCGTCTCGTGGCCTCGCAGATAACGGAACAGCGCCTGCTGACGTTCATTGATCGGAGTCGGATGCGCAGTCGCAATCGCGTCTCCTAAATTATACCCCCGACCGCGGCCGCCGTATTTGATCGCCCAATATTCCGACGTTTTTTGCAAGAAAGCCGCGATCTGCCGCTTGACCGCACGGCCTCCTTGGCCTCGTCCCATGCCGCGCAGAATCGTCAGGAAGTCGTACAGGTCGGGCGGGATCAGAACGACGTGTGCGAATACTTTGCCGAACAGATCGGGACGCGCCTTCGACAGCACCGCCAACCCGTAGATCGGCTGCAAACGCATAAACCCTTTTTGTCTCGCAAATACCAGTGCCTTCGCCATGAATTCCGGATTCAGTTCGACCATCGCTTCATGCGTATCGGCAGCCTGGGCCAGCAGATCTTGGGCATCCGCGTAAAAGGTATTGCCGAGCGTATTGGTCAGCAGCATCTGCACGTATTCCTCTTCGAAACTTCGATTGTGGGCACGGTACCCTTCGGCGTTGAACAGGGATTGCGTAAAGCGTTGCACGGCACGACTCATGTCGATGACCTCCTTCGGATGTTTTGCTGCTCATACGCGAGACGTTCATGTTTTTGCGAGACCGTCTTCATGAACATCTTGCGTTTAAGCAGCGATGCAAAGACCGACACGGATCGCCGGCGAAGAAAAACGGAGAAGATGAAAAGGGCTCGAAACCTTTTGCTGCCGTTTTGTTCTCGTTTAGGGTCGAAGGAATCCTCTCCCGCGCCTCGCCGACGTTTCGTGTGCAGTTGTTACGGTGACAGGCATGTCCGAGGAAAGTGGTGGAAAGGAACGTTGCCGCTCTGTCCGCTGAGCTATTCCGCCGCGTATGACGGAAGCCGGATTCGAACCGGCGACCTGCCGATTAGAAGTCGAAGTAACCCTTCCTGGCGCCTCGGACAATAGAGATCACGCTCAAGGCCGGTTGGCTTTGACGTTCTCGTTTGCCTGGGTTCATCTTCGCATGGCGGAAGGGACGGCAACAGGGCGAAAGTATGGTAAACAGCAAAAGTACGAGGATCGTTTATTATTTTTTACGACAATAACTTAATTTCATCGGATTGCGTTTAAAAAATAGTGATGCGATCTTAAAGGGCGATCTTCAATAGAGGGGTGTGCACATCATGGTCAAAAAGAAACGGTTCATCTGGACAACCGCGATTCTCCTTGCTGTGATTCTGAGCGGCATTTTGGTGTTTCCGTCGGTACTGGGCATGAACAAATCTGAGCTATCGAGAGAAGCAATCGCGTTTAATCTGGTCGAATTGACGCCAAATACGTTAAAGCTTAGCGGAACGCTGTTGGCCAATGCGCTCAGCTATCGGGGTTGCGAATACGAACAGGAAGGCAGCAATCTGTATGTCACGATGCAAGGCGGAACAGTCACGAAAAAGTATCCGACTGGTGATTTCGATATTTCGATTCAAAACGATGACTTCTCGCAAGTCGACCGCGTCTATCTTAAATACGGGGAAGATCATGTTCTGATTTATCCGCAGCGTTGATAAGGATTGGAGTTTTTTTGTATATATTTAGGAATCTGATTTCTTGACCATGCCCTGCACTTTAACGTATAATATTAAGTGTAACAATGGTGATTAGGCACCATAAAAACTTGATACTCTTACCAGACTTCGGGTGCTGGCAGTTGGCAGGCAACATAAAAACCTGATACTCTTCCTGGACTTCGGGTGCCAGGCGTTGGCAAGCAACATAAAAACCTAATTCATTTACACTCTCGAAAGGGAAGAAGGGGATTTACCTTCTTCCCTTTCTTTATGATTTCGGAGGAAGCATGGAGACTAAAAAAACGATCTCATTTCTAAAAACCGCACAGCATCACTACGATAAGCTCCTAAATAAAGAGATTCACTATGTATATAAAAAAGAAGGAAAGTACCACGAATTAATTCTAAAGTCCGGAAAAGCAAACTTTGCTCATTTTTTCGGAGTAAAATATATAGATCCAAAAACAAATCGAGAATTTAATTCTGCCTCGATCTATAGCGCGTTGAAAAGGAATAAGCTATCTCCTGAAGGGATAAAGAAAAAAGCGGACGGTACCACAGATCAAAAGCTAGAAGTCGTTCCATATCTGGATCAAATCTTAACTTGTAACTTAAGAATTTTGGGTAATGGTACATATTTAAAATTAGAATACGATGCAGCAATTCGTACGAGTAAGGCAATCTTTTGTATAGCTCTTACTCAGATAAACGATGGATGCTTTGCTCCAAAATCGTTACTTAATTTAAAATCAAGCAAATCAAACACGATTGGCGCAGGATATCCGGTTCACTGCGTTTACGAAGTTCTCGACGATAAAGAAATATTCAAATATTGCGAACATCAAGATTTCATTCTCTATCAAGAAACTCATACATACTCTTTCCGATAAAAAGCCCTCTCGCCATACTTTCCGCCTAGGCGCGAAGTATGCAAGGCGATACGTCCGTTCGCCATACTTTCCGCCTAGGCGCGAAGTATGCAAGGCGATACGTCCGTTCGCCATACTTTCCGCCTAGGCGCGAAGTATGCAAGGCGATACGTCCGTTCGCCATACTTCCGCCCTTTCCACCTCCCTCCTTTTCCGCTTAAAATATCCGTACCCGCAGCACCCGGATTTTTACAAACCCGCTCCCGCTGTCTACAATGGAGAGTGACGAGAAACGGAGGAAAGACCCATGGCTAAAGAAAGTTTCGACAAAGAAATCCAGTTCCTGCGCCTGCTTGCCTTAACCGGAGGCGGTTACGACCGGCAGCAGTTCGCGGGACGCCTCGGCATCTCTGTACATACCTTCGACAAAACGGTACGCCGACTGCGCGAGATCAGCGGAGACGCGGACTTTGCCGATCTGTTCCGCTACGGTTACGCCGATTCGGCCGAGCCGGTACTGCTGTTCCTGTATCGCGCCAAGTCGATGAAGGAATCGGAAAGCCGCCGACTGCCGCTCATCCTGACCGCGCTCAAAGGAACGCCGCAGACCGCCGCCGAGCTGCTCGACGCCTGCTGCGAACGCCTGCCGCTGGATGCCGCCATGCCGGACGAGAAGACGGTCCGTTCCGACCTGCGCTACCTGGAAGAGATCGGCGTGGTTCGTCGCGAAGCGGGTGGACGTCCGTACCGCTATGTGCTGAACAACGACCTGACCGACTGCCTATCGCAAAAAGAGCTGATCGACCTGTACGAGTTCGTCGATATCATGGCCAATACGCAGATTCCGTCCGTTCAAGGCTATCTGCTGCGCGACAATCTCAAAAAAGCGCTCAAATCCGCCGTGCCCGAAGAAGAATGGGACGATCGGTTGCTGGAGCCTTTTTCCTACAAATATCATTACGATGCGCGCATTTTGGACGAAGCCCATCTGTATACGCTGCTGCGGACGATCCATCTGCGCAAACGCATCTCGTTCCAATACTTTTCGCCGAAAAATCGCAAAAGCTATTCGGCCAAAGAAACGAATCCGTTGTTCGGCCGCGAAACGGAGGTACGCCGCGAAAGTACGCTGCCGCTTAAGGTCGTGTACGATCATCAATATGGCAGATGGTATCTGATCGGCGCTGCCGCCAAAGGACGTTTCGTCAAGTTCCGCATGGAAGGCATGATTGATATCGCGGAAGAGCAGGAAGCGCCGGAAGAGTATTTCGCGCTCAAAAAGCAGAAGCTTGACGAACAAATGCGCCACAGTTGGCTGATCGACACGGGAGAGAGCGTCACGGTACGCGCCAAATTTTACCGTCCGCGCGGGCAAGCCGATTTCATCGCGGAACGCGTGCGGCTGCAAGGCCAATGGGGAGAGATCGTGGAAGAGAACGAAGACTTCTTCATCTACGAGATTCAGGTCAACGGCGTGACGGAAATCCGGCCGTGGCTGCGGGGCTTCGGCTCAAGCTGCGAAGTGCTGTCTCCCGCGGATTTGAGACAGTCGTTCATCGACGAATGGAAGGAGATCGGAGACTACTATGAATAATCCGTTCGAGAAAATATTCAACTACCAGCTCTCTTCGCGGCTTGAAGAAACGGGCGTCTACACGCTTACGTCGCAGGAACGCTCCTGGCTGAAGTCGATGCTGGAGCATCCTGCGGCGCTTGAAGCCCTGGAACCGCGCACGATCGCCAAGCTGCAAGAATGCACGCTGGACGACGAGATGCCGAATCTGCTGGATGGGCTGGAGCAAAAAGCCGGCAGCCGCGAAACGCAGATCGTTCATCCGCTGCTGTCTCCGATCCGCAGCATCATGCGTAACCGTCAGGGAATGACCCTTCAATGCCGCACCAAAAAAGGCAAACTCAACGAGCCTCAACCCGGCATTCCCTATAAGCTGGAGTATTCGATGGTAAAGCGGGAATGGTATCTGCACTGGTACAATTCGTCGACGCGCTCGATCCTGCATACGCGGCTGTGCCATATCGTGTCGGTCGAGCAGTCGCGCAGATCGCGCACGTACTACGAAGAACAGATGACGCGCGCGCAAAAGCTGTTCGAAGCGCCTCGGCATGAAGCCATGGTCGAGGTCATTCGCACGTTCAACGCCGAGCTGACTCGGATTCTGCATGCTTTTTCCTGCTTTGACAAACGTGTCGAATTCGACGAGGAAGAGCGGACGTACCGGATTCATCTAACGTTTACCGACAGCGAAGGGCAATTCGTGCTGACCAAGCTGCGGTTTCTGGGCAAGCGGGTTCGCGTCGTGGAGGGGCGTTACCTGAAATACCGGATGCGGGAAACGGCGAGGAAGGCGTTGGCGTTGTACGGAGTAGAGGCCGATGAAACAGCAGATACGGATAAAAACGGGAGAACCGAGGCTCTAACGAATACGCCAGCCGTGACTCCCTCCTCCGGCTTGAACCCTTCTGCCGAAAAAATAGAAGGGGCGAAAATTCCGGGCTGATTGCCGAACATAATCGGAAGTCTATACGTTTATCTTGTGTAGGTCCATCACGAAAGGAGCTTGCGGATGATCGTTTCCTGGATGAAAAAACCGTTTCTTGTTGCTGCGGCGTCGGCGATTTGGTTGACTGTACTCCCTTACGATAGTGCTAACGCCCAAGCTTCGCTTCGAACACGTGCCGAAATCGCTTATTTCACCGATGTAGACAAGATTGAGCTGCATCGGTTGGGAAGCGATTTTACGCCGGAAGAAGCGCAGAAGGCTACATCGTACGATAGCCGTTATATCCCGGTCAAAGACCTGTTCGGCGGACAGGTCGAAGCGATCCGATGGAACGCGACCGCCAAGACCGTGTCCATCGCGAACAAAGGCAAGTCGGCCATTCTCAACTTTTCCGGTAAAAAGATTACGGCAAAAGAAGAAGAAATCGTGCTGCCCGCTACTTGGTCGAAAATGGAGAACGGCAAAGCGCTGATCGATATCTATACGCTGACCTATGTGCTGGATCGTTACGGCGACGCGTTCGATGACGCGGAGCGCGCGGCCTGGGGCGAAAAGCTGGATTTTCTGGGTATTCGATACGCGGAGACGCTGCCGGTGATTCGAAGCTCGGACGTGCAGATTTATGTGACGTTTGAAGATCAATGATTTGAAAATAGCGAGTATACAAAAAGGACACCTGCGTTTTTTAGCGAGGTGTCCTTTTAAACTATTGCGATAAATTCTTCTTAAGAGTTACATCCTGTTGTCTTCCAACGATATTCTTAGCAAATTCGACACTCTTCGGCTCATTATTGCTAACACCCGGCCAGTAACATATATAATCTTTTCGGTAAAACCAATCTATAAGTTCAAATGCACGTGGATTGGAAGGTTGAACCCGCACAGTTGCTAACAAATTACCCTTTGAACGTAAATGCTCTTCGGCTTTTTCTAATAAAATTCTTCCGAAGCCGTTTGATTGAACCGAAGGATCAATAACCAACGAAATTTCGTCTTCGGCTTCCCCTCCATCTCCACCCTCATCTTCTTCCCGGCTTGTAATATACATGAAACCGCGTACTGAATCATTATCGTCTACAAGACGGCCCCATATTTGTGGCAACGGGTCGCCCAGCTTCATCTCTTCGACAGGGAAGATATAAGAATGTGTTTCTAAAAGCAGTCTCTTCTTCTCTTCATCCCACCTGGGATGATCTTCTATCGCAAAGCGCAAATACATCCCTCCAATATTAAACGAACTTAATCTCCCGTTCCGTCCATTCCGTCTCCTCATACGCCTGCGCAATCCCCACCTCGCGAATCCGCGCCTTCGGAACATGCTTCTCGCGCAGCTTCCCGACAAATTCGCCGTCAAAAGGCGAAGGATCGGCTTTGACCGTCTTCTCGTCGATCCAGTTCAGCTGCACCAACCCGCCACCGCCGAACGGCTCAGAGCCCGGTACGCCGTCTTTGAACCAAGGATGCTCCTCTTCCTTATCGATCCCCGGCGCATTGAGACAGACATACAGCGACAACCCGTCACAGGTCTGCAAAATCTGGCGATGGAGCAATAACGTCTCCTGCTGCACGCCCGTATACTTTTGACTGATCCGCTGTTGGCGCTCTTCTTCGTTATGCACGAACGCCACGCAATCTTCGCGCTCCGACGTCTGCAAATCTTCGAACACGCTGTAATACAGACTGCTCAGCAGCGCGGCATATGGGTGCATCTCTTCCAACTCGTCGATTCCCATGCGGTAAAAAGTTACCTTCGGCAGCAGCGGGTACTCGTTGAACGAATACGGCGCATGCAAATGATCATCCCATACAGGCGTATCATCGGGACGAATCCAGCCCCGGTCGTGTTCCGTTACGCCGAGCACGATCGATTCTTTCGTAACCGCAGGCATACCCGGCGACTCTTCCACCCTCTCCATCATATAAAAACGATCCTGAAACCGCGCTGCGGCTTCTCCCGAAAACTCCGCATGGTCATGCTGTTTGACAAGTACGAATGCTTCTTCCGTTTCGCGTATAATCATCGACGAATCCCCCATTCTTCTTTGTGCTTCTTTGCGCGGCGGACGAAAACATGCCGGATCGGCGCCGCATTGCTTTTTCTCTGGCTATCTTTAACATTACCCGAATCGCGATTTAAATGTAACGTTTTGCGTTGACGAAACGTTTAACTCTTATACGGATTCCGACCAGAAACTCCTGTCTGATTATTCAAAAAAGGAGCGTGGATTGATGCATAACCCGACCGCAAGCGATTATTACTCAGGCAAAGAATCCTGGATTCGCGACAAAAAGAAATTCCGTTCAGCCATGATCATCACCGGCATACTCACGATCATTTCGATCCGCTACCCCGGCACAAGGCCATTGTACGAAGAAGCGCTGCATTTCATCCGTATTCCGACTTCTTTTTCCCTATTCGGAAGCGGGATTTTAAACTACACGTCCCTGATTTTTTTGGGTTTCGCGCTCCAGGCGCTGTTCCTGATTTGGGATTCGCTGAATCGTCACCGCATTCTGTTCTGCCTGGCCTTGATTTGGCTTCTGCCTGCAGCAAGCAGCGCGATCTTGTCCGGTTATCAGATGGTTATTCCGTCAAGCGTGTATGCGTTAAAAGTAGACCAAGAACAAGCAAACTGCAATTACACGTTGAACGACGGCCGCATGAACGGACAATGTTCCTTTACGATCAAGAACAACAGTAACCGCGCGATTACGGTCGAACAAACGGGAAGCATGTCTTTGGGCGGTATTCAAGACGACAAAATCGATTTCTCGCTTGGTTCGATCACGATCGGCGCGCGGGAGAGCAGGCACGCTTCGCAGACCTTCAGCGTGCCTCTGCCCGGCCCGGCCGATCAGCAGCCGACCGGAAGCGGCCATGTTTCGCTTTCTCCTTACGGATTTACGCTTGAAATGAACGACGGCAAACGCGAACGCATATGGGGCAATTAAAAGACGGGATAAACCCGTCTTTATCACTGTCTTGATTGATACGGTACCAATCCACTCGATTTTGATCTATGCTCTCTTCTCTCTTCCCTATTTAATCGTGTCGAAAACCCCCAACGTAGCCGGAAGCGAGAAGACGGAGAGGGAAATTCAGCCCTATGTTGACGCCTTTGAACTCGGAAAACTTCTTATTTAAATCCCATCCATTTTCCGAGTGAGACAGCGGCTTGTGAAGCATTTCGAAGAAATGCACTTCGGAAGCCTATGCTGGCAATTTCTCTCGCAGTCTTCTCGCTTCCCGCTCCCACGTAACTTTTTCCCGAAAACGATTTCTGAACATTTCATGTCAGTTATCCATACCCTATTGTAAACCGCTTACATCCCTATTATACTCGAGTTGTTTATGACCAATCGAGGGTTAATTTGAGAGGAGTTCACACGATGAAATTCGGTTACTTCGACGACGCCAACAAGGAATACGTCATTCAAACGCCTAAAACGCCTTACCCGTGGATCAACTACTTGGGGAACGAACAGTTCTTCGGTCTGATCTCCAACACGGCGGGCGGCTATTCGTTCTATCGCGATGCCAGACTGAGACGCCTGACCCGTTACCGGTACAACAATGTTCCGCTCGACAACGGCGGCCGTTATTTCTACGTGCATGACGAAGGCGATTACTGGACGCCGGGCTGGATGCCGGTCAAGCGAGACCTCGACTTTTACGAATGCCGCCACGGTCTGGGTTACACTTCGATCACGGGCGAACGCAACGGTCTGCGAGTCAATCAGTTGGCTTTTGTCCCGCTTGGATTCAATGCCGAAGTGTACCGCGTCAAAGTCGGCAACGCCAGCGATTCTCCGAAAAGGGTTTCGTTATTTTCTTATCTGGAATTCTGTCTATGGAACGCGCATGACGACATGACCAACTTCCAACGCAACTTGAGCATCGGCGAAGTCGAGATCGAAGACTCCGTTATTTATCATAAAACGGAATACCGCGAGCGCCGCAACCATTACGCGTACTATTCCGTCAACCGCCCGATCGACGGCTTCGACACCGACCGCGATACGTTCCTCGGCGCGTTCAACGGACTCGATACGCCGCAGGTCGCTTCCGAAGGCAAGTCCGGCAACTCCGTTGCCAGCGGCTGGTCCCCGATCGCGTCGCACGGCATCAACCTGGAACTGGCTCCGGGCGAAGAACAGTCCCTGATCTTCATGCTCGGCTATGTCGAGAACCCGCAGGAAGAGAAATGGGAAAGCTTGAACGTCATCAACAAAAAACCGGCCAAAGCCATGATCGAAGCCTTTGCGACGGACGCGCAGGTCGATTCCGCGCTGGCGGACCTGGCTGCTTATTGGGACGGGTTACTGGGCAAATATTCGATCCAAAGCAGCGACGACAAGCTCAGCCGGATGGTCAACATCTGGAATCCGTATCAATGCATGGTGACGTTCAATATGTCGCGTTCGGCGTCTTACTTCGAATCCGGCATCGGCCGGGGCATGGGCTTCCGCGACTCCAACCAGGATCTGCTCGGCTTCGTGCATCAGATTCCGGACCGCGCCCGCGAACGGATCATCGATATCGCCTCCACGCAATTCGAAGACGGCGGCGCGTATCACCAATATCAACCGCTGACCAAGCAGGGCAACAACGAAGTCGGCAGCGGCTTCAACGACGATCCGCTGTGGCTCATTACCGGCACGGCCGCTTATATCAAAGAAACGGGCGACTACGGCATCCTTGACGAAGACGTGCCGTTCGACAGCGGACGCCAGGGCAGCGCGACGCTGTTCGAGCACCTTAAGCGTTCCTTCGACCATGTCACGAACAATCTCGGTCCGCACGGTCTGCCGCTGATCGGACGCGCCGACTGGAACGACTGCCTCAACCTGAACTGCTTCTCCAATGAACCGGGCGAATCGTTCCAGACGACTACGAACCTGGACGGCAAAACGGCAGAGTCCGTCTTTATCGCCGGATTGTTCGTGTTCGCCGGACCGGACTACGCGGAGCTCGCTCGCAGACGCGGTCTGGAAGACGAAGCGGTTCGCGCCGAACGCGAGATCGAAAACATGCGCAAAATTACCATTGAACACGGCTTCGACGGCGACTGGTTCCTGCGCGCTTACGATTACCACGGCGAAAAGATCGGCAGCCGCGAGAACGAAGAAGGCCAAATTTTTATCGAACCTCAAGGCTTCTGCGTCATGGCCGGAATCGGCGTTGAGGAAGGGTTGGCGGAAAAAGCGCTCAACTCGGTACGCGACCGTCTGGAAACGGACTACGGCATCATGCTGCAACAGCCTGCATACTCGAAGTATTACCTGAACCTCGGCGAAATCTCGACGTACCCGCCGGGCTACAAAGAAAATGCCGGGATCTTCTGCCACAACAACCCTTGGGTGACGATCGCCGAGACGGTCATCGGACGCGGCGACCGTGCCTTCGAGACGTACGCCAAGATCGCTCCGGCTTATTTGGAAGATATCAGCGAAGTGCATCGCATGGAGCCTTACGTATATTCGCAAATGATCGCAGGTCGTGACGCCGTTCGCGAAGGCGAAGCGAAAAATTCCTGGCTCACCGGCACGGCGGCTTGGAACTATGTCGCGATCACGCAGGCGATTCTCGGCATCCAGCCGGATTACGACGGTCTGCGCGTCGATCCGTGTATCCCGCAAGCTTGGGACGGTTACAGCATTTCGCGCTCGTTCCGCGGCGCGGAGTACAAGATCGAGATCCGCAATCCGCATCATGTCTCGAAAGGCGTGAAGTCCGTGACCGTGGATGGGAAAACGGTGGAAAGCAATGTGCTGCCGGTATTCGAGGCGGGGACGAGCCATGAGGTTGTTGTGGAATTAGGTTGATTTTTTTGAAAATTTGCTAAAAGACCGCTTTGTTAGCGGTCTTTTTTAGTCGAGAAAGTTACGTGTGCGGGAGAAGTCATCAGGCTCCGAGAGAAATTCGTTCCGGTCGCGTGTTCAAATCGGGAAAAAGGATTGAAGTTTTATTTGTATTTTCCCGATTTCAAAGGCGAACATTCCATTCCTGCACTGAATTTCTCTCTCCGACTGCTGACTTCAAGCTGCGTTGGAGTTTCTCGATACATTAAGACCGCTATCGCAGCGGTCTTTTTGTTATTTTAAAAAAGGGAATAAAAGGGGTTGGGAGTAGGGAAATGAATCCGGGCTCAAGATCAGCCCGGGCCTAGATGGAATTTTTTTTCGCACACGGCCTGAGGAGCGTCGCCACGGGATAGGTGGGTGGCGACTTCTTCGCCGTCGTAAAGGATCGTGCAGCTGATCCAATCGGCGTTTTCGGCGGCATCGGCTTGAAGCCGGACGGACGGGAGCGGGATAAAGGTGTCTTTGCTGACCTCGAACGTTTCGCGGTAAGGAAGATCGATCGTGTCGTATGAGGCGCTTTGCGGGTTTTTGCGCGCATTGATTTCCGCTTTGAAGCGCGAAGCCGAATCGCTGTCGCTTTCGACGATCACTTCGACGTTGATAACGTCGCGTGCGGCGATATGTTGATCGTTGCGATTCGTGTCGGTTTCCTGCTGCTGCGCCGGTACTGGCACGGTTTCGCTTGTGCTTTCCCAAGCTGCGCAAGCCGGAAGCAGCAGCAGAATCAGCGAGACGGTCAGCAAGGCAATTGCCGGTTCCGTCTTCGTCGTTCGTCTACGGTTTCTCATCTTTTCCACCTTCTTTTTGTTTTCGGTAAAAGTCGATCATTTGTTCCACGTAAGCCGTCAAATCGCTTTGCAGCCCGATAACCGCAGGCTTTTCGCCTTCTTGAGGCGTGATCCATGCCCAATACGTATCCATGACGTTCTCGTCGCCTTCGAACAATTCCAATGCTTTTGCATGCAGCCGCGCGGCAATTTTTTGGGCTTCGGCAGAATACGGAGACGACCGAGACATCATCTGCGCGGCTTGCTCCAGCAGAAGCGTCAGTTGTTCCAGACGCTCATCGCCGCTGCCCCATACCGGAAGTTTCGCCAAAATTTCTTTTTCATGTCGCGAAGTTGTCTTATCGTTATCGAATTCGGCCGGCACGACACCTTCGACCAGAGGACGCTCGTTCATGTCTTCGATTACCTTCAACAAATCGTTCATGCCGTCGATGCCGCGAAGCCGAAGAACATCGACCGCCGACCGCAGATAATACTGTTTGCGGCTCAACTCTTCTTTTTTCTGTTCCAGCAAATCGATCTGTTCATGCAGCGAATGCAGCCAGTCCTTCTGCTCGTCATGATCTTGCTGCGCATGAAGCAACGTTTTGATTTGTTGCAGCGTGTAGCCGATCGACTTGAGCAGCCGTATTTGTTGCAAACGGAAAACGGCTTGTTCGTCGTAATGCCGGTAACCGTTTTCCGATATGAGGGTCGGCTTCAGCAGTTCGATCTGTTCGTAATAATGCAGCGTTCTTTTGCTAACCCCTGCTTTGCGCGCCAGCGCCCCGATCCGAATCATGCTTGTCGCCCCTTTCGTTTTTAGTGTAAACAATAACGTATACGTAACGGTCAATCGTTTTTTTCGAAAACCTACCCGCTATTCGACTTTTGAGTCTGTTTCGCCCCTGCTTTTTCAGGTTCGGGGCTTTTTCTTTACTTTGAACCCTTCTTCTTTACTTTCGACTCTTTATGTAAAGGCTTTCATCGGATAGCTTAATAAGGAACTCCTTTCCAGTCGTAGGCGCTGCGGTGTTTCCGTTTTGCGCTCCCTGCCTTTCTGCTTGTTTTGGCCTAATCGAGCCGAATGCTTGACCACCTATCGAAACGGAGGAATCTCATGAGCACCCGAAAAAGGATCAAACCTTCCCGTCGTCCCTTGGCACGCTTTCCGCGCAAAGCCGCTTCCGCCGCTCTCGCCCTGTCTTTGATCGCGTCCGCCCTGCCGCTGCAAGCCAGCGCAGGAGACACTTGGCCGTTCGCGGGCGATAGCGCTCAGGGCCTGAATCAACCAAGCGTGCACGGCTATACCAGCGGACATATCCTCGACTGGACGCCGGAGCGCGACCGCGATTCCGAACTGCTGCGTTCGCGCGTGCCGCTTCAGCAGCGTATTGCTCCTTTCGCCGCTACCCAGGCCGATCCGACGATCAGCTCCGACGTACATATGATGAACGTGGCGGGCGATTACGGGAATGCGTTTATCGAAAATGCGCCGTATACCAACAAGTTTGCGCAGTACCATTTCAACTTCTGGCAATACACGGACTATTATTCGTACTGGCACGGCACCGCGACCGCGTATACGCCGCCGGAATACTATGACGAATTGGCGCAAAAAGACTGGCAGCAAAAGTGGTTCGAGTTCGGCATGCTCAATATTCCGAATCCGACCTACACCGACGCGGCGCACAAAAACGGCGTATTGTCGCTGGCCGGCATCTTTTTCTCCAACAACGACCGCGGCCAGCAAACCTATAAGCAGATGATCGTCAAAGACGAAAACGGCAACTTCCCCGTCGCCGAAAAACTGATCGAGATGGCGGAATACTTTGGGTATGACGGTTACTTCGTGAATCAGGAAGAGATCGGACCGAACGTCGCCGTCGCGGATATCCCCGATTACCAAGAATTCGTGAAAACGCTTAAACAATCCGGCCTGTATATCCAGTGGTACGACTCGCTTAATACGGATACTGGCTCAAACACGTTCGCGCGCACCTTCCGGGCCAACAATATGATGTTCCTACACGACTCCGAAGACGGACAGCAAGTATCCGATTCCTTCTTCTTCGACTACGGCATGGGCAAAACGCAGATCGACGCCGCAGCGAATTTCCTGAACAATTGGAACGCGCAGTACGGCACCGATTTCAATTTGTTCGAAAACGGCTACGCCGGGTTGGAAGCGGGCCGCGACCGTTTCAAAAACGTGCAAGGTTCAGCCCTGAACGCCAAGCTCGATGCCGACGGAAACATGCGTACCAGCCTGGCCACGCTCGGCGCGGACTTCGTGCATGCCGGACTCGACGAAGACATGAACCAAGGCTGGCCGAGCCGCAAACGCAACGAAAACGACTTTCAATGGATGACGGACATCCGCGAACGCTTGTGGTGGTCCGGCCCGAACCTTGATCCGGCCAATACAGCGGTTACGGCGCAAAACACCGCGTCCGACGTTTATGCGGATACGCGTTACTGGCCGGGCATCGCTTCCGTGGTCGCGGAACGCTCCGTCGTCGGCGGCGATACGTTCTACACCAACTTCAATACCGGACACGGCCTGGATTATTACGTGGACGGCAAAGTGTCGAACGACGAAGAATGGTCCAACATGAGCTTGCAGGACATCCTTCCGAGCTGGCAATGGTGGCAGGAAACGTCGGGCAGCAAGTTGGACGTCGCGTTCGATTACGGGCGTTCGTACAAAACGGGCGGGTCCGACAAATTCGATCGCGCCATGATCGGCGCGTACGAAGGCGGAAGCTCGCTGGCGCTGCGCGGATCGCTTGACGCGGAGACGTTCCTGCGGCTGTACAAAACCGATCTGTCCGTCGCTTCCGCTTCCGAATTGAGTGTGACGTACAACAAAACGGTCAAAAGCGACACGTCCCTGATGAGCGTCGGCCTGATCTTCGCGGATGCGCCGGACGACGTCGTCAAAGTAACCGTACCGGACAGCGGCGGCAAAACGCAAGGCTGGAAAAAGACCTCGGTCGATCTCGGCGCGTACGCGGGACGCGAGATCGCCGCTGTCGGGCTCGTATTCGAGCCGGGCGCGACGCCAATCGCCGATTACCGGATGAATATCGGCGAACTGCAAATCACGAACAAGACGCAGGCGGCGCCTTCCGCGCCGACCGGACTCGCGATCGAAGCCGTTTACCCGGAAAGCGGCGAGATGCTCGTGAACTGGAACCTGGACGATAACTACGATCAGGTGCAATTGTACAATGTGTATGTCAACGATACGTTCGTGGGCGGCAAATACGACGAGACGTTTTATATCAAAAACCTTCCGTCTCAATCCGGCGTCGTGAAAGTCGCGGCGGTCGGACCGGACGGCACGGAAAGTGCGAAGGCCGAAGTGCCGTTCAATCTGAACACTGCGCCGGAACAATTGAAAGCGACTGCGGCGGCAAACGACGAGTTGACGGTCAAATGGACCGTTCCGCGCAGCGTCAAAGGCGATACGACCGTAAACGTCCGCTCCGTCAACTGGACGACCACGCCGCAGCCGATCGACGAAACGATGACGATCCCGCACGGCGAAACGACAGCGGTATTCGAGGACATGCCGGTGAACGGCGACGAGTATATCGTAACGGTGAAAAAAGACGGTTTGACCCCCGTCTCGATCTCTGGCACCTTCGCCGATACGATCGCCGAGCCGTACGCGGAAGAGTGGTCGTGGAACGGCAATACGCTGAGCCTGCCGATGCCAAACACGCGCGATTGGCGTTATCTTTACGTGTACGAAGACGGCAAACTGCGCTCGTTCCCGACCACGTATAACGTCGGCGACCGCGATCGCATCATTCGCGGACGCACGACCAAAGCCAGTCTGAGCTTCGCTTCGACGGCGGCGAAAATCGAAGTCGTGCTGGAAGACTACAGCGGCAACAAGTCGGAACCGATGGTGTTGAAAGGCCAATAGACAGAAAAGCAAATCGTCGAAAGCGCATGAAAGTACAACAAAGAGAGTAATCGTGCAAAGAAACATATTTTGATTCTGAAGGCAGGGTACACGCCCTAGCAGATTTCACAAAAAAAGCTGTCACGAATGCCGTTTCGCGGCGTTCGGTCAGCTTTTTTGTGTGACGTATTCAAAAATGATCATGCTTACTACGAATAAATGCGAATATGCAGTTATTTCGGTCCGATTTTGCGTTTTGAAGAAAATAAGTGTGAATATACAGTTATTTTCTTTGCTTTACGCCTATTTTCGCTTCTTTTCTCAAAATAACTGTACATACGTACTTATTTTAATATTTGCATGAAAAAGAGATCAAATAACGGCATTCTCGCACTTATTTCATCGAGACCTGCTGCCGACTAGCCGTTCGCTTTCCGGTGGCGTTCCGAAAGGCGAACGGCTGCGGAGCAAGGTATTGAACAACCGCGGATTAAGGCGTCTCCGGAGTTGCCGCGTCGGCCTCTGCGTCCGCGCCGCCCCGTTCGCCGCGAGGGCCGCCGGGACGTTTTTGGCCTTCGGCCGGAACGGCGGCGGCAGGGTCGATCACCCGCGCGATGCGCTCTCCGGCGTGCTCGCGCGCTTCGGCTGCGCGTTCGTCATACTGCGCTTGCGTAATCTCTCCTGCTGCCAGTTCTTCTTTGAGCTTCGTTTCGCGGTCGGCTACCAGCAGGTCGATCACTTTCTGCTTGTCCACACCTTGCGCGGTAGCGATGACTTCGAGCGATTCTCCCGCTTCCTGACGGGTTTTCAACTGATCCGACGTCAGGCCGAGCAGCGAAGCAACCGCTTCGCGTTCTACTTTCGGTCCGATACCGGCACCGGGACCGCCGTGCGGCCCTTTGCCCGGGCCTTTTTTCGAAGCGTCGAAGACTTGTTCGATTTCTTGTTGCGCGCGTTCCTGCGCTTTTGCCAGGCGCTCGTCATACTGCGTTTGCGTAATCTCGCCTGCGGCTAGTTCTTCTTTGAGCTTCGTTTCGTGCTTCGATACGAGCAGGTCGATCACGGATTGCGGCTCCACGCCTTGAGCGGTCGCGATCGCGGACAGCGTCTCGCCCGCTTCTTGACGGGTTTTCAATTCGTCTTCCGTCAGCTTCAGCAGCGAAGAAAGTTCGGCCCGGTCGATTCCCGGACCGCCGCGGAGACCGTGTCCGCCGGGGCCGGGAAGCGCCTTGCCGGGTTGAAGCTTGTCGGCCGAAGAAGCGGCCGGAGCCGTCGCCTTGCTGCCTGAAGACGGAACTGCGGCGTCCGCGTACGTATGCGACACGGCGGCGGTTCCTCCTGCCGCAAGAGCCAAAGCCAATGCGCCGGTTGCGATTTTTTTGTTCATATCGTATTCCTCCTGGAAGATCGTCCGATCTGCGACATGCCTTTCGGAATGTCCGGACGGATATTGGGGGTCGTGTTTCTCGCGTTACGGTTGCCGACGGGGTGACAAGTACCTGATCCATATTAAAGGTACAAGGACATCTTATCCGGCGATTTTGTGAAGAACCTGAAGCGGGGCTGAATGTTTGCTGAAAAGTAAAAAACAAAAAACCGACGCGGTTAAACGTCGGTTTCGATCGCTGCTTCTGCGGTTTTTAACGCTCAAGCCCAATATTCGTCCGGCTTATACGTAATTTCGGCGCCTGTGCGGATCGTCAGCGTAGACGTGGCTTCTTCGTAGACCACATCATGCTCGCCGACGTAGAACCAATGCTTGACCGGCGGAATGCCGGGCGGCTCCTCGAAGTGAAACACATTAAGCTCGCGCTGCACGCCGCGAATTTCCTCGGCGAGCCAAGGCGCGATCCCTCGGATACTGAGCACGCAGCTCCCCTCTTCGCCTAAGCGCTCCAACTCGTAGGTTACGTCGTCGGTTCCGCTGTTAATGAACATACGTCCGGTAACCGCGTGTTTCACAAGAATACGTTCATGATCTTGTCGGGATTCAGCCATTCTCGATTCCTCCTTTTCGCTCACGGCAGGTCGACCAGCATGTAGAACACCGGGCTGGTGCCAGTCAAGGAAAGCTCCGGCGCTTCCGTAATACGTGCTGTATCCCGGCGTCCCAGCGTAACGTCTTCACCTGCGCCGGACACGGCCAGTTCCCCTTCGATCACGAACAGGAATATTCGGCGCCCGACGGCCTGCTTGAAATCAAGCTGCTGACCAGCTTCCAAGCGGCTCAAATAGATAGTCATATCCTGTCCCATATCGGTCACGCCTTCAAGTCCCTGACCGGAAGCGACAGGTACCAACGCGCCGTCCAACGCAGCGGTATCGAATTCGCCCGTCGTATACGAAGGTTCTTTGCCGCGCTCGGTCGGTTCGAACCAAAGTTGCAGAATATGCACGTCCTCGTGCTCCGAAGGATTATGCTCCGTATGGATCACGCCCGTGCCCGCGCTCATGCGCTGCACGCCGCCGAATCCGGTAACCGCCACATTGCCCAAACTATCTTCATGGCGCAGACGCCCGGACAGAATAATTGAAATAATTTCCATATCGCTATGCGGATGCGCACCGAAGCCTTTGCCCGGCGCGATCACGTCATCGTTGCATACGCGCATCGGACCGAACTTCACGTTCTCCGGATCGTAATATTCGGCGAACGAAAAACTATGTCCGCCTTTCAACCAGCCTTTGTCATATTCAAAACGCGAACTTGCCGGATAGACCTGAATCATCGCGTGGCGAGCCCCTTTCCGGTTACCTAAGGATGGCGGATTTCTCCGCTTCTCTTTCTATTATTACTTTTAATTTAAAATTTTCAATAGGAAAATAAAGAATAAGTTAGATACTTTATAAAAATCAGCCGAGTAATATTTCAAAATGCTTTCCACGCGTCAAACTATCCCATCGCGACTCATAAAATCTAGCATTTTCGAAAAACGCGCGCTGCCGGACATACGCTCCGTTAGCGTGCGTTCAAGGATGAACAAACGCGTGCGTCGTTGCGACACGATGCACTTACTCGTCTGTCGCATATTCGTCGAGTCGTATACCGCGTTCGCATGGTCACATCATTTGATCCGGAAAATTTCTACGCCGTAAGGCTCCAATTCAATCTCGCTGCCGTAGCGTTTTCCGCTCAACAAACCTTCTCCCCGCGCCGCTTCGGCATAAGCATCGGAAGATAGTTTAACTCGACGCGGCTCGCGCCCCAAGTTCAGCACGAACAGGTAGGCCCCGTTCTTGCCGCTGCGCACGGATACTTGAACGCCGGCCGGAAGTCCTTCCGCATGCGTCACGCCGCGCTTCTGCGCGATTTGCAGCAGCAGGCTGCGCAAATAATTCTCTTCGGGATGCGTGCCGAGATAATAGGTCTCCCCGCGCCCGAATTCATGCCGGGTAACGGCTGCTTCTCCCGCAAAAAATACAGTGCCGCCGTAACGGGCCAGAACTTCCGTACGGCTCCCTTCGACCGGATCCAGAATATCAGCCCACTGGCTGCATGCAAACTGCTCCCCGTCCTGATCGTCGAACCGAACGATATCGCTGCCCAGCGGGTCGTATTCGCGAACCTTCACGCCCGCGCAATCGGCCAGCAATCCCGGAAGAGGCTGCATCACGCAGACGTTATTCATGTTTTTTACTCCTGTGCGCGCCGTCGTAACCAGCGTCCCTCCGTCAGCCGCAAAACGAGACAAGCGCTCTGCGGCTTCGTCGTCCAGCAGATAGAGATGCGGAGCCACGACGACTCGGTAACCGTCCAGCGGCTGACGCCAGTCGATAACATCGCACGTGATGCCAAGCTTGGTCAGCACTCGGTGATACGTTTTCAAATTCTCGTAGTAGTCGAAGGTATCCGTCTGCTTTTGCACGCGAAGCGCTTCGAGCTGCTCATGCGACATCAGAATGGCGACATCAGCATCAGGCGACGTTCCTTCCAACAAAGAAGCAAGACGCTGGGTTTCGGCGCTCGTTTGCGCGAATTCCGCCAAGCGGCGGCCCGGAACGTTGCTGTGATCGATCAGGCCGTGCCAGAACTGCTCCGCTCCGATGTTGGCACTGCGCCAGCGGAAATGGACCACGGTATCCGCGCCGCGAGCGATCGCCTGCCAGACGTAAGCACGGATATAACCCGGCTGCGGCATGCGCCACATCGGCATCCAAGCTCCCGGAGAGCCGCTGAGCTGCTCCATGATCCAGAAGTTTTTGCGCTTGATTCCCCGTGTGACATCCAGCGATAATGCGCCGCTATAAGGCGAAGTTGCAGCTTTCTCCGGCGACGTATTCGGATAATAGTCGAACGAAGCGAAATCCAAATCCGCGCCGACCTGATACAGATCGAGCCGCTGCGGATACGTATGGAAATTATGCGTGATAAAATGCTCCGGACAGTGCTTGCGGATCGCGGCGATCTGGCCCGCCTGAAAATCCGCGACCGTCTCCCACTGGAAACGGGCAAAGTCGAGCAGGAACGACGGGTTCTGATACGGCGATCCGCCGAGCGGCGGCGTCAATTCGCTCCAATCCGAATATTCGCCGCTCCAGACAACCGTTCCCCATTCGCGGTTCAAGTTTTCCAGCGTCCCGTACTTCCGATAAGCCCAATCCCGAAAATCTTCGGCAGCCTGCGCAGTTTGGCTATCCAGCATGCCGAATTCGTTATCCGTCTGCCAACCGATCACAGCCGGATGCCGGGCGTAGCGCTCGGCCAGCTTATCGATCACCCGCTCGCCGAATTTGCGCAGCGAACGGCTGTTGAAGCAGCGATGCCCGCGAACGCCCGGCTGATACACGCCGCCGCTCGGCGTAATCGGCAGCACGTCCGGATATTTGTCGGTGAGCCATCTCGGCGGGGTATGCGTCGGCGTACCGATCACCACGTCGATTCCGTAGCGTCCGAACAAGTCGATCGCGCGATCCAACCACCCGAAATCGAATTCTCCTTCTCGCGGTTCCATGCGGCTCCAGGCGAATTCGCCGACGCGCACGAGGGCAACGCCGGATTTTTTCATCAGCGCCGCGTCTTCCTCCCACATCGTCTCCTCCCAGTGCTCCGGGTAATAATCAACGCCCATGCGAATGCGTTCGTATATGGCGGTTTGCTGCGATTCTGTCATCCTGACTGCTCCTTTCCGGATTCAAACCTCTGATCGTCTTAAACAAATTCGCGCTTCCTTCGTCGATCCCTGCACTTCCGCAAACGTTTTCCGCAAACGCAAAAAAGAACCGCGCGGAAGCCCGAAGCTCCGAACGGTTCCCTGATCGCATGCGGACGTTCCGGCGAATCCTTCCCGAATCGCCCGATCGTCCGGCCGGAACGCGCCGCGCGCATCGAAACGGGCAGGAAGACGGATATCCCGCCGGCTCCGCGCCGCCTTACAGAATGCTTTGCGCACCGGGTCCCATGTCTAGGCAGACCCGGTTGCGCCCTTCGTCTTTGGCACGGTACAAAGCGCGGTCGGCGCCTTCCAGCAGTTCTTCTTTGCTCCGTCCCCCGCTGCTCGTCGTGATTCCGAAGCTTGCCGTGATCCGATATTTGCGCGACGGCGATTCCGATTCCAGGCTTTTCCGGATCCGCTCGGCGACGACCGACGCTTCCTCGTGCGAGGTATCCGGAAGCAGGATCGCGAACTCTTCGCCTCCGAAGCGCACCGGAATGTCGCCGGTACGAACCTGCTGCTGAAGCAGTTGGCCGACTTGCTTAAGCACCAAATCTCCTTCGGCATGTCCCCATGTATCGTTGAATACTTTGAATCGATCGACGTCCAGCAAAATCAGGCTGAGCGAACGCCCGTCCGATTGTCCTGCCGCCTGCCTCGCCAACTGGCTGTCGAACGCCTGATCGAAATAGCGCCGGTTCCACAGTCCCGTAAGCCCGTCGCGCATCGCCATATCCCGGATGCGGATCGTCTCGCTGGCGTTCTCCAGCGCGGTGACGATCATCGGCGACAACTTTTCCAGACGCTCCTTTTTTTGCGCGTTGAAAAATCCTTTTTCGTCCGACATCACATTCAGCACGCCGATCACGCGGGCTTCTTTGCGCAAAATGATATGCATGGACGACCGGATTCCGCCGCCGTAAAGCCGCTCGGCGATCGCTCCCTGCGCGCGGTGCTTCGACCAATCGTCGTAGATCGTGGAAAAACCGCCGAGCAGGAGTTCTTCCACGTCCTCCGCCTCGTCCGGCAGCGGAAGCTCGTCCAACGAAACGACGCCGTCGGCGCAAACCGCTTTGACCGTGTACAAGCCGTCGGGATTCTGCGTGATGACGGACATGCGCTCGCACGAAGTCAATGCGCCGATCGATTTCAAAATATTGCGGTACGCATCTTCCAGACTTCGGGATTGGTGCAGCGTATTGATCATGCGGTACGTATTTTCCAGCGCCTGCTTTTCCTTTTCCATCTCTTCGTGCATGCGCTTGAAATTGAGAATGAGACGGCCGATCTCGTCATCCTCGCGGTAATCCGGCAGTCGCTCCTGCATGTTGCCGTCCTCGTACGAGGATACGGCGCGGTCCAGCTGGATGATGGGGCGCGTCAGGCGGAATAATCCTTTTTGCAAATAGTTCAGCATCAGGATCTGGACGACGACGAATAACGTGCCCATCGCCGCAAACAGCGCGTACAAATGGTTCAGCATCTCCGTACGGCGTTCCGCGCGCAGCACTTCGACCTGTTCGAGCAGTGCGGCCGCTTGAGTCCGGAAAAGGTCGAACTGCCTCTTGGCCTCCGTCAATTCCTGCTCCGTAATCGATTCGCCGGCCATTGCTTTGCGGATCTGCGCGTCGCCGAATTCCGTTTTCCACCCCGTTCCGGCAGCCGTTAATTCGAGCACGGACGCCTCCAGCGAAACTTCGGCATTCATGCTCCGCACCTGCACGAACAGTGCTTCCGAAGCGGCATGGTAATTCAATTCGCCCCGATCGAACGGTTCCAGAAATTCCGCGCGCCGGCTGAGCAGATACCCGCGTTGTCCCGTTTCTTGATCGATCATCGCGTTCTCCAGCCGCAGCAGCTGCGTGCGCAGGTCCGCCGTTTGCCGAACTCCCTCATAGTTGGCGAAAAGCGAGCGAACGATGTAAGCGAAGCCCAGCGCCACGATCAACACGAACACGACCATGAAGCCGAGACTCACCTTGACCAATCCTGACCCGACGAATTTTTTCCCCTGAAAAAGATCCTTGATCATTCTGTTCATTTCCCAAATCTCCTTAAGCCCGGCCGGATCGACGGATGCCTGATATGCCCATGATGCCCGATATCGAAAAGCACCTCCCCGGCGGCGGTTTTTCATTGACGATCCTCCTTATTATTATCTGCGTTTCGGGAGCTTTTGATTAGTCCGTGTATGCAAACTTCGGCGCACGGAAAAAAGCCGCCGGAAACGAAAGTTCCGGCGGCTTGGCGAATCAAGGATGCGGCGGATCGGTAAAGCCGATCAGATCAAATTCCAGAACATGACCGTGTTGGCGACCGTCACCATGGTGAACAGGATCGTGTTCACGAAAGCCGGCAGCCAAACGTTGTTGGTTTTCTCGAACAGTTTGCGCGCGTACACGGCCGCGATCACGAGCACCGGAACGAGAGCGAACAACAGGATGCCGTTCAGCGCCTGTGCCGGGTACAGCGCGACGCCTCTTGCGAAGTCGAAGCCGTACTGCGCGATCAGCCACAGGATCAGTCCGCCCACGTTCAGGAAGATCGCGAGCCAGTAACCGCCTTTGCGCGAACGCGTATCGGCGTTCAGCGCGACCGCGCTGACGAAGTAGTAGATCAGGAACAGCGGCATGTAGCGCAGCCCCGTCACGAAATGCTCGAACGTGAACGTGCGGACCGCGAACGTCCAGATGCGGAAGTCGGTGCCGAAGATCGCCTGCACGCCGAACAGCAGCAGGTAACCGATCGCAACGGCAATCACAGCCGTGCACAGGCTCGCGACGATCGTCAGCGGCTTCAGGCTGATGCCGTAATCCGCGAAGCTCGCGCCGGAGCGCTTTTTGTTGAAGTAATAAAAAGCGAACGTGACGAACGCGGTGATCGAAGCGGACACCAGCGCCCAATACACGATCTGGTTGGTCGTCGGCTCGTTGAAGAACGGGCTGAGCGGCGCGATGCCGTCGGCTTTGGCGAACAATACCCATAGAATCGCGGATACGATCGCCAGAACCAATCCGCCGATGCCGACATGGCGCATCGCCAGCGAGCTGCCCGAACGGGCGAAGCCGATCACGGCCGCCACGACCGACAATGCCAGCAGCACGATCGAGATGACCGTCAGCGTATGCAGGCCGCCCGCCTGCTTGTCCATCAGCGTCGGGAACAGGATCGCCGGAATCAGGGCGCTGAACACGACCGCGATCCAGTAGGCAGCTTTTTGCCCGCCGCCTAGCGGCTTGGCGAGCGGCGCGGTAACGTTCGTCACGGCCTGCTTAAGGAACGGCAAGCGAAGCAGCAGCGCCGAGACCGGCACGATCAGCAGGAAGAATCCGATCATCGCCACGAAGTTGAACGCTTCTTTCAGCCACCAGATCTGATTGCCGGACGACAAACCGGCATCGGTCTGGCTCGGCGAAGTGACGCCTTCGAACGCATGGGCGTAGAAGTCGATCAGGTAACCGGTCGTTTCCGGGGAGAAGTGGTTCCACGGGTGCGTTTGGTTCGGCGTGTAGATAATGCGTTCGCCCGTCTGGGACGGACGCACGACTTGGTCTTCGACCTTCAGGTCGCCAGCGTCGACGCTGTAATATTGCCCCTGCTGCGCTTGTTCCGGATTATCCGCGCCGAGACCGAGGAAAGATCGTCCCGACAGCGTTTTGACGAAGTCTTTGCGCATGACGGTCCCTTCGACCGCTTTTTCTTCGGGCGTTTTTTCTTCGTCCGATTTGTTGAAAAAGAATTCGTCGTAATGGCCCGCGATCATGCCGACCGTGCGGCTGCCGTAAGCGGCCGTCAGCTGGTCCTGAGGTGCAACCGCCGCGGCGTACGAATAGTCGGAGCCGACCGAGATGCCGGTATAGATCATGCGGTGTCCGGCCTGCAGCGAATTCATCTCGTCCATGTACATGGCCAGCAGCGTGGAGAAGCCGCCCATGGAATGCCCGCTGACCGCGAGGTACGCGTTGCCGTCGGCATCTTTTTTCGTATACGGCTGGTCGTACATGTATTTGGCGGCGTCGAACTGCGAGTAGATCCAGAACGTCGAGAACTGTTCGCCGACCTTGATATCGCCGTCCCAGCGGGAATCGCCGTGGTCGTACATATCGAGCGCCAGCACGATATAACCGCGTCTGGACATCTCGATCGCCGGCGCGTCCTGCATTTCTTTGGTGTTCAGGTAGCCGTGGGTGGTCACGATGACCGGACGGGGATCGTCCGGCCCGGCTCCTTTGGGCATGTACAGCAGGCCGTTCAGCGTGCCGTGATCGGCTTTGAACGAGATCTCCTTTACGTCGACCTTGTAAAAGGAAGTATTGAACATGCCGGCGAGCCAGCTGCCGAGCAGGATCAAGACCAGGGACAAAGCCAACAGGCCCGTCGGTTTTTTGAACAAATCGAATAAGTTTTTCACGCTTGCGTCTCCCCGCGACCTTTGTCGCATCAGTGTAAAATCAAAGTTGAATAGTTAAAATTTGAACTATAGGCTCTGTCTTCGCCGTACCGTAGAAACGTTTCGAAACAGTCGATCGAGCGCTTTTGGGCACAGGCGAAAAAAGCGGCGAGCCGGATCGTCCGTCTGCCGATTTTTCGGGCATCGCTTTTTGCCGCCGGGCCATTCGGCCGCCGAACGCCGATCTTGCATGCGGCATCCGGCGGCTGAAAGCCGTTCTTTATTGCTTCGGTCCGAGAACTCGGCCGTTCTTACTTCAAGCTGTCCGACAGCGCCGTGAAGATCACGCCGAGACCGTGCGCGCCCGCGTCCGGATAACCGATGCTGCGTTCGCCGACCGTGCCCGCGCGTCCCATGCGCGCTACGATCTCTTCCGTCTTTTTCGCTCCCGCCACGGCCGCTTCCGCGCCTTTGGCAAAGGACGTTTTCACGTCGTCCCCCGCAGCCGCGCTAGCCGTCCAGGAATCCGCGCACGGAACCAGCGCGTCGATCAGCGTCTTGTCGCCGACGACCGCCCCCCGGCCGAAGGAGCGCTCGCCGGTCGATTGGATACCTGCTACGGCTGCTTGCAGCAGCTCCGCGAACTCCGACACGTTCAGCTCCGTCTTGTCGCCTGCCGAACGTCCGGCCGCGCGGAACGCGGAACCCCAGATCGGTCCCGAAGCGCCGCCGCAGTATTCCATGATGACGAGCGAGCATTCGTTCAGGAAGCCGCCGATCGACTTGTCGTCATGCGACAGGATTTCTTTCCATTCGCGCTTGAGCTGCTTGAACCCTTTGGCGACGCTCATGCCGAAGTCTCCGTCGCCCGCATGCGAATCCAGTTCGCAGAACGGAATTTCGTTGTCGATCACGACCTCGCTCATTTTGTCGATCAGGTAGACCATGTTGTCGCGCGTGATCTTGTCTGCCGAAACCTGGGCATATTCGGCCGGCGTTTCGACTTTGAACGAAGCCTGAACCTGCTCCGCGTCGGAGCTGCGCAGCTCCTGGTAAGCCGGCTGCACGACCGGACCGGATACTTTGAACGCCGGCGTGTCGCTTTCGCTCGACAGCAGCGTTTTGAGTTCGTCGTCGAGTTTCATGAACGTGACCGAGATGCCGGCCATGTCGATGCTCGTCATGTAGTTGCCGACGAACGTGCGGTTGATCTTGACGTTTTTCTCCGTCAGTTCGCGCGTGACCGCATGGTTGAACAGGTACAGCTCCTGAAGCGGCGTCGCGCCGAAGCCGTTGACCAGCAGCGCGATTTCTTCGCCGCCTTGCAGCTTCATGTCGCGGATCAGGTCGGAGACGGTATGCGCGGCCAATTCGTCGGCCGTGACCATCTTCTCGCGGCGGATGCCCGGCTCGCCGTGGATGCCCACGCCGTATTCGATCTCGTCCTCGCCGAGCTTGAACGTCGGCGTGCCTTTGGCCGGAACCGTGCAGGACGTCAGCGCGAAGCCGATGCTTCGCACGTTCGCCGCGGCTTTCTCCGCCGCCGCTTTCACATCCGCCAGGCTGCGGCCTTCTTCGGCCGCGGCGCCCGCGATTTTGTGCACGAGCACCGTACCCGCCACGCCGCGGCGCCCGACGGTGTACAAACTGTCTTCGACCGCGATGTCGTCGTCGACGCGGACGTAATCGACTTCGATGCCGTCTTCGCTCGCCAGGTGCGCGGCGTTTTTGAAGTTCATCATGTCGCCGCTGTAGTTTTTGATGATCAACAGCGTGCCTTTTTCGCCCGCCGTCGATTTGATCGCTTGGTAGACCTGAATCTGCGAAGGCGAAGCGAACACGTCGCCGCAGACGGCGGCGTCCAGCATGCCTTTGCCGATAAAGCCGGCGTGGGCCGGCTCGTGGCCGCTGCCCCCGCCGCTGATCAGCGTGACTTTGCTTGCGTTCAGTTCTTTCTTTTTGACCACTTTATACTTTTGCACGAATTCCAGTTCCGGATGCGCGAGCACGAGCCCGCTGCACATTTCCATGACCAGGTCTTCCGGTTTATTGATGATTTTTTTCAAAACGTGATCCCTCCCTATCGGTTTCGAAACTTAAAACCCTTTGGACGCCTTGTACGAGCTGCCGATGCGGTCGGCCGCCTGAACGGCTGCCGCCACCTCTTCTACCGTAACCGGGAAAGGCATGGCGTGAATCGACTCTTCCGGGATGCAGGCTTTCTCCGCGACTTCTTGCAGTTCTTCGGCCGTCATGGACTCTACGCCGATATCCGCCAGGCAGACCGGCAGACCTACCGCAAGGCAGAAGTCCATGACTTGATTCAATTCTTCGGTCGGCGCGTTTTCGAGCACCAGCTGCGCGATCGTGCCGAACGCGACTTTTTCGCCGTGGAAGTAGTGGTGCGTGCCTTCCAATGCGGTCAATCCGTCGTGGATCGCGTGGGCTGCCGCCAGACCGCCGCTTTCGAAGCCGAGTCCCGACAGTAGGATATTCGTTTCGACGATATTTTCCAGTGCTTGGGTCACGACGTTCGCGTCGCAAGCCGCTTTTGCTTTGACGCCGTCGCGCAGCAGCATCTCGTAGCACAGCGTGGCGAGCGCCATGGCCGCGTTCGTGCCGAATGCCGGAGCCGTCAGTCCTTCGCGGACGCCGCTCGGCAATCCTGCGTTGACGCGGGAATAAGAACGGGACGTGGCACGCGCTTCGAAGTACGTGGACAATGCGTCGCCCATGCCGGACACGAGGAACCGGGTCGGCGCGTTGGCGATCACGGTCGTGTCGACCAACACCACGCTAGGGCTTTGCTTGAAGTACGCGTAATCGTCGAACGCGCCTTCCGGCGTGTACAGCACCGCGGAGTGGCTGGTCGGCGCGTCGGTCGCGGCGATCGTCGGGCAGATGATCAAAGATTCGCCTTTCGCCACGCATTTGGCCGCGTCGATCGCTTTGCCTCCGCCGAGTCCGACGATACAGTCGCAGTTGTTATCGGCCGCGATCTGCTCGAGGCGAGCGACTTCCTGCCGGGAACATTCGCCCATAAAACCGCTTTCAACGAAAGTGACCCCGAATTTTTCCGAAGTGGCATCCAGCTTGGCTTTGACGCGTGCCGCGTCGTCCGGGTGAGCGATGAGCAGAGCCGATTTGCCGAAAGAGGCTACGAAGTAACCGAGGTTGAGCAGTTCGTTTTCGCCTTGCACGTATTTCGATGGGCTGATAAAAGCTTTTCTCATGGGAAAGACCTCCGTATATAAGGAATGGGGAATGCCGACCTACGCCGGTACGCATAAAAAAGCAATCAAAGTGTCATTAACCGTCTTGGCGGCGCTTTCTTCCATCATAAGCTACAAATTTTAAGTTTACATTGGACTTTTTAAGCAATATATTATAATTTGCAATCGTAATTTGATGTCCTCCAGCGAACGAATGGTATCTTTTTGTCATCGCTTACATCGATTTTTTACGATTCGGCAAGCAACCTCTATCCTATTTCCGAAAGAAGGAATGCGCGTGATCGGCGAACATCTCGGCATCCAGAATATTTTCGACCTGCAAAAATGGGAACGTCTTCAAGACTCCCTGGCCTCCGTCACCAAACTCGCGATTTTGACCGTGGACTATAAAGGAAACGCGGTGACCGGCCATAGCGGCTGCCAGTCGTTTTGCCGGGCGGTGCGACAGGACGAAGACCTGCTGCCCTACTGCCAAAAATGCGATTCGCGCGGCGGGTTGGAAGCGGTCCGCTCGAACAAGCCGTACATTTACCTCTGCCATTACAACATTATCGATATCGCCGTGCCCGTCATCATCGACGACAAATACGTGGGAGCCGTCATGGCGGGGCAGGTGCGCCTGTCCGACCCTTCCGGCGCGGCCGAGCTGGAGCAGATCCTGACTTCGAAAAACAAAAAGCTGTACAGCGAAAAATGGGAAAAGCTCAAAGACCATTACGCCGACCTGCCCGTCATGTCGTATCAGGAAATCGTCAAGATCTCCGATATGCTGTCGCTGCTGTGCAGTTATATCGTGGAAGAAGCGCTCAACAAAAACCTGATCGCGGACCTGTTCGAAAAGGCCTCCGCATCGGGCTCGACTCCGCGCCTGTCCGACATTTTGCCCGGCTACGCGATGCAGAACCTGGAGATCGCGCGCAACGAAATGACGCATATCCTCGCCGGCGCGCATACGGATTCGGACGAAGGCGAACGCTGCGCGAACCCCGTGCTCAAGCCCGCGTTCGACTACCTGTACGCGCACAAAAGCGAATCCGTCCCGCTCAAAAAAATGGCCGATCTTTGCCATATCAGTCCGAGCTATTTCAGCCGCCTTTTCGCCAAAGAAACCGGGGAAAGCTATTCGGGTTATACCGCGCGGCTGAAGATCGAATGGGCCAAATGCCTGCTCGAAAATACGGATATGCCGATCGCGGTAATCAGCGGCGAATTGGGCTTCAACGAGCCGGGCTACTTCATCAAAACGTTCAAAAAATACGAGGAACTCACGCCGGCCGTTTACCGGAAATATTACAAAAAGCCGCGATGAAAACCTTTGTTTACCACTCTTTACCTCTCTAAAGCGATTTCGCAAAAAAGGATTTGAAACGCTTACAAACCTGTGTTAGACTACGGTTGCGAACAGGAACGTGACCTTTTTTCGGGCGTAACCTAAGCTGATGCCTTGTGCATCGGTTTAGGTTTTTTTTATGGCTACATTCCTTCGCAGTCTACAATCCAATCTCAAGGAGGGGTTCTTGATGAAACCGAAAAAATGGGGATCTTTGCTGCTTGCGTCCACGCTTGCGGCCGGAGTGTTAAGCGTTTACAGTGTGCCGCAGACATCGTTTGCTGCTGCGACAACTTCTAATCCCGCAGCGCAAACGACCGTACAAGCCGGGGCTTTCTCGCCGCAAACGCTCCAAACGACGCAATTCGGCCAGGTGCAAGGCTACCATGACGAAACCAACCGCGCGCTGATCTGGCAAGGCGTTCCTTACGCGGCGTCGACGGCAGGCGAGCAGCGTTGGAAAGCACCTTCCGATCCGCAGCCGTGGAGCGGCGTGCTGGATGCGACCAAACCGGGCGATATCGCGATCCAAGCTTCGGGGGCGAACATCGTCGGTACCGAAAACGCGCTGAATCTGGATATCTACCGTCCGGACAATACGAAAGACAAGCTTCCGGTCATCGTCTACATACACGGAGGCAACAACCAGACCGGCAAATCGACCGAGATTACGGGCAGCTCGATGGTGAACGACACTAACGCAATCTTCGTCTCCGTCAACTACCGTCTCGGACCGCTCGGCTTCAATCCGCTTCCGGCGCTGAAGACAGGTACGGACGAAGAAAATTCCGGCAACTATGCCCTGCTCGATATCGCCAAATCCCTCGATTGGGTGAAAGCCAATATCGAACAGTTCGGCGGCGACGCGGACAACGTAACCGTAGCCGGCTTCTCCGCCGGCGGGCGCGACGTGATGGCGATGCTGATCTCCCCGATCTTCGAAGGCAAATTCGACAAAGCGATTTCGTTCAGCGGCGGCATGACCGTAGCGGACGAAGACGCAAGCGCCGCGACATTCGCCAAAGCGATCGCTCCGCTGGCTGTTGCCGACGGCAAAAAAGCGACGGAAAAAGAAGCGTACGATTGGCTGCTCACCACCGGCTCCGACGTGCGCGATTACCTGTACTCGATCCCGGCCGACAAGCTGTCCAAGTTGATGGGCAACGCCGGCATCCGCATGAGCGTGTTCCCGCATCTGTACACGGACGGAACGGTTCTGCCATCGGACGGCTTCGACACGAAAAATTACAACGACGTGCCTCTGCTGATGCTGACAGGCGCCAACGAGTTCTCCTTGTTCGGACGCTTCGATTCGTACTTCGCGAAAAACATTGCGGACGGTTCGATCAACACGGACGCGAACGTCATCGCCAAGTACAACTTCATCAACAAATACGGCGGCGAGCTGTACAGCCTGTTCAACGTCGAAGATTCCGCGCAAAAAATGTTCGGCAGCTACGGCGCGGACATTTACGGCATGAAAATCGACTTCGGCAGCGACGCTTATGTAACCGGAAGCGCAATGAGCCCGCTCGGCGCTTTCCACGGCGTATTCGTCCCGCTGCTGTCGCCGGACAACGCCAACTACGACTCGGTCATCGGCAGCGCGTATGATCTGCCGGGCGCCGTCGATCTGGGCAAAGTGTTCCGCAAGTATATCTCCAACTTCGTGCACAACGGCGATCCGAACGGAAACGGCCTGACGCAGTGGGATACGTGGACGCCGCAAGCTTCGCTTAACGGCGATTCCACGCTGATTCTCGACGCGAACCGCCGCAAAGCGATTGCTTATGCTTCCTCGCCCGAGTTCACGTATGAACAAGTGCTGGCCGCCATGCGCGCCGATCGCACAATCTCCGAAGCCGACAAAGCCGAGCTGATCTCCAAAGTGCTGAACGGGCGCTGGTTCAGCGGCAAGCTGGATAAGAGCTTCGGCAACAAATCGATGTGGGTGCAGCAATAGGCGATAACGTGACGGTTTATCTGAATTAAAAAGGCCATCCTGCTCCCTCTGTCAAAGGTTACGGATGGCTTGAAGATCTGTGCCGCCGAGAATTCTCGGCGGCTTTTTTTTGCGTACTTGCATCTTTCAATTCGAGTCCTCCGATTGCCGGCGCAAGTAATGCCGCCCGACCGCGGATTCATTACCGGATTAGCAGAAAGTCACGTGTCCTTCGTATCGCGCGATGATCTGGCGGCCGCCGCGGCAGGGTTATTGGCAGGAGAAGCGCGCGGCAGCACAATATATCATATTACTGGCCCGAAAACATGGACGGGCACTCAGCGTGCCGAAGCGATTGCCCGCGTCTCTGGACGTCCCGTATCTTTTCATGTTCTGTCTGCCGATGCCTTGCGCGGCGCCCTGGATCATAGAGGAGTTCCTCCGGTGGCGGCGAATGCAATTCTGGATATTCATCGAGATTTTTCCGACGGACGTTTCGATCTAGTATCCGGCGATGCAGAGAAATTATCAGGGCGTCCTCCTCGCGAACTCGAAGAGATTTTGACAGCCACCTTTGACAAAGCAAAGGAAAAAGCGTAAATCCGAGAACAGCCTGCACTTGGAAGCATGCTCCCAAATGCAGGCTGTTTAAATCCAAAACGGTTGTTCCCTTGCAACAGCTACCTCCCGCCAATTAGGCGATAACGGCCTCGCTCGCTTGAACAACGTCCAGCCAGCGTTTTGCCAGCAAACCGTGGCCGGCTGTCGTGGGGTGGACGCCGTCCCAGATCCAGTATGAGGCGGGGGCAGTTTTGCAGGCTTCTTCAAAAGCGTCTTGCAAAGGCACGAATGTGGCGCCGAACTCTTGGACGAGGCGTTGGACAGCTTCGGAGCACGCATCTGCCGCTGCTCTCCAAGCTTGCCAATCGTAGTCGGTGTGGCCGCCTGGGAGAATGAAGGGTTCGCAAAGGATCAACTTGGTTTCAGGCAGGTCGCCGCGCGTGCGTTCCAGCAAATGGCGATAGCCTTGTTCGTATGCAATCGGATCGAAGCCGCCCGGGTCTGCGATCGACATCAGAATATCGTTGACGCCGACCAGAATGCTAATCGTATCCGGCGCCAGTTCGATCGCATCCTCCCGCCAACGGGCTTCCAAATCGCCGACCCGGTTGCCGCTGATGCCCCGGTTGATAAATTCCGGCTGTTTGGCGGCTAATGTCAGGCCCAGATCGGCCGCTATCCAGAATGCGTAGCCGTGTCCCAAAATATGATTAGGATCCGTATCGCGTCCTCGGTTGCCGTCCGTGATAGAGTCTCCTTGAAATAAAATTTTGCGTCGTACGTATTGTTGTTCCGATCCTTGGCTCATGTTGCTCCTCCTTCTTCGAAAACGTTTCAAATTCAAACGCAATATGTATTCGCTATGCCTCGGCATTTCTCCTGCAAGCTATATGGATCGGACATGGTTTGCACCGAAAAGCCCGCAGACGGAACGTATGCGCTTCGCGCAGGCTGCGCATAAACAGTTGATACAGAAGCAGCCGGATCGCCTGTTCAGGAGAGGACGCTGTGCTTTCGCGTATTTACGCGCTTAAAAGCCCCGCGTTTCCGTTTAAGGAAACGCGGGGCTGATTCGCCTCCGTATTCGAGCTTCCGCACCGTACGCCTCCGTTCGCGCCTCTTTTTCCGATTCAATATCCGATCTTGATCGAACGTCCTTCCACCGCGATACCCGGCGATAACCGAAGCGAAAAATGCTGCTCCGGAGAAAAGCCGATCGTTTCGCCGTCTTTCAGCGTCGCGTCGCAATCCACGATATATCCGGCGATATGGAAAGTGAGCTCGAACACGTCTGTCAGCTCGCGCGTCGATCGAAGCACTTCGATCTCGGCATGCCCGAAATCGCGCAATCCGATCGTGTAAGACGACACCCCTTCTTCCTCTTCGTACAATCCGACGAATACCCATAACTGTACCGGAAGTTCGCCTTCTTTGAGCAGCATGGCATTTTGCACGTACGCTTCCGCGGATACGACCATCGGGGACATGTACAGCGCCAACGCGAATTCCTGTTTGAGCATGCTGCACAGCACTTGGGTAAACAGCACATGCCCGGCCAAAGGATCTTCGATCCCCGACACCGAGACGATCACGTGCGCGCGGTATCCTTCGATCGAGCGCTCGGCTTCCGGCCAAAGCGGATTGATGCCGCAGCAGCTCCGCACTTCGTCGCCGGGCAGCGGAGCGCGCACCAGCGAACAGGTCACGGTCAGGCCGTCGACTTCGAACATCATGCTTCCCAGTTCGGGCAACGCGTCGGTTCCGATGTCCCAGTCGTTTTTCAGGTTGCGGATAAAACGCGGGAAATCGCATTCCGGTTCGCGCAGCAGCACGAAACCGAGCAGCGAATCTCCCGCTTGGACAGGACGGCTTCGGCGCTTTCTGCGCACTCGCTCCTCTCCCGGACGTTCAAACAGTTCCATTGCCAAGTCTCCTTTTCCGTTGGGGTATTATGTACGTCATGAATATGTAATTACCCCAAGCGAGAAAAGATTTAGCTTCGTTCCCCGTAACTCCTTCCATAGACTCACGAAACGTTTTGATAACCGGGACAATGAAGGCGAAAATAGGCGAATCATACAGGCGAATAACCAAAAGTCGAATGCCGCAAGACGCGTTTCGCGAAAATCGGTCCCGCGCGGTTCGGCTTTCCGGCCAGGTTCAGCCGTTTCGAATATCGCGTTCGCGGCCTCGGAAAAACGCCCGAAGCCCGACGAACAACAGCACGATCGCTGCCGGATACAGTACCGCCCAGCCCGTGAACGGAAATATCGACAGCATGGCGATAAACGAAATCAGGCTGACCGCAAAGCCGCTTCGGCTGCCGCGAAGCAGTTTCAACCCCGCGGCGCAGCCGGCCAGATACGTCAGAATGAACGTGGCGTTCGGCAGCCGGATCAAATCGTTCAGCGACGCGGCGCCGGACGCGTACAACAGCAGCACGACCGCGAAGCAGCCGGCGAGAAAGCCGATCGCGCCGACCGGCGTGCCGTAACGCTTGGAGCGAAGCCCCAGCCAGCGCGGCGCTTCGCCTTGCCTCGACAGCGCATAGGCGACCCGCGACGCGGCGCCGACGTAAGCCACGATCGTGGCGATGCAGATAAACAAGCCGGTCAAGCCGAGCAGCAGTCCGCCCGCGGTTCCGAACGAATCGCTCATCATTCGAACCAGCGCGGTATCGGCGTCGGCTCCGACGTACGCGCCCGAAGCGACGACGGCGAAAGCGGTCACCGCATACAACAAACCGACGATCACCGCGGCTACGGTCACGCCCCGGACCGCCGCGCGGCGCGGGTCTTTGAATTCTTCGGATAGGTGCGCCACCGCTTCCCAGCCGATAAAGCACCAGAACAGCATGGACGCCGCGCTGCCGACGCTTAGCCAACCGTGAGGAACGAACGGACGCAGATTTTCCGGACGCATCTGCGGAACGGCCGCAGCCGCAGCCAGCAAAAGCACGGCCGCGATCGCGATCACGACCGCGACCTGAACGCGTCCCGCCGTTTTCATGCCAACCGTATTGATCAGCAGTCCCGCCGCCAGAATGCCGATCGTTATCGCGATTCGGACCGGCTCGCTCCAACCGGCGGCTTCGGCCATGTAGCCCGCTCCGGTCAGCGCGGCTACCGGCGCGCCGATCGGCACCGAGAGCAGGAAAAACCATCCGGTCAACGAACCGATCCGTTTGCCGAACGCGAGCGTGACGAAATGCGAAACGCCGCCCGCGTTCGGATAAGCGGCGGATAGCAGGCCCATGCTGAGCGCCATCGGCAAAATCAGCAGCGCCATCAGTCCCCATGCCAGCAGCGAAGCCGGGCCGGCTTCCTGCGCGGCCAGACCGGGCACGATCAAAATGCCCGATCCGAGCACCGCGCCTATGTACAGCGCCACCGCCTGCGGCAGGCCGATCGTGCGGGCCAATTTTCCTTCTTGTTCGTTTGCCGCGATCGTTGGATTTCGTAATTCCATTTCTTTTCCGCCTCTCTTGCTTTTTCGTTCAGCTTAGCAGACAATGATTCCATTCGAAAAACGAATGTTTCAGATGCCACCTATTCAAAAAAACGATGGATGGGAGAAAAACAATGGAATCCAGGCATTTATTCACGTTTCTGATCGTGGTCGAAACGGGAAGTTTCACGAAAGCCGCGCTCAAAATGGATTATGCGCAATCCAGCGTGACCGCGCAGATTCAAGCCCTCGAAACCGAAATCGGCAAGCCGTTGTTCGACCGGATCGGCCGACGGATCAAACTGACCGACGCGGGCGAGCGGCTGCTGCCTTTCGCGCAGGAAATCCAAAAAATGCATTTGCTCGCTTCCGACGCGCTGGATTCCGGCAGCGGGATCGGAGGCACGCTGACGATCGGCGCGCCGGAATCGTTGGCCGCGTTCCGTTTGCCGCCGATCATTCGCGAATACAAAAAGCGTTTCCCCAACGTCAAAATCGTGCTGCGGCCCGGCGTATGCTGGGAACTGCTGTCGTCGGCGCGTTCCGGCGAGTTGGACTTGGCGTTTTTGCTTCAGCCCGAGATATCGGACAAAGACATGACGATCGAGACGCTGATCCTCGAAGAAATGGCGCTGATCGCGCCGCCGGACCATCCGCTCGCGGCATCGCCCCGGACTTTGGATGCCGAGGCGCTGCGTTCCGAAACGATTTTTCTCACCGAAACCGGCTGTTCGTATCGTACGCTGTTCGAGCAGCATCTCAACCGTCGCGGCGTATTTCCCGATCCGACGCTGGAATTTTGGAGTCTCGAAGCGATCAAACAGTGCGTCGCGGCCGAACTCGGCTTGGCTTTCCTGCCTTGGATCGCGGTACGCCAAGAATGCGAAGACGGACGCCTTGTCCGGCTGACGTGGGACGATTCGGATCAGCGGGTCGCTACCCAGGTGGCCTACCATGCCAAAAAATGGCGCTCGCCCGCTTCGGAAGAGTTTTTGCGCATCGTTCGCGAACATGCGGCGCGCTGGCAATCGGCGGAACGGTAAAACAAGGCGAGCAGCCATACTTTGTCGGAGCTCGATCTTTTCGCCTACTTTACCGCTTCATGACCCCTTCATAAAACGGCGACGAAAAAACGACCTTCCTTTCTGTTTGCTCACGGAAAGGAAGGTCGTTTTTCGGGTATGCGCAATGTTTTGAAAAGCTTCAGCCCCGGATCGGAACGACGCGGTACGGCGAAGCTTGCCCGGCTTCGCCCGGATTGCTTTGCGGCTCGATCGTCCAACCGATCGACAGCACGGGAGCAAGCCTGTCCCGTTCGGCCGCGGTCAGATCGACGGCGACGCCTTCGATTCCTTCGCTGCGTTCCACCTCGGATTCGCGTCCGAACACGATTTTGATCCAAGTATGGATGCCGCCGAGCGTATTGTATTTGATACGGTATCCCTGCTTGACGGCTTGCTCCAAAACTCCCGGCTGCTCGCGATGCAAAGCGAGCAGCGGGGCGAAGTCCGTTATGACGGAACCGTCGGCAGGCGGCAGATTGCCTTCTGCCGCGCGACTTAGCAATTCTTCGCCATCCAATCCAAGCGCGCGGACGCTCTCCAACACAATGGCATCCCATTGGGATAATCTGACCCGTTCCGTGGTTTGCGCAGTTTCGCTCATTGTCGTTCTCCTCTCGTCGGCACCGCGTATGCCTTTCTCGCCGAACCCTTAATTCAAACTCCGCCCATCGGGCTAGAAGGAATTTAAGGTACGATTCAGCGGCAATCCTTGCATCGCAGTACGCTTCTCCTTTCACTTTACCGCAAAACGATCCTGCTTGTACAGAAGGCTTGCCGACTTATCAAGCCGCCGCGACCCGATTATAACTCGTCGCTTTGATTTTTGGTGGTATAATGGAACCCAATTCGTCGCCAAGCGAAAACCAGACCGAAAGAGGCTGAAGCCCTGATGATCGCCGAAATCCTGCTTAACGTCGTTCTTCCCGTTTTTGTATTGATCGTTGCCGGTTCGTTAATGCAGCGATTGTTCCAACTCGATCTGTATACGCTATCCAAGATCAACTTTTATTACATAACGCCTGCGGTCGTGTTCATGAGCCTATACCAGTCTAATATTTCGCTTGAATTGCTGGGCAGCGTCGCGCTTTTCTATGGATTGTATATCGGGGTGTTGTATATGTTCTGCTTTACTCTCACCCGTTCGCTCAAGTATCCAAGCAGCATGAAGGCCGCCTTCACCAACAGCGTGCTGCTGGACAACTCGGGCAATTACGGGCTTCCGATCAACCAGTTGGTATTCGTAGGGTCGCCGCTTGCCGCATCCATCCAGGCTTTGCTTATGTCTTTCCAAAGTCTGCTGACCTTCACCTACGGCGTCATCTCGATTCAAGGAGCAAGGCTTAGCGGCAATTATCGGAGCGTGATCATCGGCTTTTTGAAAATACCTGTTCCTTATGCGCTGGTGCTTGGATTTCTGTGCCATGCCTTCGCCGTGCCGCTGCCGAATTTCGTCACGCAGCCGCTCGGCTATATTCAAAATTCGATGGTCGCCGTGGCGCTGTTGACACTCGGTGCGCAAATCGTGAAGTATCCGCTGCGGCTTGGACGTCCGGCGATCTACTTCAGCATGATCCTGCGACTGATCGCGGCTCCGGTCATCGGATATCTGCTGATTCTGGTACTCGGCCTAAAAGGTATTCCCGCACAAGCGCTGTTAATCGCCTCCGGTATGCCGACGGGCGTCAATTCCGCAATTTTGGCCGAAGAATACCGCAATGAACCGGACTTTGCCGCACAGACGGTGTTGGTATCCACGATCCTGAACATTGTGACGGTGACTGTGCTGATTACGATCGCAGGCCATTTGTAAAAAAGAAGATTGAGACATCGCTCACAGACTTTCTTTTCTTCGGAATACTACAATAAGAAAGTCCGCTACGAACCGAAATAAACCGCAGCGAATGACGCAAATCATTCACTGCGGTTTATTTATTTTGAATGTTCGCTATGTGCGCGATCAAGCATCGGACGATCTTGGGGCGTGCATGCCTTAGCTTACAGCCGGAATGCCGTCGTTTTATCGAGCAGCCGTCCGGTCATTCGGTTCAACTCCTCAGAAGATGTGGACAACTCTTCCATGATCGCGGATTCCTCATGGATGGAGCTGGCGATACGCTTCGCCTCTTCCGCGAAAAGAACGGCGCGCTCGCTGATTTCGCCGGCATGGCGATGCGCGAGATCCACCCGGCCTGTCTGCTCGGAGATCATGGTCTCAATGCTGCGAACCGAAGTGACCATTCCGTCTACGGCGGCGTCAAGACGTTCCAACTTCTCTTCCACGGCACCGGTATGCTGCTCTTCGCGGCTTACACGCTCGCTTTGCTGCTGAATGAGAAGTACCGTATCGCGCACCTGATCCTGAATACGACGGATCAGATCGCCGATCTGACCGACCGAATCCGCACTTTGCTCGGACAACTTGCGAATCTCGTGAGCAACAACGGCAAACCCCGAACCATGCTCGCCTGCACGCGCGGCTTCGATCGAAGCATTCAAAGCCAGCAGGTGCGTCTGCTCAGCGATATCGCGGATCGAACGGTTAATGACTTCGATATCCGCGGCTTCACGCTCCAGGCGTCCAACCATCTCCTGAGAGCGCACGCTGGATTCCGACAATTCGCCCATGCCTTCGCGCAGCGCCAAGAAAATATCGCGCGTGGTACGCACGGATTCCTCCATGCCGCCCGACAAATCGATCATTTCCCGCGAACTGCTCTTCATCCCGTGGAACGCATCCAACATCTCGTCGGCATTCCGTCTCGAATTTTCGGTCGACTGTTGTTGATGTTCCACGCCTTCGTGAATACGGTCCACGCCGCCCGATATTTCTTCGATCTGCTGCGCGGCTTCGGAGATCGCGTCGCTCATCATCCGCACGTTCTCAGACGTGACGCCTGCTCCGGACGCAATGTCCTCGACCATGTCGCGAAGATTGTCTACCATTTGGCGGAAGGCATCGTTAAGCACCGTGATTTCATCTTGCGCACTGCGCCGGGGAACTTCAACAGCCAGATTCCCTGCCGAGACTTCTTGCGCGGCCTTAGCCAGCTGCACGATAGGTTTCGTCAACAACTTGGAGACCAACCAGCCCAACACGCCGCTCCAAAACACACCCATCAGCAAAATGATCGTCGTATACAGCCAATCCGCCATGGAAGCGGCAACGTACGATTTCAAAAAGAAAATGCAAAAGGCGCTTGTCGCATACGTGACGCCGGAAATCAATACGAACCCGGCCACCATTTTCGTTCCTAAATTCAGTTTCATCTGCGCTTGTCCCCCAACTCTTCGATTCCAGGTCCGTCGTCTCCGGCCGCCGCAGCCATGTACGGCTTGTCCATTCCGCCGATCCCCCCGGAACGGCGACCTTCGGCACGCGGAACGCTTCCCTATTCCCTCTTTATCGATTTTGTAACCGCTTCAATGAATAAAAAGATAAAATTCTTTCTTTTTTTAGTGAACCCCCTTTCCTACACGCCCCTTGCGTGCCTCTACTTGTTCAAGCAAGCTCTCTTACTACAACCTGAGACGATTATCCCACATCGGGAGGGTAGTTTGAACCCCTTTGACAAAAGAAAAAAGGGCCTTCCTCCCGGAAAGCCCCCAAATCATAATCTTATCAGCGTTTATCGTGCCAAAAATTAACTGGAGTTGCGTCTTGTTCGATCACTTCAAATGTAAATCCTTCCGCGCTCAGTGTCTTCAATACTTCAGGCAGCACTTGAAGCGTCGCTTTTTGATCATGCATCAACACAACCGGAACGGTTCCTTGTTTCTCGATTGTCTCGATCTGCTCAAGAACGCTGCGAATGACTTTTTCATGATCCGTCTTATACTTCCAATCCTCCGAATCCACGTTCCAGTCCCACAGACGGAAGCCCGCGGACAACACTTTATCGCGATAGCTTTGGGTAAAATAAGGCTTGCTGCCGTAAGGCGTGCGAATGAGTGTTGTCTTGACGCCTGCGGCTTTGTACAATGCTTCATTGTCCTGCTTCATCTCTTCCAGTGCCGAAGCGGGCGAAGCATAAAACTTATTTTTCACATGCGTCATGCCGTGCAGGCCCGCCGCATTGCCGGACTCGACAAGACGCTGAACGGCTTTCGGATAGGATGCGATACCCGGACCTAACATGAAGAAGGTTGCTTTGGCGTTGTATTGATCCAAAATGTCCAGCAGCTCATTCGTATGTGCAGTCGGGCCGTCGTCGAAGGTGAGATAGATCGGTTTGGACGAGACCGGTTTTTCAGACTGCGGCTTCTCTTCCGTTTTCCCGCGATCGTTATTCAATGCCGCCCGGCTCTGATCCGCGAAATTTTGCAGACTCAGCTTTTGCTTACCGCTGGTGATCCGTACAACGGGAACGCTGGCATCGTAGGCAATGCCGAAGTTGAATGTACCTTTAAGCAGCGAAACGGGAATCATGGTACGGCCTGCGCTCACATAAGTCTTGAGCGGCGTCGATTTTTTTCCGTTTAACGCCGTCTGCTTGGATGGGATAATGACAACGCTATGTTTGCTTCCCGTAAGTACAATCTTATCGGCTGTTCCGCTAACTTTGAGGTGCAACTGCTGCGAAGTTTCGCGAAGCGGTACATATAGAGCGCCTCCGGTCATTTCCGCCTTGATGCCTGTCAGCTCGTCGTTGTACCCAAGCGGAAGCTCGCGGACGCTTGCTGCCTGCGTCATTTGCGGTACCGCTGCCAATAACAAGATCGCCATCAACATCAGTAAACCGCTTCTTTTCCACGTACGTTGCCAATCGATCCTTTTCATGTCGCTACCTCCGTTGTTTTCCGGGGAACGCTCTACCCGGATGCTACGGAATTTTCATGCGGGTGCTGCATTGCTTGTGCCCGGCTCCAACTCCTGCGTCCCAGTATAGAGAATACAGCCGCACAATGTCTTTACACTCCGGTTAAAAAAAGTTACAAATTGTTTGAAAATTCGCACTTTTTCGCACTAGGGTTTTTATTAGTTCAATAGTCCTGAAAATATTTTTGGAGAAGGATGGTAAATGCTATACACAAATGAAAACGAACAACCGAAATATCTATTAGACACAAGTTAGACACTTTTCAAACGCAAAGCCAAGTTATGATCGACGCAAAAAAAAGCTTTTTAAAAATCACATTTTCCTTGATTTCATTGGATTCGTACTTAAATTTCATATGTAAATATAGATTTAAGGAAAAATTAATGAACTTTTTGTGAAAATGTGATATTGTAAATTTACATTCAACGAAGAGGTGACTTCACATGCCAATGCAAAACCGTGTACAAGAACTCAGAGATATGCTCCCTAAAGAACACAAGGGTATTTCGGCCTATGTCGAGCATGCTCTCCAATCGATCGATGAACTCGTCGAAAAACACCGCTGCGATAACGCTGCTCTCGCCATTTACGGCGAACGAATCAACGGAAACGAAGAGCGTGTTTACTTCGATACGATCTCTCAAATCAAGGCCGATTTACTGGCAACTCTGGAAAAGACGGTTCAAGATGCCCTGCACACAGGCGACAAGAACTGGAGCAAAAACTACAAAGACGGCATTCAAGGTTAATTGCCAATGAATACAGACCCCCGACGTTTGCCAAACAAAAAGACCTGACCTCCAAGACGACTTGGAAGCCGGGTCTTTTTAGATGTCAAAAATTTAAGATTTTCGCCATTTCATTTGGAACGGAAGCCTATACCATCTCTAATGGAACTTTGCGCCCCGGTGCAGGGAAGGCTTGATTCAGGCGTGCTTCGTCTTCTTCGGTCAGTTGGAGCAAGGCAGCCGCGGCATTTTCGGTTACATGTTCCGGGCTTGCTGCCTTCGGAATGGCCATGACATCGCCGCCACGAATCGCCCAGGCCAGAAGCACCTGTGCAGGCGTAGCCGACAATCGTTCCGCAATATCCCGCACCGCGGAGTCGTTCATGAGTTCCCGGCGCAACGAACCTCCCTGCGCTAACGGACAATACGCCATGATCGGCATGCGAGCCTGCTGCTGCCAAGGCAGAAGATCGTATTCGATGCCTCGCGATCCCAAATGATACAGTACCTGATTAGTCTCGCAACCCCGTCCATTCGGCGTCGCCAACAGCTCCTCCATATCTCCCCGGTCCAGATTGGATACGCCCCAGCGTTTGATTTTCCCGTCTCGCTTCAGCTTTTCCATCGCTTCGGCTGTCTCGGCAAGCGGCACGCGACCGCGCCAATGCAGCAAATACAGGTCAAGCACATCGATCTCCAGACGCCGCAGGCTATCTTCGCAGGCTTTGACGATCGCATTTCGGCCTGAATGATTCGGCAATGCTTTGCTCACAATGAAAGCATCATCGCGGCGCCCCTTGACCGCGCGCGCAACGACTCGCTCAGCCCCTCCGTTCCCGTACATTTCCGCCGTGTCGATGACGCTCATTCCGAGGTCCAATCCAAGGCGAAGCGCATCCGCTTCGCGGCTGGCTTCAGAAGTTATTTCGCCCATATACCAAGTGCCTTGGCCGATTGCGGGAAGCTTGGTGCCGTCGACGAGTTCAATGGTGCGCCGCTCCAAACCTTGATGAATTTGTTCGACTGAGTACGTGCTCATGGATGAATCTCCGCCTTTCTTGTTCTCTTCTACTACTTATAAACCTAAATCGCAAATCCAAAATCCTGTTGCGTTAAAAGGGCGAAGGCGGACGCTGCGGGAGAAATTCGTTCAAGACGCTGTCTCACGCAGAAACCCTCCGGCTTTCCGCGTTCAAAGGCGTCTTTCACTGAATCTCTCCCTCCGCTTGGGCTTCGCTTTTTTAAAAGAGTTTAGAGCGGCGGAACTTTTGATAGAATGCTTCTAATTTGAATAGAAGTGCCGAGATTGTCGCATGTCAGAGGCGATCAATCATAGAATCAGCATAAGGCAGCACCGCCTTGTGCCCATAAACAAAAAGGTTGTCCCGAGCCATAATCCCGGCTCGGGACAACCTTTTAATAACCAATAAAGAAAAGCTTGTAAGCGAAGAGAAAAATCCAGTGCAAAACGCCTTTGTGAAGCATTTCGAAAAAATGCACTTCGGAAGCATATGCCGGCAATTTTGCTCGTAGCGCCCCCACGCTTTATGCTCCTCGCTCCGTCATTTCTTCCGTCGATTCCGCTTTGGAAGCTTCGACATCCGTCGAGGAGGCTGTCGGCGGCTCCGCCGTCATGGCTCGAGACAAATCCTCTTCATTCAGAAACAAATCCCCCGGAGGAACCGGTCGGCTGAAGTAATAACCTTGGAACTCCAAGCAGCGTTGGCCGGTCAGGATTTCGAGTTGGCCTTCGGTTTCGATGCCTTCGGCGATGACGTCCATCCCAAGGCTGTAAGCCATGGCGATGATCGTGGTAACGATCGCGCGTTCGTTGCCGCTTTCTTCAAGACGCATCACGAAGGAGCGGTCAATCTTCAGACGGCTGATCGGCAGCATGCTGAGGTAGCTCAGCGAGCTGTAACCCGTTCCGAAATCGTCGAGACTCAGGCGGATGCCCAGACGCTTCAAACGGTTCATGATGGCGATCGACAGCGTAGCGTCCATCATCATGCTCTCGGTAATCTCCAGTTCCAAGTATTGAGGCTCAAGCCCGGTCTCGACGAGGATACGTTCAATCTCGAATTCGAGGTCCGGCTGGTGGAATTGCTGGGTGGAGAGGTTGACGGAAACCGGTACTTTCGGTTGCCCCTCGTCGTGCCAGGACTTCGTTTGACGACAAGCTTGTTCCAGCACCCAACGACCAATATCCATAATGAGCCCGGTCTCTTCGGCAATCGGAATAAAGCGATCCGGAGGAATCATGCCGCGAACCGGGTGTTTCCAACGCAGCAGAGCTTCCATGCCGATTAGCTCCCGATCCGGCATCCGGTACTGGGGTTGGTAATAGACCTCCAGCTCGCCGCGCTCGATGGCTTTACGCAAATCCGCTTCGATCTCGATCTTGAACAGCAGTTCTTCGTCCAGATCCGGGGAATAGAAGCGATATCCGTTTTTCCCTTCGCGCTTGACCTCGTACATGGCGGAGTCGGCGTTCTTGATCAATTCCTCGCGATCTTCGCCGTGTTCCGGATACATGGCGATACCGATGCTGGCCGTCACGTAAAAATCGTTATCCTTAAGCGTATAAGGCACTTGAATGACGGATACGATACGCTGCGCCAAGCGCGAAACCTCGTCGTCCGACGCAAAGGAGTGGTACATCAGCGCGAACTCGTCTCCGCCCATGCGCGACAATATGACTTTTTCCGGATCGATGACTTCGCAGATACGCTGGCCGACTTTCTGCAAAAAAGCGTCCCCGTACGCGTGACCCAACGAATCGTTAATCATCTTGAACCGGTCGATGTCGAGAACCATGACGGCCATGCGTTCATGGCCTTCGGCCCTTGCGATTCGCTCCTCGACGAGCGAATTGAATTGTCTTCGGTTCGGCAAACTGGTCAACTCGTCATGATAAGCCAAATGCTCTACGGTCGCCTGCGTTTTTTTCTGCTGGGTGATGTCGCGCACGATAATATGCGTTCCGGTCGGTTGGCCGTCGAGGCTGATCGGCACGCTGACGACGCCCAAGTGTATAACTTGACCGTTCGGATGAAGGATCTGCGTCTCGTAAGCCACCGGGCTTGTCATGAACGCTTCGTCGTGCCGCGAACGGGCTTCGCGATAAGCGTCCGGATCGAAAAAGCGCTGTAACACCGCGACCGGTCGACCGATGAAATCTTTGCGGCTCGAACCGGTCAGATCCAGCAGAGCCGGGTTCATGTCGACGATTTGGCCTTTCGTGTCGATCGATACGATGCCGTCCACATTGTTTTCGTAAAGCGCCCGGTACCATTTTTCCTGTTCGCGAATCATTTGATCCTTCAGATTCAGACGGCCGTTAATGAACGCGCCGTAGATCGTGAAGCCGATCAGCAGGATGCTGCTGAGCGCGATGATCAAAGCCAGGCTTTCCATATCGACCTGATCTCCGCCCATGGAACTGACGTTATGCTCGTGGATATGGAAGCGGGCTGCCGCCATACCGGTGTAATGCATACCCGCGATTGCCGCGCCCATGATTAATGCGCTTGCCCATTTATAAAGAATGCGACTGCCCTCTTGCCGAAGTTCCCGCATCAGCGCGAGTGCTGCCATCGAAGCGGTAATCGCAATGATGACCGACAAGGTAACCAGCCACGGATTATAACTGATTTTCATCGCCATAGCGGCCATGCCTGTGTAATGCATATCGATCACGCCCGAAGCAAGCAAGAGCCCGCCTGTCAATAACGCGCGTCTCGTCAGCTTTTGTCGGGTTACGGTCCAAAGCGCGATAAATGAAACGAAAATCGGCACGACCATGGAGAGGATGACAAGCGGGATATTATAAGTCATCTGCATCGGCAGCTGGAGTGCCAGCATGCCGACAAAGTGCATCGACCAGATCCCGATCCCCATCGAAACCGCACCGCCTGCCAGCCAGAAGACCCGTAATCGGCCGTTTGCCAGATGAATTCTGCCTGCCAAATTGAGCGCCGAATATGAAGCGAGTACCGAAATAATGCAGGAGACAATGACGAGTCCGATATTATATGTGCCCTGTACGGTTTCCATGTTCTCCTCCTTTCATGCCTTCCGTTTTAAAAGCATCTATTTTCGACAATATGAAGCTATCCAATATATCGGTAGCCCAAGACTTTTTCTACAGCACACAACCCATAAATCCCACTTTAGGACTGCCCATTTGAACAAAAGGGAAAAAGGTCCGGGTATTCAGTCAGGTAGTCCCTTTCAACTCTTGATCAGAGGATTACGTTTTCCTGAAACGCACACGCTTCAAGTGCGATTCCGTCGGAGACTTCGTACACGGGTTAGGTACGAAATCTCAGGGGAGCGTAACCTTACCTTTAGTGTTGACAAGGGACCAGCTCATCCTCCAGATAAAAGCGAAGTTCCGTGTAGATGCCCACGATGTCTCGCATCGGCATGCGCACCAGTCCGCTAGAAGACGGTGCCACGAAGTCTATCACGCCGTCCACTGCCGATTCCGGCTGAAAGCCCCAACGGGCTTGCTTGCGTCCCGTAAATTCCGTGTAAACGCCTTTGCCTACATAACAGGCTACTTTAGGTAGATATTCAGTTAGCTTGGCACGTAAAATTTTGCGCCCTTCCCGGTACTCCTCGCGGTCAATGTCTTCAACACCACGGGTAGGGCGAGCGACGATATTCGTAAAACCGAAACCCAGTTTCAATAGGTCCCGATCCTCGGCAGGCGAGTAGCGACGCGAGGTCAGTCCGGAATCTTCAAGGATACGCCAGAAGTTATTACGCGGATTCGCATAATGATGTCCGGTTTCGCCTGAGCGTAGACTGGGATTAAAACCAATGAATAATACAGACAATCCGTAATCCAAATGATCCTCGATTTCCGGCATAACAGCCATTCAGCCCCTTTCCTCGGTCAAGCCGATCAAGAACATCTGCGACGCAGAAAGATCGCTGCTATATAGAGTAAACGCAGTTCTGCGTGCTATGGTTCACTTTACTTTCAGGATTTTTAGAGTTACCGTTAAAGAATCAATTGCTTCAAATCCTTATTATAGGATTGCCAATATCTTGATGAACCTACCTATCATACAAGGAGTCGATCGAATGCACCAGCCGATTCAACAATTTCATGACTTTTCCGTTGGGGGCGATGCATCTTCGGCAAAAGTTCTGATTGTGACCGCCGTTGAGGCAGAGCGAGAAGCTGTACTGGAGGGCTTGGGCGGCGATGATCGCTTTGTGGTCGTCGCCGGCGGCGTAGGCCCGGCAGCTGTAGCCGCGGGAACGGCGCGCGCGTTGATGAACGGCGGCTACAGTCACGTCGTCAGCGCGGGAATCGCGGGCGGGTTCGCGGAATTCGCCGCGATTGGCTCGCTCGTTGTCGCGAGCCGGATGGTTGCAGCCGATCTGGGCTCGGACAGCCCGGAAGGCTTTATTTCGGTAGACGAGCTGGGATTCGGCTCGTCGGCCATTCCGGCCGAGGACGCGGTCTCGGCTGCTCTTGCAGGCGCGCTGAAGCGCGCCGGGCTGCAAGCCTGCCTGGCCCCGATCGTGACGGTGTCCACGACGACCGGGACGCTTGAAGGCGCGCAATCCCTTGCCGCGCGCGTGCCCGGCGCGGCGGCGGAAGGCATGGAAGGCTTCGGCGTGGCGGAAGCCGCCCGGCAGTTCGGTCTGCCCGCATTGGAACTGCGGGCGATCTCGAACGCGGTAGGCCCGCGTGATCGCGGAGCCTGGAAGATCGGCGAAGCGCTCGGTGCGCTTCGTCAAGCAAGCTCAATTTTACCGGAGGTGTTTTTCGCTTGAAGATTGCATTTTCCCCTTGTCCCAATGATACATTCGTGTTCCATGCTCTTGCGCACGGCCTGATCGAAGGAGCCCCGGAGTTTGAAGTGACATACGCCGATATCGATATCACCAATAACTGGGCCGCCGCCGGCGAAGGTCCGGAAGTCATGAAAATTTCCTACGCCGCCCTGCCTTGGGTGCTTAAGGATTACGCGCTCATTCCTTGCGGAGGCGCGCTGGGTCGCGGCTGCGGACCGCTGGTGCTGACGAAAGAAGCCGCCGCTCCGAACAACCTGTCCGGCAAACGCATCGCGGTCCCGAGCGAACGTTCAACGGCTTATCTGCTTTTCCGTCTATGGGCGGCGCAAAGCATTCCGGGCGGCATCGGCGAAGTGGTCGTCATGCCGTTCGACAAAATTATGCCTGCTGTGCAAAACGGAGAAATCGACGCGGGTCTTGTGATTCATGAAGCCCGTTTCACTTATCAAAATTACGGCTTGCACAAGCTTGCCGATATGGGCGACTGGTGGGAATCCGATACCGGACTTCCGATTCCGCTAGGTGCCATTATCGCCAAACGCGGTGTCGTCGATCCAAAACCGATCACGGAGTGGGTTCGCGCTTCTGTCGAATATGCTTGGGCGAATCCGGAAGCTTCCCGCGATTACGTGCTTGAACATGCGCAGGAGATGGATTCGGCCGTGGCCGATTCGCATATTGCGCTCTACGTCAACGAGTTCACGGCCGATCTCGGCGAAGACGGCTACGCCGCGATTCGCTCGCTGCTGACGCGCGCCGCGCGCGAAGGCCTGGTGCCGGAGTTTGACGAGAAACTGCTGGACCCGGCTTAACTCATTGTGATACCGCGGACCTCGCTACCGCAAAAGCCTGTACTCTCTTTCCCAGAGAAGTACAGGCTTTTTTTGCAACAAAATGTAATAAAAAGGTTGATGGGAATGGGTAACGTTTATTTATACTCAGATAGGATTTCCATTGGTTTCCGCCAAAAGGAAAGGAGGTACGTTGCGAAGTAAGATCGTTTCAAGTTCAATCGACAAAATAAACAGAGGGTGTATGTCGTTCAACTTCACAGAGAAACGGAGGCGTTTGTTATTCCTACCTCACTGACTCAACATCCACGTAAAAAGCTCGGGTTAATCGGGATTTTTGTGCTTTTTGTGCTGGCTGTGTTCACTTGGTCCGGTTCGTCTGCTCATGCGCTTATGCCGTCCGTTCAAGTGACCACCGGAGACACAGAAAATCTCTATGACAACTCAGCGACATTTACAGGCAGCTTGTCAGGCGTGAACTTTGACCCTACGATCAATGAAATCGGCTTCTACTATTGGGAAGACGACGGCATGCCATACTCTGATCACAAGCCGGGAGCCAAAAAGCTAGTTGGTCAGTTTGATAACGGAAATTCAGGTACCTTTTCGGCCTACACCGGACTTGAGCTTGACCCCAATAAGAATTATGTCTACGCAGCTTACTTCGCGCAAGATAAAGACATCGAGCCGGAAAGAGTTCATGGACAGCAGAAAAAATTTCTGACTTACTGGTATTTTGCATATCCTGTCGATCCAGAAATTCGCGATTTGCCGAACGGAACGACTTCTTCGCAAATCCAGTGGCCAGATAAAGTCACCGTATATATGCCTGACTACCAGACCACGTTCGAGCTGCCTGTAACGTGGAATTATACCGATTATGAAGAAGACGAATTCTCTCAATACCCGACTGGCTGGAGCTACAGCGACATAGGTGGATTCAAGTCTTTCCCGGGTACGATAGCTCCGGACCCTAATCGACCGAACGTCACATTCGATCCACGCGGAGGCAGCAGATCGAACGTAACCATTAATATTGAACTGGCTTACTCCACGCTCCTATCGATTCCCACAGTGCCTAATTTCAATCTTCCACTCGGATCATCATTATCGGATACTACCCGTCATCTTCCGAACAGTTTGGTTGGCAGCTTCAGTAACGGCAAATCAGCTGCTCTTCCCGTTGAATGGGACGGAGGCACGCCTACTTTTGACGGCGCTACCGCTGGAAGTTACACGTTCACCGGGAAGCTGGGCTGCCTGATTGAGCAATTAACCTTTGCTGCGCCGAAACAGCTTTATGGTGCATCTGCCGGAAACGTGGGGGCTCAAGCTCGACTATCCTGCGGTTACGAAAACCCAACTAATATCCAACCTGCCGCTATCGCCAGAATCGGCCAAACAACACCGCCGGCGCCTGTCGATCCAACACCCTCTCCAAGTCCAGCTCCAACCGTGACGTCGCCCGCTCCGCGAACCGTACAGGTCGTTGTCACGAATCCGGGCAGCGGACAACAGATATCCGAACAAATCACACGTAACATCGGCCCTAATCTCTCGATGCGCGGCATGCTCTACAATGCAGCAGGACAACCTGTGCCTGGCGTGTCTGAATTAACCCTTTCACCAACAGGGGCACTGACGATTCCGCCATCTCTCCCTGCCGGCACCTATCGTCTGGCGCTGAATGTCATTGCGCCGAACGGCGAGCGATTGGCGGGACCACCTGCGCAGCTTACGATCTCGGCGAACGGCAATGCCCGACTTGATTCAGAGCTGATCGACCCTTACGGCATAATTACCGATTCACGCACCGGCCAACCTGTAGAAGGCGTAACGGTCACCCTTTACTGGGCAGATACGGAATTAAATCGTTCCAAAGGACGCGTGCCCGGCCAAATGGTCGCATTGCCGGAACTGCCTGATTTCGCACCGAACCGTAACCTGGACCCGCAGGACAGTAATGCAGCCGGACAATACGGTTGGATGGTCTATCCGGAAGGCGACTACTATATTATGGGCGAAAAAGACGGCTATCTCACCTTTGACAGCCGAAACGAGGACAAGACCGCAACGTTTGGCACCGATAGTTATATCCGTGACGGCATGATTCATGTCGGACAAACCATTGTCGAATATAACTTCGAGATTGAGCCCGATTCACAGTCTTACGTTGCTTATATGCGTGGTTACCCCGACGGAAAATTCCGACCGGAACGCGGCGTGGTTCGATCGGAAGTCGCAGCCATTCTGCACCGGACCATGGTAACCCCGACAGCCTCCAGCCCGCAAAGCTTCACCGACGTTCCGAAAGCAAACTGGGCTGTCGGCGATATCGACCTGGTGGTCTCGAACGGTTGGATGAAAGGAACAGGGGCATCCACCTTCTCTCCAAACCGCGAAGTCACCCGAGGCGAAATGGCGCAAATCCTGATGAACGTCTATGGCTGGAGTTCCACGGATATGCAGCCTTTCAGCGATACAAGCGGTCACTGGGCAGAAAAAGCGATCCGGGTAGCCGCTGCGGAAGGTGTGCTAATCGGCTACTCGGACGGAACCTTCCGCCCGGATCAACCGATCACGCGCGTCGAGACGGTTAAGCTGATCAACCGTTTGACCGAGCGTCCCGCAGCTCCGCAATTGCCGATGACGTGGAGCGATGTTCCGGTCTCCACTCCCGATTACGGGGACATCATGGCGGCTTCCATCGACCATGTGGCGAAACGATAATCGTTGATCCACCAATCAAGGCCGAGCAAGAATGTGCATGAAAAAGGGCGCTCCCAAAAGCCAAAGTTATGGCTCGGGAACGCCCTTTTACTATCAAAATGGAATTCATCTACTCATACAATTCCGGCCTGCGATCTTCAAACACCGGAATTCTTCCTCTGGCCTGGATCACTTCTGCCATATCGATGTCCGCGGTGAGGAATTCGTTACTCTCGTCAGCTTCCGCAATGACCTCGCCCCAAGGACCGATCACCATCGAATGTCCGGCAAAAACATTCGCCGGATCGCTGCCGCTCCGGTTGCAGGCGATCACCCAGCATTGGTTCTCGATCGCCCTGGCGATCAGCAGCGCGCGCCAATGTTCCAGACGCGTCAGCGGCCACTGGGCGACGACGAACAACACTTCCGCTCCCGACGACATATGCGTCCGGATCCATTCGGGAAAACGGATATCGTAACAAACCGCGCCTGCGCTGCGGATACTTCCAAGCTCGAATAATCCTTTTTCGCTGCCAGACTGCAAATAGAGATGTTCGTCCATCAGTTTGAACAAATGGGCTTTGTCGTATTCGCCGATCTGCTGTCCTTCACGGTCGTAAACGAGCAAGGTGTTATACACGCCGTCTCTTGTGCGCTTGGCAGTAGAACCTCCCACCAGATATACGCCATGGCGACGGGCCGCCTCGGACAAAAACGCCCGGGTACGTTCGGCGCCTTCCTCCGCGATCTCATCCAGCCGCGTTAGATCATAGCCGATCGTCCATAGTTCGGGCAGCACGATCACATCCGGGGTTCCCTGCATTGCGCGCTCCAGAAGCACTTCCATTTTCGTATAATTGGCTTCCGCATTGCCGAATACCACATCATGTTGAATACAGGTTACTTTCCATTTATTCATGACAGTTCCTCCGTTTCGCATCGGGCTTTACTTTTGTCGCTGGAGCCTATATCATCTGGGGCTGTACACACTCTATTCGCAAACGAGGTGTTTTCATGAAAACCTTTACGTCTTCGGCTGCTTTGGATCGTCTGCCCCGGCAGTTTTTCGCCTCGCTTGTGGCCGATGTTTCGCGCGCCGCCTCGCAAGGACACGATATCATCAACCTGGGACAAGGCAATCCCGACCGTCCCACGCCGGAACATATCGTTGAGGCGTTAGAACGAGCAGGCCGCGATCCGCTGAACCATCGGTATCCTCCGTTTCGCGGATTCGACTATTTGAAAGAAGCCGCAGCCGAATTCTATCGACGCGAATACGAAGTCGAGCTGCATCCGGAAAAGGAAATCGCAATCTTGTTCGGCGGCAAATCAGGGTTGATCGAAGCCGCGCAATGTTTGCTAAATCCCGGTGATGTCGCACTAGTGCCCGATCCCGGATACCCGGATTATTTGTCGGGCATCGAGCTGTCCGGCGGACGGATGCAGCCGATGCCGCTATTGGCCGAGAATGGCTTTCTTCCCGATTATGGTTCCATTCCACCGGAAGCTCTTCAAGTTGCAAAGCTGATGTTTCTCAATTACCCCAATAACCCGACCGGGGCGACAGCCTCTTCCGAATTCATGGCCGAAACCGCCTCCTTCGCCCAGCGTCATGATCTGTGCGTTGTCCACGACTTCGCCTATGGCGCAATCGGATTCGGCGACGTGAAGCCGCCAAGCTTCCTGCAAGCGCCCGGAGCGAAAGAAACCGGGATCGAAATTTATACGCTGTCCAAAACCTATAACATGGCCGGATGGCGGGTCGCTTTTGCGGCGGGAAACCCGAGCGTGATCGCGATGCTCAATCTGCTGCAAGACCATCTGCATGTCAGTTTGTTCGGAGCGGTTCAAGCCGCTGCCGCCGAAGCCTTGTTAGGGCCGCAGCATTGCGTCGCCGATCTGGTTGCCCGTTACGAATCACGAAGGAACACCTTGATCGAAGGCCTGCGCGGCATCGGCTGGGACGTCCCGATGCCGACCGGTTCGTTTTTCGCATGGCTGCCGGTTCCGGTAGGGCATCATTCGGTTTCGTTCGCTTCGCTGCTGCTCGAACACGCCCATGTCGCCGTCGCTCCGGGCGTTGGTTTCGGAGCACACGGAGAAGGTTACGTTCGCGTCGGGCTGCTCGCCGAGGAGAATCGCCTGCTTGAAGCGGTACAGCGAATCGGCCGATTGGACGTGTTCAAACATTGACGAGCCGTTGACAGCTTTAGGTCAAGCATGGCATAATTCAGGCATATGCTTTATTTATATGTGATGAATAGAACATCTTATCAAGAGCAGGCGGAGGGAAAAGCCCGATGAAGCCCGGCAACCGACCCTTTACGGGGCACGGTGCTAATTCTTGCTCGTTCATTCGAATCCTGCTTGTTTCGGCGCGGACGAATGAACGGAGAGATAAGAAGAGACCTTCGCCCATTCGAGCCTCTTCTTGATGATAAGAAGAGGCTTTTTGATGTCCTTTTTAGGAATCAAAGCCTCTCCGATCCGCGTAAGCCCGGCTTTGCCGGTTCTTATATACGGAAAAGTCTGCGGCCCCTGCCGCAGACTTTTCCTCGCCGGTACGTTTATGCCAAAGCACGTCCGGCTCGTTGAACTGTCACTCCGTCCCTTCACCGACGGGCAACCGGATCGGTCGCTCCGATCCCGGCTGCAAAAAACGCCTGATTCCATCCTCAAATGCAATCATCCGGACCGTCGGTGCTTTCGGAATAGGGGCCTGCCTTGAATACGAGCTTTCCCGGCTCAATTCCAAGGCAGGCCTTTTTCCGTTTTCCTTTTCGATGGACCGATCAGACTTCCCCTGCCATCTCCCGCTGGAACTTGGCAATCGCTTCATATTCATTCTCCAGACTGCGAGAAACGGAAATGAAGATCGGCAGCAGATGCTTGTATATCCTCGCATGCTCGTCAACCGGCTCATGCCGATGCGTACCGCCGATCATCGACTCGACCACATCAAGCGACGGCACGCGGCCAAGCGCATATAGACCCAGCACCGCCGCGCCCAAGCACGAGCTTTCGAAGCTTTCCGGCACCATGACTTCCTGATCGAAAATGTCCGCCATCATCTGACGCCACAGCGGCGATCGGGCAAATCCTCCGGTCGCGTGAATCTTTTGCGGGCGCCCGATCTGCTCTTCCATCGCCAGCATGACCGTATAGAGGTTGAAAATGACGCCTTCAAGCACCGAACGGATCATATGCTCCTTCTTGTGATTCATCGTCAGCCCGAAAAACGACCCTCTCGCATCCGGATTCCATAGCGGCGCGCGCTCACCTGTCAGATACGGATGGAACAACAGCCCTTCCGATCCCGGACGAACCTGCTCGGCAATACGCGTGAGCACATCATAAGGATCAATTCCGAGCCGTTTAGCCGTTTCCACTTCCGAAGCCGCGAACTCGTCCCGCACCCAACGGAACAGCATCCCGCCATTATTGACCGGGCCGCCGATGACCCATAGTCCCGGAGCCAAGGCATAACAGAAAAAGCGACCTTTCGGATCGGTTACCGGATGATCGACCACAGTACGAATCGCGCCGCTTGTCCCGATCGTGGCGGCAACCACGCCGGGACGGATCGCGCCTACGCCGAGGTTCGACAGCACGCCGTCGCTCGCGCCCACGACGAACGGCGTCTCTACGCCCAGACCCAGCTCGCTCGCGACCGCCGGCTGTAAGCCGCTGACCACATGCGTCGTCGATACCGGTTGGGACAGCTGCTCCGGCGTCACGCCTGCAAGCGCCAGGGCTGCCTCGTCCCAGTCCAGCTTTTCCAGATTGAACAGTCCCGTTGCCGACGCGATGGAATGATCGACCACATACTCCCCGAACAAACGGAAAAACACATACTCTTTGATCGAAATAAACTTATGGCACCGCTCAAACAGTTCCGTACGATCATGCCGCAGCCAAAGCAGTTTCGCCAGTGGAGACATGGGATGAATCGGCGTGCCTGTCCGCAAATAAATTTCGTGTCCGTTCAGCTCCGACTTCAATTTTTTCGTCCAGGCCGCACTTCGATTATCCGCCCAAGTGATGCACGAGGTTAGCGGATTGCCCGTCTCGTCGACGCCGATCAGACTATGCATCGCCGAGCTAAAAGCAACGAGCAGGATCTGGTCGGGCTTAGCTTTCGCCATACGTACCGCTCCCGCAACCGCTTGCACAACTGCCCGATGAATTTCGTCCGGGTCTTGTTCAGCTATCGAAGGGGACGGCGTATGCAGCGGATATCCGATCGTTTCCTGTGCAATGACCTCGCCGCTCTCCTTGAAAAGTACCGCTTTCGTGCTCGTCGTTCCGATGTCTACGCCAATCATCCATTGCTCGCTCATGCTTCAGTCTTCATCCTTTCTTATGCGGCGGTTCGCCTCTTTTTCAGGACAAACTGCGACCCAATGTCTCATCCGAATCGTCAAAGTACGCGCGTACGATTTCCCGGATCTGCTCTTCATCGCCGGAACGCAGTCCTTCAATTACCGTTCGATGCTTATCCGCGATCCATTCCATTCGTTCATTGCCCTGTCTGAAACTATTTTCCGTCGTCAACAAAATAACGGTCATGACAATCGGACGAATATTATTCCATAAGTGCAAAATGCGAGTATGACCTGCCTCCTGCACCATACGCTCGTGGAACGAAAAATCTTGGTAAGCAAACTCTACGCAGTCTCCGTGCTTGATCGCCAGCTTCATGCGATCGATGCTTTGCTCCAAACGCGTGATCAAAGCTTCGTTGTTTTGCTTGGCTAATCGCTGCTGCGCAAAGCTTTCGATTAAATAACGCACATCGTACAGTTCTTTAATTGCCGCCAGATCCAAGCCGATCACCACCGCACCCATGCGTTCCAAGCGAATCAAGCCCTCGCCCGCCAGCATTTTAAGCGCTTCCCGAACAGGTGAACGGCTGGCGCCGAACAACTCTGCCACTTTATTTTCCGAGATAATCTCTCCAGGCTGTATCTCTTCGTTGATGATTTGCATCCGCAGCCGACTCGCGACCGACTCGCCCAACGAAGCTCCCTGAAGCCAAGCCGAAGGATATTGCATGGCTAAACGACTCCTTGTTACCGAAATTGATCCGGCGTACGGCAGTGCAGCACCGTCGCCGGATTCTCTTTTTCGATTGCAGCACAGGCTATGACCCGTGCACGGCGAAAGTTCTTTTTTTCAACTTTTGCTTTGCGCGCTTTTTGCTCAGCGTTGATTTAGTCTTCTTTGACCACTGCGTGACCGCCGAATTCGTTTCGCAGCGCCGCGACGACTTTCCCGTGGAACGTATCGTTTTCCAACGAGCGGTAACGCATCAGCAACGACAAGGCGATAACCGGCGTGCTGACTTCGAGGTCGAGCGCTTCCTGCACGGTCCATTTGCCTTCGCCGGAGCTTTGCATCACGCCGCGGATTTCGTCCAGATTCGGGTCTTTGGAAAAGGCGTTTTGCGTCAGCTCCATCAACCAACTGCGGATGACCGATCCGTTCGACCACACGCGTGCCACCGCTTCGTGGTCGTAGTCGAACGCGCTTTTTTCCAATACTTCAAATCCTTCGCCGATCGCCTGCATCATGCCGTATTCGATGCCGTTGTGCACCATTTTCAAATAATGTCCGCTTCCGCTCGGTCCGGTGTACAGGTAGCCGTTCTCGACCGCAAGGTCTTTGAACAGCGGTTCGATAACGGCAAACGCGTCTTTGTCGCCGCCGATCATGAAACAACCGCCGTTCTGCGCGCCCGACATGCCGCCGCTCGTGCCTGCGTCGAAGAAGAAGATGCCTTTGCGTCCCAGCGTTTCCGAACGTCGGATCGAATCTTTGTACTGCGAGTTGCCGCCGTCGATGATGATATCTCCTTCTTCAAGCAGCTCGGATAGTCCGTCCAGCACGCCATCAACGATCGGTCCGGCAGGAACCATGACCCAGACCACGCGCGGTTTCGGCAGTTGCGCGACGAGTTCAGCTACAGATTCGGCCGCCGCTGCGCCTTTCTCCGCCAGCTCGCGCCCGGGCGCGGGATTGACGTCGTTCACCACTACGCCGTGTCCGTTTTCCAAAAGGTTCAATACGAGGTTGTAGCCCATTTTGCCGAGTCCGATCATTCCGATATTCATAAAAGTCCACTCCCTTTTCCGTTCGTATGGTTTGTATACCTGTATACAAGTTGCATGGTTATCATACTCCTGTATTACCCATCTTGTAAAGAGGAGGAGATCCTATTCGGGTGGGAAGCTTGGGCGGCTGCGAGAGAAATTCGTTCGAGTCGCTGTCTCACCCGAAAAAAAGCTTCTGGAAGATACTTTCCAGAAGCTTTTTTTGGGTTCAAAGGCGTCTTTCACTGAATTTCTCTCTTCGCCTGGGCTTCACAAATCAGAATAAGATTTAGGGAATAGACCGCAAAAAATTGTATTCTTTTAATGCGTTAAGGGAAAAAGATTTGTCTTGTTTTAAGACAACTTTTCGCCTTTGCCGCTCAAAATTTTCATGGTGCCGTTTTCGTAGCCGACTTGATAGACGGATCGGTAGGTTGAGTAGGTCATGCCGTATTCGCTGCTTTCCCAAGCCGTAAGGAAAACGGTGACCTCCACGTTGTCTTCGCTTTGCACCGAATTGATCGAATCGATCCATACGCTGTACGTATTGTCGTAGCCGGTAACGAAATCCGAATAGCCGGTCCCTTTTTGCCAGCGGCTTCCGAGCAGGTCATACGCGTCGCTGTAGTATTGCATGGATATGTTGCCGTAAAAAGCTTGAACGGTATATTCCGCTTGTTCCTGCGCGGCGGCTTGTTCGACGCGCCGGGTTTCTTCGGCCTCGGCCAAGCGCTTGGCTTCCGCCGCTTGAGCTTCTTCCGCTTTTTTGCGATTTTCCGCTTCCGCCTTTTCCGATTCGATCATCCCGTTCAGTGCAAGCAGACCGGAATCGGCAGGCGCATAATTCAATCCTTGTTCGACGGCTTGGGTCGCGGAAGCGAAACTTTGATTTTGAAGAAGCGAATTGGCTTGTTTTGAGCTTACTTCCACGATCTGCTGCACGATCATGGCACGTACTTCTTCCGCTTCGGTCGTATCGATCCGTTCTATTTTATCAAGCAAAGGAGCAAGTGCCGTCACGTTGTTGAGCCCTTGTGCCTCCTGTGCGGTACGCAACACGGTCAAAAGATCCTTTTGCCGTAAAAATGCCGCTTTTTCACGATCAAGCAGCACGCTCGAACGTTCGCCAAGTTCCGTCTCGATCTTCTCAAGAAGCTTTTCGGCTGCACTCAAATCTTCGCTTTCGAGTTTGGCGCCGACCTGCTGAAGCTCATCTTGAATACGCTCAGCCGTTTCGACATAGCCCAGATCCGTATCGATCGAAGTCTCGTCACGGTTCAAGGCGGAAGCTTGTTGGAGACTGTCGCGAGCAGCCGCATAATCGCCGTTTATCGCAAACGCTTCGGCATCCGCCCGGAATTTCGCGGCTTGCTCCCCAATATGAGATCTGTATTGATTCCACGCGTAGACGCCGCCGACGATCAACAAAACTAAAAAAGCGAGCGCAAACCAAGAACCGTTTCGCGAAAAAAATGACGGTTTCGATTCCGGGTAGCGATAATTATCGGGATTTGCGGAAGGAGTCCCTTTAGATAAAAGAACAGACGGCAGAACCGTCGGAATCTGCTCTACAGGTTTCTCCGCAGGTTTGGATTTTTTTTTGCCGAGATCGATAACGGGCGTTCTCGACGTGCTTGAGTTCAAACGGGTCCCGCATGAGAAACAATACGCTGCGCCTTGTGGCTGCTGCGCTCCGCATTTGTTGCAATACATCCTTAGATCCCTCCCGGAAATAGGTGCTTCATCGTGGTCAGAAACGGCATTCCGGGACGTAAGACCCCTGAGTGCTTGTTCGACTGCTTCTAATGTAGCATATTCATGAATGTTTAGGGCATTTTTTCCTTGTGCTCCAACTTCTTTCGGAAGACGGCTTTTCAAATCAAAAATGCCTTTCGCACAGCGCTTGAGCGCGGCAAAAGGCATTTTTTCGTATCCCTGTCCTTGGTTCCTAACTGACGTTATTTCCCGCAATTGGCTTCATGCCCATGGTTTGTTCGGCCAAATCGGCATTTTCCAACGCCCGAATCCCCAGCGCCAGCGCGCCCTTCAGACCTGACTGCGTGCCGAGTCCCGGACTGACGATATAATCGTCCAGCCCGGCGCTTAGCTCCGGCGCGGCGACGTAGCCGTTCAGCAGCTTCGCGACATGTTGGCGGATCAGGGGCAGCAGCTGCTCCTGCTGCATGACCCCGCCGCCCAAAATGATTTTTCGCGGCGAGAGCAGCAGGACGGTCGTCGCGATCGATTCGGCGATATAATGCGCTTCGATCTCCCAGGCCGGGTGGTCCTGCGGAAGCTCATGTCCTTTGGCTCCCCAACGCTCTTCGATCGCCGGGCCGGAAGCCATGCCTTCCAGGCAGTCGCCGTGATACGGGCAGCGTCCCGCGAAACGGTCATTTGGATGGCGGCGCACCGGTATATGGCCGCCTTCGGGATGCAGAAGTCCGTGCAGCAGCCGGCCTCCCGCATAGACGCCGACACCGACTCCCGTTCCGATCGTGTAATATGCGCAATCGTTCAACCCTTGCGCGGCTCCCCACATCGCTTCTCCGTAAGCGGCGGCGTTCACGTCGGTATCCCAGCCGCAAGGCACGTCGAACGCGCGCCGCAATGTCCCCAAAAAGTCGAAGCCGCTCCATCCCGGCTTGGGCGTCGTGGTCACGAAGCCGTACGCATCGCTGCCCGGACTCAGACCGATCGGACCGAACGAACCGATCCCGATCGCCTGCACGTTTTTATCCGCGAAATAATCAACGACCCTGCGCAGCGTTTCTTGCGGCTGCGCAGTGGGAAAACTCACTCGATCCACGATGTCGCCGTCCGCGTTTCCGATTCCGCACACGAACTTGGTTCCGCCCGCTTCGATCGCGCCGATTATCGCGGAAGCGTCAACGCGCCGAGACGACTTTGCCGAATACATCCCACTCATCGGTCAGACTCCTTTCGAAGCCGAGTCGTCCGCGGCCTTTACTCCGGTATCTCTGCTTTTCGAACCTTCGATAGCGGCCGGACTTTGAATCCGCCATATACGGACGGAACGGAAATTCAGATCGGGATCGTCGGCGAATACGGATAAGCGATCCGCTCCGTCTTCCGGGAAGATCAGGTCGGTCATCGCAAGACGCCCGTCGCCCTCGAAGACTTCGACCGAAGAACGGTCTACGAAAATGCGCAGCCGGATATCGGCGGCGGCCGCGTCGATCTCGATCGCGCGGTCGGATGCCGTTATCGCTTGCGGCCGCGTCTTGTCGGCCGCTCCCGCGGCCGCAACGCTTTTCGCCGAATGACGATCCGCGAAATGCCGGTGAAAATCGCTTTCGCCCGATTGCTTACGGTCGATATACAGCTCGCCCGCCGAGGCATCGAATCCGACCCGAGTGCCGCATCGCCCTCCTTCGCGCAGCCGGAATTCGAACGAGCGGCCCGCTTCCGCCCGGACGTCCAGCTCGTACGCTTCAAGTCTCAAAGGCTTCAGCGCATCGCTCAATTCGTTTACGGATACGTTTTCCAGCTTCAGCACCGGCACCCGAGCCGCTTCCACTTCCCGGGCCGGCCGCTGCATCAGCGTCTCGACGCCGTTCAACATTTCCAGCGTCAGCTCGCGCGGAAGCGTCATGGCGCCGCGCCAGCCGTCGGTAGGCGTGAAGTTCGCATAGCGCCAATTGCTCATCCAGCCCAGGTATAAGCGTCTGCCGTCTTCCCGCGGAATGTCCGACCAGCTCACGCCCGCATAGTTATCGCGTCCGTGATCGAGCCAGCGAATGTGTTGAGAGGCCGCGTCCGCGGTGAAGCGCTCGCCGTCGAAGTCCCCCGTGAAATACTGCGTTCGCGAGCCTTCCGTGCTTTTTCCGTCGTCGCCGATGCTGACCAGCAGCACCCAGCGGCTGTTCGCCGGATCTCCGTCGACAGGCAGCTCGAACAAATCCGGGCATTCCCATACGCCGTCGTGCGAACCGATCCCGTCGCCGAAGTCGCTGCCGAACGTCCAATTTTTCAGATCCGGCGACCGGTAGAACGAGACGATCTGTCCGCAGGCGAGCACCATGATCCACTGCCGCGTCCGTTCGTGCCAGAACACTTTCGGGTCCCGGAAATCCGGCCATCCTTCGCGCGACAATACCGGATTGCCTTCGTATTTGCTCCAGGTACGCCCTTTGTCCGCACTGTAAGCGAGACTCTGCGTTTGCACGGCCGGCATGCCCGGATGCTCCAGATGATGCGTGAATATCGCGACCAGTCCCGGACCGTCAGGGAAAAAGCCCGTCGTATTGTGCATATCCACTACCGCGCTGCCCGAAAAAATCGTGCCCAGCTCGTCCGGTTCGATCGCGATCGGCAGTTCTTCCCAGTCGATCAGATTACGCGTGACGGCATGTCCCCAGTGCATGGGTCCCCATGTATCGCCGAACGGATGATGCTGGAAAAACAAATGGTATTCCCCGTCGAAAAACACCATGCCGTTGGGATCGTTCATCCACTGCCTTTGCGGCGAAAAGTGATAGCTGCCGCGGTAATCGGGCGTTGTCGCTTGTATCGTCATCGTTTGCATTCCTCCCGTGTTTCGTATATTCCTAGTACTCTGTACCCGGTTAAATAGTGGGTTTACGTTTGGCCGAAACGCGCACGGATCTAGTGCGTTTCGGACGAGCGTAACCTTAAACAGAATGCGGTCAAGCTACTAAGTCTGCTTCATCCCGCAACCGGATCTTTACGGTTTCGAGACGCTGCGGTCGTATCCGTCCTGACGGATCTTGAGCCATTCTTGCAGTCCCAGTCGATCCAGCTCTTGCAGATACTCGTTCCATTCGCTGTCGGCTTTGCCGTTTTGGTACCATTCCGTGCGTTTGCGCAGCATGTACGGGAACAGATCGGCTTCGATCGTAGAGAGCCGGTCCAGTTCGTCGATGCTGAAAAAGACGTTCGGATACGTGTTTTCGGCGGTCATGTGCGGTACGAGCACTTTTTTCATCAGATCCATGCGCCATTTGGCGTCATCCGGCATGGTCGTGTACGTGCCGAAGTATTCGTCGAGAATCGCCAGCGGACCGCCGATGCTCGTTTTCTGGCGCACTTCGACCGGAGCCGAGCCTTCGAGCGGCAAATGCTTGAGCATTTGCTTGCTGTCGTCGAATTCGAAAATATTTTGCTGGCTTTCGTCGCCGTAAGTGCCCCAGTTATCCTGCACCGATTGCAGCGGGTCATAGAGCGCGTCGACCCATTTGGCCGTCGTATCGAGCTGTTGGTTCGTGCTGGTCACGACCATGGAACCGCGCATAAAGCCCATGCCGTTGTTGCGCGTCACGTTCACTTCGCCGTCAGGTCCGGCTACCGGCGGCATCAGGTCGTATTTATCGTTCATGCCCGTGATGTTCGCTTTATCCCAGGTAAAATACAGCCCGTAACGGTCGTCTTTGCCTTTGGCGACATACGTGTTCCAATCCTGCTGGAACGATTCGATATCGATCAGGCCGTTCTCGTACAGGTCGTACACGTAATTGACCGCGTCTTTGTAGCCCGGTTCCGTGCCCGTAAAAATCACTTTCCCGTCGTCGCTGACGACCAGATGATCCGGATTTTCCCCCAAGCCGAACGCCGCGAACAGGAACGTCAGATTTTCGCCGCCCGGCTTGTCGATAAAGGACAGCGGAATTTCGTCCGCTTCGCCGTTGCCGTTCGGGTCCTGCGTTTTGAACGCGACCAGCGTTTCTTTGAGTTCTTCGGTCGTGGTCGGCATGTCGAGCCCCAGCTTATTGAGCCATTCGACGTTGATCCACGGCATATTGTCGACCGACTGGATGCGTTCTTTGCCGGCTCCCAGTTCTTCGATCCACGGGAACGCGTAGATATGACCGTCCGGCGCGGTAATCATGGCCCGGTATTCGGGATTTTCGTCCAGCACTTTTTTCAAGTTAGGCATCTGCCCGTCGATCAGCTCTTCCAGCGGCACGATCGCCCCGTCTTTTGCCAGCTTTAGCAGATCGTAATCGCTGTATTCGGCGGCGAACACGGCATCCGGCAGATCGCCGCTGGCCATCGCCAGATTGCGCTTCTCCACGAATACGTCGCTCGTATAGCTGGTCCAGTCGATATGCACGCCCGTTTTTTCTTCCAAACGCTTGACGACCAGCTTCTCGTTCGGGTCGGCCGGGGCGAGCGGGGAACTGGAGGTCAGCAGACGCAGAATCGGTTTGCCGTCGGCGGTCTGCTGCGGTTCGGACGATCCGCCTCCGCAGGCGGTCACCAACAGCACGGTCGACACGGCGGATGCGGCGAGCGCTTTTTTCCAGTGGGGCAGGCGAAATCTTTTCATAACCAAATTCCTCCTATCGGATAATGGATGTTCACGATCGTTATTTCAGCGAACCGACCATGACGCCTTTTTCGAAATACTTTTGGAAAAACGGATACATGACGATCAACGGCAAGCTGGAGATGACGATCGACGAGTATTTGATCATTTCCGACAAGCGCTTCAGTTCCGCCATCGCCTGCTGATCGCCGATCATCCCCGGTGCCGCCTGGTTCTGGATCAGGATCGAACGCAACACGAGCTGAAGCGGGAAGAGTTTGGAATTTTCCAGATAGATCATGGCGTCGAAATACGAATTCCACTGCCCGACGAACGCGTACAGCGCCAGCACGAACATGATCGGTTTGGACAGAGGAATGACGATGCGCATGAAAATTTTGAATTCGGACGCGCCGTCGACGTTCGCGGCTTCTTTGAGTTCTTTGGGAATGCTTTTGAAAAAAGTCCGGGCCAAAATGATGTTCCATACGTTCACGGCCCCCGGAATGATCAGCGCCCACGGCGTATCGAGCATGCCGAGCTGACGGATCAGCAGGTAAGTCGGAATCAAGCCCCCGCCGAAAAACATCGTGATCAGGAACAAGGTCATGACCAGCTTGCGTCCCGCCAGCGTATCGTCGGCGAGCGCATACCCGGCGCACACCGAGACGAGCACGGTGAAGATCGCGAACGCGCCGGCATACAGCAGCGAGTTGAAGAATCCGCGGATCATGGCGTCGTTGCTCAATATTTTCCGATATCCCTCGAGACTCCAATCGGACGGGCTGAACGATAATCCCCGGTTGAGCAGCACCGTCGGGTCCATGAACGAAGCGACGATGATATACACGAACGGAACGACCACGACCAGCACGGCCAGCGTCAGGAACAGTCCGTTCAAGATCAGCAGGAAGCGGTCGAACGGCGTATTTTTGACAGTCATCGGGTATTCTCCTTTCCCCTTCTTTTAATAAAGCCCTTGGTTGTCGTTGAGCTTTTTGACCACGAAATTCACGGTAAGCAGCAGGATGACGTCGATGACCGAATTGAAGAGTCCCACCGCCGCCGAGTACGAATAATCGCCCGATTGCAGACCGACTTTGTAGACGTAGGTGGCGATGATTTCCGAAGACGGAAGGTTCATCGACGTTTGCAGCAGATACGCTTTTTCGAAACCGATCGACATGATGCCGCCCGCCGCCAGAATGAACACGATCGCCATGATCGGCTTGATCGTCGGCAGGTCGATATGCCAGATCCGCCGCATCAGGCTCGCCCCGTCGAGGCTGGCCGCGTTATGCAGCTCGGGATCGACCCCGGCCAGCGCGGCCACGTAGATGATCGAAGCCCAGCCCGCCGTTGCCCAAATATCCGACAAAATGTAAACCCAACGGAAGTAAACGGGATCGGTCATAAACATAAGCGGCTGGCCGAAGATCCAGGTCGCGATGGCGTTGATCGGTCCGGTCGGCGACAGGAAAATGAACAGCATCCCGGCGATGACGACGACCGAAACGAAATTGGGCGCGTAGAGAAACAGCTGAATATTCTTTTTGGCTCCGGCTTTGCGCACTTGATTGAGCATGAGGGCAAGCAGAATCGGAATCGGAAAACCGAACAGCAGCCCGTAAAAGCTCAGTTTAAGCGTATTCATGAAAATGACTTCGAAGTTGGGCGAGAACAGGAACTTTTCGAAATACTTGAACCCCGCCCATTCGCTGTTCATGATTCCCCGAATCGGGCTGAATTCCTTGAACGCGATTACGGCGCCGTACATCGGGACATACTTGAAAATCAAGGTCAATAAAAGCGCCGGCATCAGCAAAAGATACAAAAAACCGTTCTTTTTGAATGTTCCCCGTCCGCGGCTTGCCGTTTGTCTTTGTTTGATCAGCGGGCCGCTTTTCCCGGTGCGTGCCGAATTTTGCATTCCCCTTCCTCCGTTTCCTGCTAGGGACGCGCGCGCAAACCCGACAAATCACATCCTCGGCGTCCGCGTACGTGCCCGGTCCGTTTTTCGCGAAATCGGTAAGGGCTTACATTTCACATTTGACCTATTCCGCGTTTACAATTTAACAGAGCGAATATTCATATGTCAACTTAATTTGTAAAAATAATTTTTACATTTGTTTAGTTATATATGCAAACACACTCTTTACGTGGTTTACAAATGTAACAATCAGATTGCTATTCCACTTCTTTTACGATACATTTGACTATGTAAGCCTTATCTTCGTGCCGCTTTTCGGCCGAATCTCCCTCATTCAACCGAACTGAAAAAGGTGGACACTAACCTATGGCGAAAGAAAAAGTCACGATTCAACATATCGCGGACGCGCTCGGCATCTCGCGCAACACCGCTTCCAAAGCCTTGAACGACACCGGAGGCATTCCCGAAGAAACCCGCGCCCGCGTGATCAAAAAAGCGATCGAGCTGAAATACAAACAGTTCGCTTATATGGAAACCGACGGATTGCTCCCAAAAAAAACGGGCAATATCGCGCTGCTGACGACCAACATGCCGAACACGTCGCATTTCGGTTCCCAGGTCATCAGCGGCCTGGAGCAGCGGATCAGCACGGAAGGCTATAACCTCTCGATCCATATCGTGCGCGACGACGAACGGGGCGAACGCGCGCTTCCGGTCAATTTCGACGCTTCGGGCGTGGACGGAATCGTCTGCATCGAGCTGTTCGACGCTGCTTACAGCCGTCTGCTGACGGAGCTGGGCATTCCGGTTATTTTTATCGATTGCGCGGCCGATGCGTTCTACCCGGACTTCGACGCCGATATTCTGCTGATGGAAAACGAACACAGTACGTATGCCCTGACGCGCGGTCTCCTTAACGACGGCTTGACCGAAATCGGATTCGTCGGCGATTATAACCATTGCAAAAGCTTCCGCGAGCGCTGGATCGGCTACGGCCGCGCTTTGGCCGACGCCGATCTGAACATCCCGCGCGAACAGTCCATCCTCGACGAAGACCGCTTTTTCCTGTTCGAGACCGATTGGATGGAGCGCAAATTGGACGAGATCGGCCGGCTGCCGCAAGCGTTCGTATGCGCCAACGACTTTATCGCCGTTCGCCTGATGAAAGCGCTCAAAAACAGCGGTTCGTCCGTTCCCGGCGACATTCGCGTCTGCGGCTTCGACGATTCGTCCGAATCCCGGATCGTGGAGCCGCATCTGACGACGGTGCATATTTACAGCAGCGATATGGGAGTCAAAGCGGGAGACATGCTGCTATCCCGTATTCGCAATCCGCACCAACCTTATCAGGTCGCGCATGTGTACACGAAACCGATCTACCGGGAATCGACGTCCGCAGCCCGGTAGCTTTTAACCGTAACGAAAATTCCCGACGGAAAAGGAGCTTATCCAATATGATCAAAAACGAAAAAATCAAAGCCGCGGAAGTCGACGTAACCGGCGTGAACGGCGAAGCGCTTGGCGTGATGGCAACAAGCGAAGCGCTCAAGCTGGCAAAAGAACTGGGCGTGGACCTTGTCTGCACCTCCCTCTACTCCAGCCCGCCGCCTTGCACGCTCATCTCTTCCGGCAAAGCCAAAGAAGCGAAGCAGCAGGAGAAGAAAGCGGCACGTCCGGCCAAGGTCAAGGAAATCCGGCTGACGGCGAATATCGAAGAACATGACTACGACACCAAAAAGAATCAGGCGCAGCGCATTCTCGAAGGCGGCGATTCCGTTCAATTCGTAGTGAAAGTCTCTGGAAAAGAAGGAGCGAAAGGCAAAGAATTGTTAGAAGAATTGCTGCGTGATTTAAAAGGAATCGGCACGAAAAAAACGGGGATTCAGGTGAGCGGCAAACAGGTTGCCGTGCAGGTCGATCCGGTTTAAGCAAACAAATGACGAAAAGGCGTGATCCGAATGAAAACTGATCAAAATCCCATTTTCGATGATGTCCTGTATTCGCTGCTCGACGGCACGCGCCTGCACGAAAAAACGCAGATCGCGATGACGCTGCATACGGTCGATGAAGCTGGATATCCGCATCAGGCGATGGTCAGCGCAGGCGAGGTAATCGCGGAAGCCCCCGACCGACTGCGCATCGCACTATGGATCGGCACAAATACCACGGGCAATCTATTACGAGACGGCAAAGCGCTGCTCGGCGTCGTTCAGGGCGGCGTGTCGTATACCGTTCGCTTGCAAGCCCAAGCGCTGCCGGAACTCGCCGACGCCCGGCATCCGCGAGCAAGATTCATGGCGCATGTGCTGGAAACCAAAGCCGATATCGCGAAATACGCCACACTAAAGAGCGGAATCACGATCGAGCTGAACGACCCGCGGGCGGTTGTCGCCAGATGGGAAGAGACATTGGAGGAGTTGAGAAGATGAGCGATACAAAGACCTTGGATTTCCCGTTTGACTGGAATCGATTCCCGCGCTTGGACACCCCGCGTCTGATTTTGCGCGAAGCGACGCCAAGCGACCGGGACGGACTATTCGCGTTGTACGCAGACGAAGAAGTGATGCGTTACCTGCCGCTCGATCCTTTCGCATCCGTTGAAGAGGCCGATGACGAGATGGGCTGGCACCGGCGCATTTTCAAAGAACAAACCGGCCTCCGCTGGATGATCGAAGAGCGCACGACCGGAGCTTTTGTCGGCACCTGCGGCTTTCTCGGCATTGAACGGCAGCATAACCGGATGGAGATCGGCTACGACCTGGCGCGCGAGCATTGGGGCAAAGGCTATATGCCGGAAGCGGTTCGCGCGGTGCTGGACTTCGGTTTCGGCCCGTTGGCGGCGAACAAGATCGAAGCTCGCATCGACCCGGATAACGCCGCCTCGATCCGCTTGATGGACAAGCTCGGCTTCGTACGGGAAGGACTGCTGCGCCAACACGAGTTGGAGAAAGGGCATTATGTGGATCTTGCTGCCTATTCCATACTAAAAAGCGAATACTGAGAATTAATTAATTTCCTCCAAAAGGAAAATCGTGTAAACTACTTCTCAGCTAAGTCCCGTTCTATCTGCCGACCGTATTCTGGTGCTGGATGCAGGCAGAGTCGCAGGCATCGGGACGCATGAGGAATTATTGGGCGAATGCGCGATTTATCAAAAGATGCGGGCCGCTCAAGCTAGATTTTACATGGATGACGAAAAGCCGGAAACGCTCGTCTAAACGAGAGTTTCCGGCTTTTCTTTTGCGCATGACCCTTCTGTTTTCACTGCCCGTACCCATCCGTCCCGCCTTTATATTTCCCGTAAGCTCCGTAAGCGATATAAGCCGCGCCAAGCGCTGCATAAACGTAACGCACCCAACTCAACCAAGTCCCCGGCTCGGCAAGGATCGAAGCTGCGACGCTCACGATAATCGCCATGGCCGCGTTTTCTACCAAGTGATACTCTGCGCCATGGCGAACGGTGCGGAATATGATAATTCCCGCCGAAATGATCATTAATGCCAGCATCGTATACTCAAGCAAATCGATTGTCCTCCTACCTATCTCTTTTTCCCTTATTATAATCGATCTTACGCAGGCAAGCGACGAACAGGCGGAACGCTACTCGGCGCCAAGCCGCTCGATCAACGCCGCCAACAACTTCGTTCTCGGCACCAGCGCGTCGATGCGCAAATATTCGTCCGCTTCATGCAAATTTCCACCTCTCGGTCCCAGCCCGTCGATCGTCGGAATGCCGAGCGCGGAAGTCAGGTTGCCGTCCGAGCCGGAACCGACGCGTTTGCCCGTAATCGTTTCGCCAACCTTGGCCGCTTCTTCAACAACGATGGCAAACAATCGGTCGGAACCTTCCGTCCGGATCGTCGGAGGACGCGTGATGCCGCCGATCAACTCTGTGCTTGTGCCTTCGATGTCGGCCGCCGCGGCGATCTCCCGGATGCGCCCGTCGTACTCGATCGCCTGCTGTGCCGTTTCCATCCGCAGATCGATCTTGGCAAAAGCGTTCGGCGCGATCGTATTCCCCGACGTCCCGCCTTCAACGATTCCCACGTTCACATGTACGCCCGAAGAGGCGTCCGTCAGCGCGTGCAGCTTGACGATCTTGTGCGCCAGATCGGCGATCGCGCTGCGGCCTTTTTCCGGTTCCGCGCCTGAATGGGCCGCGACGCCGCGGATATGCAGGTCGTATTTGCCGCCGCCTCGGCGCCCCGTGATTAGCGTCCCTTCGTCATCGCTCGGCTCTACGATCAGCGCGTAACGGCTTAGCTTCGCCTGTTCCTCGATCAGCCGCCTGGAATGCACGGAACCGATCTCTTCGTCCGTATTCAATACGAGCCGCACCCGCCGATGCGCTTCGCTGCCGGTCGCGATCAAATATTTCAGTGCATGCAGCGTGGTCGCCTGGCTTCCCTTCATATCGACGACGCCCGGGCCGTAAGCACGCTGTTCATCCCGGGAAAAAGGTCTGGCCGCTACCGTTCCTTTCGGAAATACGGTGTCCATATGAGCAACGATTAAAATATCGGGATCGACGGCGTCCCGATGCGTGATCAGCAGATTATCGCCGCGCTCGGCCTGTTCGTCTTTTTCCACCTTGAATCCAAGCGCTTCGTACTGCTGTGCCAACGCCGCCCCCACCGCATCGACGCCCGGCTTATCGAACGTTCCGCTGTCGATATTGACCAGACGTTCGAGCAGTTCCAGAATTTCAGTCTCGGCGGTCTCCCAATTCCATTCGGCCATTGTCCTTCGCCCCTTTTCCATATTCTCCGTTTCATTATAGGCACGGGTAAGCTTAGGTCAGGTTATAGAATTCGTTGGGCCCGGGAAAAAAGATTCGATAAGCAAAAGGAAAACTTCGAGAACATGAATCAGGCATGCCAAACAAAAAAAGCCCGCCCGAAGGCAAGGCTTTCCCTGTTGCCGCCATTCAATCTCCCGCTTCGCCTTCGATCCCTTGACCGTGATACAACCCGCTGTAGAACCCGCCCTGCTTCAACAGTTCGTCGTGCGAACCGTGTTCCAGCAATCCGCCGTCCTTCAGCACCAGAATCTGATCGGCTTGGCGAATGGTATTCAGGCGGTGCGCAATGACAAAGCTGGTACGGCCTTTCATCAGGCGTTGCAGGCCCTGCTGAATCTTGATCTCCGTCACCGTGTCGATACTGCTGGTGGCTTCGTCAAGCACCAGGATCGCGGGATCGGCCAACATCGCGCGCGCGATGGCGAGCAGCTGTTTTTGACCCTGGCTGATTCCGCTGCCCCCGTTATCCAGCATTTTGTCGTAGCCGTCCTGCAAACGAACGATAAACGAGTGCGCGTTGGCAAGCTTCGCCGCTTCCTCGATCTCTTCGTCCGTTGCATCAAGCCGTCCGTAACGGATATTCTCGCGGATCGTGCCTTCAAACAAGAACGTCTCTTGCAGCACGAACGCCATATGCGAACGCAGATTTTCCCGCTGGATGCTGCCGATCTCGCGGCCGTCGATCGTGATCTTGCCGCCGCTGGCGTCGTAGAAACGGGACAGCAGCTGGATCAGCGTCGTTTTGCCCGCGCCCGTCGGACCGACCAAAGCGATCGTCTCGCCGGGCTTGGCTTCGAACGAGATGTCCGACAGCGTATTGCGTCCTTCGTCGTATCCGAACGAAACGCTGTCGAATTTGACCGAACCTTCGATCTTGTCGAGCTTGGCCGCTTTGCCTTCGTCTTTGTTTTCCACTTCTTCGTCCATGATCTCGAATACCCGCTCCGCTCCGGCGATCGCCGAGAGCAGCGTGTTCCACTGGTTCGCCAGATCGTTCAGCGGACGGGTGAACTGGCGCGCGTATTCGACGAACACGATAATGACGCCGATCGTCACCTGGCCGTTGATCGCGAGAATGCCGCCGATCCCGGCGACGAGGGCGAAGCTGAGGTTGTTCAGGCTGTTCATCAGCTTCGGAATCATCCCGGATATCGTCTGCGCCCAGAAGCCAGACAGACGAATACGTTCATTGCGGATACCGAATTCTTTTTTAACCCGATCTTCTTGGGAAAAAGCTTTGATGATGCGCTGACCGGACAGCGTTTCTTCGATATACCCGTTCAAGTCGCCCAGATTGCTCTGACGTTCTTTGAACAGCGGGCCCGTACGACGCGTGATCCAGCGCATGCCGACCGCCATTAACGGCACCACGATAAACGTGAGCAGCGTCAGCAGCGGGCTGAGGCTCAGCATGACTCCGAGCGTCCCGAACAAGATCAGCACGCTGGAAAAAATCTGAATCGCCGAGCTGTTGAGCGTGGCGCTGACGTTCTCGATATCGTTCGTCACCCGGCTCATCAGCTCGCCTTGCTGGCGTTTGCCGAAAAACGGGATCGGAAGCTTATGCAGATGGGAAAACAGGTCGACGCGCATCCGGTAGACCGTTTCCTGCGCGATTTCGATCATCCAGATACTTTGCAAAAACATGGTGATCGGCCCGAGCAGATATACGACGCCGAGGACCACAAGGAACCAAACCCAGCCTAGTCCCCAAAATGCGCCTTCGCCGCTTAAGTAATCGTCAACCGCGACCCCGATCATATAAGGACCGAGCAGCGACAGCGCCGAGCTGATCAAGACCATAAACAATACCAGTCCGAGCTTCAGCTTGCGCTGCGCGAGATACTTCCAGATCCGAGCCAATGTCCCGGAGACGTTTTTGGCCCGCTTTTTCTTCTTATATTCTCCGCTTGCTTTCGACGGATCAGCGATGACCGGCGGCCTCGGCTGGCGGAAAGCTTCAGTCCATCCATTAGGCATGCAGCGCTTCCCCCTGTTCGAATTGGGATTCGTAAATATGGCGGTACAGATCCGACGCGCGCATCAATTCCTGGTGCGTGCCGCCCGCGATCAAGCGTCCTTCGTCCAATAGAAGGATCAGGTCGGCCGCCTGCGTGGAACTGATCTTTTGCGTAATCAGGAACGTGGTGCACGAGATATCTTCCAACGCGCCGAGCAGACGGCTTTCCGTCGCCAGATCGAGCGCGCTCGTGCTGTCGTCGAGGATCAAAATGGACGGCTTGCGCACCAGCGCCCGGGCAATCGATAACCGCTGTTTCTGCCCGCCGGACAGATTTACGCCGCGTTGGCCAAGCTGCGTATCGTAGCCGTTCGGCAGCTTTTCCACCGTTTCGTGGATCTGGGCGATCTTCGCGGCTTCTTCGATCTCTTCGAACGTAGCGTCCTCGCGGCCCCAAGCGATATTTTCGCGAATCGAGCCGGTGAACAGCAGCACTTCCTGCGGCACGTAACCGATGCTGCGGCGCAGATGCTCGGTGTCCCACTTATCGATGCTTCGGCCGTCGATGGTGATTTCGCCTTTGTCCCGATCGTACAGATGCGGGATAAGCTGCACGAGCGACGATTTGCCCGAACCGGTCGCCCCCATGATCGCTACCCGTTTGCCCGCGCCGATCTCGAACGAAATCTCTTCCAGGACTTTGATGTCGCTAGTCGGATATTTGAACGAAACGTTTTCGAATCGCACCGTTCCTTCGATGACTGGTTCTTCGCTTTGGGCGGAGGAACCGGATACTGTCGAGAGCGCGGTCGTTTTCGCCGACGACGCGGTCGACGTTTCGCCATTCTCCGTATCGAGAACTTCCTTCACGCGCTGCGCCGAAGCTCCGGCACGCGAGAAGGTTACGGCGATCCAGGAAAAGGCGGACAGCGCGCCGATCGTACGCAGCGCATAGTTGGCGACTGCGACCACTTCGCCGACGCTGGCACTGCCCGACGCAATATCCGCGCGGCCGAACCACAGCACGGCGATAATCGAAGCGTTCATGACGAGCATAATGAACGGCATCGTCGTTTCGGTCAGACGCAGCGCGGCTACCGTGTTTTTCATCAGCTTGCCGCTGGAAGTCGCGAAGCGGCCGTTCTCGTGCTTCATGCGGACAAATACGCGGATCAGGCGAATACCGGTCAAGTTTTCCTGAATGACGGCGTTGACCTTATCGAGCCGCCGCTGAACGTTTTTGAACATCGCGCCCGCGCGGCGCATGATCCACAATACGAAGACCAGCAGCAGCGGCACCGTGAGCGCGAGCAGCAGACCCAGTTTGAAATTAACGATCATTGCCATGGCGACGCTGCCGATCACAACAAGCGGCACGCGGGTCATGAAGCGGAGGCTCATAAATACGGTGTCTTGCAGCATCGTGATATCGCCCGTCATTCGCGTAATCAACGAAGAGGTAGCGAACTTGCTGAACACGGAATACGAAAACGATTGCACTTTCTCGTACAGCGTCCCGCGCAAATCGCTGGCAAAGCCCTGGCTGGCATACGAAGCGAAAAACGAACTGGCAATGCCGGCCCCGAACGCGAACAGCGTACCGACCAGCAAAATGCCTCCCCACATCCACACCACGTTCAGGTCCGAATTGGCGATCCCGTCATCGATGATCTTCGAGATCAAGTACGGCTGCGCAAGCTCGACCGTCAGCTCGATCACCATCATCAAGAGGGCGAGCAGGGATGCGGTACGGTACTTCTTTAAAAAGGAAAAGACAAGCGACATGATCATTCCTCCGAACCCTACGACAGTATTTTCATAAACATGCGGACAGACGATATTTCCAGTATACCGGATTCTTCCTGACATGAGTCTGACAGTAAGCTGATAATCGTTAACCTTTTTACAAATTGCTGCGTTTATTCTTACCGACATGATATGTTAAAAATTATTTACCCTTCTGCCGAGCGGAATAACTTGGTTTGGCCCGAGAAAGATAAAATTTCGTATATTTATGCGTGATTGACCAGGGATCGATTGGGTATTATACCAACGAACGGAAAAGGTGCGGCGCAGGGAAGCACGCAGCGAGTCCGAAACTACTTGAATCCGAAGGAGCGTATCCCATGTCCTATTCCCCACGAATGAACGGCAAAGTCTCGGTCGTCACCGGAGCCGGTTCCGGTATCGGACGCGCCGCCGCGCTGCGGTTGGCCGAAGAAGGCTCGAAAGTCGCCCTGATCGATCTGCACGCGGACGCGGCGGAGAAAGTGCGCGGCGAGATCCAAGCGGCAGGCGGACAGGCGCTGGCGCTGACCGTCGATATTTCCCAGCCTGCGCAGTATCGCGAAGCGTTGAAGCAGGTTGCGGATGAGTACGGCCAAATCGACGCGCTGTTTGCCAACGCGGGCATTCTGGGCGTGGTCGGACCGATCGAATCCATCGAGGACGACGATTGGGACAAGACGCTGACGAACAACGTCAAAGGCACGTTCACCAGCGTCAAATACGCCATTCCTTACCTGAAAGAAAACGGCAAAGGCAGCATCGTGCTCACCAGCTCCCTCAGCGGCACGCGCGTCTTCTCGCAAAAAGGCTTCTCCGCTTACAGCACGTCCAAAGCGTCGATCGCCGCATTCGGCCAGATGGCCGCGTTCGAGCTGGCTCCGTCCAATATCCGGGTGAATATCGTTGCGCCAGGTACGATCGAGACGAATATCTCCGAGACCGGCGAGCAGGAACCGGAAGTCGAAAACATGAACACGAAGCCCGTCGAATTCCCGGAAGGCACGGTTCCCCTGCCCGAAGGCAGCGGCAAACCGGAGCAGGTCGCGAATCTGGTGCTGTTCCTGCTGTCGGACGAAGCGGATCATGTCAGTGGGGCAGTCGTGCATATTGACGGGGCGGAATCGCTGTTCGTGGGATAGAGTCCGCCTTTCGGCAGGCTCTTCTTTTTTGTTTTTCTAAAAGTCTCCAGTTTCATCCTCTCCAATGCTTGCTCGTTATGTTACAATCCTAATAGTCATCTAGTTCTTGTGACTTAGTCTATTATAACCATGATGACTCAAATATTGGATTTAGAGGGGAATACAAAGAGATGAAAAAGAAAGTTTTGCTGTCTGTTCTGTTAAGCTCGATATTGTTAGGGTCCGCGATGACCGGAACCGCCGATGCGGCCGCGATGAGCGTATCCGTAGACGGAACGCCGCTCAAATTCAATACCAGCCCGATCGTTCGGGAAAGCACGACCATGGTTCAAATCGCTCCGATCTTCCGCAACCTGGGAATAAGCTTCGACTGGGATCAAAGGAAAAAACAAATCACGGCCACCAAAAACGGCACGAAAATCGTCATGACCCTCGGAAGTAAAAACGTTTATGTCAACGGTAATCGCACAGTCATTCAACAGCCTCCGATTTCCGTGAACGGTAATATTTTTGTGCCGCTGCGCTTTATCAGCGAAGTCACGGGAGCAACCGTTAATGTCAAAGGAAACAAGATCGACGTCTACAGTTATAAAGGTTCCGTACCCTACACCTACATACCGAACGTTCCCGCTCCTTCCACTAATTCTTCTTCAAGCACCGTAAGCAGAATCGAAAGTTACTTGAATCAAAACTACGGTACCGTTTACAGCGCGAAGCATGCTTTTGACGTATGGTATACCGTTCGCAAAGCCGGAGAAGGCTATTCGATCACGATGTCTCTGGACAATCTGACGGATATGCATACCTTACTTCAGGATGCTCAATCCGATATGAGAGTGGTGGAAAAGCTGACCCGAGACTTCACGGAGGACCTGCACACTCGATTCGGCATCGATATTTTTCTCGAATACGTCTATCTGACGACGGAACTTTCTTTTTATCCGGAAACGGATTTGAGCAAGGCCGAAATCACCCCGCTTGATAACGGAAATTATCTTCTGATCGTTCCCGAATTAGCTGGTTATTACAATTTCCAAAGTAGGGAGGCGCAGTTTTTCTACTTCGATGACAACGAGGGACTAAGCTTGATGTCTCAGACCGATCTTTAAGATCGTTTTCGGACTTCCATAACCCATATGTTGAAAAAAAGCTGTCCGCCGCAAACGGCAGGACAGCTTTTCGCGTTGCTCTTTTTGGCAGGCTGCGTCTTTGAAATATGATCAGCGATTGTTCGGAGCAATCTCTTTGACCGAATTCCCGAACACCCTCCGCCCGATCTCCCGCTTCCCGCCTTCGAACGCCAATCGGAACGACTCCTCCGCTTTGATGTCCTGCGACGAGAAGCCGAGCATCACGTCAAGTTGAACGTTTTCCAACACCAGCTTCAGGTCTCGGTCGTGATAGCCGATCGAGTCGAACGAGATCTCGAACTCCAGCGTGACCCGCCCACCGGACGGAATACTGACGCGCTTGTATGCTTTCAGCTCGCGCTCGGGTTGCAGCACGCTGGCGTACTTTTTCCGCACGTATACCTGCACGACCTGATCGCCTTCGCGTTCGCCCGTGTTCAGCACGTCCGCCGTCACTTTAATTCCGTTCTCCGCCTGCTCGAAGCTTACGTTTTCCGCTTCAAACGTCGTATAGCTCAGCCCATAGCCGAACGGATACAGCGGCGCCAAGTCCATCTCCAGATATTTGCCGCGCCAGAACTGCTTGTGCCCGGTCGCGAGCTGAGAATAATGCACCGGCAGTTGGCCGAGTGCTTTCGGCAGCGTGACGGACAGCTTGCCGCCCGGGTTGCAGGCTCCGGTCAGCGTCTCCGCAATCGCGTCGGCTCCGCGCATGCCCGGCTTCCACGCTTCGAGAATCGCGTCCATCGACTGGCTTTCCTCCAACAGCTCCAGCGGACGGGCGTTGCACAGCACCAGCACGACCGGACGTCCTGTGTCTTTCAGCGCGCGCAGCAGCTTTTTCTGCTCGTGCGACAGACAGATCTCCACGCGGTCCGTCGATTCGCCGCTGTCATTCTCCCGCCCCATGCCGCTCGTATCGCCGCAGACCGCGATAATGACGTCCGCATCTTTGACCGCAGCAACTGCTTCTTCGATCTGATAAAAGTCGGCTTCGCCGTTGTAGTCGGTCGTGTCCTTAATACCGGTTTTGTAGACGACGTCGGCGTTCGGCAGCGCGCTTTTCAAAGCTTCGTAGACGGTCGGCATATCCTGATGGTAAAGGTCTTCATACCGCGTATCTTTCTTTTTGAAAAAGAGCGTCCGCGCCAATACTTCTTCCTCGGTCAGTCCTTCGGAGTGATAGTACATGTCTTCGATATGCGCCGGGTACGAATAATCGCTGTAGCCGAATTCCTTCACATGGGCTAACGGGCCGATCACGGCGACTTTTTTCAAAGACGGATCGAGCGGCAGGATGCCGTTTTCGTTTTTGAGCAACGTCATGGTACGCAGCGCCATTTCTTTGGACAGCTTCACCATATCCGGCGTGCAGACCGAAGATTCGGTCGCCGCTTCGTCCACGTACGGATTGTCGAACAAGCCGAGGCGGAATTTGAGATCCAGCACTTTACGCACGGCGGAGTCGACGAGTTCAAGCCCGACCGCCCCTTTTTCCACCAGACCCTGCAAGTATTTCTCGAACATGAAGTCCAGCTCGCATTCGATGCCCGCTTCCAGCGCCAGCTTCACGGCTTCTTCCTGCGTCTCGCAATATTCCTGGAACGACTGGATCAGCTGAATGCCGTTGCCGTCGGAGACGGTCAGCCCTTCGAAGCCGAGGCGTTCTTGCAGCAGAGTGCGCAAGACATGCGATGATGCGTGTACCGGCACATGGTCGATCTCGTGGTAGGCCGCCATAACCGACAGCGCGCCCGCGTCGCGGATCGCCGCTTCGAACGGTACCGCGTACTCGTCGAGCAGCTCGCGATCCGTCACGTGCACCGGTCCGCAGTTGCGCCCGCCGTCGCTGATGCCCTGCGCCACGAAATGCTTGAGCGTCGCGATGATGCCTTGCGTTAGATCGTCGGATTGCAATCCTTGCACATAAGCGGTTCCGTACTGGCTGACCAGGTACGCGTCTTCGCCGAACGATTCTTCGTAACGGCCATAGCGATGATCGCGAATCACGTCGACGACAGGGCCGAGCGCCCAGCGTTCGCCGGTGGCGATCATCTCGCGGCGCATCGCGTCGGCCATTCGGCGCACCGGCTCTTCGTCGAACATCGCGCCCGCGCCGATATTTTGCGGGAAAAGGGTATGGTTGCGGCTAAGCACGCCCGACGTCGCTTCGGTCATGAACAGCACCGGGATGCCGAGACGCGTTTTTTCCACGAAATGTTTCTGGATGGTATTCATCGCGCGCGCCATTTCCGCCGGGAGCAGATCCGTCGCGCCGCCGATCCGACTGATATAGCCGCAGCCGTGCGGAACTTTCTCGCTGGTAAGCTCTGCCGAGAACACGAAATTTTGCACGTCGGAAATCATGCTGCCGGTCCGTGCCGAGGTCAGTTGAGCGACTTTTTCCTCCAGCGTCATCTGCGTCAGCAGGTCGTTCACGCGTTCTTGCGTCGGTCGGGATGGGTCTTTGTACGTCATATTGGATTGCCCCCTTTGAGTGTATCGCGCCTATGAAACCTAATATATGTAACCGCTTTATTTAGACATTATTATTATATAAAACCTTTTCGGAGAAAGCTATGTCGGCTTGCCAAAAAATAATCCGGAGCCGCATTGCTAATTGTAACTTTATAAGTTACAATTAGTCCAAATGATTCGCTTTACCATTTCGAACTTTAAAGGAGCGTTATAGATGATACAGGAAAACAACGAATTGATTTATATATGGGATGCCTATTGCGGTTGGTGCTACGGTTTCTCCTCCACGTTGGGCAAGCTGCACGCCAATCACCCGGAGCTGCCGCTGTCCGTCTGGTCCGGCGGGTTGTTCACGGGCGACAACGCGCAGCCGATCGGGGCTTTTCCGCATATCGCCTCGGCCAATGCACGAATCAGCGAACTGACAGGCGCAGAATTCGGGCCTGCCTATGGTAAGTTACTGAAGCAAGGCGACGCCGTCATGGATTCCGAAGCCGCCGCTGCCGGATTTACCGCTTTGCGTAAGCTGGCGCCCGAGCGTTCGGCAGAGTTGGCTTCGGCCATGCAGCGTGCTTTTTATCAGGACGGAAAAAGCTTGAGCGAACCGGACACCTACCGCGGGATTGCCGAGCAGTTCGATTTGGATGCGGAAGCCGTTGCAGCTCTCATGAACGCGCCGGAAACGGCAGCCTCCGTTCGCAACGAGTTTATCCGCGTATCTCGGCTCGGCGTGCAAGGTTACCCGACGCTTCTGCTCCGTAAAGGCGACTCTCTGTACCAACTCGGCGGCGGTTCGACCACGCTTGAGGTGTTGGAAGAACGTCTGGCTGGCGTATTGGCCTGATCGAAACCTCCGACCACCAGCCTCCCAGTCTGAGCATATTGCATCAAACAAGGTTGCGGAAGCCCGGCATTTTCATACACTTTACTCGTTAATCTAAAAAATGTTGCAAGCATCCGTTATTTCTGGCCGTCTTCTGTCTTCTGCACAGAGACGCCAACAAATAACGGATAGCTGCAACATTTTCTTGTTCATGCCGAAGATTCGTGCGCCGCCCTTATATCGGACGCGTTAAGGCAACGTAATATCCTCTTCGACCTTGATCGGCGTCATGAAGGCGTCCGATTCGAGCAGCGGAGCGATCATGGCGGCCATTTCGCTACGCGTGACTTTTTTATTCGGATTCAACGTCCCCGTGCTGGTCACTTCGATCAGTCCCGCCGCGTAGGCGGCACCCACATCGTCGAGCGCCCAAGTCGGAATATTGTTCACGCCGCCGAGCCCTTCCGGAAGCGGCTGCGATTCCAGGTGTGCGGCGCGTGCAACCATTGCGGCCGCTTCGGCGCGCGTTACGGGAAGTTTGGGACCGAATGTGCCTCCCTTTTCCAAATAACCCTCGTATACGCCCGCAGCACTCAAACCGCCGACGTAACGAATCGCCCAGTCCGGAATCGGGTCGGTGAAATACACATCAAAAATGCTGCCGTTTGCTTTCATCGCACGTCCCAAAATCACGGTGAAGTCGGAACGGCCGATTTCGGCTTTGGGGCGGAATTTGCGGTCCTTTGAGGCTTTGACGATTCCTTCATTATAAAGGGTCATGATAGCGTCACGGTTTGGATCTTTGGCGATATCATAAAAAGGCTCCGGCGCTGTCGGCGTTGTCGTACCCGTCGAAGGTTTCGCCGTGGACGAAGCGGCGGGCTTAGTTGTCGAAGCAGCCGGGGATGCCGTCTGACCCGCTGCGGCTGCATCCGTCCCCCCGTTAGCCGGAGACACGCCTGGTGCCTCTTCGGCTACCGATTCTACCGCGGGTCCCGAAGCTCCGGATACTCCGTCTGTCGCTTCGGATGTCGAAGGCAAAGTTGCATCCGCTGCTTCCGGTTCGGTTGGCGTCGAAGCCGCAGGCGTCGTACTTGGCGCAGGCACCGAGGTCGGCGCACTGGCAGCAGGCTCGGCAGCGCCGCTAGTTGCAGAGACAGACGTTTGCTCCGCATGTACGGCAGGCAAACTAAACGACGGTGCCGCAAGCAGGGATGCCGCAGCCAAAACCAGAATTTTTTTGCGTTTGTTGCGAGTAGTCGATTTGTGCATGATTCATTTCTCCTCCTTAAAAACGATCATTCCCTCTACTACCTTACAAAAAATATTCTTTTGATGCAAAACGGAGTTAAACTACCTACTTTCTCCCAAGCTACTTAGCCAGCATATTCTTCGATCTTAAAACTCTGCTTGTAACAAAAAAGCGGACCGCGTTCCCTGGATGGAGACGGTCCGCTTACTATCCAACTGTTATGCCGATCCGGGATCGGCGTGAATCCGTATTAGCCTTTTACGAGGTACTTGGCAATCAGGCCTACCAATTGACCGCGCGTTACTTTCGCGTCGGCAGCGCCGACTTCGATCGTAGATGGCTGAACATTGGCAGCCAACGCGATCAGTTCTGCGGCTTCGGCGTTCGTCACGATATCTTTATCGCGGAAAACTTCGTCCTCATAGCTGCCGAGCAGACCTTTCTCTTCCAATCCCGTCACGTACGGTGCCGCCCATGCCGGAATCGTATTGATGTAGAACGGATTCGCGGTGTCGCCTTTCACGCCGAGCGCACGGCCCAGCATTGTGACGAATTCGGCGCGCGTCACGTTCGCCGCCGGACGGAATGTACCGTCTGCATAGCCGTTAACGAAGCCGGCGGCGTGCAGAGCTTCGATCGAAGCCGCATTCGCGTCGCTTGCGATATCGGAGAATGCGGATGCCGGAGTTTCGCCCGACGGAGTTTCGGAAGCTGTTCCCGGAGCGTCGGTAATACGGCCTTCTGTCGCTTGCTTAACCGTACCTACGCTATCGAGGTATTCACGGAATACTTCGTAGTCAACCAGGTTCAGTTCGTAGAAACGTCCGTCTTCTTTGGCTGCTGCCATCGAACGGTAGAAGTCGCCGCCGCCTGCGATGTACGAGTTCGTAGCTACGATATAGTACGAGTTTGGCTCGATTGGCTTGTACTGGCCGTTTTCGCCCAGAATCTGAATATCGGTAATACGCGAACCTTCCTGGGTCAGTTCACCCGTTACCGAATCGATCTTCTCGCCCGGCTGCTCGGAATCGTAAGTGAACTTCATGCCGGATACTTGCGGGAAGCGGCCTTCGCCTGTTTCCACGCCGCTAACGCCGTTTTCCAGCGCTGCCTTGATTTCCGCGCCCGTCATTTTCAATGCGCTCAGGTTGTTGCCGAAAGGCATTGTCGTCAGCAGCGCGCCCAGCGTAATGTCGCCGGAAGGAATCGTTGCACGAATCCCGCCTGCGTTTTGGATGGTCACGTAGCCTTTAGCGTCATCAAGCTCGACAATGCTTTCGACTTTGGCTCTCATGCCGTCCGCCATGAAATCGCCCAGGTTCGTTTCTTGCTTGCGTACACTGTTACGCTCGCCGTCCAGCGTCACGTCGGACTTGCCGATAACCGTCGTTTTGAGTTCTTCCAATTTGGCTGCGTATTCTTTCAGCTTGGTTGCGGAAGCCTCGTCGCCTTTGATCACATAAGACTCGTCTTCATTCTTTGCGTCAACGTTGATCAGTTGGCCTTCCCATTTAGTCAGAACGCCTTTGTCGTCGAACGTCGCGTCCAGCTTGCCCAGGTTTACGCCGTATTCGCCCGTTTGCACGATGACGACCGGCGCTTCTCCGCCTTCATATACGGTAGGCTCATCCAGCTTCGTATGCGAGTGGCCGCCGACGATGATATCGATGCCGTCTACTTCTTTCGCTACCACCTGATCTTCCGAGTAACCCAAGTGCGACAGCGCGATGATTTTGTTCACGCCTTTTGCCGTCAGTTCGTCGACTGCTTTTTGTGCGCTCTCAACATCATCCTTAAATTTCACGTCTTCGCCTGGGGAAGCCAGTGCGATCGTGTCGCTTGTCGTCAAGCCGATGATGCCGACTTTTTCGCCTTTGACTTCTTTAATGATCGCTGGGTAGATTTTGCCTGCTGCCCCTGGCTCGCCGATCGTCGTGTTCGCATAGCTGCCCAGATCTTTGTCCGCCGAGAAGTCGATGTTCGCGCTCACGAACGGGAACTTCGCGTCTTTTACGAATGGAACCAGACCCGCAGGTCCTTTATCGAACTCGTGGTTGCCGAACACCATCGCGTCATATTTCAGTTGGTTCATGAAGTACAGGTCAGCCAGGCCGCCGTATTGGTTGAAGTAAAGCGTACCGGAGAATACGTCGCCCGCGTCCAGCAGCAGCGTGTGGTCGTTGCGCTCCGCATTGATTGCCGTTACGCGGCGATCGATGTTATCCAGGTGAGCATGCGTATCGTTCGTATGTAAAACGCGCAGATCAAATCCGCTTGCCGGTGTTGTTGCGGCCGCTTGAACGGGTTGGCCGCCCAGTGCCGGCGACAAACCGGTTACAAGTACCGCCGCTGCGAGTGCGACGCGGACGTTTTTATTTGATTTGAATCTTTTCATGAATCTTTTGCCCCCTTGAGGAAAAGTTGTGGTTGTTTTCATTCTATGTCTTTCTTGACAAAACCCGAACAAAACTACTTATTCTCCTCCGTAATCATATATAAACAAGCAAGCAAAAGTAAATAGCTTTTACATAAAACGCTTTTTCGCGGTTCTTTTTTTACAAAACACGAACAAAACCGTCTATCCGCATGTTGGTTGTATCCATTGATTTTAGATGCTTTGTGTCCCATAATAAATCAGATATACGCTTGCCGAATCAAGGGGGAATTTTCAGATGACATTAAAAAGCCGTTTTGACTTCCATACGCAAATTGACCGTTTGGAGAGTGCTTCCGAAAAATGGGACGGACGCGAGAAGATTTTCGGCGCGCCGAACGCTTTGCCGTTATGGGTAGCCGATATGGATTTTGCCGCACCGCAAGAAGTATTGGACGCTTTGCACAAACGCGTGGATCACGGAATTTTCGGCTATACGTTCCGTACGCCGGCGTATTTCGAAGCCGTGATGAATTGGATGAAGGAACGCCATAATTGGGAAATTCAGTCCGAATGGATCACGTTCACGCCGGGCGTCGTACCCGCACTGGCGTTCGCCGTAGAAGCTTTCACCAAGCCGGGCGACAAAATCGCGATTCAGACTCCGGTTTACCCGCCTTTTTATAATATCGTGCGCGAAAACGGACGCCAATTGGTCACGAATCCGCTGAGCGTCTCGGAAGACGGCGATTACGCGATGGACTTCGACGATCTGGAACGCAAACTGTCCGACGACGTGAAAATGCTGATCCTGTGCAGCCCGCACAACCCGGTCGGCAAAATCTGGGCTCGCGAAGACCTGGAGAAGCTGGCCGAGATCTGCTTGAAGCATGACGTGCTGGTCGTGGCGGACGAGATCCACGCCGACCTGATCTTCGAACCGAAAACGCATATTCCGTTCGCTTCCGTATCCGAATCGGCACGCGACAACTGTATCGTCTGTACCGCGCCGAGCAAAACGTTCAATCTGGCGGGACTGTCGGTATCGAACATCATCATCCCGAGCCGCAAACTGCGCACGACGTACGAACGCACCGTAGCCAAGATGCACGGGTTGGGCTCGATCAGCACAATGGGCGCTACCGCGACCGAGGCGGCTTACCGCCACGGCGGCGAATGGCTCGACGAGCTGCTGGGTTACGTTCGCGGCAACATGGAATACGTGCAGGCCCAGATTGAAGAACATCTGCCTGAATTGTCGGTGAAGCTGCCGGAAGCGACGTATCTGCTGTGGATCGACTTCCGCGGACTGAACTTGGACGCCAAGGAATTGATGCAGTTCCTGCTGCACAAAGCAGGCATCGCGCTCAATGACGGAACGATGTTCGGCGTCGAAGGCGCAGGCTTCATGCGGATGAACGTCGCATGTTCGCGCGTCGTGATCGAGCAGGCGATGGAGCAGTTGAAAACGGCGGTGACGGAATTGCGCGGCGCCGAAGCGTAAGCCGAATGTTTCACAGCCATTGCGACACGAAAAACAAGCCTCCTCAACGGGAGGCTTGTTTTTCATGCTGCCTTACCGCAAGCTCGCCGAATCGATCTGTTCGATTTCGCGCTCGGACACTCGCTTACTTATACAACGGCCCATACACCTTGCAGGCGCGGTAATCCGCCCCTTCCGGGTCTTTCGTTCCGAACGCGCTCCAGGCGCTCGGACGGAAAATGTGTTTGGGATCGACGTTGTGCATATTGACGGGAATGCGCAGCACGGAAGCCAGCGTGATCAGATCGGCACCGATATGGCCGCAGCTGATCGCGCAATGGTTCGAACCCCAGTTTTCCATTACGCCGTATACGTCGTCGAACACGGGATCGCCGGGGATCAAGTTCGGCACGAACCAGGTGGTCGGCCAAGTCGGCGTGGTGCGCAGGTCGAGCGCGTCGTGCATGTCCGGCGGCAGCTCCGTGGTCCAGCCTTCGGCCAGTTGCAGCACCGGGCCCAGCCCGTCGACCAGATTGAGGCGCGACATCGTGACGGGCATGCCGCCCCGTGTCGTGAAGTCGGTCGAGTAGCCGCCGCCCGCGAATTGGTCCATGTAAGTCGGACGCCATGACGTCGCGGCCAAGCAGGCTTCGACTTCCCGTTCGTCGATTTCCCAATGGGGCTTCATGACCGGCCGGCCGTCGCTGGATTGTTCGCCCGTGCCGTCCAGCGCGGCCGGACCGGAATTGATCAGATGGAGAAAACCTTTTTTCGCGATTCCTTCAGGCGGCCGGCCTGCGACCCGCTGTACCGCCTCGGGACTCCAAAACGCGCGAACATCCGCGAAAATCTGCGCCGTGTGCGACAGGTAATGGTTGAATAGCATGGAGATCGCGTTCAGATTGTCGTTTTCCGTGGCGACCATGTACGGCTCGCGGATACCGTTCCAATCGAACGAACTGCAGAGGATCGCTTCGAGAAAATCGGCGCTCGGATTGCGGTCCGTCCATTCCCGTTGTCCCTGGAAACCGGACGCGACCGCATTGTACCCGTACGCTTCTTCTTCGAAGCCAAGCTCCGCAAGCTTCGGATTGCCGATCATCAGATCGCGCACGATCAGGGCCATTTGAACCGACTTGGCCCAGTTTTCTTGTTTTTGCTCCGGCGCGATCTGTTCCTTTTCTTCGTTGGGGTCCGGTCCTTCCGCGCAGTTGGCCCGCGTCCATTCCAGCGCCCGATCGAACTCTTCGGGATCGTAGATGCCGTCTTCGATCCGCCGCGTCACTTCGGTCATATCGACGTATGCGTTTTTCATGCCCAGATAACGGCGGTAAAAGCTTTCGTCCACGATGCAGCCCGCGATTCCCATCGATACCGTGCCGATCGACAAATACGATCGGCCGCGCAGCAGCGCCGCGGCATATCCGGCTCGGGCGAAACGCAGCAGCTTCTCGCGCACGTCGTCCGGAATATCGCGATCGGCCGGCTCCTGAATATGGCGCCCGTAGATTTTGAACGCCGGAATGCCTTTCTGGTTATGCGCGGCATGCAGGGCGGCCAAATAGACCGCGCCCGGCCTCTCCGTGCCGTTGAAACCCCATATCGCGTGCGGCAGCGTCGTATCGATCTCCATCGTTTCCAGCGGATAGCACCAACCCGCGGCAACGGTGAGAATGACGCCTACGCCTTCGCGCCGAAAGTTTTCCGCGCAGCGCGAAGCTTCCGGCATACCGGAGATGCACGTATCGAATACGGTCACTTCCGCTCGCGTGCCGTCGGGATTGCGGACATGCTCCCGAATCAGATCGGCCGCGGCCTGCGCCAATTCCATCGTCATATCGCCGATTGCCGCCTTCACGCGCTTCCTGCGGTCAACGATCGGACGAATGCCGATCTTGGGAAATCCGCCCGCATAGCGGTCATTTTGCTGCATCATGGAATCATCCTCCTGCTTCGGTTAATGGATCATGTTCGATTCGGAATATTGATCGGAATATTGAATACATGCCGACCCGCCCCCGCTTCGACGATTTTTCTTCCGGACTTCGTCTGGTCAGCAACCGCAACGGCGGTTCCGATGTCCGCTGCCACGTTTACGCGATGCGGCCGAAACCCTTCCGCTTCGCCGGGCAGCGCGACTTCGGCCGATATGCCTTCCGGAATCTCAAGCTCTAAAACCAAATGTCCTTCTTTCCGTCGCCAACCGGAACAAATCCGGCCGGCCGGTGTATCAAGCCTTGCCTCCGCCCATTCCAATCCGGCGGGAATGTACGGCCGAATGCCAATCTTCGCGTAACCCGGCCTCAGCGGCTGTATCCCCGCGATGCGCGTGTAAAACGAAGCGCCGATTCCGCCGAACATCGCATGATCGTGCGAGTGCATGCCGCCTTTGAAGCTCCACTGTTCCCATAGCGTGGTCGCTCCCTGCGCGATCTGCCAACCGAATCCCGGATATTCTTTGGTGGTCAACAGTTCGTACGCCAGGTCGATATGTCCGTGATCGGCCAGCACGTCTAGCAGATGCCGCGTTCCGTAAATGCCCGTGCCCGGATGCCCCCCAGCTTTTTCGATTGCGGCGACCAGTGCGTTCACCGCGCCGGCAATCTCTTCTTCGGGCACTAAATCGAACGCGAGCGGCAGCAGCTGAGACGTCTGGGAACCTTTACCGTAGACGCCGTTTCCGCGATAAAAATAATCATGGAAAGCTGCGCGTGCTTTATCCGCCGACGCCCGGAAACGCATCGCGTCTTCTCTATAGTCCAATGCTTCCGCCGCTTCGGCGGCAACGCCCGACTGCATGGCGTACAGCGCGGTATTGACCAATTCCGGATCCCCGAAATAATTGTCCCAGCCGTCTTCGTTCGGGGGACACCAATCGCCGAACCCTTCGGTGACAATAAAGCCGGGCCAGCGGTCGCTTGCATATTCGATATATGCCTTCATGGACGGATAACCTTCGCGCAGCAAATCCAAATCGCCGTAATGGCGGTACAAATGCCAAGGCAGCGTCACCCTGTCGCCGCTCCAGTCGGGGTTGCTGTCGCTGCCGACGATGTCGTTCATCCATTTTCGGTAGTAGGCTTTCATATCGAAGTTGTGGATCGCCGCTTCTTCCACGACCGCCGAGTCCATCAGGCAAGGCGTGCGTTCGTCGCGCTGGCAGCAGTCGGTCGGAATGCTGACCAGATTGTTCAGGATCGAATGCCGGATATTGGATTGAATTTGTTCCAGAAGCGGATCGGACGAACGGAAGCTGCCGCTTTCCCGCACATCGGCGTGAACCGGGACGGCTTGGATTTTCGGCAAATTCGCAGTCGTTCGCACCTGTACGTAACGGAACCCGTGATACGTGAAGCGGGGTTCGTACGTCTCCGTCCCGCTGCCGTTCAGCACGTACACGTCACGCGCGCTCGCATTGCGGTTGGTCCACGGGTCGATCGCGCCCCGTTCGTCGATCAGTTCGCTGTAAAGCAATTCGACTTCATCTCCCGATGTTCCCCGTACCTCTATCCGCGCCCATCCTGCTATATTTTGGCCGAAATCGTATACGGTAATTCCGGGCTCCGGCTGATACGCGCATAACGGTTCGAGCGGTCGATGCGCGCGGATCGGCGGCTGGGCGTTGGGCTCCAGCATACCTTCCGGAGCGGGCGCGAGCATGGCGGGCGTCCAGTCTTCGGCCGTCGCTGCCGCGTCCGTCACCGCGATCGCCGAATGCTTCGGCAGATCCCAACTCTTCGGCTTGAAGCGGGCATCATAGATCTCGCCGTCGTAAATATCCTGCATCAGCAGCGGTCCGGGCGCCCAGGTCCAAGATTCGTCCGTGCCGATCGTCGCCGCGCTTCCGTCCGCGAACGTCAGGTCGAGCTGAAGGATCAAAGCTTTGTCGCGTTTCCATTTCCAGCCCCAACGCGAGTAATTGAAGTTATAGCCGTTGCCCAACATGGCACCCAGCACGTTCTCGCCTGATTGAAGCAGATCAAGCAGCTCGTCGGCTTCGTACGTATCGAACAGCAGCCGCTGTTCGTACGGCGTGTTCGCCGGGGCCAGAACGCGATCGCCGATCCGCTTCCCGTTCAGCGTCAATTCGTACCAGCCGAGCGCGTATACGCGAAGCCTTGCTTTTACCGGAGGCGACGGCAAAGAAAACGCGCGGCGGAACAACGGGTTGTCCACGGTCAGCGGGTTTTCGCACAGCGCCGTCTCGCCGGGCTTAAGCCGAAGACCGTTGCCCGACGGATCGAGGCTGCCGGCTCCGAAATGCAGCGCGGAAGGATCATAGAAGCGATTGACGTAAAGCGCGCGGCCGTCGGCGCCGAAAACCCGAAGCTTCCGGAACACGGCCGCCGACGCCGCTCCGGACCGGAACCCGATGCTGCCCCGTGCGAAAGACGCTTCGTGCAGTTGTTCGCTTTTCGCTTCTCCCGGAAGCAAAAGATCGGCCGACAACGTTTCCCGTCCGTTCAGATACACGCGCACGCGTTCGTTCTCCATCACGATGCGCGCCGCGATTTCGTGAAGTCGACGGCCGACCGCTTCCGCTTCGTTCGGTCCGGCCTGCCTCAATCCGTCTTCGCTTCCGCCTTCCCCGGCTTTATCTTCCGCCGCTTCCAGTTCCGCCGCATACGCCCGTGCCGCTTCCTTGCGGACGCCGCCGCGCACCTCGCATAGCGCAACGCTTCCGTCCGCGGTATCCAAGTTCAAAATGCGGCAATTTTCCACATCCCGCACCGCAAACCAGATTTCCGCGCCGCCGTCTTTTTCCAGGCTCACTCGCACTTCCAACGTGTGCACGTGCCAGTCCCGATGATTCTGCGTCGGCCGGGTAATCCATTGCGCGCTCCATGCTTCGGCATCGGCCGTGTATCCGGCGTTCGACGCAAGTTCCGTTTCTGCCCGCGCCAAGTCGTTTGGTTGCTCTGTTTCTTTTCTCACCGTCATTCCCCCGATCCTTCCGCTTTTTTCCGTTCTACGATCGCTCGGCGACCGACGTCCGGCCTGCTCGCACAGACGGCGCATTCCATGCTCCGATGCGCATGCTGCCAAGCCGTTCAGACACTTGTCCGTCGAACGCGATCACGCGCTCTTCGCCCGGGTAAAGCCCGAAGTCGTTGTCCTCCAAAAAACAATCCCAATCCGCCGGAAATCCTTCGACGATCACCCGGTAAGCCGGGAGGTCGCCGAGATTGCGAACGCATATCGCGCCGCCTTTTCCCCCGTATTCGATCGTCCATTCCAGCCGCGTTTGCGGCAGCCGCCGCAGCGGCGCGTCCGGCAGGCTGCCGTACAGTTCGAATGCCTGCTCCGCTTCCTCGCCCGGGTATTCGTTGGCGCTGCCGCGATGCCGTTGTTCGAATTCCAACAGCTCCGGCGTTTTGGGTTGGCCGTTGAACGCGTACCAACGATCCGACAGCAGATTTCCGCGTTCGTCGCGCAGCGAGATCGCCAAAAGAAACGGCGACAACTCCGAGGCTTCATCCGGAAGCGCTATCGGTTCGCAAGGCAGTTCGACCGTTTCGCCCGCCGCAAGCCGCACTTCGCCCAATGTCAGCGTATGCAGCTTGTTTAGGGAGGAGCCGTACAACACGACGTTCACGCTCGCATTTGCCAGCGCTTCCCGCGTATCGTTGGCCGCATGCAGCGAGAACTTCAAAGACTCTCCCGCTTCCCAACCTTCCGTTCGTTCGCAGACGACGAAAGCGCTCCGGGGCAAGCAGGTCTGCCTCGCCCGGTAATAAGACAGCTTCGGCGTGCCGTAAAAGTCGACGACGCCCCACGAATGTCCGGGGAACAGCTCGCTGAACTTGTAATACCAAAAGCCCGTTTTTCCCGTACCCGATCCCGCCCGCTGCACGTCGCCCGTAAAAGCGATCGAATTCCCCTGAGCGCTTTGCGAATACAACATATAATCGTCCCAGCTGCGGATCGGGCCATAAGCGCCGTAACGCATGACTTTGATGATATCTTTCAGGCCAAACTGATGAAAATGCGCTTTCCAGCCCCGGCTTTCCTCGGTCGGCGGGAACGCCTCAAGCTCCTCCGCGGGCATGTAACGCAGGCAGCTTGCACGGTCGGGCTGGCTCGGAATGCCGTATTCGCCGTAAAAAACGGACGGCATGCCCAGCGTCGACGCCTCCAGCGGTTCGCCGCCGTGATATGCGTCCCAGTTATGCACGCTGCCTCCCCACGGATCGGTCCGGTGAAACGGGCGCGACGGATCGAGCCCGCGGCAGCGGCGTCCGACCAGAAACAGTCCTTCGTCCGCGCCGCCGTGACGGCCGTTTTCGTTGCCGCCGCCCCACATGACAAGCGAAGGATGGCTGCGCAGCCTTTTTACGGAACGCGACACCTGCCGGTCCAATACGCCCAAGTCGGTGTGAGGCGCATCCGGCGGTCCCCAGCACAGCGGGAACTCCTGATACACCATGATCCCTTTTCGATCGCACAGATCGTAAAAGAAATCCGATTCCACCAGTCCGCCGCCCCAGGCCCGCAGCATTTGGACGCCGCCTCTCCGGGCTAGTTCCAGCAGCCTTTCGTACAGTTCTTCGTTTTGCTCCAGCATCGGCTCCGGCCAGCACCAGTTCGCGCCTTTGACGAATATCGGAACGCCGTTGACGACGAACTGCCAGCGGTAATGTTCCTCGGGCTTCGCTGCGGGAGCCGGAGTCATCTCAAGCGTGCGTATGCCGAAAGGGATCTGTATACGATGCAATTCGCGGAATTCCTGTCGGTACGCGTCTTCTTCGACGGCGTAAACGCTAAGGGATAGCGTGTACAGATTCGGATCGCCGTATCCGACAGGCCACCACAAAGCCGGATCGGGCAGCGATACTTCGGCGGCGAACCGGCTCAGACCGTATTCGATTCGGGCTTCGGTCCGGAACCTCAGTTCTTGCGAAACGCCGGGCCGGCTGCCTTCCGACCGTTCCCCGGTCTCGCTTCTTCTATCAGCCGCGGTTCTTTTTCGCCGTATCTCCAAGTCCGCCGGGACGGCCGTTCGATCCGAAAGGTTTGCTTTTCGCCGGATACCCAGCTCGACCCGTACTGCCGTGCGTTCCGGCAGCAGGCTTTCCAGCTCGTATTCGATCCGCAGCCCGGCGCTTGCCGCGTTAATCGACCGGGTGACGACGTAAGGATGCCGTACCGATACGTCCGGCTCCGCCGTTACGGTCACGTCCCGCCAGATGCCGAGCGAGATCAGATGCCCGTAATGCCAACCGAAGCCGGGACTGCCTTTGAGCTTTCCGTTCCACGACTCCGGCGCCTGGTCGATTCGCACGACCAGCTCGTTGAGACCTTCGCCGCCGAAGCGGGCAAGCCCCGAAATATCCAGATCCGGCCCGCCGAACATGCCCGCGTGATGCCCGAGCGACTGCCCGTTCAAAAAGACCGTCCCCGAATAATCCAGACCGCCGAACCGCAGCGTCAGAGTGCGGCCGCGCCACTTTTCGGGCAGCTCGAAACTTTTGGCGAACCACCAGTCCAGACGCTCGATTCTCGTACGGCGAAACCAGGCGGGAAACTCTTGCGGTTCGCCGTGCTGCTCCAACTCGTCAATCGTATTGGTGTTCCAATGCGGATCGGGAAGCTTGCCGAGATCGACCAGCGCTTTTTGCACGGTCAAAGGAACCGACACTTCGTCCCAATCCCCGCGGTCGAAGCCGGACGCGTACCATCGCTCCGCCATGCCCGGACTTTCTTTTCCTTTCCGTCCGAACCAGCCCGTAAACGGAGCCGGATCGCCGGGATCGGCAGGTTCGCAGCTTTTCATGCGCCAGACACCCGATAAGGACAATGTTTGCTTGTTTTTTGCGGAGTCGGAGCAAACTTCGGCTCGGCTTCGATCCGATGAATCCGCCCGAAGATTGCTTTCCTTCTCTTGATCGCGCTCCGTCGGACGCGCGTTTTCGGTCTCGGTTTCCGCGTCCCGACCAGGCTCCGTCACGCGCTTCAGAACCGCCGTTCGAACCGGCAGCGCGCATTCGGCTTCGATCCGCGCATCGCCGTGCAGCGACGAGCGATTATACGCTTCGTCTTCGATCTCGTCGAGATAGCGTACGGAAGCTTGACCGGTACCGATATCGGAAAAAACGGCATGTTCGGGATCAAATCGATTGTTCATGGGCAGCATGCTCCTTTCTTTTGCTATGTATCCGCAACCGCTCAGACTCAACGTTGCGAATGTTGACTTTTGGCTCACATTTTCGCAGCTTCGCGGTCACCGACTGCTGACGCGACACGCTCTCAACCGCTTTACCGTTGAGCGTTCGTTCATCTGATCATTCCATCGTTCGAACTTTCGCTTAAATCGTCGACCGTTCTGCCATTAGGTCACCGCTCGACGACCTCCCAATCGTCCGCAGCGCTTTTTTCTGCGACAGTCCGCTCCCCAACACAACGACGGAGCCGCAATGCGGCTCTGCGGCTCCGTGATCGGCGTTGCGCTTTGAAATTGTCCGGTATCGCTTTTTACAGCCCGTGCTCGGTTCTCAGACGCTGCACTTCGCTGTTGTAGAACTCCGTGAAATCTTCCGCTCCGGCTTTTTTGAACGATTCCAGCGCGGCCTGTTTCGTTTTCTCGAACGAAGCGTCGTCTTTCGACAAGATGATCTTCGCGGCTTCGCGGGCGGCCAGCTCTTTGAGCGACGCTTCCTGCTTTTTGCGGTCTTCCGGCAGCACGACGCCCGGAACGGTCGAGCTTTTCAGAATTTCTTCGTCCGACAGTCCTTCCATCCAGGTGGTGTACGTGTCCAGTTTGCCTTCGTCGATCAGCTTTTGGAATACCTGCCCCGAATACGCAGCTCCGTAATGCTCGGCGAAGTCTTTTTCCAGCACGGTCGCCGATTGCTCCAAAGCTTCTTCGGACGTGAACAGATTGATCGGCTGGCCGTCATTCGGATCAACGAAATCGCCGCCCAGTCCGATAATGTTGCGGTCGAGCGACAGTCCCGACGCTTCGTATTCCGCTCCGCCTTTCGCTTTGAGCGCGAGCGTCTCGGCCGTCAGTTTCGGTATGCCGTTTTCTTCTTTCCAGTGCGTGCCTTCGATACCGTTGTACATGGTGCGGGCGCCTTCATAGGAGTAGATGTAATTCAGGAACTCCATTGCTTTTTCCGGGTTTTTCGAGCTTTTGGAGATGCTGTACGATTTGTCCGACCAGCCGATCGGGTTGACCTGGCCGGTCCAGGCCAGCTTGCCTGCCGGCACGACGACGTAGCCTTGTCCGTCATCGGTATGCTGCGCGTTGAAATCGCCCATCGCCCAAGTCGCCGGTCCGACGACGATCTGGCCGGACGTGGCTTTCGCCATGTAATCGTTGTTTTTCATCGTCAACGAATCGGGGTCGAGCAGTCCGCGGCGGTACGCGTCGTTATAGAAATCCATCGCCGTCCAGAAGTTGGAAGATTCGTCGGTCAGCACGCTGATGAAGTCGCTCGTGCCGACTTTGGCCGCCGTCAGGTCGCTCGTCGTTCCGGTCACTTCGGTAAAGGTAATCGGCGGGATCAGGTACGGCCAGATGCCCCAGTCCTGCCACATCGACACGCCATACACCGGTTTGCCGTCGTCGGTGGTCGGATGCTTGGCGACGATCTGCTCGACCGCGTCCAGCAGGTCGTCCATGCTGTTCAGCTCCGGCGCGCCGATTTCTTTGTACCAGTCCCAACGGATCGTCGGTCCGATCGTGATCGGCTGGATCGTCGAACCCGGCTTCGGCTGGACCTGCGGAGGCAGGAAGTACAGCGAATCCGTGCCGTTGCTCCAGTTCTTTTTGCTGTAATCGACGACGGTCGGAATATTGGCGGAGATGTCTTTGCCGTGTTCGGCCAGCATATCGTCCATCGGGACGATCAGGCCGCCTTCGATCAGCTGCTTTTGATATTTGGTCGGATCGGCACGCACGATGTCCGGCAGATCGCCGCCCGCGAGCAGCACGTTGAATTTATTTTCGTCCGCTTCCACGTACTCCACTTTGACGCCGACTTTGTCCGCGATTTCTTTCATCACGTCGCTGTCTTGATGCGCGTTCCATGTGGTACCCGGTTCCATGACCAGCACGCGCAGCGTGGTCAGCTCGCCGCTTGCGGTGCCGGCGTCCGCGCTTCCCGCATCCGTGGCCGTGTTGTTGGTCGTCGCTCCGCCCGAACAGGCGGTAGCCAGCAAAGCCGTCAGCAGCACCGGCGCGGCAAAACGAAATCCGACTTTTTTTCTCATACGTTGACCCTCCTCTGGATATGAATCTTTTCGCTATGACTATCGGCCCGATCGGCCGGACAATCCTGCAATATAGGCACGAACTTCGTTCGGGCGAACAGGTAACCCGTGCGCCTTCGGATTCGAGACGTTCCCTGCGGCCGCGATCAGCCTTTGACCGCGCCGATCATGATGCCTTTGACGAAGTAGCGCTGAAGCATCGGATACACGAGCACGATCGGCAGCGTCACCAGCATCGTGATCGTCATGCGGATCGACTGCGGCGTCAGCGTCCGCACCAGATCGCCCCGCGTCAGCTGCTCCGTCGTCATGTTCGACAAGCTGCTCGACTGGTTGAGGAAGTTGTACAGAACCAGTTGGAGCGTCTGGAGCTTCGGATTCTCGACCAGGAAAAAGTTATCGAACCAGGTGTTCCACTGCCCGACGGCCGAGAAAACGGCGATGGTCGCGATGATCGGCATCGACAGCGGGAAAATGATGCTCGTAAACACCCGGAAGTAGCCGGCGCCGTCGATCTTTGCGGATTCTTCGAGCGACGGCGGAAGTTGCTCGATGAACGTTTTGATCAGGATGATATTGAAGCCCGAGATGGCGGTCGGCAAAATGTACAGCAGGAAATTGTTTTGCAGCCCATACATTTTCATGGTCAGATACCACGGAATGAACCCGGCGTTGAAGTACATGGTGATCAGGACGAACCGGTAAATGAATTTGCGGAACGGCAGTTCGTCCTTCGTGATCAGGTAAGCGAAAAACGAACAGCTAAACACGGTAATGATCGTTCCGAGGATCGTCCGTCCGAGCGTTACGATCGCGGCGTCCGCGATGCCGGGAAGCTGCACAGTCGTTTTGTACGCTTCGAGCGAGAAACCGGCGGGCCAGAGGTAAACCCCTTTTTGCGCTTCGATCGAATCGCTGATCGAATAGATGAAGATGTAATAAAACGGATAAATGGTCACGATCACGAGCAGGCTCAAAAACGTATAATTGAATACCGTGAACGCGGCCTCTTTCCAATCGACAGGCTTGCGGCTTCGCGCCGGCTTGAGGTTGGCGGATGTGGTCATTGGCGGTCTCCTTTCGCGAACTCAGACGATGCTTTGGCCCCGGACTTTTTTGGACAGGGCGTTGACGCCGAACAGAAGCAGCAGGCTGATCAACGTTTTGAAAATGCCGACGGCGGTGGAGTACGAGTAGTCTCCGGTCACGAGGCCCAGACGGTACACGTACAGGTCAAGCACTTCGATGCGATCGGCGATCATCACGTTGCTGAATACGAGATACTGTTCGAACCCGGCCGACAGCAGGTTGCTGACCGACAGCAGCAGCAGCACGATGAATGTGGGCATGATGCTCGGGATCGTGATATGCCAGATCATCCGGAAGCGTCCTGCACCGTCGACTTTGGCCGCGTCGTATTGCTCGGCATCGATGCCGACGATCGCGGCCAGGTAGATGATCGCGCTCCAGCCGACCGATTTCCACAGCAGCAGCAGCGTTTGCACCGTCCATACGCGATCGTAGTTGCCGAGCACGTCCACGGGCGTGCCCGGGATGCCCATTTTCATCATGATCGAGTTGACCGCGCCTTCCGTGCTGAACATGCTGAACGCCAGCGAGAATACGATGATCCAGCTGATATAGTTCGGCAGCGTGGATACGGTCTGAACGAGGCGCTTGAACCATTCGGTCTTCACCTCGGACAGCATGATCGCGAACAGCAGCGGAATCGGCGCGGTCAGGATCGACAGCAGGCTGAGCGCCAGCGTGTTGATCAGCACCGGTCCCATGCGCGGATCGTCCAGCATGTTGCTGAAATTCTGGAGACCGATAAAAGCCGTCTGGCTGAGCGGTATGCCCGGCCTGTAATCGAAAAAGGCGTAGATCCAACCGAAAAGCGGGACGTAACTGAACGCGAGCGTGAACACGACGAACGGAAGCGCCATCAGAAGCAGCTTGATTCCGTCTTTGCGGAACAGCTTCGTTTTTCTGCTTGCGACCTGTTTTTTGGCGGCGTAGGTGAATGCCATGGCGACTCTCCTTCGATAAGCGTTTTTTTGAATCGGTAAGGCGTTGCTCTTGATTCAATGATAGCGCTTTCTATAAGAGCCAAGCCTGAAATTTCTACCGGAAAGGTTGAAAAAAATCTGGCGCCGCTTCCCGAAACTTGAACAATTCGACGATGCGTTTGAACGAATAGCAGACGAGCAGGCAAAACAACGTTTTTCCGACGCGCAAACGGCAAAACTCCCGGCCGCGCTTCGATCGGGAAGCGACAGCCGGGAGCCTTTTCCCGCATCGAACAAATGAGCAGCGTTACGGAATCCGAACGTTGGGCACGAACGGTTCTTCATCCCGCAAAACCGGAAGCGTGACCACCGCCTCCGCGCCTTTGCTCCGGGACACGAAACGAACGCCGTAACCGTCTCCGAAATACAGCCGGATGCGTTTGTTGACGTTGTTGAGCCCTACGCCGCTGCCGCCTTCGTCCGGACGCTGCGCGTCTCCCTGTGCCAGCCCGCGGTTCAACGCCTCCAGTTGTTCCGGCGTCAGCCCCGCTCCCGAATCTTTCACGCTCAGCGTAAGCACGCCGTCTTTTTCCGACGCGCCGATCTCGATCGCGATGCCCGGCGTTTCCTCCTGACGCGCGGCGGCAATCGAATTTTCGACCAACGGCTGCAAAATGAAGCGCGGCACCCGGCAGTCTTTCAGCTCCTCCGGCACGTCCTGCTCGAACCGGATATCGTCGCCGAAACGCATGCTCGCGATCGTCAGGTAGTTTTGCAAATATTCCAGTTCGTCTTGCAGCGCGCACATCGGATCTTTTTTCGAAAAAACGGGCCGCAGCAGATTGCCGAGCGCCACGATGGTACCGACGATGTTGTCCGCTTTGACGATCGCCGCCATCCAACGGATCATGTTCAGCGTATTGTACAAAAAATGCGGATTGATCTGGTATTGCAGCGCCTCCAGCTCAAGCTCGCGCTTTTTCTCCTGGATCTCGTTGTTTTTGTCCACCAGTTCCACCATGCTGAGCGACATTTCGTTGAACCTGCGGATCAGCGTGCCGAGTTCGTTGTTCGGGATATGGCGCATCGTGACCCCGAGTTCGCCTCGGCTCATGTCCTGCATCTTTTCCGCCAGCAGTCGCAAAGGCCGGATCATCCGTCGCAGCCAAAAATACGAAGCGACGAAGATCGCCAGCACGCTGAGCAGGAACACGATCGCCACCAGGCGCTGCACGGCGAAGATCTGCTCCGAATAGCGGGCGAGCGGAATTTCTTTCGTCAAATACCAGTCTGTCGCGTCCATGCGGTAATATACGATCTGCACGTCGCGGCCGCCCGAGCGTTCGTCGAAGCTGCCGTATCCGCCGGGATTGGACGAAGACGGGACGAACGGCGCGCGCGTGCCTACTTGTTCGGGGCGGCTCGACGACAGCACCGTCCCGCTCCCGTCGACGATATACATATCCCCTTCGTTCGGCTTCAGCGAAGCGGCGTAGAGCGAAGCCAGATACCGTTCGTCAATATTGAAAATAAGCGTCGCGCTCGTATTAGGGTCGTAGATGGCACGCGTGCCCCGCATCAGGCTGATCAGATACCCGTCGTCGTCTCCCGTCATATACGGATTGTAAAACGATTTGCGGATGCCGGGCTCCAGGATCAACTCGGGATAACGCTGGATCGTCCGCTCGAAAGGTTCCGAGGTGAAAAAGCTTTTTTTCCATTCTTCTTTATCGTAGACGAGCGTCCGGTCTTCGCTGCCGCCGACCGCGCCCAGATTGTCCGACGTGATATAGATGGAGTCGATATAGCCGTAGTTGTCGATAAAATCGGCGATGACGTTTTGCACGTCGTTTTTCGATTCCAAAAATTCGACTTCCGTTTTGTCCGCGATGCCGTACAGCAGATTCTGGATCCGGTCGTCCCGCAAAAACAGCATCGACAGCCGGTCCACTTCGCTCACCAGGCCGTCGATATTGTGGTCGAGCTGTTGAAACTGCTGAAGCAGCAGGCTTTCGTTTTGTTCCCGGACCATGTTCTGCATAAAAGAATAGATAAAATACGAAAATCCGGCCAGCACGGCCAGACTGATGAGCATGACGTAAAGCAGCAGCTGCGAGCCCAGTTTGCGGAACCCCCGCAGCGGTCTCATGACCGTTCACCGGAGCCTGTCAGCATCTGTTTGCGGTATTCGTTGGGATTGAGCCCGGTCACTTTTTTGAACACTTTGCTGAAATACGTATACTCCGGGGAGAAGCCGACTTCGACCGGAATATCGGACGGCTTGAGGCGGCCTTCGATCAACAGTTCTTTCGCGCGTTCGATCCGGTAGCGGTTCAAGTAATCGACGAACGGGGTTTGCAGCTCTTTTTTGAACAGATTGCTCAGGTAGCCGGGACTTAATCCCACGTGCTCCGCGACCGTTTGCAGGCCGATATTGTCCGCGTAATGCTGCTTGATGTAATCGAGCGCCCGCTTGATCTCGTCGCTCATGTGCATCCGTCCGCTTTCCTGCTCGGCGAGGTCTTCGATATAATCGGCCGCCTGATCCAGCATGTCCGGCAGATTGTCGCACTGCTCCAGATTTTCCGTGATGCTCAGCAGCAGCGTTTTCTCGTTCCGGCCGCTGTCGTACGCGTTCGTGCCGAGCCACTGCACGAAGCGCAGCAGCATGATTTCGAGCGAGCGGCGGCCGCCGCCGGCTTCTCGCTCGAAATAATCCAGCATCTCGTCGTATTCCCGCTGCTTGGACGGCATGAGCAGGGAGCGGATACCTTCGAAACGGCGAATCCGGCCGATCCGTTCGCGCACGCCCGACAAATCCGCGGAGTCGCCTTCCCGATGCCGCCGTCCGGGACCCGACGCGAATTTGCGCTCCAACGCCCGCTGCGCTTCGGCGTACAGCGCATGCAGGCTGTCGTAGCCGCTCGCGGTTCCGCCGATCCCGAACGAGACGGAGCCGTTGAAGTACAGCCGGATAACCTCCTGCACGCGGCCGAGAATGTCTTCGGTTTCGCGCGCGATCGCCTGCTCCGAGACCAGGTCGTCGAAATGCAGGATCAGCGCGTAGCGCGTGTCGCTCAGCTGCACCGCCTCGCCGCGCTTATGCGCCGACAGCACTTCCTCGAACAAGTTAAGCAGCGTCATTTTGATCAGATGGCCGTGTTCGTCGCGGAATTTTTCTTTGAGCCGGGCGTAACGGTCGACCTCGGCCACGCATACGCGCAGCCGTGCCGGAGACAGCCGCAGTCCGCTTCGCTCAATAAAACGGCCCAACTCGTCCGAGGAAAAGATTTTGTAGAACAGGAAGTCTTTGAACATTTTTTCTTTGAGCAGCTCGCGGTCGGACGACGAGGCTTCCCGCTGCGCGGGCGGTTGACGGTCGGGACGGCTTTCCAGTTCGCGCCGCACGGCGCCGAGCACGTCTTCGATCTCCTGCTCCGTCATGGTCAGCTTCAGGATGTAGCCCGTGACGCCGAGCGACAGCGCTTTGCGCGCCAATTCGAACTCTTCCAGGCAAGAAAGGACGACAATGCGGGTATCTCGGTCGGTCTGCCGGATATGGGAGATCAGCGTCATGCCGTCCATTTTCGGCATGGACAGGTCCGTGATGACGACGTCGGGCTTTTCCCGTTCGTAATACGCCCAGGCGGCTTGTCCGTCAGGGAAATCGGCCGCCACTTCCATATCGAATTTGCTCCAGTCGACCGAATTTTTCAATCCGATCCGGACCAGCATTTCGTCTTCGACGATCATGACTTTGTGCATGTTCATTCCTCCTCGATCGTCAGTATCCAATCGCAGCCGCGCCCGCTCGTCGGAGCGACGAAACGGGTGAACCCGTCGCCCGCTTCGGTGCCGGATGCCCCGCGTCGAACTCCGGTCCGCGGACAAAACCAGCTTGCGCGCCGCGCGCCGCCGAAGCGCTCCGGCTCGATATCGGCGTAAAGCCCGTTGGGGCAGTAAATCCAGGCGGCTTTTTCGCCTCGCGCCGCGACCATCCGGTTATCGCCGGGAAAGTTGGATGCGAGCAGCTCGGGCGCCGGACGGAAGGCCGGACCCAGATGCGGTTCGATCAGCGTCCGCAGATGAATCATCTGCTTCGCTCCGGGACGATACAGCGCTTTTTGCCACGGTATAAGGAAAAAGGAACCCGGTTCGCGAAAATCGGTCGAAGCGTACAGACCCGGCTTCGGTACCATCGGCCAGACCGAATGATGCCCATACGTATGCCCGAAAGCGCCGGATAGTACCGCGTAATAAGCGGCGCGGCGCACGTCGGCTTCGTCGAAATAACCGTTTTCCGGCCGGAAGCCGATCGGGATATCCTCGTAGCAGGGTTCCGCGTCGAGCGTGGGCTTGATCGGCGTTCGTCCGTAATCGGCCGCGACCCGCTTGTCGTTCGTGATTTCCCGTTCGCCGTGGCCCGACTGGATCATGTTGAAATCCAGCCAGTCTTCGTCGTGCATATGATGCGAAGAAGACTCCGCTCCTTTGGGATGGAACGTCATGAGCTGGCGCGCGCCTCCGGCTTTCAGCCCGCGAACGATGCCGTCCACGACCCCGAAATGCGCCGCGGTCGACAGCGGACGGTCGCCGCCGAGCACCCAGACCAGATTGCCGCGGCCGCCGTAACGTTTACCTAACCAGCAGCCGTAGTGATACGCATTGTCCGGAGCGAAAATTTCCGGTCCCGTGCCGTGCATCCGATTGAATTTGTCGCCCCAAGTCGGCAGCAGTGCCATGTACAGCCCGAGACGCTCAGCTTCGTCCAACACGGCGTCGACATGATGCCAATACGAGTCGTTGCCGTCCGGATCGGGCTGGGCCGGGTCCGGCAGACCGTTTGCGCCGGGTTTTAACGGCAGCCTTCCTCCCGCATTCGGCGTCGTGACCCCTTCAAGCTCGGCGAGCAGCACCGCCTGCACGACGGTGAACCCCTGTTCCGCGCGCGTGCGCAAAAAGTAAGAAGCTTCTTCGAAGTTCAGTCTGTGGAACAATTCCCAAGCCGTGTCGCCGAGCCAGAAAAACGGCCTGCCTTCTTCACTTTCCAGGTAGCGGTCGTTGTCCGATACCCGCAGACCGGGAAGGGCAAGCCGCCTTGCCGAGCCGGCGTCCAACGAATCTTCGGCAGGTCTTCCTTCCGTCGACGCTTGGTGTTCCGGTTCCGGTCGCAAAACGTTTGTGCCGCCCGCTTCCGAAGCCACGGAGGCAAAACGGCCTGCCGCTTCTTCATGCTGTTTTGGTTTTTGCCGCACGGCTTGTCCTCCTTTGCTGTTCATCGTTCGCCGCGATCGCGGCAATGCCTATAAGATCGAATAGACCCAGTAATAAAACTCGTTCCAGCTCCGCGTTTCCCCGTCCTGCACGTATTCCAGTTCGATGCGCAGATCGCTTTTTCCCGCGGTATAGGCAGCCGGAATATCGTATTCGTCCTCGAGCCATCTGCGATACGGATTGCGGTCCGCGACGTACCAGCTTCGTTCCGTAACCTTTTCGCCGTCCACGTAGACGTTGGCCCGCTGCCGCCCGACGATCTGGTCGGATCTGCGCCGCAGCCGCACGCCCGCGTTATCCGGCCGGACCGATACGCTAAACGAGCTTCGTCCTTCGATCTCGCGGCCGGTGTCTTTCAAAACCCGATTGGTTCCGTCTTCGTAAGTCGACTCCAGCGTATACGTGCCCAGATCGCCGGTCGCCCGATATTCGTGAATGCCTTCGGAAGCGGGATCGCCGACGTTCAGTTCGTCCGTCAGCACCATGCCCGGCTGATCGATTCCGTAATAAAACAAGATGCCGGAATGCCGGATATATTGGTTGTTGAACTCGCCGGATTCGATACCGAAGACCAGCTCCTGCCGGAACGGATAGACGTCTCCCGCGCACAGCCGCACCATCGACCACGGATTGTCCGGCTGCCCGTCGTAAGCGCTGGACGGATTTTGCTCCGGCGGCGTCGGAAAGCCCCAGCCGTAGCAGACCCAGCTCTCCGAGCCGTCGCTTTCGACCTGCGGCGTCCAGTTCCCGTCGATATGCACGCGCACGTCGCCTTCGCAGCTGATAACGCCCGGACGTCGGGTGAACGCGGTCACGTGCCCGGCGACCAGATGCCCCGTTCCCTCGATCTTTCCGATCACGCTGTCGCTGCCCGGCGAAGCTTTGGCCGCGTAGTAATCGGAGGCGCGGAAATAGCCCGTCTCTCCCTGCGGGTAACGGAAGTCTTCGCCCGACAGAAACGTCGTTTCCCACGCCTCGACCGATGCTTCCGTATCGCCACGGTTGACCAGCTCGATCGACGCCCCGCTCCAATACGGCATCGGGAAGTAGCAGTAACCGCTTCCATTTCCCCGTCTGCCGTGGGACAGCACGCCAACGGGATTGAGTCCCAATTCATTGGCGAAAAACACGCCGAGCGGGCAGTAGATGTCCGGCCGTTCGTGACCGTCCCATGTCGCCCTGATCCACACGCCTGACAGCCAATCGCCGCCGTCTCCGCCAGGCATCGCTTCGATCGCGGAAACGCTGCCTGCCCCTTCCGCTTCGAACACGCGCACGCTGGCGCCGGGAGCAAGCTTCAGGCCAACATGCTTCGCTGTTTGCTCGCGATCCTGCACAGGCTTCGGATCGGAGCCTACGCCGCGCCACATTTCAATCAGCCGCCCGTAATCTTCTTCTCCGGTAAACGTATGCAAATCCCGTTCGCCGCCCGCCTCAAGCCCGGCGTAAGCGTGGTACATGACATGTCCCCAGCCGCCGTCGCCTTTGGCCGCTCCTTTCAAGCGAATATCGCTCGTGATGCGGCATGACCGTTCGTACGGCATGGGCACGAAGCTGCGCACTACCCGAATCGGGCCGCGGCCTCCGTCTTCCGGTCCCATGTAGGCATCCGCCAACGGAGCAACGAACGGAGCTTTGCTTCCGAATTCGGAATGGCGGATCTCGAATCTGGGTTCTTTTTCACCGTCGAAATAAAACCGGAACGTCGGTTCTTCGCTGTCGGGATAACGGTGCTGCACGAAGTTATAGACGCAGCCCGGTCCGTCGACGTCGAAAATGACCCACTCGTCACGGTCTTTGTACAGCCACCAATCCCAATCGGCGTTAAAGCCTTTTTTGTCGATGCTGCCTTCGTACTGCACGCGAACGCCGTGGCGAAGCCTCGGCAGCAGGTCGAAGCGTTCCATATTCGTTAATCCTTTGGGTCCGGCGGATGCTGTCATATCAGGGTCCTCCCGCTTGGTCGAAGTTAGGCGAATCGTTTCGATAATGGCTGACTTTACGGCTACGATTTTACAGTAAAGCGTTATCATTATCTACAAAAAACGACTTTTCCGCACTTGAAAATAAATGTTCAAGTTGAAAAAGCCCCGTCGGCCGCTTGCAGGCGGTTGACGGGGCTTGCGCAAAAGCGTCGAAAACGGTCGCTGCGCCGCGGTATCTCAAGCTTGAACCGACGAACGATCTACGCGTTGACGGACGCCGATTCACTGCTGCTTCGGCGCACGTTCCGCATCTTGAACCGGCTTTCCGGCAGGGCGGGCATACGCGATAAGCTGAGACCCAGATCCTGCTCCGGCACTTCGTAATCGAGCCGCTTCGCCAGAAACTCCAGTCCGACCCGCATCGCGTCAATCGTCAGCCATTCGCCCGCGCAGCGGTGGCCGCTGTGCGGATCGCCTCCGCCCTGCGGAATCAGGTCGAACGGGCTGCCGCCCCAATGCTCGAACCGCTCCGGCTTGAACGTCTCCGGCTGCTCCCACAGCTTCGGATCGTGCGTCGTGCCGTAGATATCGAGCAGCACCATCGTACCTTCCTCGAACGCATGACCTTTCCATTCGAAATCGCGAATGACCGAAGCGCCGAGGAACGGCGTGAACGGGTAAAAGCGGCGCGTCTCCTGCACGAACCATTGGCGATGCTTGCCTTCGTCGGCCGCCAGCTTTTCGCGGTATTCCGGATGCTCGTGCAGCGCGATCGCGCTGAATACCACGTAACGTCCGATCGCCACGATCGGACGGACGATATTGATCAGCTCGATCGCCGCCATCCGCGAATCCAACTCCCGGTTTTGCAGATCCCGATGGAACGCCATCGCGTAAGCGGCCGTGTCTTCGGGCACCTTGAATTCGCCGGCACGGAGATCGAGAATGAATCCTTCCAGCCATTCCTCCGTCCGGCGCCGCGCTCTTCTGCCTGCCGCGTGACGCGGACCGACCGCGCCGAACGCTTCCACCATGTCGCCCATATCGTCCGCTTTTTGCCGTACCGTCTCCTCGTCGACCGGCACGCCGGACCAACGGCAGGCGGCCCGATGCAGCAGCTCCTGCGACTCGCCGAACAATTCGATCTCGTCAAGCTTTTCCCAACGCCGCGCCGCCGCTTCCCATTCTTCGCGCAGCAGCTCCATGAACGCGTCCAGACGCTCGCGCGACATCAACGACATGAACAGCATCTTGCGATGGCGGTGCGCGTCTCCGTCCAACGTCTGGATCGCGTCCACGCCGAACAGCGATTTTTGAATCCGTTTCGGAATCGCGCCGGAGCGCTTGAATTTCGTCGTGTCGTAAAATAGCTCCGCCGCGTCTTTGCCGCCCATGCAGATCGCGGGCTGTCCGAGCAGCCGCGTGCGGAAGATTTCCGTGTCCATTTCACGTCGCCGTTTGAAAATGAAATCGTACCCGTCTTTGAGCAGGGCGAGGCTGTGATCCAGCGTATGCTCCTGCGGCGTTTGTTCGTTTTGCGTCATGGTCGAAAAGCCCTCCTTCGTTTCCGGCCGCCTTTTTTCCGCAACCGAAGAATCTCTTTGTCTATTACCTCTCGCGCGGGGAAAGCGAACCGAAAATTTTATCCGATAGGCCTCTGTAAAAGGTGAACCAAACAAGGAGCCGTTCGCCGAAAACTTTCGTTTCGCGATAAATCCCGATGTCAAAAAGCTGCGGAACGCCTAATGCGTTCCGCAGCTTTTTGACATGCTCTATCCATCAAACGAAAATGTAAAACCTTGCCGAAATCACTTTTCCTCGACTCTCCGCAAATCCTCCAAACGAATATCGCCGACTTTGTTCACGATCAGATCCGCTTGCGTCAAATCCTGATTGCCCGAGTTCGGATTCACGAAGCCGATGCAGTGCATGCCTGCCGCTTTGGCGGCGGCCACGCCGTGACGGGCATCTTCCAATACCGCGCAGTTGGCCGGATTCACGCCCAGCAGCTCGGCCGCGCGCAAATACACGTCAGGCGCAGGCTTGCCCTTCGGCACCTGCTCCCCGCTGACCACGACCTGAAACTCATCCCGCAGCCCGAACTTCTCCAACACGGCTTCGATAAACACCGGCGGCGAAGAAGACGCGATCGCACGAGGTATGTCCCCTTTTTTCAGCTCCGCAAGCAGTTCCCGAATCCCTTCGATCGGCTCCATCTCCGCCGCGCGCAGCACTCCGATCTTATGCCCCAGCTGGTATTCGATAATCTCTTCCACCGTCTGACTCATCCCGAATTCTTCGCGAATCGACTTCCACAGCTCCGGATTCGTCATCCCCACGTAATCCTCCAACTTCTCCTGCGTAATCGGATGCCCGTAATATTCCATCACCCGAATATCCACATCGAAATGCATCGGCTCGCTATCGATAATAACCCCGTCCATATCGAAAATAAAAGCTTCGATCATCGTGTACAGCCCCTCTCTGTCGTTCATTGCTTCCTTCACCTTAACTTGGGTAAAGGGTGTTATGCAACTTTGAAGAGACGGTATTTACCGTACTTTCATCCCCTTACTATAAAATAAGAGCTTGAATGCGAAGCTTTCTTTCCGGAGAAGTTGTTATTCCGACGAAGCCTCAGGCGAAGGGGGAAATTCAGTGAAAGACGCCTTTGAACGCAGAAAGCCGTAGGCTTTCTGCGTGAGACAGCGTCTTGAACGAATTTTCCCCGCAGCCGCTACGCTTCAACAGCGAATAGGAACTTCTCCCGGTTCGAGAAAGCTTAGGATGAAAGCTGACCTTAAAAACGCTTTGGCAGCCTGCCTTTTTTTCATCCGCACGATAGGTGATGGACCGAAAAAAAGGCAATAGGGGTCATCGAAAAATTCAACGGATAATGTCATGGATTCGACAATTGCCCTATTCGATTAGACTACGTATAATATTTCACATAGAGACATTCCAAAATTACGTTATTCAAATTTGAAATCCGATCCGAAAGGACTTGAATCATCATGAGATTTTCTATCGGGATGCGGAACATCAAGACGGCGGTTGCCGTGTTTCTCTGCGTGCTGATCTCTTTTGCCCTGAAGCTTGAATATCCTTTTTACGCGGCTATCGCCACCGTTATCGCCATGGAGAGTTCGATCACCAGTTCTTACGCCGCGGGGAAAAACCGTACGATGGGCACGCTGGTCGGCGCCGCATTCGGCGGTCTCTTCGCGTTCATCGAGCCGCATAACGCGTATCTGTCCGCACTCGGCATCGTCTGCGTCATCGCGGTCTGCAATTTGCTAAAATGGAACAAATCCGTCTCGATTGCCTGCATCGTTTTTCTCGCGATCATGCTCAATTTGCGCGACGGGGAGCCTGCTTTTGCCTATGCGCTGCATCGGGTACTGGACACGCTCCTCGGCATCGGGGTAGCGGTGTTGGTCAATTATTTCTTGATTCCGCCCAAGCACGATCGCAACCTGGAAAAAGCGCGTTTAACCGTTCGCCGACATCTATCCTCGCTTGCCCGGCAGCTTTTACGTCAGGGCGGCGGCATCCATATTAGTCCATTGAAAAAAGACTTGGCTTCTTTACAAAAAGCTTGCGACACGTATAAGGAAGAATTCGATATTGCCAAAAACAAAAGCCATGATCTGGTATCGCGCATCGAGCAGGAACTGGATGTTTATCGCAATACGTACTCCCATATGCGCATGATCCGCCTGCTCACCGATCCCGATCCGCAAGGTGTGGCAAGCCTGGGCACAAGCTTACTCCAAGTCTCCAATCAGAAAGCCGAAAGCGCGCTGGCTCCCGAATCCCAGGCCATTATCTACCGATATCACGTGGCCTGCATCCTGGGAGAGCTTCAGACGCTGGGGTTGATCGTGCCGACCGATATCGCTTATCCGCTGGAGGACCTCGCGCAGTCCGATACGTTTCATTCAAGCAAGGCAACGCAACAAACAAACTCCGAAAAAATCCGTGAAAACGACCGCTCGCCGGTTACCCAACGATCTTAGACCGCGATAAAATTCCGTACGCAAACAGGCCGCCCGATTTCGGACGGCCCGTTTCTTATTCTGTTTTTTTCCGTTTGCCTGCGCCTGACCGTCTTACTGATATTGGCTCATGAACCGCTCGGCCATATACGTGAACGGCTCATTGTAATAGCTTGCAAAATACATGTCGCTGCCATGCGTACCGAGCGGCATTTCGATCAGCGCCACTCGTTCATTGCCAGCCTCACGGTACGCCCGCGCAAAGGCCTGTGCCGTTTCCAAGCTCACGATACTGTCCTTTTCGCCTTGGTAAATCAGCGCCGGAGGGCTTTCCGCGTTCACGAGCACGGCAGGATCGCCCAAAGCTCCTCCGTTGACGCCGACTTCATTCGCCAAGCCGTTCGCCGGATAATAAGGAATGATGCCTTTGACCGTCACGCCGGGAGCCAGCAGATTCGCATAGTCCTCGGTGGTCGGAGCAAGTCCGGCAGCGGCAGCCAATTGTCCCCCGGCCGATCCGCCTGCGATAAATACGGATGCCGGGTTCGCTCCGTAATCTGCCGCATGCTCCTCCAGATAAACCGTGAACAAACCGATATGCCGAACCATGTCGTCGATGCCGTAATCGCCTACCACTTCTTGCGGCACGACGGCCGACTTCACGAACTTTTCGGCGTTGCTTAGCCCGTACTGCACGTCGAAAACCACATATCCGCGCGAAGCGAAGTACTTGTTCATCTGAGCGAAATTCTGCGCGCCTTTGTCTCCGATCGTCCAGCCGCCGCCGTGAATCCGAATCAGCACCGAACCTTTTCCCGGTAAATTCCCCGAATCTTCAGGCGGCATGTAGGCGTCGAAAGCCAGTTTCAATCCGGCATCGCCGGTACTCTCTTGCCCTTCGTAGTATACGATGTCCGTCTCCACGCGGTAATCGCCAGTCTTTGCCCCGTAAAAATAGTCCGGCAGCGAAAAGGCCGTGCGCATGAATCCGTCGCCTTCCACGGTCAGCGGATCTTTGCCGAACGCCTGCTGATAAGCATCCTGTGCTTCATTCACGATCTTTGGCGTAGAAGCCAGCGGCAACGCGCAAATCAGCAAAATCAGCAAGCCGCATAGGCGAACGGCACCCCGAAATACCGAGATAAAAAAGCCGCGTTTACGCCCGTACATTTTCACCAGTAAAGCCGCCGCTCCCAAAAACATCAGACCGAAGAACAAGGCATATTCAGGCAATACCGTCTCCATCAGCCCCGCGTCAACTGCGCCCAAAAGAATCGCGGAGAAGTATAAACCGAGCAGCAGATTGAACAGGAACCAAAGCGTAAGCAGCGCCTTAAGCACGGCTCCGAGCCGACTTCCGCCGGAGCGTCCCCGTTGCGAAGAATAGGGCGAATATACCCGCTCCCCCCGCCGTTCTTCTCGCTCCTCTGTTCCATCTTGAAGCCGTAAAAAAGCAACCCACGCGCCCAACGCAAACAAGGCCAACATGATGACCATCGTCCCGATGCTGCGCGAATCATAATCCCGAACGGCTGCCGAAGCCAAAGTATTGAGAATCGGAACCGCCGTCAGACCCAGTGCATGCAGCGCCAAATATAGATATTCCCAAGCTTTATGTATGCCTCTTCCCATCGTCAAGTGCAAATTGCCGAGCAGGGTCAGCAGAAGCACTACACCATATACGTTCCACCAACCGCTTGTCGCGTCGACGAGCAGATAGGTAAGACCCAGCGCCAGTGACAGTAGATTTCCCAAAAGTAGCGCGATTGTGCCGAAGGTTCGAAACCGAGAGCTTCCGCGACCGCCCGCGGAAGCCGAAAATCCGTAACCGCCTGTGTATCCCATTGTAAGCTCTCCTTCCATTCAACCTCTTTGTATCCTATTATCTTCGAACCGATTTGTCGAACCTAATAAACTCAGGAGTTCTTCCTCAAATTTTCTTGAAATCAACCGATAAATTCAGAAAACCGGATTGCAAATTCTACAAAACCCAGTATAATACTCGGTAATAGAAATTGAAGGAGCTGACTTTCGTAATGTCCGTAGATGATTATCTTGACCTGTACAACTATGCCAAGTCCATCGGCGACGCCGAATGGCAGGCTTCCCTTATCGCTTCACTGGACGAACAACTCGCCGCGTCCGCTCCTTCCGCCGAGGAAGCAAAGCTTGCGGCCCTATGGGAACGATTCGATCAAATCAACGAGGAATTAAAAGGTTTGTTCCTCAAAATGCGCACGCACTCCGATTCCGCCTACTCGGGCCGTTGGGAAGAACGCGTATGGGAACTCAAATTGGAACGCATCATCGTTTCGCAAAGTATCCGTTTCCGGCATGTCGGGGTGTAAGATTCATTTACGCCCGACAGCCGTTTTTTTCAATAAAAAAGGCAAGCGGTAACCGTGGATAGCCCACGCCCGAACCGCATGCCCGATATTCGTATATGTGCCTGGCGAACCTGAAAAGCCTGTGTACGTTTTACTTCGACATTTCCATTTCTTTGCGCATCATGGACATGCAAGAAGTCATCATTTCATCGCACTCTTGCATTTTCTTCATCATCATGTCCATATCCATGCTCATGTCTTTCATGCTCATGCCGTCCATCCCCGACATTTTCTCCATACACATCTTCATGGTGTTCATTTTGCACATCATTTCATCCATGCACATCGTCATCATCATTTCCATCGCCATCTTTTCCATTGTTTATTCCTCCTCGAATAGTATGTTGAAGACTTAAACTTAGTAAGACGGAACACCCTCATATATACCCGAAATCTCGCTCAAAAAACCGTACGAAATCTCGCATCAAAGAGTTTTATCATCGCTTGGAAAAGGCAAAAAATACGTAATACCTACAGTGCCCGGATAGGAATATTGCCGATACGATCCAGATCCTGTAAGGGTCTTTTTGTCGCGTTCAATACAGCTTCCGATACTCGGTCGGCGTCATATTTTCCCGCGCCATGAATTGCCGATTGAAATAACTCACGCTCGGATACCCGGCCTCTTCGGCGATCCGTCCGATATTCCGATCCGGATGCTCCAACAACCATTGCTTGGCCATTTGCAGACGAGAGCGCGTAATGAATTCCATCGGCGTCATCTCCGTCAAGGTCTTGAACAGTTTGCAAAAGTAATGGTCGCTTACCCCCGCACGCTCCGACCATTCCCGCAGCAAAAACGGCCGGCATGCCTCCTGCTGCATATCCGGAAGAAGGCTCAATATCCGATTTTCCGCCTTGCCTGCGCGATTCTTTTTTAAAGGCACCGCTTGATGAACGAACTCCGCCAAGACCGCGTAGGTCAGTGTCGATAAACGGGACTGATGCAGCATCCGGTTCCGTTCGGCTTCTTCCAGCAAATTCAGATGGGCCTGCTCCCAATCGTCGCGCTGTCTGAGCGTCCAGAGCAGATGCCGATGGAACCCGCGCTCGATCATGTAATCATGCAGCCTTTCCCCGTAAAAATGCACCCATCGCACATCCCACGGATCATCCTCGCTGCTGTAATAGTGCTGACGCTGAAGCGGAAAATAAAGTACCGCCTGCCCGCTTCGCAATTCGTGCACCGTACCGTCGATCTCCACATATCCTTTTCCCGACGCGACATAATGGATATTGAAATTGTTCAACGATCCCTCTTCGCGCCGCACATGATGCTCCGGCTGATTGCTGTAATGACCCACGGATTCCGGCAGGCAAAAGTAAGCTTGTCGCTGCAAAGTAAGCAGAACGCTTTGTCTATGCATATTGATCTCCTTAATCACAATATTGTGCTAATTTAATTCAATATATTATCATTTTCAAGCTCTCGTTCATTCATTATAATCGCATCATCGAACAATATTCGAGTAGTCACAGGAGGAATATCATTCATGAATCAACCAAACAAGCTGCGCTGGGGCATTCTCGGTAGCGCTAACATTGCGGTGCGCTCCGTTATTCCGGGCTTGCAGCAATCCGAGCTGAACGAAGTGACGGCTCTGGCAAGCCGCACCTTGGAAAAGGCAGAGCAAGCCGCCGCCGATCTGGGCATTGCCAAGACTTATGACAGCTACGAGAAACTGCTTGCCGATGAGGAGATCGACGCCGTGTACATTCCGCTTCCGAACCATCTGCACTGCGAATGGACGCTGCGCGCCGCCGAAGCGGGCAAGCATATTTTATGCGAAAAGCCGCTTGCGCTGAATGCGGATCAAGCCGAAGAAATGGCCGCCGCCGCTGCAAAAGCCGGTGTGCATCTTGCCGAAGCCTTCATGTACCGCCATCATCCGCGTTATGACCAAATTCGCGAGGTGATCGCAAGCGGCGAGATCGGGGACGTGCGCGGGATTCATAGCACGTTCACGTTTAATAACAGCGCGGCGGACGGCAATGTGCGTTTCCGCAAAGACTGGGGCGGCGGCTCGCTGTACGATATCGGCTGCTACTCGATCAGCGCGGCCCGGATGCTGCTGGGTAAGGAACCGACTGCCGCAACGGTAATCGCCATGTTTTCCCCTCAGCATGACGGCGTCGATATGATGGCGAGCGGCCTGCTGGAGTTCGACGGCCAGATCGGCGTCACGTTCGATAGCGGCATGTGGGCGGCTTTCCGCAACACGCTTGAAGTGCTGGGCACTTTGGGCACGATCGAAGTTCCTTCCGCTTATGTCAGCCCGGGTGACGAACGCTCCAACTTCTTCGTGTCCGTGGGCGATCAACGCCGCGAAGTATCCGTCTCCCCGCTGAATCAATATGCCGCTCAGGCGGATGCTTTTGCGCGCACGGTATTAAACGGCGAACCGCCGCTATATGACGCAGAGGACGCTGTACGCAATATGCGCGTGCTGGATGCCTGCCTGAAGTCCGCCGAGCAGCGCCAACGCATTATCCTGTAATATCAGACATTTTAAACTCTCACTCCCGAAAGGATGTAGACTTCCATGAAACATATCGAAATCAAGGGTGCAGGCAAGCCGATTTCCACGCTGATCAAAGGTACGGATTATTTTACTCACGAGACGTATGAAAAAGCCGCCGCCAACATGGACGCATTTCTGGAGATTGGCGGCAATACGGTCGATACGGCTCATATTTACTGCGGCGGACAAAGCGAGGAAGTGCTTGGACGATACATGCAGGAACGCGGCAACCGTGATTCGATCGTCATTCTGACCAAAGGCGCGCACCATGACCAGAACGGGCCGCGCGTGAACGCAGAGGCGATTCGCAGCGATCTGAATACCAGTCTGGAACGGTTAAAAACGAATTTTATCGAGCTGTATGCTCTTCACCGAGACGATGAGGCTATACCTGTCGCCGTGATCGTAGACGCGCTGAACGTGCATATCGAGGCAGGCCATATCGGAGCGATCGGCGCATCCAACTGGTCCTGGCAGCGGCTGAAGGAAGCGAACGACTACGCGGCTTCCAGCGGACTTACCGGCTTCACGTTCAGCAGTCCCAATCTGAGTCTCGCCAAAGCCAACGAACCTTTCTGGGCAGGCTGCGTATCGGCCGATCGGCAGACGCTGGATTGGCATGCGGAAAGTCAGCTTCCTTTGCTCTCCTGGTCATCCCAAGCACGCGGTTTCTTCACGGGGCGCTTTACCAAGGAAGTGCGGGATAACGCGGATCTGGTGCGCGTGTTTTACAGCGACGATAATTGGGAGCGTCTGGAGCGCGCCAAGCAGCTGGCTGCCGAAAAAAATACCACGCCGATCCAGATCGCGCTCGCCTATGTCCTGAATCAGCCGTTCCCGACCTGTGCCTTGATCGGCGCCCAAAACCGCGACGAACTTCTCTCCTGCGAACAGGGCGCCGCGATTACGCTCACGCCAGAAGAGCTGAACTGGCTGGATCTGAGCGCTGCGACTCCACTGCGTTAACCCAGCGTCAAAATTGTTCGCGCATCGTAAATCTTGCCTGCTTTCGCACTAGCTAGCCGCAATCTGATGGTATGATCCGGTATAAGAAGGCTTTTGCCAGAATCTTATCGAAAAGGGGATTGCCATGTCTCAGCTTGCCGCCTCCAAACCGCCCCGCCGAACCCGAAAAAGAGGTTCGAATGCGGGGCTGTTCCTGTCGCTGCCCGTGCTATCCTGGACGCTGTACGACTTTGCGAATACGATTTTCTCCTCCAACATCGTCACCATCTTTTTCCCGCTGTATCTCCAACAGGTACTTGGCGGAGACGCGCGGATGGACCAAATCGCCAGTACGTTTATTAGCTACGCCAATGCCGCTTCGGGTCTGCTGCTCGTCATTTTCACGCCGCTGCTGGGAGTATGGATGGACCGAACAGGACGCAAAAAGGCCTTCCTCGTTCCTTTTGCGCTGGCCGCCATTATCTTTACGTTCCTGATGGGCTTTACCGCGTACGCGAACAGTTCCTCCTCCTTGTTCGGCCTGCCGCTGTCGATCGTGGTGGTGCTGATTTTTTTCACCGCGGCCAAGTTCTTCTATAATTCCAGCCAGTTGTTCTACGACAATATGCTGCCCGATATCGCGACCGGATCTCAAGTGCCTCTCGTGTCGGGCTTCGGCGTCGCGGTCGGTTATATTGGCACGTTGATGGGACTGGTCGTTTACGGCATCGTGGGCAGCAGCGATTATCCGCTTGCCTTTATCCTGACCGCCGTGTTGTTCCTGCTGTTCTCGCTGCCGATCATTCTGCTGTACAAAGAAAAACATACGCCGCCCGCTGCTTCCGCAAGCGGAACGCGCAAATCTTTTTTCAGCGGCTATCGGGATATTTACGAGACGTTCAAAGAAGCGAAAAAGCATCGAGCCGTGTTCACGTTCATGATCGCTTACTTCTTCTTCAATGACGCTGTCGCGACCGCGATTGCCATGATGAGCGTCTATGCGACGGCCGTCATGGGCTTCAGCGCCGGACAATTCATTCTGCTGTATCTGGTGGCAACGGTGTTCGCGATCCTCGGCTCGTTCGTGTTCGGCCATATCACGCGCAGAGTCGGCGGAAAAGTATCGTCCGGCCTTGTCGCGATCGTATTGATTGCCGCGCTCGTTCTGGCCGCCGCCGCATTCTCCGCTTCCGTGTTCTGGGCTGCGGCATGTCTATACGGAGTGGCAATGGGCTCGCTGTGGGTCACTTCGCGCACGATGATCGTCGAACTCTCGCCGCCGGACAAAAGAGGACAGTTCTTCGGACTGTTCGCGTTCTCCGGCAAACTGTCGTCCGTGCTCGGTCCGCTCGTATACGGTACGGTAACTTGGGCGCTGGCCGGATACGGCACGCTGGCAAGCCGGGCGGCGCTGCTGTCCCTGGTCGTGATGGCCGCTATCGGCCTGATCGTGCTGCTTCGCGTGCCGTATACCAAGCCGACCGAAGAAGTTCAAGCTTGATTGCCGTTTAAGCCTATCTCGCATTCCGAACCGAAAGCCTCGTAAGCAAGCGCGGCTTTCGGTTTTTTGCGTTCGTTTTCCCCGTTTGCGATTAACGAACCGCCTGACGGGTATCTTATAGGTGGACGCGTGCGAAACCTGCCTGAACGTTGAAGGCAGCTTGGTTGCGCGAAGAAAGTTTGTTATAATAAGTAACTGAATGGCGATGCCGCATACGTACGGCATCGATCCGATTGGTTGAATACAGAGGAGGAATTTTTCGATGACGACAAGTTTGAACGCGACGGTAAAACTGAACAACGGCGTGGAAATGCCCTGGTTCGGTCTGGGCGTATGGCAAGTAGAAGACGGCGACGAAGCGAAAAATTCCGTAAATGCCGCGATCAAAGCCGGTTATATCGGCATCGATACGGCGGCCGCTTATAAAAACGAAAAAAGCGTCGGCGAAGCGATCCGCGAATCCGGCGCGAACCGCGACGATCTGTTCATCACCTCGAAAGTCTGGAACGGCGATCAAGGTTACGAAGAGACGCTGGCCGCTTTCGATGCCACGATGGAAAAGCTGGGACTCGACGTGCTCGACCTCTACCTGATTCACTGGCCGGTCAAAGGCAAATACAAAGACACCTGGCGCGCGATGGAAAAGCTGTACAAAGACGGACGCATCCGCGCGATCGGCGTCAGCAACTTCCAGCCGCACCACCTCGACGACCTGCTCGCCGATGCGGAAGTCGTGCCGGCGGTCAATCAGGTGGAATTCCACCCGCTGCTGACCCAAGCCGAACTGCTGGACTACTGCGCGAAAAAAGGCATTCAAGTCGAAGCATGGTCTCCGCTGGCGCGCGGCTTGCTGTTTGACAACGAAGTGGTGACCAGCCTCGGCGAAAAATACGGAAAATCCCCGGCGCAGATTCTGCTTCGTTGGGTGCTGGATAAGGGCGTCGTCGTGCTGACCCGCTCTGTCAAGGAAAGCCGGATTATCGAAAACGCCGACCTGTTCGACTTCACGTTGACGCCGGAAGACGTAACCGCGCTTGAAGCGCTCAACAAGAACGAACGCACAGGCCCGGACCCGGATAATTTTAACTTCTGATCCTGTTCAGATACGTTTCAAACGTGCAAAAAAGCCGTTTCCCGATTGCGGGAAGCGGCTTTTCGACGTCCGCGCATTCAAATTCCAGACCTTTCTTTTAGCGGAATCCATCGTTTTTTCATATCGGTTAATCCGTTGATATATCTGCATTGATAACGATTTCGGAATAACGTCGGCCGATTCTTCTTGCGTCACTATTAAAAGTTCGGTGTATCTAATAAGCAGTCAACCAATTAACGAACGGCACAAACTCACTCGAAACGGAAGTGACAACTGTGAAGCAAGCAACAAGCGTATTTTACATATCGGCCTCTGTTCTTGTCGTGCTGGTCGCGATCGGTGTTATCGCTCCCGCCGGGCTCGAACAAGGAACCAATTACATCCAGTCGCTTCTCACCGACACCTTCGGCTGGTATTATCTGATCGCCGTCACCGCGTTTGTCGGCGTCTGCATCTATCTGCTGGTCAGTCCGCTGGGCCGCATCAAGCTGGGCAAGCAGGACGACACGCCCGACTACTCTCGCCCGACGTGGCTCGCGATGCTGTTCAGCGCGGGCGTCGGGATCGGATTGGTCTTTTACGGCGCGTATGAACCGATCAACCATTACGCGGTCAGCTCCCCTACGGGAGAAACGGGAACGGAGCAGTCCGTACGCGAAGCGATGCAGTTCACCTTTTTCCACTGGGGCGTTCATGCTTGGGCGGTATACGGTCTGGTGGCGATGTCTCTAGCCTACTTCATGTTCCGAAAAGGCGAGCCTGCGCTCATCAGTTCCACGTTGACGCCGGTGCTCGGACGGCATACGAAAGGCCCGATCGGCAAAACGATCGACGTCGTGGCCGTACTCGCGACCGTCATCGGGGTTGCTACCTCGCTCGGATTCGGCGCGGTTCAGATCAACGGCGGTCTTTCCTACCTGTTCGGAATTCCGTCCAATATCCTCACCCAGTTCATCATCATTCTGATCGTGACGGTGATGTTCATGGCTTCCGCGCTCAGTGGGTTGGATAAAGGCATTCGGATTCTCAGCAACGTGAACATGATTTTGGCTGCGGCGTTGTGCGTAGTAGTTTTTGCTTTCGGCGCTTCGTTGTTCACGCTCAATCTGTTCACCGACTCGCTGGGCCGTTATTTGCAGAACTTTATTACGATGAGCTTCCGGATCGCTCCGCTGAATCCGGAAAATCGGGAATGGATCAACGGTTGGACGATCTTCTACTGGGCTTGGTGGATCTCGTGGTCGCCGTTCGTGGGGATCTTTATCGCCCGCGTCTCGAAAGGCCGCACCATTCGCGAATTCGTCGCTTACGTGCTGCTGGCTCCTTCGCTGATCGGTTTTATCTGGTTCTCGGTGTTCGGCGGATCGGCGATCTCGCTTGAACGGAGCGGCAAAGCCATGCTGTCCCAGCTCGTTCCCGAAGAAACTTTGTTCGGCATGCTGAGCACTTTCCCTATGGGCATGGCGATCTCGATTCTGGCGATCGGCCTGATCGCGATCTTCTTCGTCACTTCGGCCGATTCCGGCACGTTCGTGCTCGGCATGATGACGACGGGCGGCTCGCAGAATCCGAACAACATGCTGAAATTAGTCTGGGGACTCATGCTGACGGCAATGGCTTTGGTCCTGCTGTATTCGGGCGGTCTTCAAGCTTTGCAAAACATGATGATCATCTCCGCTTTCCCGTTCTCGTTCGTGATGATCGCGATGGCGGTCAGTCTTATCAAAGTGCTGAACAAAGATTCGCACGAAATGGGACCAAGCAAGCGGAAGCCGCCGAAAAAAGCGGAAGCTCAAGTCTGATCCTTATTCCCTTCATTTTTCCGCATATCCAGCAAACCTGCCGACTTCGGCAGGTTCTTTTTTTCATGCATGCGCATAAGGCCGGCTTGCAAAGGCCGGGTTCCGTCGCGTTGCAATAAGGAAGGATGCGAGGTATATTGAACACATTCACTACATCACGACGCGATATATGAGAAAGGAGCACGCATGGACCTCGACAAAGTCCGTAAACGGTTCCTCCCGATGAGCGAAACGATGTTCTATATCCTGTTTTCGCTCAGGGAGGAGCGCCACGGCTACGGTATTATGCAGCATGTGCAATCTCTGACGTCCGGACGGATCTCACTGGGAGCCAGTACCCTGTATCAAAGTCTGGCGAAGCTGGAAGGCGACGGCTTGATTCTTCAGACCGCCGAGATCGAGCGCAAGAAATTTTACCTCGCTACCGAATCTGGACGGGTTATTTTGCAGGAAGAAGCTCTTCGCATCTCGGAACTGTACCGGAACGTCGCAGAACTGCTGCCGCTTGAACATGCTTGATTTTTGAGGATAAAAGGAGGAATTTCGATGTCCACGCTAGCTCGCGCTATCGCTCTTGCCGCTCAATATCACGAAGGCCAGACCGACAAAGGCGGCCGTCCCTATGTCTTCCACCCGCTTCGCCTGATGCTTAAAGCGCTCACGGAGCAGGAACAGATCGCCGCCGTGCTGCACGACACGATCGAAGATACCGACCTGACCTTGGACGATCTGCGCCAAGAAGGCTTTTCCGACGAGATCGTGGAAGCGATCGACCGTTTGTCCCGCCGCGAAGACGAGACTTACCATGAATTTATTTTACGGATTAAGGAAAATCGGCTGGCCGCGCGGGTCAAAATTCTCGATCTGCAAGACAATATGGACCTAACCCGCATCAAGAAGCCGTCGGAAAAAGATCAGAAGCGCCTGCTGAAGTACAGCCGGGCTTTGGATACGCTGCTTTCCCATGACGAGACGCAAGAAGCGGACGGGACAAGCGTCGAATAAGACGAGAAAAGAGGAACCGTTCATGTCTTTGCAATCGATCCCGCTTCCCCCTCTTCCTTCCTCGGCGGGACGTCTTGCCGCGCTGCATCCTTTACCGGGCAAAACGGCCGACTCGACGCCGGGGGCGGCCTCGACCGATACGGATTTCAGTCTTTTGGCCGTCAATGATCGTGCTGAGCTTCTGCGCTTTGCCCCGATTCAAAGCAAGTTCGAAGTGTTGGCAGTGCTGGATATTCCCGATTTTGAATCGAGCAAGCCGATCCAGATCGTCACCAGTCCGCAAGGAGATTATGCCGCAGTCTCTAACCGCTTCGGTCGATATGCTGCGGTATTTGCCCTTCCCGATCTTCAAGGCCAATCGGCAAGGCTTTTGTTTCGGTTGGATCGAGGCGATTATCATTTCGATACCTGCACGTTTCCGCTTGCGTTCACCGAGCTGGACGGGCAGCTTATTCTGATACACGGGTCCGACTGGAATCGGCTGGAGCTGACGGAAATTCCGTCTCTGCAACCGTTAGCGGATCGGCCCAAGCCTGATCCGCATGCAGAATCAACCGAATCGGCCGAAGCGCTTCCCTACTTAAATTATTTTCACGGCAAGCTTCGCATATCGCCCGACGGAGCTCGAATCGCCGATAGCGGTTGGGTATGGCAGCCCGTCGGACTCATTGCCGCCTGGTCGCTGCAGGAATGGCTGAGCCGTCCATGGGAATCGGAAAACGGCAAATCGCTCACGTACTTTTTCCAAACCGAAGATTGGGATCTGCCTATCGCTTGGGTCGATAAACATCGACTTGCGATATGGGGCCGGATCGATACGGATCTGCTGGACGAAGAGGACTGGGCAGAGATTGGCGACCGGCCGACCCTCGTGATTTACGATAGTCGCACAGGACTGATTTCCCGCGCGATCCGTGACGTTCCTGCTTATCTTAACTCGCTTACCCTTATTCCGAGCATGGATGTTTTCCCGCATCTTTTAGCCGATATGGCGTTTGCGGACGGACAGTTGTTCATCTGGGGGCACTCTGTTCCGCTGCATGTCTGGTGCCTGAACGATCCAGGCAATGACTCGCTGGAACAGCTCACTGAGTTCGCGTTCGATCAGTCCTTGTATCACCCCTATGCCAAGCTATTCATCGATCTGCAAGCAGACGGAAACTTGCGGGCCTACCGCTGTCTGTAAGGCAGGAAAAATCGGAACCGATTACAGGCGCAATAAAAAGAACCTTCAATCCGCTATTATGACGGAGTCGAAGGTTCTTGAAATGCTTTATTTTCGGCGCAACATCTTTCCGGAAACCAGCAGCATGTTGAAGCCGAAGATCAAATCCCAAGCGGTCATCGAATAGACCGAAAGCCGCTCGAATACGGCGGGATGACCGAAAATGCCCGAGACCATAATCCCCAGAGCGACCATACCGAATATCCCCAGACCTACGCCGCCCCAGCCTACCCCGGGATAGGCACGCCGGACCGATAAGCCTCCCAGAATCGCCGCTAAATTCCCGCCGATGATCGCCAGACCCGCGCCGATCAGATGAGGGCTTGGGCCGTCATAAGATATGCCGGGAAAATAGCCGATCATCATGTTGCCGATGCCGTGGATCACGGCTGCCGCAAGCGCGATGAACTTCGCTTTTCCTTCGAGCAGCGGGAGCACGAGCACGTACCCCAACGCGAATAACAGCCCATGCGCCATAAAGCCAAGATTCATGACCCAAGCCAGCGGCGACAATACTTCGCGCCCGTCAATCGCAAGCGGTCCGGCAACGCCCAGATCGCTGATGTAGTTGTAGGCGTAACGATAAGTCGGCTCCTCCCAGGCAGAGGCCGAGATCGCTTCCGCCGCTACGTAAGCCGCGGCGCCAAGAATGAACGATGCGGCACCGAACGCGATTCTGCGCGAAACTCTTTTTTCTTTGAATATAGGTACTGGCATGTCAGGCTCCTCCGTCAGCTTCGAATAAGATACCGCGATCAAGTATTGACGTTCCTATTCACACGGATCGCAGCCGTCTTACTCATTATAAAGCATCCGTTACCCGTATACCCGCCGAATGATCTCCTCGAAGTCCGGCTCACGCATCTCCACGTCCTCAATCTCGCCCCAATGCCCCAGTTCGCGCAGTACATCCATCGTCCGAACCTCCTGCCGATTGACCTCGACAGTCAGCGCGGATTCGGTTCGGGATATGATATGCATCGCAAACCGGCTGTCGGCAGCATGACGGTCGCTCCCCTGATTCACTCGGACATGCTCTCCGCTCTGCCTATCGCCCGCGATGATCAGGTCGTCGCCTTGTCCCGGCAGCACGTATCCAGCCCGATACGTTACCTTGATCTCTGTCGGCAGCCCGATTTCCCGGCGCAATCCTTCCACCGTGCCGTCATAAGTCAGCCGACCGCCGCCAATGACCATCACGCGGCGGCAAAGCTGCTCGATGTCGTCCATGTCGTGCGTCGTGAGCAGGATCGTTTTGCCGAATTGTTCGTTCAATACTTTTAAAAAGCCCCGGATATTGCGTTTGGCGTTCACGTCCAAACCGATCGTCGGCTCGTCCAAAAACAGCAGCTCGGGATCATGCAGCATCGCCGCCGCAATATCCGCCCGCATCCGCTGACCGAGCGACAGCTTGCGTACGGGCGTCTCCCAGAACTCGTCCAAATCCAGCAGTTCCGCGAATTCGCCGAGCCGTCTGACTTTGTCCGTATCCTCCACCCCGTACATATGCGCCAAAATATCATACGAATCTTTCACCGGAAGATCCCACCACAACTGGCTGCGCTGACCGAAGACCACTCCGAGCCTCGAAGCGCAGCGCAATCGGTCGCGATGCGGATCAATGCCGGCCAACTTTACGCGTCCGGACGAGGGATGCAGGATGCCGGTCAACATTTTTATCGTCGTCGATTTGCCTGCCCCGTTGGGACCGATATAACCGACGAAGTCTCCTTTTTCCACCGTAAACCCGATATCCTGCACCGCTTCCTTAACCGTATACGCCCGCGAGAACAACGAACGAATCCCCGAGAACCTGCCCTGCGCCACAACTGGCGTTTTGAAGCTTTTGCACAGTCCGACCGCTTCGATTGCCGCTTCGCGTTCGGCTTGAACGGTCGGCACGGCCCTGCTTGTTATCGTACTCATTTCCTTCCTCCTCTCAACTTCCCGTGCTCTGGTATTTGCCGATCCCGAATTTCCAGAAACGCAGGGCGAGCAGTACGGCCAGGCACGAAGCGGCGGCGAGCACCGGAAACACCCACAATCCCAGCTCTCCCCGCAAAATGTACAGCGCAGGCGCGTAGCCGACCAACCCGACAGGGATCGCGGTCAGCAGCAGTCCCGACATCCAGCCCGGATACAGCGTCAGCGGATAACGCGCCGCCGTCTGCGCCGCGTCTTCGGTCATATTTTGCAGCATGGAGATTCGCGTCGTCCAAAATCCGCATGTCGCCGTCGCCATCCCGATCGCGAACAGCACCACCCCGCCCGTCACGATGGCGAACAGCGTCTGCGGAATGGCCCACCACGTCACCTGACCGGTGCGCAGCATCTCGCCGAGCGCCCAAGCCAGGATCGCGCCGCCTTGCAGCAGTTCCCCCGGCATCAGACGGAACCCGCGCGGCATCAAAGACAGGAGTATGGGAAGCGGCTTGGTCAGCAGTTGATCCAGCTCGCCTTCCACCAGGTAACGTTCCAAATTATGCACTTCGTTGCCGAACGTACGGTACAGCGTTTTGGCGAGCGTCATCACGGCAAACAAATAGCCGACTTCATGCATCGTCCAGCCGCGCACCGCGCCGAACTTTGCCAACACGATCGCGATCATCAGAAACTCGGACAACTGAATGATCGCCGCCAACACCGTTCCTAACGCGAAATTAAACCGATACTGCATCCGACTGCGAACGCTGGTGCGAATCAGAATCAGATACAGCTTTATGTAGTTCCGCAGCGCGATGCTTCGATCCCCTATTCTTCGCTCATTCATCCGCCCTGCACCTCCACCTTATGCCGCAGCAACTTAGTTGCAAGCAGGCACAGCAAAGTCAACGCGGCGCACCACGCCAGCGTTCCGAGCAGCAGCACCGGATCGCCTTTTCCCAGATAAAACTGCGTCGGCGCATACAGCATGAACGGATAAGGAGACGCCCACGCGATGGTTTGCAGCCATCCCGGCAGCCATTCCAGCGGGATAAAGAAGCCGGCCAGCAGATTCATCAGCGCCTGATTGCCCCAATACAGCCAGGAAGATTCCGTCGTCCATAACGCGCTGATCCCCATCATGTAGTTCATGCAGATCGCCATGTACGCCGCGCCCGCGAGAGCCGTCAGCGCCAGAGGCAGCGTGCGTCCGCCGTCGATCGGGGTCAGTCCGAGCGCAAGCTGCATGACGATATAGATGGGGATCGACTTGTACAGGAATTGGTAGGCGATCTGCCCCCACTCCTTCGCCATCAGATGCGTGAACAGATGCACCGGACGCATTAAATCGAGCGCAATCTGCCCGGTGCGGACCGACTGCGGAATGCCGAGTCCCATGGTTGTGAAGCTCGCGACCCATAGGGAGGTCTGAGTGAAGGTGATGTAGTGCAGCATTCCGATCGTCCCGTAATCGCCGAGCGAGTGGTCGCGGCCGAGTCCGATCCAAATGCAGGCGTACAGATAACCGAAAGCGGCGCTCGCGAAATTATGCAGCAGATGCGAGCCTCTGTACTGGATGTTGCGCGCGTAAGCCTTGGCGGCCAACGTCCGGTAAAGCCGGGTATTGCTCCTGAAAGAAATCATCTTACACCTCCGATAAGCTTTGTGTTGACGGTAAACGTCCACTTCAGACAAGGTGAGAAAAAAGAGAAGGTCACTAATATATCAGGAAGAGATCGGGGAATGCAAGCGTTATTTTTCGGGGAAAAGGAAAAACGAGCGGCGGCGCAAAGGCGGTGTCGAGAACATTTGGGTGGGCGAAGACGGGCATTTTTCTTTTTTCCGCTTTTGCTGCCGCACGCGAAAAAGCCGTCAAAAGCCGGTCACAGGCTTCTGCGGCTTGACCGCCGTTCGCTTGCGCGGGGAATGATTCGAGCGGCCGGAATTCCGGCCGCAAGCACCGCGCGTGCGCGAACGACCGCTTCCGGCCTTCAGGCGGTTCAGGCTTCCCCGATCTCGTCCACGACGACGTTCCCGTTCCGGTCGAGCAGCGGCGTGAGGCCTCCGCTCGAATTCGGCACGCTCCAGGTATACACGTAATTCACCCCGGTCTCTCTATCCACCAAAACGGTGATTTTGGTCGTTCCGAGTTCCGGCAGGTAATCGGTCGATTTCTCGTAAAACCGGTTTTCTTTTTGTTTGCGAAACAGCATGCGCAAGTTCCTCCTTCCCGTGATCGGATAAGCGTTTTTCGAGCCGCTCAATGATCCTTCATCGCTTTGCGGAAGCATAGGAAAGCGATGCCCGCGGCGGCGGCCGTCCATAATGCCATAACCCCGAGCGACGTCCATGAACCGCCCTGATGCAGCTCAAGCGCCTGCATCACCGGGAATTGTCCCAATGCGCGTCCCGCGATTCCGTCCGCTGGAACGATGTTCAGCGCTCCGATCATCGGCGTGAAGCCGAACAGGAAAGAGAACGGCATCAGCAGCCCCGTCGTGGCCGCGGTCGATTTCGAAAACAACGCCATCGAGACGCCGAGCAGCAGGAAGAACAGAAACAATAACGCCAACGCCGCCAGCATTTTCACGTTCAAAAAAGCGCCGATGCCTATAACCAGAATCGAAACGATCAACGAAACCAGCGTCGCGATCCCGGTCACCATGCTTTTGCCGACCACGATATCGAACAGCGACGCGGGCGATTGGATCAATCCGCGCAGCGTCTTCTTTTCGTTCTCTTCCGACATCATGGACAGAACCGTTCCCGAAGTGACGACGGCGAACATCCCTCCGATAATCATGTAAGCAGCCGTCAACGGAAACTCGTCCTGCTGGGTCACGCGGTCGAACGTCACGGCAATGATGATCGGAATCAGGATCGGAATAAGCAGCATCGGATTTTTCGACAGATCCTTCAGGTCTTTTTCGAAGATGGCGCTTATGCGTCGAACGCTCATTGTTCCAGCTCCTTTCCCGTTACTTTCAAAAAGATTTGCCCCAACGTCGGATTGTCGGTATGCATCGCTTTGACTTCGCCGGCGGCTACAAGCTCTCGAATCCGATCCGCGCTTTCCGGTCCGTTGTCGATCACCAGCCGCTCGCCCGAGAACGTCTCCACGTGAAAAGCATGCGTCGAATACTTGTAGCGCAGCGCCTCGGGGCTATCCAACTCCTGAAATTCTCCCAGATGCAAAAAGGCTACCCGGTCGCACAGCAGTGCCGCTTCCTCCATATTGTGGGTAGTGAGAAAAATGGTCGTGCCCGCGTCGTTCAGTTTTTGCAAACCCAGATGGATATGCGCCGCGTTTTGCGGGTCCAGTGCGGACGTCGGCTCATCCAAAAACACCAAATCAGGCTTATGAATCAATGCCTTTGCCAGCAGCACGCGCTGCTTCATGCCTTTGGACAATTTGGACACCGTTTGCTTGCGCGCGTCCTCCAGGTTGACCTCCTGCAAAATCTCGTCGATCCGCTGAAGCGGGACGTCGTACAGACGGCAAAACAGTTTCAGGTTATCGTAGACGGTCAATCGCTCATACAACGCGCTGTTATCCGACAACAGGCCGATCCTCGATTTGAAATCCGGGTTTCGGAATTCCGCGGGATGCTTGCCCAGCACTTCGACTTCTCCGCCGCTCGCTTCAAGCTCCCCCGTCAGGATCTTGATCGCGGTTGTTTTCCCCGATCCGCTCGGCCCGAGCAGCCCGAAGATTTCTCCTTTTTTCACGCCGAATCCGATGCCCCGGATCGCGGTACTTTCGCCGAATATTTTGCTCATTCCTTTGACTTCGATCGCTTGTTCCATGGTGAATCCTCCCTTTCGCTGAACTGCCTCCATCGTAAAGGGATAATGGCGGGAATGCAGTCATATCGCGGTCAGACGTACCTTAGAGAAGGCGAAATGTACCCGGAGAAGGGCGAAAAGTATGCAGATTCAAGCCGTAAAAAGCGGAATCGTGCCTTCTTCGACCGAAACGGCACCTACACTTCAAACGATCGCCGAGGATTACTCCAGGCTGAACCGCTCCTGAATATCCTGGATTTTGGAACGCGAGAGCGGGATTGTCGACTGCTGCTTGTTATCGATTCGGAGCGAATAGGCATTTTTGGACCAGGTAATGATCTCCCGTACCTTTTGCAGATTCACGATATACGAACGGTGGCAGCGGTAGAATCCGTACAGTTCTAATTTCTTCTCGATCTCCGCCAGCGTGCAGTCCATTATATACGTCTCGCCGTCTACGACGATCGCGGCTTTCCCGTCCTGGCTTTCGATGTAGTCGATCTCAGGCGGATCGAACAAAATCATTTTGTCGTCCACTTTGGCCGGAATCCGGAATAACCTTGCGCTTGCCGGGACTTCGAATTTTTCCGGTTCGGACAGCGCTGCTGCCTCTTCTTCCACCTCGATCGGACGCAAACCGCCGGGTTGAAGTTTGTACGCCAAGTCACCAAGGAGCAGCGCGTGTTCCAGATTCGAGAGCAGAACCAAAGACGCTGCCGGACGTTCTTTGATCCTGCCGAGCATGCGCAAAAACACCCGGATCGTCAAAACGTCCACGCCTTGCACCGGCTCGCGGAACACCATCAAGTCGGCGCTGCGGATATAGGCTTTCGCGTAATGGACGCGGCGAAGCTCGGATTCGGAACATTTGCGCAGCGGGCGCTCCGCGCAGCCTTGCAGCTCGAACAAGACCAAAAGCTCGGGCACGGTGACTTCGAATCCGAACCATTTGCGGTAAAATGCAATATTGTCTGCTACGGTCAGACGCTCGTACAGACCGTCTTCGAAATCGAAAACCGGGATTTTCCGCCGATGCAGCCCCTCGACCAGCAAAGCCTGCATATCCATGTCGCTGTAGATCGCTGCGGTTTGAGCAGGTCGAAGCGCTAAGGTGAAGCTCGGCAGCCCCTCTTCGTCCACGCCCGCAAAATCCATATTCACATCGGTCATCGGGAAATCTCGCCCTTTCCGTAGGCACGCATACCCGTAACATGGCGCTCCAAAATCGTTCGGATCGCGCGAATCCGCCGGGGATCGATCGGCGCCGAGGCTTTGCCGTCAACTCGGGCCGCGGAGCCGATATGAATCCGCGCGGCGCCCGCGGCACCGAGAAAAGCACCGAGATTTTCCGCCGTCAGACCCGCGCCCGCCAAAATCTCGGGCGGCTTGCCCGCTTTCGAGCCGCGCAGCAGCTCCGCAAGCCTTGCCGCTCCCTCGGGCGCGCTGGGCGCTCCGCCCGAAGTCAAAATGTCCGTCACCTGCGGGTAGACGGACAGCACTTCAAGCGCGCGACTGAGATCTTCCGCCTCGTCAAACGCGCGGTGAAACGTGAACGCGAGGCCCGGCCCCGCGTTCAGCAGTCCCTCTAGCGCGGACTCATCCACCGTCCCCTCCGGCGTCAACATGCCGGTCACGACGTCCAGCCCGCCTGCGGCGGCGATGCGGCGAATATCCCGCCGCATCAGCTCCAGTTCGTCTTCGGCGTAGACGAACCCGCCTCCCCGCGGCCTGACCATGACGCGGATCGGCACTTGAACGGCGCGGCGCATCTCCGCCGCCAAAGACAGGTCCGGCGTCACGCCGCCGACCTGCGGATCGGCGATCCATTCGATCCGGTCCGCGCCTCCCCTTTCCGCTGCCGCGGCTTCTTCCGGCGTACAAGCAATCACTTCAAGCAGCATCGGAAATCCTCCTTTTCCCTGATTCGAGCTTATTCCCTATTCATCGTTTGCGGTAGTCTTTATCGTATCGCGTGTTTGCATTGTGACATTTCGTTGGCATCTTGATCAAACTTTCGCCGCATTCCTTCTTTATAATCGATCAGGCGGAGCATGAAAAGCGAGCAACAGACCATTCGATTATGCAATCCGCGCTGTTCCCTCCGCTTGTCGCTTCGCAGTACATGATAAGTGCAGCATAAAAAAGAGCAGCGAACGGCTGCTCTCTCTTTTTTATGCTTTTCAAGTTATATATCCTTAACGGAATTCCGGGGGGATTCTCCGTGCTACGCCGGTCTTCATCGCGGCTTTGACCACGGCGTCGCGGATACGGTCGACGACCTTGTCGTTGAAGACGCTCGGGATGATGTATTGTTCGTTCAGCTCGTCGTCTTCAACGACGGATGCAATGGCTTGGGCGGCGGCGACTTTCATCGCTTCATTGATTACGCTGGCGCGGCAGTCCAGGGCGCCGCGGAACATGCCGGGGAAGCACAGGACGTTATTGATCTGGTTCGGGAAGTCGCTGCGTCCAGTGGCAAGTACCCGAACATGCGGTTCTGCCAGTTCGGGGTCGATTTCGGGATCGGGATTAGCCATTGCGAATACGATCGGATCGGCAGCCATCGACTTGATATGCTCAAGCGTCAGCAGATTTGGACGCGACACGCCGATGAATACGTCCGCTCCCTTGATGACTTCCTCCAATTGCCCTTTTTCCCCATGCGGGTTGCAATTGTCCGCGATCCATTCCCACATCGGATTATCGTATTTGTCGGCTTTATGCAGTGCGCCGCAATGATCGACGGCGATCACATTATGGGCACCTGCCGAGAGCAGCATCTTGATACACGCCGAACCTGCCGCGCCGACGCCGAGGAGCACGATTTTCGCGTCTTCCAGCTTTTTGCCGACGATGCTCAGCGCATTCAGCAATCCCGCCAGCACGACAACGGCTGTTCCGTGCTGATCGTCATGAAAAACAGGAATGTCCAGCTCTTCCGCCAATCTGCGCTCGATCTCAAAGCATCGCGGTGAGCCGATATCTTCCAGATTGATGCCGCCGAACGCGGGAGCGATCAGTTTAACGGTCCGGATGATCTCTTCGGTGTCCTTCGTGTCGAGACAGATCGGGAAAGCGTCGACGCCCGCGAACTGCTTGAACAGCATCGCTTTGCCCTCCATGACCGGCATCGCCGCGCGAGGGCCAATATCGCCGAGACCCAGCACCGCGGTTCCGTCGGACACAACGGCAACGGTGTTGCGCTTGATCGTCAGGGTAAAAGCTTTCTGCGGATCTTCATGAATCGCGCGGCATACTTTGGCGACTCCCGGCGTGTAGACATGGGATAAATCCTCGCGGTTTTTGACCGGAGACTTGGATTGAATCTCGATTTTACCGCCCAGATGTGCCAGGAATGTCCGGTCCGATACGTTGACGATCGTGACACCGGGCAGCGCTTCGACGGCTTCCAGCACCGACTCGCGCATTTTTTCGGGCAGGTTGACCGTCAAGTCCCGGATCGTATGATCGGGGCTGGCGTGGATCACGTCGATTGCTACCACGTCTCCTCCGCCGTCGCCGATCGCGCCTGCCACTTCGCCGAACGTGACCTCTCTTTTGTCCATTTGCAAACGTATGATCATGCTTGTTCCAAGAGCCATCGTCTACCTCCTGCGGATACGGGATGAGGGAAGCCAGAAAAGCTCGCCCGCTAACTGATAACGCTTACATGGAAATCGCCATTATTATAGCACACCTTGCCTTTCTCCGCTTAACGGACCTTTTCACCTTGGATTGTTAAAATTCCGTCGCTTGAACACGCGAGCAAGTACGGGATTGCGTAAAGTTTGTTAACGAAAGTTCCGCTTGCCTTCGTCATGCTATAATAAGAGAGACAGAGAGAGCACACAAACAGATAAACAGAGACACAAAAGAAATAGCGAACGCGCGGCACGGGGAAATACTTGTCGCGACATCCGCATCTGGAGGGAAACGAACATGGAGAGAAGCATCATTTTTTTCGATCTTGACGGTACGCTCCTGAACGACGAGAAGCAAGTGAACGAATCGACTCGCAAGGCTATCGCAGCACTAAAAGAGCAGGGCCATATCGTCGCGATCGCGACCGGGCGCGCTCCTTTCTTTTTCGACCATATCCGCAAAGAATTGGACATCGACACCTATGTGAGCTACAACGGCTCGTATGTGGTGCTTGAAGGCGAAGTCTTGTTCACGAATCCGCTGAACGCCGAGGCGCTTCAGAATCTGACGGACATCGCTTTGCAAAACGAACATGCCATCGTCTACATGGATCATGAAGACATGCGCGCCAATGTGCCGGATAACGAACGCGTTACGGAGAGCATCGGCACGCTGAATGTCGGCATTTTGCCTGTACACGATCCTTCCTATTACAAAGACCGCTTTATCTACCAATCGCTGCTGTTCTGTGCGGAAGGGGAAGAAAAACCATACGAGTCGCTGGTCAGCGCCTTTGACTTCGTCCGCTGGCATCCCTTCTCCGTCGACGTGCTTCCTGCCGGAGGCAGCAAGTTCAAGGGCATTGGCAAGATCACAGAAAAACTTGGCATTCCGCCAGAACATCAATATGCGTTCGGCGATGCTTTGAACGATCTTCAGATGTTAAAAGGCATTCCCAACAGTGTCGCCATGGGCAGCGGCTTGCAGGAAGCGAAGGACGCAGCCAAATGGGTCACCACTTCGAACAACGAAGACGGCATCGCGCACGGGCTGAAGCTTGCGGGCTTGCTGTAAATTCAAGCACAACGACAAAAAGAAGCGGGGGCACAACTATGGAGCAAAGCATTATCTTTTTCGATATCGACGGGACGCTTGTCGACGAGCAAAAAAACGTTCCGCAATCTGCCAAGGACGCGATCATCGAACTGAAGAAACAAGGACATATCGTCGCAATCGCAACGGGACGCCCGCAATTCATGTTCAAGGAAATTCGTGAAGAACTAGGGATCGACACCTATGTCAGCTACAGCGGGCAATATGTCGTACTGAACGGCCAGGTCATCTATACGAATCCGATTAACAAAGATTCGCTGAAGCAAATGACGGACATCGCCATGAAGCATAATCATCCGGTCATTCTGATCGATGACGAAGAGATGAAGGCAACCGTACCGAATGACGAATTCGTCGCTCAAGGCTTCGGGATGCTGTTCAACTACATCTCGCTCGCGACACCGGACCCCGATTTTTATAAAACCGGGTTTGTGTATCAAGCTTCGCTGTTCTGTAACGAAGAGGATCAGAAGCTGTACGATGCCGTCTTCCCTGCGCTGGCGTTTATCCGTTGGAGTCCGATCTCCGCGGACGTCCTGCCGGCAGGCGGAAGCAAACTTGAAGGCATTCGTAAAATCACGGAAAAACTCGGGATTCCGCCGGAGCGTCAATATGCGTTCGGCGATGCGCTGAATGATATGGAGATGCTCAGCGGCATTCCGAACAGCGTCGCGATGGGCAACGGGCTGCCGGAAGTAAAAGCGGTCGCCAAGTGGGTGACCAAAACGAACGAAGACGACGGCATCGCGCACGGCCTCAAATTGGCCGGACTGCTTTGAGATCCTATTCGTTGGTAATGGCTTAGGGGCGCCGGGGGAATTTCGTTTCGGTCGCGTGTTGCAATCGGGAAGCAGGATGAGGTTTAAGTGGAAGCTTCCCGATTGCAAAGGCGAACGTTTCACTCCTGCACTGAAATCCCCCTCTGCCCTTGCCGTTTACCAGCTCATAAGTTTCAAAGCATAAAGGCGGCGAATTTGCCGCCTTTTTTGTATAGGAATAGTGTTTTTTAAGCGGCAGAAGAGTGCAACATGCTATACTAACAAAAGAATTGCGGACGGGGCCATAAAGGCTCGGCGGGTATTCGTTTATCAAACTTTTGGAGGTTCATGTTATCTATGCTTACTTTTGAACAAAAAATCGAGATTTTGGAATCGTTCCCGGAGCTTACGCGCAACGACGTGTCGATGGGGCGGGTCAATTATCATTTCGAAGGCAGCGCGCACGAAAAGAAAATCGTGGGCTACCGCTTCCATCCGAACGGCAACGGCTTCGTGTTTGCGGGGCTGGTCGGGGATTACGACACGGACGATAAAGGCTTTGTGAACGTCCGCGACTTTACGGAAGCCGAGCTGCGCGAGATCGTGGACGCTTCGATCCGTTCGTTGGCTCCGGCCGGCGGAACGGCTCCGTCGAAGCCCGTGTCGGCCGCTTCGGCCCAATCGAACGGAGACGAAATTTGGACGGACGGCGAAGGGCAAGAATTAATTCTACGTTTCGAGGATGATACCTTTTTCATCTATTCGGGATTCAGTCTGGAGATGGCGTTCGAGACGCGCGAGGAATCGGAAGAGTATTTGACGGAGGAAGGCTTTACGTTTAATCGCAAGTAAAATTTGCAGGATACGGCCGATCTTGCAGCGCTTAACAAAAACCGCTTGAAGACACGTATCCACGTGTCTTCAAGCGGTTTTTTGTTATCCTTAACCTTTTCACTGTCCATGATTTGCCGGTGTGTGCCGTCATCAGGAAAACGTCCCGCTGATTACGTTGGCGATCGCGTTCGGCCAAAAAGAGCGCTGACCGCGCAGCACTTCGATGCCCTGCACCACCGCGACCCATTCGTACTCGCTTACGCTTCCTTGCATGCCGTCTTCCGTTTGCAGCCAATACTCGCCGCCTTTGACCCAATGCTTTTTCTTATCGACGAAAGCCGCTTCCTTGTTCGTGCCTTCGATCCGGTATCCGCCGCTGTCATGCTCGATCCGATAATAACCGCGCAGGCCCGCATCGTATCCGTAGTACGTTTCGAGACCATTCTTTTCCTGGCTCAAACGCCCTACGAGCTCTTCCCGTTCGTCCCGGATTGCCCATTTTTTCGACGAGCGTTCCACGCAGCCGCGGTACAGCACATAATCGTCGCCGTCCAATACATACAGACCGTTGTCGCCTTCTCCGTTGTAATCGATCGAGCCCTTGCGATTTCCGCCGATCTGACGAATGACGCCTTTACCGAACGGCCTTTTGGGCCCGCAAAAATAAAGTTCCATGCCTGCCTCCCCCTTCGGTTCGATGCTGACACCCTTTTTCCGTGCTAATTCCAATCTCCTCCGTCGCTATGCGCGTCAGCCAGATCGGCTTGCATATCTTCCGCCACCGATTGGATATCCTCCGGCGTGATCTGGATCAGCGGATAACCGTCTTCCTCCCGCATCTGAAGCGCCGCTTCCCGGAAGTAACGCGGACTGCCCGGCGATGCCTCGTCGTCATAAACCAGCAGCATCCCGTCGCTTTTGCGCAACAACAGCCCGTCCCGTGCTTTGAACTGCCAAGGCCCGCTGTACGCTTCTTTGCTGACCAGTCCGTAATAGTCGACCTGCTTCAGCAGCGTTTGCCAATATTCTTTTTTCTCGTCGCTCCACTTCTCGTCCATCCCGGCAAAAGCCGCAAGAACCGACAGTTTGAGCTGCGGATAATCTTTTTTAAGTTCGATCACCGCTTCGCACGCCCACAGATCGACGCCGTATTGGCCGGGGGTCAGCACCCATTCCAGCCCTTCCTCGATCAGCGGAATCAATCGGCGCTTGATCGCTTCGCGAATAAACGGAATGCCCGGATGCTTTTGGTTAAAAATCCCGAGCTCGTTCGCGCGATAGCCGGTGACCAGCAAATTTTTCACGTTCGTCTAGCCTCCCCGATGTCTTTCCCTTCAGTGTATCATATCGCGCAGACCGTTTTGCAGGTACCACTAGTACCATGACCGCTTAAGAGGTTAGGATACGCCCCTCGAAAACCCGCTTGAACCGTGCGTGTTTCCGATGAACGCAAACCTTAGATTTGATGCGGTCAAAGTACTAACCCCCGGAGTTCGCTGCCGATCTCTGGCGCTTGCGGATCGCGTTGACGCCCATCACGACCGCGATCATCTCGTAATCGGAAAGCCGCGATCGATTGGAGAGCCGGTAAGCGCCGCTGCGAATCCAACCGCTCGTACGGGCAAACCGCGCTACCTCGGTCCCGTTTTCGGTAATCACATACTCTTTGGAAAAGTTCGGCGATTCGATCTCGTATATGCCGCGCTCGCCCGCGTCGTACTCGAATTTTTTCGTGAACAAAGTAAACCGCGGACGCAGCAGCCCGATATCCCGTTCCCCCGCGTCCAGCACGCGCCAACGGCGCAGCATCAGTTGAAAGCGTCCCGTATACAGCAGCTCGCCGCCCGGTCCGTATACGTCCAGCGCCGAACCGATCATGCTTCTGAGATCCAGCCTTCCCGCCGCTTCGCCGGATTGATTCAAAATCTCAGTCTGTCCCGCGTTAAAAAAGTTATCCGAAAAATAAAGTTCCATATGTACGTCTCCTTTTCCATGCTGCCCTCCCGGTCTGGTTAGCGTTTTAAAACGGTCTTCTTTCCCTTGACACTTTGCTTGCCAGGTACGGTGCGCCTAAGCTTTTTTTACCCGTTTTGGGCTTGGAAATCCCTTGTGGACGCCAAACGTCCCAATTCCCCGCTAAATCGTTTAAGAGCAACAGGGGGTGGTTAATGGTTACTGCCGACCTTACATACTTCGACAGGTTCTGCTTCTTGTTTCTTCTTAGACGGTCGGTCATTACACTTTCGGAAGGATGAATTTTACGATGAAGAAAAAACTGACTGCTGTCGCACTTGGCGCGGTACTTACTCTAACGGCATCGGCCGGCGTCTACGCAGGCGCCAATCTCCAAGAAATCCGCGCATCCTTGAACAACGGTCTCGGCATCGTCGTTAACGGCAGCGCCTATACGCCGAAAGACGGCAACGGCAAAACGCTCGCTCCGATCACGTACAAAGGCACCACTTACCTGCCTGTGCGTTCGATTGGCGAAGCGCTGAACACCTCCGTAACCTATGACGCAAAAAATAGCCGGGTCGTTATCGGTGGCGCTACTTCCGGTTCGACCGGCGGCAACGCGACGACGCCTACAACGCCTTCGACCGGATCGTCTTCCGTTCAACGTCCGACCACGATCCCGTCCGACTTCCCGCTTCCGTCCGACGCCAAGGTCTACGATCTGGTTGAAGGCGTAGCAGGCGGAACGGGCACGCCGTCGGCGACGTTCAAATATACGACGAAGCAGGATCTGCTGTCGCTCGGCAACCAGTACAAAGAATACTTCGCGAAAAAAGGCGCTACCAGCAAATCCGAAGAAGTCAGCGCGTCGGCCATCTCTATTGTAGACGCGGGCGGATCGTTCGCCGTTACGATCGATGCCAAACCGGGAACGGGCAGCAGCAAAGGCTTTAACGTCGTCGATATCGTATGGAGCGGGAAATAATAGGCTTTGGCCGGTTAACCGCGGTGCATTAAAAGAAACAGCTTCGCTTTCCCGATCAGGAGAGCGAAGCTGTTTTTGCGTGGAATCGTCCCATCAGCACCGTATCGTAAAAGCGGCCGTCCGCGTGTTTCCGATCCTTTTTCAATACACCTTCGGTCTCGAATCCATGCTTGGCATACAACCGAATCGCCGACTCGTTGGTAGCCAGCACCGACAGATTCAACTTGGTGATCCGACTTGAGTCCGCCCAATCCAATGTCTCCCGCAGCAATGCACCGCCGATTCCATGTCCCCAATAATCTTTCGCCACGCAAATGCCAAACTCGGCACGATGGGCGAATCTGCGCAGCGCATTCCCTTCGCATCTGGCGTAACCGGCAAGTTTTCCGTCCGCTTCGGCGACAAGAAAAAGTCTGACGTCGCTCTCCGAATCTGCCGCGATCAGCTTCCGGAAGTCTTTGACGTCCATGAACGCTTCTCCGGCTTCGCGGTCCATATGTTCGGTCTCGCCGTCGATTTGCACGCGCAAGGCGGATAACCCGGCCGCATCTCGCAGTTCCGCGCAGCGAATCGTGTAACGCAATCTTTTTCCGGCAAACGTCTTCGGTTCCATTCCTATTCGCCCTCCCCGGCCCATACGGCGCTCGATCATGTTATTCTAACTTAAAAGATCCAAAACCGAAAAGCAAAGGAGGCCGTCCTATGGAACCACCTATCAAAAAATATCAAAGCGGCGTCGAAGCGACTCTCGATGTCATCGGCGGCAAATGGAAAAGTATCATTCTGTATCATCTGGTCACCGAAAAACGACGCTTCAACGAGCTGAGACGTCTCACCCCCAATATCAGCCATAAAATGTTGACCCAACAGCTTCGCGAACTGGAACGGGACGGACTCATTCTGCGCCACGACTACAATGAGGTCCCTCCCCGCGTCGAGTACGAACTGAGCGAATACGGCCAAGGATTGATCGGCGTGCTGGACTTTTTCTGCTATTGGGGCGAAGCCCATGTGGAGCGGGTATACGGTGACAAAAGTCTCGCGCTGGAAGGCCCGTTCATGAGCGACGAAGAAGCCGCGCAATTCGCGAACGGAGCGGGATTGAAGCAGGTCTGAGCCGATCCGTAAGCGCGGTTACCGAAAAGTGCGTACTTAACAAAGCCTTCCACCCCTTCTACAATGAGCCTTGTACCCGAGCAGCTTGTCTCGAATTTCGGAAGGAGTGTTTGAAATGAAAACATTAGTAATCGCCGCGCATCCTACCTTGGAAACTTCGCGGATCAACCGTAAATGGCTGGAGGAAATTCGCAAATATCCGGAGCAGATCACGGTCAGCTCATTATATGAGAAATACCCCGATAGCGTGATCGATATTGCCGCGGAGCAAGCGCTGGTCGAAGCCCATGACCGCATCATTTTGCAATTCCCGTTCTACTGGTTCAACTGCCCGCCGCTGATGAAGCAGTGGCTGGACGAAGTGCTGCTGGAAGGCTGGGCGTACGGCGAAGGTTCCTGGTTGTTCGAAAACAAAAAAACGATCGGCCTTGCGGTATCCGTCGGCGTTAAAAAGCAAGACTACAGCCCGAGCGGCGAATATCTGCACGACATGAGCACGCTGCTGCTTCCGTTCGAAATGACGGCGCGTTATTTGAAAAGCGGCTACGAAGAACCGTTTATCCATTACGGCGTGAATTCGCGGACGAGCGAGGAAGAGCTTCGGGAAAGCGCGGAACGGTATGCAGGGCATTTGTTGGGAGCGAAGGAAGTCAGCGTTTAAAAGGATCAGACTTTTTCTTTTGAATAGACAATGAAAAGACGCAATCCTAGAGCGTGTCTTCAAACCTGCTTCCGTCGAGGTTTGAAGACATGCTCTAAAAGGAAATGCGTCTTTTCTCATCGGCAAGCTTTCGTTACTGCACCTTCGTCTTCACCGACTGCGTCGTAATCAACTTGCCTTGCTTATCGAAAGCAATGACTTCGATCGCGATGTTTTTGCCTTTATACTTGGAAAAGTCGATCTCGGCTGTCCACGGCGGGGTGGTTGTCGCGCCTACCTGTTTGCCGCCGATCTTGTATACGACTTTGCCCAGCGTCGGCGACCAGGTCTTCACATAGCCGGAGACTTTCAGCTTTTTGGCCGGAACGGTCGTTGTGATCGGATTGTACGACAGGGTCGTGCTGCCGCCTACCGCGCTTAAGTAATACGGGTTCGCGATCGCTTTTTTGTACGCCGCCAACATCTTGTCGTTGTTGGACAACCCGTAATACTTGACGCGGTCGGTAGTCCCTTTCGCATCGACGTCGAACCAGAATGCGGCTTTTACCTTCGGATACTTCATCGGCAGCGTCGCGTATAGCTGCTGCGTCTGGTAGACGGACCATTCGGTCACGTCGCGCATTTTTTCCGGATACATGTACGATACGGAGCCTTCGGCGATCATGATCGGCTTCTTGTCGGCATACCAGTTATACACGGCATCCAGCTTGGCGATATGGCTGCTGCGGTCGATGCCCTGCTTCAGCGGATCGGCGGTCGGATTGTAGATCGAATACAGGCTGACGCCGACCCAGTCCACGTACTTGTCACCCGGATAGTAGCTCTGGATGTTGTCGATCGGATTGGCGCCCGGTGCCCACAGCATCGCGACGTTGTCCGGCGCCTCCTTGTGGAAGACGTCGGCGACCAAGCGGAACTTCTCGATATACATCTGCGGCGTGCTTTTCCAAGGCGTCCAGTTCCCGTTCATCTCGTTCGCAAAACGCAGGAAGATCGGCACGCCGGAAGCGGCCGCGTCTTTGGCGAGCTGGCGCAGATAGGCGTCGTCTTTCACCTCGGCCATTCCGCGAAGCGGCTGAACGCCGAGTTCGATCGCAGTGCCGTTGCGCTTGGCTGCGTTGATATGCGATTGAATGGTCGACAACCGCGTGCCGTAGGTGAAGTAGATCAGATAACCGGCGTGCTTTTTGCCTGTGAAGGTCGGATATTCGTCTGCGTAAAACTTCCCGCCTGCCGAGTTATGTACCTTCTTGTTCTGCTCCGCATAGGCACCGAGCAAAATCCCGTTCGCCGGTTCCAAAGGAGCCAGATCCCGCGTGCGATTCTTGAGCGCCGCTGCGGACAGTCCCGTCTCGTAATAAAGCTGCACCGAGCTGCGCAGCGCATCGGCTTTGCGCTGCACGGCGATACTGTCCTGAACCAGATTTACTTTCGCGTAATACATCGCTTCGAGGTCCCAACTGGCGACGGCTTTATCGTATTGCTTCAGCTTGACGTAGGCTTCGCCCGCGTTGCGGTACATGCGTCCGGCATTGCCGTAATCGCGGCTTGCCGCCATTTCCCGTCCGGCCTGTTCGTACTTGGCGATAGCTTGTGCATATTTTCCCTGCTTGTCCAGCCGCATCGCATCGTTGTACACGTTCCACACGCTTGCCGCCTGCACGGTTTGCGGATGTACGGATGCCGCTGTCCCCGTCAGCAGCGCGGCAGCCAATATAGCGGCTCCCCATTTTGTGAATCTCGTTCGCGTTCCCCTCAACACGTTCATCCCCTTCTTCTCTCTGCTGCCTGCTGATTTGCTTGCAGGCTATCTTTTCCTTTATCGGCAAAAAGGCCCCTTTCATGAAGGAAAGGGCGTTTGAAATCCTGTTCGGGGGATGCAAAGCCGGGAGCCGCTGCGGGAGAAATTCGTTCGAGACGCTGTCTCACCCGGAAAGTGGATTGGATTAGAATAAGGAATCTTTCCGGGTTCAAAGGCCAACACTATATATGTGTTACCGCAGGCTTTCTTCGAAATCCTGTATCTCACTGAATTTCTCCCTTCGCTGCAAGCTTTGCTACGGAACACTCTTTAAACCGTGGATGTTGTAAATAAATAAGAGGAGCTAGGCAATCAGCTCCTCGTTTTGACTCTTTAATCAATCATCCCCCTTCCAAGTTGAAAGGGGGATGATTGATTGAAAAGACTGATTGTAGGAAAGCGCAGAGCGGAGGGAGAAATTCAGTGAAAAACGCCTTTGAACTCGAAAATTTGGGATTGGCACAGATGCCAATCCCAAATTTTCGGGTGAGACAGCGTTTTGAACGAATTTCTCCCGCAGCGCCCCCAGCTTTCCCCGCGAACAGGATTTTCAAAAGTAAACGTCACAGTTTGAACTTGGCGCTCAAACGTTGGAGTTCCTCGGCCATCTCGGACAAGGAGACGGCGCCGGCGGACATTTCTTCCATGGAAGCCGCCTGCTGTTCGGAGACGGCGGAGACGTTTTGGATCTCTTCGGATACGCGTTCCATCTGGGAACCGCCTTCCATGATCGCCGACGCGACGGTCTCGACGACTTGAACCATCTCGCCGGAAGCTTGGACGGCTTGTTCGCTTTGCAGGCCGACGCGGCTGACCGTTTCGCGGATATGACCAAACAGATCGCCGGTCGCGTGGATCGCTTCGCTTCCTGCGGCTACGCGGTCCGCTGCTTCTTCGATTGCATCGCTTAAGCGCGCGGTATCGGCTTGAACCATATCGATCATGCCGATGATCTGCGCCGCCGAAACCGAAGATTGCTCCGCCAGTTTGCCGACTTCGGCCGCGACGACGGCGAATCCCCGGCCTTGTTCGCCGGCTCTCGCGGCTTCGATCGAAGCGTTGAGCGCCAGCAGATTGGTCTGCTTGGCGATGCCCGTAATCAATTGAACGATGCTCCCGATCTCAGCCGAGCGGCGATTCAGTGCTTCGACGGCTTCCGTCATTTCCGTCATGCCGCGCGAAGTCGATTCCATTTGTCTGACCGCTTCGCCGACAACCCCGACGCCCTGCTCAGACTGGATGCCTGCACGTTCCGCCGCTTCCGACGTTTCCCCGACCCGATCCCGGATCACGACGATTTTATCCAACATGCGTCCCATCAATTCGCCGCCCGTCCGCGAAGTCTCCAACTGCGCTTCGCTCGATGCCGCCATGCGCTGCATGGACGAAGCAGCATGCTCCGCGCCGTCCGCGCTTTCTTGCGCCGCCGATTTAAACTCTTCGGCGGCTGCCGCTAACGCGCCGGAGGCCCGGCCTACCTCAAGCAGAACGCCGCGCTGATTCTCCCCCATCTGCCGCAGCGCGGAAGACAAGTGATCCAGTTCCCCTTTCAACCCTGTCGGCAGTTCGTCCATTTTATCCAATTCGCCGTTCGCCATATACCCGACCTGTCGGGTCAATTGCTTGAGCGGACGCGTGATGCTTCGTGCAATCAGGAAAGACAACAAAGCGGAAAGCAGTACAGCGGCAACCAAAGCCCCGATCGAAATGAAAAGAATTCTGCCTGTTTCGTCCCTCTGCGCATAGGCCGAATCGTTCATCATTTGAATTTTCTGGTCCATCGAAACGCGCAGCGCGTCCGTCATTTGATTCACGATATCCTGGGTTTGTTTTTGCAAAGCAGCGGCTTCCTCATCGTTATTTTGCTGCGACAGTTCCACGATTTGCGTAACCGCCTGCTCGTAACCGGATGCGGCTTGACGGAAAAGGTCGGCGCTTTCGCGTTCTTCGTCCGACGTCAAGGTAACGGCATAGGTCTCGATCGCCGCGTTGAGTTCGCCGATCGTTTTTTCGATCAATGCGCGGCTTTCATTCATCTGCGCATTGTCGGTCTCTAAAATATTTCTCATCACCAATTGATCGATCGTTTTGAGTCGGTCGTTCACTTGCTCCAGCATGATGACGTTGGGAATATCCCGGTCTTTCAAATCATCCGCACGATCTCTCAAATTCGAAGTCCCGATATTGGTCAATGTGTTCAAAATGATAATCAAAGCAATCATTGCGCCAAAACCGCCAAATAATTTCTGTCTGATCGTAAGCTTCATCTGGTTGCGTCTCCTCTGCGGTGTTTACTATTTACTAAAATTAAATCGCATCTCATATACTTCGGTAAGTCGTATGCTTTTATTAAGGCTAAAGTCCTTTTTTCGACAAAAAAAGACCAATCGACTCTAGCCGATTGGCCTCATTGTTTTCCTGAAAACGAAACGAAATTTTAGAATGCCGGATACGTATCCGTGTACTCTTCTTCCAGGAACTTCACGACTTCGGGTCCGCGCATGCGTTCAGCCAGCTTTTGGATCGCCGGATCATCTTTGTTGTCTTCGCGGGCCATCAGGGTGATGGCGAAAGCTTGCATATCTTTTTCGACGATCAGGGCGTCTTTTTTCGCCGACAGGCCGAGCGGTTTCGCATAGGCCGGGTACATCGTTACCAGATCGGCGTCGTCCATCATGCGATTCAGGGTCAGCAGGTCGACTTCTTTGAACTGGTAGTTCTTCGGGTTCGATGTGATGTCTTGCAGCGTGGCTTTGATGCCTACGCCTTCTTTAAGTTCGATCATGTCGTTTTGTTCAAGCAGCAGCAGGGAGTGCGCGATGTTCGGCGGGTCGTTCGGAATCGCGATGATCGCGTTGTCCGGAAGCTCTTCGACCGACTTGTATTTTTTCGAATATCCGGCGTACAGAGCATTGTAGACCGATTGAACCGGTACGATGTTCGCGCCTTTGGCTTCGTTATAAGCTTCAGCGTAAGGAACGTGCTGGAAGAAGTTCGCGTCCACTTCCTTGTTCGCCAGCGCGTCGTTCGGTTGGATATTGTCCGACATTTCGACGATCTCCAGGTTGATGCCGTCTTCGACAAGCAACGGCTTGACCAACAGCAAGATCGCGTCCATCGGCGCAGGCAGGGAAGCGACTTTCAGCGTGGTTAATTCTTTGCTATCCGTGTTTTCGGTAGTTGCTGTCGTATCCGCCGTACCGTTTGCGTTGTTCGACGCAGTCCCGCCGCCTTGTCCGCAGCCGGCCAGAACGAGAAACATTGCGGTAAGAATAAGAAGCATAGACTTTTTCATGATCGTGTTGTACCCCCGTTGAATGATGTTTGTACTTGCCTACTATAATGAGACACTTCATTACCTTTTATCGATCTTGCGGGAAATCGTACTGCCAAGCACTTGCACAATCTGGACAAGCAGCACCATTAGGACAATCATGCAAATGGTGACGTCCATCTCAAATCGTTGATACCCGTAGCGGATGGCAAAGTCGCCTACGCCGCCGCCGCCCACGATGCCGACAACCGTCGAGTAAGAAATGAAGCTTACGATGGAGGTCGTGAGTCCCAATACCAGACCCGAACGGGCTTCGACGTACAGGAACTTCCATACGATCTCCAGACGCGATGCTCCCATCGAGCGGGCCGCTTCGATGACGCCGCGCGGCACTTCGACTAACGCTTGCTCGACGAGTCTCGAGTATCCGGCAATGGCGACGACCGCCAGCGGAATCGTAGCCGCCGTCGTCCCGATAGTCGTTCCGACGATTAGCCGGGTCAGCGGAAACATGAACACGACTAACAGTAAGAACGGGAAGGAGCGAATAACATTCACCAATGTGTTCAAAAATACGGAAGCGAACCGATTTTCCAACATACCGCCGGGTCTGGTCACAAAGATTAGCGTACCCAGCGGAATGCCCAGAATTACAGCCGCAATCGTGGACATGCCGACCATATAGAACGTCTGGCCGATCGCTTCCCAGATCTGCTCCTGATACTGCGTCCAAATCTCCATAATCCGTTCGATGCTCATGGTGTGTCCTCCTGATGCACAAGGCCCAAGATCTGCTCCCGGTACGATAAATTCGGACGAACGCGTTCTTCCGAGCGCTTCGGCAGATCGAACGTATCGACGACCGCGCCCATTTCCATAACGGACACACGCGTGCAAATTTGCCGAACCACTTCCATCTCATGGGTAACGATGACGATGGTTACGCCCAACGTTCGGTTGATATGCAGCAGCGTATTCAGCAGTTCTTCCGTCGTCTGCGGATCGAGCGCCGAAGTCGGTTCGTCGCAGAGCAGCAGCTTCGGATTGCTGGCCATGGCCCGTGCGATGGCGACCCGCTGCTTCTGTCCGCCGCTAAGTTGGGCCGGATACTGCCGAACCTTGTCCTCCAAGCCGACGAAACTGAGCACTTCCATGATCCGGCGTTCACGATCGCGCTTAGGCGTTCTCGCCAATTCCAGCGCAGCCGCCACGTTGCCGTGCACGGTGCGGTTGTGAACCAGATTGAACTGTTGAAAAATCATGCCGATCGATCGCCGCGCCGCACGCAGTTCCCGTTCGCTCACCCGCATCAGATCGCGTCCTTCGAAAAACACGTTTCCTTCATCCGGTCGTTCCAAGAGATTCATCAGCCGCAGCAGCGTAGATTTGCCTGCTCCGCTTGTACCGATAATGCCGTGAATGCCGCCCGTCTCGATCTCCATACTAACAGGGAGAACAGCTTGAAAAGTCTGACCCTGCGACGTATACGACTTGCTGACTTTTTGCAGGGATAGAATAGCCATGCCCTCCTTGTACCAGTATTTTAGTTTCGCTGTTACATTCTTTAATCGACTAAATTATAAGGTAATCTATGCGCTGTGTCACCATTTTTACACATAATTTTAATATTATTTTTACAATCCGCGCAGCAATGGGCATGCTTGTTTACACAACAAATCGCATAGAAACGTTTTCCTTGGATTGAAGCACGCTATCCTTCACCCTTCACACTCTGAATGCGCTGTAGACGAATACGGAACACACACCCGAGCAATAGACCGGACACCGCTCCATATGCGGCATGAATCAATAACCACCATGACCAAGCAGGCAGGCTCGTAATCGGAGGCGTGCCTCCCGAAGACAGCAAAGTCGTCGGATATAGCAGAAGACCGATAACCAAGCCGATTCCGGCTGTTACTCCTACCATTTTTCGCAGCGAAAAATCCGAGCGGCGGAATCGATACTGCCACAATATGCCCAGAATGACGCATAACACGACAGAGATCACCAAATGAATCCCAAACTCCGCCCCCTCGCTCAAAGAAAATTCTTTTAACACAGGCACGTAATCCGCATTCAAAAGCAAACGATAGACGCGATGCCCGCTCAAAGCCTGAATCAACTTAAGCATCAACCCGAGCCCGATCCCCGATATGAGCCCTACAACCGCATATGCGAGTATCCCAAGCACCGAGGTTTGCCAAGCCCGCTGCTGATTGAATACGCTATCCGTACTTCCGGACGTTGAGGCTTCATGTTTGTTCGTTTTTTGCGAAACGGTTGTGTTCGACCTGTTCATTCTGCGCCTCCGATCTGTTTGGTTAGCATTTGTTGATTCAAGCCGATGCTGCTATGGCCCGCGTGATCGCAAAGCTGAAGGTTCATCCTGCTGCCCAAAAAGGCGAATGACCTATTCAGGCCATCCGCCTCCTCCACGGGCTTGCTACTTTTCAAAAAAGAGATTACGCCTTCTCTTGTCTCTCCAGCTCTTGACTCACCTGTTGCAAATATTCAGGAGCGTCGAGATCATCCGGAACGACCATTTCGATCAAGCACAGCTTATCCGAACGTTGAAGCTCGGCGTCTCGGAACGCGCGTGCCAACTCACCGATCGTACGCACGCGCTCGGTGTACGCATGACCGCCAAACGCTTCAATCAGCTTCAAGTAATTCCAGCCCGGAATCTCGTTGTATGGCTGATGATGAGGCGGAGTACGGAAGTTCAGATGCTTTTCGATCGTATACCCGCGGTTGTTCAGCACGAAAATGATCGGCTTGCAGCCGTACGCCATCATGGAACTGAGTTCCTGCACTGTCATCTGGAGCGATCCGTCGCCCGTGAAAAGCAGAACTCGGCGCTTTGGAGCAGCTATGCATGCCCCGAGCGTCGCAGGCGTCGCGTACCCGATGCTTTGCCACCCTCCTTGCGCGATATAGGTCGCTCCTTGCGGAAGTTGAACCTGAGAGAGTCCATAAGCAAGCGTTCCCGTTTCCGCAATGACAATATCGCCCGGTTGCAGCAAACGCTGAATCAACGGATAATACTCTTTCGCTTTTAACGGGTGGCTGCCGTCAAGCTGCGTGCCGCTGTTATACGGACGGTCTGCGGCAGGAACGGGCAATTCAGCCGTCAAACCTAAAGCCGCCAGCTCGCGCAGCATGTCTTCGCCTCGAATATCCGTGTACGTCTGTCCGCCGACGCTCGTGGATTCCGGATGAATCACGATCGTTTTTTTCGGATTCGGCTCTGTTCCTTCGCCCCCCAAGTTGGTGTCGGACGGCACATAACCCGCGATAATCAGGCAGTCGGCTTCCTCTACCGCTGCATGGACACTTTTGTTTCCCGTTTTGCCTCCGTAAGTGCCGATATGGTTCGGATGGCTTTCGTCGAATCCGCCTTTGCCCATGATCGTCGACGCGACCGGAATTTGAAGCTGCTCGGCCAAAGCACGCACCAGCGGTTCCCATTTCCAGCTTTTCACCTGAGCATCGCTGAGCAATAAAACGTGTTTCGCCGATTTAAGCAGTTTGCGCGCATGCTTAGAAGCCGATTTCAACGAAGACTCGTTGGTTTTCGGTTCCTCCAGTTTCGGTGCCTTCATTGCCAACGGCTGCTGCACGAGATCGAGCGCGACCGATAGATAGACCGGCTTTTTGGTTCGCTTGGCGATGGAGATCGCTTTCGGAATTTCGGCCATCGCATTCTCGGGTGTCAGGATCGCCGTATAAGCGGAGATCGGCTCGTATACACGGCGGAACGCATCATAGTCGCCATCCATCAGCGTGTGGTGCATCAGTTTTTGCTGCTTTTGTTTCTGGGACTTCGGCGATCCGACGATATGAATGATCGGTACGTTCTCGCTATAGGCACCCGCGATCGCGTTGACTGCACTCAGTTCACCGACGCCAAATGTCGTAATGAGCGCGGCTAGTCCTTTCACTCTTGCATAGCCGTCCGCCGCGTAACCGCCGTTCAACTCATTGCGAGCCGGAACCATTCTAACGCCTTCGTACTGTTCCAGCGTATCAAGCAGCGTGAAATTATAATCGCCCGGAACCCCGAACACTTCGGTCACGCCTTCTTTTTTCAAACAATCAAACAAATAGGCGCCAAGCGTTGCTCCGCCCTCTCCCTGTGTGTTCGAACGAATTTTCCCCATAATTGTTTTTGCCATGCCGGCACTCTCCTTCCGTGATCGCTCACTGCCGTTCGACGCGGCGCCGAACGGTCAGCCTCTAACTATGATTACCCCGGAAGCCGGGCGTTAGGTCAGTATTTTGCGAAAATTACTCATCACTTCCGTAATCCTAGCCCTTCATCAAGCGTTTAATCCCTCAGAGACACTTGTTGAAAAAGGAGCGATTCCCATTACTGATCCGAACCGCGCACGCAACCGAAAACTCGTTATCACCTACGGGTCCGATCTGGATCATAGCAACATGAATCACCTTGTCCGCTCGCTGCTTGAGCCCTACGAAGGACAGATGCGGCAAACCGATGATCTCAATCCGATACTGCGAAAAGGTTCCGACTTCATTGTAAACCTTGAGTGGCTGGAGACCAACCCGAACAAGCCTTTCGAACCCTACGCCTTTGCCGACTACCACTTAACCCAAGCGCAATTCGACGGATTTTTATATCGATTGCGAAAACTCAAAGGCACCCACGTCCTCGGTCACTCCAATATCCGCGGCCATGCCGAAGTACTGCGCGGCGATCTTGAATTTCAGTTCTTGGTCGTCCATATCCAAAACCAAGAAGAACTCCTCGTCTATTACCCACGCCAAGACTTCGCGGCCGACGAACTCCTTTTCCCGCTTATCCCGTTACTCCCTCCCCAAGACCGCCATGTCCTACTCCCAATCGGCGGCGACCCGTTCATCAAGCAACAAATACTTGAAACCTGGATCAACCGCGTCCTGTCCTTGTCCAAACAAGACCTCTCCGCTTATACCGGCACCAGCCAGTATCGGCCAGGGAACTTCTAAGTTTTCAAAAATTGAATTCTCCGACCTTTGACTTACGGTATTCAATCGTTATTTGCATGCAAAAAAGCCTGGTTGAAGCGCTCGATTCATCCGAGTCTTCAACCAGGCTCTTTTCTCTTTTTCCTTTTCCCTACTATCCCCCCGGTGAACGCTTCACGATTTTCCTATTCCTTGAAGCACCAGGCGGAGGGAGAAATTCAGTGAAAGACGCCTTTGAGCTCGGAAATTCGGAATCGGCATATATGCCGATTCCGAATTTCCGAGCGAGACAGCGGCTTGTGAAGCATTTCGAAGAAATGCACTTCGGAAGCATATGCTGGCAATTTCTCCCGCAGCCGCCCCAGCTTCAACCCCCCGAATAGGAACCCCTTAGTTAACGCATCACCCTTTTATCTGCTCTAATATTTGAGGGTCCTTAATTTTCGTATCTTCGGCCAACATCACGATCTTCGACAAAATTTCAGCCGTACGCGGGTCTTCATCCAGGAACGGCAGGAAGAAGCGTCCGCGCTGCCCCGCATGTACGGGGATAATATTCAGCGCCCCCGTCGCCTGCTTATAAGCTACCCCGCTGCCCAAATGCACCGCATACTCGCCAAGCGTTCCGTCGACTCTCGCATAGCTGCCGTCCAGGCGTACATTTTCAATACGAAGCAGAGACAACGATTCGCGCACGATGGCTGTCCGCAATTCGACGGTCGTCAGGCTTGCTTCCGGATCGACGCCGCCTACATGAGCCACGCTCACGACCAGATCGACATCCCGCATAATCTCGGAGAATAGCACCGGAGGCACATCGGTCAGAGCCATTGGTTTATGCGTACGACGGTCGGTGAATTGGATCGTTTCCAATGTCGGTGCTTCCGTATCCGCCGGAGAGAACCAGTCGGCCATAGCGTACAGCGTCGCAATCACATTGTGCGTATAATCGACTTTCTGAAGTCCTTCCTCGTAGCTGACCGTCCAGCCGCGTCCGCGCAGCAGAGCCACAGTCTTGCTCGGCTGTACCTGATGCCCCGCATAACGCGAAGAGGAAGTGCCTGCAGCTTTCTCATCCGCGTTCGGTACGTACAGCTCACGGAAAATCTGCTTGAACGGCTGTTTCGAAGGCGTAAACCTTCCTGTTGCTTCGGCTTGCAGATTGCGTTCGATAAAGTCGCGTTGGAACAAATGCCATTGTCCGCTTGCATGCAGATCGACCGGATGCGCGATCAATAACTCTGCATCTTCAGCCAGCACTTTGCCCTCGCGGCTTTCGATATCGACTAGGGAACGTTCTGTCTCGCGGAAATAACCTAAAGTCGGTTTAACCGATGAATCTTCGCTGACTCGGAAAACCAGTTGGGCAAGCAGAGGCGAAACAACGGGATTACCGTACAGCTTCACCAGCTCGTCAAGACGGAACACCGCGCCGTTCTCCATGGAACGTTCCAGCTCGCGTACGAAGCGGCGGTTCTGCTCGGTCAACTCGGTTTTGACCTCTTTCAACCGGACGATATGCTCGTTTTTGTTCAGACGCGAAGGTACGGATTTGAGTGCTTTTCCACCCTTCATCACCTCGATCTCAGGCAGGCCGCGGTCGTTGATCGCCAGCTTCACTTCGACATCGTCAACCTGATGCAGCTCTGTATAGACCTTAAGCTCGTTCATCTTGCCCGCTTCCATATCCCACTGTAATCGGGTCGAGTCCGCATAGCCCGCGCTTCTCGCCAGATTGCCGAGCGCGATCTGGCTGGCCGCGCCTTCGCTGGCCCGACGCTGCGCGCCGAACTGTCGGCTTTCGAGCAGGAACTTTTGAATAAAATCGTAACGTCCGCGCAAATCCGAATCACGCTTTTTCGCGAGCGGAATCAGGCTGTATGCCAGCAGTTGGTCTTTACCGCGCTTGGACTCCACCTGTTTACGCGTAGCTTCCAGCTTCAGCTTGCCGAGTACCGCATCGGCAAACAGCTGCGAGCGGCGATGGTTGGCACCGCCCGAGATATACTTGGCGCAATCGTACAGCAGCTTGAAGCGTTCGGCTCCGATCTCCTGATACGCTTCCTCGAACCATTGCACATCGAACGCCCCGTCGTTGAACTCCTGCGGCGTAATCGGCGAATAATGCGCGACGATCGTTTCTTTTTCCGCCGAGAAACTTTCGTTGATATGCGCATGGAAGTACCAGGCGGCGCTGCGCAGCCCAGGCCAGTCCAGATGCGCCGATACGATCTCGATCCACTGCGGGGCATACATGGCGGCTTCGAGCAAACGCTGCTCCGAAATTCCCGTGCCTTCGAGCTTTTGCGCAAGCGCGGCCGAGTCGTCGCCTTCCGCCGGATGGCAGACCTTAAGCAGATGGCTGAGCGATTCCTTTTTCGTCTGGTTGTCGCCGTAGCCGTAAATGTAACCCCGCACGAACGTTTCCCCGCCGAGACTGACCAGAATACGGATAAAAGCATCCAAGCCTTCGATTCGCTGTAAAGCCATCGTCAGCGGAGTCGCTTCGGTTGCAAGATCGCCGCGCGCCAGCTCGATTTCCAGCAGACGGCCCACGATGGATGCCATAATGTCTTTCAAACGTTCGCTTCGCTCCAGCTCTTCCGGCGGATGGCTCGTCAGATGGCGCATCATGTAATTCGCGTTTTCGCCCAAAAGGTGCTTGTATACTTCGTTGTCGCCGATCAAGCCCAGCGTATGCGCTTTGAAAACCATGCGGATATCCAGCAGCGAACGGAAATGGACTGCATCGAATTCCTGCTGTCTGCGGTCATAGCGGTAACATAGCGATACGTAACGTTTGAACGACGTATCGTCGTGCACGCTGCGGCGCAATACGATCATCCAATCGCCCGCAAGCGTCGCCCAAACCGGCTTTTCTTTTTCTGGAGCTTCTTCCGGAAACTCCGCCAAAAGACGCTCCATGGCTGAAGCCGCTGCTTTAAAAGCGGGCTCCGGAGCAGAGTCTGCGTAAAAAGCGCCCAGCAGCGTGCACACCGTATCCGTATACCGACATTCATCCAGCAGTTTCCATAACCTTTTCAAGCGGTCGAGCGGGTACAGACCCGAAACGAATTTTTCCCGCCAACCGTCAAGCAAACGAACCCGCTGCATTTTTTGGTAATCGTAATAATCGGAGAATTCGCTATAGAAGTTATACAGCGTTCCGGACAGTTCTTTGGTATCTACGATTAGCTGCAAATTCAGCAGCTCTTCCGCCCCGAATCCGCTTGTGTCCAGATAAGCCTTCCATTCTTCCGCCATCGGGTACAGGTCCAACGAAGAACTTCTTGCATAATCCGGCTCCAGCATCGGAATGTTCTGGCCTGTGTGATAGGAAGTCTGACGGAATTCCGCGCCGATCAACAGCTTCTCTTTGGCTCCGGCATAATACTGCACTTCGTACTCCGTATCGCGCAGGCGATGCACCAATTCGTCCAAGCCGCGAATGAAGCCAGCCGCTTTTTCCTCATCCAAGAAAAAGACTTTATCGAAATCCGCCTGCTCGCCGCTCGGCTGCATCAGCCACTCTTCGGTCGCGTTCGGATCGTACAACCCAAACCCTTTGGCCGCCGTATAGTCGCTGCGCGTTCCCGGCGACTCCAGCTTTTTAAGCAGCTGCGATTCTTTGGGCGTCGGATTGCTTACCTTTTGAGCCAACGGCAGCAGCCGCTCATAGTCCTCCGTGCGCTCCCCGTCGGCCGACAGCTCGGTCAGCAGTTCGAGACCGGCCAGACGCTGAAGTTCTGCTTTGGCGCCAAGCAGCCGATTCAGCGCGCTTTCCAATGCGGTATGCGGCTGGCCCAACAGCAATCCGATCGCGCTTTGGCGCAGCGAACCTGTTTTGAGCTTCAACAGCGCCTCCACTCGTTGCAGCTCCGAATCGTTCAGTTCGAGGCCGCTAGCACGCTTCAGAGCCGTTTCGCGATTGTGCATGTTTTTATCCGACAACATAGAGAAAATGAAATCCCGCTGCTTGGCTTCTTTCGGATGAACCAAGAAAAATTTCAATACATCATTACGTCTGTCGGCATTCATCAAATGAGACAAGTCGATCAGACGGGATACCCATTCGCGATCCATATCGTAAGCGGTCAGATACATCATTTTGCGCAGAACTCCCGCAGGATCGTACGTATAGGACAGGAACTCGAGCGCGCCCGACTTTCCGGAGATCGTCTTGGTCAGTCCATCACTGAGCAACGAAGCAAAGGCTTCAAACTGCTGGCGACGCGCTTCCTTATCATCCAGGCCGGGAGCGCGATGGACTTTGAGCTTTCTCTGTTCATTTTCCATCCAAGCGGCTGTGTCGTCCTCTTCGTCTTCAGAAATCCACTCTATAGCGTAATCGTATGTATAGTTGTTCATCATCCAATACAGCAGCTCGGGATCGCGTTCGTCGCTAAGAAGAATATGCAGCGACGAGACATATTTGAAATGCTCGTACTGGCTCATGGAAATCACGTACTGGGCAGCTACTTTGCGATAGTGCGGGCCGTTTTCCATGATGCGGTTCACTCGCGCCGGAAGCTCGCTTTCTTCGATAAGCGCCTGAGCGAACAGCCCGACGAACACGTCCTGCGCATTGCTCGAATCGACCCATTCCCCGCGCAATTTGGCATCGCTTATTGCCGAGTAAATCTTCTCCAGCATTTTGGCGACCACTCGCTCGTCGGACACGTCAAACGGCATTCCCGTCCAGACAGCGGCCGCGCGTACGATCGAAGCATAGCGAACGAATCCGTGATCCAGAATCAATTTCAGCAGGTAAGCAAAAGCTTCCGCGGTACCGAAGTCCATGCTCTCCACGATCGATTGGCGCAATCCTTCCTGAAGGCGCGCGGCGATCAGCAGATCCCCGACCAGCGCGTGCATATCGGATCGGTGGCTCATCAGCATGCCGGAAATCATCTGCCGGGTAAGCAGCGCAGTCTGGTTCTCGCCGAGAATAATGTCTTTCAGCGCCGCTTCAACTATTGGATCATGGTCATCCAGCTGCTGGGCGATCAGATCGGACAGAACATGACTGACCCGATAAAAGTTGCTCGTATGGGCATTCGAATATTCGCGTTCCGTCAGATACTTTTCCAACGTGAAGCCTGCGGCCTCCATCCATAGCAGTCCCACGATCTTCGTCAGCACGCCGACCAGATGCGCGGAAGGCTCGGAGGTGCGGAACGGACGTCGCATATACCCGTTGGCGTACGGATATTCGGCGACTTGATCGATGATTCGTTTCGCCCGCGAAGAGATCGCTTCTCCGGCCAACGCAAGGACGGCCTGTTCCAGCGGCTTCAATAGCGTGTCCGGCCGGGTTTTCGACGCTTCTTCCAACAATTGGCGCATTTGTTGTACAGGCTCCTGATACTCATTCACGTAACCGTACTCCGCAATCTCCAACAAGCAGGTCGCAATCCGTGCCTCGGAGCCTCCAAGCTTGCCCGTGCGTTCTTTTAGCGTTTCAAAATACTGCTCTTCCCGCTTCTGCTGCAACTCTTCGTTCATCTTTCGTTCGCCTCCCTAATCTGCATCATCGGCCCCATAATCCGCCTGCCAGCATCGTAAAACGCATAAACACAACCTCGTCACCATCCGCCAAGGTTAAAGGAGCATCTAATCCGGTCACTTCTTCCTGACGCAGAAATACCCGATATAAACCGTCCTCGAAGCCCAATAGTGCAGCGGCTACAGCTTTCTCTTCATTCGCCGGCTGCTCCCCGTAAATCGCTTTGAAACCGACCTTGCCATCCTCTGCGCCGCTATCGATCTGTTGCTCGGTCAAAGCCCGAAGCAGATCGTCGCCGCTGCGCCGTTCTTCGTATTCGCTTACCATCAGCCGCACGATTTGTTCGATCAACTCGCGCAATGTGCGCGGCATGCCGGGCAAGTCCAACTCACGTCCGACTATGCCGCGCTTGCGACCCGGACTTTTTACCATTGCGGTCAGCTTCATCGTTATCCCTCCCTCACGATTCGAATCTGTACGATATTCACTTGAGCCGAGAGCATCTCATCCAAAAAAGCGAATGCCTGTTCCCGTATTACTTAAGCTCTATTCTACCAGAATTCGCCACACAAAAAAACCCGCCGCAAGAGCGGTCGGGTCTTAGGCGCAAAGTCTTGGGTATCCAAACTCTCCTGAGAAAAGCCAGGACTTCCGTCGCGAATCCGACTCCTGCTGCTCGAAAAAGCCAGTTTAAGACGTCAGGTTTATTCGTCCAAAGCCGTCCGCGCCAACGATTGAAGCACCGCGTCTTCCATCGGCGGATTGTGCAGACCGGCACGCACATCACGGTAATACCGCTCAAGCGGCACGCTTTTCGACAAGCTGGCTCCGCCTACGATCTTCATCGCTTTATCGACGACCTGGGCGGCAAGATGGGTGGCATTGTATTTGACCCAGCCGAACTCCGGTCGCATAGCGGCACGTTCATCGGGCAGTCGATCCCAACGATCCGCAATGTCGTACAGCGCCGTACGGGCCAGACGCAGCTCGCTATCGATCTGTCCGATCCATTGGCGAATATGAGGCAGTGCCGCAATCGGCTCCTTCAAGCTGTTCGGCGTATAGTTTTTGGCAAAATTCAAGGCATAATCTCGTGCTGCGTAAGCAATGCCCAGATAGCAGGCGGGAATATGCAGCATCCAGCCGTCTCCGTCGTCCACGCCGCCTTTTTTTTCTCCGGGCGCGTAGATTCCCATCACCTGCTCATCCGGTACGAAGACCTCATTAAGCACAATATCGTGACTGCCTGTTGCCCGCATACCGAGCGTATCCCAGGTTTCTTCCAATTTAACGCCCGCCGCAGAACGAAGTTCGGCTGCGCGCTGCTCGGAAGCTTGCGCACGGCGCGCGATTTCCCCAAGCTCCGGCAACGACGTTCCGTCCGCATCGAACGGAGATCCGGCCGCGTATGCCGGTTCGTCGGCTTCGCCGCCCAGACGGACGATGAAGTCTCCGACTTCCGGCGAATTCTCGATGCCCGCACTCACGATGTAATCGCTCAGCAGCGGGCTTAACGTACTGTACGTTTTGCGCCCGCTTAGCTTCCAGCCGCCTTCCACGCGAACTGCTGTCGTCTGCGGACGGCCGCCGCGTGTCGGACTTCCGGTCGCGCGTTCGCTGGCGAACTTATTGATCATCGCCCCCGAACCTGCTACATCCCGGCAAAAATTCGAGTAGCTCGGCTCCGGCCAGATATCGGTCTCCCGATAGTGCAGCATCATCCCGCCGTGCCAGCCTGCGCTGAGCGCGGTCGAACCGTCGCCGCGCGCGATACGCTCCTGTACGAGCAGCCATTCATACAACGATACCCCGTCGCCGCCCTGCTCCTGTGCAAGCGTCAGCTTGGCATATCCGGCTGCTTTTAACTCTTCAAAATTTTCAAAAGGAAACGAACCCTCATTATCATGTCTAGCGGCCCGCTCCGCAAACCGTTCAGCCAGTCGATCCGCCCACGCTGCAAGCTTCGCTTCGCGTTCGTTTCTGACAAATGCGTCTATCGCTTTTTTCCTCAATTCCGCTCATCCCTTCTGCTTTTCCGCTGTACGATTTCTTTCCCTCTATTATAGAGAAAAAAATACCCGCAAAGCAAAGCGAATGACTCGGATTTGTGGATGCGACCGGTAAAATACATCTACCCGGACAGTAGTCCAAAAGCTCGGCTCGGCTCGGCTCGGCTCGGCTCGGCTCGGCTCGGCTAACGGATCCTATGTCCCTTACGAGCCGAAATCAACCCTCTCCGCGATTTTAACGGATCGCATATCCGTTAGCTGCTTTTTTCATCGTTTTTGCCAACAAAATCAAGCCGATTCCTGCTCTAAGCGTCACCTGAATCCGCTAGAATTTTCAAACCGCTCCAAACAACCTCTAAGCGTCATCTCGATCCGTTAAAACTACATACGACCGTGCCGCCGCAAACTTTTCGCCTCGTTTTCGCCCTTTTGCGGATTCGCGCTTGGAGCGTGCAGCGGTTCAAACGACGTCGATCGGAATGCTTCAAACGCAGACTCAGCCAACAACGGCTGCGCTGCCGCCCCGCTTGACCTGCCGAAGCTCAAGGCCAAGCACAAAATCCCGGCTGTTTCTCATAGCTTTTTAGCCATCGTATAATCCGTAATCGCATACCCGGCTTTCTGATACACATGCAGCGCCGCCTGATTATGACCAAACACATGCAAACCAATCGTCGCTGCTCCCAGCGAACGCGCCGTCTCATCCAATGCCCTTATCGTCGCCTGCCCAAACCCTTGCCCTCGATACGCTTCTTCAATAATGATGTCATACAAAAAAGCCCGCATTCCCGCCGGAGCATCCGCTACATTGAGCCAAACATAACCCACACTCGCCTGCTGCCCTTCCTGGCGCGCGACATATAAATACTGCTCCTTGCTATGTATCCCGTCCGGCAAATACTTCCGATACGTCTCCTCCGAAAGCTCCAACGCTTCCTCTTCTTTCCAACTCCCCGCCTTAACCTTATCCTCCGCAAACTCCACCACCGACCTCGCCCGATAAGCCGTAAACTCTTCCTCCGTCATCCGCTCCAAAATCACTTTTTTATACTCCATCTTGACGCTCCTTTTTGTTCATTGGGTTAGACATACTAAAAAAACCGCCTTTTGAGCGGTTTAATCTTTTGAACTTCCTTACTTTTAAAAAAACGAGCGTGCCCAGCGGAGGGAAAAATTCAGTTCAAAACGCCTTTGAACCCGAGAATTTGGAAGCGGCATGTATGCCGTTTCCAAATTCTCGGGTGAGACAGCGTTTTGAACGAATTTTTCCCGCAGCGCCTCGTCACGCCCCGAACCGCGTCCGATACCCGCACTTCCGGCACAACTCCTCGACCGCTTCGCGCCGCGAAAACCCGTACACGATATCATTGGCGCGCTTGCTCTCCACGATCTCGGAAAATTCCTGCTCCAACACGTTGCCGAGTTTCATCACGCCTTCCCCATCCAGACAGCAAGGCACGACCGTTCCGTCGACCAGAATCGCCGCATGGTTGCGCAGCGCGTGACAGAAGCCTTTTCCGTCGTCTTCCGGCGCGCTCAGGCTCGGCCATTGGAACTCGTGATCCTGGTTCAGATAGACGTTGCTGGACACTTTCAGCCCTTTGCCCCGTTCTACCTTTTCCTCGATTCGGTAATCCAGATTGTATTCGCGCTCGATCAGCTCCAACGTCTCGCGGTTGCGGCTGCGTGCGGCATTCGTCATATTATCCTCGGTCAGATTCCACAGACGGAACGAGAACAGCACTTTGCCGGACACCTCATGCCGAGAAGCCTCGCGCACGAACGACAGAATTTCATTCAGATAACCGTCGCGATCCGTCGAACCCGCATGACCGTCAAAGCTGTGCAGCGAAAAATTCATCTGGCGCAGTGCAGGCTTGCCAAGCAGCTTGTCGCGGTTTTTTTTGATCAACGTGCCGTTCGTAGTGATATTGACCTTCAAGCCGCGCTCATGCGCCGCATCCAGCAGCAGATCGATCTTCGGATGCAGCAGCGGCTCTCCTTTTACATGCAAATAAATATGGTTCGTATGCGGGTCGATCTTATCCAAAATCTGCTCGAACGTCTCCGGCTTGATAAACTTGGCTTGACGCTCCGTCGGCGGACAAAAGTGGCAGGACAGATTGCATACGCTCGTAATTTCGATATAAACTTTTTTGAATGTTCGCAAAGGTTGACGCTCCATTTCCGGGTAAAGTACATAGTCCGAGATCCCTGCAGAAGATACGAATAACATAAACGGGTTCTGTGTCTATTATGTGTCCCGAGAAGCAAAAGCTCAACCCCGAATCCTTTTAAAAACGATCCGTTCGCGCGCCGACCAGTCCTTCGACGACGATCGAGACTGCCACAACCGGCATTCCGGCCAGCTTTTCGACGCTTGTCTCCACGTTGCTGCGAAGCTCGCGGCATACCTCTTGAATCCGTTCGCCGAAGCGCACGTCGATACGCAGCTCCACGTCTACGCCGTCTTCGAGCAGCTTCAGCACAATCCGGCCGCTTTTTCCCGCCGCGCGCAAACGCTCCGGCAGATCGGCGGAAGCGTCCGCACCCAACGCCACGCCCTCCGTATCCGCCAGCGCTCCGGCCACGATTTTGTGCAGCACTTTCTCCGTCATCGTGATGCGTCCGACTCCCGTTTCGATACTCATCGCCATTCCTCCCCTAATTATCCGTTATCATTGACGCTCTCCGACGCCGAAACCCCTGCGGACTGTGCCCTCCACCAGCTCGGCTGCCGAACTCGGGGTGAGCTGTCCGCCAGCCATTCGTTCCCAAGCCAGAAAAAGCACCGACTCGGTCACGCTCCAAATCCACTCCGCGTCGCAATCCTGCCGCAAAATCCGCTGTTGCTGAAGCTTCGCGATCTTTTCCAGTACAGGCTCGCGAATATCCCGGTATGTATGCTCCATATCCGGATTGCTGTCAATCGTTGCATCGCGAGTCAAAAAGTAAATCCGATCACCGAGCGGGATCAGCGTTTCGATCAATCGGGGAATATACCGCTCCAGATTGACCGCGTCCGTTTCCACCGATTCAACCCCCTCCCGCAGCACATCCATCGCCCGAAATCCCAAATGCAGCATCAACTGCTCCCGGCTCTCCACATAACGATGCAGCGTCGCGATTCCGATCCCGGCACGCACCGCGATTTCGTTCAGCGAAGCCGTCGGCTTTTCCACCAACAACGACGTCGCCGCATCCAAAATCGCATTCAACTTGGCTTGTTTGGCGGGCATTTGTTCTTTTTCCAAAGCGTATTCCCCCTACCCACTTGCCTTACTTTAAAGAATGAAGACAAACACAAATGCGTAGTTTATTTTTGATAGATCAATCTATCATCTCTGATTTTATTTTAACGCTTGGGCTATGGAAAAACAAACTTGATTCATCGAGATTCGCGATTTTCCATTCTGTTCTCTTGGACGATTCCATTAGGGCGTGTACGCAAACTTTCGTTCAAAACGTACGCCTATTCGAATTTGCCCCAGATCCTCGAGTTGTTCTTTAAATTTCCCCTTAAACTTTTCACACATCTATAGAACGAAAAATAGGAAGAAAAAGTTAGGGATAAGAAATTGCGTTTACCTTCCCAACACCAAGCCGATCAGCTCCGCCCGCAGCGTCTGCGCGGCGTCGTTTCGGTCCATTCTCATCTGCCGGCTCAAATCCTCGATATCCGGTTCCAGCAGTTCGATCACTTGGCGCAATGCTTCGGAATCGCCTCTCCGGGAACGGCTCAACAATACTGGGAATTCAAGGTCCGGCGCAGATGCTCCAACGATTTTCGTTTCCATTTGCTCACCCCCTGCTGGCTGATCTGCATCATTTCTGCCGTTTCCGCCTCAGTCTTGCCTTCAATAAATATCGATTCGATTACCCGCCTACCTTTGTCAAAAGGAATTAATTCGATGTATTCCGTTAACTCCCGTGCGACTTCACTCGAGCAAGGTTCTGCGGATCGGTTTAAGTTCTCGATTTCGATTCCTATTCGTTCTTTGCGATAGCGCGCCCTCTGATGATAAGCGACCCGCCAAGCGGTACGTCGAAGTTCTTTTCGATAGTTGTCGATTGTTTCTTCCATTACGTTTTTTTCTCCTCTCGTTTTCAAAAGTAGGAACAAGTGTTCTTAATAATTATCATATACCCTTTGCCATTTGGATAGAACCATTTTCTAAAAAGGCACAACTATTTCGAAATAAGTGGCGTACATCGTAGTATCTTGACCAAGTTAAAAGGGAGTTTCACAAAAAAAATTTAGACGAACGGTTGTAAAAGGTCCCTCCGTTCCTCCTTATCAAGTAACGACGGAAAAAGCGGGTTTCGATTCGCTGCCGTCAAACCAAGCCAAAGGAGCGATACTGATGAAAAAAATCGTGTATATCCCGCTAGACGACCGTCCGGCAAATCTGGATGACGTAATCGTGCAAGGACATGCAGCAGGGTTGGAGGTCGTGACGCCGAACGCCTCGATCATTCGCAACCGAATGGACGACACAGGCGAGATCGAAGGCACGGAAGTCGTCGGAACAAGCGGGGCCGTCTATGGCGATCCGGCAGCGGCCGGGCAGTTTTTGCAGAGCAAAGCAGCCGAAGCGGACGGATTCATCATCTCGATCGATATGCTGGCTTACGGCGGTCTGATCGGCAGTCGGCGCCTTCGCGCAGACGGCGGAGCCGACTATCCAGCCTATGATCCGCAAACGACGTCGCTGCTCGACACCATCGCCGGGTTGAAACGCGATTATCCGAACAAACCGATCTTCCTGCTCGATACGGTCATGCGGTTGGCGACGACCACGATGGCCGAAAGTCTCAGCATCGAGGTCTATAACGAATCCCGTGCGCTGATGATGAAGCCCCGGCTGGCGCAAACGGATTTCGATGCGGTGCTTAGCGGTTACGATCTGCAACCGGACGGAAGCAACTACGAAGATACCGTTCACTTCGACAAGCAAACGTACTACAATGCCCGTCAACATAAATTCAAAACCAACCGCTACGTGCTGGAAGCGCTGGTACGCGATGCGGGAGTGGATTTCGTGGCCTTCGGCGTCGATGACGCGTCAACCCAGGGCGTGCAGGCCAATGAGATTGACTGGATCGAAGCCCATATCGACCAATGGCTCGGCGGCAGCGGCGGACAAAATCCGGAGCGCGCGATCATCCTGCCGGATGCCGACGGTCTCGGTCATTCCCTGATGGCACGCATGGCGGCCAAGCTGCACGCGGAAGATTCGACACAGCCGGGCAAGCCCGTCGTAGCGGTTCGTTATTTCGGCCGCGACGGCTCGGAGATCGTAAACACCTACGAATATATGGATGTGCATACCAATATCCTGCGGCATATCGATATCGTGGGCGGTACGTATACGGGCGATGGCCGTTCGGTATCGAATCCGGATTACGAGCTGGAACTGGTCGCATTGACGAGCGAGGATCAGATCGGCGCGGCGATCACGCATCTCGAATCCAACCGCGCGGCCAAGCTGCCGACGTTGGTCGTGGACTTTACCCGCGGCGGTTCGGCGGGCACGGTCGTAACCCCGGAACTGCTGAATTCTCCGGCAACCGGCACGTTATTCGGCTACAGTGCTTGGAATACCGCGGGCAACAAGATCGGCATGTCGCTCGGCATGGCGCTGTCCCGTTTCTTTTTCCTCAAAAAAGAAACGCAGGAACGGGCACTCGGCCTGGCGCTGGACGCGCACGGCTCGCTGCTGTTCAAGCGTTTCCTGAAAGATTATTCGTATAAAACGATCGAGATCGCGAATATCCGCACGGAATCGCGCGCCCGCACGCCGTACACCAACGTGACGGCCGATCAGAACATGAAGATCTTCAACACGCCGCAGGACTACGATTACCTCGTGCAGCTGCTGCGTACCGATATGCAGGCGCGCACCGCCGAGCTGGCCGCGACTCCGGCGTTCGGGATCGGCACGGGCGCTCCCACCTGCGCGGTGCGACGCTTCGGCGTTCCGCAAGGCGAAGCCGGTCCGAATTCGCGCGACTGGCGCTTTGCGCAATATGCCGGCGTCGTGCTTCCGCAGGACGACCCGGACTTTATCTGGTGGCGGGCGTTCGAGATTACGCTGAATCCGCAGATTGATCTGGAGCGGACTTCGCAGGGGGCATGTGAGTAACGAATCAAGGTGGGCTTAGAGTTTCGGGAAAGGCACGTGGGCGGGGAAGCGAGAAGACTCCGAGACAAGTTTGTTCCGGTCGCGTGTTGAGATCGGGAAAAGGGATTGAATTTTTATAGGAATTTTCCCGATTTCAAAGGCGAACGCTATCGCTCCTACACTAAACTTGTCTCTCCGTCTTCTCGCTTTCAGTCACGCCTAGGCTTTCTCGTCACGCTAAAGCCCCTCTTTCTTCTAGGAGAAAGAGGGGCCTTTTTATATGCTTATTGAAATAGGATGGTTTCTATTTGGTATATAACCTTCAAAGTATCGAGAGATTTTGTTTCGGTCGCGGATTTGATTCAGGAAATTTGATCGCATTTCTTACAACCGCGGATCGATCTCCTTCTCCCCTGCCACTTCGAACAGCAGATCCGATGCGGCTTCGCGGTATTCCGCATGGTCCGGCGAAATCTCGTCGATCGACACGTTCAGCATTCGCTGTCCCAGCTTGTGCTCCGCGATCGAGGTACGCAGCTTGCGCTGGATGCTTTTTTGCTTGATCAGCTTGGCGTATTTGTGCGGGAAACAGTAATCGTAACCGTACACGATCGTCAGGTACTCCGGGTTGCGGATCTTCATGTTCGGCGCGACGCCTTCTGCCGGAAACTCAGGCTTGACGACGACGCCTTCCATGCCGCGATCCAGCGTAAGCTTGCCGAAGAAGTCAGCCGCCTGCCCGTAAGCGTCTTCCGCCGACAAATCGAGCGTCAAAGCTTCGTCGTCGGACAGCCATGCGTACAGCTCTGACTGCTTTCTCGTTTCGCCCGGAAGCTCTTCCCGTCCGTCTTCGTACACGATTTTGAGCAATCCGAACGGCTTATATTCCGCTTCGCCTTCGCCCGCATACAGTTCGAGCTGGCGGTCGTACACCGCGTATGCGGCTTCGTGTGCTTCCAGCGGCATACGCGCTTGGCGAATTTCATGTACGTGTTTGTAGTTCTGGTAAGCGCCGTTGCCGTATTTGTCGATCAGCTTGCTTTTGGAATCATGGATACGGTCTCGCGCGAAACCACTATTGTCGTAATCTTCGCCTAGGCGGTCGAGCGCTTGTTCGAAGCCGTGTTCCCGCAGGAATGACAGCTCGCTGCTTAACGCCGCGCCGATCGGACGGAACTGCCGCTCGATCAAACCTTCGCCCAACGTGTGCCAAGGCATCAGCTCTCCGTCGAGGATCAAGATACGAATCCCGTTCTGCTCCATATAGCCGCCGAAACGTTCCAGCAGCTTTTCGTACACCGCCGTCAGCTCGACCTGCTTGATCTTATAACCGTTGCGGCTGACCGCGAAGCTTTCTTCCGCCGTACGGTGCAGGTACAGATTACAGCGCGAACCCATATATTTCGGCTGCAAAATGACTTCATTCACGCCATTTCCCCGGAAATAATCCAGCCCGCGGCGCAGCGATTCCAGCTCTTCCGCATTCATGTCTTTGTCCGAAGGAGACATGGTCCCCGAGATAAAGTTGATCTTATGCCGTGAGATATATCGCAGTCGACGCACGTCGTCCTCGCTCAACTCGCGCGGTTGAACACGTCGTTCCTGACGGAACAGGGTCGGCAGTTCGTCCGCGACTCCGGCGACCGACGATTTATGCGCTTTGAAAAACGGCTTGTAGCCCATGCTGACCGAGGTGAGCATATTGCCGTGCGCCGCGCCTGTGTCCAGATGCAGCTTGTTGCGCAAACGGAACGCCTGCTTCGCCGCCACGTGACCGAACAGATGGTACGGATGATTGCCGACCGCGTCGCGTCGCAAAAAGGACAATTGCTCCTCTTTCGGCACATCAGGCAGCAAACGGAACGTCCGCTGATGGCGCTGCGCGTAGTTATCCAGCTTGCCGATGTATTTGTTTTCGCACGGCGCATGGGTCACGTAAAAGGACGGCTGCCCTTCCCCTACGCCGATCCGGCGGTAAAAGGTGCGGGACGCTTCGGCCAATTCGTCAAACTTGGCGCGCAGCGCTTCGTCTTGTTGCAGAGTCGGGATCGAATCGAAGTAACTGTCCAACAGTTCGCCGTCCACGCCCGCGATTTCGCCGCGCAAATACTTGTAGACGAAGTTCTCGTGATTGCCTTTGACGAACAGGAAATGCTCTCGGTTTTCGTGCAAAAATTCGACGATGTCGCGCGTGCGTTTGCCTTTATCGATCCAGTCGCCTGCGAGAATAAACTTCGTCCGTTCCAACCGATCCGGCAGCAGCAGACGCTCTTCATCCAGCTTGCATCCGTAATCGAGCAGCAGACCTTTCAGAGCATCCACGCTTTCATGCACGTCGCCAATCACGATGTAGTTCTGGCTACGCGGCAAAATGCTGTCGATATATTCCGCTTCGTTTTCGACGATAACGGAGTATTCGGTCGGTTCATCGGTTTCCCGCAAGGCCGCTTCTCCGAAATCTTTCGCTTTGATCCGGTGTACCGCGTCATACTGCTCTTTCGCCAACACCGGAAGCACTTCTTTTTTCAGGCGGTTGATATGGTTCGAGATCAGCCGCTTGGAGCGTTCGGACGCGTAATAGTCGCTGCGCTTGCGGTAATCGAACACGACGGCTTCCACGCGGTAATGGTTGGCTTTGGCGATCGAACGCACCTGCTGCCGGAAATCTTCGGACAACCCGGTCGTATCGACGATCACGAACTCCGCATTGATCGGAAACGTCGTCGCCAGCTTCAACCGTTCGAACAACAGCGCAAACGTCTGCTCGCTCGCCTCCAGCATCACCGAATCGTATTTGTCGTAATCATACCCGAGCATCTCCTGCCGAATCCGGTCGGACGCCAGCAGTTGAACGTTTCCTTGCAGACCGCGTTCTTCGTTTTGCAAACGCAGCTTCGGCATCAGGACGCGCTCGGCAAACGTCGTTTTTCCGCATTCCGTCGGCCCGACCAGCATCAGTACCGTATGCACTTTCGTGCGGATTTCCAATGTTTTAGGTGTAGATTCGCTCATGGGTTTCTCCTCCTTTTCCCGTCGATTCGGTCTTCTCTTCTTTCACGAACAATACACCCTGCGTCGTCGTGACGTCGTTGACCCGGTCGCCGATCTCCAGCCATTCCATGCGTAATCCGCGTCCTTTTGCCAACTGTTCGATCCAGTTCCGGAACTCCACCTGCTCCATTTCCCAATCATGATCGTCGTGCCGCATGCCTTCCAGTTCGTAAAAACGGTTGAAATCGGCATTCGGCGTCGTGATCACGAAACGGTCGAAGTCTACCTTTTCCAGCACCTGCCGAACCAGCGCCGCAGCTTCTTCTTCCCCCATATGCTCGACGACTTCGGTCAGAACGACGTCTACCTGCTCGCCGTTGTAGTTTTCCAAAAACAGCTCCAGCGAAGCAAACGGGATCAGATTGTCGAGTTCTTTGTTTTCGGCTTTGCGGACAGTCTGCTCCAGCACTTCTTCGTTCACGTCGATCGCATAGTAACTGTAGTCGTCCTTGATCCGGTCCGCGTAAGGAATCGCATAAAAGCCTTCGCCGCAGCCGATATCGAGAATGGATTTGTCGAACGCCAATTGCTCGGAAATGGCGCTGCGCCGCTGATACGCCGTGCCGCCGAAATCGAACGCGATCTTGTAACGCTCCGTCCGTTCCAGCTCGTCCGCGTATTTGCGGAACCGCGAACGGGAGCCGAGAAAATTGCGAACGAACAGGCTGCGGATATAAAACGGCGCGTCGATGATGTTCACGCTGCGAATATACTTGTCCAGAATCGCGTCACTGACATCCAAAAATTCTTTGCCGAACATGGACAAGAACAAAAATAATACGCTCGCCGCATGCAGCAGATAGTGGAGATTGCGCTCGGTCGTCATTTTCAGCGAGTAGCTTTTATGGGCCCGATGCGTCAGTTCAAAGCGAATATCCGGTAAATGCTTGGCGAAAAAGTGAATATAGCGGTCACGCTCAATATGAACCATGTTGATAAACAACGTCGCGGTCGCACCGTCCGTATCGCGTTCGTCAGGCTTTAGCGGATGCGAGAAAAACTCATTGATCGCGTTCAGCGGAAATAGCGGCGTGTTATAGCGGGAAACGTTGAGATACTCGAATTCCTCCAGCTCGCTGCGCTTGTACGAAACTTCGTTGTCCGCGTCTTTGAAATACACGTTGAACGTCTGTGGATCGCTGTACCAGCCGTAGGCCAGACCTTTGCGGACCGGACGGATCAACATGCCGGACGACGGATTTTTACGGATTAAAAAAGAAAAATCGGGATGGGCCGAGCTTAGTTGGACAATAGCCATATCGTTCTACGTCTCCTTCCAGGCCGCTCGCAATACGGAAAGAAATAACGGATCAAGCCGATTGTCGACCGACTGTCCGGAATCCGGCATACGCGGGGCTTGCTGTTCGTAATAAGAAATTTGAGTTTCCAGATATTGATTAATAACCTCGATCCGAGGTTCCGCTTTCAGTTCGATGCCGGATTTTTTTCGTTCTAGCAGTCGATCGATTGCCGTTCGAAGTTCGCCGGGCTCCAGGATCGTGTCTTTGAGCGTATCGAACTCCATTGGCGGCAGACTTTCGAAACGTTCGATCCAGGCACAGGCCAGCAGAGGACGCAGTACGTAAAAATACTTTTTGCTGCGTACCGTCTCCCCTTGCAGATAGTCCCGGTAATTGCCGCGGGCCATGTGCAGGTAGTGGAACGTACAGGCTTTTGCGGAAAAAGATAGCCCGGACAAACTGCGGATCTGATTCGTCGCTTCCGGATGCTCTTTATATACGATTGGCGATTGCAGCCATTCGAGCAGCGGCGGATTGCTTTTACGGAATAGACGCAGCGCTTTTCGCAGATCCCAGCCGTTCACGTCAAGCAGATCGCTGATCGGCCGCTCGATCACGTCTCGACGGTCAAATACGGATAGATACCAATCGGGCTCATGCACATATAGGAAACGCACGTCGTAATCGCTATCCTGCGAAGGAAATCCCCATGCGCGGCTGCCGGATTCGCACGCGTACAGGATACGGACATTCTCCTCGCGTTCGATTCGGGCGAGCTCGGCTTGAATGTTGGACAGTACGATAGAATCAGTTGTAGTCATGGTCGGGTTCCTCCTGTTCTGTATTTCCTCGAATATCGATTACATTCATTTTGCCTCACGCACGCAGTCGATTCTAGGGCATAAGTATGGCGAAGGCTGATCCAACACAAAAAAAGCTCCGAACCTTCATGCGGTTCGGAGCTTCTTATATTCGAACAAACTATTCAGCTTTTACAGCCGTTTCGCCTGTTACCTTCGCGCCGTCTTCAAGCTTGAAAGCATCCAATTGTTCTTGAGTCGAGAAGTACAGATTACCTTCAACCGTAGCGTCCACGACTTGGAAACCGTTAGCCGTTACGTATACGTCGCCTTTGAACGTGCCGCCTTGGATGCGCGCATTTTCGCTGTTCACCGTCAATTTCGGAGCGGTCAGCGTGTAACGTGCCGTTACGTTGCGGTCAGCGTCTTGTGCATACAACGCGATTTTACGCGCAGGTGCATCTTTATTTTCGAATTGTCCGTCCAGAACCAGATCCTGATCAATCGTCATGTCGTTCAGAACCGCGATGATCCAAGTTCCTTTCGCGCTGATCGCGTTCAGGAACGCGTCGTTGTCGTTGACGATCGAAGGGCTCGTAGCCGCGTCGGCTACCGGCGTATCCGTCGTTGCTGCCGGAGTCTCGGTTGCTGCCGGCGTTTCTACCGTTGCGGCATCGTTGCTTCCGCATCCTGCCAAGAGTGCAAATCCCAATACCAGACCCATACCTGCTGCTGCTTTATTCATGTGTAATTTCTCCCCTTATGAATGGCTTCTCTTTACTTTGTTCAATATATCACAATGTTAAATTTAATAAAGTAACATTTTTCACAAAGTTTTATCTATTTTTTGAACATCATGAATTCAAGACCCTTTCAACTCTTAATCAGAGGATTACGTTTGGCTGAAACCCATACGCTTTAGGTGGGTCTCAGACAGGCGTAACCTTACTTTTAATGTTGATAAGGTATTCAGTGCGGCCATGGCAAATAAAAAACGGAAACTCGTCGGCTTTAACAAAGCGTTGCCAACGAATTCCCGTTGCGTACACAGACATAAATCGATTACGCGTATAACGCGTTCAAAATTCCTCTTAGTTCCGCTACCGCAAGTTGCCCGGGGGCAGATACGTTCTTGGCCGCTCCAAAAGTCAGCGCAGAACCAAACGTCCCTCCTGCAATGCGGCTGACCACGCCCGTCTTATCCATCGACATCGTAATGACCGGCCCCTGCTGCTCGGCACTGACTTCGTAGGTCGCGGCCAGCAGTGTCAGTACGTCTCCCGGATTGTGCGGCATTACCGCGATCTTCGGGACATCGCCGCCCAACTCGCGTGCCCGGCGAAGCCGCGAGGCCAGCTCTTCCTGCGAAGGAGTCGCGTTGAAATCATGATTCGATACGATCGAAACTGCACCCAGACGACTCACTTCGGCTGTCAGTTCGCGTACGATCCCATCGCCGGTAAACAGCTCGATATCGATCGCGTCCGCATGACCGGAAGCCGCCGCTTGACGGTTCAAGCGGGTGTATGCTTCTGTCGTCAGTTCGCGCTGCCCGCCTTCACGGGCACTGCGGAACGTAAAGATCAGCGGAATATCTCCGAGTAGACTGCGCAGTTCGGCAAGCTGCTCCAGCACGGCTTCTACCGAATCCGCCTTTTCAAAAAAATCAACTCGCCACTCCGCAAAATCCAAATCGACCGCACGCAGCAGCTCGGCCTCCTCGCGCAGCTCGTCCTTCGTCCGTCCGGTAAGCGGCACACATATTTTAGGTACCCCTTCGCCCAGACGTATTCCTCTGATTTCCACAATGCGACTCATCCCATTTTGCTCCCTTCACCAACGATCTTCCTAATGCTTATTCTTCTACGGTAACGCATATCCGCGTTAATTACTAGAGACAGTTACAGGATGTCTTTAAACTCGATAAAGGATATTAGGATTTTGAAAATCGTTCAAGTGTCAAAAAGTCTTTACAGCTTGCTCTTCTTTATCTATACTCAAAGTGTAAAACATATTTGACACATATAACTTCCATTTTTTCGATTTATCCGACGATTTAAGATCTTGATCCTATTATAGAAAGCGGTCCTGCCATGCAAAATCGTATCAAAGAACATCGGGAACAACTGGGCCTGTCTCAGGGACGCCTAGCCGAACTATGCGACGTCAGCCGCCAAACGATCAACGCGATCGAAAACGACAAATACGATCCCAGTTTACAGCTTGCTTTCGACCTTGCGCGGACACTTGGACTCACGATGGAGCAATGCTTCATTCCGGAAAGGAAGGAATAAACCATGACCACTAAACGCATAATGAGTTGGATCGCCGGAACAGCCGCCGTTATCATCACCAGCTATACGCTCTACAAAATCTTCTCGGGGCAGCCTACCGGCTTCAACGAAATACTCGCGATCGGATCAACCTTGATGCTGTTCTTCACAGCCGTCACCTGGGGCCACAGAGGCGAAGACAACGGCATTCGCCAAGACGAGGAGTTGGGAAAGCGCATCTCCGAAAAAAGCGGCATGATCGGCTACTATATCCTGCTCGCCCTGTTGTTTGCTGCATGCGTCAGCGAACAATGGTTTTACGGGACCCAATCGCCTTTCCTTCTGATCCTGCTCGTGATCGGCCTGTTCCTGCATCCCATGATCGAATTCGTACAAGTGCGGAAATACCGTTAAACAGACCATACGATTTAACGACTCACCCGCCACCTGCGAAAAACACTTTAAACAAACTGCAAGTCCGAAACCAAATACCTGCATATCTCCATCTATTTTGCCGCGAACACCTTATCCCAAAAAATTAAATACATATATACAGTTAATCAACGAGAATCCCTGCAAAAACAGAACAACCAGACCCATTAACTGTATATATGTGCTTATTCCCCGATTCCGTGCCAATACTCCCGAAAATAACTGTACATATCCACTTAATCAAAAAAGCCCCGTTCCCACCGAAGTGGAAATCGAGACTTTTGATCTTCGTTCTTCCGATCTCTTCTTATTTCTTCTTATTCGCACATCAGAATCCCATTTAGGGCAATACCCCTAAATTCCTTTTCCTTTCCCAAACAGAGAATGCTATTCTCCTGCCGAAGTCCCAGCGTAGCGGAGGGAGAAATTCAGGTCCAGACGCCTTTGAACCTGGGGAGTTGGGATTGGAATTTATTCCAATCCCAACTCCCCAGGTGAGACAGCGTCTGGACCGAATTTCTCCCGCAGCGCAGCGCCCTTACTTCGGCGCAATCAGAGAAACAACGTTCTCTTTCCCGTACCATTTTACCGTATACCCCGACAGCTTCGACACGTCGCGCAGCGGAACATACAACTTGTTGCCCACAAAGCGCGAAGCCGTCATGTTAACCGACTTGCCGTTCACTTTTGCAGTCTTGGACTTCGCGGTGTGAACGATCGTTTTTTTGCCGACTGTTGCGGTAACCGTCATATTTTTGGCATTCCAGTTCACTGTTCCGCCCAGCATCTCGAACCCTTCGCGCAGCGGCACGTACAGCGTCGAGTCGATGTTCATGATCTTGTCGTCCATCTTTTGCAGCTTGCCGTTCACGAACACGCTGCCCGTGAATTCGCCGTTGCCGCTTACCGAGTAGCCGTTGTTGGCCGCGATTTGCTCGAAGCTCAGGCTCGAAGTCGTGATGACCGCGTATGTGCCTTTGTCGACTTGATCGAACAACCAGCGGATCTCGTCGTTGTGCATCCGAATGCAGCCTGCGCTCACGTACTTGCCGATCGAATTCTCGTTGCTGTTGCCGTGGATCGCATACGTCGTACCGTAAGTGCTGCCCACTTCAAGGCCCAACCAACGATCGCCCAGCGGATTCTTCGGATCGCCGCCCGGAATGTTATCTTTATAGTAAGGACGGTTCTTAATTTTATTGACGATCTTGAATTTGCCTTCCGGCGTCAAATCGTTCGTTCTGCCTGTGCCGACAGAGAAGGTGGAGTTCAACTTCCCGTTATCGAAAAAGGCCAATTGGTTTGTCTTTTTGTTGATAATAATCAGTTGCCCTGTGCTTTCGGCAGCCTGCGCGGCTCCCGCAAAGGAAAAGCTTCCTACGAACAGAGCCAATAAAGTCAGCGCCGCCATCCATCTTTTTAAATTTTTCATGATGATCCCCTTCCTGGTGCGTCATACGCGATAAGCGATTCTTTGATCGGACGCTCTTCTTTACTTTAGACGTTAGCTATGCGAGACAAGTTGCACAAATCGACAAGTTTTTCCTCATATGCTCATATGTTCACGGTTCGCAAAACGTCCTCGCCTTATTTTACCCGAAACTAAACCGCTTGCTATTGTTTTGTGCAAAAGCGTCAAAACTGTATCTTTTACCGTAACGTCCGTCCGCTACAATCCTTATTTTAGAGATTCCTTATTTCGAAAAGGCCGCTGAATTGTATCCGAATCGTAAACATTTTACCGGAACCAATCACGGAATTGATCGGCGATCGGCTTCAGTACTTCCTTTTTCAACCAGTACAACGGAGGCAAAAGAACGGTGCGCCACAGCCAACGCAGCGGACGAACCACGACCATGCGCCATAGGGCCGCCAACGCTTTCCAGATCCAAGCCGCCGCGATCTCGCAAGCATGCAGCACCGGTTTCAAAATATGCACATAAAAGCCCCGAAGCAGATACACCCAGAGAAAGCGCAGCGGAACATAAAGAATATAGTAGAAAAACGGATAAACGATTCTTTTCCATATGAAAAGAAAAAGCGGTCTCAGCACGTTTTTCCACAACCAGCGCCCCGGAATTTCAAACACGTATCGCCACAACGGCTCAAACAAAAATCGCCAGACCCACGCCGTGATCGGCATTACGATTCGCAGCATCAGCCAGGACGTTACGGGTTCCAGCACCTTGCTCCACAGCCAGCCGAGTACCGTTTGGATCAGATAGATTGGAAAGTACAACACGAATACGAGGCTTTTGAGCAGGTTTTTCATCAGGTGCGACACAGTCATGCTCTTCCTCCTCTCTTTTCCGATATGAAAAAGCCCGCACGGCCTCAGATACTCGGCCATGCGGACTTTCATTATACAGCTCTCCGCCGATCAGAACCAAACGAAATAAAGCACGGCCGCCAACACGATCCGATAGATCGCGAACGGAATCAGCTTGATCCGGTTGATCAATTTGAGGAAGAAACGAATCGAAATGATGGCGAACACGAATGCGCTGAGGAAGCCGACGATAAAGTAAGGCAGCGCGTCCAACGTAAAGTATTCCCAGTTTTTGGCTAGCGACAGCAGACTTGCGCCCGCCATAATCGGCACAGCCATAATAAAGGTGAAATCCGCGGCGGCGCGGTGGCTCATGCCGACCAATACACCGCCAGAGATCGTCGCGCCAGAGCGCGAGAAACCCGGCCACAACGATACACATTGGAACAATCCCATCGAGAGAGCTTTTCCGTATGTAATTTCATCGACGCTTTCGATCACGCGACGATTCGACTTGCGCATCACGAGGTCGGCGACGATCATCAAGATCGCTCCGATCACAAGCGCACCCAGTACCGTCTCCAGCGAGAATAGATGCTCATCGATATAATCGTCGAACAACAATCCCAACACGCCGGCAGGCAGCAAGCCGATAAAGACATGCAGCAGGTTCAGCTTCGGCGTTCCTTTTGGAGCACCGGAATGACGGCCTTTCAGTCCAAGCAGCTCATAAAACTTTTCCCTGAACAAAATGACGACTGCCAGAATCGAACCTAACTGGATCACGATCTTGAACGTATTCGCCACATACGGGGAACCGAAAAACTCCTCCGACTTCAACCACAGATCGTCGACGATAATCATATGCCCGGTCGACGAGACCGGTGCGAATTCCGTCATCCCTTCGACGAAGCCCAGAATCAGCGATTTAAATAATGAAAATAAATCCCAATCCACTCTCTCACGCCTCTCTCCACTTTCTTTTGTCTAATTCAACTCATCTTAGCACGGCGACAACGGAAGAAACCAGCGCGCGTCGCAAGTCCTAACAACCCGGAGCGTATCTTCCGGTTTCCCGTTCCGTTTTGCCAAAGGCGGCGGCGTTCGCTGGATCTGTTATTTCGCGTATTGCAGCAACGCTGTCGCCGCACGTATACGAAGTTCCGGATCATCGCTGCGAAGCATGTCGCGCAAGGCGGCAATCGCTTCCCGAATCGTCTCTTCATCCACCGATACACGCGAGTGCGGTGTTGAATGCGAACTCGCAGAATCCGCTGATCGAACAGCGTCTGCATCGTTCGACGCAGCTTCTGCCGCAAGCGCAAATCCGGAAACGGTGCTTCCGGGTAATTGCGCCGCAAATAGCTCTAAACCGGCCAGATCGACAGGCAGCGGGAATGAACCGATATTCGCGCCTTCCGTTTCGGTCGATTGGGAAACGAAGTCTCGCAGCAGCGGGTTCAGCGAAGATTCCGGCAGCACGCCAAGCCAGGTTACGCCTCTTCTGTGGCAAGTCGCTTCCTCCGGGCTATCGTAGTCATCCCGATAATAGTAATCACCAAGATCGCCCAACCAGACATTTCCTTGAGTCCAAACGATCACATAATCGCCGTCCTCCATGCCGTGTACGAAGGTGCTCGTATCTGCAAGGGCACGCCGTAATCCGGTCCCTTCATATCCATACACCCGATTAAGCCGCTTAGAAACCTCCGCTTCGTCCGCATGTTCAAGATTCCCGATTCCCGGATATCCCATGCTGACAAAACAGTCTCGCAAAAACTCCTCCATCCGGCTTCGGCCCTGCACAAACGGCGAGATTCGAAACAGCTTCATGGCCGCCACCTCCGCTAATGAATTAGACGTTCAAGCTTGCTTTGGCCCTGCGCGATTCTTGAATCGCAACGCCTATTTTGGAAATGATGTCATCCAGCGAAGAAGGATCGTTGACGTCGTATTCATCGATATTGAGACGCAATACCGGGCAAGCGTCGAAGCTGCCGATCCAATCCGCGTAACGTCCGTGCATCTTTTCCCAGTACGTTACTTCGGTCTGAATCTCCATCTCGCGGCCGCGCTCCGTAATGCGTCCGAGAATCGACGGCAAACTGCCTTCCAGATAAATCAGAACGTCCGGATGCGGGAAGTAAGGCGTCATCACCATGGCTTCGAACAAACTCGAATACGTCTCGTAATCGACCGTGGACATCGTGCCTTGGTCGGCGTGCATTTTGGCGAAAATCCCCGTGTCTTCATAGATCGAACGATCCTGCACAAAGCCGCCGCCGGCTTCGAAGATCGCTTTTTGTTCTTTGAAACGTTCCGCGAGGAAGTAGATCTGCAAATGGAAACTCCAACGTTCGAAATCGTGATAGAACTTTTCCAGGTAAGGGTTATGGTCAACCTTCTCCAGCGAAGTCCGGAAATCAAGGCGCTGGGCGAGAGCAGCCGTAAGGGTCGATTTGCCTACGCCTACCGTACCGGCTACCGTAATCAGGGCATCGGAGGGAATAGAAATTTGTGTCATCGTTAAAGTCAGACTCCTTCTGTTTGAATAACTTGAAATAGGCTCTACTTCCGGTAACAGGCAAGTAGGTAATCAGCGGGGATGACCGCTGGAGATACGCGATTTGACTTGCGAGACAATATGGGCAAAATGTTCCGGGTCCGCAACGAAATCCATCGAATCCCCGTCAACCGTGATAATCGTAGTCTCTGGCTCCGTGACGGCAAGCGAAGACATGGCGGATGCGTAATCTTCGATCAACTGCTCCAGATAAGCATGATCCATATCTTGTTCGAATGAACGACCGCGCTTGGCGATCCGGGCGAGCAATGTCTCCAGACTGGCTTTAATGTAGACAATGATATCCGGCTTTGCCAAATCGTCCGTCAGCACATGATAGATCTGCCGATACTTCTCGCGTTCGCGTCCTTTGAGCGTACGCTCGGAGAAAATCAGGTTTTTGTAAATATGATAATCCGACACGACAGGCTGCCCCTGCCGGATCAACTTGGATTCGGTATCGCCGAGCTGCTTGTACCGATTGCATAGAAAGAACATCTCAAGCTGAAAGCTCCACTCGTCCAGGTTCTGATAAAACCTCTCCATGAACGGATTTTCCTCGACGATTTCTTTGAGCAAGGGCATATTCAACTCCGCAGCCAACATCGAAGCAAGCGTCGTCTTGCCCGCCCCGATCGCGCCTTCGACCGCGATAAAAGGAACTTGATTCATAAAAAGCCTCCTGCCTCCGCTGCCGCCTTTGGACTTGCCTTTATCGGCGGCTTTCGTTTCGAAAAAATAAGGCGTCGATTTACGGCTTATCTGATGATTCAGACAAGCCGCAGCACCGAACACCGTACAACATTGTATCACAGCCGACTGCCAACCGGACCCCCCAATTCAAAAATCAAAAAAAGACCCTTCCGGGTCTGGGTAGAGTCGTAGAAGATCCTATTCGCTTGGGAAGAGCAGCCGGCTGCGGGTGAAAATTCGTTCAAACCGCTGTCTCGCCCAAGAATTTGCAAGTTGAATGCATTCAACTTGCAAATTCTTGGGCTCAAAGGCGTCTTTCACTGAATTTTCCCCCTCCGCCTGCTTCTTCACTAGCAAAACAAATCTTCCCGTCTCTTCTTTTGAATTAGCATTCAAAGCCCTTTTTTTCCTACACAAAAAAAGAAATTCCTGTTCGCTTTTTCGAGCGTACTAGCGGAGGGAGAGATTCAGTGCAGGAACGAAGTGATCGCCTTTGTCTTTGGGAAGCCTCCTTTATAGAATCCAATCCAGCTTCCCAAAGACAACACGCGACCGAAACGAATCTCTCCCGCAGCGCCTCAACGCACGAACCCTCCACGAACAGGATATTCCTACTCCCCGAATCGACATATGAGCACGCTGTCGTCGCGGTCAAAGTCCCAATCGATATACAGGTCCGTCATCTGTCTGCCCAGCACGCTGCCGATTTTGGCGTCTTGCCATAGTAATTCTTTTTCCAGCTTGCGCTTGGCCGTCTTCAGAATGTCAGACTGTCCCAAGTCGTTGAATTCCTTTTCGAGCAGGATAGCAAGTCCTTTACGGAAAACAAACAGGTTATCCGGGTCGGTCCACCAGGATACAATAAGGTCCGGTTTTGTTTGCACTTTGCCCAACAACTCGGCGATCTGCTTGTGCACCGATTCCCGTCCTGGATAGTCCTGCGCCGCTTTCAGAAATTCAGACTCCTCGCGGACCAAACCTGTAATCATCCCCGAAGCCTGCCGAATATTCCAGTCATAAAAGAAATTCATGGGCGGAAGTCCAAGCTCTTGTTCAAAGAAGGTCTGGATATCCGGAATCAATGACTTCATTAACAGTTCACGCGTGTATCGAAAAGTCTTCTCGTCTTCTCGGGCGAGCAGTTCGTCTTCAACCGGATTGGTAAAGCGATTTAGCGTAAGCACGACACTTTTTTTGTCCAGAAAAACGCTCAGCGCTTCGGGCCCCTTACCGAAACGGGCTCTGAGCAATTTTCCGACAAATCCGGTGATCGACTGTACGATTTCTTTTTTTTCCATAGTTCAAGCACCCGCATTCGTTTTCCGAAGATATACCCGGCGTTCAGAATCTAGTACACAGACGCATTCAATCAATCTTGCGAATTGCGATGTCAGGTGTGTACATGGCTGCGGTAGTATGGCAGAACGTGAGCATTCACCGCCATTATACGCCGATACCGTCTGATAATCGACTCCCCGCGCTACTGATCGTCTGCGACTAGCAGGCTTTCCCTGATTTGGTGAACAAAGCTTTCCATAGCCAACGGTTTTTTCAGATATTTCTTAAATCCCGCTTCAAGGCCACGCTGTACATCGTCATTCAGTGCACTGGCACTGATTGCCCATATTGGAATCGTCGCTGTATTCGGATCGGAACGCAAACGTTCAATTCCTTCGTATCCGTCCATCCCGGGCAACTGAATATCCATGAGGATCAGTCTCGGCCGATGCAGGTCCATAAGCGCGATGCCTTCTTCCATCGTGGCGGCTTCCAGCAATCGGAGTTCAGGCAGTTTTTTTCTGAAAATATGACGCATGAGCAGCATACTGGAGCGATCGTCTTCGATGTAGAGCACATATTCCGCGTTATTCCGCATTTCGACCATCCTTTCCGCATAAAAATAGGCCGAAGAAGAGGTGCGCGCACCTCTTCTTCGGCCCGATTAATCAGCGCATCCCGAAGGAGTCTGAACCGTTACCGATCCTATTCTATTCCTCAAATATGTAAATGACGATGCTGCGGTCGAGATTGAAATCCCAATCTGCATATAGATCCGTCAGCGTCTTGTTCAAAATAATTCCCGCATCAGCATCCTGCTCCAGCATCCGCTTTTCAAGTCTTCGCTTAGCCGCTTTCAACACTTCCGTATAACCGAGCTCGACCATTTCCTTTTCCAGCAGTACGGTTATACCCTGTCGAAAGACGGCGAGCATCCGGGGATTCACCCACCAGGAATCGATATGTTCCGGAACCTTTTGAATCGCGGCCGTCACTTCGATCACTTTTTCGTGAAGATCCGCTTTACCTGGGTAGTCAGGCGAATCGGCAGGCGTAGGATCGAACATTCCGATAATGGCGCCCGACGCGTTATGCACGCCCCAGTCGTAATAAAACTCGGATACGTTCATGCCTGTGTTATCCTGCAAAAACACCTTCAATTCCGGCAGCAGCGACTCCATCAGCAGTTCGCGCGTGTAACGGAATGCTTTCTCTTCTTCCTGCGTGAGCAGAAACTTTTCGACCGGTCCCATGAAATTGCGCAAATGGAACACGATACACCGCTCACTCAAGAAAACGCTCACGGATTCGGGGCCTTTACCGAAGCGTGTTCTCAGCAACTTTCCGACGTAACTCGTCACCAGGCTGATTGTTTCTTTTTCGTTCATCAATAACACCGGCCCAGCTTATCAGGATATGCCCAGAATTCGGACACATCGGCTCTACGACCCAATATTGAGGCAGCCGAATATGAGCATTCCCATCAAGTATACTGGATCTTGTTTCAATATGCGATAGCAAAATGTGGGAAATTAAAAAATCAAAACACGGACTAAAGGCTCACTCCGTGTTGCTTGCGGCAGCTGTCGGCAATCTTAAACGCGGCGCTTTTCTGGAACAGCCGGATTTTATCCGTTTTCGCTGTTCCGACGGCATTCACCCGAATAAAGAAGATCATCCGTTGATTTGTGACCAACTCTTGGACTTTTTGCGGACCGATTATCGGTATCTACTGAACGAACGTTGAAAAAGAAACGAAACTTTTCCTTGTACGGTATGCCGAAAAGAACGCCCCCGCCTCTTTTCGGCTTTTTTTACAATCAAAATACTTAAATTCCTGAGGAATCTGCAAATAAAGTATGGATTCCCGCGCCTGTCAGAATTAAAGTAGAACGTATGGGACACTTTACAGGCAATTTACGCGCAAGATCGTTTCGCTTGTCGCCGAAATGGTCGATTTTTTTGCTTTTGCTGCTTATTCTGATGATGTTGTCAGGGCTTCGATTGATTTTGACGAATCCGTATTCGATGCCGGAAGCGCCGCGCGCCTCGCAAGGGATATTGGATCTCAGAGAAACGAAGATCGACAATTGGCATACGTTGCGATTGGACGGCGAATGGGCCTTTTACCCGGGACAATTTATCGGCACCGATCCTTACGGGTCAGTGGATTCTTCTTTTATTCGGGTCCCCGGCAGTTGGCAGGGAGCGCTGGAGACCGGCAAGCGTTCACCCGAAAGTTACGGCAGCTACCGCCTTCGTATTTTATTCGATCCGGTACCGGACCGCTCCTACAAATTAATGATTAAGGACATCCAGACTTCTTTTCGGATTTATGCCAACGGGGAGTTGGAAGCTCAGTTAGGGCAACCTGGCGCAACCGCCGATTCCCATGTGGCCGAGGTCAACACCGAGCTGGTATCTCTTCCGCGCGCATCAGAGATTGATCTGATTGTGGAAGCTTCGAATTTCGAAAACGCGTACAGAGGAGGCATCGCCCGTTCGATCAAGTTCGGCTCTTCCAATGCGGTTAACTCCGAGCGTACGTACAATGTAGCGATGCAGCTGATCACATTGGGCATTTTGCTGCTTCACGCAATCTATATCGGCATCATTTATTTGTTCAGCCGAAAAGACAACATCTTTCTATTGTTTACGCTGCTTCTCGTCGCGGCCGTATTCAGTATCTCGCTGGATGAAGACAAAGTGCTGCTTGCCGTTTGGCCGTTCGACTATGCCGCGGCCAAAAAGATTTCGCTGTTCGCGTATGCGGCCATGACGACGCTGATGCTCAAGATCGCCGTATCCTTTTGCCTGGAAAAAGCACGGCAGCGAAAATACAATGTCTATTTTATTATGGCCGGCTTATACGGGCTGTTCATTGTGGTTGCTCCGATCGAAGCCGTACTGCTTTCGGCCAAATTCGGAATATTCACGATTGCGACCATGTTCCCCTCGATCTGGGTTCCGGTGCTTTTGATCCGTTACGTGCTGCAAAAAGACCGAAACGGCATTTTCTTGTTGGTTGCCGCAGCCGGAATGACTTCCACGATGATCTGGGGCGGTCTCAAAAACTGGGGTTGGGTCGAGCCCGGATTTTACGCTTTCGATATTTTGCTTTCTTTCCTCGGAACGGTCGCGTACGCGGTAGGCCGTTACTTCCGCAATAATACGGAATTGGCCCAACTCGCCGAACGGTTGCAAAAAGCGGATAAAGCAAAGGACGAGTTCCTTGCCCAAACTTCACACGAGCTGCGTACGCCGCTGCACGGCATGATTAATATGGCCGACAGCGTGCTCGCTACCGAAGGAGAACGCTTAACCGAACGCTCCCGCAAAGACTTGCAACTGCTCGGTCAGGTAGGGCGCCGCATGAGTCTACTGCTCGGCGACCTGCTGGACGTCACTCAGATTCGGGAAAACAGGCTTTCTTTGCGCCTTGAATCGATTAAAGTCCAGTCTGCAGCCGCAGGGGTGCTCGATATGCTTCGATATATGACCGCAGGCAAGCCGTTGGAGTTGGTATTGGACATCCCTGATGATTTCCCCTCCGTTTACGCGGACGAAAAGCGGTTGACTCAAATTTTGTTCAACCTGGTGCACAACGCGATTAAATTCACGCCTTCGGGACAGGTCATTGTCAAAGCGAAAATTGACGGCAACCGTGCAGAACTTACCGTTTCCGATAGCGGAATCGGCATCGCCAAAGCAGATTTGGATCGAATATTCCTGCACTACGAGCAAGGGGATTCTCTTCAGAACGCCGCAGGTATCGGTCTTGGACTCGGAATCAGCCGCAGCTTGGCCGATCTTCACGGCGGAAAGCTCGAAGCCGTGTCGGAAGTCGGAAAAGGATCTACGTTCTCTTTCTCGCTTCCGTTGGCCGAAACATCCGCTTGGGAAGAAGGTCTTGCGGGAATCGCCGCACCTTCGCCTAAGATCGATAAGACTCCCGGCATACCGAATCATTCAAACCATGTGCAGGCGAACTCCAGTATTGCCGCGCAGGAACTTAACGTCCCTTCGGCAACTTCACGGGAACAACCGGATCGAGGCGGAAGCAGCGAGATCGATCATCGCCCCCAGGTGCTGGCGGTCGATGACGATCCGGTTAACCTGCGTGTTCTTCGCAGCATGCTGCCGGAAGAACGCTATCAGGTCGAATTTGCTTTAAGCGGCGCGGAAGCTTTGGAACGGCTGGAAGAACGTCCACGCGATCTCATCATTGCAGACGTCATGATGCCCCAAATGTCGGGGTACGAGCTATCCGCGCGGATTCGGGAACGTTACTCCCGTGCCGAGCTGCCGATCCTGCTGCTAACCGCGCGAAGCCGTCCGGAAGATATTTATGCCGGTTTCGCCGCCGGCGCCAGCGACTATCTCACTAAACCGGCAGACGCGTTGGAATTGAATTATCGGGTCAAGGCGCTGACAGATCTCAAACGCTCGGTCAGCGAGCGCTTGAGCATGGAAGCCGCCTACTTACAGGCTCAAATCCAACCGCACTTTTTGTTCAATGCGTTGAATTCGATCACGGCGCTGAGCGGAATCGATGTCGATAAAATGAACGAAACCATCGAGGCCTTCGGCTCCTATTTGAAAATCAGCTTCGATTATTGGAGCGCACGTCCGCTGGTGCCGTTGGAACGGGAACTCGAATTGGTTCAATCCTACTTGTACATTGAATCCATGCGTTTTGAAGATCGGCTTCGGACCGAAGTCACTCTCGCGGCCGACCTGGATCCGGAATCGATCTCGCTGCCGCCTCTCTGTATCCAACCGCTTGTCGAAAACGCAGTGCGTCATGGCGTGCTCAGCCGTTCCAAGGGAGGCAAAGTCTCGCTCGATATCCGAATCGAAGGCGAATATCTCCTTGTTACCGTTCGAGACGACGGAGTAGGCATGGATCAGAAGACGCTCGACAGCCTGTTAACGCCTGTCGGCAGCGGACGCCAAGGAATCGGAACCTTGAACACCGACCGCCGCTTGAAAAGCATGTACGGCTCGGGTCTGTTGATCGACAGTTCCCCTGGTTCGGGTACGGCCGTCTCGTTCCGAATTCCGATAACGGATACGAGCTTACCGCATTCCGGTCTGGCATCCGACTGAATGGAAAATCGCTAATAGAGGTGAATCAATCATGATGAAGGCTCTGCTGATCGACGATGAGAAGCTAGCCGTAATGCATATGGAAAAGCTGCTGCGCGAGCTGCCCGAATTCGAAGAAATATCTGCTTACACCGACCCGTTGGCGGCTATCGAAGCTGCGCGCCAAAGCCAACCGGACGTGATTTTTCTCGATATCGTGATGCCCGATCTTAACGGCATGCAGGCCGCCGAACTGCTTCAGCAAGCCAGCCCGGACTCGGATATCGTATTCGTAACCGGCTATGACCGCTACGCGATCGAAGCTTTCGAGCTGAACGCGCTGGACTATGTGCTCAAGCCGGTACAGCGTGCGCGGCTCGCCAAGACCGTGTCCCGACTGAACGGAAGGCGAACGGAAAGCGAAAATTCGGAAAAGCCTGTACAACAACTCATGATCGGCTGCTTCAAAACGCTTCGGCCTTCCGCGAATCCCGGAGCATCAGCTCCGGCTTTTCGCTGGCGCACGAGCCGTGCCCAGGAAGCATTCGCGTATCTGCTGCATCATCGCGAACGCTTTGTCGGCAAAGAAATGCTGATCCAACATTTCTGGCCGGATTCGCCTTACAAGCAAGCGTCTACGTATCTGTACACCACGATCTATCAGATCCGCCAATGCCTCAAACAAAGCGGGATTCCGGTCGAGATCGCGAATGCCAGCGGCGGAGAAGGCTATACGCTGCGGCTGAACGAAGTCGTGCTTGACGCAGACCGCTTCGAATCCGGCATCCGTTCGCTTGGCCCGGTGACAGCAGACAACTGCGCAGAGCATCTGCAACTGTCCGGGCTGTACATAGGCGACTACCTTGCCGATTACGATTATTCTTGGTCGGAAGGCGAAAAACAGCGGCTGCGCGCCATTCAACTTCATCACGCCTCGGGCCTTGCGTTATTCTTACTGGAAAACGGAAAAATTTCCGAAGCCACGTCCGAGTACAAAAAGCTGACGGATATCCATCCTTATTCCGAGCAAGCCCATCTGGGCCTGCTTCAAGCCTATGCTTTGCTGGGCGACAAAAGTGCGGTGGACGAACATTACCGCTTGGCGGAACGTCTATTCGAACAGGATTTGGACATCGAGCTTCCTATCGTGTTATCCGAGTGGTACCAACGTTGGAACGCTGGAGCTTTTTCGCCTACGGACCTTCAGACATCGGCGCTTCGTCCGCACAGAAGCTGATTTTCCAATCTATCTTCCCCTTTTATAGAGGCTAAAAAGCCATCTTCGGCACGCACATATGCGTGGAAGATGGCTTTTTGTTACTCGTGCCTTGTCTCATTAACAGGTGGGGGGAAGCCTATCGTTCGGGCTTGTTGATCATTTTTGCTCGTTGAGATTTTTCTTTCGAATCATCGTGAAGCCGATTGCTCCGACCAAGATCATCGCGAAGCCCAACGCTCGCATCGGGAATGCGCCGGTTTCGCCGGTTTGCGGCAGCAAACCGTTTGTAAATTCAGGCGTGCCCACCGGAGTCGAAGGATCTGGCGACTGCGTCGGCGCAGAAGGAACAGTTGGGTCCGGATCAACATCCAGACCGCCTCTCGGCGTTTCGTCAAGCAGATCCAACTCGTCATCCGGTACAGGCTGCGGAATCGGTTGAACCGTGGAAGGAATTTCAATCGGCGTCTCCGGGACAACCGGAGTCGGCGTGACCGGATCAGGGTCCACATCAAGCCCTCCCGAAGGTGCTCCGTCTTCCGGCAATGTAATTAACGGAGTCGGAAGCGGCAATTGCGGGAAGTTTAGGCCCGGCACCGGAGTGACCGGCGTCACAGGTGTCGGATTTACCGGCGTTCCCGGTTCTATAGGCGTTACAGGAATAACCGGCGTTCCCGGATCTACAGGCGTACCCGGGTTCACTGGCGCTCCGGGGTCTACAGGCGTTCCGGGATCAACCGGAGTGCCAGGATCTACAGGTGTGCCTGGGTCTACCGGAGTGCCAGGATCTACGGGTGTGCCTGGGTCTACCGGAGTGCCAGGATCTACGGGCGTTCCGGGATCAACTGGCGTTTCAGGATCTACCGGCGTTCCGGGATCTACGGGCGTGCCCGGGTCTACCGGCGTTTTCGTATTTTCGATCGTCAAAGCGTTGGTCCCCGATGCCTGAACGGTAACGGCATGTTCGGCAGTAGCGAGGTTCAACTCATAACCTTCCGGTGCTTGGGTTTCTGTCAGGATGTAATCCCCGGACAGCAGTTTCGTGAACGTAGCCTTACCGTCCGCGCCTGTTGTCTGCGTGCCGATACGGACGATAGTTCCGCTTGGCAGCTTGCGATCCAACGTAAATGCCGCGCCTTCAAGCACCGTGGACGCATTTTCCGAATCGACCTTTAGTACAGTCAGTTGGCCGCGAACCCCGCTGCCGCTGCCGGAACCGGAAGATACGCCGACGATCACTTCGCTGTTTTTCTCATAGGTAACTTGTTCGACATTGTTACCGGAAAATGCGACGCGATTGCTGACCGTTTCTCCGTTGTTCGCGTTAATCAAAGACTGGTACTGCAAGATAAAAGCAGTCGAGATATCTTCGTTGAATGTCAAAGTGAACGTTTCCTTGCCTGCTGCGTCACGATCGATCTTCAACGCGTAATCGTCGCCTTCGCTCAATTCAATATTCGACTTGGTCAACGTTCCGTTGGAAGATGCTTGCGCTTCGTACAGATGGAACGTTCCCGGCACCAAGGTCTGATTGGCGCTTGGCATATCGGTAATCACCGCATCGCTCACGAAGGACTGCCCTGCGTTAATCACGATCTCCCAATCGATCATTTCGCCGTTTTGCGTTCCTTTTTTCGAAGCGTACTCTCCGCCATGCGGAATGGTGACCGTTGCGGACAATGGAGACGATGCCTCAGCTGCTCCATTTTTCAGCAATGCCGTATTTTTAGCCGTGTTATCAATCAATTTTCCTTCCAGACTCGCTTTGAAGGTCAAGACGTAGGCCGAATCGATCGGATCATGGAAGGACACAACCAATTTCCCGCTGGCTTCATCGTAATTCACCGTGTAAGCCGATGCCGGAACCGAATCTCCCGCCGAAGGCGTACCGCCCGAAGCAATATTCATTTCACGCAGTTCCACGGAACCGTCGATCAGCTTTTGATTCGGTTCCAATACATCTTCGATCGAAGCGTCCGCCAGGGCATCCCGATTGTAATTGACGCCTACTGTCCAGGACAATTCTTTTGTTTTCGCATTGTACGAACCGTTTTTGTAGCCATTATTTTTCGTAAAAGCATTCGGATCGAATGTCGCGTTTTCCGTAACCGAGCGTTCTTCCGTCGTAATCGTATCGACCCACGTTACGATCGCGCGGTTGGGCATCGTTTTTGTGCTGCTTTTCAAATCATCGGTGTCGTAAGAAGTCTGATAAGTCACGGTATAAGCGTCCGATACCGTTCCGTTGAACGCAATCGTAAATCCGTTTTTGTAATCTGCCGGCGTGCCGGACGGACTGACTTCATACGTATCCGGATCAACATCGCTGCCGCTCGAATCTTTGATTTTCAGCGTGGAAAGCAGCAGGGTAAGACCGCCGTTCGTAAAAGTATCCGCAATTTTCACATTGTTCATCGGTGCTTTATTTTGGTTCAATGTGATCGTCCAGTTCGCCCGCTGCGTCGCATAGTTCACGCCATCGAAGCGTTTATCGGCAAATACCTGCTCGATATTGCGGCTGGCCTGCTTGGTGACCTCTCCGGTCGTGACCGTATTGACGATGCTGCCGTTTGCATAAACTTCGCCGGAGGTAACCGTCTGGTACTCGATCAAATAAGCGGAATCGATATCGGTATTGAATGCTAGCGTAAACCCGGCTTTGCCGTCAGCGGCGGCAACCGGTGTTACTTCGTAAGCGGTTGAAGCGATCAAATCCCCTTTTACGGGACTGCCTGTCGCCAACGACACTTCATACACCTGAACGCTGCCGTTAAGCTTATGCGCATCGCTGAAAGAATCCGTCAATACGGCATCAGACTGCGCAATCGCCAGTTCGCCGTAATTGTATTTGATGCGCCAATCGATCGTTTGATTCGTTTTGTTATACGTGCCCGCCTCTTTTTCCAGAAGCTGACCGCTCGTCAACGTTACGGTTGCCGAAGCGCTCGCCTCAGCAAGGTCGGTTCCGCTAAATACGGCTTTGTTTTCAAAACGCGCCTCATTGTTGGTAAATACGGCATCTCCCGTCACATTGGTCGAAAATTGAATCCGGTATGCCGTGTTGATCGGATTGTTGAACGATAGCGTAAACTCTTCGTTCTCTGCCGTTTTCCCCAACGTATACTCGCTTGCGTTCAGTGCCGTCCCTTGACCCGCTACCGTGCCGTCCAGATTAAAAGACAACGGGTAAACGGCGACGGAACTTTCATCCAACTTCAGTCCTGCCGGAAGCGGATCGCTCAACAGCGCATTCTGTACGCGTTCTCCGGTCCGGTTCACTTCGACTGTCCAATTGATACTCTTTGCGTTCAAGGCACCGGTTGGCGTACCCGATTTGCTCATTGAAGGATTCACGTCTGCACGGAATACCAAATCAACGGTTTGTTCGCCGCCTCGGACAGGGAATTTGATCTGCTGCTCGGCCGAGCCGGTAATTTTCTGCTTGTCGAATTGAGTTTCCAAGCTGATCTTGCCCTGAACGGCGTCGTACTGCGTAATCCATTCATTGAACGTCATGACCGCCTGCCGCGTCTGACGGTTCACGACGAACGTGCCTACGCTTTGCCCGTCATCCATGATCAGATCGCCGGAAATATCGTTGAAGATCACGAACTTGTCCGCGGGAAGCAGGTCAAAAGTAAAGGTGTCTCCCTCCACATAATCATGTCCGTCGCCTAATACCCAGTTGAAATCCAGACGTACTTTCGCTCCTTGCTCATACACGGTATCCGTTACCGTCTTGCCGCTCGAATCGAGCACGGTCAGTTGAACGGAAGAAATCAAATTCTCCGTCATCTCGCGCGAAGCACGGGCTTCGGCTGCCGACAACGCCACGACCTCGTCCTCCTCCGCAGCGGCTTCTGTTTGAGCCCCCTCCGGTGCCGTCGAATTGTCTTCGACCGGTGTATCGATATCTTGCGCGCCCGGCTCTTCGTCCATTATCCCGCTTGCGGAATCCTCGTTATCGGCCGTCGTTTCCGAATGACTCGTATCGCCGGAAGTCTCGTCCAACGTTTGTGCGGCTGCAACAATCGGCTCCTCTGCGCTCGCGCTTGATGCAAATCCAAAACCCTGCAAGATCTGCACCGCGAACAACAGGCCGATCAGCAGCAGGCTGACTCTCCTTTTCATGTTTAAAAAAACCTCCCTGTTCTATGTAAAAGTGCTTGCTCGGCTTTGCCTGAAGAACAATATAGACCAAGCACATATACAAAAAATGAACATGCAAGCAAGGAAGCCGAAATCGGAGAGTAGCCATGCAGAAAAAACAGCGCGTAACGATAAAAAAGAGATATAATAATGATTATCAATTTCATTTAGCGAATGGCGGGAGGGGAAAAAGTGACGATCTTACATAGGCCGCAGGCCGGTTCGCAGCAAGAGAATCTGACCGAGCACATCCGACATTGGACGCATGCTTCGGTCACTCTGCTCGATATCAGACACGAGACGCTGCCTGCGGGACATTCGGCTGTCGAATATTCCGCGCCTGCCGGCTTGTTCGCCTTCTCTTACGGAGGTTCGGCTGATGTCAGCTTGGGCGGACAATTGTACGGCATTGAACGCTTTGGGCTTTTCCATACGAGTAAAGGCACTTCCTTATCGATCCGTCCCGGCGATTCGGATATCGGATTCTATAAAATCCTGTACCGCGCCGAAGCGCCGATCTTCCGCAATAAAAGCTTCAAACACGGTTCGGCCGGCGCTCCGTTCCGGGAGTCCTACGGCTTCGAGCCGAGCGATCCGCTCTTTTTTGCCGAACACCTCAGACATATGCGCGCTCGCTGGATCTCGGGTGAGCCGCTCGATCTTTTATATGGAAAAACGGCCCTGCATCAGCTTGTCTACCGAGTCTACGAAGAGTTGGATCGAGGCGATATTCGGCGGCTTGAGCCTGATCCCGTCTCCATGGCCAAGCATTACCTCGATACACACTACCGCGAGCCCGTTTCCTTGCGAACCGTCGCCGATTCCGTTCATGTGAGTGCCAGCAGCTTGAGCCGCCTTTTTCGTAAACAAGAAGGCGTCTCGCCGCAGGAGTATCTGATTCGCAAAAGAATCTCTACAGCGAAAAAACTTCTGCGAAGCACCCATGCGACGCTTAGAGAAATTGCTTATAACTGCGGATTTTCCGACGAGTTCCATCTGATCAAAACGTTCAAAAGCGCAGTTCGCATGACGCCCGGCGATTACCGGAAACTGCGTTCAACCGAGATGCACGATTTATCCATGTCGATTCCCGGCTCCCTCCCTTATGCTGAGTACGATGCCTTACATTCACATACAGAAGGGGACTATGCCATGTTTGCTGCACCCAAAGGAAAAATGCTGCTCGCGGTGCTCGGATTAACGCTGCTGCTATCCGCCTGCTCGCCATCTGCCGCACCCGCTACAGGAACGGCAGGACCAAGCGGAACCGGCAGTAGCGAAAATTCCGTTTCTTCCAACACCGCCGCTTCGACAGTACCGGCCGAGACGACGCGCGAATTTCAACATACCGGAGGAACGACGGAAGTTCCAACCGAGCCTAAGCGGATCGTAACCGATTGGTTTTACGGGGAATTATTGACGCTTGGGGTTCGACCGATCGCTTATCCCGAATATCTGCTGAGTGAATACCCGTATGCAGAGAGCGAAGGAACCGAGGGACTGGGCGAGTCGATGGAACAGGTAATCAGCCTCGAACCGGACCTGATCATTTCGGTGTGGGACGAAAGCTATCAGCAGTTCGCCAAGATTGCGCCGTCCGTGCTGTTCAAATCCGATATGCCCTTAGCCGAACGAATGAAAACATTGGGCGAACTCGTAGGACGGCAAAAAGAAGCGGAAGAATGGAAAGTTTCGTTCGAGCAAAAGGTACGGGAAGCCCAAAACAACTTGCGGCAGAAAATGGCACCGGACACGAGCGTGACCATTTTAAGTGTTTTCCAAAAAGAAGTGAAGGTTCACGGAAAGCGGAATACGGGAGCCGAAGTCGTGTACAAAACGCTTGGCGTTCCTGCTCCGAAAGCCGTCGAAGAACTGTTTGCCGATACGGAAGACTGGAACAAAACGATCTCGCTCGAAGCGCTGCCGGATTTGGCGGGAACGGATATTATTTTGACGACTTACGATCCGGAAGGAACCGGACAGCAGCGGCTAAAGGAATTGAAAGAAAGCGAAGTCTGGAAAGATCTCGATGCCGTGAAAAACGGTCGGGTGCATGAAGTCGACTACTATGATCTGTTCTATGAAGATCCGATCGCCGTGGAGAACCAGATCGAGATGATCACCCGGATGCTGACCGAATAAAAAAACCGCGAAATCGCCGAGCCGGATAAAGGCTGTGATTTCGCGGTTTTTTTTATAACACATTAACGTCCAATTCAGCTTGAGCCAGCGCGCGTGCCGTTCCCCCGGCTTCCTTGAGAGCGGCCTCCTGCCGGGATCGAATGCCCGCCGAGACCCGCGTCAACTCCGAAGCTCCCAGACTGAGCCTGCGCTCCAAGTCGCGCGTGCGAGCTTCGACTGTCCGTTCGACCGCGAGTATTTCGGCTGGGGGAATTTGACCGACCGTCGGATCGAATACGAATCGGCGTTCGATTCGATCGCGCCAAGCGAGAAGCATCCGGGTATTGGCCGGGCCGAAGCCCGGAACGCGGGCCAAGCGGTGCGTCTCGACTTCAAGCGCCGTCTCGATTCCGAACAAGGCAAGAGAAGCTTTGCGACCCGGTCCGATCCCGTCGAGCTGAGCTTGTTCGATCCGATGGCGGCGCAAATGGATCTGCATCTGGCCGCTTCGCTGCTTGGCTTCAAGGCGACGCAGCTCCTTCGCTTTGAAGCTCTCCAAGTCCATATACTCGCGCTTTGCCTGTTCCAACTCTTGGAGCTTGCCTGTAAACGGCGCAAGGCGACTGGCTTCCGCATAGCGACGGGATAGTTCATTCCAGCGCTCGCGCAATCGATCACGTTCTTCGCCACGCGCCGAACGCAGCGAGCGGCGGCCGGCGCCTGCAATCCACAAAAGCAGATTAACGCCTACCAAGCCGCCGGCTGTAATCATCCAAAAGCTTGGCAGGAAAATCCATACGCCTGCCGCTGATAACAAGGACACCAAGGAGAGGCCTCCTCGCCATTTGCGCCTTCTCAGATAAGCAGCGACAGGAGCCGAAGGTTCTGCTGCAAGCGTTGAAGGTTCAGGCAGGACCCGGGCAGGGGCCGGAGTCGGCACGCGTTGAATCTGTGCCCAAATCTGATTCAGTTGGAATCCGGCAGCAGGATCAGCAGCGCCTGCGTGTGCCCCTCCCATCGTTCCGGTCTGTGAAGCCGTACGCTGCGCAGAGCCGGCCGGTCGGAATAAGAGTCCGCCTGTCGCCGATTCCATCGCGCACCACGGACATGAGCCTGCCTGAGCCGGATATTGATGGCCGGGATTGCGGGAACAGGACATCAGGCTGCCGCTCATCTCTTGCAAGGCGGCGATCCATTCTTGCGCGTCAGGCCTGCGCGCCATGGACTCCTGTGCGAAAGCGCGCTCGAACAAGGCCTGTATAGCGGGCGGAAGAACTTGTAACGGCAGTGCCCCGGGCGGCGGCTGCATCTGTCGGGCAGCCGAAGAAGAGCCATAGGCAAAACGGAATTCGCGAATGGCCCGTTCGATCGGCATATCGCCTGTCCCCGAATATTTGCCGGCAAACGGATGGCGCCCCATGAACAACAGCATGAAAATAAATACGGCTAGTCCGAAGTTATCGTGATTTCGGCTGCGCACGACACCCCGAAAAGACGTTACGCCCTGAAGCTCCGGCGGCATATACATCGGAATTCCCACGTCGCAACCGAATCTTGTGCCTCCGGACTGTACCTGAAAGCTGTCGCAATCCAGCATCAGAATCGTAGCCTGATCCGTCACGTAAAAGTTACTGTGGTTGATATCGCCCACGACATGTCCCGCCTCGTGCACAGCAGCGAAGGCACGCGCCAAATTGGCCGCCGTATGGACCAGAAACGAATAGCCTGCCTGCGGAAACTCTGTCAAACGGGTCTTAGGCCCATACAGCTTGTGAATCTCCTGCCCGCTTAGACACGGCATCAGAAACCCGACCACCCGACGACTTGCGTCGCGCATCACGTCGACCGGCCAGACCGTAAAGCGCAGCAGCCGCTCTGTTTTCAATCGAACCATCGCTTCGATCTTATCCTGTTTTTCTTTGGACAGCGGCTTATGATACAGCTTGGCGACCAGATCCGAACGACCTTCGATCTCAAATACCGAACCTTCGCCGCCCCGACCCAGCTCCCGACCGAAACGAACCTCTGCGCCACTCCCATTTACGATCCGGGCCGCCCGCTTCATGACGGTTCGTCCCGAACCGTCATCCGAGTTGCCAGTACCAAGGTCTTGTCGTCATCCGTACGCTCGTTGACCCGCCCGGAATCAAGAAAAGCGCGAAGCGAATCGTCATAGCGGTCGTCCTGCGCCGTTTCCAGCTTTCTAAGCACCGAGAAGAAGGGACGGAAAAAAGGCTCATAGGCCGTTTTCGTCTGATAATGCAGCGCCAAGCGTTGAAGCCCGTCCGTAAATACGGCCACCTCTTGGTAGGAACGGCCAGTATGTACGCGGTGCTGTAAAAATTTCTTGGCACTGCTTTGCGTCGCGAAGTACGTTGTATTTTCATATTCGCCCTGCTGAGGCCAGAATTCCCACATATAGACGCCCTCCTTCTCCGAGCCTACGATTGCGCCGTCTCCGATCTGAGCAAACACCGCCGTGTCTGCGCTGACGACAGCCGCCAAGAACGTGCAGGCAAACTCACGCGAACGGCAGCCTGCCTTCGCCGCCCGGGTTCGCACGGCTCGCTGGAAACGGCCAAGCCAAGTCTCGCAAAACTCACGGCTCAGTTCTTCGACGCTTCCGCCGTTCTTCAGGTGACGCTCGACCGCATCCGCAAACGACGAACAAGCCAGTGCCGAACCCACATCCGAGCGTGAAGCGCTGCCTGCGCCGTCCGACGCAGCAGCGAGCAATACTTCCACTCCATTCGAATCCGTCAATGTCCGGCAAAGGGAAAAGTCCTGACAAGGCTTGTCCGTCTTCGCATGCGAGGTACCGCGTACGGATGCACTTGCATACCGCCACATCAGATCAGTGCCCAGCCTTCGGGCGATGCCGGATTCTCCAAACGGATCTGATCGCCGGGCGTGGAATGCGAGACCGAATTCAACGAGTTTGACAACCAGGAGAACAGATCGGCAAAACGCAAGCCTTTGAGCTTCAGAGGCGCACGCGTCGCAATCTGATTCAGCACGTTCATATCCGCGTTCTCGACGCCGACCGCGAAGAACATGAACGACTTCGACGTTTCGCCTTCGCGAACAAGCGAAGCCGCGCGCTGCCAGTCGTCAGTCGGCGCGCCGTCGGTAATCAGGAAGATCCACGGACGGTAATAGGAAATCCCGTTTTGCTTGTAGACGTTTTTGCGTTCTTCCAGCATGGAGACCGCTTTTTCGATCGCTGCGCCCATCGGCGTATTGCCGCTGGCCGTCAGCATCGGCGGATAAAAATCATCCGGTGTTCCAAAATCGGATGTCGCCTGCACCGGTCCAAAGCTGACCACAGCCAATTCCACCCGTTTAACCGACATGCTGTCGGTCATCAACTCTTCCTTAAATGAGGAGAGCCCGCGGTTCAGCTCTTCAATCGGCTGACCGCTCATCGAATACGAAGTGTCCAGCAATAAAATGCAGGGACATCTCGGCTCGGGATTTTCCGCAAATTCCGCGGCAAACGGTATCTGGTCGAATTCAAACATCGAAAGCAGCCCCTTCACTTCTGTAATTGTAGCCTTTTTCACCACTTTACCACGTATCGTCTACTTTGCGGCAGGTTATCTTGTCGGGAAGTTACTTAGAGGAGAGTTCCACGTCCAACGCTGCCAATAACCCTTGCAGCTCCTCCGATTCTAAATCCCGCCACAGCCCGGTCGCAAGACTTCCTAATCGGATATTCATAATCCGCTCCCGCCGCAGCTCCAGCACGCGATAACCCAGCTCTTTGCACATGCGCCGAATCTGACGGTTCAATCCCTGCGTCAGCACGATGCCGAAAACTTGCTCCGCGATGCGGTAAGTCCGACACGGAAGAGTCACCGTATTCATGATCTCCACGCCCGCCGCCATCCGCTCTAAAAATTCTTCGGTAACCGGCTTGTCGACCGTGACCACGTATTCCTTCTCATGCCCGTGCTCCGCTCGCATCATGCGATTGACGATGCTTCCGTCATTGGTAAGCAAAATCAATCCTTCCGAATCCTTATCCAGCCGTCCGATCGGAAAAATACGCACCGGATAATTCACGTAATCCGCAATATTCCCCGTAACGCTTTTCGCATGCGTGCAAACAATCCCTCTAGGCTTGTTGAGCGCCAAATAAACGGGAGCTTCTTTCTGAGGAATGTCCTGTCCATCGATCTTCACGACGTCACCAATGCCGACTTCCGCGCCAGCCGTGCAAATCTCGCCATTAATCGTAATCCGCCCCGCAGCAATCAACCGATCCGTCTCCCTGCGCGAACAATACCCCGTCTCGCTGATATACTTGTTGATGCGCATGCACCTAACCAACTTTCTAATGTTTCTTCTTATTATAGTAATAACCGCCGCTTGCCTTCTTAACTCCTTATTCCTTAAAAAGCGAAAGCGCCCCCTTGAAGGAGCGCTTGTTGTTTGAAATGTTCGATTTGAAAGCGAAGCCGGGGCGCTGCGGAAAAAATTCGTTCAAAACGCTGTCTCACTCGGAAAAGTTGAATTGGGTTTAAACAAGGAATTTTTCCGAGTTCAAAGATCAACACTATAGTGTGTTACCGCAGGTTTTCTTCGAAAGCCTTCTTTTCACTGAATTTCTTCCTCCGCTAAGGCTTTGCCTTCTCCACAATCAAAATTTCGAAAAAAGGACTACTCGTAAACTTGACTGAACGCTTCCTCAACCTGCGGAATGATATCATCCCAACTTGCGTCAGGGAACTTGCTGACCGTTACGAAGTCGCGCATGCCAAAGATGTTATCTACGCCGTCGATCGCAACGAGCGCTGCCGCAAGTGCATGCTCCGTAGCTTCTCCGGCTTTGACGGATGTGCTTTTCGGACCTTCGAAAAGAACGGAATTTGCTCCGATACGGACCGAATTAGGATTAGGCGTCTGTTGAATATGAATTTGAACTGCGATGATCCTCACCTCTTTCAGGAGTATAATTGCCCATCTGATATGGATTGGCTTCATTGTACCATAGGCGCGCAGGCGGCTGCAGTGATCGTACTTACGAAATATGCATCAAGCCCGATTTTGCAGCTCTTTCCATACCTTTTTATTGCTATACTCGCGCTTCGAACTGATATCTTCGCCGAACCAGTCCGGAGGTACGAACGCTTCCGCGTCCTCCATCGAATCAAATTCAACCTCGGCTACGGTCAGATTCAATTGATCGTAGCGATCCAATTCGACGGTCAGGCCGTTCCATTCTCCAGTCGTACGCGTTTTGGTTAACGGTACAGCACCGGAAGCACGGAAAAGCTGCTCGTAAATGCTCTCGGTAATGGAATATTCGATCTCTTCGCGACTCATTCCGTTTCCTTGTTTAAAGGTATGGGTGTAGTCAACCTCTCCCGTATCCTCGTCGACCAATCGACGGACACGGACCTCCTGCTGCTCATCGAGTGCCAGGTACGTCTGATCGATCCGATGCTGGGAAAGGCGATTAAACGCACCTTGGGCAATCAGTTCGTCCGGCGTGCGATCCAACAAAAACTTACGTTCAATTTCCATCGCCATATGAATATCCTCCTTTGCGGCCTGCTTCATTCTTGAAAGCTTGCGTCCCTTCCAAGTATACTCCGAAAGCTTGCCGCCCCGGAAGCGGCCGGCCGGAACCGGAAAAACAAAAAAAGCGTGCGGGGAATATGCACGCGAAGAACCGGGGGATATTCAATAACTTAGCAAGCGTTTGCATAAAAAAACGATCAAAAGGTTTACCTGCTTTTCTGACGTTCGTATTCGTTCAACCATTCGTCCAGTTTTTGCGACTGCACCAGGACCCTCTCATCCAAAAATCCAAACTTGTCTGCTAATTGATGAAGAATTAACCGCTGGCGTTCCATCTCGTTTTGAATATCCTGGCTGTTCATCGCTACGCCCTCCCACGCTCGAATCCTCCATAACTTAAAATCGGTAAATCAGCGCTTCCCCGAGAGATACATCTTAAAATTTTATTCGAATTTTTTCGCAAAATCCCTTTTCGAATCGTTTAGACTGACCGAAGAAATAAAAGGCGCGTTCTTCATCGCCGGTGCGCAAAAGTTACATTTTCCGATTCCGTTTTTCGTTTCTCTTCCGCATCCTAAGAATGCTTTCATCATACATGAAGTTGTAGAATTTGGGCAAAATTTGAATCGTTTTGAGTCAATTGTAACAAATTCGCACGTTTTTCCTAGCCTTAATTACAAATTTGTCACTTGTGTTTCATTTTCGGGCTGTTATAATCATGCGGTATAGAGAAGTTTCGTGAAGGGTTTGACAAATCAGCAGGCAATAAGGTAGAGTATCAATAGTTACAAAATCTTAATAAATGCCGAATTTCTTTTTTGCAAGAAAACGGGGGAACCATTGCGGGTGAATTATTCTTGTTCCAGAGGGAGTATAGGGAAATTCCTACCACCGAACCCTTAGCTAACTCCGTAGGCATCAGGGGGAAAAATTTTTGAAGAAGCTTGTTATTTCCGTATTGGGTGCAGCAATCGTATTTACGTCCGGCGCAGCAAGTACATATGCCGCCAGCTCTACTCCGATCAATTCCGCAGTCAGTCAAGTATCAGGAACGCCTTACAAATACGGCGGCACCACTACAGCAGGTTTCGATTGTTCCGGATTTACCCGGTACATCTTCGACAAATTCGGTGTTACACTCGCACGCACGGCGGCAAGCCAAGCGCAACAAGGCACAACCGTATCCAAATCGAATCTTCGTGTCGGCGATCTCGTCTTCTTCAATACGACAGGCCGCGGCATTTCCCATGTAGGCTTTTATGTAGGCAACGGCAAATTCGCCAACTCGTCCAGCAGCAAAGGCGTCAGCATCGCAAGCTTGTCCAACTCGTATTGGGCTAACCGTTATGTCACTGCCAAGCGCGTCACCAGCGATTGGACGTACGGACAAATGACGGACAGCTAAGTTTAACGCAAATTCTAACTTTTCCATTTACCCGTTCCTTTCGGCGCATGAGCCGGGGAACGGGTTTTATCGTTTACGGGAACCTTTTGTTATCTATAAGACGCGCGGGTTTCGGATTTAGTTGCATGTTTGCGAAATTTTTTTAATTATTTTTTTTACGCGACGAATCTGGTATAGTGAACCTAACTTTTCTAAACGGGGTGAATCGGAGAATGTTCTGCCGCATCGTTCGAAGTAACTGAATTTCGGGCCGGATCAAAACGCGTACCGGCTATCAAGGGGACAGTCTGTCTTTTTGATCGAATTCAGTTACTTGCTCGACGTTCGGCGGTCATTCTCTTTTTGCTGCGCCTTTTTTCGGCTCGCGGCATCCCATCCTGTTTCGAAAGGCGGCTTTACCATGTTAAAATCTTCGGTTTTCGCATTCAAAAAATTAATTCTTCTATATATACTGCTTGGTTTCGCTTTGCAATTCTTCAGCGCGTACGGCGTCCAGACCTTTCAACGCTTGTTGGATTCCGTCTCCGCGTTAGCGGGGCTCGGCGAGCTTCGCGGACTGCTGCTCCTGTACGGAGCCCTGCTGGCGGCGTGCGCAATCCTCAATTATGTATTGGAATATCCGGAGACGGCCCTTCCCAAAGCGATCACCGAACGGCTTAAACTGCTGGCGCTCGGCCGCATTTCCCGTATGGATTACCGTGCTTACGGCAATCTGGGCACGGGAGAGCTGATCCAGACCATCGATAACGGCGCGCGCGCCGGATCGGGAATCGTGCATGGATTCTACCTGCGCATTTTCTCCGAACTTTTGCCGACCTTGCTGTTCAGCCTGTTGTTCATCGGCTTCTACAGTCCACAAATCATGTGGGTGATCGCGGGCGGCTATGTGGTGGTTTTCCTTTTGACGCGCCTGCTGCTCCGGTTTCTTTATTCCGTCAAAGAATCTTTGCTCGCCAGTCAGGAAAAGCTTTCCCGGTATTCGGTACGCGGTTTTATGGAACTGGTCGTATTTCGGCTGAACCGTCGGTACAAACGAGAGATCGGAAAGCTGACCGGAACCGCGGAAGACATCGTGCGCAAAAACGTACAGATCCGCATGATTCATGAATCTTTTTTCGCCATATTCGAACTGTTGGTCATTGCGGTCAAGATTGCGGTCTTGGCGATCGGAATCACGGATATCGCTGCGGGACGGTCCACCATCGGGATTACGCTTGCGCTCCTGCTGCTGATCGACAAAGTGTACTCGCCTATCGCGATCTTCAACGTGATTTACGTCGACTACAAGCTGGATGTACTCACTTACGATCGCTTCGAGCGTCATATGGATACGCCTTCGGACTCCAATCTGGAGCAAGGGGTCGACGTGGCGCGGATCAAAGGCGAGATCGTTTTTGAAAAGGTTTCTTTCGGCTATGGAGGCGATCAGCCTAACCTTTTGCGGAACGTCTCCTTCTCGCTGCCCGCGGGTTCGTCGACGGCTATCGTGGGACTCAGCGGCAGCGGAAAATCGACTCTGGTCAAATTGATGCTCGGCCTGCTCAAAAAGAATTCCGGACGCTTGACGATCGACGGAACGGATATCGACGAAATCAAGCTGGACAGCCTATATGCGCACCTCTCCTACATTTCGCAGGATGCTCCGGTGTTCGACGATACGCTGCGCGGCAATCTGGTCTTCGACGAAACGGTTGACGACGCGAAACTGTACGCCGTGCTGGACGATGCGCTGCTGGGCGAGAAAGTCCGCAGTTTGCCCGAAGGGCTGGACACGCAGGTCGGCGAACGCGGCATGAAGCTGTCGGGCGGGGAAAAGCAGCGTTTGGCCTTTGCCCGCGTGTTGGCGCAAAGCTGCGATATGGTCGTGCTGGACGAGCCGGTCTCGGCACTGGACAACATCAGCGAGCGTCGCATTATGGAAACGGTACTGGATCGCTTTCGGGGACGGACGCTGATTGTCGTGGCCCATCGGCTGCACGCGATCCGGCAGGTCGATCGGATTTTGCTAATGCGAGGGGGCGAGTTGGTGGACCAAGGGAGCTTTGAAGAGTTGCTAGAACGGAGCAGTTATTTTCGGGAGTTGTGGAGTAAGGATGGGGAAAGTCCTGTTCGGTAGGGGAGCTTGAGGGCGGAGGGAGAAATTACCAGCATAGGCTTCCGAAGTGCATTTCTTCGAAATGCTTCACAAGACGCTGTCTTACGCCTAAAGTCTCCGACTTTATACGTTCAAAGGCGTCTTTCACTGAATTTCTCCCTCCGCTTAAGCTGCTCTATCGATGGACTTTTCTTGGTGTGTAGGTGTATCTATGCAAAAGAAAGAAGCTTCCGGCTGCTGCCGGAAGCTTCTTTCTTTTGCCCGATCAATCGATCAACGGCTCCGCTTAAATCTTGAACTTCTCCACGATCTGCGACAGCGAATCCGCCATGTCGTTCAACTTGGCCGACGTGTTTTCCATCTCGATCATCGATGCGGATTGCTCTTCGCTCATCGCGGATACTTCCTGCGTGAGCGCAGCCATTTCTTCGGTCACGCGCGTGATTTCGCTTACCGATTCGCCGACGCTTTGCGAGCCTTGGGACATTTGTTCGACGTTGGCCGCGACTTCGGCTACCTGGGCGCTGAGCGAACCGATCCGCTCGACGATCGATTCGAACGAGCTTCCCGCTTCGCCCAGCGATGCGACGCCGTGCTCCACGCTGCCGGTGCTGGATTCGACCAGCTCCACGATATCGCGGATGCCGGACGTCATGGCCGTAATGATCCGGCTGATCTCGCCCGTCGAGCGCGACGACTGGTCGGCCAACTTGCGAATTTCCGAAGCGACGACGCTGAAGCCGAGACCGTGCTCGCCGGCGCGGGCCGCTTCGATCGCGGCGTTTAGCGCCAACAGGTTCGTTTGGCTGGACGTTTCGGAAATGTATCCGGTAATCGACAGCACTTCGTTCGAGCGTTCCGCCAATTCCGACACGCTGCCCCGGATCGACGAGAAGGCGTCGGCGACGCTTTGCACTTCTTCCACGCTCTGCTTGATGCGGTATTCGCCGTCAGCCGCCATGCTCTGCGTCTGCTGCGCCAATCCCGCGACTTCCGCGGCGGCTTCGGCTACCTGCTCCAGCCCCGCGATCGTTTCTTTCATGACGGCGGTAATGTCTTCCGTTTGCACGACCTGCCGCTCCGAGCCTTCCGCCACGCGTTGGATCGACGTCGTGACTTCTTTGACGGCTCGCGAATTTTCCTGCGCGCCTTGGCGAAGCGAAGACGAAGCGCCGGCCAACTGTACCGTATTGTTTTTCAGATCGCGAATCATATCCTGCAAACTGATCAGCAGCAGGTTGGTCGCTTCGCCGAGGTCTTTGACTTCGTCGTTGCTGCGGACTTCGATCCGTTTGGTCAGGTCGCCTCCCGAAGAAGCGATATCGCCGATTGTGGCGGTAACGGCTTTGAGGCTGCGCGCGATTCTCGAAGAAGTGAACCATGCCAGAAGCAGCGCCGCGATCACCACGACGGCGAGCAGCACGAACAGAAGGTTTTTCAAGGTCTGATTGCTGTTATGCAAATCGTCGACGCGCTGGGTCGTCAAATTCTTTTCCGTAGTCGCGAACGTATCCACCAACTCCCGGAAAGCATCCATGTCCGCTTTGCCCGGATCATCCACGAAAAATTGGTCCAGAGCCGCGGAATCGCCTGCCCGCTTCATCGCGATCGTGGCTTCGCCGGCGACTTGGATCCAGTCTTCGATCTTCGTTTTGATCTGGTCCAACTTGTCCTGCTGGGCCGGATTATCCGAGACCAGCTGGTACAGCGCTTCATAATTTTCGTCCCATTGCGTTTTGCCCGCATTGTACGGATCCAGGTATTTGTCCTCTCCCGTAATGATGAATCCGCGCTGTCCGGTTTCCATATCGACGGCATTTTTCGCGATCCGATTTATGCGTTCATGCACTTCCATATCATGACCCGCGATAAAATTCATTTCTTCTTCCAGTTTGTCGATCTGGCCGCGGACGACCAGAATCACCGCCGCCAGCGCGAATATAACGAGCAAATAACCGAGACCGATTTTGGCTCCGATCGTGAACCTGAATTTTTTCATTTATGCTGCACGCTCCCTGTTGTAAATAAGTTCTATAAAATGAAAAGCGAATTCCAGTATTTTTTTTATCGGAAAAGCCCTCCCGAAAATAAAGCCCCTCTTTCAGATTTTTAATAAGCCGATTTTTACATAGGTCAAAATGAATTTTTTGAAAATATTTCTTTTCCCGATAACGTTTTATGTTCAGCGGCACGCTGTCCGGGTAAAGGATAAAGCGGTTACAAAATTTTGATTTTATACCGCCCATTTCTACATACCAAGGAGGCTCATATGTTCAAAAGACGCTTGAAGATCGCTTTTTCCATGCTGCTTGCCGTCACCCTGCTCCTTCCTTTACTTCCAGCAACATCAGGCACCGTTTCTGCCGCGGAAAACCCGCCAAAAAGCAAAATGCAGACTTACGTAAACCAAATGCAGCCCGGTTGGAACCTCGGCAATACGCTGGACTCCGTAGGGGAAGACGAGACCGCCTGGGGAAATCCTCGCGTGACGAAGGAACTGATTAAGCAGATCTCCCGGCAAGGTTTTAAAAGCATTCGGATTCCGGTGACCTGGGACAACCATATCGGGCCTGCACCCGAGTACAAAATCGATCCCGCCTACCTCGATCGCGTTGCGGAAGTCGTAGGCTGGGCACGCTCGGAAAATCTGTACGTACTGATCAATGTTCACCATGATTCATGGGTCTGGATCAGCAAAATGGAAAACAATCACGACGAGACGCTGGCCCGTTATAACGCGGTCTGGACGCAGGTCGCCGACAAGTTCAAAAACGAGTCCGAAAAAGTCTCGTTCGAGAGTGTTAACGAGCCTCGCTTCACCGACGGCGGAACTACAGACGAATCGATTGCACAGGCGATGCTGGACGAGTTGAATCTATCTTTCTATGACATCGTTCGCAAATCCGGCGGCAAAAACGCGATCCGTCCGCTCGTGCTGCCGACGCTCGAATCGTCTCCGTCGCAAGAACGCATGGACGAGCTGTACAAAACGTTCGATCAGCTGAAAGACGACAAAAACCTGATCGCGACCGTTCATTACTATGGCTACTGGCCGTTCAGCGTCAATATCGCAGGCACGACCACTTTCGATGAAACGACGCGCAACGATATCATCACGACTTTTGACAATGTATACGATACCTTCACCGCTCGCGGCATTCCGGTTATTCTCGGCGAATACGGACTGCTCGGGTTCGATAAGAATACCGATACGATCGAGCAGGGAGAAAAACTGAAATTCTTTGAATTCCTGACCTATTACCTGAAAGAAAAGCATATTACGACGATGTGGTGGGACAATGGACAACACTTCGGCCGCACCACCTACAAATGGTCCGATCCCGAACTGTACGAAATCATTCGTTCCGGTCAAAAGCAGCGCTCGTCCGTCGCCGAATCGGATCTGATCCAACTGCGCAAAGGCGAAGCCGTAACCGACAAAGTCGTACAGCTTCAACTGAACGGCAACAAGCTCACTTCGCTTAAAGCCGACGGGAAACGTTTGACGAAAAATAAGGACTACAAACTAAACGGCGAAACGTTGACGATTCCGGCAGCGACGCTTGAGCGTTTAACCGCTTCAGGCAAGCTTGGCGTGAATGCCGTGCTGACCGCAGGCTTTACCAAAGGCCCAGATTGGAACTTCTACCTGACCGTTCATCAAACGCCCGTGCTGAGCGCAGCGACAGGCACGAATATTGACTTTGCTATTCCGACGGCATGGAACGGAGACAAGCTGGCAACGATGGAAGCCGTATACGTGTCGGGCGGCAATGCGGGTCCGAACGACTGGACATCTTTCAAAGAATTCGAATCGACATTCAGCCCGGATTACGGCGACGGAACCATCACCTTGCGTCAAGCCCTGCTTGATACGTTCCGCGACGGCGAAGCCGTGAACCTGACGTTCTACTTCTGGAGCGGCGACAAGCTGACGTATACGGTGACGAAAAACGGCACAAGCGTAACGGGACAGCCTGCTTCATAAGTTTTCCCGTCGCATGCTCGCGATTGAACACTTCTTCCGAACAGAAAGTCCCACAACAGAAAGCCAAAAAAGCCAGCCGCCCGATCCCGGATTTCCGGTTCCTTCGGGCGGCTTTCTTTTTGTGGGAAGACAATAGGGGCTTTTTATTTTATGATTAGGGCGTGTCTTAAACGAAGAACCCGTATTTTCGAATACGAAATCACCGATTCCCGTTCCGGTAGCGCTCCTCCTTTTTGCGGGGCCGGTCCGAAGAACGGATGCCCAGGAGGATTTTTACCATGACCGATCCACGCTTACAACAACTTGCGCGCACCGTCGTCCATTATTCGGCAAGCGTCCAACCCGGAGAAAAGGTGCTTATCCGAGCGCTCGACGTACATGACTCCGCCGTTCTTGCTCCTTTTATCGACGAAATTCATGCAGCCGGAGGCCACGCCTTTATCGACTATTCCGATTATGCCGTAAACCGGCGCATGATGCTTAATGGCACGGAGGAACAATTCCGGATCGATGCCGCCATGAAGCTGGAACAAATGAAGCAGATGGATGCCGTCGTTCTGATCCTCGGCGAAGATAACATTTCCGAATACGCAGATGTTCCGGCAGCCAAACGCGACGCGTTCCGCAAATGGTATCGCCCGGTTACGGATGAGCAAACAAAGAAGAAATGGATCCTGTTCAACTATCCAACCAAAGCGTATGCGCAGTTGGCCGAGATGAGCACGGAAAGCTACGCTCAATTTTTATATGAGACGTGCACCATGGATTACGGCCGGATGTCGGCAGCCATGGACCCGCTCACGGAGCTGATGACGAACACCGACCGCGTGCGCATCGTCGCTCCAGGCACGGATCTAAGCTTCTCTATTCGAGACATCCCGGCCGTGAAATGCGACGGAAAAGTAAACTTGCCCGACGGCGAAGTCTACTCGGCTCCGGTCCGCGATTCGGTCGAAGGCACGATCACTTTCAATACCCGATCCCCTTACCTTGGACAAAACTTCAGCGATCTCTCGTTCACTTTTGAAAAAGGACGCGTCGTGTCTTGCAGCAGTAACAACGACGCGCAGCTGAACGATCTGTTGAATACCGACGAGGGCGCGCGATATATCGGCGAATTCGCGATCGGCGTCAACCCGTACATCAACCGCATCATGAACGATATCGGCTTCGACGAAAAAATCAACGGCAGCATCCACTTCGCCTTCGGCCAAGCCTACGAAAACGCCGACAACCAAAACCGCTCCGACATCCACTGGGACATCGTCCTGCTTATGAAACCCGAATACGGCGGCGGCGAAATCTACTTCGACGACACCCTGATCAGCAAAGACGGCCTCTTCGTGCTCGATTCCCTAAAAGGCTTGAATCCGGAGAACCTGATGTAAGGGTCGGGGCATTGCGCCGTTGCGCGATCGAAACAATCGAGTCGTTTGGGCATTTGAAGCAATTAAATATCCAAGATATTTTAGTATTTGAAGCAGTCATGCGTTTTAAGCCATTACGCATGCAAGAATGTGCGCAAAACGTCAACATTTATCGCCAAAATCCGGCTTTCTGGATAATATGTTGACTGTATGCGCACATTTTTTCTGAAAATCTTCTGAACGGCTCTTTTTATCGAAAAATGTGTGCAAAACATCAAGATAATCTGATTGCCGCTCTTTTTTCTTAGCAATTGCGATCGAAACGTCAACATTCGTCCCCTGCTCTTCTTTCTTACAAATCCGCAGCACCTCCTCCTCTAATTTCCATATGATTTTGTATCTAATTCTCAGGGTGTTTTCAAATTATTTAATATGATATTTTAGTATCAGCAAACGCTTACATTTACATATTTTGTTTGCACCTATTCCACATAAAGGAGATTGAACATGAAAAAAAGATCCGTTGAACCGATTGCTGCACTAGCTCTGGCCGCGATCCTGCTCTTTTCGCTGCTTCCCGTATCTTCCACGGCATCAGCCGCGGCTCCGCAAAGCGCGATGCAGTCTTACGTCGAAGCGATGCAACCCGGCTGGAACCTCGGCAACTCGCTCGATGCGGTAGGCGCTGACGAGACGGCTTGGGGTAATCCTCGCGTAACCAAGGAACTGATTCAGAAGATTGCCGCACAAGGGTATAAAAGCATCCGGATTCCGGTAACCTGGGACGCTCATATCGGCAGCGCGCCAAACTATACGATCGACGCGGCTTACATGAACCGAGTCAAAGAAGTCACGCAATGGGCGCTTGACGCCAATCTCTACGTCATGATCAACGTTCACCACGATTCCTGGGTCTGGCTGAGCAAAATGGAAAATAACCATGACCAGACGCTGGCTCGTTATAACGCGGCTTGGACGCAAATTGCAAACGCCTTCAAAAACAGCCCGAACAAGCTGATGTTCGAAAGCGTGAACGAGCCTCGCTTCACGGACGGCGGCACGACGGACGAAGGCAAGCAGCAAGCGCTGCTCAATGAGCTGAACAATTCGTTCCATAACATTGTACGCGCGTCCGGCGGCGGCAATACGACTCGTCCACTCGTCATCTCGACGCTGGAAGCTTCCCCTTCGCAGGAGCGCATGACGGCAACCTACAATGCGATTTCCCAATGGAACGACAAAAACATCATCGCGACCGTTCACTACTACGGCTTCTGGCCGTTCAGCGTGAACATCGCCGGTTATACGACCTTCAATCAAGAAGTGCAAAACGACATCACCACAACCTTCGATAACGTATACAATACTTTCGTCGCGAAAGGCATCCCGGTCATTGTAGGCGAATACGGATTGCTCGGCTTCGACAAAAATACCGGAGTCATCGAACAAGGCGAGAAACTCAAATTCTTCGAATTTTTCGGTCAGTACCTGAAGCAAAAACAAATCGCGACCATGCTGTGGGACAACGGTCAGCATTTCAGCCGTACCCAATACACTTGGTCCGATGCCGATCTGTTCAATATGATCAAAGCAAGCTGGAGCGGACGCTCCGCAACGGCTTCCAGCGATCTGATCTACGTTAAAAAAGGAGCTGCCGCACAGGACAAGAGCGTGACGCTCAACCTGAACGGACGCACCCTGTCTTCGCTGACAGTGAATGGAACGACGCTGCAATCCGGCACGGACTACAGCTTAAGCGGCAGCAACCTGACGTTCAAAGCTTCCCGTCTGAACCAGCTCACTTCTTCCGGCAACCTGGGCAAAAGCGCCGTGATCACGGCCAAATTCAACGGCGGCGCGGATTGGAAGTTCAATGTCGTGCTGTACCAAACGCCGAAACTGTCGAACGCAAGCGGCACGACTTCCTCGTTCTCGATCCCGACGGCGTTCAACGGCGACCAGCTTGCCACGATGGAAGCCGTTTATACGAGCGGAGGCAATGCCGGCCCGCAAAACTGGACTTCGTTCAAAGAATTCGAAACGGCGTTTAGTCCAACCAGCAATGCGATCAAGCTCCAACCGGCTTTCTTCAACGAAACGAATAACGGCACGGTCAAACTGACCTTCCACTTCTGGAGCGGCGAAAAAGTGACGTACACGATCAATAAAAACGGATCGAGCGTAACCGGTACGGCTTCTTAAGCCCAACCATTTCATTGTAAAAAAGAAAAAGCGTGACGTTTCCGGCGGAATCAGCCCGTCCGAAAACGTTACGCTTTTTTTGTGAGCTTTGGCGTATGATCGGCTGCGCTCGGGTAATAAACGATAGCTTGCAGCATTTTCCAATCCATCAATCGAAGCCGTAATCAGGCAACCACACCTACGAGGAGCTGAGCATGATGAACGATCGCAATCCCCCGACTACCGTCCCGCGCACGATCGGACGCTTCCTGTTCGCGCTGCTGTTCGTGGCGGCAGGCATCTATCATTTCCAGGAAACGATCGGCTTCGCCGCCATGCTGCCCGACTTCGTCCCGCTGCGAAAATGGATCATCTGGATCTCCGGCGTCGCCGAATGGATCTTGGCGATTCTGCTGTTCGTTCCGCCGATCCGCAAAAAGATGGGCATCATCATTTCGATCTTCCTGATCGCGATCTTTCCGGCCAACATCTACTCCGCGATCATGAACATCCCGATGCCGGGCCAGCACTACACGCCGCCGATTTATCTGTGGCTCCGCCTGCTCGTGCAGCCGCTGTTCATCTGGTGGATCTGGTGGGCGACCTCGGTTCCGAAGGATAAGCGTTAAGTAAAGTTAGTATGAAAAAGCTTCCGGGATAAGTGTCCCGGAAGCTTTTTATTTCAACGTCTCCCATCGCTCCCACAACTCCGGCGGGTTCAGTTCGTAAATCCCGTCCTCTCGGAACATATACTGATGCATGACGAACTCCCGTCGCAGCGTGGCAAAGTCTTCGTGGAAAGTCTTGATGAACTCGTTGATCTCTTTCTCCTCGTACTTGCGCCCCGGTTCAAGCTGTTTGACTATCTCTTCCAGCACGATCAGCTTTTTCTTGAGCTGCGCCGGGATGCTTTTCAGACGTCCGTCCGCGGCAATAAAACTTTTCAGCACAGAGGCGCGGGTCTTCTCCTGCTGCCGGGTGATCGCAGGATCGACTTCAGCTGAATTTCCTTCCGCGTCGCGCCGATAGATCAGATCTGCCGTAGCCGAACCGCTGGTGCGAATAAAATAATCGTCCAGCGAAAAATAAATCGTATTTTTATCCCGTCGCTCCCGGATCAGGCTCGCTGCCCGAAGCTTGGTTGCGTGATGCGTAATGGTAGCGGGCGTGACGCTTAATCGCTGTGCCAACGCCTGCCCGTTCAATTCGCCTTCGCTGAGCAGGATCAACATTCGTATCCGCGTAGGATCGGCCAGCGCCTTATGATACGCGACCAGTTTCTCCAATTGCATGCCAACCGAACTCCTCTCGGGTGGATTTCGTTACTCTTCAATTAGAGCATGAATCCGGCGAAGGAAGCAAGTTGGTCAGATGGCGCGTGTCGGCAAAGGCGCCTAAGCGATATTCTTCCTTTTCGACGATCAATTCCGTGACGGAGCATTCGGGGATCAGCAGACTTTGGGCAGCTACAAAATCCGGATGGATCACATTCAATGCTTTGGCATCCAGCATTAAGGTCAAGAAATCGGTGATCAATCCTCCGTGAGTAAAAAAGACGATCTCGCTCCCCGGCTCATAACGACTTGCCCAATCTCGCAGCGCCTCATCCATTCGCCGCGCAGCCTGCCGAGCCGAATCGCCGCCGCTTGAGGGTATGCGGTCCGGTTCGCGCGTGCATTGCTCCCATACGGCAGCGAATTCTTCGAAAGTCTGACCCGGTACGTCCCCCCAATTCATCCGTTCGCGAAGCCGCTTGTCTTCGAAAGGCTGAAGGCCGATTTCGCGAGACAAAAATTCGGACGTTTCCCGGGCACGTCTCAACGGGCTTGCGACAATGGCCGATACGGGTCTCGATTTCAAAAAAGCGGCGGTGGCTCGCGCTTGCCGCGCGCCTGCCGAAGTCAGCGGAACGTCGCCGCAGGCTGCTTCTTTCAACCCGTGACGAACGAGCCAAAACGTAATGTTCATCTGTCTTTTCTCCTCTCCACGATCGAAGTCGTATGTTAAATCTGCAAATTATCCCTCGCCAACGGTCGGTTTCGTTCAAACAACGTCCAAGCCCAAACCAACAAGCACGAGCGGAAAAGGTTAAAATGTTGCAGACATCCATCATTTTTGCTTTTGCCGAGCGAGAGATTCGAGAATGTTGCAGTTCTCCATCATTCGCAGCTTGATCAAGCCCTATTAAGCTTTCGGAAGTCAAAATGATGGATGCTTTCAACATTTCGGACGAATTCGACATGTATGGCGCGAATTTGTTGGATCGTTGCAACATTTGTAAAATCTTTTCGAATTGCTTTCATATTCGATGTATCGAAATTGAAAAGTCATGCACTCACGCGAACCTAAGCGCCGCTTTCCGTGCATCCCGAGACTCCGGCTCCCGTCGATTCGCGTCCCGACGGTTGAACTCTCGCCTCGTCATCCTCCCCATCGGGAACCGCTGCCTGAGCATTCAATTGCTTCCGAAGCGGAAGCAATACCAGCGACGGCATGCAGGATGCGACGATCAACAGGCCTGCGATCAATCCGATGACTCTGGCAGGCAGGTAATCAAGCAGAACGCCCGCCGCCAGCATCGAGACGCCCATCGAGACGTTGGATAGCGTCTCGTTCAGCGCAAAGGCGCGTCCGTGCACCTGCTGCGGCACGGCACGCATCATGAGCGTCGCCAGTGCCGTGTTGCCGATACCTCCGCCCAACGTCGCAAGCAGAATACACGCTGAGCCCCAGACCAGATTCGGCGCGCCGCTAACCCCGATATGCGCCAATCCTTCTACGGCAGCGCCGAAAATGACCGCCTGCACCGGCCAACGTTTGAACGACGGCGCCAACATCCCGCCCAAAATAAAACCGATGCCCAGCGAACCATACAAAACGCCGACCCCGCGATCGCCTGCGCCGAAGACCTGATACCCGTAAACGCTGATCAACACATTGATCGCCCCTCCGCCGATCGGCCAGGCAATCGACTGGACGGCAACGACCTTCATCAAGGACGAACGGCGAAACGTTCGCCAGAACGCGGAAGGATCATCTTCGGCGTTCCTTGAGTCGAACTCCTTTCCGGGGACCCTTCTATCAAGCTTGTTCCCGAACTGCTGCCCGTCGTTTCCGTTCGCTTTTTTCAACAGGTCCTGCTGTTCGGCAGGCGCGGATAGGGAATCTGCCGTACAAGCGAATGAACAGCGGCGGGATCTGGTTGATTTTCCGTTCACCGGCTTGTACGGCATTCGCCACACCAACACTCCCGAAATCAAAAAGGTCGTCGCATTAAGCAGAAACGACCACTGCGGACCGAACGCCGCGCTTGCCGCGCCGCCAAGCATCGCCCCGAGCGTCATGTTCATACCGCTGAGCGTCTGGTCGAACGCATTGGCCGCCTGAAGATTTTCGTCCCGTACGATTCTCGGAATCAGAGACTGCCGAGCGGGCAGCGACAAGGCCGAGAATACCACCAACCCGACCGTCGCGACATAAGCCAGCCAGACCTTGTCCGGCGAATTCACCAACAGCAGCGACAAAGCCAGACCAATACGCGAAAAGTCCGACACGATCAGGATCGCTTTTTTGTTGCGTCGATCGGCCAGCATGCCTCCGACCGGACCCATCACGAGAAAAGGCAGCGTTCTTGCCGCCAAGGTGATGCCGACCGCCATTCCCGAACCCGTCAATTGAAGCAGCAGGCTCAGAATCGCTACGCTGCTGAACCAATCGCCGATTCCGCTGACGAAGTTGGCTGAGGCAAGCTTGCGGTAGGCCGGTTCCTTTTTCAACAATCCGATCAGTTCGTTCATCTTGTCCTCCTACCGACGATTAAGACAACTCTTCCCAACGGCGTACGGACGACCGGGCGTTACGTCGATACACATCATGTTCTCTCGTCATGAAGCCCTGCACGATGAACTCCCGACGAATCGTGGCAAAATCTTCGTGATACAAGCGGATATACGCATTGATCTCACTTTCCTCGTATCCGCGCTCTGTTTCTAATCGATCGACCAAGCGCTCCAGCACGATCAGTTTCTTTTTGAGCTGGGACGGGATGGTTTTCAATCGGCCTTCTTTATCGAAAAAGTTCCGGACGACAGAGTCTTTTAACTTGGACTGCTGTTCGGACAGTTGACGTGAATCAGCTAAAACCGCTTCTTTCACTTCGCTTTCTATCAGTTCGGTCTCCATGAATTCGGTTTGCATTCTTTGGTGTTCCGTCATTTTGCTTACCTCCGGCATAGGATAGATCGGCCTAATCTCTCCACATTTAATTTAACAATTATCTAATTAGTTATTTGTTAAATTAGATAATAATCGTCCGGCTGCTTTTTGTCAACGCAAAAAAGCGCCAGCCATATTGCGGCCAACGCTTTCCTTTTCTCTATGCGAAACTTTTATGCGATAACTTTTACGCTTCCGGCAGCAGCATCCGCCAGAACTGCCAAGCGGCTGCGTATTCGTTCAGCTCGCTGCGATTCTCCGCCGCGCACTGACCCATCCGGCAGTAGACGCGCAGCAGCGCTTCCTGCACCAGTCGCTCCTGATCCACAGCTTTCTCGTCCAGCAGCGAATAGGCTTCGAACAGCACTTCCAGCGACAGATCGTCCGGCGTCGAGCAGAAAGCCTGCACCAGATCGTACAGCACCGGACCTGCCGTCGGCTTCGATTCGAGCACGCCTGTCAGTTCTTTGTCTTGGAAAACGAAGCTCGATGCGTCCATGTTGCCGTGCAGCAAGAATTTGCTTCCCGTATTCGCCAGCGGCTCCAGCAGCAGCGCCACGCGCTCGCAATCTTCCGCAGGCTGCAAGCCGTTCAAGTTCTCGCGTGCCTTTGACAGCTCGCGCTCGTTGAACTCGCTCCAGGACGAGCAAGGTTCGGTCAACCGTCCCCATTTGCCTCCGGCTTCGTCCGCTTCGTAACGGTTCAGCAGCTCCGTCACGAGCAGCGGCAGCCAGACTTTTTTCGAACCGCGGCCTTCCGCGTCGTGTCCCGTCGTTCCGGCAATGTAAGGCTGAACCAGATACCCTTTGACCGGATCGGCATACAGAACCTTCGGCAGCAAAGCGCTGTCCGGATAGGCTTTGTGCAGCTGCTCGGTCATCGCGATATTTTCCGGCGTATCCATGCGCAGTGCATACTTCGGCTTCCCGTCCGCCGTGAGCAGATACGTGCGCTTGCCGTCTTCGTCCTGCTCCGGCTTTTCCCGAAGCTCGACCGTCTCAATAATGCCTTTCATAAACAAATGCTGAATCGTAGCGTAAATACGTGGTGCGAGTGTCATGCTTTCTTTTTCCCCCTAGTGCTTGGTTGCCTGTCTCTGTGTAGATAACTGCTGTATTTTAACACGTAGAGGGAGGTTGGAAAAGGAATGAATCAGTTCAATTCGATTTTTTGTCCGTTCAGGCTGACATAATCGACGTTCTCTACAGGAATGACCTCGTTGGTCGACCACCGGATCGGAATATCGTCCGTGCGAACGAAATAGCCGTTTGACTCCAGTTTCGTTCCGTCTTTGAAATGAATCGCGATTTTTAAGCCGTCCCGTGCCGCTTCGTCTGTTTCCTCATCGTCTCCTTCGAATCCCGTCCCTTTCAACGAAACGCCTAACGTCGAAACTTCGATCTGACGCACCGTTCCTTTGCCCAAACCGAACTCCGTCGTGCCCGTGAGCGTTCGGCTTTCCGGCTTCAGATCGAACGTCGCGCCCCAGCTTCCTTTAACCAGTTCGTCGTAAGTCAGCAGGCTTCCCATCAACTTCAGTCCTTTTAACTGCTCGGGCGTCGAAATGTCGAATACGTATTCCTGATATTTACCGCCGTAGACTTTGCCGCCTGCCTCAACCTCTCCCCAACTCAAGCGATAAAAGTCGATATCCTGCCGGTTCCCGCTTGCATCCGTCAAATAAAATTCCGCATGATTGTAACGTCCCATCCCGGTATCCGGACTGAATTGGACATGCAATTTTCCGTCGATAAAGCCGATATTGGTCAGCTTGGTCCAGTCCAGATCCGGCAGGGAAACAGACATCGCGTCAGGATTCAGCACCCGAAGCTCCTTTTGCGCGGATAAAGCTTCGGACGTCTCGGCTGTCGCCGCCAAACCGATGTTGTCGCGATCCCTCTTCAGCGTCTTGTAGTTATCGGTTATTGAATCGGCAAGCAATCCGGATAGATCCAGCTTCGAATCGTATCCTTCTTTTTCTTGTTCGCCGCGCAAAAAAGATTCGATCCGCACGCTCATTCGATCGCCGATCTCGGCTCCTTGCGCCAGCAGCCGAAGCGTGACCTCTCCTGTTCGGGCATCATAATTCATGACTTCCGAATTGTTGAGATTCATTCCGCCTTCTATCCGATAATCGTACAGGCGCAGCTTCTCGTCGAGCCTCTTCCCTGCCGTATCTTTTAACGTGATATACACTTCCGCGGAATCGCCGTCGCGTACCGCTCCGAGCACATTCATTTCGATGCCTTGATCTTCGCTGTGCTCATTGATCGGCTGCAAGATTTCGACCCGTTCTTCCCCGATAAAGCCAAGCATATGGCGTAGATCAATCAAACCCGAAGCGTCGGCGGCTCCGGTCGCGATCACCAGCGCAAGCGCCGCCGATGCCGCGATGCCCGCTTTTCTTCCCATGCTCATGCGGCGTCTCTCCTCCCTTTTGAAACGCGACGGCGATTCCGCTTCATTCAAATTCGCGCGCCGACGTACGTTTTCTTTGATCCGTTCCAGACTTTCGGCCGAGAATTCCGCTTCTTTTCGTACTGTCATTGCTTCCGCTCCTCTCGTCCCCGATTCGTCCACCATTGACGCAGCCGCTGTTTGGCCCGGTATAATCGGTTCTGTACCTGCCGTACCTCAATCGACATCGCGCCGGAAATTTCGCCTGTTTTTTGCCCTTCGAAAAAGCGACGCTGCAAAATCTCCCGATCCGGTTCCGGTAATCGTTCCACGATCCGCCGCAATTCTTCGACTTCTTCTTTTCGTTCCAGCCTATCCAACAAGTCTTCGCCCTGAATATCGTCTTCGCGTAACGACACCGACGGTTCGCGGCTCAATTTACGGCAGCGGTCGATTGCTTTGTAACGGATCGCCGTCGCCAGATAGGTTTTCAGGCTCGCTTTTTCGGGATCGTACGCCTCCGGCTTTTGCCAAAATTCGAAAAAGACGTCCGCCGCGCATTCCTCGATCTCCTGCGCCGAATCGGTATGTAACACGGATTGCGCCACGGACCACAGCAGCCCTGCATAAGCATCCATGACCTGCTCCAAAGCCTGCGGCTCTCGCGCGATCAGCGCCTGCCTGACTTTTCGATCATCGATCACTGGCCGACCTCCTCTCCTGTTGCTTCATCATCGTGCTCGTTTATGTATTCGTTCGCTTTTCCCCTTTTTCTCAATTATTCCTGAAAAAAAGTTCGAAAAGCAAAAAAGACAGATTCTCGCTTTACGCGAAAACCTGTCTTTCACGCGAACTGCCGCTTTACGGCTCGAACAGCTCGGGATAATGCTCGGGACATACGCAATTGCGGCTTTGATCCGGCGGCTGGATCAACAGCTCCCGCAAAGGATGCAGCCGGTCTTCCAGTCCGCCCGCCGCCATATCGACCGTTGACGCGCTGACCTCGTACGGATTGTCCGAATCGGATACGCTAATTTCCAACCGGTCGCGATAGATCCAGACGAAGCACGGCACGCCTCCGATTTCCGTATGGCCCGGTTGGCCCAGATCGGGATAATCCTTGACGCGGGGGCGCCGCACCGGATCTTCTTCCCCTGCCGCAAGCGGACGCAGCACGATGCCAAGCGCTGCGCAGACCGACTCCAAATGCTCGCGTCCTTCGACCCGGATCACGGCAGCAAGCCGGTCTCCGTCGCCCGCATGTCCGCCGCTCGCTCGGCGATACCGCAGGTAACGCAGCTTTTTGCCCCATTGCATAAGCTCTTCCGGCGAATGCCGCTCGTATAAATAACGCAGCCAACGCTCCTCAGGCGAGACTTGGAAATCGCCGCGCGGATCGTCGGACCGGCTCCATAGTCGCTTCATTTTCCGTCAAGGCCTCCTTCGCGCTGCTGCATGTTTAAAATAACCGCCTGCTGCACGGTCAATAAATGCTTTTTGAAGCCATAACCCACGAAATGCTCCGATTCAATCGCGTCGTCCGATACTTCTTCTCCCCGGTAAAAAGGCGGACACGGATTGAGCAGCGCCCCGCGATTCGCAAGCCGCAGCCGCTCTGCGGTGATCTGATACTTTTCAAAGTAATCCGGCGTGCGCAGATCATCCGGCAGCGAATCGGTCAAGATCACGTCGCTTCCCTTCAACGCCTGTTCGATATCTTTGTAGAACATGTAGTTTCGTGCGCCAACGACATCAATCGGACTCGCTCCGGCGAGATCCAGCTCATGTCCTTCCGCGCATACATGGCGAAATTCCATATCCAACACCTTCGCCGCTTCAGCCCAGCTTCGCCCGATATTGCTCATCGGTCCCGCGTAGACATACGTCAGATTCCGATAATCCCGACGCCGCTGCCTCAACGCGTACAGGTCAGCCAAAATTTCGCATGGATGGCTTGAAGAGGTCATGGCGTTGACGACCGGGATCGGCGAGGATCGCGCAAGCTCCCGCAGGCGCTTTTCATCGGGGTACCGCACGACCAGTCCGTCCGCCCAATTGGCCGCGTATCCAGCGACGTCGCGCAATTCTTCGCGTTTATCCAGGGTGGACGGCGGAAAAAGAATACAATCACCGCCCAAATCCCGGATGCCGCGCTCGAACGTCAATCGGGTGCGCAGACTAGACTCCGGGAAAAACAGCAAAAACGTTCGGCCTTCCAACAGTCGCTCACGCTGCGGGCGCAAACGCAAAATATCCGCCGACTCGAACAGTGCTTCGATCTTGTCGGCATTCCAATCGGATAGATTAATCAGATGTTTCGTCATCCGCGTCTCCTTTATGCCCAAACAACGTTCCTTGCTTTTTCTAGCCAAAATACTCCGGATAAAACTTCGGAGCCAGGCAGTGCTTATCGTTCAGCGGAGGGTCGACGATCTGGCTCACCAGTCCCAATTCCCCGAGTTTGACTTCGATCTTCTCCACGGCTTTGATCGTACGCGGCGTGACATCGAACGGCTTATCGGCATCCGAGATCGTAATCACCAGACGCTCGCGGCGAACCCAGACATGCGCGGGCAATCCGAACAGCTTCAGATGCCCCGGTTGACGCAGGTTGATATAACTCGGAATGCGGAACCCGTCCGCTGCCGCGCTGGCTTCGTCCGTCTCCGGCAGTTGTTCGAGTGTAATGCCCAACTTCGCGCAGGTCTGTTCCAATTCCTCCAACGAGGTTACGCGCAGCGCAGCCATCAGTCGATCACGGTCCCCCGTCTGATCCGCATTGGCGCGGCAAAAACGGAAGATATGCAGTCGGCGTGCCCATTCCTTCAGCTCAAGCCGGGGATGGGTTTCGTAAAAATAGCGGAACCACAATTCTTCGGTCTCTTCCTTCGTTGGCACATGACGCTTAGGCTTCTTCTTCTCGGGTCTGATAAACAGTCTCCACATGGACGATCCCTCCCGTTGCGATGGATTCGCAAAAAGGCTCATCGCGGCTAAAGCGCCGGCTCGCCTTCTTTCTCTTACCGTTATTGTACCCGCTGGAGGCGGGATTGCGAGGTTCTTCTTGCTCTTTTTACAAAGAATATGGAATACTCATTCGCTTCGATCATTGACCGTTCCGAGCCGTAAGCGTATTCTATTCGTGGAATCGAGACAAATTCGTACAGAAGGCAAGCGAAGTTCAAGTCTATCCGGCCTGAAGCTTGCCTAACAAGGAGGACTTTATGAATATCAGCTTGAACCTTTTTCCCGGCGGACGGCACAAAGCATTAACGTTCAGTTACGACGACGGACGCACGCAGGACCGCCGTCTCGTCGAAATTTTTAATCGCCATAAGCTCAAAGCCACCTTCCACCTGAACTCCGGCAAATTCGACGAACCCGGTTATGTAGCTTATGAAGAGATGGCTTCGCTCTACGCCGGGCATGAAGTGTCGGCTCATACCGTGACGCATCCGTTTTTGGAACGGATTCCGCGCGAGCGACTGATTATGGAGGTGATGGACGATCGCGGCGCATTGGAGGAATTGGTCGGCTATCCGGTGCGCGGCATGTCGTATCCGTTCGGTACGTATACGGAAGAAGTGTCGCGGATGCTCGGGACGCTGGGGATTCGCTACTGCCGGACCGTCGAATCGACGGGAGAATTCCAAGTGCCGATTCGTCCGCTGACTTGGCATCCGACGTGTCATCATAAGCAAATGCACGAATACGGAAAAAAGTTCTTGGAACTGTCACCGCCTGCCCACTACGCGAACCTCGCGCTGCTGTACGTCTGGGGACACAGTTACGAGTTCGACAACGACGACAACTGGCAGGAGATCGAACAATTCTGCTCCGACCTGTCGGGACGCGAAGATATCTGGTACGCGACGAATATCGAAATCGCGGATTATTTGGAAGCGCTGCGGAGATTGGAGTTCTCGGTGAGCGGGTCGATCGTACATAATCCGTCCGCGACCGCGGTGTGGATCACGGCGGACGGGCAACCGGTTGAGATTGAGGGCGGCGGAACGAAAAAGCTGGACGAGTAGAGGGAAGCGCGAGGACGCTTCGTGGTGGGAGTTAAGAAAAAGATAAGACAAAAGAAAAAGAAGAAAAAATTTAAGGGCGGCGTTCCAAAGCCAGTTTGACGCCGAAGCCGAGGAGGACGAAGCCGGTGATGCCTTGCATGACGTTTTGCACGGATGGTCGTTTGAGCCAAGCGCCGATGCGGTGCAGGAGGCAGACGTAGAAGACCATCCAGATGACGGTCATGATCGTATAAGTCAGGCCCATCAGCAGGAACGGCAGCACAGGCTTGGCTCCGGCGGCGAGGAATTGGGGCAGGAAAGTCAGGAAAAAACGGCGACCTTCGGGTTAAGCACATTGGTCAGCATACCCTGGAGCAGCGGCGAACGGCCTTGGTGGCGGTTAGAGCCTGCTGTTTGCGGGGTTTGTTTGGCTTTGCGCAGTGCGAGCAGCGACATGATGCCCAGATAGATCAGATATAGGGCGCCTGCGTATTTGAAAATCGAGAACAGCAGCGCCGACTTGACGATCAACGCGGATAATCCCAGCACTGCGGCGACGGTATGCACCAGCGTGCCTCCCGCGCTTCCCAATACCGTCTGAATGCCGCCTTTTCGACCATATAAAATCGTATTCTGCGTAGCCAGCCCGGTATCGGGACCCGGCAGCAGGATCAACAGAAACGACATCAGCATAAATAAGAAAAAGTGTTCCATTTCCGTACCTCCCGGTGAATTGATCTGGTAGCATTTTATCACAGGAAAGCGAGAAAGAGCACGATCCGCAATGGGTTGAAAAATAGAAGGTCGAGCAGTCCGC